>Ga0247841_10000022_pt1 | contig 408619 bp, 342 predicted proteins | sample LaCruzMarch2015__2_FD_192410 | JGI IMG/M metagenome (GOLD analysis project Ga0247841, IMG submission 192410) | Freshwater microbial communities from meromictic Lake La Cruz, Castile-La Mancha, Spain - LaCruzMarch2015_18m | ecosystem: Environmental > Aquatic > Freshwater > Lake | place: Spain... | reverse complement strand
TCCTCTACCAAAAAAAATTAACCAAGGACTAAAACAGGATATATAGCTACAAAATAGCAAATCCAAAAATCAACAGACAGCAGCTTCTATGCCTATTATAGCGAAAGGCATGTGTCAAAGATGAGAAATTAGATAAAGGGATTGATTTACCAAACAAATATGCCAATCTTTTTTTTGCTTATGTACCGAACATGCTTAAATGGACGATTTGAAAGCGTTTTGGTTCGGATATTTCACTTAAAATAGACTACTTTTGTAGAAAGAAATACAATTGACGACTATGAACACCTCCATTTCGGACAGACTTTCCCTTTTACGCAAGGAAATGGGGAACAACGGCTTAAACGCCTGCATCATCCCTACATCCGACCCTCATCAGAGCGAGTATACGGCTGAATGTTGGAAATTCAGGGAATACATTTCAGGGTTCACGGGCAGCGCAGGTACGCTTGTTGTTGGTTTGGACGATGCTGGCTTATGGGTTGACTCCAGGTATTTTCTTCAAGCAGAAGCCGAATTGAAAGGATCAGGGATCAACATGTTTAAAAGCAGTTTGGCTGAAACAATTACTCCTGAAGCGTGGATAGCGTCCAAGGATGCCCGCACAGTCGGCTTGGATGGAGCCATGTTCTCCATGAAAGAAGTTCAGTACCTTACGGAGTACTTCAACAGGAACAACATCCATATTGACGCCACGTTCAACCCATACCATTCTGTCTGGCAGGATAGGCCAGCTTTCCCTAAAGGTGAAATTTACCTTTTTTCCGAAGGGTATGCAGGCGAATCCATTGAATCCAAGTTGGAAAGGGTTCGTGCCGAACTTAGTCAAAAGGGAATAGACGCGATGCCTTTGGCTGCCCTCGATGAGATTGCCTGGCTTTTCAACCTACGAGGCAGCGACATAGAATACAATCCAGTGGGCATCTGTTTTGCATTCGTCGACCAAAAGTCAGCTTGCTTGTTTGCAGACCCTGACAAACTGAGTGACTCCACACGAAGTAGGCTGAAATCCGCCGGAATCGAAACCGCCGGATACGATGAGTTACCGGCACACCTTAAAAAGATGAAAGGTATACGATTGCTGATTGACAAAACCAGAATCAACCAAACGATCTGTAGCAGCATTCCGGCCGGGAACAACGTCTTTGAAGCAACCTCACCAATAACCCGGATGAAAGCCCTCAAAAACGAAATTGAAATCGCTGGTTTCAGAAATGCCATGATTAAAGACGGCATCGCCCTGACCCGTTTTTGGAAAGAACTCGAAGAACAACTGGCAAAAGGTGACGAAACGATTTCCGAATGGACCATCAGTGAACGAATCGCTCAACTCCGCAGCCAACAAGACAATTACGTCTGCGACAGCTTCGGGCCAATTGTAAGTTACAACGCTCATGGTGCCATCGTTCATTATGAGGTTAGCAAGGCAAGCTCCTCTCCAGTACGAAAAAACGGGATCTTATTGACAGACACTGGCGGTCAGTACTTCAACGGAACCACCGACATCACCCGTACCTTCTCCTTGTACGATGAGACTCCAGCACTCTATAAAATGGACTACACGAGCCTTCTGAAGGGTGTCATCGCACTTTCTACCGCTGTTTTCCCAGTCGGAACCCGTGGTGCACAACTCGATGTGCTGGCTAGACAATTCATTTGGAAACGAAACATCAACTTCCTGCACGGAACCGGGCACGGGGTTGGTCATTTCCTGAATGCACACGAAGGGCCGCATAGCATCCGAATGAATGAAAACCCCTTCATCCTGGAAGCAGGCATGACCGTGACGAATGAACCTGCCATTTACCGCACTGGTCAATATGGGGTTCGCGTGGAAAATGTCATGTTGGTCCGAAACCAAAACACTTCCGAATTTGGCAGTTACCTCTGCTTTGAGACCCTGACTCTTTTCCCGCTCGATTACAAAAGCATCGACCTAAGCATGCTTAGCACGGAAGAAAAAGCTTGGATCAATGACTATCATGATCGTGTTTTTCAGACACTTTCGCCAAAACTGACCAGTGAAGAAGTGACATGGTTGAAAGAAAAAACAAAAAGAATTTAGTAGACACCTTATTATATAGCAAATCCTATGGCATTAATCCGATCAGTCCGTGGTTTCACCCCACAATACGGAACCAAGTGTTTTTTCGCTGAAAACGCCACGATTATTGGCGACATCATCATGGGTGACGGATGCAGCGTTTGGTACAATACAGTCCTCAGAGGCGATGTGAATTCCATTCGAATAGGAAACAATGTGAATATTCAGGATGGTTCGGTTCTGCATACGCTCTATAAAAAATCGACCATCCAGATCGGTGACAACGTCTCCATCGGACACAACGTGACCATTCATGGAGCAACGATCGAAGACAATGCCCTGATCGGCATGGGTTCGGTGGTACTCGATCACGTTGTCGTTGGAGAAGGAGCCATTATTGCTGCCGGCTCCGTTGTCTTGAGCAATACCATCATCGAACCATTCAGCATTTGGGCAGGAGTTCCTGCCAAATTTGTGAAGATGGCCGATCCTGAGCAGACTCAAACCATCAACAAACGCATCTCAGACAATTACCAATTTTACGCCAGTTGGTACATGGAGGATGACGAACTTTGAGGTCCAAAAATGAGGTTTAATTTCAAATAATTTGCAAAGGGAGTACAATTCAATCCCTTTTTACTAATTTTGCGGCTCAAATTCGCTCCTGTTTTCAGCTAAAATCGCTACCGATGCAAAAAAATCTAGTTATTGTCGAGTCACCTGCCAAAGCAAAAACCATCGAAAAGTTTCTGGGAAAAGACTATAAGGTTCTTTCCAGCTTCGGTCACATCCGCGACTTGAGCAAGAAGGATTTCGGAGTGGACATGGCCAATAACTTCAAGCCCATTTACGAAGTTTCGCACGATAAGAAAAAACTGGTCAACGAACTCAAGTCGATTGCCAAAGATGCGGAAACCGTATGGCTCGCATCCGACGAAGACCGTGAGGGAGAGGCCATTGCATGGCATTTGTATGAAGTGCTCGGACTGAATAGTGAAAACACCAAACGCATCGTTTTCCACGAAATCACGAAGGAAGCCATCCTGAATGCCATCGAAACACCGCGCGACATTGACTTGCATTTGGTAGATGCTCAACAGGCTCGCCGTGTGCTCGACCGTATCGTAGGATTTGAGCTTTCACCGGTGCTTTGGAAACGAATCAAACCCTCGCTTTCGGCTGGAAGAGTTCAATCAGTTGCCGTTCGACTCATTGTGGAACGCGAACGTGAAATTCAGAATTTTGTGTCGGAAGCCTCCTATAAAGTGGTCGCTACCTTCCTGATTCAGGAACCCGACGGAAGTATTACACCCATAAAAGCCGATTTGCAAAAAAGAATACCAACGAAAGAAGAAGCGCTGGTTTTTCTAGAAAAGATCCGTTCCTCAACATTCACGATTGAGGACATTGCGACCAAACCGACTAAAAAATCGCCGGCGCCACCTTTCACCACGTCCACCCTGCAACAGGAAGCATCCCGCAAACTTGGTTTCTCTGTTTCGCAGACCATGATGGTGGCACAGCGACTTTACGAATCTGGAAAAATCACCTACATGCGTACGGACTCTGTCAATCTCTCAGGATTGGCCATCAATACGACCAAGGCTGAAATCGAAACCATTGCAGGCAAAAATTACGTCAAGATTCGCCATTATCATACCAAATCCAAAGGTGCACAGGAAGCTCACGAAGCCATCCGCCCCACCTATATGACTGCGCATCAAATTGAAGGTAATTCTCAGGAAAAACGTTTATATGAACTCATCTGGAAACGGACCATCGCTTCTCAGATGGCAGACGCCGAACTTGAAAAGACAGTGGTTCAAATTGGTTTGTCCAATGGACCCGAAAAATTCGAAATAACGGGCGAGGTGCTCAAATTCGATGGTTTCCTACGAGTTTATATGGAATCTACGGATGATGAAAACGAATCGGACAACAGCGGCAAGATTTTACCGGCCATGGAACTGAATCAAGTTCTGCCAATGGAATCGGCATCTGCCACCGAGCGATTCACTCAAAAACCGGCTCGTTATACGGAAGCCAGTTTGGTTCGCAAACTAGAGGAATTGGGCATCGGTCGTCCATCTACCTACGCTCCCACGATTTCGACCATCCAACAACGCACGTATGTTGTCAAAGAAGACCGCGAAGGGCAAGTCCGCTCTTTTAACTTGCTGGAACTTAAAGAAGATAAGATCAGCGATTCTATAGGAACAGAAAATTTCGGAGCCGAACGTTCAAAACTTTTCCCAACAGATATCGGCCTGGTAGTCAACGATTTCCTGCTTGATGCATTCCCAAATATTCTTGATTTCAACTTCACAGCTTCCGTCGAAAAGGAATTTGACCTGATTGCCGAAGGTAAACGCAAGTGGGAATCGGTTATTGGCCATTTCTATAAGTCCTTCCATCCAGCCGTTGAAGAAGCCAGTACCTATTCCAAACAAAAGGTAGGTGAACGTATTTTAGGCGAAGACCCAGCCAGCGGCCGTCCCATTTCCGTGCGCATCGGAAAATTTGGCCCTGTCGTTCAGATTGGCACCGCCGACGATGAAGATAAACCCCTGTTTGCTTCCTTGCGCGGCAATCAACGAATGGAAACGTTGACCATCGAAGAAGCATTGGAACTTTTCAAGCTTCCTAGAAAACCTGGCACCTACGAAGACAAGGACATCACAGTGGCAGTTGGTCGGTTCGGACCCTACATCAGGCACGACAACAAGTTTGTTTCCATCCCTAAAAATCTGGATCCGATGGAAATCACTGTGGAGGAATGCATTCATTTGATCGATGCCAAACGGGTGACCGACAGTAAGAAACTGATCAAGACCTTTGCTGAAGATGAAACCATACAAGTGTTGAACGGTCGGTTCGGCCCCTACATTTACAAAGATGGCAACAACTACCGCATTCCAAAAACCACCGAGCCACAGACGCTTTCGTTGGAGGATTGCAGAAAGCTTATCGCCGAACAGGGAGAAAAGCCAGCCAAGAAGGCTGGAGGACGTAAATTTGGCGCTGCAAAAGCAAATAAGGGCACAACAAAAAAGGCTCCGGCCAAAAAGAAGACTTCTGCAGCTAAAAAAGCGACAACTGCCAAAAAACCTGCGACAGCCAAAAAGGCTACAGTCAAAAAAAAGAAAGCCGCTCCTAAGGAAAAGGCGATAAAGAAAGCAGAATAAGAGAACAGGGTTTGAGAACTTTTGAAGGATGTCTTAATCGGGCATCCTTTTTATATTCCCGAAAAATTCAGCACAAAAAAAGCGCTTTCCATTTTTAGAAAAGCGCTTTTTTGATGTGGTACCACCAGGAATCGAACCGGGGACACAAGGATTTTCAGTCCTTTGCTCTACCAACTGAGCTATGGTACCATCTCTTTAGCGGGCACAAAAGTACGATTCCTTTTTGAATATACCAAGACTTGAACCCACTATTTTCCGCCTAAAGCGGTTTTTTCTATTGGAGAAACTAATTGATTTTTCTATCTTTGCACCGCATTTAGCTCGGGATGTAGCACAGTTGGTAGCGCGCTACGTTCGGGACGTAGAGGTCGGAAGTTCGAGTCTTCTCATCCCGACAAATGGAAAACGGCTTGGTCATTAAATGGACTAAGCCGTTTCTTATTTGATGGAAAACCGAGCAAAAATACTGAGCGGTAATTTTTTACCGGAACGATCGGGAACGACCAACTCGCCGTATTCGATAGAGCGGGCATTCGGGAAATAGGATTCCAGTAAATTATTGGCTATCAATGCAGAAAAGCCCATGGAGTAGAGATTCAGAACCAGAAAACCGCGTTTGGGGTCAAGCAGTTGGCTGCAAGCTTCCATCAGAGGAGCAATGCTTTCTTCCAGCACCCACTTTTCGCCGTCGGGGCCACGGCCATAAGCGGGAGGATCCAGAATGATGCCTTCGTAACATTTGCCGCGTTTCACTTCCCTTTGAACAAACTTCAAGGCATCTTCCAACATCCAGCGGATGCCTTCCAAGCCCGAGGCTTCCATGTTTTCGCGAGACCAAGTCAAGACTTGACGAACGGAATCCACATGGGTAACTTCGGCACCTGCAGCACAAGCGGCTAGAGAGGCTCCGCCAGTATAGGCGAAGAGATTCAGCACACGGGGCTTTTCCGCTTCCATACGCTTCACTTGATCGTAAATAAAATCCCAGTTGGAAGCTTGCTCTGGAAACAAACCGACATGTTTGAAGGAAGTCATGCCCAGACGAAATTTCAGATGCATCTCCTTGTAATCGTAATTCACAAACCATTGACCGGGCATCGAGGGCTTCTGAAGCCATTCTCCCCGTTCAAAATCTCCAGTTTCTTTTCCTTTTGCTCGTTTAAACCAAGCTTGGGGCATCGCATCCCAATCCTCATCAGTCAGACGCTTATTCCAGAGAGCCTGAGGTTCAGGACGGCGAAGAATATGTTGACCAAAACGTTCGAGTTTTTCATAACCACCGGAATCGATGAGTTCGTATTCGGCCCAGCCGATGGTTTCAAGTTCAAGCATGAAAAGGAGTATTGGAAGTGTACGGAATCAGACAAACATAGCGTTTTTTTTGGGCACCTCAAAATCTTTTTGCACTTTTGACCCCTCAATAAACCCTCTTTCATGGAACAAATCATCAGTTTACAGAATCCTCGAGTAAAACAGATCGTTCAGCTTTCCAAAGCGCGAGAACGGCGAGAACAAGGATTGGTGGTTGTAGAGGGTGCCAGGGAAATTGGATTTGCACTCGATGCTGGTTATGAACCGGAAGTCTTGTATGTCTGTCCGGAAATTTATGCTAGAAGCGAATATCCTGAACTGCTGAGCCGAATCATTCCTTCAAAAAGAATGTTCTTTTCGCAAGCTGTTTTTGAGAAAGTAGCTTATCGGGAGGGTTCAGACGGGCTTATCGCTCTTATAAAACCAAAAGAACACCGTCTCGACCAACTTCAACTGAAAGAAAATCCCTTCATCATCGTACTAGAGTCGGTTGAAAAACCCGGCAACTTGGGGGCAGTTCTTCGTACAGCGGATGCAGCCAGAGTCGATGCAGTGGTGATTTGCGATCCGTTGACAGACCTGTACAACCCAAATGCCATCCGTTCCAGCGTGGGTTGTCTTTTTACGGTTCAGGTTGCCGTCTGCTCCTCAAAAGAATGTCTTGATTGGATGAAATTATTGAATATCAAGTCTTTTGCGGCTGAATTGAGAGCATCCGAATGGTATCAGGACTGCGATTTCAAAGGTCCTTCGGCCATCCTAATGGGGACCGAAGCAGATGGCTTGACATATTTCTGGTTGGATAATGCTGATAAGCGAATAAAAATCCCCATGCGTGGAGTGATCGATTCATTGAACGTTTCAGTCTCCACCGCCGTACTCACTTTCGAGGCTATGCGGCAACGAGGCTTTTAGCCCAATCGAACGTGCTCTGCCCGAACCGGGTGCTTAATGAATATGGTTGCGTTTTCTTCAAACTTCTGAACAGATTCCGTTGTCAGGTAATGGATTCGTCCTCCTTTGCTGCAGTGTGCAGCTAGTTCCTGGTGTCTGTCCAGGTAGGAAATAAGGCTCTGTGCGACGTATTCACCCTGAGAAACGATATGCACACCTTTTGGAACGAAACGTTGGATAAGTGGCAGCAATAAGGGGTAATGCGTGCAGCCAAGAATCAACGTATCAATAGATGGGTCGATCTCAAACAAATGATCCAGGTTCTTACGAACAAAGAACTCGGCACCTTTGGATTCATGTTCCCCGTTTTCAACCAAAGGAACCCACATCGGGCAGGCTTCACCGGTAACGACAATATCGGGGAAAAATTTGGTAATTTCAATGGGATAGGAACCCGATTGAATGGTTCCAGGTGTTCCGATCAAACCGACATGCCGAGTGTGCGTCAAAGTACCCAATGCTTCGACGGTGGGTCTGAGGATGCCCAAAACCCTGCGATTGGGATCAATCGTAGGCAGATCAACCTGCTGAACGGTTCTCAAAGCTTTTGCAGAGGCAGTATTGCAGGCCAAAATGACCAGTTGGCAACCTTGATCAAACAAGAACCGTACTGCCTGACGAGTAAATTCATAAACCATGTCAAAAGAGCGGTTTCCGTAAGGTGCACGTGCATTATCACCCAGATAGAGGTAATCATATCCGGGAAGTTTCTTTTGAAACTCTTCGAGTATGGTCAACCCTCCGTATCCAGAATCAAAAACACCAATGGGTCCTGGCTTGATATTCATGGTTATATTTTCGACAGAAAACAATGAAAGGATGATTCAGCATCATCCTTTCATTTAAATCAAAATTTCTTATTTTAAATTTAGCTTGGTTCGAACCAGATTGGTAACATCCACGCATTTATCGACAGACCAATACATGAGACCGGCATTGGCTGAGGTGTCAAAGATGTAGATGAATCCTTGGTCCTGACCAACCGTTTTCACTGCATTCATCAACTTGCTATTGATGGGAACAATCAAGTCTTGCTGAGTTTTTTTAATTTCCGTCTGAGAGTCGGTGTAAAACGATTGGAGACGTTGTTCCAAGTCTTGGATTTCAGTCATACGACGCACCTTAATGGCTTCGGGAAGACTATCCTTGGCAGCAACGAAATCAGAACCTTTCTTCTGATATTCTTCTTGCATTTTCATCAGTTCGGTTTCGTAATTTTTGGATATTTCGTCCAGTTTTTTGGTGGCAGCAACCGTTTCAGGCATGGCTTGGAAAATTTCGGCACGATTGAAATAGCCGAACTTAAGATCCTGGGCAAAGGCTGTCAAAGGCAAAATCAAGGCTATCGCAATGAAGAGTTTTTTGGTCATTTGTTCTATTTTTATGGTTGAATTTTGTAGTTTTGGGCGCAAATATACCGATTAATATCCTAATTTTTGCAAGACTTCGTCGCTGATATCCATTTTGGGAGAGGCGAAAATGATGTTTTCACCGGAGGCACGATCCAGAATGAGCGTATAGCCCTTTTCTTCGGATAAAGCCTTGATAGCGTTGTAGATTTCATCCTGAATCGGAGTAAGCAGACTTTGACGTTTTTTGTAAAGTTCGCCTTCAGAACCGAAATAGGTTTTCTTGAGTTCAGCAGCAGCCTTTTCTTTGGTCAAAATCTCTGTTTCACGCTTCGCTTTTAGATCGTCCGAAAGGTAAACCATTTCAGATTGGTATTTGGTGTAGAGGTCTTTTGCTTCCTTGGTAAGAACATCGACTTCTGCTTGCCATTTCTTGGAAACCTGCCCCAATTGATCGTTGGCCATTTCGTATGCTGGAATCTTTTTTAAGATGTATTCCATATCGACCAAAGCGATTTTCTGTGCGAAACCAGTCAAACTGGTCATCAAAAGTGCAACGAGAACGAACACTATTTTTTTCATAATCTTATATATTGAATGTCAATAATTCAAAAGTACGATAAAAATATTAACTGTATAATTTAGTTAACAATCTTTTTGGATCGTTTTTACAGATTTTAAAACTCCTGGCCTATGATGAAGTGGAACTGGCTGCCACTTGGTGTTGAAGCACCCTGAACTTTATCAAAACCGTATGCCCAGTCAATACCCATCAACCCAACCATTGGCAGGAATATTCGCACACCAAGACCGGCTGAACGCTTCAGGTCGAATGGGCTCCACATTTTCGGCTTGCTCCAGCCATTACCGGCTTCAACAAATGCCAGACCATAAATGGTAGTGGAGGTTTCCATCATAAGCGGATAACGAAGTTCCATTCCGAGGCGTTGATAGATGTAGTTGGTACCTAGGGCGCCATTTTCATAGCCACGCAGGGCCATGGTTTCGTAGGTATAGGTACTGCTGTAACCGGTGGTTCCATCACCGCCAAGGTAGAACATTCCGAACGGGGATAGCTTGTAGTCATTGAAAGAGCCAAGATACCCCAAGTCAAATCGAGTCATAAGTACCAACTTACGGTTGGCGGAAAGGGGTGTATAAGTCTTGCTCTTCAGCTTGATCTTGTAGTATTCAATCCACTTGTAAAGCTTTTCAGACTCCTTGTTATCGACCATCTGCTTGTAATCGGCCGTGGTATAATTCCCAAAAAGTGAATAGGGCAATGTCGATTGTGCAGAAAGGGTGAAATCAGAACCAAAACGCGGATACAACGGATTGTCAATGGATTTTCTGGAAAGTGTCAATGATAGACTCAAGTCGTTGCTTTTGCCATTGCTGATTACAAAATAGCTCCAATTCTGCAGACTGTAATGTTGATAAGACAATTCGCCGTAAAGTTGAAAATAGTCATCGGGCCAAGTCAAACGACCTCCAAGTCCCATGGAAAGGCCCCACATCTTGAGGTATTTATCGGGGTCAAGCTCGTACATGTAGGAACTATTCCCGCCACCGTAACCGCCACCGTAGCCGCTACCGCCATAACTTCCACCACCATAACCTCCACCACCATAACCTCCACCACCATAGTAATTATAGTTGTTGTACATGTTGCTGTAGTTGCTGTAGTAACGGGAGCTCACATCGCTCTGATGGGAATAATACCCAGAGAAAGAAAACGAATTGGGGCGTTTACCACCCAACCAGGGTTCCAAGAAGGAAAAGCTGTAGGAACTGTAGTAATCACCATTGGAACGGCCTGTAATGGAGAACGTTTCTCCATCGCCTTGAGGAAGAATTTTATAAGTTCCCAAGTTGAGCAGATTCCTTAGGGAGAAATTGGTGAATTTTAAGCTGACCGATCCAACAATACCGGTGGAACCCCAACCTGCAGAGAATTCAATTTGGTCATTGTTTTTGGGAGTCAGATTCAAGTTGATGTCCACGGTGCCGGCTTCATAATCAGGCACAGGGTCCAATCCCATTTTCTCGGGATCGAAATGGCCCATCTGTTGAATTTCACGGGCGGAACGCATCAAGGCCGATTTATTAAACAAGGCGCCTGGCTTGATGCGAAGTTCACGGCGTACCACATTTTCATACAGGCGGTCGTTTCCGGTAATGTTAACCCGGCTTATGGTGGCCTGGCGGTCTTCTCGAATACGCATTTCAAGGTCGATGGAGTCACCTTCAACCCGAACTTCAACTGGATCTACCTGAAAAAATAGGTACCCATTGTCCATGTACAGATTGGTGACCGCATCTTCTGCCTGTGAGGTTTTTAAACGTTCGTCAAGGCGTTTTTGATTGTACACATCACCTTTCGCAATTTGTAATGTGCGATTAAGCTCTGTTGCAGAATAGACGGTGTTTCCAACCCAGTCGATATTTCGGAAGAAATAACGCTTGCCTTCATCAATTTTTAGATAAACGTTCACGGATTTTCCATCGAAACGGTAAACCGTATCTTCCAGAATGATGGCGTCACGGTATCCATATTCATTGTATTTCTGAATAAGCAAAGCCTTATCTTTTTCATATTCGGATTCCACGAATTTCTTGCTGCTGAAGAAGTTTTCAATCTTGCCTTTTTGTTTGGTTTTCTTCATGGCACGGGCCGCTTTGGAGTCGGTGAACGCTACGTTTCCGTCAAAAATAATCTGGTTGATCTTGATCTTATCCTTTCGGTCGATGTTGATTTCGACTATGACCTTACTTTTATCAGCAGGGTCTTCCTTTTGAAGGATGTCCACTTCGGCATTCTTAAATCCTTTTTCGTCGTAATGCCTTTTGATAAGCACTTTGGCCTTATCGGCAATGTTTGGAGTGATCTGATTTCCAACAGTAAGTCCAATGCTGTTCTCCAGGTCATCTTTGTCGGATTTCTTGATGCCGGTGTATTTTACGGCTGAAATCTGCGGACGAGGCTTCAACTGAATTTCAAGCCAGATCTGACTACCCTGTATTTTGGTTGCCAAGATCTTCACATCCGAAAACAAACCGTGCTTCCAATAACGTTTCAGTGCCTCGGTAATTTCATCTCCTGGAACCTTAATGACCTGACCGACACTGAGGTTGGATAGACCGATGAGCACATAGTCCTCATAATTATCCATCCCAGTGACAGCAATGTCTGCAATCTTATATTCTCTAGGGGTGGCATAAAATATTTCAGGAAGCTTGTCTTCGGTCGTAGCTGCCTCTGCCTTCTGCAGAAAAAGGGTCAACGCGCACAAGGCAAAGAAGGTAGCAAAGAGTTTTCTAAACATCATATAATCTCAGGATTGTCTATTTTTGGACTTGTTCACTCGTCTGGCCATAACGCCTTTCACGGTTCTGAAAACAATAAATGGCCTCCCATAATTCTTCCTTGCGGAAAATGGGCCAAGGAATTTCAGAGAAATAAAGCTCCGAATAGGAAAGCTGCCACATAAGGAAATTGCTGATGCGCAACTCGCCTCCGGTGCGGATGAGCAAATCCGGTTCAGGATAATTTTTGGTGGTGAGGTAACTGTTGAAAAGGTTCACATCAATGTCATCTTCAGTGTATTTACCAGTTCTTACATCGTGAGAAATGGCTTTGATCGCTTCGATGATCTCCCAACGAGAAGAATAACTAAGCGCCAGGATCAGTGTCAGGGCTTGCCCACCAGCTGTTACACGAATGCATTTTGCGGCACGTTCTTGCAACTTTTCAGGAAGGCGGCTCATTTCACCAATGATCTGAAGCCGAACTCCGAATTTGATCAAGTCCGGTGTTTCATGCTCGATGGATTGCATCATCAAATCCATCAGACCAATAACCTCGGATTCGGGACGGTTCCAATTCTCGGTTGAAAAAGTATAGAGGGTCAAATAGGAAATTCCACATTCTCGGGCAGCCTCGACCACCTGACGCACGGAGACAACACCTTCCATGTGGCCATAAGCCCGTTCCCGGCCCACGCTTTTAGCCCATCGCCCGTTTCCGTCCATAATGATGGCAACGTGCTTGGGCACCCTTGTTTGGTCTATTTTCTCGAGATAGGACATCATCATTTGTAACAATCCGAACCTGTACCGTACAGGTCTAGGGTGACATATAGCATCAGGACTGAATACCAGTCCTTGTTTTTATTCCAAGTTCCGCTTCCAGCCCAATTGTTGTTGAGTTGAAAAGCGGTTGTTGTGGCAGCGTAATCCAAATCGTCGGCGAATGTCTTTCGAAAAGACCATTCACAACCGATATTCAGTCGTGGCATCGCTTTTACTTTAATTCCTACCCCAAAAGGGATATTCGCACTAAGCCGTGTCTTGTCCGAATGGTAACCGGTAAAACCAAGACCGGCAGAAAAATAAGGACAAACTCGACTGGCTCCTGGTCTGTAACCAGGGACTCCGTATTGGTAAAAACCCAGTTCAAACTGAATTCCTGCATCGACAAAACGGCGGTTGAATGGAAGTTCTTCCCCGTTGAGGTATGCGTTGGCATCTCCCATCGTCGAGCCAGCAATTCCACCCGTCAGTAAATTGGCTTTCAGAGCCATGTTCCCATTCAGGTTATACCGACCGAGCAAACCAAACGTGGCCTGTTCGTTCATCAAAGGCTTTGTGGAATTGGCGTCTCCCATGTAGGAAGAGCCTCCGCCCAACAAACCCAACTCCATGCGATAGGCCTGACCTTTCATGCCCGCTGGCAGAAAAAGTAGAACAGTGATCAGAATAATCTGTATGAGTCGTTTCATGCGTACATTGTCATTATCAAGAATAAACGCTAAAAAACGACTTTAAGTATTTTTTGCCTTTTACCGTTACCGGCGGGCAAAAACCATTTTATTCAGATAGCCTTTCCAAATAATGTTGGAGGGAGCGCCGTCTGAACGGGTTCCACCAAGAATCCAGATAAACGATCTGTCTTTATCGTAAACCAAATCGGGGATATTCTGAACAAAAACACCAGCTCCGGCCAATCCGCTGTCCATTTTGATAAATTCCCATTTGTCATCTGCATTTTTCCAAGTTTTTCCATGATCCGGAGATACATGCAAGTCTTTGAACAAAGCACCAGATTCATCCTGCCCACCGAAGCTGACCAAGTAACCGTCGTATCGGAAAAGGGTTGCATTCTTCCTTTTTGGAAAGCTGTTATAGAGTACATTACCGTCATTTACTGAAATCCAGTTTTTTCCGTCCTCTGTAGACCAAACGGTTGTAATTTGTGAACCCGAGGCATTGACGCCACCGGCAATGGTATAGAACTGCACATTGGTGACCGTTGAGCTTTTGATCAGCGCATACGCAGAAATCGGGAAATTGATAGGAACTTTGGAACCGATGGTCCAGTTTAGACCGTCCGTACTTCTGCCAAAGCAGGTATCCCCAGCTGTTGTGAGGAGCATCCCAATCAAGGCGGAAGGATCGGGATCACTCAAGTATTTCCTATTGATTTCGCCGTATAAAGCTAGTATCGTTACGGCCCCACCAGAAGACATCGGGTTTATCGCTGACCAAGTAAGACCATCATTGGAAACATAGGAAAGGTTGCTTTTGGAGGTAATAAGAAACGTAGAGCCAAAAGTGCAAAGGGATTGCAAATTCATCTCACCAGGTAGGCCAGTTACAACCTGAGCAGTCCATGTCTTGCAACTGTCGGTGGAACGGAACTGCTTGAGGCCTCCACCAACAGCGGGTACATAATCGAACAAAACGCCGTTAACTTCAAGAATCTTGTTGGCTGAAGCAGGAGAAGGCAATCCAGATGGGGTCTGTTCAAGACTCATGGAATCCGGATCGACCTGATGTACATTGATCTTGATGGTATATGATTTGGCAAAAAGCCCGTCATAAGAGGTATTCTTAAGAACCACAGGAACGGAGAAATCGATGGAATCACCATCTTGCCACAAAGAATCATTGATGTAAATGTTTCCGTTGGTGGATTGAAAGGTTACTTTCGGATACAAGGCACTTATGACACTTCCGTAAGGTAGCGAATCAAGGTTCTCGATGATGCCGGATGTGCTGTCAACAGCAACACCATGGTATTGATCAATGTTGAATATAAAATTCTCAATACCTGGGCAAGAGTCGTGCGCGTCGAAACTAAACTTCGTAATGTTGGCAGAATAGTATGTTCGTTCTTCGAAATTATCCCAACAAGAGACAAACAAGACAGAAATCAACAGAGAAAGGACGTATGAATAGTTCCTTTTGATGGTCATATTGGTTTTTTTACATGGACTGAAACGGTTCATGAGCAGTCCTTTTGTTAAATCCGTTTCCTTAATCTGCAAAAGTACTAAGAATTTTATCTTTTAAGGGTTTGAGCTTGAAGTTTTATGAAAAATTAGAGATGTTTGCATCGCCGTCAACGAGCATGCTCATAAATGCGAATCTCCCGATAGGTAGAACCGGCATCGTATTTCTGAATACCATTGGACATTAAGAATCTGTTTTCAATAGTGGGTGCGCATACGCCAGTTCCTGCAGTTTGGTTTGAAGTTTCCACTTGAATCTCATCCCAAAGATTGTCTTCAAGGAATGACTCATGTAAGAGTGTACCTCCTTCCACCAACAAACTTTGAATCTTAAGACGATGCAACTCTGTCATCATCTGATTCAGCACATTTTCAGTAAAATCAAGTTTTATCCAGCGGATTTTGCCTTCATGATCCGATTTGACTCCAGAAAACACGATGGTTTCAATACTTCCATCCAACAATTTGGAAGTGTTTAACAAAACTCCCTGACGGTCAATAACGAGTCGGATCGGATTCTTTCCAGACCAAAAACGGACATTCAAACTAGGATCGTCCAACAATGCCGTGTTTGTTCCAACCAAAATGGCATCGCATTCAGAGCGGACCTTATGTGTGACCATTCGCGTAAAAGTGGTCGATATCTTGAGCGATGGTTTCTGATCTTCTACAAAACGAACCGAATCGATAAAACCATCTGCAGTTTGCGCCCATTTGAGAATGACTCGCGGACGACCAGTTGACAGGTAATGAAAATATGCTTGATTTAGTTTGCGGCACGCTTCCTCTTCCATTCCTACAACGACCTCAATACCGGCTTCCTTTAACTTGGCGACACCGCGTCCGGCCACTAATGGAAATGGGTCCAACGTTCCAATGACTACACGAGGGATGCCCCATTGAATTAGGAGTTCCACACAGGGAGGCGTCTTTCCATAATGGGAACAGGGTTCCAAGCTTACATACATTGTTGATTCACAGAGCAATTCGCATTCTTTCACAGAACGAACCGCATTGGGTTCCGCATGGGATTCACCCGCTTTGCGGTGCCAACCTTCACCGATGATCCGACCCTTATGAACAATGACTGCACCCACCATAGGGTTGGGGGAGCAGGTTTGTTTCCCATTGGCTGCTAGTTGCAGGCAACGTCTCAGATACAAACGATCGTCAACTTGTGTCATCCCTTTTTTTTATTGAAAAAAAGCCGTAGCTTTGTGAATAAATTGTTAAACATGCGACGCTATCTGACCCATCTTCATCAAAAGTTGGACCCGATTTACCCCTCGGTGGAAGTTGGTTCCTTTTCGCGACTTTTGCTGCGTAAACTGGCCAATATGAGCAGTGTGCAGATTTACAGCGACAAAGATAGGAATTTTCCGGATGATACCTTGGAGAAACTCGTTTCAGCCATTGACAGGTTGGCTTGTAAAGAACCCATCCAATATATTTTGGGAGAAACAGAGTTTTGCGATTTGACTTTTCAGGTTGGTCCGGGCGTCTTGATTCCCAGACCCGAAACGGAAGAATTGGTCGAATTAATTACTAAGGAGGCGGCCGTCAAAGAAAGGAGCCTCCAAATACTCGATATTGGCACCGGAAGCGGCTGCATCGCCATTTCGCTTGCCAAAGCTTTACCCTTGGCTCAGGTTTCCGCCTGGGATATTTCCCCTGAGGCTTTGGATATTGCAGCTGAAAATGCAGCAATCAATATGGTTGGAGTGGTTTTTAGCATCACTGACGTGCTGACTTTTGAATTAGGGCTCCACCAAAAAGCATCACAGGACATCATCGTCAGCAACCCTCCCTATGTTCGCCTCAGCGAAGCCTCTGATATGGAGACCAATGTGCTGGAATACGAACCGCATCTTGCTCTGTTTGTGGAAAACAAAGACCCTCTGCTCTTTTATAGGGTCATCTCCAAACTGGCGGTAGAAATGCTGAAACCCGAAGGCTCACTTTATTTTGAAATCAACAGCTATTTGGGAAAACAGACCCTTGAATTGGTTAAAACCTTTCCCTTCAAAGAAGTTCAGCTGATACAGGACATTTCAGGTAAAGACCGAATAATCCGAGCCAAACTTTAAAATGAGCACTTACTCCGAAGCCCTTGCCACTGCAGCCGGTTATTGTTCCATAGCTGAACACTGTGTTTCCGATGTTGTCGAAAAACTGAAGAAGTTCGAACTCACGTCCCTAGATCAGGCAAAATTGCTACGTCACCTACAGGACGAAGGCTACCTCAACGAAAGTCGATATGTTAAAGCGTTCGTAAAGGACAAATTCAGATTCAACAAATGGGGTCGTGTAAAAATTCGTTTTGCCCTACGTCAAAAAGGGATTTCCACTTTGTTGATAGAAGAAGGTCTTTCCGAAATCCAGGAAGAAAACTACTGCGAAATGCTGACTGATTTGCTTCGCCAGAAGAAACGTTCGGTCAAAGCAAATTCGACGTATGAACTCAGGGGAAAACTGATGCGGTTCGCTGCCAGTAGGGGTTTTGAACTGGATCTGGCAAATGCTTGCCTTCGAAAAATGGGGTTGGAAGATGAGGAATAACCACCAAGTTAAAGTAATCAAAGAAATTTTCGCCGGTTTGGCAGACATGGCTTGGCCGAATCTTTGCCTGCTTTGCGAACGACCATTGATGAGGGGTGAGCAGCATGTTTGCTTGAATTGCTTGTATGAATTACCTGCTGTCCACGAATCCTCCTTTCAAGAAAACAAAACAGCAGACCGGTTTTTAGGCAAGCTTGAATTTGTACGTGCTGCATCCGGTTTTCGTTATAACAAGGATTCCAGCATACAGAAAGCGCTGGAGTTGTTAAAATACAAGGGAGAAAAGGAAATTGGGCGTTCTTTGGCAAAGGTTTCAGCCCAGCGTCTTTACGAACAAGGCTTTTTCAAGGACATCGATGCATTGATACCAGTTCCACTTCACAAAAAGAAGCAGAAAAAGCGTGGATACAACCAAAGCGAATGGATCGCAAAGGGCATGAGCGAGATCTCTCACATTCCAGTAAACACAGAAATACTCGGTAGAGGTGTTCACAATGCCTCTCAAACAACGAAGAATTTGTGGAGCCGCTGGGAAAATGCACAAGGACTTTTTGAACTGAAAAATGCTGAAGGATGCAACGGAATGCATCTTTTGTTGGTGGACGATGTGTTGACAAGTGGATCAACTTTAGAGGCCTGCGGTCAAGTGCTTTTGCAACTACCAGACGTTCGGATCTCGTTTTTCGCCCTAGCGTTGGCTTAACCTATTGTGCAAAAAACGTTTGCATTTGGAGATATCACAGAAACCTCGTATTTTTAGATTTCCATCCGAAAGTCCATCTAATGCTAAACACCATGAAAAGGAACACCATCCTGGCCTTGTTTTTCCTGACCTGTATGTGTCTTAATGCACAAGAGTCCGCCAAAAAGGGACTCAATTTAGGGGTTTTACCTGCTGTATCCTTCAATTCAGACGAGGGCTTCCAATACGGAGCCGTATTGAATCTGTTCAATTACGGAGATGGGACACACTATCCAAAATACGACCAAACGTATTATCTGGAGCTTTCTAAATTCACAAAGGGCAGTACCGTCTTGCGTTTCTATTTTGATTCAGACCAATTGCTGAAAGGTGTACGAACCTTTGTGGACTTAAGTTACATTACCGAAGACATGCTGGACTTTTTCGGTTTCAACGGATACCAAAGCGACTACTCAACCTTTGAGGAGAGCGCCAACAGGGCCTTTTACAAGATGTCTCAAAAACAGCTACGGTTCTTGGCCGATTTCAGAGGGGCCCTGCCTATTGAACACCTCTATTGGGAAGCAAGCTACAATTTAGTCAACTACTTGAATGCATCCGTTGATTACGACCGGCTCAACAAAAGCACCGATCTGCCGGTTTTGACACCTGGGGGGAGCTTGTATGAAAAATACGTCGGATGGGGCATCTTAAATCCCAAAGAAGCCAATGGCGGCCTAGTCAGCGCTTTTAAAGCAGGACTTTTATACGACACCCGCAACGCTTTGAGCAACCCGGACAAAGGGTTCAGTTCTGAAGCACTGATCGAAGTGGCTCCCAGTTTTATGAATGAAAGCCCATACGCCAGGTATTCACTGATGCACAAACACTACCAAAGTCTCATTAAAGACCGACTGAACCTGGCTGTTCGACTCGGTGTTCAGGGAAAAATCGGTAAGAATGACATTCCATTTTACCGGCGCACGGTATTCATGTCTCCATTTGCCACACGTACAAGCCCAACGGCGCTGGGAGGCGCCAACAGCCTACGTGGGATCATGCGTAACCGAGTTGTAGGAGACGCTTTCGCGTTGGGCAATGTTGAACTCCGCTGGAAAATGGTGAATTTCAAATTCATCAATCAGAATTTCTATTTAGGTTTGAATGGATTCTTTGATACGGGTTACATCCTAGATCCCGTTGATTGGAATTCGTTGAGCTTGACCGATACGGAGAAAGCCGATTATTTCAATTTGGAGAAAAAAGACAGTTTTCATTCCTCCCTCGGTGGTGGGCTCAAAGTGGTGATGAACCAGAACTTCATTATTTCTTTCGAAGTGGGCAAACCTTTAAATAAAAATGACGGCTCCAAAACAGGGACCTATATCAACCTGAATTACCTCTTTTGAGGAATAAACATTCGAAAATTACCATTATTTACGACCTATCTTTCTGTAGGATTGATTACTTTTGCAAAAAAAACAGTGCAAGTCCAACTCGAATCCTATTCATACATTCAAGATGAAAAAACTAGACCGTATCGTTGCCAGCAAATTATTGAAAATCAAAGCTGTCAAACTTCAGCCCTCCAACCCATTCATTTGGGCTTCCGGCTGGAAATCCCCCATATATTGTGACAACCGCAAGACCTTGTCTTACCCTGACCTTCGCAATTTTATCAAAATTGAACTCGCCCGCATCATCCGCGAGAAATACGAAACGGTGGATGCCATCGCCGGGGTAGCTACGGGCGCGATCGCCCAAGGCGCCATGGTTGCCGAAGAACTCGGTTTGCCCTTCGTCTATGTCCGATCTTCACCAAAAGACCACGGTTTGGAAAATCTGATTGAAGGTGACCTGAAACCAAAAATGAAAGTTGTTGTCATTGAGGACCTTATTTCAACAGGTGGCAGTAGCCTGAAAGCAGTAGAAGCCATCCGTAGGGACGGCAGCGACGTCATCGGCATGCTCGCGATTTTTACGTATGGTTTCCCCGAAGCAGAAAAAGCTTTCCGCAAAGCCAAAGTGGAACTGACCGCCCTTAGCAATTACGATGCGGTTCTTGAAACGGCCTTGGCCACCAACTACATCCACCAGTCTGAATTGCAGACCTTGCAGGAATGGCGCATGTCGCCTTCCACTTGGCAACCCAAATAATTCGCATCATGACCGAATACACCAGCGACAGTCAACAGATACCCTTTTCTGCTGAACGAGTCTTCTTAAAGCTTTCCGATTTGAACAACTTGGAAAGTATAAAACCGTTGATTGAGGGGAAAGTCAAGGATTTTACGTTTGACTCCGATTCCTGTCATTTCAAGGTGGACCCCATTGGCAATGTCGGTGTACGGATTGTGGAGCGCGACCCCTTTAAATCCATCAAGCTGGAGTCTGTCAAATCGCCAATCCAATTTATAGGTTTGATTCAATTACAACCAGAAGGCTCTGAAGAATCCAGCCTTAAACTATCCTTCAGCGCTGATATTCCCTTTTTCCTGAAAGCCATGATTTCAAACAAATTGGAAGAAGGCATCAAGACCATGGCAGAAATGCTTGCCAAACTCCCTTACTAAGCATCCTAAATCTATTAAATCGTTCATCGCCATGAAACTTTGGGAAAAAAGTATCACCGTTGATAAAGCCATCGAACGGTTTACAGTCGGAAAAGATCCCGAAATGGATCTGTATCTGGCCAAATACGACGTTTTGGGGTCTATGGCCCACATCACGATGCTCGAAAGCATTGGCTTGATTGAAGCTGGCGAATTGCCTTTGCTGCTGAACGAACTTAAGATCATTTATAAAGACATCGAAGAAGGTCGGTTTGAAATCGAATCGGGCATTGAAGATGTTCATTCACAGGTTGAGATGTTACTCACCCGTTCAATAGGCGATCTAGGGAAAAAGATTCACAGTGGTCGCTCCAGGAACGATCAGGTTTTACTGGATTTGAAATTGTTCACACGTGCTGCCATCAAAGAAACCTTTAATGCTGTAAACGAATTGTTTGAGGTTTTGATAGCACAAAGCAATCGCTACAAAGACGTATTGATGCCTGGTTATACCCATCTGCAGGTAGCCATGCCCTCTTCTTTTGGTTTATGGTTCGGAGCTTATGCAGAATCCTTGACAGACGACCTACAGGTCCTTTTATCCGCCTACAAAGTTTGTAATCGCAATCCCCTGGGTTCAGCCGCCGGCTACGGCTCCTCATTCCCTTTGAACCGACAGATGACCACCGACTTGTTGGGCTTTGACGGATTGAACTACAACGTGGTCTACGCACAGATGGGTAGAGGGAAGATGGAACGGACAGTCGCCTTTGCCTTGGCCTCCATTGCCGGTACGGTATCCAAATTGGCATTCGACGCTTGCCTGTTTACCAGCCAGAACTTCGGTTTTATCAAGCTACCGGCTGAATTCACAACCGGATCGAGCATCATGCCCCACAAAAAAAATCCGGATGTTTTTGAATTGACACGCGCCAAATGCAATAAGATTCAGAATTTGCCACAGCAAATTTCATCCATCACCAACAATCTGCCGTCCGGTTATTTTAGGGATTTGCAGATCATTAAAGAAGTATTCCTTCCAAGTTTTGGAGAACTGATCGATTGCCTGCACGTGACAACCTCCATGTTGGCCAATATTGAAGTCAACGAACACATTCTGGACGACAAAAAATACGTATACCTGTTCAGTGTAGAAGAGGTGAACCGTCGGACGACAGATGGGATGCCTTTCAGAGATGCCTACAGGCAAGTCGGTCTGGAAATCGAGGACAATCAGTTCAACCCTGTCATGACCGTTAATCACACGCATGAAGGGAGCATCGGGAACTTATGCAACGACAAAATTTCAGCTCACCTTCAAAATATTGCCAGCCAGTTTCATTTTGAACAGGCAGAGTTGGCGGAAAAACGACTTTTGAGCGAGTGAACAAAAGGTAAGAGGGGAAGCAGATGAGTCTGCTTCCCCCCCTTTTTTTTGCATACTTAACTACATAAATGATGAATTGCCTTCACATATCCATGTATTCCTTCACAGGTTAAGTTTGCACGAATTGTTATTATTCCTTTTCGCTGAAAAAACTTTTTCACAAAAGCCATAGAACGTTCAGCGCTTCATTTTTACAGTACAAAGATACAAACTCCGTTTCGCTGAAAAACGCTACAATCGCTCATTATCACTTCTTTTTAAGTTAACGGATTATTGCTTTATTGGGTGTTTTATTTTTTATTGTTAACATTGCAAACCAATTATACCACTATCCATGAGACACTTGCTCCTTGTCGAAGACGATCCGTTCCTTAGAAATGTCACCAGTGAACATCTTGTCAGTATTGGTTACGAAGTCAAAATGGCCATTAACCTTCAAATGGCAAGGGAATTGTACCAAAATCATGTTTTTGATTTGATTTTGCTGGATTTGACATTACCAGACGGGGATGGTTTTGACTGGGCAAGGGAACTCGCTCACACCCCTAACAAACCGCCAATTATCTTTCTAACTTCTCATACGGACATTTCCGATGTAAAAATGGGCTTTGAACTGGGAGGAGCCGATTACATGAAAAAACCAATCGACATGGAGGAACTGACCCTTCGAATCAAACGAACTTTGAGCGATTTCAATACGGGGTCCGGACTTGAACGGCAGATTGGTGAATACCTGTACAACCCGACTTCTCATTTATTGACTTATAAAGCAACCAGTACGCATTTGGGGCAATTGCAAGGAGCGGTATTGAATGATCTAAGTGCCAATATTGGAAAAGTCGTCACAAAAAACGACTTACTCAAAAAATATTGGGGTGAAGCGAACTATTTCACTTCCCGTAATTTGGATAGCGTGATTGTGAAACTGCGAACGCAGTTTAAGCAAGATCATCGAATCTTTTTTGTGGCACTTAAAGGGCAAGGCTACAAATTGTTTATTCACGACAAGCCACTCCATTAAACTGTAAACAATCATAAAAAAAACGAGGTTGCATCTAAAAGACGCAACCTCGTTCATTGATTAAACAATTTTATTTTATACCGTCGTCGTAGTCGTCGTTCGTAATCTTCAACTGACGTTTCTGCACTTCATACGCAATAGGAGTTGCAATGAACAAAGTGGAATAAACACCAGTGATTGTACCAACCAACATGGCAAAGGCGAAGCCGCGGATGGTATCACCACCGAAGAGGAATAAGATCAACAGTGTGAGGAACACGGTCAGCGAGGTGCTGTAGGTACGGAGCAGGGTTTGATTGAGTGCTTGGTTCAACACGCGCTTCTTGTTTCGTTTCGGATACAAGGCGAGGTTTTCACGCACACGGTCAAAAATAACAACCGTATCATTGACAGAGTACCCAATGATGGTCAGGATGGCTGCTATGAAGTTCTGGTCCAATTCAAGAGAGAAAGGTACAAAACTGTAGAACAAGGAGTAACAACCAATAATGAGTAGTACATCATGAAACAGTGCAGCAACGGTGCCTAGACTGAATGCAATGTTTTTGAAACGGATCAAAATATAGATCCCCATCACAATGACAGCTAGAAATACTGCCCAATAAGCAGCTGTTTTAACATCATCTGCAACGGTCGGACCAACCTTCTGTGAATTGACGATGTGTTGCTGTGTAAACTCAGCTCGAGTCACTTCCGCTTTCAGATAAGGTTTCAAGCCTTCAAACAACATGGATTCAATCTCATTGTCGATGGTTTGGCTTTCGTCTGCAATCTTATAGTTGGTCGTAATACGCACTTGTTTATCATTACCGATGGTGATGACAGATACAGAAGCATCCTTAAACACCCCTTGCAATGAATTGCCAATATCACCCGTTTTAACAGGTTGATCAAATCGTACAATGTAATTGCGACCTCCAGAGAAATCAACCCCTTGGCTTACACCGTGAAAAACCAACGAAAGAATACAAATCGACAAAACAATTCCAGAAATGAGGTAACCCCATTTGCGGTTTCCAATAAAATCAACTTTCGGTGCACGTAGCAGGTTCTTGGTCAAATTCGTCGTGAAGTCTTCGTTTTTCAGTTTATCCTTGGCAAGAAGCGCATCGTAAATAAGGTGTGTAACAAATACACCGCAGAATACCGAAGTGATCAAACCAATGATCAAGGTCGTAGCAAAACCACGGATAGGACCTGAACCGAAATAAAACAGAATGATACCGGTAAGCAACGTGGTGATGTTTCCGTCTAGAATGGCTGAAAGGGCATTCTTATAACCGTCCGCGACAGCCTTCTTGATGGTTTTTCCCGCATGAAGCTCTTCCTTGATTCGCTCATAGATCAACACGTTGGCGTCCACCGCCATCCCCAGTGTGAGCACCATCCCCGCGATACCTGGAAGAGTGAGGACAGCTTGGAAAGAAGCCAATATGCCCATCATAAAGAAGGCATTGATCAACAAACTTGCATCTACGATGAGGCCTGGAATGACACCGTAGTTTATCTGCATATATAGCAAAATAATGACAAATGCTACCAAAAAGGAAATGAATCCTGCTTGAATGGCTTCCTTACCCAATGATGGGCCAACGACGTCTTCCTGTACAATGTGGGCAGGTGCCGGCATTTTACCAGATTTCAGTACGTTTGCCAAGTCTTTCGCTTCAGCAGCAGATTCAAGACCAGTGATTTCAGAGCTTCCGCCGGAGATTTCACCTTGTACACGAGGGAAAGAGTACGCGTAACCATCCAATACGATGGCAATGCATTTACCAATATTATCTTTGGTCAGTCGAGCCCAAGCTTTCGAGCCTTCTGCATTCATGGTCATGTTTACCTTGGCTGAGCCCGTTGTTTGTGCAAAGTCGTCGGAAGCATCCGTAATAACATCACCTCCCAAAGCAGGCTTGCCTTCACGGTTGGTCACCCTCAGTGCAATAAGCTGATAAAGCGACGTTTTTTTGTCGACAGAGTTTACGCTCCATACGAATTTGAGGTCGCGGGGCAACAGCTCCTTAACTTTCGGGTTGCTCAGGTATTTGTTTACCGTTGCGGTATCGCGACCCAAGGTATAACCTACCACTGGGCCTGATCCAACGCCTTGTTCGCTTTGGTTGATCTGCAATACTGCAAATAATGGATATTCTGCTTTCCATTCTTCAGCAGTCTTTTCCTTAGCTGTGGTATCGGTTTTTCCCAACTTGGCCAGCAAATCATTGCCTTTGATTAGACTCTTGGCAGTATCTTTTACAGCAACAGGCGCTTTGAACACACTGTCCTTGGTCGGTTTTATGGTCTTGTTCAGGTCACGGATCAGATTGTTGGCCGAAATCATGGATTCATAGATTTCACCCAAGTCATACGTTTCCCAGAATTCCAAATTGGCAGAACCTTGGAGCAGCTTACGAACACGATCCGGTTCTTTGATGCCTGGAAGTTCGATCAAGATGCGGCCAGATGTGCCCAATTGCTGGATGTTGGGCTGAACCACACCAAAACGGTCAATACGGGTACGCAATACATTGAAGGAATTTTGGATGGCACCCTGCACGTCCGTTTTGAGAACGGCAACGACATCTTCGTTGGAAGTAGTCGGATCGATTCGGCCTTTCATTTCAAACGTACTGAACACTGCGGAGAGACGAGCTCCAGGATCGAGTTTATGATACTCTTCCACAAACAGATCGATATAGTCTTTTTGGCTTGACTTTTCTCGGATGGCTGCATTGGTCAACGCCTTGTTGAACGTTTCATCCTTGCTGTTGTTGGAAAGGGCACGAATAATGTCCGGAACAGATATCTCCAGCGTCACGTTCATACCACCCTTCAGGTCAAGACCTAAATTGATTACTTTCTCACGACATTCTGCGTACGTCAAACCCATATAAACTTTCTCCGTTTCCATAGAATCGAGGAGATAGGCCAGACGGTCTTTATCACCTTGAGCCATACTTTCAGCCTTTTTCTCCACACGAGTGTTCATGAAAGAGAAAGACAGATAATACGCACAGACAAGGGTCAAGAGTATCGCGAAAATCTTTACAAATCCTTTGTTTTGCATGTTATACTACGTTTTTATTGATGTAATTTCTAGTAGATTTTTTACCGAACCGCAAAGATAAACTATTTTTTTATAGTCAGGGGCACGGTCGGAAAAAAAATCAAAGCCCACGACGTTTCAATAAGGCTTCCGGATTGGGTTCGGCACCTCTGAAGCGACGATACAAAACCATGGGGTCTTCGCTGTTGCCTTTTTCAAGGATGTTCTGGCGGAAAGAGGTCGCAGTTTGTTGATCAAAAACGCCCTTCTCCATAAAGACGTTGAAGGCATCTGCATCCAACACTTCTGCCCACAAATAGGCATAGTAACCAGACGAGTAACCACCACTGAAAATATGGTTGAAGAACGTGCTGCGGTAACGGGGTACGATTTCTTCTATAAGGCCAAGGCTATCCATGGCTGAACGCTCGAAAGCGCGTACATCGAAATCCTGTTTTTTGGTGATGGTATGCCAATCCATATCCAACATGGCGGCGGCTACCAGTTCCGTCGTTTCAAAGCCTTGATTGAAGGTGCCCGATTTTTGAAGTTTCTCAATCAGTGCATCCGGAATTGTTTCTCCAGTCTGATAGTGTTTGGCATAAAGCCTCAGCACTTCTGGATTCATGCACCAATTTTCCATGATTTGGGAAGGCAGTTCCACAAAGTCGCGCGAAACGTTGGTGCCACTCACGGAAAGGTAATGGCATTTGGTCAACATGCCGTGTAAGGCGTGGCCGAATTCATGAAAAAGGGTTTCCACTTCGTCTTGATTCAGCAGAGAAGGAGCATCGGCAGTGGGTTTGGTAAAGTTACCCACGTTGTAGATAAGCGGACGGATTTCCTTGCCTTTGTACACATATTCTTCCCCAAAATTGCTCATCCACGCACCAGCGCGTTTACCCGGGCGAGGAAAATAATCGGAATAGAACAAGCCAAGGTAGGACCCGTCGGCATCCAGCACTTCAAAAACTTCGACATCCGGATGGTAAACAGGAACGTTTTTTACAGGTTTGAACGTTATTCCAAACAGTTTACTGGCAACCGTAAACACCCCTTGGCGAACGTTTTCCAGTTTGAAATACGGACGAAGTTCCCCTTCATCCAAATTAAATTTTGCTTTGCGGACTTTTTCGGAATAGTACCACCAATCCCAAGCCTGAAGTTTAAAATTACCGCCTTCGGTATCTATTAGGCTCTGCATCTCCGCCACTTCCTTTTTAGCCTGAGTCACCGCAGGCTTCCAAATTTTATCGAGAAAGGGCATCACCGTTTCGGGATTCTTAGCCATGCATTCATCCAGCACATAACCGGCATGCGTTGTAAAACCATACAAACGGGCACGTTCCAGACGCAAATTGACGATTTGATTGATCAACGCCTTGTTGTCGTTGGCATTGTCGTTATCACCTTTATTAATGTATCCTTTAAACATCTTTTCGCGCAGGCTGCGGTTTTCTGAATATTGCAGAAATGGAATCAGGCTTGGTTTTTGGATGGTGAACACCCATTTCCCTACTAATCCTGCAGCTTTTGCTTCTTCTGCCGCCGCATCCACGGAGCTCTGAGGCAGACCAGCCAAGTCCGCTTGGTTGTCTATCACCATTTGGAAGGCATTGGTTTCCTTCAAAACATTGTCCGAAAACTTCAACATCAACGAAGACAACGCTTTGTTGATTTCACGCAAACGGGTCTGATCGGCAGCATTCAGTCCTGCACCCGAACGGATGAATTCCTTATAACATTCACTCAGGACACGTTGCTGTTCAGGATCCAGTTTCAATTTGGCGCGCTGGTCGTAAACTACTTTTACACGGGCAAATAACTTTGCATTCAAGTAGATGTTATCGCTGTGTTCCGATAGCATCGGAGTTACCTTCTCGGCAATCAGATCCAGATCCTTGTTGGTTTCAGCTTCGGTTAAGGCAAAAAATACGGCTCCGACATTCCGCAAGAGTTCACCGGAAAAATCCAGCGCTTCCAGCGTATTCTCAAACGTGGGTGCATTTTTGTCCGCAACAATGGCTGCAATTTCGGCATCATGTTGTTGAATACCCTTCTGAAAGGCAGGCATGTAATGTTCCGTCTTGATTTTGTCGAACGGAGGTGCGTTGTAAGGCGTTTTGTACGGGCTGAAGAAGGGGTTCTCCGCAGAAAAAGCAGCAAGTGTTGTCATAAAGAACAAGCTTAGAGGGATGAAAAGTCGGTTTCTCATATCCTATGATTTAGTAGAATGAATGAATTCAGAACAACAAAATTAAGATTTCTTTTTTACCTTTGAATCCTACAAATCACAATTCTACTTAAAAGATGGCATATACCCCCTCTACTAGCCGTTACAGTAATGGAATGAAGTATTCCTTTTGCGGAAAAAGCGGCCTGATGCTCCCAAAAGTATCCCTAGGACTCTGGCACAATTTCGGTCACACCGACGACTTCGAAATTAGCAAAGCCATCGTTGAACACGCCTTTGACCAAGGCGTCACGCATTTTGACCTGGCCAACAACTATGGCCCGCCTCCGGGTTCGGCTGAGGAAAATTTCGGGAATATTTTCCGCAGTTCCCTTGCTGCACACCGCGATGAAATCATCGTTTCGACCAAAGCCGGTCACTTGATGTGGGACGGTCCCTACGGTGACGGTAGTTCGAGAAAGAATCTGTTTGCCAGCCTCCACCAAAGCCTGAAACGCATGCAGTTGGATTACGTGGATATTTTTTATACCCACCGCTACGACGGCGTCACCCCCATCGAAGAAACCATGCAGGCGCTTATTGATATCGTAAAGTCTGGAAAGGCACTTTATGCAGGCATCTCCAAATACCCGCCCGAACTGGCCGAAAAATGCTATCGAATGCTCGAATCCCAAGGCGTTCGTTGCCTCATCTACCAAGACCGTTACAGTCTGTTGGCCCGCGAAGTCGAAAACGGGGCTCTGGAAACGGCCCACCGCAACGACATCGGCTTTTGCGCATTCAGCCCTTTGGCGCAAGGCATGCTCACCGATCGTTACCTGGATGGCATTCCCTCCGACTCTCGAGTCGCTAAAAACGGTTTCCTTAAAAAAGAGCAAGTCACCGCCGAACGCATCGCCATCATCCGTGAATTGAACGACTTGGCACTGGAACGTGGTGAAACCTTAGCTCAAATGGCCCTTAGCTGGCTGCTCAACGATGCTCGTGTCACTACCGTTTTAGTGGGTGCAAGCTCTGTGGAACAATTGAAAAACAATCTGACAGCCCTAAATGCACCTGCATTTGAAACCAAGGTCCTAGCTAAAATCCGCGAGATCGTTTCCCGCTACCCGTCTGACTTGACCAAATAAGTTGACTATGAAAAAGAAACTAGCACTTTTACCCATTCTTTTCGCCCTTATGGCCAGTTGCACCGGTTATGTTTCGAGCATACCCGACCGGGATGTCTATTTCAAACGCAAATTCAACACAGTGCAACTTTCCACTTTTGGCGCTTATTTGTATGTAACAGACTCAGGAACTGTACCACTCTATGCTGTTGACCGCATTGGTTTTGGCGGCTTATTGATCTATCATGCACAGGACAATGTCTTTTACGCAGTGGATCTTGCTTGCCCCAAAGAGGTTACCTACAATGTCCGCATCAGCCCTCCGGTATACGACATGTGCAAGTGTGAAACCTGCGGTGAAGTCTATGACATGACTTTCGGTCAAGGCATCCCTACCAAAGGCATTGCCAAAGAGCCCCTTCGACACTACACCGTCAGCTTCGACGAAAACGATTTCATTCTCATCACCCGTTAACCCTTTTCATTTTCAAGTAAAATATATACCTTTGCGACCGCTCCTTCAAAAAGAGCGCAACTTTTCTTCCTAGTTGCCCGAATGGTGAAATGGTAGACACGAAGGACTTAAAATCCTTTGGCCATAACGGCTGTGCCGGTTCGAGTCCGGCTTCGGGTACAATGCAAAAAGGCTAATCGCTATAAATGAAGCGGTTAGCCTTTTTTGTTTGTGGTTTCTGTCCACCATTATCACAATCAATTATCCCAATATAGTAGAATAATTGATAGATTTTATTGAAACATATACGATTTACGACGATAAATCACATTATAGTGTGAAAAATGCTTGTTTCCTAAAATTATATCCGTAATATTGCACAGAAATCACATTATATTGAGATTATGAAAAAAATTGGAGAAGAAATTAGATTGCGTCGTAAGTTGCTTAAGATTGACCAAAAAACACTTTCAGAACTTGCGGGCGTAAGTATTAATACGCTCACAAAAATCGAAAGAGGTGAATCGAATCCTTCGGTAAATGTATTGACAAAAATACTTGACACTCTTGGGATGGATATTAAAATCATTATCAAAGGAAATTAATTGTTATATGAGAAAAGCGGCAGTATATCTTCGAGGTGAATACGCAGGAGAAATCACCGAGGTCTCCCGAAAGGAGTATATTTTCAACTATGATCATGATTATTTCGAACATATAAACAAACCAGCCATTAGTCTGACTTTACCTAAGACACAAAAGGAATATCGTTCAGAATATCTATTTCCGTTTTTTTTCAATATGTTGTCGGAGGGGAGTAATAGAATTGTTCAGTCTCGAATGCTGGGGATTGATGAGAATGATCATTTTGGCATATTAGTAGCAACAGCCCAACATGATGTTGCAGGTGCTGTAACTGTAAAACCGTTGTAAATTATGGAAACATTACATATTTGTCCATCTACATTGGCAAGTGGTTATGAAACGTACTCTCCCATAGCTAGGAAACGATTATTCGATGGGAAAAACATTTCACCAATTCTTCCCTATAATCCTATTGAAGAAAAGAAAGAAGAAACGGAGCTTTTTCTAAAGAATCAAGAGCACATGTCTTTGTCGGGAGTTCAAACTAAGTATTCTTTAGTTTTAAGGGAAGGTATTTTTGAGTTGTCAAATGAAACGGAGCAAGGCACCTATATTTTGAAACCAAAATTGACTAATTTTCAATACAAAGATTATAGTCCCGCTAATGAGAATCTGACCATGCAACTTGCTGAGCAGATTTACGGTATTGAAACTGCCGCAAATGGTCTTTGTTTTTTTATGAATGGAGAAATGGCTTATGTCACAAAACGATTTGATGTTGCCACTGATGGAAGTAAATATCGGAAAGAAGATTTTGCATCATTAGCAGGTTTAACTTCTGAAAATAAGGGTAAGGATTTCAAATATGATGTACTTAGTTACGAGGATGTTGCAGCACTTATTAAGAAATATGTCCCTGCTTCAAGAGTCGAATTATTGAAGTTTTTTGATTTGATGCTTTTCAATTTTCTATTCTCAAATGGAGATGCACATTTAAAGAATTACTCATTATTGGAAACTTCAGATGGTGATTTCAAATTATCTCCAGCATACGATCTTATAAATACACGTGTACATTTACCATCCGATCCAATTTTTGCTCTCAGAAAAGGTCTATTTAAAGAAGGAGATAAAACTGTTTGCCCAATGGGAATATATACGGGAGAAACCTTTTCTGTATTTGGAAATAGGTTGGGTTTACCAAAGAATATTGTAAAAAGAGAAATCGAAAAATTCAGTGCAGATTATTTAAAAGCGGAAGCGTTGATTTCGAATTCTTATTTGTCTGATGAACTGAAAGAACTATATAGAACGATGTATCATACTAGACGAAACACGTATCTAAAAGGTTCAATGTGAATGCAATGGTAAAAAAGCTTTAAACAGCAACTCCCTGAAAGTGGTGTTAAAAATTACCTGAATAACTTATAGTTTCCTACAACATTATTTTTGTACAATTTCTTGGCATCTTCGGATAAAAACGATTTGTCAACCATGGCTAATACCGCACTTTCTTTTTCATCAAATAAGTCCATCATTTTCCGAATAGTTGTTTCTTTAATCTTCAAACGATTTCCAAATTCAATAAAGTCCTCCCTATTATAACTATATTTTTCTCCCAAAGGCAAACTTGTTTGTTCAAATTCTTTAAAGAGATTCAACGCCAATAAATTATCTGTAAGATGAATTTTGGTATTCATCAAATCATACGATGGCGACAACATCATATCACCATCCGCGGTTTCCAGAAGAGAAATGTTCTTTAAATGGACATCACCATTTCCAGTAAGGAAATTAAAGAGGAGAATGCGAAGAAAATCAACTCTATTCAATGGGCTAAGCCACTCTCCAACATCTTGATAGGTTTTTGAGGTGTATTTGTGTGCTGCCTGAAGAACGGATACGAAATCTTCCTGATTTAATTTTTCGTCCTTATTAGTATAATCAAATCGTCTAGTGATATAGGCCGGAGTGCCATTGGCAAAGTTTACAAATGCACATTCGGCTGTTTTTATACTAAAAAGCTGTTTGGCTATTTGCATGGTTACATGCTCATTTGCAGGCGATTGTTCTGGAAAATTAAATCTGGACAACATGGGTTTTAGTATATACTGCGATTTTTCATCGACCTCCATTTTTGGAACTAACTTGACGCCCCTGGGTTTTCCAATAAATCCTTTTCGTTGAACTCCGGAGATACTAAATCCCATCGGTTGACCATCTATTCTTTTTGAAATATCTTCCCAATTGAAATCGAGTTGGGGACTGACCTTCGAGCGATCAAATAAAATGGTCTCACAGGATGAACAAAATCCTTTCGTATTATCTTTAAGACATCCGTTACACTGTGGCATTTTCTATGTTTTTGACGGTTATCGCTCCGATTGTATCGTATTGACAGGTTAATACCAATAGGCTCCAATTATCACTGGGATCAATACTTAAAGCTTTGCAAATTTGTTCCCGATTCTCACCTTCGCTAAGAATGGATTTGAAATAGTAAAATAATTCGTTGGATTGATACGTTTTTTGTGTCTTAGGCATGTTAACTGAAATTGGTCGTGTGGTGACATCTTCCATAAACGCATCATCATACTCAAAATGATATCCATCAACATCTACCCAAAGTTCACCTGCCTTTATGGTTCCTTTATAGAAGACTTCCAATTTATTACCTATTTTCATATTCGACTATTTGTGTTTTTTACTTCCACTTTAATCTCCAAATTGAGGTATTCAAAAATGTTTTGCAGCACCTCAAATGTTGGATTTGTAATGCCTGTTTCTATTTGAGAAATGGTAGTCTTGGATATGCCAGCTAGGTCGGCTAGACCCCTAATGGTTAAACCCAATACGTTCCTTCTCTGTTTTATTAGTTTCCCTAATTCGTCTTTTTCCATAAGGCTGTACCATTACATTTGTAATTTCGTATCAAATATACATAGTTAATTCGTATTTGTCAAATATATATCAATATAATGGCATAAATGGCACAAATAGATTATAAACCATCATTATTGTTGAAATTAGACCATAATATTGGTACAATCATGGCAAAATATTGAAAAACCCTCCTAATTGTGAGAAATTCACCAATAAAATGGCACATGCTGCAATAATCCTAATACCATGTTTCAAACTCTTGATATTGTAGCAAAAGCCATAACCGATTGCTAAACTGTAGATCTAGATGAGGGAACCATCTCTTCATTATTACTATTTTCCAACCCGGCATTCTTTTTAAGGTTTTTTTTCCACTTTCGCTTACATTAAAATATTCATTCCCCTACATAAAACAAATCATAAAATTTATACTTTTGAACTTAATCACTAAAATTCTACCTAACATGAAGGAAAGAAGATCTCTGGCGCTGGGTCTATTTTTTTTCGCATCAATCAGCATGATGGCAATTCCTAGAAGTGAAACCGATGCATTGCTGAAAGCGCAACAGTTTTATACAGCGCACCTCCAAGGTAAATTGAGGAACAGTGTGGAACTCAAACTGGTTTATACAGACGAACCTGTGGCTTCTAAGGGAAAGGAAACACCAGGCTTTTACGTCTTTAATGCTGGCATCGACGAGGGGTTCGTCTTGGTATCGGGAAACGATGCAGTACGAACCATTCTTGGTTATTCAGACAAAGGGCAATTTCCGACTGAAAACTTACCGGAGAACCTTAAAAGTTGGTTGTCATTCTACCATCAGGAAATTCAATATGCTTCGAAATTGGGAACAGCCTATCTGGAAAGTTCGGTCGGAAATTCAAACACTTCGGTCGCTCCCTTAATAAAATCCAAATGGAATCAGTTTGAACCTTACAATCTGTTCTGTCCCTATCATCCCGACTACCGCGAACGAACGGTAACTGGATGTACAGCAACGTCAATGGCTCAAATCATGAATTATCACCAATGGCCGACGAAAGGCACCGGCGTACACACGGATTCACTTACTTTTGATTCAACAAGAATTGGACTAACGGCTAATTTTGGGGAAACAACGTATCCTTGGAACGACATGTTGGATATTTACAACGGAACCTCCACTCCGGCGCAAGATACAGCAGTCGCTTTGCTGAGTTACCATTGTGGGATTGCAGCCAATATGATGTATAATGTGGCCAGTGTAGGAGGTAGTGGGGCTTATGTGGAGAATGCAGGTTTGGGCATGATTCAACACTTTGGATATGATGCTGATATGCAAATAGCGCTTCGATGGTTCTTTAAACCAGACGATTGGGAAGCGCTCCTTCGCAAAGAGCTGGATGCCTCCAGGCCGATGCTTTACGCTGGATCGAGCCCAACAGGTTCCCATGCTTTCGTTTGTGACGGTTATGACAGCAACGGATACTTCCACTTCAACTGGGGATGGGGCGGTTTATACGACGGATACTTCAGTACAACGACGATGAACCCTAAATATCCGAATGATAAGAGCTCCATCAATGGCTTTTCCTATTTTCAGTATTGTCTTTTCGGCATCCAGAAGGCGGATAATAAGAACAACCCTTTTTATCAGTTGTATATGACTGGGGCTCCCATTAAAAGTTCCAAAACCTTTTTGCCGGCAGTCAATACGGACCACTTCAACATCGACTTTGGATATGCAAATTTTGGCATAACTACGTTTCGGGGATCCATCGGAGCAGGATTGTATCAAAATGGAACATTCTTGAAATGTCTTGATGCAACGCCTTCCGTTTGGTTGGAAAGACCTTATGGAGACTCTCTTTTCCATTCGAAAAATTTGTCTTTGGCTGGCATGGCAAATGGTAATTATCAACTTTGCGCTGTTTATCAACCAAAAGATAGCAGCAACTGGTCCAAGATATTCACTTATAGCACCATAAGCAACAATCTAAACATTACGATCCAGGGCAACTCAGCTACGTTTTCTACACCGGAACTAAAACCAAACCTGATACTGACGGACCCCATCCAAGTAAATGGAAGCTTTTATCAAAACAAGAAATGCACGTTTAGGGTTCCCTTGAAGAACACCGGTTATGATTTCTATTCCAATTTGACCATGCACCTCTATTCGGAAACAAATCAAAAGAACTGCCAAGATTTGGATGCATCCATTGCTTTGATTAAAAAGGACGAATCGCAGACGGTTGAAATAAAGGGCAACTTAAAACTAAATCCAGGAACCTATTTGGCTTACCTGCAATACGACAGTACCAACTTCCAATCGACAGAAAGCTACAAGAAAATTGGCAGCCCATTCCAAATAACCATTCTACCTGAATCCGGCAACCCTCTACTCACCATTGAAAAGAGCATCCAACTGGAGGGTGGTGATACACTCTATGTCAAAAAGGCTTTCACACTGACTTCAGACATTAAGAATGTTGGTGGCTTTTTTAGTGACGAAATCCGGGGCTATGTTTTTCCGGAAAAACCAGGTACGATGTTATCGATTGTTGGAACTCAGAATTTGGAATTGGATTCTACCCAAACAAAAAAGGTGCAAATAACAGGCTCCATAGACCTGATTCCTGGAAAATACCGCCTGATTATGTACTACCTTTTGAATAATGCCTTGAAGCGACCGTATTCTGCAAACCTAGCAGATAAAACGGAGTATGCCGTTCTTCCCTTTTCACTCTTAGCCGAGACGAACGTTTCGGAAAGGACGACTCCTCCGTGGAGACTTGCTTCAAATCCTGTAGGCGAAATGCTGGAACTCATTACAGATGAAACCGTACTTTTGGCAGGCATTTATGACCTAAGCGGCAGATTGCTCATGCAGTTCAGTCAAACGAAGAAAATGGCCGTTGGCAATCTAGGAAAGGGCATGTATTTGTTGCGTGTAACCACCGAAAAAGGATTTCATACCGAACGGTTCATCAAGAAATAGCATATTCGTTTTTGAAAGAAAACACCATTCCTGGAACAGAAAAAATCAGGATGATACATACGATCGGCCATCAAAATCATACTTTCGACTCTAAAAAAATAAAGAGCACTGAATGCAAAACAAGTAAGGATTAATACTTTAGACCGTATTGCTAATTTAGTTAAAAAAAGAGCTATAAACTTTTGATTCAGGGATTTAAAGTAGTATATTTGATAGAACCTTATGTCTCCAAACAAGAGTGTAACACTTAACGTATAGACTCATGAAAAAGTTTCTACCCCTTACTTGCTCACTGGTTTTTATCTTGATGACAACCTCCATCTGCCGATCCCAGATGTTGGTTCCCGATTTCGCCATGCATTTTTTGGCCGGATCGAATGATGAAATCCAGAAAACCATGATCGACCAGCAAGGCAATTTGTATCTGGTCAAATTCTCCATGAGTCCAACGCAGCTTCCTAAAGTCAGTGAAGGCGCAAAATCACTGACCTTGTGGCCGAATCCTTCCTATGGGAGTCTGAATATCTCCCTGAACAATGGTTCTGCCGGGATCGATGTAGAGATATTTTCGATGGTGGGCAAAAAAATGATTCAGCGATCGTTTATTTCAAGTGATGAAGTCATCGATATCTCTTCCTTCCAACCGGGATTATATTTCTTAAAGGTTCATACGAAAGACAATCAAATATTGACTCAGAAATTCATTCGGAAATGACCCGATAAGTTGTTACAATTTTTTGAGTACCCTGCAGATTCATCTGTTTATCTGCAGGGTATTTCTATGTTTACAAAAACCTAATTGATGTTGAATTCCGGGTGCGTATTACCCGCTGCTTGCGGCAAGGTTAGCGCATTAACTTCAATTCTGTTAGGTATTTTTGGTATTCCGTGATCCTAAATGTCGCTTTTTTTTACGTAATTTGTGAAATCACTTAAATCGAATGCGATGGACCTCAAAAACACATCATCCCGCCGTCATTTTCTCAAACAGTTATCCCTAATCACTGCAACAGCAGCCTTTTCTCCATCCCTGCTGAATGAATTGTCCGCCAAAAATCCGTTGCCGCGAAAAGTGGGTACCAATGAGAAAGTAAACTTGGCGTGTATTGGCGTAGGCAACCGAGCAGCCGAAATAATCAAATCATTGTATAAAACAGGGCATTGTACTATTGTGGCGCTGTGTGATACCGATATGGGCGCCAAGCACACTCTGGAAATAATGAACCAATTTCCGAATGTGCCTCGTTTCCAGGATTTTCGGAGGATGTTTGACAAAATGAGCAACCAAATTGATGCAGTGGTGATAGGAACACCTGATTTCAGCCATTTCCCTGCAACGATGCTTTCGATGTCGCTTGGAAAACATGTCTATGTAGAAAAACCGATGGCCCATACCTTCCATGAAGTCGAATTGATGATGCGTGGTGCCAAGAAATACGGTGTTGTTACACAAATGGGAAATCAGGGGCATTCGGAAGCGAATTATTTTCAATTCAAAGCTTGGAAAGAAGCTGGGATTATCAAAGACGTCACGGCCATCACGGCGCACATGAACAATTCACGACGTTGGCACAGTTTTGATTCAAATATTAAAAGTATGCCTGCGGCCGAAATGGTTCCTTCCACACTGGATTGGGATTGTTGGCTGGGCACCGAGCAGTTTCACGATTACAACAAAGACTACATCAACGGACAATGGCGTTGTTGGTATAACTTTGGAATGGGCGCCTTGGGCGATTGGGGCGCACATATTCTGGATACGGCTCACGAGTTCCTTGATTTGGGATTGCCCACGGAGATCAGTTTGATTAAAGAAAAAGGCCATAACCCGTTCTTTTACCCCTATTCATCGACCATTTCCTTTAAATTTCCGGAGCGTGGTACGATGCCGGCTTGTGATGTAACCTGGTATGACGGTTTGGACAATCTGCCACCCATTCCCGAAGGTTATGGAAATGTAACACTTGACCCAAACATTCCACCACCAAGCAGCGGAAAAATCATTCCTTCAAAACTCAATCCAGGTAAAATAATTTATAGCAAGGAATTGACTTTTAAAGGTGGCACACACGGAAGCACCTTGTCCATCATTCCGGAGGACAAAGCCAACGAAATGGCATCCAAGCTACCAGAAATTCCAAAAAGCCCATCCAATCATTTTGAGAATTTTCTGCTGGCCTGCAAAGGGCAGGAACGGACACGTTCACCTTTCGAAATTGCAGGACCATTGAGCCAAGTTTTTTGCCTTGGAGTACTCGCGCAAAAGTTAAATACAAAGCTCACCTTCGACCGAAACAATAAACAAATCACCAACCATGCGTTGGCCAATCAATTGTTGGTCGGAGCGGAACCGCGTCAAGGCTGGAAACAATTCTACAAATTATAACATTCAAAAAATACAAACAATGAAAAAAAGAAATTTAATCGTACTTGTGATTCTTGCAGTATCTTTCAGTTCCTTTTCGCAAGAAAAATGGGATCTGCTTTTTAACGGTAAAAACTTAAAAGGTTTTAAAAAGCTGAACGGAACGGCTGAGTACATCGTCAAAGATGGCGCCATCATTGGGACTTCCAAGTTGAATACGCCCAATACCTTTTTGGCTACCGAAAAAAATTACGGCGATTTTATTCTGGAGTTAGAATTCAAAGTGGATAAAGGCTTGAATTCTGGCATTCAATTTCGGAGCAATAGTTTGAAAGAATATAAGGATTTCCGGGTTCATGGTTATCAGTATGAAATTGACCCTTCCGAAAGAGCATGGAGCGGCGGAGTCTATGATGAAGCCAGACGTGGCTGGTTGTACACCATGGAAAAAAATCCCGCTGCCAAAACGGCCTACAAAGCGGGTGAGTGGAATAAAGTGCGGATAGAATCCATTGGATCCAACATTCATACTTGGCTGAACGACATTCCTTGTTCCAATTTGATGGATAATTTGACCGCTACTGGTTTTATCGCTTTGCAGGTCCATGCAGTCAATAAACCGGAAGATGAAGGAAAAACCGTTCAGTGGAAAAACATCCGTATATGCACCACAGATGTGCAAAACTTCAGAAAACCCTTTCCTGCAGGTGTTTTTCAAGCCTATTGCATCGACAATTCACTCTCGGATGCCGAACGTGAAGCGGGTTGGAAATTGTTATGGGATGGTAAAACCACCGAAGGCTGGCGTGGAGCCAAACTCACTTCTTTTCCTGATAAAGGTTGGGCCATTGACAATGGTCTTTTAAAAGTAATGAATTCAACTGGCGGAGAATCGGCGAATGGAGGTGATATCGTCACCACTAAAAAATACAAAAACTTTGAATTGTCGGTCGATTTTATGATTACAGATGGTGCCAATAGTGGCATCAAATATTTTGTGGATACAGAAGTGAACAAAGGCGAAGGTTCTTCCATTGGGTGCGAGTACCAGATTTTGGATGACAAATTACATCCGGATGCAAAATTGGGAGTCAACGGAAATCGCACACTTGGGTCACTGTATGATCTAATACCTGCACCTGAAAACAAACCATTCCGCAAAGGATTTTTCAATACCGCACGTATTGTGGTGAAAGGCTCTAAAGTGGAACATTACCTGAATGATGTGAAGATTGTGGAATACGAACGTGGAAGCCAAATGTGGAAAGCTTTGGTAGCTTGCAGCAAATATGCGAAATGGCCAAATTTTGGAGAAGCGGCCGAAGGGAACATCCTATTGCAAGATCATGGAAATGAAGTTTCTTTTAAGAACATTAAAATCAAAGAGTTATAAGATATTCTTTTGCATGGTAAGAAACTTTAACTAGCCAAGTGCTTTCTGTCGGGGGTTTCTACTGTTTTAAAGTGTAATTTTGTTTGGTCCAAAATTAGTCCATAATGAATCGACTCTTTGCGCTTATTAGCCTTCTACTTTTTCTGAACTCCATTCAGTTAGCAGCACAAACGGAACAATCAACAAACCAAATTTTGACCTTGCATGGAAAAATTGTTGATGCTGGAAGTAAAAAGCCACTTGCTTATGTAACACTGAGCATCAACAAATTAGGTGTTGGCACAGCTAGCAACATGGACGGAGAATGGACACTGCAGGTGCCGGCTTCAGCAGTGGCTGAAGTACTGAACGTGTCTATCATGGGTTATACTTCCCGAACCATAAACGTCTCCGATTTGACTGGAAACGCAACCATCCTGCTTCAGCCCAAAAGCTATCAAATGGCTGAAGTCGTGGTTACTCAAAAAGATTTTTGCAAAGAGTTTCTGCAAAAAGCATGGGACGCCATTCCAGAGAATTATCCAACACAACCGACTTTGTGCGAAGGCTTCTACCGAGAAACGGAGCGACTTAAAGACAGTACCTTTCTGTATTTTAACGAAGCCGTTCTAGATGTTTACAAAAATACGTACAAGAACACCCTCAATTTCGGTCAGATCCGAGTGGAAAAATCCCGTAAGAATGTATTCCCCGGCATTGACAGCATCAATGATGTGCGTTTTTACGGCGGGCCGCATTTTCCGAACGATCTGGATATTGTTTTCAGTCGATGGGATTTCATAAAACCTTCGGAGTACAGCAATTGGAAATTCGAACTGGTTGGGTCACTAAAGGACAGTGTGAGTAACATTTACATCTTGTCGTTTAAAAACAAGAAACTGCCCAACTCCAGTTTTCAGGGCAAAATGTACCTAGACAGGGACAATTATGCCTTTGTAGGTTTTGATTTTTGGCGGGCAGGGTTCAGCAACTTAAATTTGGCCCAGTTGCCTGATATGGAATACATTCCAGGCATGACAAGCATCAAGATAGGATATACGGAGCAAAACGGAACCTACAATCTGGGTTACATCAACTACAAGACCAATGGATTAAACACGGCGAGTAAGAAACGCATTTTCAAGGACATCGAATATGTGACAACTTCGATACAAACGAACGCAGTATCAGCCATTCCGTTCGGTGAGCAGTTTGACTATACGGACATTCTTTCCATCGAAGCTCAGCCCTACGATTCCAGCTATTGGAAAGATTACAACATCCTAGAGCAGAGCAAGTTGATGAACAATCAGGCTACACTCAGCTACCAAAAGGAGGAAGCGTTGAAACAGCTCACCAAAACGTATAACAAAGAGCTGACGGAGCAGGAAAAAGCCTTGTTGTTCCTGAAGCGGTTTACGTTTGACGGAGGTTTCGCCTATCTGCCGGTGAGTTATGCAGGAGGTTTACACCAACTGGTCTACAGCGGAAATGCTTGGGATATACCGGACGTAAAAACAACGGCATTCGGAATCTCCACCATGGACGGCATCCGCTTCGAACTGAATAAGAAATGGTTTTTGACCGGAACCGTCTCCACTGCTTTGTATGGCGTGGAGCAATTGCAAATGGACCTTGGTGCCTCGTATCGTCTGTCATTGGCACCTAGTGGCCGCTGGATTTTCATGGATCTTGGACTGGCCGCATCCAGCATCACGTCCAGGCTGGAATTGGGGACAATGAGCACGACGGGCGAAAGCTTTCTTTTGGATGGGAAAACGTTTATCTCTAAAAATCTAGTGCTGAAAGCAGGTAAATCAGGTTTGGGATTGAAGCCCTCCTTTGGCTTTTCCGTTCGAATGGGAAAACAATATGAGTTGTTTACGGCTGCCTCCTGGTTTCAGGCATTACTTTTTAAAAAGGATTACCTGCAAGTTAAAGAAGCCGATGGGTTTTTCCTGAGTCGTCAAAGTGTCAAAATGGACTGGGACAACCCGGCATTACAACTCAGAGTGGACGGTCAAACAGTTAACTCACCCCGCTTCGAAGTGCAGCCCTGGAATATCCGCATTGGTATCCGTTCTGGTTTTTGATTTTCAATTCACTGGCTCCTGCGTCGTCGGCGATTCAGGATACGGAATTCGGGTGTGGTAGATCGATTGCAATTTGGCTTTGAACACAGCTTTTACCTTCTCCATATCACGAAACGTTATCGGGACATCCTTGAACGCACCATCCTGAATCTTGGCGTTGATGATCTTATCCACCAAATTGGAAATGGTTGATTCCGAGTATTCTGGTAAACTCCGGGAAGAAGCCTCCAGCGCATCTGCCATCATCAAAATGGCCGTTTCCTTGGTCGACGGATTCACCCCGGTGTAAAAATAAACGGAAGGAACAGGCTCTCCAGGATGATCGGTTCGGTATTTATTGTAGAAATAACGGATAGGCCCAGTACCGTGATGCATTCTTATAAAATCACGAATAACCAAAGGAAGGTTGTGTTTGTGCGCTAGTTTCATTCCCTCTGCAACATGACTGGCTATCATTCGGGCACTTTCTTCCGGCTCCATTTTATCATGCGGATTCATCCCAGTCTGGTTTTCACCAAAAAAAATGGGGTTGCTCATTTTGCCGATATCGTGGTAAAGCGCTCCCGTTCTGGCGAGCTGAACGTTGGCATTAATTTCTTGCGCTGCAGCCGTTGCCAAATTCGAAACCTGAAGCGAGTGCTGGAAACTACCAGGACATGTTTCTGAAAATTCCCTCAGTAAGGGATTATTCATATTAGAAAGTTCCACCAAGGTCACGTTGGAGGTATAGCCGAAAAGCCATTCAAAAAAGTAGATCAGCAAATAGGACGTCATCATCAAGCCACCATTGACGAGAAAATAGATGAACATCTTCCAGTTGACCCGACTCACGAATCCTTCTTGAATCAACGAAATGCCCAGGTACATCACACAATAGGTCAGCACCACCAGAATGGCGCAGAGCACCAGTTGAGAACGCTGCGTCAAGTCCCTGAGTGAATAAACGGAAGTCATCCCTGCCGCAATTTGCAGCAATAAAAATTCATACGGCGATGCCACAATGGTCGATGAAATCAGTACCGTGATGATGTGCGCGAACAAGGCCGTACGTGAATCGAAGAACGTGCGGATCATGATGGGCAAAATGGCGTATGGAATCATGTACACATTGATGCCTCCGGTATGGACGACCAGCGAAGTGAGCAGCACCATCCCAGTAATAAGAATCAGGATGAAAACAACATTCGCTTTCCGCTCATACGTAAATGGTCGAAAGAACCATAAGAAGAGAAATTGCAGGATGAAAAGGCCGAAAACGAGCACCAGTTGACCCATCAAGACACCACTTCCGCCGGATGCGACCGAACGAACTTCGGCTACCTTTTTAAGCGAGTATAGAATGCGGAAGGTTGCCGGTGTGATGATTTCTCCACGGTCGATGATGCGTTCACCACGCTGTACAAGCCCCTCCGTCTGTGAAACTTGTTTTTCAAAATTGGCTTTGGCTTTTAAATTGGAATGATCATCAGGAATCATGTTCTCCTGAATATAATTATTCAGTTTGCATGTTTTAAGCACGCTGGAATTGATATTTGGAGGCAACTTCTCAAAAAGGGCGGTATACGCGGCTGTGGTCGTAAAGATCGAAGCTAAGGGTTGCTCTATGGCCATTCGATTTTTGAGTACCAAAACAGATCGGACAGAATCGGACAAAAGTTTGGTATGATCGGAGGCAGAAATAATACCTCTTGCATAAAGCTCTGAAAGACGTTGGGATATAAAATTCAGGTATTGTGGCGGAACAGAGCCATTAAGCGTTTGTAGAAAGTCGTTCTGCAGTTTGTTTTGGATGTTGGCCGAAACCGAAGTATCCATTCTCAGATATGGCTTAAAACCTAGCATGACGCTGTCTGTCTCCAGCTTAATTTCGCCTTCCGTCTTATAAATCTGGAAATCATACGGCGCAGTCATCAGACCGTAACGCCAGGGTTTTCCTTCCTGAAAATTGTAGCGGAAACGACCTTCGCGCGGGAAAGACTGCACAATCAAAGCTGCTGCCAAAATAAAAAAAGTGACTTTCAGCAGGTTCTGTGACAAGTTCTCCCTGATTTTTTTCTGTTTCATGCCTTGAGTTGTTTGTGTATAAAAGTACAAAATAATTATTAAAAAAGCGTACTTTTGCAGGCTGAAAACCAACTCCTAACAATCCCATTATGTCTGAAACCAAACGTGTTCGAGTCCGCTTTGCTCCCAGTCCTACTGGGCCACTCCACATCGGAGGGGTTCGCACAGCGCTGTACAACTATTTGTTTGCCAAAAAAAATGGTGGTGATTTTATCCTTCGAATTGAAGATACGGACTCCCAGCGATTTGTTCCTGGAGCTGAAGAATACATCATTGATGCCCTAAATTGGCTGGGGATCCCCTTTGACGAAGGCGTTGGGCGAGGTGGCGAACATGCACCCTACCGTCAATCCGAAAGAAAGCACATCTATATAAAATACGTTGACCAACTTCTGGCAACAGGCAATGCCTACAGGGCATTTGATACACCCGATGAATTGGAGAAAATACGCGGTGAAATCAGCAATTTCCAATACGATGCCTCCACCAGACTTCAGATGAAGAATTCACTGACGCTTTCTGATGAAGAAGTTCAAAATCGAATTTCAAACGGTGAGAACTATGTGGTTCGTTTTTTAATTCAGCCCAATGAAACCATCCTAGTCAACGACCTAATTCGGGGGGAAGTCCGAGTCAATTCTTCGGTTCTGGACGATAAAGTACTTTATAAATCGGCCGACCAGCTTCCAACCTACCATCTTGCCAATATTGTAGACGACCATCTCATGGAAATATCCCATGTGATTCGTGGTGAGGAATGGTTGCCTTCAGCACCCTTGCACGTTCTACTTTATCAAGCCTTTGGCTGGACGAACAGCATGCCTGCCTTTGCGCATTTGCCATTGTTGCTTAAACCCGATGGCAACGGCAAACTGAGCAAACGTGACGGCGACCGACTGGGTTTTCCAGTTTTTCCTTGCGATTGGACGGATCCCAAAACGGGTGACAAAAGCTCCGGTTACCGCGAAGCCGGCTACTTCCCCGAAGCTGTACTGAATTTTCTTGCCTTGCTTGGCTGGAATCCAGGAACCGAGCAAGAAATTCTCTCCCTGAATGATCTCACCGAACTGTTTTCTCTGGAACGTTGCAGCAAGAGCGGCGCTAAATTCGATTTTGAAAAAGGGAAGTGGTTCAACACCCAATACCTGCAAATGAAATCGAATGAAGAACTAGCCGTTTTATTCGATGAAATCTTGAAAAGTAAATCCATTTGCACCACTTCCGAAACGGACGCTCCCAATTTCGACGGAGCTTGTTTTTCTAAAAAATACATCGCCAAAGCCATCGGCTATATGAAGGAACGCGTTGGTTTTGTCAGCGAGTTGTGGGATCAGAGCTTCTTTTTCTTCACCCGTCCGGAAACCTACGCCGAAAAGAATGTCCAGAAGTTTTGGAAACCCGACACTGCAGGCTTAATGATCGAATTAATCGGTCTTTTAGACACTATTTCCGATTTCAAATCGGATGCAATGGAGCCCATCGTCCTGAATTGGATCACTCAAAAGGACTATAAAATGGGGGCTGTTATGAATGCTTTCCGATTATCGTTAGTTGGAGAATCAAAAGGCCCACATTTGTTTGACATTGCCGGGATGATCGGTAAGGAAGAAACCATTCTTCGTATTCGCCAAGCAATCAAGATTTTGAACTAATACTTTCAGCATGTACCAACTCGGTTTTTTGTTGTACGTTTATCTTTTCCGTTTGGTCGCACTTTTCCATAAAAAAGCGCGAAAAATGGTGGTAGGGCACCGAAATACATGGCGAATTTTACGCGATGGAATCGACCGATCGAAGCCTTGGCTTTGGTTTCACGCCGCCTCGCTTGGTGAATTCGAACAAGGTCGCCCCATCATTGAACGCATCCGAAGCGAACATCCCGAATATGGCATTCTGCTTACCTTTTTTTCTCCCTCTGGTTACGAAGTCCGTAAAAATTATCCGGGAGCAGACCTAATCTGCTACCTACCTTTCGACACCATCTTCAATGTTCATCGGTTTTTAAATCTAGTTCAACCAAAGAGTGCCTTTTTCATCAAGTATGAATTCTGGCCCAATTATCTGACAACACTCAAACGCCGACACATTCCAACCTATCTGATTTCAGGCATTTTCAGGCAAGAGCAATTATTCTTCAAAAACTATGCACCTTTCTACCGCCGGTTGCTTGGTTCGTTTACCCACCTGTTTGTACAGAACCAAAACTCCATCGATTTACTTTCTTCCATCGGTCGCACAGAAGAAGTTAGCATTTCCGGAGACACCCGCTTTGACCGTGTACTTGAGATCCAAGCAGTTGCCAAAGACCTGCCCGTAGCCGAGCTTTTTGCAAAAAGCGCCAAAGGCAATGTCCTTATCGCCGGAAGCTCCTGGCCCAAAGACGAAGTGCTTTTCATTCCATATTTCAATGAGCACCCGGAATTGAAACTCATCATTGCACCGCACCAAATTCACGAAGAGCATCTTTTAGCAATCGAATCGCAATTGAAACGACCATTTATACGTTATACACAAGCGACTTCAGAAAATGCTGCTTCCTGTGACTGCCTCATCATTGACTGTTTCGGATTGCTTTCTTCCATTTACAGGTATGGCGACATCGCCTACATTGGAGGTGGCTTCGGCACTGGAATTCACAATACGCTGGAAGCAGCGGTTTACGGTATTCCTGTAATTTTTGGCCCCAAATATGCAAAATTTCATGAGGCAAAAGAGTTGTTAGCTTGTGGCGGTGCCTTCACCATAGACTCGGAATCCGCATTCACAAATCAGCTTGACGCTCTTAATACAGATACGAATTACCGAATAACCGCTGGCAAAAAAGCCGGTGAAATGGTCCTGAATGGCAGTGGCGGCACCAATAAGGTGCTTAACTATCTTCGCTTGTAATACATTCCATCGAATGGAAAAAACGCTGAAACAAAAAACGACCACCGCCTTGGCATGGAGTTTCGTCGACAAGTTCGGGCAGCAAATCCTGTATTTTGCGACCGGCATTATACTTGGACGAAACCTCATAGCCAGTGATTATGGACTTGTTGGTACGTTAATGTTCTTCAGTGCCGTTTCAATTGCCATTATTGGAAGTGGTTATGGAAGAGCCATCATCAATCAAAAAAAGGCAACTCAGGATGAATTGCAAACCATTTTTCTATACAACATCGTAACAAGCCTGTTCTTTTACACCGTCCTATTCTTTGCCGCTCCGTTAATCGCAAGTTATGCCCGCCAGCCTGAACTGGTGACACTATCCAGAGTATTATTCTTGAGTATTCCGCTAAATGCATTGTTTGTCGTTCAGGAAATCGTTCTGATTCTACGGATGGATTTTAACGGATCTGCCAAGGCCAATATTTTCGCACTGATTCCAACGTCGATTCTTGCAGGCGCTGCCGCATTGATGGGTTTTGGCGTTTGGTCACTTGTGATTCAGTCATTGTCACTATCTGCTTTCAAAGTCCTCTTTTGTTGGAAATATGGTGGTTTTCGACCTGGCGGGAAATTTCGTAAGAAAATACTTAAGGATTTGTTCCCCTTTGGAAGTCGAGTGATGTTTACCAATTTGATAAATGCTGCTTTCAACAACATTTATTCCTTAGTGATTGTGCGCTATTACAACGTAGCTCAACTTGGGTTCTTTAATTTTGCCAGCAAATATCAGGATATTCCATCTGGACTGATTTCCAACACTTTCCGAGCCGTATCAGTTCCCTTGCTTTCTCAATTGAACGAAGAGGACGACAGGCTGAAACGCATTCTTGGAAAACTCATCCGTACCGTTGCTTTTGTCGGCTTTCCTGTTATGCTTGGCGTGGTCCTCATCGCCAAACCACTCATTGTCTTTCTGGTGACAGACAAATGGTTGGAATCGGTACCCATTTTTCAAATTCTTTGTTTATCAGGTATTTTCACCGCATTCAACGCCGTTTTGCAGGAATCCGTTTTGGCAAAAGGCCGATCAAAAGCGGTGCTTTATGTGGAGATTCTAAAAAAAGTCGTTCTGGTTGGTCTAATCGTGCTAACCATCAATAAGGGTGTCATTGGTTTGGCTGTAGGCTTAGCGGTTTCTTCACTAGCCGCTTTGATTTTATCCCTCCTACTTTCGGGAAAGATTGTGGGCTATACGATTTGGCACTACCTTAAAGATTGCGCACCCTATTTTGTCCTTTCATCAGTCCTTTGTATGGCAGCTTACTTCCTGAGCATGTCCATAGAAAGCAACATTCTAAAGCTTGTAAGTTGCATCGCCTTTGTAGGAACATTCTATGTGATGTTTTGTCGCCTTCTTAAGCTTGAAGCCATGATGGAAGTTTGGGGGTGGGGCCTAAAAATGATTGATCTCCGAAAAAGGCGCTAGTGCATTTTCTTCTTCAGCTTTATCTTCTTATCATACAGCGCCGTCTTCCATTTTCCAAGGAAGGGATATTTTGTGAAGTTTCTAATGACAGTCTGCCAACTTGAATCAATGGCAGTCACTGATGGAAATCTGGTTACAGGCTCATCCTTATTGATTTCCAAGTTTAAATAGGATTCGTCCGTTCCGCAATGTTCTCCAGTGCCATCCCAACCCGTATTGTAAACGAGCGATTTGCACGGGAACAAGCAGACCAATTTCTGTTGATACAGATAATGAGTCACTTTAGCGTCTCCCCAATTGGCACCTTGCTGGACCATTCGTTTTAAATTGTTCGCCGATTTTTCCAAATACCGAAAATAGGCCTTGAATTCCTTACTTTTGAAATCTGGCAAGGTATAGTTTTCTAAAAAAGGTAGATATTTATGCTTCCAGGTTCCCCAACCATTAGCAGAAATGTAGTTCATGAAATACACATCATATGGATAGTTGTCTGGAATCTTTACATTGACATTGAAACCACAAACTCCGAAAACAGCAGGATCATTCTCATAACTTGTCAAGGCCTCGTTCATGAAACCAAGGAAAAGCGGCGAAACCAGGTTGTCATCCTCCATAAAAATGAGCCTATCGTACTTGCAATAGATTTCCATACGAGCCCTTCGGATGGATTCCGCCCCTCCGCAATTCACATCCCACGCAAAAAGGGTAACGGACTTAAACCCAACTACACCTCTTACATAGGCACGAATTTGCTCAATTGTATCCTGAAGTTGTGGCAAATGAGGTCCATCCGATACAACAAACAAGTCTGTATCTTTAGCGAGCTCATTTTCTTTCAAGGAGTCGATGCAATCCTGAAGGTGTTTGAGTCGGGTATAAACAGAAATCAGAATCGGAGCAGGCATGTTTTACTTGGTTTCAACGAGGAAAATGGGTCTTCTGTAGAATTCACTGAATGAGGGGAACTCGGACAAATCAACTAATTTTTCGATCAGTGCTTTTTCGTCACCTACCGGACAAAGGTTGATTTGTTCCAGAATCTCGGATGAAATCGCGCGGTATTCGAGCAAACCGTTCCGCCGAGTATGCAGGGAAATATCCAAAACTTTCCAACCGGCATTTTTAAATAATCTGGCATTAAAGGCAATCTTTTCTGCGTCATCACTCAAGGGGATAATGGGTTGAAGTTTGTTGCCACCCCAGTTGGATCCAATCTGGAAAACCATCCTCTTGGTCTTTGTTGCCATCCGCCTCAAATATTCAGTGGCATAAACTTCGTAGCCGTCTACAGACGCTAATTGATCAAAGTCAAAATCCACACCGGCATGGTGCAATACGTTATAGTTCAAAAGAATGTCGTGGTTTTCCATCAAAGCGATGCCTTCCATATCGACACCCTGGGCTTTTACAATCAAATTCTTCATTTGAAAACTATCACCAATATCCTGGATAAAAGCCGCGTGGGTAGGATTAATCTCGTAGGCATAAAACGTGGAGGTCGGATTCGCATGCGCCAAGCTCAACGTAAAGAAACCGGTATTTGCTCCGATTTCACCGATACTTTTACCTTCATCAAAGGAAAGATTCTCGGTTAGGTAGGTGTAACGTGCCGTGTCGCCCCGCCAGTTTTCATCGATGGTTTCGGTATAGCCCAATTCATTCCGTACAAATTCAGGAATGTTCTGGTACCTCGAATGTTTGGAACCGTCGTTGTACAGCGCCTCTAATTTTTCTTTCAACATAAACCTTTGGATTCGTTATAAAAAATTTCTTTTGTATCTTCTCTTAAATAGACTTCACATGCCAACAATCGTTCCAAATTTTCATCCAGCAATTCGGGTGTATATTCGTGAAAAGCAATTTCTTTACCGTTCTTACGATCTTCCGCAATTCCACCGTGCCAAAAATACAAAACCTCTTTGATTTCTGAACGTTCGGAAGTTTGAATCTCAAAACCTTGATCCTGAATAAATGCTTCAAAAATGGGAACACCAGCATCCACAAAAAGTTGCGAAGGCCCCCAGAGTCTCGGATTGGCTTCAATCATGACGAATTCATCGCCCTTTTTCTTGAGTTCAATCATAATTAGCCCTTCAAAGCCTTCATTTTTAAGCATGCCCACATACTTGTCGGCAATCGGGAGGTGATGAATATCGGAACTTTGAGCCACAATCATGGATTTTCCGCCAGCTTGTTGAACCAGGTTTTTCTGGGAATAGCATACATCCTTTTGAGACATACTCAGGTAACAAAGCAAATAAAAGCAACTTCCATCGATAAATTCCTGATAATAAAACGCTCCCGTGTCTTCCTTTTGCAGAAAATCCTTCCAATCCGTTTCCGATAAGATCAGAAATGGATTTAACGTTCGAGCGTTGCCATTTGAAAAATACAAACGCGGTTTAGCCACGAATGGAAAGGAAAGGCTTTCGGGGTTTTCAAATTCCAAAGGTATCAACAACCCATTGGCTTCACACAATTTTCCAAAGGAGTATTTATCAGAAATCTTGGCATAAAGTTCCGATGAAACCAGTGGAATGGTACAATTCTGACGTTTATAATACGCTCTGTTGTCCAGAAAGAACCGAACCAGAAATTCCGAGCTTGGTAGGATGACAAAATCGGTAAAATTGGTAGTCGCTTTTGTTTTGACAATGCAAGCATCCAAATCTGCTTTACTTAAAAGTTTCTCGGAACGAATGGCATAGACGTGATCCTTGTAACTTGTTTTCAGAATCGTATCTTCATCTGATTTTGCAAGGATGCAGAAAGGCACACTCAATCGTGTAGCTTCCCGGCAAAAGGCAACGACAGCCCGTTGATTGTACCCTGAAAATATCAGAAATGTTTTTTGGATTAATCCTGACATGCCGCTTTGATGGAATTAACAACCTTTTCAACGTCTTCAGCCGAAAGCTCCGGATAAATCGGGAGGCAGAGCACCTTGCCAGCTACAGAGGTGGCAACCGGCAAGTTTTCTGGCGCCGCTGAAGGCAGACTGCTGTATGTTTCAAAATGAGAGATGAGCGGATAAAAGTACCTGCGGCAAAAGATGGATTTGCCTTTTAGGGTATCGTATAACGCATCTCGGGTTATCCCAAAGTCCATTTCATCGACTAAAACAGGGAAATACGAATAGACATGCCGCACATCTGGAAAATCTTGGAGCATAGTAAGTCCAGGAATGCCTTTAAGCTTTTCACGGTACAAAAGTGCGATGGAACGGCGTTTTTCGATGTAAGAATCAACGTATTTCAAGGAAAGTAACCCATAAGCCGCCTGCACTTCATTGAGTTTGGCATTGATGCCCGGTTCTTCCACCACAAGTTCTCCACGGAAACCAAAATTCTTTAAGTTGTCGATGTGATGCTTCATCTGTTCGTCGTGGCAGATGATGGCGCCCCCCTCGATGGTGCTATACACTTTGGTGGCATGGAAACTGAGAATGGAAAGATCGCCTTCCAACAAAATGGATTTTCCATCTACATGAACACCAAAGGCGTGAGCGGCATCGTAAATGACCTTTAGACCATGCTTGTCTGCAATTCGTTTGATTTCAGCAGTATTGCAAGGATTTCCATAAACGTGGACAGGCATGATGGCTGTCGTTTCAGGTGTAATGGCGGCTTCAATCTTGGAAGGATCCAAATTGAACGTTTCAGGATCGATATCGACAAAAACGGGCTTAATGCCGTTCCACCAAAGAGAATGGGTCGTAGCCACGAAGCTGAACGGCGTCGTGATGACCTCCCCTTTGATGCCCAATGCCTGCAACGCACTGATCAGAGCCAACGTACCATTCGAAAACAAGGAAAGAAACTCAACTCCCAGATAGTCTGCCAATTCTTTTTCCAGTTTTTGATGCATGGGGCCATTGTTCGTCAGCCAGCAATTGCTCCAGATTTCCTCCAGATAAGGCATAAATTCTTCCAAAGGAGGCAGTGCCGGCTTCGTGACGAGGATTGGTTTCTCAGCGCTCATGGGCTTTGTTGATTAAGTATGCAAATGTACGTGATAAAAATTGTTTTCATGCAACGACAGAAAAAAATAGAGGTACGCGCGCGTACATCTGGGAAAGTGGTCTTTTTTTATGTATGAAAAATGTATCTTTGCCGAACTAGCATCCCATACCGAAGGACATGGACATCTACGAAAATTACATCAACATTGGCTTAGGCGCCGGCACACAGTCGGTAGCTAAGATCCGCCAGTTTGTAAAGAATTACAAACGCTTTTTTCCTGCTGACAAAGAAGTTGGAATACTGGATATCGGGCCTGGAAAAGGTGAAATGTTGTCCTGCCTTTCCGAATTGGGCTATACCAACCTGCAGGCGGTCGATATTTCCGCTTCGGTGGTCCATTTTATCAAAGAATTGGGATTCAATGGCTATTTGGCAAACGATCTGCCCAGCTTTTTGAAAGGACAAAAATATGCCCTTATCACCATGTGCGATGTGGTTGAACACATCCCAAAGCATCAAGTGGTTGAAATCATGTCGGCAGTTCGAAAAGCATTGACGGAGGATGGCCTCCTGATTGTGCAGGTTCCAAACATGCAGTCCATCACGGCCAATATATTCCTTTACGACGACTTCACCCATGAATCGGGTTATACGGAACGAAGCATGGCTCAATTACTCAAACTTGCCGGATTTTCATCGGTGGAATGCTATGGATTTGACTTTTTGGACAACAGTCTGAAATCGAAAATTCAATCTTTGCTGCAAAAATGCCTTTGGTTCTTTGTAAAATCAGCCAGAAAAATAAATGGTACCATGCCCCACCGCCTTTTACATCCGGTATTTTTCGCCGTAGTCCGCAAATAGAATGCTGGTCAATGTTGTCATACCCGTTTATTCATCGACCCTCAGCCCTACTGAGGTCCTTTCACTGAATCAATGCCTCAAGGTGTTGAAAAACCACCCCATTACCTTGGCAACCCACCGAGAAGTGGACATAAGCGTCTACCAGGATGCCTTTCTATTGGCAAAAAAACCGTTTAAAGTAACTTACTTTGACCAAAGTTTCTTTGTTAGTGTCTTCTCCTACAGCCAATTGCTTTTATGCCGAGCGTTCTACGAACGCTTTAAGGAGGATGAATACATACTCCTATATCAGTTGGATGGTTTTGTCTTCAGAGATGAACTCACCGAATGGTGTACAAAAGGCTTTGATTACATCGGAGCACCTTGGCTAAAGCATTATGGAGTCAATTATGTTGGGAATGAACTTTGGAAAGTAGGCAATGGCGGTGTTTCCTTAAGAAAAATCTCCACTTTTTTGAAAGCCTTTGACCAGAATTTCCCCTTCAAATCTTCCTGGTTTTTTATAAAGAGCCTGCGTAAAAAACAGTTTCTGCCCATGTTGCTTAGAACGCTGCAAATGATGTTGGTGCTGATTTTCTCGAATAAATCGGTGGAATACATCCTCCAAAATTACACGGACGAACGGGTCAATGAGGATTGTTTCTGGGCGGAAGCCTTCCAAAATACGACCATGGCCTTGAACATCCCCGACGTCCTGACCGGCGCCCATTTTTGTCTGGAGCAAAGGCCTTCCTACATTTTTGGGCTAATGGGCAATCAACTACCCTTCACGTGTCACGCATTTGAAAAATACGAATATGAAACGTTTTGGAAAGAAATTATCGAACGTGTTCATGCTCAAACAGAATAACCCGTAAAAACCACAAACATGAAAGGCTTTAATTTTAAAAAGTACCTGCCGCACCTATTGGCCATTGTAATCTTTAGTTGTCTGGCCATTTTCTATTTTTCACCGATCATGTTCGAAAACAAGGATTTGCCTCAAGGGGACGTCACCAGCAGTTTCGGTTGGGGCAACGACCTTCGTACCTACCACGAACAAACAGGAGATTATGCGATGTGGTCCAACGCCATGTTTGGGGGCATGCCGGCAAACTACGCCTATATGCCGCCCTCCAACAACATTTTCGGCAAATTTGCCAATGTCCTTATGTTGAATCTGCCACCCTTACATGTTGGAGTCGTTTTCCTTTACTTAATCGGATTTTATATCTTTTTGTTGGCTTTGGGCTGCAGTCCATGGCTTAGCATTCTAGGTGCAATCGCCTACTCATTAGCATCTTATAACCTCATCATCATAGAAGCCGGGCATGTAAACAAGGGCTTGGTCATGGCAACGATGGCACCCATTATTGGCGGAATCATCCTGACCTACCGGAAGAAATTCCTGTTGGGTAGCCTTGTTACGCTCTTCTTTACAGGCATGAACGTCCTTTGGAACCATCAGCAAATCAGCTATTATCTGTTGTTGATCATCCTGGTGCTTGCAATCGTTTATTTCATTTACGCCCTTAAAGAAAAAACGGTTAAGGACTTTTTCAAGTCATCCCTAATTTTAGTGGTGGTAGCGGTATTGGCTGTTTTGCCAGCCGTAGATCGCTTGATCCCGACAGCGGATTATTCGAAGGAAACCATGCGTGGTGGAGCCGTTCTGAAACAAAATGCCAACGGACAGAAGGAGAATTCAGGGCTGGAAATTGACTATGCCTATATGTGGAGTTATGGGAAAGCTGAATCGATGACGTTGCTCATCCCCAATTTCTACGGAGGAAGCTCTCAATACAACCTGGGAAAGGATTCAAAGACTTACGAAGCCCTTCGTCAGACTGGCCAAGCGGATCAATACATCCAGCAATTTCCCGCGTATTGGGGTGATCAACCAGGCACCTCGGGTCCTGTTTACATTGGAGCCATCATTTGTTTCCTGTTTATTTTGGGATTGATTATTGTCAAAGGTCCCGAACCCTGGTGGATACTCGTTTCAACCATCATTGCCCTGATCCTTTCCTGGGGTCGGAATTTTGAAGCCGTCAATGAATTTCTGTTCAATTATTTGCCCCTTTACAACAAGTTCCGAACGCCGTCTATGGCTTTGGTCATTGCAGAAGTGACCATGGCCACGCTTGCCGTGCTTGCCATTAAGGAAATTCTGACACGAACCGATAAGAAAAGTTTGCTCAAACCCCTTTACATCGCTGTTGGCATTTCGGGTGGCCTAAGCCTCTTCTTTGCGCTGTTTGGAGGTGGCATGTTTGCTTTCACCGGCGCTTCAGATGCCAATTTCCCAACATGGTTGGTACAAGCCGTGCAGGAAGACCGCAAACACATGCTCACCGCCGATGCCTGGCGCTCGCTCATCTACATTCTTCTGGCAGCAGGCAGCATTTGGTTGCTCATCAAAGCAAAAATTAAGCCCGCATTGCTCATCGGCACACTTGGCTTGCTCATTCTGGTCGATCTTTGGTCGGTCGACAAACGCTTCCTCAATGACGACAGCTTCTTATTAAAAAGAGAAGCAAAGGCCATTACGCCGACAGAAAACGACCTGAAAATTTTGCAGGACAAAGACCCAGATTACCGTGTTTTGAATTTGGCAACCAATACCTTCAACGAAGCTCGGACCTCCTATTTCCACAAATCGATCGGTGGATACAGCCCGGCCAAATTCCGCCGCTATCAGGACATCATCGATTACCACTTGTCAAATAAAGGCATCAACGTCAATGTACTGAATATGCTGAACACCCGCTATGTAATTGTTCCAACGCAAGAAGGGGGATCGACGGTTCAGCAGAATCCAGGAGCATTGGGCAATGCCTGGTTTGTACAAAGCATCCAATGGGTAAATTCACCCGATGAAGAAATTGCAGCCTTGACCAACTTCAACCCGAGCAAGGTCGCCATCATTGATAAGGCATGGCAGAAAACGCTGGGCATGGATGGAATCAAACAAAGCGATACATCAAAAATACTGTTGACGGAATACTCTCCCAAGAAACTGGTGTACAGCTACGACGCGAAGTACGAAAACCTGGCTGTTTTCTCCGAAGTATTTTACAAGACTTGGCGTGCATTTGTGGATGGTACTGAAGTTGCTCCAATTCGAGTAAATTACATCCTTCGAGCGCTAAAAGTTCCTGCCGGAAAGCACCAAATTGAATTCCGTTGCGAAGACACCTTGTATGCAAAGAGTGCCAAAATCTCACTTTGGGGTTCCATCTTGGTGGGCATGGTATTGATTGGTTTACTGATTGGGCTTTTTCTTGAGAATCGAAAAAATAAACGCGCTGCTAACGCTTGATCAATTATGAAGGTATCCATCATCACCATCACGTTCAATCCGGGCGAACTGTTTGACAGGACTGCGAAAAGCATTCTGAGCCAAAGCAGTACGGATTTTGAATTTTTGGTTGTTGATGGTAACTCCAATGACGACACCATCGAAATAGTAAAGCAATACGTACCAACCTTCAAGGAAAAAGGCATCCCTTTACGCTGGGTCAGCGAACCCGACAACGGTATTTACGATGCCATGAACAAGGGTCTCCGTTTGGCTGCAGGAGACTATGTCTGGTTTGTCAATGCCGGAGACATTCTCTCCGAGCAAAATACGTTGGAAGCCATCATTCAATCCATTTCATCGGAAAAAAATGAACCTGATTTCATCTATGGTGAAACCTTGATTGTTGATTCCAATGGGAAAGTGATGGGGGAAAGGCGTTTGAAAGCACCAAAAAAATTGACTTGGAAAAGCTTCCGGATGGGCATGTTGGTTTGCCATCAGTCCATGCTGGTCAAACGAGCCTTAGCGCCTGAATACGATTTAACATACCATTATTCTGGAGATTTTGATTGGACCATCCGCTGTTTGAAGCGGGCAGAAGGCATACACCATACGAATCTGGTGCTATCTCATTTTCTCGACGGTGGCGTGTCGAAGAAAAAAATGAAAGCGTCTCTAAAGGAGCGCTTTAACATAATGGCCAAGTACTATGGATGGTTACCGACCGTGCTCAGGCATCTTTGGTTTGTTTGCCGAGTAGCCTGGTTCAAACTTCTTCACGGCTGGATATGAAAAAGATACAGGTCAACCTTTTGTTGGTTTGTTACAACCAAGAGTCGTTCATCGGCCAAGCATTGGAAAGCATTCTGATGCAGCGATTCGATGGCGATTTAAATTTGGTAATTGCCGATGATGCCTCTACCGACAAGACCTTGGACATCATTCGTTCGTACGAATCCCATTCCCCATTCCCCTTTGTTTTTCTTCCCACTGAAACGAATCTTGGCATATTCCACAATTACCGTCGGGCATTTGCCGCCTGTCAGGGAGATTATATTGCCGTTATGGAAGGTGATGATTATTGGTCGGATTCAAATCGCATCCAAAGACACATCGATTTTCTGGAAAAACATCCAGATTGCGTGATGTCTATGAATCGGTTGAACAATTTGTACCAGGAAAAAGACTTGTTTATTGCTCAAAAATGGCCTTTCAGAAAGGATTATCAGTACATCAGCGCTCGAATGCTTGCCATGGGCAACCTGCTGGGCAACCTTTCTGCTTGCGTTTTCAGAAACAGCGCTGTCAAAAAATTAAATCCTGAAATTTTCGATATCAATACCGCCGATTGGATGTTGGGGCTTGCCCTCGGTCAGTGGGGTTACATCGCCAAACTCAAAGACCTTTCGTCGGTTTACCGAATCAGTCAAAACGGTTTGTGGTCAAGAAAAACAAAGAAACAACGTTTACACGATTTAAAGGAGACGATTTCCCGTTACGATGCCTTTCTTCAATACCGATATGAGAAGGAATTTTCGACGCTCAAACGCATTATATGGCTCGAACAATTCGCCCCTGCCATTTTTATGAAGGTTTTCAGACGCTTGTACTTTCCCTTCATCATGCGCAAACTGCACGAATAAAAGCGTTACAACTTGTACATGGATTCCTGCTCCTTCATTTTACGAGAAGCACGGCCGGTGAACGCTTCATCCAGGAATCCAATGCCATAACCGAAAAGTTGCGTGTAGGCTGTTGCAACAGAGAGCAATGCAATTTTCAGGCTTTTGTTTTTAATCCATGAATCGGTGAAAATTAGGAGCACGTAAAAAGCGATGAAAAGCAACCAAATAGGTGTTCTAAGGGAGAAAAGCAACAACAAGACATGCCCCAACACAAAAAAAACAGGCAAGGTATGAACGGCCTTCAATGAACCCGGATGTGCCTTGGTCAGAACGATGCGCGATTTTCCAAAGGTGTTGACCTGCCAAAAAAAACGACGCAAATCTACCCGACGTTTGTGGTACACGAACGCATTCCTATACAACTTGGTCTCCATCCCATTTTCACGGACACGAAGGCTGAAATCGATGTCTTCACCAATCATGGACCTAAAACCCTTGGTCACTTCAAAAGCCTTTCTGGAAATACCCATGTTGAACGAACGGGGATTGAATTTCTCCATTTGCTGGGCTCCACCGCGTATTCCGCCTGTTGTAAAGAACGAAGTCATCGAATAATTCACGGCTTTTTGCATGTCCGAGAAGCTATCATCGGCATTGTCCGGCCCTCCGAAACAATCGGCAGGTTCAGCCCTTAATCCAGCTTCAACAGCATCAAAATACCCCGATGGAATCACACAATCAGAGTCAAAAAGAATAAAATATTCGCCCTTAGCCTGTTCCATGCCGTAATTGCGACGATAGCTCCGATCTGTGCCCGGAATGAAAAAATAGCGAGCATCCAATCGATCCTTGAAAGATTCCACTATAAGGTCACATTTATTGGGGGAATTATCCTCTAAAACGATGACCTCAAAATTTTTATAGGTCTGCAAAGTCAAGCTTTCTAGCAACTCGGCCATTTCATCAGGCCGATTGTAGATGGGAACAATCACACTGTATTTAGGCATTGGGCGTGTGTTTTTCAAAATACTGGAACAATTGACGAATGCCTTCTCGTACATCGCATTTCGGCTCAAAGCCCAATGCTTTCAAAGCTGAATGATCAATCTGGTAACGAGGCTTCTTTGAATAGAGGTTGAAATCTTCTACCGACATGCCGTTTGGGGTATGCACCGGGATATCCAATCCGTAGATTTTAGCGTACACTTCTTTAACAAGTCCGGCCAATTCGAGAAGGGTATACGTTTTCGAAGAGGAAATGTGGTAGGCAGTACGAGCGTTGTCCTTGGGCGAGCGTTCGAGCAGGAGCTCCACAGCTTGGCACACATCGATGCCATGTATGAAATCACGCTGTGGCGATCCGTCTGAAAGCAACTGGATGGATTTCTCAAAATAGGCAGTTCGGCACAAATCGTTCACTGCCAACCACCAGCAATTGTTTTCAGGGAAGACGGGCTGACCATAACTGTTGGAAAGACGCACAGTCAGGCAATTTACAGGAGAGGTACGATTGAAATAGTCGCAAACTTGCTCGGTCATGGCATGGGTCAAAGCATACACATTTCCGGGTTTCAAAGGATGGCGTTCATCAATGACCTGAAAAGGAAGAGAACCGTACACATGGATGGTGGAAAAAAGCAGAAAAGATTTTAGCCCTTTTTTAGAAAAAGCATTCAAAAGCGCCCAACAGGGTTGAACGTTAATTTTAAGTACTTCTTCCAGTGGTAAAGATTCTGATTGATGATGATCCAGCGATACGAGATGGATGATGCTATCAAACGAACGTTTCTTCAGTATCTCCATGACAAAAACATCGGCGATGCTTCCAACAAGCACTTCGTCCATGGCGTGGCACCAAACAGGATCATTGGGTGCTTCCGGATAACAAAGCGCTGTAATTTGTGCTCCATGATTGGCCAAATGCAGACTAATTTGGGCACCCAAATAGCCATTTGCCCCTGTAATCAAAATCTTTTGTGTTTCGCTCATGGTGGATTCCTTAGTGAGGATATTCAAATCGGTCTAGTTCAGCGCGTTCCACTTCGTTGGGATCGTGTTCCAAGTCGGTCATATTCAGCAAAAGATTGAGTCCATCATTCAGGCCCTCAAAAGCCATCCAGATACCGGGAGCAATGGTCAGACGCTGATAGTTATCAGGTCCGATTTCAACGGATAAAGTTTGACCTTGGGTAAGGCTTTCGGGCCTATCATCGTGCATCACAAAACGGATTTTTCCGACAGGAACCACCAAATTAAGCGTCATTCGGAGGTGCTTTTTCCAGGGTTTGACATCTCCAAGATGAACCGTTGAGAAATATGCTTCCCCAAAACTGGTAAAACCAGGATCCGATTTCTTCATGCCATGAAACACATCCCCTTTGGGATGATAAATCTGTTTGAGCGGAGTTAATTGAACACCTTCCATCGGTTCGGTCATTTAATCGGCAATAGTCCAAATTTGAGCGCGTTCGGCTGCTTTGACCTGGTATGCTTCCAACTGTGCCATCGTGAACGCATACATGTCATTGGATGATCGGGCACAGGCTTTGTACCATTCAGCTGTAAAGGCAATCAGTTCCTTGTAATCAAGCGTTGGAGCCCATTTCAGAAAGAACAACGCTTTGTCACAATTCAGTTTGAGCAATCCTGCTTCGTGGAAAGGGATGTTGTCGGTGATGGTGTAAGGTTGAATACCTGCAGGCATTCCAAAAATTGTACCAACGGCTGAGAGCAGTTCCACTACCGTATGGTTGTTTTCTGCCTGTGGACCAAAATTAAACGATTGGCCATGAAGGTTTTTATCTTGAGAAAGTTTTTGTCCGAGTGTTAAGTAGCCACTGAGCGGCTCCAATACGTGTTGCCAGGGACGGGTTGCCTTCGGGCTGCGGATTTCAACCGGAAGACCTTTACTCCAAGAACGAATGCAATCGGGAATGATGCGGTCCAGTGCCCAGTCTCCGCCACCGATAACGTTGCCGGCACGGGCCGTGCAAAGGCGAACCTTGCAACTTTCTTTCTGGAAAAAAGAATGAAAATAGCTTTTAAATACAATTTCGGCTGCTCCCTTTGAGCCACTGTAGACATCCTTGCCGCCCATGTGATCGGTTTCCTTGTAACCCCAAACCCATTCGACGTTATCGTAGCATTTGTCGCTGGTTATGATTACAGCCGTGCAATCTGGATTCTCCAGTCTCAATGCTTCCAGTATATTGGCCGTTCCCAATATGTTCGTTGAAATCGTGTCGAGCGGTGCCTCGTAAGAAAGGGAAACCAACGCCTGCGCAGCCAAATGAAAAACAAATTCGGGCTGAATCTCACGGATAATTTCTTGTACTTTGCCAGCATCGCGAACATCGGCCCAATGATGATGGATTTTCTGTTCTAGACCCAACTGGTTGAACATACACGTTTCTCCGGGTACTCCGTTGGACAAGCCATAAACTTCAGCGCCCAATTCGAGCAACCAAAGGCTCAGCCAGCTTCCTTTGAAACCGGTATTGCCAGTTACAAGTACTTTTTTACCCGAATAAACCCCGTTGAAAAGGGTCTTTTTTATTACCATTTCACCCATGGAGCTTGTTTTTTTTGATACATTTCGTTGAGCAGACTGTATTCACGGGACGTATCCATCGGTTGCCAAAAACCATCGTGCTCGAAAACCTGCAATTGACCGTCAAGGACTAGTTTGTGAATGGGTTCTTGTTCAAAAACCAGATTTTCTTCGTCTGAAAGGTAGTCGAAAACGGCTCTGTTCAACACAAAAAAACCACCATTGATGCGACCTCCGCTTACTTGTGGCTTCTCGTTGAAACCTTCAGCTTGCTTGGTATCAGCGTTGTATTCGAGTTCTCCGAAACGACCTGGAGGATGTACGCCGGTCACTGTAGCGATTTTGCCGTGTGCAAGGTGGAACTGAACCAACGATTCAATATCGATGTCGCCAACACCGTCACCATAAGTCAGCATAAAGTTCTCATCCTCTCCGATGTATTCTCGGATGCGTTTCACGCGGGCGCCTGTCATGGCGTTCAGCCCGGTTTCAGCCAAGGCAATTTTCCAACCATCTTCCTCGGTTTTTACCCGTTCCATCGGAGGGACTTCACCTCCGATAGTCACGAGCAAATCCGTGGGTTTGGCACCGTAGTTCAGAAAGTAATTCTTGATGACCTCGCTTTTGTACCCCAGACACAGCACAAAATCGGTATGCCCGTAATGGGCATAGTATTTCATGATGTGCCATAGAATTGGGGCATCGCCAACCGGTATCATGGGTTTGGGCAGGTTTTCTGCTACCTCTCGGATACGGGTGCCGTAACCACCGCAAAGAATTACCGTCTTCATACCTTTAGTATCTGTAATGTTCGGCTTTGTAAGGTCCGTTCACGTTCACACCGATGTATTCGGCCTGATCGGGGGTCAGTGTGGTCAGTTTCACACCAATGCGTTCCAGGTGCAAACGGGCTACTTCTTCATCCAGGTATTTGGGCAAACGATAGACGTTCACTTCGTACTTCTTGGTCCAGAGTTCGATCTGAGCCAGCGTTTGGTTGGTGAAGGAATTGCTCATCACAAAGGATGGATGGCCAGTGGCGCAACCAAGGTTCACCAATCGACCGTCTGCCAACAAGATGATGGAATGACCTTCGGGAAAGAAATATTGATCCACCTGCGGTTTGATGTTGTGCGCTTTGATACCAGGGTAGGTTTTCAACTTTTCAACCTGAATTTCATTGTCGAAGTGCCCAATGTTGCAAATGATGGCGTTATCGAGCATCTTGTTCATGTGGTCAATTCGGATGATGTCCTTATTACCAGTCGTCGTTACATAGATGTTGCCTTCCGCAAGTGTGTCCTCAACGGGCTTCACCTCGAAACCTTCCATCGCTGCTTGCAACGCACAAATCGGGTCGATTTCCGTCACAATGACACGGGAACCATAGCTGCGCATCGAATGGGCACAGCCTTTTCCAACGTCACCGTATCCGCAAACTACAACCACTTTACCGGCCAGCATGATGTCGGTGGCGCGCTTGATTCCGTCAGCCAACGATTCGCGGCAGCCATACAGGTTGTCAAACTTGGATTTGGTCACCGAGTCGTTGACATTAAAAGCAGGGAAAAGCAGCTCCTTGGCTTCCATCATCTGGTACAAGCGGTGAACACCAGTAGTTGTTTCTTCCGAAACACCCTGAATGGCAGGTACGCGGTTGGTCCAGAAGTTTTTATCTTCTTTAAGAATATCTTTCAGAATCTCCTGCAGCAATTTTTCGTCTTCCGTTCCGGCAAAAGCATCCAAAACGGACGGATCTTTTTCAGCCTTGAAACCGAGGTGGCACATCAGTGTGGCATCACCACCATCGTCCACGATCAGTGTTGGGCCTTGGCCGTTGGGGAAATTCAATGCCTGAAGGGTACACCACCAATATTCCGTGAGGCTTTCGCCCTTCCAAGCGAACACAGGAACGCCTGCTGCAGCAACAGCCGAAGCGGCGTGATCTTGAGTGGAATAGATATTGCAGCTGACCCAACGCACATCAGCGCCAAGTTCAACCAGCGTTTCAATCAACACGGCGGTCTGAATGGTCATGTGCAGGGAGCCCATAATGCGAGCGCCTTTCAGCGGTTTTGTCTGACCATACTTAGCACGAAGCGCCATCAGACCTGGCATTTCGAATTCAGCCAGTTCAATTTCCTTGCGACCGTAATCGGCAAGATTGATGTCGGCAACACGGTAGGATTCAGCAGTGAATAAGGAGGTTGTTTCCATGAATGAAAATGAATTATTTTAGTTAGAATTGATATTTTTCGGAAATTTAGTGCAAAGATACAAAAACTAGCAAACTAAAAAGAGAGCCCCTTCAACGAATTGTTGAAACGGCTCTCTTTTTTAGAAGGTTAATACCTTAAACCACGTAAGTTGTAGAAGCGGTATCCCCACCTTTACCTGTCCAGTTGGTATGGAAAAACTCCCCTCTGGGTTTGTCAATGCGTTCGTAGGTGTGCGCTCCAAAGTAGTCTCTCTGGGCTTGCAATAAGTTTGCAGGCAGGCGTTCGCTGCGAATGCCGTCGAAATAACAAAGAGCGGTAGTCAGTGCAGGAACTGGAATGCCATACATCATGGCGGTGGCGCAAACCCTACGCCATCCGGCCTGGGCGGTTTCGATTTTTTCCTTGAAATACGGATCCAAAAGCAAATTGGTCAGGTTCGGGTTCTTATCGAACGCTTTCTTGATGTCTGCCAAGAATACGGAACGGATGATGCAACCGCCGCGCCACATTAGGGCGATACCGCCGTAGTTGAGGTTCCAGCCGTAATCCTTGGCCGCTTCCATCATCAGGTTGTAACCTTGTGCATACGAAATAATCTTAGCTGCAAACAGGGCATCTTTCAAGTCTGAAATCATTTGAGCCTTATCTCCGGTGAATTTTTCGGCTGGTCCATTCAGTATTTTTGAAGCTTCCACACGGATGTCCTTTTGAGCGGACAGGCAACGGGCAAACACGGATTCACCAATCAATGTCAACGGAATGCCCAAGTCGAGTGCAGCGACACCGGTCCATTTTCCGGTACCTTTTTGGCCAGCGGTGTCCAGAATCTTTTCAACCAACGCATCACCGTTTTCATCTTTGTAACCCATGATGTCACGGGTGATTTCGATCAAATAGGAATCCAACTCACCTTCGTTCCAATTTTTGAAGACATCGTGCATTTCGTCTGCATTCATGCCCAACATTTCTTTCATCATCTGATAGGCTTCACAGATTATCTGCATATCACCGTATTCAATACCGTTGTGCACCATTTTTACAAAATGACCGGCACCACCTTCGCCAACCCAATCGCAACAAGCCGAACCATCTTCCACTTTTGCCGAGATGGCTTGAAAAATATCTTTTACAGCAGGCCATGCAGCGGGAGAGCCACCCGGCATGATGGACGGACCGTTCAGCGCACCTTCTTCGCCACCGGAAACTCCGGTTCCAATAAATAGCAAACCCTTGCTTTCAATGTATTTGGTTCTGCGGATCGTGTCGGGGAAATGGGAATTTCCACCATCGATGATAATGTCGCCCGGTTCCAGAAAAGGGATGATTTTCTCGATGAAATCGTCTACTGCCTGTCCGGCTTTGACCAACATCATCACTTTGCGAGGCCTTTGGAGCGATGCACAAAGTTCTTCGATGGAATGAGCACCGATGAAATTCTTTCCAGCTCCACGACCGGCCATGAATTGATCTACTTTTTCAACGGTACGGTTAAATACTGCCACGGTGTAGCCTTTGCTCTCCATGTTCAACACTAGGTTTTCACCCATCACGGCCAACCCGATTAATCCAATGTCTGCTAATTTTTTCATACGCTTCTTCTATAGTTATTGATTTCTATTGTATTCTAAATCCAAGTTTCACAAATTTCCTGAGCGTGTTATCCTCCATATTCTGGCAATGGATGGAATAAATCGGATATTCTCTTCTAACTGGGTAATCTCCCCGTAATTTCTCAAACTTCTCAGGATTATTCCGTAAAGCAGCATCATCGGTTCGGATATCATACGTCGCTAAAACGGCGCGTGACAGCAATTCTTCATCGGTCAGTGATGATCCGTCCAATTCAATACGGGTATTTTCAGGAACTTCAACTCCCTGGGCTTGCCAATCATCGATGCCCAAACCAAAGTAACGGCTAAGGGCTTGAATACTCATGCTTGTTCCGTTGGCTTTACCGTCTTTGGAATAACCGGCAATGTGTGGTGTCGCTAGATCAACTAGTTGGAGGAGTTCCCCATCGATGTCCGGTTCGTTTTCCCAACAATCAATTACCAAACCCGAAATCAGCTTGTTTTTCAATGCCGAATTGGCAGCTTGTGTATCGAGCACTTCACCCCTACATGAATTTATAAGGATGGGCATTTTTTTAAGTGCCTGAAAAAAATGATCATCTGCCAAATGGAAAGTGGCGTCTTCACCGAGCATATTCAGTGGTACATGCAGCGTAATAATATCTGACTCCTCCAGGATTCGTTGCAAACTGCAAAACTGCTCCTCGCCTACTTCCCTGGAACGTGGAGGGTCATTGAGCAAAACGTTCATGCCAAAGAGTTCGCAAACCTTGGCCACTTTTGAACCTACTTGACCTACGCCGACCACGCCGATGGTTTTCCCTTTCAACTCAAACCCTTTCCGTTCAGCAAGCACAAAAAGAGCAGAAGCGATGTATTGTTCAACAGATTTGGAGTTGCACCCCGGTGCATTCGTCCATCGAATTCCAGCTTTATCGCAATAAACGGTATCAATATGGTCGAAACCGATGGTGGCGGTGGCTATTATTTTTACGGAAGACCCTGCCAGAAGTTCTTCGTTGCAAATGGTGCGGGTTCGGGTGATGATGGCATCGGAATCCCGAACAATTTCTGGAGTTGTTTTGGGGCCAGAAAGGTACAAGACCTCTCCAAAGGGTTCCAACGCTCCCTGAATATAAGGAATTTTATCGTCGATAATAAATTTCATCCCTTGTTCAATAGTTAAAACGATCCTTAAACGCCCACAAGCCCAAAGCTGGATTGGAGATGTAATAAATCTCCTCTCCGTCTGGCATCGTATTGTATCCGTCACGTAATTTCGAAGGGTCGTATAACGAGGTCATTTCATCAATATCAGCATACTTGAATCCGACACTCTCAATTTCATTCTTTGTTAGATTCTCAGGGTCTTTTCCTGGACAATACGTAATACTGAAACGGCCCTCGGAGGAACCATGAATGAGATGGGCTGCCGCACTCAAATTGTTTCTCAGTTCGACATTCTCTTCACAGGCCTTTAGGGTGGCAGGAGTGCCGAAATAACCATATTTACGGATCAATCGGTCAATTTCCTTGTCTTCTCCAAACTCCTTCAAGGCAGGTGCCAGGATAATCAATTCACCGTTATCTTCGATGGCCATGCGGGTTCGGTAAACCGATTTATTACCCAACCAGGTGCTTTTAAACTCGGTCGGGTCCAAAAAAACAACCACTTTTTTCAAGGGCTTTTCCAACATGTCAAAATTGACTTGCAAAGAAAGTTTAGCCGCTTTATCAAAAACCTCAAAGTCATCACCGATGTACAGGCCTCGGGTTTTAACCTTTCCATCGGACTTATCCAACCCTACTACCGTTTGAACATAAACAATGGGCAATTCATTGGTGAAATGGTCGGAAGCGTAATTAAAAATCCTTCGTACCGGGGTATCAGCATGGCCCATCATCCGCTCCATTCCGTAGGAAGCCCCGATGAAATGGCTTTTATTGATGCCTTCCACACCACCTGTTCCCACAAAAATATTTTTATTGTAATTGGCCATACCAACCACCTCGTGCGGTACCACTTGCCCAATGGACAGAATCAAATCGAAATGACCTTCGATCAACAATTTATTGACTTGAGCCGGCCAAGGAAAGTCAACCGCACCTTCCGTTACTTCTTTCACAAAAGCTGCAGGAACGGCACCAACTGTCACCACGTCGTTTCGCCAATCGTGTTCTCGGATAAGTGACGCCGGCATTTTTCCGAACATGTGACTGATCTGTTTCGGGGTCATCGGTGTATGCGTTCCCAAAGCAGGGAGGACATCGGTGAGTTGTTCCCCGTAATATTCCCAAGTATATTCGGTCAATTCGCCGGCACGGCTGGGTAAACGGGTATAATCTGGCGGAATAGCAAGTACTTTATGCTTTTTTCCAATTTTGAGAAAGGCCTCAAACAATCCTTTTTTAAGATCGTCCGGACCTAATTCCAACTCTTTTGAACCTATTTCGTAATACAGCATCGTTTAGCGTTTTACCCGTGCATTCCCTTTCCAAATGCTCCAGACCATCTCTTCATCGGCTGGTTGTGCATAGTCGGTCAGGAATGTGGTCGCCAAAGCTCCGGTTGCCCAACCAAACTGCGGCCATTTTTCAGGTGCCCAACCTTTCAGAATACCATAAAGCAAGCCGCCTACAAAACCATCCCCACCACCGATGCGGTCCAAAACGGTGATTTTCCGAGGCTCAATCACTTGCCAGTCATTGCCTTCCAACATGATGGCACCCCAAAGATGTTCGTTGGCACTGATGACCTGACGCAAGGTAGTTGCAAAAACGGAGGCGTTCGGGTAAGCTTTTTTCACGCGACCAATCATTCCTTTGAAGCCTTCAATCTGAGCTTCGATGCCTTTACCACCAGCTTCTGGTCCTTCAATACCGAGACACAATTGGAAATCTTCTTCATTACCAATCAAGATGTCAGATACAGAGGCGATTTCTGCGAAACTTTCACTAAGTTGTTTTTCGCGTCCTTTCCAGAAAGAAGCACGGTAATTCAAATCAAAGGAAATACGGCTGCCATATTTCTTTGCCGCACGGGCAATTTCAAGACAAAAGGTCGTCGTTTCGGGCGACAAGGCAGCGATGAGTCCGGATAAGTGCACAATTTGCACCCCTTCTTTTCCGAAAATCCGCTCTAAGTCAAAATCCTTCACATTCAACGTCTGGCCAACTTCACCGGCACGGTCGTTTTGCACACGAGGTCCACGTGACCCGTAGCCACTGTCAGCAATATTGAATTGGTGGCGATAACCCCAGGGATCGCCCTGTGCCACTTCCGGTCCTTCAAAATCCATGAAGCGTTTTTTAAGATCGCTTTTAATAAATTGAGCGATCGGGCTGTCTTTAACAAATGTGGTCAGGACTTTGACAGGCATTCCAAGATAAGAGGCGATGCTGGCCACATTGGTTTCTGCACTGGTTGCCTGCATTTCAAACAAATGGCTGCTGTGTACGGGTTGACCGTTTACAGGAGTGATGCGCACGCCCATGCTGGTTGCTACCAAAAGGGAATAATTACAATCTTTTTTAAGCTCTAAGACCATACAAAAATTATTAGGAAGAATTATTATGCTATGAGTCAGACTTTGAAGATGCAAAGATATGAAAAACATTAAAAAACAATCCGTACTTTCGTCGTTTACTTTGTGTAAAAATTGACCAAAATGTATCATAATTGTTGCATGCTTGTCCTTTTGTTTTGTCTGCCCTTGCTCGCTGTTTCAGCAATGGGTTCCAAACCTGATTCAGTTGTAATTGCAACAGATTCCACGTTGGTATCGTCTCAAAAAACAACGTGGGTGAAAAGCATTTATGTCCAACAATCACTTGTTCCTGCCGTTCTGGTCACATCGAGCCTGGGCATCATGGCCGTTCCCGATTTGAAATACAGAATCCAGGAACATTTGAACTGGAATGCATCGGAACATGTTAATTTATTTGATGATGAGCTTCGATTTGTTCCCTTGGGGGCCGTGGCTTTGTTGTCAATGACTGGTTTGAAAGGGAAGCACCAACTATTGGAGGAAGTGGTACTCGGTGGCGTCGCTTACATTTTTGCAGATTTCATTGTTTACCGCACCAAGCAAGCGACACAGGTCACCCGGCCAAATCCGGAATATGGCACGACCTCCTTTCCCTCCCAACACGCTTCCATGGCCTTCGTGGGTGCGACGCTTTTGCATCGGGAATTTGGTTATTTAAGCCCTTGGATTTCAGTTGGCGGATTCGGCATGGCTACCTGGGTGGCTTATGCCCGCATAGCCAGAAACCGTCATTTCCTGCCGGATGTACTGATGGGATCTGCCGTTGGCATCATGGCAACCAATGCGACCTATTGGGTTTACGATGCATTGGCCCCCAAACTAAAAAATAGGCTCCGTTGCTCTCCAAGACTGACCGATAATGGGGGAGAACTCTTTTTAAGCTATCAATTCTAAAAAAGTCCAAAAAAAATATTGTATTCGTGTAGCGTTTTCTCAACGCTTGCATCTCTATTGTATTGGAAGACGTCCCTCCGGAGTTTTCCTCCGGATAGAACTCTTTTTAATTTCCTCTATATAGAAAGAAGCCGCTCCAACGTGATGTTGTAACGGCTTCGTTTTTTTTCCAGCGACCTGCAAATACCCAGTTTCAAAACCCACAATTCAGCAATACCTAACCCCGGTAGAATTAGCACAACGAATTTCTCTTAGGCCGAAGGCCCCATTACTGATTTTCGTTTAGAATGACAAAGTTTGCATCCAGATTGACAAAGCCGTTGTAATTAATTCCATTGATTCGGGCATGAGCATGTGCCAAACCATTGCTGAATTCTCCAAGTTGGAAAATAGTATCTGGAGACAGAACCACTTCGCCGTTGGTACGAATCAATCCAATGCCCCAAAAACCTTCTTTCATCCATTTTTTGAAAGCAACCAATCCGTTTTGAAGCATCCAGATTTCGGTCGAAGCGTCCCCGATTTTCAAATTTTCTTTACCAGTTGAAGTCATTGTATAAAAAACACCATCCCTGCAAACAATCGTATTGCCTTCAAAAAAAGGTAATCCGTTTTGGTTGGTAATTGGCTCATAACGAAAAGGTATGACCAGATTTCCCATCCGGTCTATGTAGCCTACTTTATCTTCCTGGTTCCTGACAGCCGAAAGTCCATCCGAGAAATCGGCAGGTTTATTTACAAACATAAAAGGAATGACAAGCTCACCCATCGAATTGATAGCACCCCACTTACTTTCGGTTGCTTCCTGAACAAACGCGAGCCCCTCCTGAAAATCGCTGACCGATTTGTAGTTCCTATCGGGCGGCAGAACCCACTTCCCTTTTGTGTTGATAAAACCCCAAGCTTTCGTCCTAGGATCACAAACAGCAGCGAGACCTTCATGGAAACCACGGAATTCCAATTTCATTCCCGGTGAATAGCCCGGCGTAATGGCTCCGGCTATTGGCTTCCCTAAACTGTCAATGAAAGCAAGAGCGAGTGTTTTGGAGGTTTCGGTTTTTTCAATAATGGCCAAACCATTCGAAAAGGCAGTAATACCGCTAAACCCCTGATTTGGAAAAAGATCATTTCCTGCCTTATCAATATAAATACGCCTATAATCCTCCTGATCAGATTTGATGGAAACGCAACATTTTCCCTCCTGAAACGCAGGAATTTCATAGCCGTTGTTTCGGAAGCGAAAATCAATGACGACTTTGCCTGTTGTGTCCATAAAACCCCAGAGCTGATCACGCTGAATGGCGCAGAGCCCCTCACTGAAGCAGTATTTTTCATGATCATCATACGAAACAACAGCCACCTCCATGTTGACAAACGATTGGGCCACCGTCAATTGCAAATTGGATACCATCAGTAATATCGATGGTATCCAAATAGACTTGCGTTTAAGTAAGATCGGCACGAAAGAGCTAGACTCCGCTGAATGCGACAAAACCGCCATCCACAATCGTAGTAGTGCCCGTTACGAATTTGGAGGCATCACTGGCTAGATAAACAAGTGCGCCTTGGATGTCTTCCGGTTTTCCCATACGATTCATGGGGGTTCCCTGAACAATAAGTCCACCTCTTGGGGTGAAACTTCCATCGGGATTGGTCAGAAGAAATCGGTTTTGTTCGGTCAAGAAAAAGCCTGGAGTCAGTGCATTGACACGGATGTTCTCACCATATTTATGAGCAAATTCCACTGCCAACCATTGGGTAAGATTTTTTACGGCCGCTTTGGCTGAAGAATAGCCCAGAACCCTTGTCAAAGGAGATTCTGCAGCTGCAGACGTGATGTTGATAATATTCCCGTGACCCTGTTTGACCATCACTTCAGCAAAAACACGAATGGGGTAAAGGGTTCCGAAATAATTCAATTCAAATACGGTGCGAATGGCTTCCATGTCAACGTCAAAAAGACTCTTGTCGGGTTGAACACTGGCACCGGGCATATTTCCACCGGCTGCATTCACCAAGATGTCAATTTTCCCGTACAACCTTAGGATTTCATCTTTAACCTGGCTCAGTTGATCCAGATCCAGCACATCACACTTGCAAAAGATAGCGTCACCGCCGTTAGCCTTCAATTCGGCCACGACCGCTTCACCGCTTTCTACCTTACGGCCAAGAATGACTACTCTGGCGCCTTTATCACACAAACCGGCACACATGGAACGTCCAAGAATACCATTACCACCAGTGACGACTGCCACTTTTCCTGTCAAGTCAAACAAATCTTTCATACTATTAATTGTTTAAGGGATGAACAAAGATACTAAATACAAACAAAAATTCGACGGCACCCAAGTTGGTTTCGAAAACACCATTCAGCATCTTATTTTCTTTTTTTGGAATAGAAATCTTTCGACTTTGAATGCCGACTCGAGGCTTTACCCTTGAAGTCTGGTTTTTTATAATTTTCAGAAGCGCTCTTAGTCGCAACTCCTTCTACCTTAGCCAATCCAAAATCCAATTGTTTGCGTTCTAGATTTGCTCGAACCACCTGTATTTTAATAGCATCTCCAAGCCGGTATGATTTATGGTTCCGACGACCGGCCAAGCAGTAATTTTTCTCGTCAAATTCGTAATAATCATCATCCAGATCACGTATGGGAAGCATGCCTTCGCATTTATTCTCATTGATCTCTACGTAAAGGCCCCATTCCGTCACACCAGAAATAACGCCATCATATTCATTGCCTAAGCGTTCGGACATGAATTCAACCTGTTTGTATTTAATAGAAGCCCGTTCAGCCTGTGCGGCGAGTTGCTCCATCTCGGAACTGTGCACGCACAAATCTTCCCAGCGTTCTAAAGAAACACTTCGTCCACCAGCCAAATAACGTTCCAGCAATCGGTGAACCATCATGTCGGGGTATCGACGAATTGGTGAGGTAAAATGCGTATAGTATTCAAATGCCAATCCGTAATGCCCCTTGTTTTCGGTTGAATAAACCGCTTTGGCCATGGCGCGGATCGCAACTGTTTCAATCAGGTTTTCTTCCGGTTTGCCCTGCACATCATCCAACAGCAGATTGATGGATTTTGAAACATCGGTGTTGCTGCCGCTGGTTTTCAATTTATAGCCGAAACGTCGGATGAACTCGGCAAAATTCTCCATTTTTTCGGCGTTTGGCAGGTCATGGATGCGATATACAAACGTCTTTGGAGTCTTGCCTTTTCCAACAAATTCAGCAACTGTTCGGTTTGCCAGCAGCATGAATTCCTCAATCATCTTGTTGGAATCCTTGGCAACTTTGAAATACACACTGAGTGGTTTCCCTTTCTCGTCAATATTGAATTTAACCTCCCAACGATCAAAGTTGATGGCACCCGAAGCAAAACGTTTTTTTCGAAGGATTTTAGCCAGACGATCCAAAGTGAGCACTTCGGCCGCAAAGTCTCCCTCACCGTTTTCAATGATGGCCTGAGCTTCTTCGTACGAAAACCGCCTGTCTGATTTGATGACGGTTCTCACGATGCGATGCCGAATGACAGAACCACGATCGTCCATTTCAAAAACGCAGGAAAAGCAAAGTTTTTCTTCGTCAGCCCGAAGTGAACAAATTTGGTTGCACAACCGTTCAGGAAGCATCGGAACCGTACGATCGACCAAATAAACGGAAGTTGCCCGGCTTTCGGCTTCTTTATCAATGGCCGAACCTGGTTTCACATAATGCGTCACGTCAGCGATGTGGACACCGACTTCCCAATTCCCGTTGGTAAGTTTCCTCACTGATAGGGCATCGTCAAAGTCTTTGGCATCGTGCGGGTCAACAGTAAAAGTGACTACACCTCGAAAGTCTTCCCGTTCTGCAATGATTTGAGGAGTGATTTCATCGGGAATCTGTTCCGCTGCTTTCTCCATTTCCACGGGATACGTGTACGGCAATCCGTATTCGGCCATAATGGCGTTCATTTCGGTATTGTTGTCACCCACTTCACCAAGCACATCGACAACCTCACCGATTGGGTTCTTGGAACGAGTTGGCCATTCCACGATTCGGACCACCACTTTTTGACCCGATTTAGCACCGTGAATCTTATCTCTGGGTATGAAAATATCGTTGGCCAACTTCTTGCTGTCCGTAATCAGAAAAGCATAATTCTTATCCACATCCAAAACTCCGACGTAGGTATTGTCTGAATGCTCGAGCACTTCCACCACTTCGGCCTCTGGATCGCTGAATGCTTTTTTGGCTGAATGCATCGCACGGACACGGTCGCCATCCATGGCATGCCCTGAATTACGTTCGGCTATAAAGATGGGAGCCCCGCCATCGTCTGGGTTCAGGTAATTTTTCCCATTGCGGCTACGCTTGATGGTCCCCTCGATGAATAAGCCACGCTCGTTGAACTTGTATTTACCAGTGGACACTTCGATCAGGTAATCCTGTAAGGCCAGTTCTGCCAAACATTCCGCTACCATGACTTTCAAAGCTTGTTTTGTCAGGCCCAAAGCATTGGAAACTTGTTGATAATTGAATGCCCTTACGGAATCTTGTTGAAAGAAGGTCATCATTGCAGCAATCAAATCCTTTTTCTTGATGCGTCCAGCACTGGTCTTTTCCATATTCTACTTTATTTGACGTGTTTTTCAAAGGTACTCAATAAATCTCAAAAGACTTCGACTCCTTTTTCTTTCAACCATTTCAGGCCAAGGTCCCGGAGTTTGAATTTCTGAATCTTTCCACTGCCGGTCATGGGGAATTCCTTGATGAAAAAAATGTACTTCGGAATCTTATGACGGGCAATCTGTCCACGACAGTATTCTCGAACAGCTTGTTCATCCAACGACGCGCCTTCTTTAAGAATGATGAAAGCACCGACTTCTTCGCCATACTTTTCAGAAGCGATGCCCGCCACTTGAATGTCTTTTACGCCATCGAGGTGATACAGGTACTCTTCGATCTCGCGGGGGTAAATGTTCTCGCCGCCACGGATGATCATGTCCTTGATGCGACCAGTAATTCGGTAATTACCCTGTGCGTCGCGTATGCCAAGGTCGCCGCTGTGCAACCAACCGTCTTTGTCGATGGCTTCAGCGGTAGCATTCGGATTCTTGTAATAACCTTTCATGTTCAGATAACCTCGGCAACAAATTTCACCTTGGGTTCCGTCCGGTAAGATTTCATTTGTTTCGGGATTCATCACAACCACTTCGGTAAATTCGTAGGGAGTACCGACGGTTGTCGTACGAACTTCGAAAGAGTCTTCTATCCGAGTCTGCGTCATACCCGGTGAGCATTCTGTCAGGCCATAGACGCTGGTAATTTGCATGTACATTTTCTCGCTGACCCGCTTCATCAGTTCGATGGGGCAAAGGGCACCTGCCATGATTCCAGTCCGCAAACTCGACATGTCGAACAGGTCAAACATGGGATGATTCAATTCAGCAATAAACATTGTCGGAACTCCATACAGGACTGTGCATCGTTCTTTATGAATGGATGCCAGTACGACCAGCGGATCAAAACGTTCCACCATCACTTGCGTGCATCCGTGAGTCAGGCAATTGGTGGTGGCCAATGTTACCCCAAAACAGTGAAACAAGGGTACACAAACACAGAGCTTATCTGCGTCCGTAAATTTCATGTGCTCTCCAGTCAGGTATCCATTATTGGCTAGATTGTAATGGGAAAGCATCACCCCTTTCGGAAAACCCGTGGTGCCTGAGGTGTATTGCATCATCATCACATCATCGGGCACTACCGTTTTTTGGATGTCTTTTAACGTCTGAATATCCATGTTTCTTCCCAACAGAAGCACTTCCGATGCACTGTACATGCCACGAAATTTTTCCTGACCGATATAGACCACATTTTTTATTTTTGGAAACCGTGGGCTTTTGAGCTGACCACGCTGATATTGGCGTAGTTCAGGCAACATCTCGTAGGTCATGTCCACGAAATTAGAGTCCCAGGTTCCATCGGTGATGCAAAGGGTGTGCATGTCCGAATTCTCTACCAGATATTCGAGTTCCTGTTGTTTGTAACTGGTATTCACGGTCACACAAACCGCTCCGATTTTGGCACAGGCATACATGTAGGTAAGCCATTCCGGAACATTCTGAGCCCAAAGTCCCACGTGGTCTCCCTTTTTAACACCAATGGCAAGAAAGCCTAACGCAGCCTCATCCACGCGTTGGTTAAATTGCGCCCAAGTGAACCTTAAATTACGATCCGAATAAACGATATACTCCTTGTCCGGTGTATTTTTGGCCCAAAGTTCCAGCCAATCACCGATGGTTCTGTCAACTAATTGCATGCTCTATGGAATTAAAAAGGAGTGTAAACCACCGCAAGAATCTTTGCTTTGGATTCGTTGGTTGCATGAACATTGTGTTCGACGATGGAATCGTAATAAATGCTTTCACCCGTTTGAAGCATATATTTGTTTTTACCGTACGTGACTTCGATGACGCCTTCCAACACAAAAAGGAACTCTTCTCCTTCGTGGGAGGAAAGCTGATAACCAGTGTTGGATGCAGAATCGATGTCAATTAGGAAAGGTTCCATATTTCTGCCGACTTTGGACTGCGCTAGTGAAAAGAAATTCAAGTAGTTGTGCGAACTGGCCGTTTCACTCGAAAAGCTGACGCCCTTGGGCTGATCGTCTTTGCGACAAACAACGGGCCCCAGATCTTGGCTATCATCTAGAAAAGTACCCAGCCGTACACCCAGCACCCGTGCTATTTTGATGAGTGGTGCCAGTGAGGGAAGATTCTGATTCTCTTCGATAAGCGTGATTTGATCGATAGAAAGACCTGAACCCTGAGCCAATTGTTCGACGGATATGCTCTTGGATTCACGAATTGATTTAACTTTCTGGCCAATGTTGGTCGAATTCTCCATAAAACGCGTTTTTAAGGTTAAAATAGTTTCAATCTGAAAGGAAAGTTGGCAAAATTACGCAAAATATTGATATTTATACCGAGTTATAGGATGAATTCAAGACCATTTAAAAATGAATGCAGTGATTCCGTTGAAATCACCAAAAAACTGCTTAGCAGACTGAATACCTTTCAGATTAAATACTACTTTTGTCTGAACAACAGCCAAATACTACCACAAATGCTGATTCCACCGTTTTTACAAAAAGGTTCCCTGGTGCGCTTGGTTTCACCTGCTGGTGTCATCGATTCGGAATTGGTGGATGGCGCTGCGAAGTATCTACAAAATTATGGGTTGACTGTTCGAATCGGGAATAATGTCCGTTCTGTTTATGGCCGCTTTGCCGGAAACAGCGAGCAGCGGCTTTACGATTTGCAAGAAGCGCTGGACGATCCGGAATGCAGTGCGATTTTTTGCACGCGCGGTGGTTACGGAACCATTCAAATCCTGGACAAACTGAGTTGGGACAGGTTTAAACAACATCCTAAATGGCTGATCGGTTTCAGCGACATCACCATGCTGCACGCCTACCTACAGAAAGAAGGCATTACCTCCATTCACGGTGGCATGGCAAAAGCCTTGGCCGAATCCTTGAAAAGCGAGCAAGAGCATGCGCGAGTGCTGCTACAAATTCTTTTCGGCTCTTTCCCAGTTTATAACGGTAACGGACATGCGTTAAACCGATCTGGTTGCGCAGAAGGCCTATTGCACGGAGGGAACCTTTCCATCTTGTACAGCCTGCGGGGCACACCGTATGAATCAATTCCAGAAAAAAGCATCCTTTTCATCGAAGATATTGGGGAGAAGCCCTACGTGGTGGACCGGATGATGCACAACCTAAAACTAGGTGGAATCCTCTCCCGGATTTCCGGCCTCATCGTTGGAAATTTTTCCGATTATGAAGAAGACCCTTTGTTCGGAAAAACACTGCTGGAAATCATTGCGGATGCTGTTTCTGAATACCACTACCCAGTCTGTTTTGATTTTCCAGTGGGCCACGAAGGACGGAATCTTCCGTTGGTTTGTGGAGCAAACGTTAGGCTCGAAGTCAGCAAAGAAAGCACCCGTCTCCAATTCTAAAACAAACCATCCATGCATCAAACAATTCAGTTGGGTTTAGCCGTTTTGATCGGGGTTTTTGGAGTCCTCTCCTGTGGTGCCGGTTCTCAGAAATCAACCGTCAAAACGGAAAATTCAATCGTATCGCTCTCTTTCAATGCCGACAGCTCCTACCGCTATGCTGAAACACAGACCGCTTTTGGTCCAAGGGTTCCAAACACCAAAAATCATGCAGCTTGCAGAGACTATCTTTCTGAAAGAATGAAATCTTTTGGCGCCAAAACGATCAATCAGGATTGTGAGTTGACAGCTTGGGACGGAACCAAACTTAAAGCAACGAACATCATTGCTTCCTTCCAACCCGATAAAACAAGACGAATGCTTTTGTGCGCCCATTGGGATTCCAGACCCTGGGCCGATCAGGACTCCAATCCGGCTAACTGGCGTAAGCCAATCGACGGCGCCAATGATGGAGCAAGCGGAGTGGCTGTTCTCATGGAAGTTGCACGTCAGTTACAGGCTGAAGCAGCGAAAGGCAACCAGCCTGTATTTGGTGTCGATATTGTTTTTTTAGATGCAGAAGATTTGGGAACTCCTAAATTTTCCAAAAAAGAAGACAACGAAGAATCGTGGTGCTTAGGTACTCAATTCTGGGCAAAAGAGGCAAAAAAAACCGGTTATCAAGCAGAATTTGGTATCCTTCTGGATATGGTCGGAGGTAAAGCACCTAATTTCGTATGGGATTATTATTCCATGCAGTATGCCCCTCAAGTTTTACAGAAAGTATGGTCAGCGGCAGCGTCCTTGGGCTATAATTCGAGTTTTGTCGCGACTCAGGGCGGTGCTATAACAGACGACCACCTTTACGTGAATCGCATCGCTGGAATACCTTGCATCGACATTATCGATTACAATCCTGGTAACGGTACCGGCTTTGTTCCTTATTGGCATACCCTGGATGATACCATGAAAAACATCGATAAAAACAGCCTAAAAATGGTAGGAGAAACGTTATTGAATGTCATTTTCAATCCATAACCAACGCTAAAGAATCATGCTGAACGCCTTTTTGAATATGGATTTACTCGAAGCCGGTTGTGATGAGGCTGGACGTGGTTGCTTAGCCGGACCAGTTTATGCAGCAGCTGTGATTCTACCGAAAGACTTTCAACATGAGGAGCTCAATGACTCCAAACAACTCAGTGAAAAAAAACGCTACGAACTGCGTGAAATCATAGAAAAAGAGGCCATCTCCTGGGGTCTTGGTGTGGTGGAAGCCCACGAAATCGATAAACTGAATATATTGAATGCTTCTTTCTTAGCCATGCACCGGGCTATTATTCAACTCGAACCAAAACCCGAATTCCTACTTATTGATGGAAACCGTTTTCGACAGATCAACCAGATTCCACTGTATCGGCTATTGCATCAGAAAGCAGAGGAAAAGCGTTTTGAACATTATCGGGATATCCCTTATTTCTGTCAGGTCAAAGGGGATGGAAAATACCTGAACATTGCAGCAGCATCGATTTTGGCCAAGACATACCGCGATGATTATATGCAAATGTTGCACGAACAAAACCCTCATTACGACTGGAAATCCAACAAAGGTTACCCAACACTGGATCATCGGAATGCCATCCGAAAATTCGGACTTACGGAACACCACCGAAAAAGTTTCAGACAGTTGGAAGACCAGTTGGCACTGATTTTCGAAGTGTAAATGGTTTAGTTTTCTTTTAGCTTGTATGCCAGCGCATAATTGCGGATCTGTCGTACCATCGAAACCAATCCGTTTGCCCGTGTCGGTGAAAGGTGGTCTTTCAAACCGATCGTGTTGATGAAGTAGAGGTCAGCATCCAAAATTTCTTGAGGTGTTCTGTCTGACAGGACCTGAATGAGCAACATGACAATTCCTTTCACAATAACAGCGTCACTTTCAGCCTTAAAAATCACCTTTCCACCGACGTAATCGGCATGTAACCATACCCGACTCTGACAGCCTTCGATGAGGTATTGGGTTTGCTTGTATTGCTCAGCAATGGGTTCCAGACTGTTTCCAGTATCGATCAGTAATTGGTATTTATCCATCCAATCTTCGAATTCTTGGAATTCTTCGATAATGGCGTCTTGTGTTTCGTTGATAGTCATCGTTGCAGTATTTAAAACATGTCTTTTATTCGAAGCAACGCCTTGACCATCAAATCCACTTCTTCAGGTGTGTTGTAAATGGCAAAAGAAGCTCTGACGGTGCCGTCGATGCCGAGTCGGTCAATGAGGGGTTGTGCGCAATGGTGACCAGTTCGGACAGCAATTCCCAAATGATCGAGCAGCGTTCCTGCATCAAAAGGATGGATTGAACCGAGTAGGAACGAAAGCACAGCGCTTTTATCGACAGCCGTTCCAACAAACCTCATTCCATCGATCTTTTTCATCTCCTCGGTAGCATATTCCAACAACCGATGCTCATAGTTGGCGATACGGTCAAGCCCGATTTCATCGACGAAATCAAGTGCTTCCGCTAATGCTGTGGAGCCAATAAAATCGGGTGTTCCGGCTTCAAACTTATAGGGTAACACATTGAAGGTCGTTTTCTCGAAATGCACTTGATCGATCATTTCGCCACCTCCTTGGTAAGGAGGCATGTTGTTGAGGAAATGAGCTTTTCCATAGAGAACGCCCATTCCGACAGGGCCATAGATCTTATGTGCCGAGAAGGCGTAGAAATCGGCATCAAGAGCCTGTACATCCACTTTTAAATGCGGAACCGACTGAGCGCCATCCACCAAAACAGGGATTCCGGCCGCATGAGCTTTCCGAATCATTTCACCAACTGGGTTGACCGTACCCAAAACATTGGAAACATGGGTAATGGCAACCAATTTGACTTTTGGCGTGAGCAATGCCTGAAATTCATCTTGAAGCAATTCACCCTGATCGTTCATTGGAATGACTTTCAGCGTCATTTTTTTCCGTTCACACAACATTTGCCAAGGCACAATATTGGAATGATGTTCCATGACCGAAATCAAAATTTCATCACCTTGGTGACAATACGCCTCTCCAAATGAAAAAGCAACCAGATTGATGGCCTCTGTTGTACCTCTGGTAAAAACAATCTCGGTTGCCTGAGCAGCATTCAGAAATCGGCGAACACGCTCACGGGCATTTTCATGGGCTTCCGTTGCACGTTGACTTAAGTAATGCACGCCGCGGTGAATGTTGGAATTGGTCGTATAATAACCGCATTCTATTTTCTCAACCACCCGGCGGGGTTTTTGCGTCGTAGCACCATTGTCGAAATAAACCAACTCTTTACCATAGACTTTGGTCGATAAAATGGGGAATTCTGCCCGTATGTCTTTGATGAAATCTTCCATATCTGCTTTTATTTTCCTGCTGCGGCACAACCTGCACATTTGGCCAGTTCACCGCGAAAACGTTTTTCAACCAGCATTTTCATTCGATCTTTAAGGGGCTCCAGACGAATGTTGTCTATCACATCGGCCGTAAAAGCAAACTTCAAGAGCAAACGTGCTTCTACTTCTGAAATTCCACGGGAGCGCATATAGAAAAGTGCCTTTTCATCGATTTGCCCGGTAGCCGTACCGTGACTGCATTTTACATCGTCTGCATAGATTTCCAGCTGGGGCTTGGTAAACATGCGGGCTTCACGGGTAGAGCATAGATTTTTATTGGATTGATAAGCCGCCGTTTTTTGGGCATTTTTACGAACGAGGATGCGTCCGCCAAAGACTCCACGTGCGGTATCGTCAAGTACATATTTGTACAGTTCGCGACTCGTACAACGAGGAGAAACGTGATCTACAAACAAATGGTTGTCCACCACATGATTCTGGTCGGCAAGTGCCATGCCTGACAAATTCGTTTCGGCATATTCACCGGCCAACTTCACATCAATATTATTCCTAGTCTGCCCGTTCTGCAAGGTAATTCCATTCATCAGCAAGGAAGAATGTTCGTCTTGTTTAATCAATGTATTTGCCACACGAACAGTGTCCTCATGGTCCATCTCCAATTCATAATATTCGAGCGACGCATGCTTTCCAACAAAAATCTCCGTGACTTGATTGGAAAAGAATTTCTTCGATGAAAGGGCATGGTCACAAACCAATAACTGTGCATGGGAACCTTCTTCAGCGATCACCAGCAAACGACGGTTGACCATGCGGTCTTCCTTTCCGTGAAGCACTTGAATGAGTTGGATGGGTTTCTCGATGCGAACGCCAGCCGGAATGTACAATAAAAAACCATCCTGAGCGAACATGGTATTTAATGCAGCCATTCCATCGGTGGAATCAGCCGATAACTTTCCGTAATAGGGTTCGAGCAGATGGGCATGACTGACCGCAAAATCCTGCAGGCTGCCACACAAAACTCCTTCGGGCAAAGCTACTTTCAAGGGTTCTTTGGAACATTGGTCATTCACTACAAAAAGTAATCGTGTGGAAAGGTTGGGGACGTCACAACAAAAAACGTCTTGCGGATTCAGCTTGGTGACAAATCGGTTCAGATTCATACCGTAATCGATTGACAGCGCTTTCTGCAGGTCAAAGTGGCGGTACTCCTCTTGAGAAATATCGGGTATTCCCTTTTCCTGCAGAACAGTACGTGCAGCCTCCCGACGACTGTTCAGCAAGGGGGCGGAATGCTGTGCCACGACATCGCTGTACTGTCGGTAGATTTCCAAATAAGTTTCTTCCGCTTTCATTTTCCGTCTACTTCTTGTTTGATCCAGTCGTAGCCCTTTTCTTCGAGTTCAAGCACCAATTCACGTCCGGCGGTTTTGACAATTTGTCCGTTGTAAAGGATATGAACCTTGTCAGGAACGATGTAATCGAGCAATCGTTGGTAATGAGTAATAACGATGGTCGAGTTGGTAGGGGAGCTCAGTTTATTGACCCCTTGCGCTACAATGCGTAGGGCATCGATATCCAGGCCGCTGTCGGTTTCATCCAATATGGATAGCTTGGGTTCCAACATCGCCATTTGGAAAATTTCATTGCGTTTCTTTTCGCCGCCCGAAAAGCCTTCGTTGACGGATCGATTGGCCAATTTGCTGTCCAATTCCACCACGGAACGCTTTTCACGCATCAGTTTCAGGAAGTCGGAAGCGGACAGGGCAGCTTCATTGCGGTACTTTCGGTGTTCATTCACAGCCGCCCGCATAAAGTTGACCATGCTCACGCCAGGGATTTCCACCGGATACTGGAAGCTTAAGAACAAACCCTCACGGGATCGGTTCTCCGGACTCATTTCCAATAGATTTTTGCCGTTGAACCAGATTTCACCTTCCGTCACTTCAAAAGCAGGATTTCCAGTCAGGACGGCTGAAAGGGTACTTTTACCGGAACCGTTCGGGCCCATGATGGCATGAATTTCACCTTCATTGATGATCAGGTTGATGCCTTTCAGGATTTCCTTTCCGTCCACGTTGGCATGCAGGTTTTTAATTTCAAGCAACATATTCTGAGTTTTTTTGATTATTTGTTTTTATTTCCTCTTCGAGGGCATTTTTCGCTTGGCCGGTTTTCGCTTGGCTGGTTTTTTGGAACTACTTGAAGGTTTATACAGCCTTCTGAGGAAGAAAAACACAGCCACGGAAAAAAGGATTACGCCGATACCGCTAGCGGCCATCCGTTTCATATCCAGCACATCCTGTGGTCCGTCTGGTGTTTTCAACGCTTCCACCAAAAGGAAAACGCCCAATGCCAGTAGAAGTAGCAGGATTAGGATGCCGCCCACCAAAACCCAGGGGCTTTTGCGGACAGGTTCTTCAATTTCGTCATTCGTACGCTTCATATATCTTTTTCCATTCAACAATTGCTTTCAGGGCAATAAGTGTAAACGATCCAAACAGGAATGCAGTGAAAACCATTCCCAAAGACGCATACAAAACCATACTGAAGCCGTCCAGAACAATCCACAAAATCCAGTTTTCCCAGATCTTTCTAGAGAGCAAGTATTGCGCTACCACGCTACCCATGGTCAATATGGCATCCAACATGGGAAATACCGGTGGTTCAAAATACTGCGGGTATTTCGACTGAAAATGAATCACACCCAAACCCCATAACGAACCAATCGCCAATATCCCAACGATCCAATAGATTCTGGACTTCCAGCTTAACAACCCTATCCGTTGCTCCTGTTTTCCGTCCGCCTCCTCTGCCTTCGGATGTTTCCAGTGATAATATCCATAAATGCTAAAACTGAAATAGAACAATTGAAGCACCATCACCGAATACAGGTGATACTGGAAATACAACAGAAAATAAGCAACCGAATTGACCATACCGAACAGAAAATTGACGGCCCAAGCCTTCGATGCCAAAAAAACCGAAGCAAAACCGGTCAGCACTCCAACCAGTTCCAACACGCTCAAGGGGTAACCCCAGAGTGTGAACAACGTATAATTCAATCCTTCCATTTAACCGACGCTGCCCTCCAACGAAATTTGCAGCAACTTTTGTGCTTCAACGGCAAATTCCATGGGCAGTTTGTTAATAACCTCCTTGACATAACCATTCACGATGAGCCCGACGGCATCCTCGGTGGAAATACCCCGCTGGTTGCAGTAGAACAGCTGGTCTTCATTGATTTTGGAGGTGGTGGCTTCGTGCTCCACTACCGCCGTTTCATTGTTGATGTCAATATAGGGGAAGGTATGTGCGCCGCATTGATCGCCCAGCAACAAGCTGTCGCATTGTGAAAAATTGCGTGCATTGTCCGCCTTGGGTGAAACCTTGACCAGACCTCGGTAGCTGTTCTGACTTTTTCCGGCAGAAATCCCTTTGGAAACGATTCGACTTCGGGTATTCTTGCCTAAATGGATCATTTTAGTGCCGGTGTCTGCCTGTTGGTAATTGTTGGTCACCGCCACAGAGTAAAATTCACCTTGGGAATCATCACCAGCCAGAATGCAGCTCGGATATTTCCAAGTGATGGCCGAACCAGTTTCCACCTGGGTCCAAGAGACTTTGGAGTGATTGCCTTTGCATAAGGCGCGCTTGGTCACAAAATTGAAAATACCGCCCTTGCCATTTTTATCCCCTGGATACCAGTTCTGAACGGTGGAATACTTCACTTCCGCATTCTCCAGAGCGATGATTTCAACGATGGCCGCATGCAGTTGGTTCTCGTCACGCATCGGTGCGGTACAACCTTCCAAGTAACTCACGTACGAATCGTCGTCGGCAATAATGAGCGTTCGTTCAAACTGACCGGTATTGGCGGCATTGATGCGGAAATAGGTGGAAAGCTCCATTGGAGAGCGAACCCCTTTGGGAATATAGACGAAAGAGCCGTCGCTGAAAACAGCACAATTGAGCGCTGCAAAGAAATTATCCCGATAGCCAACCACCGAACCTAGGTATTGTCGCACCAAGTCCGGATATTGCTGAACCGCTTCGCTAAACGAGCAGAAGATTATGCCAAGCTCAGCCAAATTTTCCTTAAAGGTCGTTTTCACCGAAACACTGTCCATGACGGCATCCACAGCCATACCCGAAAGCAACTTTTGCTCTTGTAGTGAAATGCCCAATTTATCGAATGTTTTCAACAATTCTGGATCCACCTCCTCCAGACTTGTCGGAGCCGTTCTAGGTTTTGGAACCGAATAGAAAATAATCTTTTGATAATCGATTTCCGGAATGGTGAGATGCGGCCATTCGGGCATTTTCAACGTCAGCCAGTGTTTGTAGGCTTTCAAACGGAAGTCCAGCAACCATTCAGGTTCGTTTTTCTTCGATGAAATCAACCTTACAACATCTTCGCTTAACCCAGATGGTATGCTATCCGAGGCAAAGTCGCTGACAAATCCATATTTATAATCACCACTGGTGACTTGGTCTAGTATCGTATCTTGTTCTACTTCCATAATTTTAACCTCCATTTATTCGTGGTCTTCTTTCAAGGGATCTTCGGCGTGTTTAAACAACCGAACGGTTGGAAAAATAGACGAAGCAAAATTACGAATTGGTTTGTAAAAAACCGACGCTTTTGCCTTTTCTTTTCCAATCAGGCTACAATCGTGATCAACAGCTTGATAAAGGTTCAGAACTAGGCTTAAAACCAAAACTCCTTTCAGAAAACCAAAGAATCCACCGGCAAGTTTGTTCATCCAACCCAAAGCCAGCGCATTCAGAAAACTTTCAAAAACCTTTGACAAGATAAGAATTAGTAGAAAGACCACCAAAAAGCACACTAGAAAACCAAACACGCCGCTCCATTGAGGGGAGTTCCCGCATACTGGTAACAAAAAATGAGCCATTGTATTGCCAAAGGTAGATGCCACCAAGAATCCTGCAATAATGCCAACAATAGTTCCCGCTTCGGAAGCGAAACCATTCTTCACACCCTTTACAATGTCCAGTGCTAAAAGGAGCCCGATGACTGCATCAATCCATACCATTTTACGCCTTCTTAAATGAACAAAGGTACCATAACAAGAAACTGCTTTCCGTTAGGTACCTTTGATTTCCAGAAATTACCATTGCTCCATAAACCGAGCCGGCAACTTTATAAACTTTTACGTACTTCGATTTCCTCAAACGCTTCTACGATATCGCCAACTTGAAGATTCTCGTATTTAGCAAAACTCAAACCACATTCGTAACCGAAGTTGACTTCTTTTACATCGTCTTTGAAACGCTTCAAAGCACCCATTTCACCGGTAAAAATAACGATACCGTCGCGGATGAGGCGCAGTTTATTGCCTCGTTTCACCTTGCCTTCTTTCACCATACAACCGGCAACGGTTCCCACTTTGGTAATCTTGAACACGTCGCGGATCTCGATGGTGGCTGTGATTTCCTCCTTGACATCCGGGGTAAGCATACCCTCCATGGCGGATTTCACTTCTTCGATAGCATCGTAGATGATGGAATACATGTGCATATCCACCCCTTCTTTGTCGGCCAAACGGCGAGCAGCCTGTGAGGGACGCACCTGGAAACCAACGATGATGGCATCGGAGGCCGAAGCCAGTGTTACATCGGATTCGGAAATGGCACCGACCGCTTTGTGAATCACATTCACTTGGATTTCTTCAGTGGTTAGCTTGATCAATGAGTCGGACAACGCTTCGACGGAACCGTCCACGTCACCCTTCACAATCACGTTGAGTTCCTTGAAGTTTCCAACAGCGATACGACGGCCGATTTCAGCCAGCGTAAGCAATTTATTGGTACGCAAGCCTTGTTCGCGTTGCAATTGTTCGCGTTTGTTGGCTATTTCACGTGCTTCCTGTTCGGAATCCAACACATGGAAATTGTCACCAGCTTGGGGAGCACCATTCAAACCAAGAATCATAACAGGTTCAGCAGGACCGGCTTCCTTCACACGAACACCGCGTTCGTTGAACATGGCCTTGATGCGACCGTGGTTGGTACCGGCAATGACGATGTCGCCGATCTTGAGCGTTCCGTTCTGAACCAAGACTGTTGCAACATATCCGCGACCTTTGTCGAGCGAAGATTCGATAACGGAACCGATGGCCTTCTTGTTCGGATTGGCCTTCAGTTCGAGCATTTCTGCTTCCAGTAGTATTTTTTCAAGTAATTCCCTGACGTGAAGACCTTTTTTGGCTGAAATGTCTTGAGACTGGTATTTTCCACCCCAATCTTCCACCAAATAATTCATCTGAGCCAAGGTATCTTTGATTTTTTCAGGATCAGCACCCGGTTTATCAATTTTATTGATGGCGAAAAGCATGGGCACATTGGCTGCGGCCGCATGATTGATTGCTTCGATGGTCTGGGGCATCACATTATCGTCTGCTGCGACAATGATGATTACAATGTCTGTGACTTTGGCACCACGGGCACGCATGGCGGTAAATGCTTCATGACCAGGCGTATCCAAGAACGTAATCTTTCGTCCATCTTCTAATGTCACATTGTAAGCACCGATGTGCTGCGTGATGCCACCGGCTTCACCAGCGATTACATTTGCACTACGGATATAGTCCAACAAAGAGGTTTTACCATGGTCAACGTGACCCATGACCGTGACAATCGGGGGACGAGGCTTCAAATCTTCTTCCAAATCGTCTTCGACCTGAATGGCTTCCATCACTTCCGCACTCACATATTCGGTCTTGAATCCGAATTCATCTGCCACGAAGTTTATGGTCTCAGCATCGAGCCGTTGATTAATAGAAACCATCTGGCCAATGCTCATACAAGTTGATATAACCTGAACGGCTGGCACATCCATCATATTGGCCAAATCGTTGACAGTTACAAATTCCGTTATCTTGATGGTTTGGCTTTCGAGACGTTCCTGTTCGGCTTCCTCCATTCGACGTTGGGAGCCTGCTTCACGTTTGTCTTTGCGGTATTTGGTACCTTTCTTGGGCTTAGAAGTGAGACGAGCGAGGGTTTCCTTGACTTGTTTGGAAACGTCTTCGGTACTCACTTCCGACTTGAGTACGGGTTTTTTTAGGCGGGACTTGACATCGGAACTGCTTTGAGCAACTCTGGGGGTACCAGGAGCCTGAGTATCGTTAATTTTGACTTTACCGTCTTTAATACGGCTGCGTTTTTTCTTTTGGAAGTTCGGGTCTGTACTGGCGGCAACCGGTTTGGGTATGGTAGATTCATTGGTACGTGCATTTGGAGCAGCTGCTTTTGGAGCAGGATTCTTTTCTTCGCGTTCCTTTTTCTTTTCGGCTTGCGTCTTTTTCTTGGGACGTGTGGACTGGTTCAAAGCATCCAAATCGATGGTCTTGATTACCTTGATGTTGGATTCGAGTTTGTTTCCTCCCAACGTGAAAATAGCAGGTTCGGAAGAAACTTCTTCTGCTTCACCAACTTCAGAAGCGAGAACCTCAGGTATCGTTTCAACGACTACGGGAGGTTTTACCTTTGGTTTTTCGGGCACAACAGGCTGGACAGGTGCCGGAGTTTCTACAACCACAGGATTCACCGGTTCTGCAACGATGGGTTTAACCGGTTCCGTCACGATGGGCTTCACAGGCTCCTTAACAACCTTCGGCTCCACCGGTTTTGGTTTTTCAATGACCGTTTCCGTTTGTTTCACTTTCGGTTTGAACTGATCCAAGTCGATGTGCCCAACGGTTTTAATGTGGGGATGCGGTTCGTAAATTTCTTCTTCTTTCTTAGCAGCAACAGGTTTCACTTCTTCGACAGGAGCGGGCGCAGGAGTTGGAGCCGGTGGTGGGGTTTGTACAGATACATGGGTAGCTGATTGTGGCCGGTCACGGTTGATGCGTTCGTGAACCAGACGTTCTGCTTCCTGTTTCAACGTCATGTCTTTGCTGTATTCCTTGACCAGCATTTCATATTCTTCTTCCGTGATCTTTGTGTTGGGATTGTTTTCCACCACATGACCTTTTTTTTGTAAGAAGTCCACCAAGGTGGTCATCCCTACGTTCAAATCTCTTGTAACCTTATTTAATCGAATCGACATAAATTGGTTTTAAAAATAAACAACTATATAAACAAGCGTGGAAATCCTTCCCACAGGCTAAACATCCGGTACTTAATCCTCAAATTCAGCACGCAGGATACCCAGCACTTCATCCACCGTAGTTTCTTCCAGGTCCGCTTTCTCAATCAATTCTTCACGCGGAATAGCCAGAACGTTTCGGGCTGTGTCGCAACCAAGTTTCTTGAGCGCTTCGATGACCCAAGCATCGATTTCGTCCTTAAATTCATCCAAGTAAATATCATCATCCTCAATATCATCGGTTTCACGGAATACATCAATCACATAACCGGTCAACATGGAAGCCAGTTTGATATTCATTCCACCTTTACCGATGGCTAAAGAAACTTCTTCTGGTTTCAGGAACACCTCTGCTTTTTTGTTTGCTTCATCCAAACGAATGGAGGAAATCTTTGCCGGGCTTAGTGAGCGTTGGATAAACAGGTTGATGTTTGCGGTATAATTGATGACATCGATGTTTTCATTGCGTAGTTCCCGAACGATACCGTGGATACGGGCACCTTTCACGCCCACGCAAGCACCAACCGGGTCGATGCGTTCGTCGTACGATTCAACAGCCACTTTGGCGCGTTCTCCGGGAATACGGGCAACTTTCTTAATAAGAATCAGGCCTTCGTGGATTTCAGGCACTTCCAGTTCGAACAAACGTTCTAGGAAAACGGGAGAAGTACGGGAAAGAATGATCTTGGGATTGTTGCTTTTATTTTCGACGCGTTCAACGACAGCGCGAACGCTTTCGCCCTTGCGGTAGAAGTCGGTGGGAATCTGTTCGGTTTTGGGAAGCAGCATTTCGTTGCCTTCGTCGTCGAGCAGCAGGATTTCCTTTTTCCAGATTTGATAAACTTCTGCGCTGACAATTTGGCCGATGCGTTCCACAAATCGGTTGTAGAGACTGTCTTTCTGGAGTTCCAAAATCTTGGAGGCCAACGTCTGGCGGAGATTCAATACGGCACGACGACCAAAATCGGCAAAATGGACTTCGTCCGTCACATCTTCACCAACTTCAAAGTCGGTATCTATCTTTTTGGCTTCTGTTAAACGGATCTGCAAGTTTTCATCTTCCAGTGCATCGTCCTCGACGATTTGACGGTTGCGCCAGATCTCAAAGTCGCCTTTGTCCGGGTTAATGATGACGTCGTAATTTTCGTCGGTGCCGAACATTTTTGCAAGCACGTTGCGGAAAGACTCTTCCAACACGCTCACCATGGTGAGACGATCGATGTTCTTCAATTCCTTAAATTCGGAAAAGGTGTCAATCAGACTGATAGTTTCAACTTTCTTTGCCATTGGTCGATTAAGTATGTTTGTATTTGAATATCTTTTTAAGAAAAACGAATAAGGTATTTCACGGATTTTACGTCGGCGAAGGTATAGGACTCATCCACTTCCATGGTTAGGGTTTTCTTGCTGCCTTCTATTTTTGACTTTCGGATAACGGTCACTGTAAAGCCAGATTCATTGGCGTCTTTCAGAATGCCGGAGAACTTTTGGCCGGCTTTGGAAATGACTTCGACCTCCTCACCAATGTTGATTAGGTATTGTTTAAGGACTTTAAACGGTTTGCCAAGACCGGCAGAACCGACTTCAAGGGCAAAATCCTCCTTTTCACGGTCGAGTCTTTCTTCCAAAAATTTGCTCAAGTCCACGCAATCATCGATGCAGACCTCATCTGCTTCGGATTCAAACTCGACATCAATTTCGTTTTCGGGCGTGATCCTGACGTCTACCAAAAAGAATGGGGTTTGTTCCATCCACTCTTCAACAATCTGAATAACAGTCTCTTTAGCGATCATTACTTCCTTTTTGGGTACAAAATAGGGGAACCAAAGCCCCCCTCACATCGTCGTTTACGGGTGCAAAGATACAAAGAATAGCCGTTTTTGCAAAAAAAATCGCAAAAAATAACTTATAAAAGGTTCGTTAATTCTTAACAGTCGTTTTTCGTGACTCGGCATAATCGAAGCAAGCTTCGCCTCTGCACTCGCTACTTAAAACGTTGGTAATCCAATCGATATGCTTGCAGAAAAAAACAGAGGCCCTCCCAATGTGAGAAGGCCTCTGCGCATTTTTTCTAAAAGAAACTTGGTTTATAATTCACCGTTTTGTGCTTTCTTCAACATTTCTTCGTTGGCGGTGATGGCAATCTCAACGCGACGGTTTTGAGCACGACCTGCGTCCGTATCATTCGTGGCCACTGGTGCCGAAGGTCCCATGCCCTTTGTGGTGATGCGGCTGGAGGCTACACCTTGTGCGACGAGGAAATCCTTTACCGCAATGGCGCGGTTGTCGGAAAGCGGCAAGTTGATGTTGTCGGAACCCGTATTGTCAGTATGACCGTAAATCATCACGTTGGTGTCGATGTATTCTTTCAGAGTGGCGGAAAACTTGGTAAGCGCCGTTTTTGAAGATTCGCTCAATACAGATTTTCCGGTTTCAAAAAGGATGCCCGATTCAAATGTGACCTTGATCCCTTCGCCGATGCGTTCAACAGCAGCGTTGCTTCCGAGTTGGGCTTCCAGCTCAGCAGCTTGTTTATCCATTTTATGACCGATCAATGTCCCGACAGTTCCACCGACAGCAGCACCAGCAATGGCGCCAATAGCAGTATTACCAAGCAATTTTCCGGCTCCAGCTCCGACAGCGGCACCTGCCAATGTTCCAATTGCACCACCCTTCAGGGCATTCGACCATGTTTTGCAACCGGAGAACACCAAGGATAGACTCAGTAAGCTCACCAATAAAAGACGGGATTTTTTCATTGTGTTCAAATTTAAAAAGTGACTATTTCGATTTGTTTTTTATCGCAAAGCAAAGATATGAATAATTTCTGTTTATAGGCGAATCTATAACTTTCATTAAGTTCTACAGGGCTTAAACCTACCATATTCCGCTAAAAACTACTATCTTTGCAGCGTCATTTTAACAACTACATTTTTGTAAATCATTCTATAGGTATGAATAAAAAAGCCATGCTGATGATCCTGGACGGTTGGGGTATCGGACATCACGGAAAAGAAGACGTAATATACAACACCCCAACTCCTTACTGGAATTATTTATTGGAGAACTATCCTCATTCTCAACTACAGGCTTCGGGCGAAAACGTGGGTCTGCCAGACGGTCAGATGGGGAACTCTGAAGTCGGCCACTTGAATATCGGTGCCGGCCGCATTGTGTTTCAGGATTTAGTAAAAATTAACGCTGCTTGCCGCGACAACAGCATTCTGAAAAACCCTGGAATCGTTGAAGCGTACTCGTACGCCAAAGAAAACAACAAGCAAATCCATTTCTTGGGTCTTGTTTCCGACGGTGGTGTGCACAGCTCCCTGGACCACCTTTTCAAACTCATCGAGATTTCCAAATCGTACGGTGTCGATAAATCGTTTGTACACTGCTTTATGGACGGTCGTGACACGGATCCGCGCAGCGGAAAAGCATTTATTGAAAGCCTCGAGAACCAACTGGCAAAAAATACCGGTGCGATAGGTTCCATCATTGGCCGTTACTATGCCATGGATCGGGACAAGCGTTGGGAGCGGGTTTTTGAAGCCTACAACTTGTTGGTAAATGGAGTAGGAACGCCTTCCACCGATATGGTTGAGGCCATTCAAACATCCTACGATGCAGGTGTAACCGATGAATTCATCAAACCCATCATTCACACCGATGCTGCCGGTCAACCACTCGCTATAATAAAGGAGGGCGACGTGGTGATTTTTTTCAACTACCGCAACGACCGCGCCAAAGAGCTGACCATCGTGCTCACACAGAAAGATATGCCGGAAGCTGGCATGAAAACCCTGCCCTTGCATTATTACACCATGACACCATACGACGAGACATTCAAGGGTTTGACCATTCTATACGACAAAGACAATGTTCAGAATACGCTTGGAGAACTCGTTTCCAAAGCTGGTATGAAACAACTTCGCATTGCTGAAACCGAAAAATATGCCCACGTCACCTTCTTTTTCTCAGGCGGTCGGGAAAGCCTGTTCGATGGTGAAGAACGCATCCTGATTCCTTCTCCGAAAGTTGCGACTTACGACCTCAAGCCCGAAATGAGCGTGAACGAAGTTGGCGATGCCTTGAAGGAGGCCATCGAAAGTGAAAAATTCGAATACATCACAGTAAACTATGCAAATGGCGACATGGTGGGCCACACCGGTGTTTACGAAGCCATTCAGAAAGCTGTTCAGGCGGTAGATTCAAACGTGAAGAAAGTGGTTGAAGCCGCCAAACTCCATGGGTACGAGGTCATCATCATCGCTGACCACGGCAATGCGGACAATGCAGTGAACGAAGACGGCTCACCCAATACGGCACACTCCCTGAACCCGGTTCCCTTCATTTACATCACCGAAAACAAATTGGCGAAAGTATCGGATGGTATCCTGGCGGATGTAGCTCCTTCCATCTGTAAAATTCTCGGCATCGATCAGCCTTCCGAAATGACTGGACGTTGCTTAATCGACTAAAAAAACGCTAACTAAAGAATGGCTGGATCTGGTACGATTCAGCCATCTTTTTAAATACGATCGAAAACCGATGCTTCAAATTCAGGACTCCCTCGTCAGTCTCGATGTCATTGAACATAGATTTTGTTGCAACTTAGCCCATTGTCATGGCATCTGCTGTGTCGAAGGCGATTGTGGCGCTCCGGTTGAACTCGAGGAAGTGGCTGAACTCGAAAATGCACTCCCTCACATTTGGGATGATCTGGCCGAAGAAGCCAAGCAACTGGTTACGCAGCAAGGGGTTGTCTATGCAGACCGTTCAGGTGAATTAGTCACTTCCATCGTAAATGGCAAAGACTGTGTTTTTACCTGTTACGATTCCGTAGGGACTTGTTTATGTGCCGTTGAAAAAGCCTGGCGCGAGGGGAAAATTTCGTTCATGAAGCCCATTTCTTGCCACCTTTATCCCATCCGCACCAAAAAATATCCGGATTATACGGCTGTCAACTATCAGGAATGGAGCATTTGTTCGGGCGCCCGTCTGTTCGGTCAACAAATCGGACTGCCGGTTTTTACGTTTCTCAAAGTGCCACTTATCCGAAAATTCGGTCAGGAATGGTATGATGAACTTTGCCTCGCGGCAGAACACTTGAAAAAAGGGATGAAATAAACCACTTACATCCTAAAAAGAACAGGCTGAATTCGTATCGATTTCAGCCTGTTCTGTATTTAAAATGGTTCGTTTATTCTAAACAGTCGTTTTTCGTGACTCGGCATAGGCGAAGCAAGCTTCGCATCTGCACTCGCTACTTAAAACGTTCGTTTATTTTTTCCGTTTCCGCTCCGTCTCATCGAGGATGATCTTGCGCATACGCATGTGCTTGGGAGTCACTTCGACGTACTCATCTTCCTTGATGTACTCCAGTGATTCTTCCAGCGAGAAAAGGATGGGTGGAGGCAACGTGGCTTTATCATCCGTACCTGAAGCACGGACGTTGCTCATCTTCTTGGTTTTGGTCACATTGATGACCAAGTCGCCTTCCTTGTTGCTTTCACCAACGACCTGTCCTGCATAGATGGCGTCTCCAGGGGTTACGAAAAAGCTTCCACGGTCTTTAAGTTTGTCCATGCCGTAAGCAACGGCAGTACCGGTTTCAATGGCGATCATGGAGCCATTCTCCCGTTTTTCGATATCGCCGCGATAGGGCTGAAAACTGTTGAAGCGGTGGGCGACAACGGCTTCACCGGCAGACAACGTCATGAGCACGCCACGCAAACCAATGATGCCACGGGCTGGAATGGTGAATTCAAGATGGATGCGATCGTTTCGAGTTTCCATCATGGTGAGTTCCCCCTTGCGGCGGGTCACCGAATCAATCATCTTGCTGGCGAATTCTTCGGGCACATTGATGGTCATGTCTTCGATGGGTTCGCATCGCACACCGTCAATTTCCTTGAAAATGACGCGTGGCTGACCAACTTGGAGTTCGTAGCCTTCGCGACGCATGGTTTCAATAAGTACCGATAAGTGCAAAACTCCACGGCCAAAGACCGTCCAAAGGTCTGAATCCATGCTTTTCTCAACACGCAGCGCCAGGTTTTTATCAAGTTCCTTCATCAAGCGATCGTGAATATGACGAGAGGTTACAAATTTTCCATCCTTGCCAAAGAAAGGTGAATTGTTGATGGTGAACACCATGCTCATGGTTGGTTCATCGATGGCAATGGGCTTGAGTGCTTCGGGTTCCAATAAATCGGCGATGGTATCCCCGATTTCAAATCCTTCAATACCGACAATGGCACAGATATCACCTGAACTCATTTCAGAAACACGTTTGCGACCGAAGCCGATAAATTCATGCAATTCCTTGATGCGGGCTTTTATGACACGTCCATCGCGTTTCACAAGACTGACATCGGCGTTTTCCTTCAAAGTGCCGCGATGTACACGACCCACTGCAATACGTCCTACATAAGAGGAGTAGTCCAGAGAGGTGATGAGCATTTGCGGGGTTCCTTCTGTTTGAACAGGAGCAGGGATGTGTTCAATGATCTGATCGAGCAGGTAGGTGATGTTGTCGGTTTCGTTCCGCCAGTCTTCACTCATCCAGCCTTTTTTGGCTGCGCCATATACGGTTTGGAAATCAAGTTGATACTCGGTGGCTTCCAAGCTGAACATCAGGTCGAAAACGGCCTCCTGCACTTCTTCGGGTCGGCAATTGGGTTTATCAACCTTGTTAATGACTACAATTGGCTTTAAGCCAATCTCGAGCGCTTTTTGCAACACAAAACGAGTTTGTGGCATGGGACCTTCAAAAGCGTCCACCAGGAGCAGCACTCCGTCGGCCATGTTAAGCACCCTTTCCACCTCACCTCCGAAGTCTGCGTGACCTGGGGTATCTATGATGTTGATCTTCGTTCCTTTATATTCTATGGAAACGTTTTTGGAAAGGATCGTGATGCCACGCTCCCGCTCCAGTTCATTGCTGTCGAGAATCAATTCTCCAACAGCTTCGTTCGTCCTGAACAACTGGCCGGCCAGCAGCATTTTGTCCACCAAGGTTGTTTTACCGTGGTCGACGTGTGCAATGATGGCAATGTTCCTAATGTCTTGCATTTTGTCTTTTCTCTGTTTTTACCTCTAAAACCTAATAGTCTGCAAAATTACGTGTTTTTTTGCAGATAAGCATTGTCTATCTAAAACTAATGTTTACTTTTGTGCCCCGATTTGTTTCTATTCACATCAAAAACAAACTTTTATGTATTTAAACCCTGAAAAAAAGCAGGAAATCTTCGGTCAATACGGAAAGTCTAACACTGACACTGGTTCTCCCGAGTCCCAGATAGCATTGTTTTCGTACCGTATCAACCATTTGACTGGCCATCTCAAGTCAAATCACAAAGATTATAGCACAGAACGCGCCCTGAAAATGTTGGTGGGTAAACGTCGTCGTTTACTTGATTATCTGAAAGAGAAGGATATTGAAAAATATCGTTCCTTAATCAAAGAACTGGGCATCAGACGTTAAAAACCTGATTCGCGTAGAAAAAAAGGTCGGACCCACACAGGTTCGACCTCTTTTTTTAACACCGTTCAGTGTCGATTCAAGTCGCTACTTCATTTTTTTATTTATCTTTGGTCTCGATTTTTCGAATAAAGAGGAGATTATTAACGGTTTTATCCACTAACCTACAGCATTGCCATGAGTTTAGAAATCAGAGAAGTTCGCACTTCCAAACAAATGAAGGATTTCGTCAAGTTCCCCCTAGCCTTGTATAAGAATCATCCTTATTATGTTCCAGCTTTGATTTTCGATGACCTTGCCACCTTGGACCCCAAAAAGAATCCGGCGTATGATTTCTGTGAATCCATTTGTTTTATGGCATACCGGAACGACAAAATCGTTGGTCGAATTGCCGGATTGATCAACCACAACGCCAACAAAGGTTGGAAAGTAAAAAATGTACGTTTTGGTTGGTTCGACGCGATCGACGACCTGGAAGTGACCAAGGCGTTGATGGACGCTGTGGAAAGTTGGGGATCAAAGAAAGGCATGACCGAAATCATTGGCCCGTTGGGTTTCACCGACATGGACCCCGAAGGCATGCTTCTTGAAGGTTTTGAGCTCATTGGTACGTTGGCGACCATCTACAACTATCCATACTACCCGGTACATATTGAGAAACTCGGATTCGAAAAGGAAGTGGACTGGAAAGAATACCGCATAACCATACCCGAAACCATACCGGACCGATACCAGCGCATGTCGGCCATTGTTGCTGGCAAATACGGTTTGCGCATCGTGAAGGAAAAATCGCTCAGCAAGATTGCTAAAAATTATGGACAAAAGTTGTTCAAACTGGTCAACGAGACCTACAACATTCTATATGGCTTCTCGACGCTCACAGAACGACAGATGCAATACTACATTAAAATGTACTTGTCCTTTGCAAGACCAGACCTGATCAGCATCATTGTAGATAAAGATGATAACGTGGTTGGTATGGGGATCACGATGCCTTCGTTGAGCATCGCCATGCAAAAGTCGAAGGGTAGCTTGTTTCCTTTCGGGTTTATCCACATGCTCAAGGCGCTAAAAAAGAACGATGTCGTTGACTTTTACCTGATGGCTGTTCATCCCGACTATCAGAACAAAGGCGTGAGTGCCATGATTTTTGCCGATCTCTATCCCAGTTTTCATAAAAACGGCTACAAAATGGCTGAAACCAATCCAGAACTGGAAACGAACTCTAAGATTCAGCTCCTTTGGAGTGAATTCAATCCCCAGCCTGTCCGCAGACGCCGAGTCTTCAAAAAAGAGATTGTCTAAACAAAAAATGCCCGAAATAATAAACGGTTTCTTTGTACATTTGCAGGACGCACCCGTTTTATGATTTTCTATGGAAAATTTGAATTCAACCCACACCGTCACTACAAATTACGACGAAGAAAACATCATCACCCTTGAATGGCAGGAACATATCCGTCGCCGTCCAGGGATGTATATTGGCAAATTAGGCGACGGGACTTCCCAAGACGACGGTATTTATGTGCTTCTCAAAGAAGTCCTCGACAACAGTGTGGACGAATTCATGATGGGCTACGGAAAAACCATTGAAGTCTCTGTCAAAGAAGGCTTTGTTTCCGTTCGAGATCATGGCCGAGGTGTTCCGCTGGGCAAAGTGCTCGACGTCTCCTCCAAGATGAATACCGGAGCCAAGTACGATTCAAAAGCCTTCAAGAAATCTGTTGGTTTGAATGGCGTCGGTATTAAAGCCGTAAACGCACTTTCCTCCTATTTCCGCATACAGAGTTTTCGTGAGAACGAAACCAAAGTCGCAGAGTTCTGCCGTGGCATGCTAACAAAGGAAACGCACAAGGAGCCTTCCAAAGAAAACAACGGCACACTCATCGAGTTCATGCCCGATCTGAGCATCTTTCCAAGCTACGGTTATCAGGACAATTATATTGAGTCCTTAATCAAGAATTATGTTTTTCTGAACACAGGGCTGAATATTTTTTACAACGACAAAAAGTTTTTTTCCAAAAACGGATTGGTGGACTTGCTCAACGAGAACATCACCTCCGAACCACTTTACCCGATCATTCATCTTGCAGGTGAAGATATTGAGGTGGCCATCACGCATGGAAACCAATACGGTGAAGAGTATTACTCCTTTGTGAACGGGCAACACACCACCCAGGGTGGAACGCACCAATCGGCCTTCCGCGAAGCACTTTCCCGCACCATCAAGGAATATTACAACAAGAACCACGACTATTCGGACATCCGCATGGGTATTATCGCTGCGGTAAGCATCAAAGTGGAGGAACCGGTTTTTGAATCTCAGACCAAGACCAAACTGGGGTCTCGCGATATGGGACCCAAAGGGCCTTCAGTCACCAAATTCATCGGCGACTTCCTAAAAAAGGAACTGGACAATTTCATGCATAAGAATCCGGATGTTTCCGATGCGCTTCTTCGAAAAATCAGCGAATCGGAAAAGGAACGTAAGGCAATTGCCGGTGTAACCAAACTGGCAAGAGAACGAGCAAAAAAATCCAATCTGCACAACAAGAAGCTCCGTGATTGCCGGTTTCACTTCAACGATTCAAAGGGCGATTTGCTCGATGAAACCAGCATTTTCATTACGGAAGGAGATTCTGCAAGCGGTTCTATTACCAAAAGCCGGGACGTAAACTATCAGGCCGTATTCAGCCTTCGGGGAAAACCGCTCAATTCATTCGGACTGACCCGCAAAGTGGTATATGAAAACGAAGAGTTCAACCTTCTGCAAGCGGCATTGAACATTGAAGAAAGCATCGAAGAGCTTCGTTATAACAAAGTGATCATCTCCACCGATGCCGATGTGGACGGAATGCACATTCGATTGTTACTCATGACTTTCTTCCTGCAATTCTTTCCAGACCTCGTGAAAAAAGGGCATGTGTACATCTTGCAGACACCCCTTTTCAGAGTTCGGAACAAAAAGGAAACCCGCTATTGCTATTCGGAAGAAGAACGCTTGAATGCCGTTGAAGCACTTGGTCCCAATCCTGAAATCACCCGATTCAAAGGTTTAGGCGAAATTTCTCCCGATGAATTCAGGCATTTTATCGGTAAAGACATCCGCCTTGACCGCGTTACACTTCGTAAGGAAGACGTGGTGAAAGAACTCTTGGAATTCTACATGGGCAAGAACACCTCCGAACGGCAGATGTTCATCATAAACAATCTGGTCATTGACGAAGAACTTTAACCGATGAAAACAGCACTTTTCCCCGGAACTTTCGATCCGTTCACCCTTGGACATGCATCCGTGGTTCGCAGGGGCTTGGCTCTTTTCGACCGCATTGTCATCGCCATCGGCATCAACGAAGCAAAACAAACCCATTTCACCATGGAGGAACGCCTCGAGCAGATTCGAGCATGTTACGCCGGTGATTCAAGAGTTGAAGTGACCACCTACGAGGGTATGACCGTAGACTGTGCCCGAGAAAACGAAGCCATTGCCATTTTACGAGGCGTCCGCTCCCTGACGGATTTCGAATACGAGCGGCTTTTATCCGATATAAACCTCAAAATTTCTGGTATTGACACGGTCTGTGTCTTTACCGAACCCGAGTTGGCCAGCTTTCAGTCCAATGTGGTACGCGACCTGCTCAAACATCACCAGGACGTTCGGGCCTTTGTGCCTGAAGCAATGGCCGAACTTCTGAAAAAATGAACCAATGAAAAAAATATTCTTTCTCCTTGCCAGCAGTTTATTACTGGCCAATAGCACCTTTTCTCAATTCCAAATGACCCCAGGCACCCAGAAGATGGGTTTGGCTTTGTACGCCATAAAAAACCTGTATGTGGACAACGTGGACGAAAACAAGTTGGTGGAAGATGGGTTGCGGGCCTTGATTAAAGATCTGGACCCTCATTCTGCATACATGACTGCCGAAGAGATGAAGGAAATGAACGAACCTTTACAAGGAGGGTTTGACGGCATTGGAATTTCATTCAACATGATGAACGATACGTTGTTCATCATTGAAGTCATTTCTGGAGGACCCTCTGAGAAAGTCGGACTTTTACCGGGTGACCGCATTCTGTTGGTAGACAAATTGCCCATTGCCGGTGTGAAAATGGCCAACAAAGACGTCATGAAACGGCTGAAGGGAACGAAGGGAACGTTGGTGACTGTTACTGTCAAAAGACGTAATAACCCTGAGCTGATGGATTTTAAAATTGTCAGGGACAAAATCCCCATATACAGTCTCGATGCATCCTTCATGGTGGACAAGAAAACCGGTTACATTCGACTGAACCGTTTTAGCGCAACCACTGCAGACGAATTCAGACAAGCGTTTACTGAATTGCAGGGATTGGGCATGACCCAATTGATACTGGATTTGGAATCCAACGGAGGCGGTTATATGAACGCCGCGATCGAATTGGCCGACGAGTTTCTCCCGAGCAACAAAGGCATCGTTTATACGGAAGGGCTCCATAGCCCTCGTCAGGACAACGTGGCCACGACAAAAGGTTGTTTTGAAACAGGAAAATTGATTCTTATGATTGATGAATATTCCGCTTCTGCCAGTGAAATCCTTGCTGGAGCCATTCAGGATTGGGACCGCGGCGTAGTGATCGGTCGTCGGAGTTTCGGAAAGGGCTTGGTTCAACGACCCATCCCATTGCCTGACGGTTCGATGCTGAAACTGACCATTGCACGTTATTTTACACCAAGCGGCCGTTTTATCCAAAAGCCCTACGAAAATGCGGAGAATTATGGTCGTGACCTGATCGATCGTTACAATCACGGTGAAATGGTAAATGCGGACAGCATTCATTTTCCAGACTCCTTGCGTACGTATACATTGGAAAATCATCGGATGATTTATGGAGGCGGGGGCATTATGCCCGATGTGTTCATTCCAATTGATACCGCCCGTTATACCCCACTTCATCGTGCTATTTCAAATTCAGGTGTCATGAACCGCTTCAGCATGAAATTCGTCGATGACCACCGCGCGGAGCTTAATTCAAAATATCCCACCATCAATTCTTTTGTGGATAATTTCCAACCAGATCAGGCAATGACGGATGAACTTCTTCAATTTGCCCTTCTGGAAAAAGTGAAACTGACTGCAAAAGATTCAGCCTCGGACAAAACCTTGATGATGAAGCAACTCAAAGCCTATATGGCTAGAGATCTTGGAAAAAACACCGACTTTTTCAAAGTGATGTGGAAAGACAATGAAACGCTCTTGAAAGCCATCGAAATCATCAACGATAAAAAGGCTTACAACGATCTCTTAAAACGAAAATGAGTCCAATATGAGCATTACTGAAAAAATACTTCAAAGCAAAACCACTGCCTTTTCGTTTGAATTGCTGCCCCCATTGAAAGGCAACACCATCGACACGGTTTACAAGACCATCGATGCGCTTCTGGAATTCGATCCCAAATACATCAACATCACAACCCACCGAAGTGAAATGGTGTATCATGAACTTCCGAACGGATTGTTCGAACGGGTTTCCGAACGCCACCGTCCTGGTACAGTTGCCATTGCAGGTGCCATCCGCAATAAGTATCAAATCCCTGTAGTACCACATGTACTTTGCAGCGGTTTTTCTGAAAGCGAAACGGAATATGCATTGATCGACCTGCAATTCTTGGGCATCACTGAACTGTTGCTGTTGCGTGGAGATAAGGCCAAACACGAAAAATCATTTGTTCCCACCGGTCATGCGCATGCCACCGACCTTCAGAAACAGGTAAACGCTTTCAATGAAGGCCTTTTCATCGATGGCTCCAGGATGAAAAAGCTCGGCGTACCCTTTTCATACGGCATGGCCTGCTATCCTGAAAAGCATGAAGAAGCGCCGAACTTAGCTACGGACATTCACTATGCCAAAGAAAAAGTAGATGGAGGAGCCTCTTACTTGGTCACTCAAATGTTTTTTGACAATCAAAAATACTTTGACTTTGTGGATGCTTGCCGCAAAGTAGGAATCACGGTACCCATCATTCCTGGATTGAAACCAATCAATATGGTCAGCCAACTGAATGCGCTGCCAAAGATTTTCCATGTGGACCTGCCTGAAGCCTTCGCCATTGAGTTGGCAAAATGCACCACAGATGCTGAAGTCACAGAGGTTGGTGTAGAATGGTGCACCTTGCAAGCAAAGGAATTGAAAGCCAAGGGTGTACCCAGCATTCATTTCTATTCCATGATGGCCACCCTAAGTGTGAAGCGGGTTGCCGGAAACGTGTATTAAAACCTACTCTTCTTGAACGTTTTCTTCCACTGAATCCATGATTCGGAAGAGTTCAGCCACCGTACCTGCCCGAAGCATGGCGATCCGTGTTTCTCTGAAATTGGGGATACCTTTAAAAATGGGCGTGGCAGCCAGGTGTCTGCGAATATGGATAATCCCTCTTCTTTCATCCAGTCTTCGTACGCTATCTTCGACCTGTTGCTTGATGATGTCCAGTTTCCATTTGAAGGAATGTGGTACTAGGACATCTTCCTGGGTCGTTCCATGCATCAAATACTGCTTGATTTCCTCAAATATCCAAGGCCTGCCAATGCTGGCACGACCAATCATCACGGCATCCACTCCCGTTTCATCAAACCGACGTCGCGCAATTTCAGGGGTATTCACATCACCGTTTCCGATGATGGGTATGTGCATTCGCTGATTGTTCTTTACAGCACCGATCAATGACCAATCTGCTTCACCGGTGTACATTTGTGCCCGGGTGCGCCCATGAATGGCCAACGCAGCGATACCGCAATCTTGAAGCGATTCTGCCAAATCAACAATTATTTTGGAGGAATCGTCCCAACCCAATCTGGTTTTTACGGTGACAGGTATCTTCACCGCTTCAACAACCCGCTTGGTGATTTCCAGCATTTTGGGAACATCTCGTAGCATACCTGCTCCGGCACCTTTTCCAGCAACCTTTTTGACAGGACAACCAAAATTGATGTCGATGATGTCTGGCATGGCCTCTTCACAAATTCTGGCGGCTTCTTCCATTGCCTCTGGGAAACGGCCATAGATCTGAATGGCCACTGGACGTTCATCCTCACAAATCCAAAGTTTCTGCTGCGTGGAATTGACAAATCGTACCAACGCATCCGACGATACAAACTCCGTATAGACCATATCGGCTCCGAACCGTTTGCACATCAAGCGGAATGCTGGATCAGTGACGTCTTCCATTGGTGCAAGCAACAAAGGGAATTTGCCTAAATCGAGTGAGCCTATCTTCATAAAGGATTCGTTGTTTTGAGAGCGCAAAAGTAGCCTTTTTTGACCAAACGGCCATCTTCGGGTTTGGTTTTCGATGGTTTGTCGTACTTTTGCAACAACAAACAAGGCTTGAATCATGTCCACAGAACCCATTTATCACCGCTCCGAATTTGAGATCATGGCTCCCGCAGGCTCCTGGGAGTCACTGGCAGCAGCCTTTCAGGCAGGAGCAGACTCCGTTTATTTCGGCATTGAAAGCCTAAACATGCGAGCACGATCCTCGAATAACTTCACCATCGTTGATCTGAAAGAATTTGCGCGCCTGTGCCGAGAAAAGGCTGTCAAAAGCTACCTAACCATCAATACTGTCCTCTATGACGGGGATTTGGCCCTGATGCAACAGATTGTAGATGCGGCCAAAGAAGCTCAAATTAGTGCCATCATTGCAGCCGATGTTTCGGTGATGAGTTATGCCAGGCAGAAAGAAGTGGAAATCCACCTTTCCACCCAACTGAACATCGCCAATATTGAAGCACTTAAGTTCTATGCTCATTTTGCCGATGTGGTGGTTCTGGCAAGAGAATTGAATTTGGATCAAGTGGCTGAAATCTACGATCAAATCGTTGCTCAGGACATTCGAGGTCCGCAAGGAGGCCTTATCCGAATAGAAATGTTTTGTCACGGTGCCTTGTGCATGGCGGTTTCCGGAAAATGTTACCTAAGCCTTCATGAATACAATGCCTCCGCCAATCGAGGAGCCTGTGTTCAGATATGTCGCCGAGGATATACCGTAAAAGACAAGGAAACTGACGTTGAAATGGACATAGACAGTTCCTACATCATGTCTCCAAAAGACCTGAAAACCATCCATTTTATGAACAAGATGATGGATTCTGGGGTTCGAGTTTTCAAAATTGAAGGCCGGGCAAGAGGACCCGAATATGTGAAAACCGTTGTGAACTGCTACCGTGAAGCGATCGAATCCCAAGTAAATGGGACCTTTGATTCCGTTAAAATTGAAGATTGGGACAACCGACTCTCCACCGTTTTCAACAGAGGTTTCTGGGATGGTTACTACTTGGGGCAACGGCTTGGGGAATGGACGCACCAATATGGTTCCTCTGCCACCAAGCGTAAAATTTTGATTGGAAAAGGCATCAAGTATTACTCCAATGTTGGAGTCGCCGAATTTCTGCTTGAAAGCAACTGTTTGGAGGTGGGTGATGAAATCTTGGTGACCGGACCTACCACCGGAGCCGTGGAAGCTGTGGTAGAAGAAATTAGGGTAGAAATGCAAACGGTACAAAAAGCGGTTAAGGGACAACACCTGTCCATTCCGATGACTCAGAAGATTCGACCATCCGATAAATTATACAAAGTGGTCCATTCAGATATTCTCTAACTATTTTATTACTATAGTATTGTTTTATTATTAATTTATTTGTTACTTTGTGGCAGATTCAAAAACCGACTTATGGAAACTTACAGTCTCGAATTCAGTGTACGCGATTATGAATGCGATCTACAGGGTATCGTAAACAATGCAAATTACCAACATTACTTGGAGCATGCACGTCACGAATACATCAAAACGATGGGACTTAAATTTTCAGAACTTCACAAGCAAGGCGTTGACATGGTTGTTGCCAAAGTGGAAATGGCTTTCAAAACGCCTTTAAAAAGCAACGACAAATTCATGGTCACTGCTACTTTGAAAAAAGAGGGTATTCGTTGGATCTTTCTGCAAGACATCCTAAGACTTCCAGACCTTAAAGTGGTTGTAAAAGCAAGAGTGGATACCGTTGCAGTCGTTAACGGCAAACTCACCGACTACAAGCCCCTCGAGGAGGCTTTTGGTTACAATCCATAAAAAATGAATGACGAGCAGTTGTATCAGGTAGCACTTTCACTTATCCCGAATCTGAAAATAACAGATATCAGGGAATTACTGAACAACTTTGGCTCACCGGAAGCTGTATTTAAAAAGGAAAATTTTAAGGAGGTTTCGGATCTACCAGCTGAAACCAGAAAGGCGCTTTCAAACGGGAGTTTGCTTTCAGCTGCAGAAAAAGAGCTGAAAAGTATGGATGAAAACGGGATAAGAGGTCGCTTTATTCTTGATGAAGATTATCCGCGTAGGCTTCGGGAATGCCTTGATGCCCCGATCATGCTTTATAGCCGTGGATATTGCAACCTGGATGCTCAAAAGGTCGCTTCCATCGTCGGAACACGTCACGCAACCCCTCTAGGAAGGGAAACGGCTCAACTTTTAATCCGGGATTTATCCAGGGACTTTCCAGACATTCTAATTGTTAGCGGCCTCGCTTACGGGATTGACGTCATTTCACATCAGGCCGCTATGGAATTTGGATTAAAAACTGTCGGGGTCCTGGCACATGGATTAAATGAAATTTACCCGCCTTCTCACAGAAGAATCGCCGATGAAATGGTCGTAAAAGGAGGACAATTGCTTTCCGAGCACCCTTGGGGAACACCTTCACTTCCCTATCGGTTCCGGCAACGAAACCGAATTATCGCAGGTTTATGCGATGTTTGCATCGTCATCGAATCGGGCATTGAAGGAGGCTCGCTCATTACCGCCAGATTCGCTAGGGATTACAACAGGGATGTGCTAGCCTTTCCAGGTCGCACGGTGGACAAGTATTCAAAAGGCAGCAATGATCTGATCAAAAAACAATTTGCCGGCCTCATCGAATCTGCCGATGATGTTATCCGTGAAATGAACTGGATTTCACCAACTAAAAGAAAAGCAAAGCAACAGAATCTATTTTCTGAATTACCAGTTGAGCAGAAAATGATTCTTGATGTACTTAAAGTGGGAGAAATTCTGACCTTGAATGACCTTTCCATTCAAACAGACCTCAAAGTGAATGAGATCCTTTCGCATTTGTTGGAGTTGGAGATGGAAGGGTTGACGGAAAGTTTGCCTGGAGGCCGTTTTCGAAGAAAGTCTCGATAAAACCTATAGTTTCTCGAACGTATACCCTTTCCACTGCAAATACTCAATGGCTTTGGGCACGGCATAACGCATGTTTTTCTCAGACTTCAATGAATCGTGAAAAACTACGATGGAACCGTTTCTGGCAAACTTTTTTACAATGCTAAACACTTGCTCACCAGTCAAATCTGGATTGTAATCTCTGGTAATGACATCCCATTGAATAATCCGATACTTTTTTCGCAACCGAAAATACTGAACCGCCCTTAATTCTCCATGGGGGGGGCGGAAGAGGTCCGATTGTATGTAACTGGCTGCTTTTTCCACGTTTTCCAGATACCGCTTAGTACTTGTAAAAAAGCCTCGCAAATGATTGTAGGTATGGTTTCCAGTACGATGCCCTCGCCTCAAAATTTCCTGATAAATTTCTGGATAACGCCAGACATTCTCGGCCACACAAAAGAAAGTTGCCTTGATACCGTATACATCAAGAATGTCCAATACCCAAGGAGTTACCACGGGTATTGGACCATCGTCGAATGTCAGATAGATGTTTTTTAACCGACTGTCCTTTCTCCAGGTCACCTTTCGGTAAACGCCGCGGAAAAAGGCCGGAAGTTGTTCAATGATCATTTCTTACTGATTGGCGCCACCAGCTCCACCTCTCATGGCAGAGTACTGCTGATATACTTGTCCATACTTCTGAAAAGCCGGCATGTACAGGTTTACTTTTGTCTTGTCGAACTGTTCAAGGATGGTGACTATTTGCTGCAAAGTATACAGGTTGGTGTTTACCAACATGCTGGCCGATTGGTATTCCTTCGGTTTCAGACTGTAGGTCCATTCCAAATTTTCCATACAAATACGGGCAACTTCCTGAATGATCGGGAACGCTTTTTCCGGTTTTCCAAGGCGGTAATAAATATTGGCAATGTCAACATTGTGGTAATTAGCCTGAACCGTAGTCATCGGAATCATTTTCTGGCAAAAATCAGCTGCTTTTTCGGCTTTGTCATTTTTACCTTCCGCATACAGCGATTGGATGAGTTCTACAAACATGGCACGATGCGTCCGACACATCCGAAGATTGTTTTCATCCAAATAAACGTTTTTATCCTGGATGTTTCCATATTTAAATTTGTTGATCATCAAATCGTACATCTTGTCGGTATTGACGGTAGGCTTTCCACTGGCACTACGCATGGGAGTAAGTTTATATGCCAATCCTTCCTGAAGGAATGAAGACTGGAGCCCCAAAAACTGAGATTCTTCAACCGTTACAGCATAATAAATGGGGCGTTGCCATTTATTTTCTTTAAGCATTTCTAGAATCATGATTTCCTGTTTGCCCAAGTATTGTTTTCCAGCCAGATTGATGTTAAGCCGCGGAACGATGTTGTTGTCATACTTCGCATCCATATACTTGTTTTTTACAACCTGATCTTTATCCACGTCCAGGTAAATCTTCTCGGACGGAATGTAGTCGAGTGCCTCATCGTAACCTGGCACCTTTTTGTATTGTGGATCGTCCGTTGCTACCCAATTCATCGCCATGTCTAAGCTGATGGAGTCATCTGTCAACTTAATGATGCGCGCAATGTCACGTTTTCCATTGGAATACATGTCTTCGGTCCAACTGATAGGAAGAGCGCCGGAACTATAGTATGGACGACGCATTTGACTCACATACCAATCCGTTTGGAAATAACTGAGATTGCAGACACGAACGTCTGTCCTAAAACCTTCCACTTCCTGAACGTACCACAAGGGGAAGGTATCATTGTCTCCATTCGTGAAAATAACTGAATTCTTATCGCAAGATTCCAAATAATTTTTAGCAAAGTCTCTGGTCGTATAGCGATTGGAACGGTCATGATCATTCCAGTTTTCGGTAGCCATGAGTGTGGGTACAGTCAAGCACAATAAAGTAGCAGCAATGGCAGCGGGCGTCTCGGGTAAAAACTTTTTCAATCCGTGGACAAGTGCCGCTACCCCCAAACCGATCCAGATCGTAAAGGCATAGAACGATCCAGCATACGCATAATCCCGTTCACGGGGCTGAAGAGGCGTTTGATTCAGATATAGCAAAATGGCCAATCCTGTCATGAAGAATAGGAAGAACGTGACCCAGAAGCCTTGAATACCCTTGTCTCCACGCATGGCCTGAAACAAAAGGCCAATGATTCCAAGCAATAAGGGCAGTAGGTAATACTCATTATGTCCTTTGTTGTTTTTCAAATCGGAAGGCAATTTGGACTGATCACCGACCAACATGTTGTCAATGAATTTGATACCGGAGATCCAATTTCCATTCTGAATTTCGCCATTACCCTGAATATCGTTCTGACGGCCTGCGAAATTCCACATAAAATAACGCCAGTACATGAAATTAACTTGATACGAGATAAAATAGCGCAGATTTTCAACCATGGTCGGTTTGATCACAGTTACCGGCTGTCCGCAACGATCAAATGTAACCGATTCACCCTTGAAATCGGACCACATCTTGTAGGCTTCCACATGATCTGCCCGTTTGCTATACATGCGGGGGAAAAACATATTGCATTCAGCGTTCATGGCCGGCGTTTCCTTGTAGCCAGAAATGATGTACGCATCCTTTTCATCGGCTGATTTCTTGGCTTTCTGGTTCCATAAAGCACCGCCTTTTTTGTAAACAGGGACACAGTTTCTGCCTTGAGCTTTCCAACTGATGTCGGAGGCAAAGGATTCACCGTACAAAAGAGGAGTCTCACCATATTGCTCACGATTCAAATACCGTTCGAGTGAGAACATGTTGTTGGGTGAATTTTGATCCATCGGTGGTTTCGCATTGGAACGAATCACTGTGGTGCCATAGCTGGCATAACCAATCACCATGACCATCATGGCCAAAAGAGTGGTGTTCATTAAGCGAGGATTGATGCCCTTCCACAAAAAAGTGAAACCAATGACAGCAGCACAAAGAACAATCCAAACTAGGAAACTATCACCAAAGAAAGGAATACCTACCAGAATGATGTTGGCGGCGAAAGCGATTTTCATGCGTTGTATGCTCTTGCCTGAAAACGTTTCAAAGAGTCCCCAGATGATGATGCCAGCCATTAGTACCACATACACAACCGCACCCGTGTTGAAGGAGAAGCCCAATTCATTGACAAAAAGCAAGTCAAACCAACCTGCCATATTCACAAAACCAGGTACGATGCCGTACAAAACGATGGCAACCAAACCAACAGAACCCAACAAGGCAAGCAGAGATCCTTTTGCATTGACCACTTTGGCTTTTTTGAAATAATAGACCAACACCAGCGCCGGAATGCAAAGCAAATTGAGCAAGTGAACACCGATGGAAAGACCCATCAGATAGGCAATAAAGATAATCCAACGGTCACCGTGGGGTTCATCGGCTACTTCCTCCCATTTCAGCATTGCCCAGAAAACGACCGCTGTAAATAGAGAGGAGAAAGCGTAAACCTCACCCTCGACAGCCGAGAACCAAAAGGTATCGGAGAAGGTATAGGCTAGTGCGCCAACCAGACCTGAACCGATGATGGTTATTAGTTCACCGGTGGTCATGCTGTTTTCATCCTTTTGAAGAATCTTGCGAGCAAGATGAGTGATGGACCAGAATAGAAAAAGAATGGTAAGTGCACTGAACAGAGCAGACATGAGGTTGATCATCATGGCTACTTGGGTGTTGTCTTGAGCAAAATTGGTGAAGAAGCGCCCCATCAGCATAAAGAAAGGTGCTCCGGGGGGATGCCCCACGTCAAGCTTGTAAGCGGTGGAAATAAATTCTCCACAATCCCAAAAACTGGATGTGGGTTCGATGGTTAGGAAATAGGTTACGGCGGCAATTGCGAAGGCAATCCAGCCGAACAGGTTGTTCGCTAACTTGAATTTTTTCATAGGGAGGTTTTATTTAATGCCATAGATGAATGCAACTTGGAGAATATCAATGCAATGGGGTCGTTTTGCCTTTGATTTAAGATCGGTGTTCAAGGCGACAAAGATAAAAAAAAGCGAATAAAAAAAAACGTTTGGCAGACCTTGTGATTCTTTTTAGCAAACAAATAACGGAAATTAAGTTTTATTCGTATTTTTGCTGACAATAATTTAACCTCCCCAATATGAAATCAATAAAAATCTCGGTATTTATGTTTTTTGCCACTACCTTCTCCGTATTGGCACAAGGACTTCAGCCAGCTCCTATGGATAGTGCTATCCGCTATGGAAAACTGAGCAATGGATTAACCTATTACATCCGTCACAATGAACAGCCCAAGCAACGGGCAGAATTCTTTATTGCCCAAAACGTAGGTGCCATTTTGGAAGAAGATGCTCAAAACGGTTTGGCGCATTTCTTGGAACACATGTGTTTCAATGGTACCAAAAACTATCCTGGCAAGAATTTCCTCAACGGTTTTGAGAGCAAGGGTGTAAAATTTGGTGAGAACATCAACGCATATACCTCTCTGGACGAAACCGTTTACAATTTATCCGATGTACCGACAAACAGAGAGGGTTTGATTGACTCCTCTCTATTAATCCTACACGACTGGTCCAGCTTTGTTTCGCTAGAGGATGCTGAAATCGACCAAGAACGTGGTGTTATTCGTGAAGAGTGGCGCCAAGGTCGCAATGCAGCTCGTCGAATCATGCAAGCTCGAAACAAAGTGATGATGAGTGGTTCACCTTATGCCAATCGAGATGTAATCGGTGATACAGCGGTCATCAACAATTTTAAATATGAAGACTTGCGATCCTACTATAAAAAATGGTACCGACCAGACCTTCAAGCTATTTTGGTGGTTGGAGATGTCAATGTCGATCAGATTGAAGCGAAAATAAAAGCGGTGTTCTCTGATATTCCGGCTCCTGTCAACCCTGCTTTGCGTACTTTTTTCCCCATCCCGGACAACGACAAGCCCATTGTAGGTGTCTTTACCGACCCCGAAATGACAAGTACTCAAATCCTTATGTTCTGGAAAAAAGCTGGTTTTCCAGATGAAGTACGTAAATCGATACAGGGTTACGGATTAGGCCGAATCAACAGCCTCATTTCACAAATGACCAATGAACGGCTGAACAATATTTGCCAAGAGCCAGGTTCACCGTTCAGCAATGCCGGTGCAGTGGTGACCGATTTGGTTCGAACAACCGACGCCTTTCTCTTCCAATGTTCGCCCGTACTCGGCAAAGAAAAAGAAGCTAGGGATCGACTGCTTAAAGAATCTGAAATCATCCGTCGTTACGGATTTACAGAATCCGAGCTGGAAAGAGCCAAAGCGAACCTCTTAAGTAACTTTGAAAAGGCTGAAAAGGAACGTAATCAACAGAAAAACAGCAAGTTGGTTGAGGAATACGTACGAAATTTCACATCTGTTGAATCCTGCCCTGGCATTAGTTGGGAGAATGAGATGGTCAAGCAAATGATGCCATCCATCAACCTGCAAATCGTAAACCAGATTGCAGCCAGCTATATGACCGAGAAAAACTTTGTTTTCACCATTTCAGGACCTGAAAAAGCTGGATTGACCTATCCGTCAAACGATGAATTGCTACAGGAAATTGCATCAGCAAAAGCGGCAACCTACGAAGCATTTAAAGACAGTGTTTCCAATGATCCATTAATCTCAAAGATGCCCAAACCTGGAAAGGTTAAAAAAACGGTTGAAAACAAGGTTCTTGGCACCATTGAATGGACTCTATCCAACCGCATCAAGGTCATTTTGAAACCGACAAAATTTAAGGACGATGAAATTAAAATGAGTGCATGGAGCTACGGTGGTCTTAGTTTGGTTACTCAGGAAGACTTGATATCGGCAACATTGGCATCCGATGTCATCAATCAATCTGGTCTAGGCACTTTTAGCCTTACGGATTTAAGTAAAAAGTTGAATGGAAAAATCGCAAGTGCCACCCCCAGCATAGGGAATTACGATGAATCGATGAACGGTTCTTCGTCAGTAAAAGACCAGGAAACCATGCTTCAGCTTAATTACCTCTATTTTACAGCTCCTAGAAAAGATGAAAATGCTTATGAATTGTACATGAAACAAGTCAAGACATATCTGGAGAATGCTGCCCAAAATCCTCAAAAAGCTTATACCGACTCGGTGAATCTAATCTCTTACGGATACAACCCACGTGTACAGGTATTGAACTTGGAAACCATCAAAAAAGCGGATTTTGATGCCATTCAACGAATTTATAATGAACGCTTCGCCAATCCTGCAGACTTTACATTTGAATTCATCGGGAACATCGATGTCGCAACGTTTAAACCGTTGGTTGAAAAGTATCTTGGAGGTCTGAAAACATCTAATAAATTGGAGACATGGAAAGACAATGGCATCCGATTGCAGAAAGGACAAATACACAAGGATATTGTCAAACCGCTAAAGGTGAGTAAAACGACCAACAACATCCGTTATACGGCAGAAATGCCCTTTAATATGGAGAACGTGGTTCGGATGGAAGCGCTTGCATCCATTCTCGACTTACGATACACCGCCACTATTCGCGAGAAAGAAGGAGCAACGTATGGTGTAGGCTTGAGAGGTTCCATGCTGAACACCCCAATTGAGCTGGCAACCTTGTCCATCCGTTTTGATACGGATCCCAAATTGGTTGATAGGATGTTGGGGATTATCCACAGCGAAATTGATACACTGGCACTGATCGGACCGAAGCCCGAAGACCTCAACAAGGTCAAGTTGAACATGTTCAAGCAGTACAAGGAAGACGTGGAAGACAACGGTTATTGGTCGTATGCCCTTACTCGCTATTACAAGGACAAGTTGAATTATGTGGCCGATTTTGAAAAAGCGGTGGAAGCGTTGAGTATTGAAAGCATCCGTGCCACAGCGAAAGAATTGCTGAAACAAAACAACCGCATGGAAATTTTGCTGCAGCCTCAAAACTAACTATAAGTTTTCTAAAAAATGACTGGGCGGAATCTAAAAGAAATCCGCCCAGTTATTTTTTTACCGTATTGGATTTTTCTTTGGGTAATCGATGGTATAATGCAAACCACGGCTTTCTTTACGTTCTTGGGCTTGCTTGATCACCAGATATCCCGTATTGATGATGTTTCGAAGCTCGCAAATTTCCTTCGAAACGACAGACCGGATAAACAAACGTTCGGTTTCCTGATACAAAATATCAAGACGGTCCATGGCACGCTTCAAGCGAAGGTTGGATCGGACAATCCCCACATAAGAACTCATGATTTGACCTACCTCCTTCGAACTTTGGGTGATCAGAATCATTTCTTCCGGAAGTCGCGTTCCTTCGTCGTTCCAAAGCGGAATTCTTTCCTCGTACGAAAGGTCTTCCAAGATGGAACTGGCATGTTTGGCGGCGGCATCCGCATAAACGATGGCTTCTATCAATGAATTGGACGCCAAGCGATTGGCTCCGTGCAGTCCGGTACAAGAGCACTCTCCGGCAGCATAAAGCCGCTTGATGGACGTGCAGGCATCCTGATCCACTGTGATGCCACCACACAGGTAATGTGCTGCAGGCGCAACGGGAATGAAGTCTTTGGTGATGTCAATGCCCAACTCAAGGCATTTTTCATAGATCATTGGAAAATGTTCCTTTGTCTTTTCGGCCGATTCATGCGTTACATCCAGATAAACGAAATCATCCCCCCGGCTTTTCATTTCTGTATCAATGGCACGGGCAACAATATCGCGAGGAGCCAAGGAGCCACGCTTATCGTATTTTTGCATGAATTCCTCACCGTCCTGCGTGCGAAGCACCCCACCATAACCACGCATGGCTTCGGTTATCAAAAAAGAAGGACGAAGTCCAGGGTGGAACAAAGCCGTCGGGTGAAACTGCACAAACTCCATTCCGTTCACGGTACCTTTCGCCCTATAAACCATGGCAATGCCATCACCGGTTGCAATAAGCGGATTGGTGGTGGTCTGGTAAATATTACCGATGCCGCCTGTTGCCATCAGGGTTGTCTTGGCTAAAAACGTGTGAATTTTACGGGTATGCATGTCCAGGACGTACGCACCATAGCACTCAATATTTTCAGAATGCCGAGTCACCTTTTGACCCAGATGATGCTGCGTGAGAATTTCAATAGCGAAATGATGGTCGTACAAATCGATGTTGGGGTGATTTTTAACGCGAATAATCAAGCTTTGCTGTATTTCAGCTCCTGTGGAGTCTTTATGATGCAGAATGCGGAACTCAGAGTGCCCACCTTCCCGGTGCAAATCGAATTGTCCGGCCGCATCTTTGTCGAAATCAACCCCCCATCGCACGAGCTGATCGATTTGCTCGGGAGCCTCCCGCACAACTTTTTCAACAACGGCACGATCGCATAAGCCATCACCAGCTATGAGAGTATCTTCAATGTGTTTGTCAAATTGGTCGCTGGCAAGTGTCACAGAGGCAATACCCCCTTGCGCATAAAAGGTATTGGCTTCTTCCAAACCGGTCTTACAACACAAAGCAACTCGACCTTTATGGGCTACTTTCAGCGCAAAGCTCATTCCGGCCAAGCCAGAACCGATCACTAGAAAATCATACTTTTTAACCATAGCAGCATTGGATGAACTGCAAAAATAGGTCTTTTTTGCTCAGGTTGTCTTCAAATTCGTACCTTTGCGGGAAATTTGCACGACGCAATCATTTTAACATCCGATGGAATACAATTTCAAAGCTATTGAACAAAAATGGCAGGCAGCCTGGAAAATTAATCAGACCTACAAAGTCAACGAAGATGCAAGCAAACCAAACTATTACGTGCTTGACATGTTCCCATATCCGTCGGGCGCAGGTCTGCACGTAGGGCATCCGCTGGGTTACATCGCATCCGACATTTTTTCCCGTCACAAAAGACTGCAAGGCTACAACGTACTCCACCCGATGGGATATGATGCGTATGGATTGCCAGCTGAACAATACGCCATTCAAACCGGCCAGCACCCTGCGGTGACGACGGCAAGAAACATTGCCCGATACCGCGAACAACTCGACAAAATTGGCTTTTGTTTCGATTGGGACCGTGAGGTCCGCACCTGCGAACCAGACTACTATCGTTGGACCCAATGGGCCTTCATCCAAATGTTCAACAGTTATTACGACAACAAGGCAGGTAAAGCGTTGCCCGTTATTGAATTGGTCAAAACATTCGAAACACGAGGCACGGAAGGTTTGGACGTTGCTTGTTCCGAAGAAGTTTCGTTCACCGCTTTGGAGTGGAAAGCAAAAACGGAGAAAGAGCAGCTTGATCTGCTGATGAATTACCGCATCGCCTACTTGGGCGACTCCATGGTAAACTGGTGCCCTGCACTCGGAACCGTGCTTGCCAACGATGAAGTGAGCGAAGGGGTTTCCCTACGCGGAGGTCATCCGGTGGAACAAAAAGTGATGAACCAATGGTGTCTTCGTATTTCTGCTTATGCTCAGCGCCTGCTGGACGGACTGGATACTCTCGATTGGACCGATTCTCTAAAAGATACACAACGTTACTGGATAGGCCGAAGCGAAGGAGCTGAACTAACTTTCAAAGTAAAGGATTCAGACCTAGACTTTACCGTATTTACCACCCGTGCCGATACTATTTTCGGTGTAACGTTTATGGTTTTGGCACCTGAAAGCGAGTTGGTGGCTCCGCTAACAACCCCTGACCAACAGGCTGAAGTAACTGCATACATCCAAAGCACCAAGAAACGTACGGAACGCGAACGCATAGCGGACCGTCGGGTGACGGGGGTATTCTCAGGCGCTTACGCCATCAATCCGTTCACCAACGAACCCATTCCTATCTATATCAGCGACTATGTGTTGGCTGGCTACGGAACCGGTGCCATCATGGCGGTTCCCGGTCACGACTCCCGCGACTATGCCTTCGCCAAACACTTCAACCTACCCATCATTCCCTTGATTGAAGGAGCGGATATCAGCACTGAAAGCTACGACGCCAAGGACGGTATCCTGATGAATTCAGGCTTCCTGAATGGACTGACGGTAAAGGAAGCCATCGCCAAAACCAAGGAATATGTCCGTGAAAACAGCCTTGGCCGTGTCAAAGTAAACTTCCGGCTGCGGGATGCCATCTTTAGCCGCCAGCGCTACTGGGGTGAACCATTTCCGGTCTATTACAAGGAGGGCATGCCCTATATGCTCGACGAAAGCAAATTGCCACTCGAATTGCCTGAAGTGGACAATTTCTTGCCCACAGCCACCGGCCAGCCACCTCTTGGACACGCCAAAAACTGGAAAACCGAAGAAGGTTACCAACTGGAGTTGAACACCATGCCGGGTTTTGCCGGTTCTTCAGCCTATTACCTGCGCTACATGGACCCGCACAACACCAAAGCACTGGTGAGCAAAGAAGCCAATGCCTACTGGCAACAAGTGGATTTGTACATCGGTGGAACCGAACACGCCACCGGGCATCTCATTTACAGCCGTTTCTGGAATAAGTTTCTGTTCGACTTAGGCCTGATATGCAAAGATGAACCTTTCAAGAAGTTGGTCAATCAGGGCATGATTCAGGGTCGCTCCAATTTTGTGTACCGCATCAAGGACACCAATACCTTCGTTTCGTACAACCTGCGGGAGCAATACGACACCACCCCCATTCATGCGGATGTGAACATCGTGCACAACGACGTACTCGACATCGACAAATTCAAGGCATGGAGCCCCGATTACGCCAACGCCCAATTCATTCTTGAGGATGGCAAATACGTTTGTGGCTGGGCAGTGGAAAAAATGTCCAAATCCATGTACAACGTCGTCAATCCAGACGATATCGTGGAACGGTTTGGCGCCGACACCCTCCGTTTATACGAAATGTTCCTGGGCCCGATAGAGCAATCAAAGCCTTGGGATACCAACGGCATCGACGGAGTGCATCGTTTCCTGAAAAAACTTTGGGGGCTTTGCACCGACGAGCATGAATTCCATTTCAGCAACGAGGCACCTTCGGCGGCTGAACTCAAATCCCTTCACAAACTCATCAAAAAAATCAGCTGGGACATTGAACATTTTTCGTTCAACACTTCCGTGAGCGCCTTTATGATTTGTGTCAACGAATTGGTCACCCTGAAATGCACTAAAAGTGCCATCTTAAGGGAAGTCATTATCCTTCTGGCACCCTTTGCACCACACTTTGCAGAAGAGGTTTGGGCTGCCCTTGGCAATCCAAACACTGTTTGTGATGCAAAATGGCCGGAATGCAACGAAACTTTTTTGGAGGAATCCGCTTTCAACTACCCCGTTTCGTTCAACGGAAAAACCCGCTACACGCTGGAACTACCTTCAGATCTGAGCGTTCCAGAAATTGAAGCGGCCGTAATGAGCCATCCTTCTTCCCAAAAATGGCTGGAAGGTAAAACTCCTAAGAAAGTAATCATCCTTCCGAAGAAGATTGTGAACATCGTTTTGTAATTTTACGCCTGCATGGCAAATAAGTTTAAATCGGATACTATTAAGGAATACGTGACCATCCTATTCGGATTGGCCTTGTACACCTTGGGTTGGACTGGGTTCCTGTTGCCGCATCAAATTACGACAGGTGGCATCACCGGACTTGCCGCCTTGGTCTTTTTTTACAACGGCTTGCCTGTGGCTGTCACTTTCTTTACCATCAACATTGTCTTATTGATGGTGTCCATCCGCATGTTCGGTTGGAAATTCAGTTTTCGGACCATTATTGGAGTGGTGTTGCTGACCTTGTTTTTATCGGTCGCTCAGAACTACATTCATAAACCGCTTTTGGTGGGTGAACCTTTTATGGCCTGCGTTATTGGAGGCCTTTTGGCTGGAGCGGGTGTTGGAACAGTTCTTACAGCGAATGGAAGTACCGGTGGCACAGACATTATTGCTCTGATCATCAACAAATACCGAAACATCACACCGGGTCGAGCCATGCTGTACAGCGACTTGATTATCATTTGCTCCTCCTATTTTCTGTTTCATAGCGTTGATAAAATCATTTACGGGCTAACCTCCCTCGCTGTGAGCACGTACGCGGTGGACATGGTCGTGAACGGTGATCGGCAATCGGTTCAGTTTTTCATCTTTTCTTCAAAATTCGAGAAGATTGCAGAACGCATCAATAATGAGGCTCACCGTGGAGTTACGGTCTTAGAGGGCATGGGCTGGTATTCTAAAGAGCCTTCCAAAGTACTTTGCGTCATGGCCCGAAAAAACGAATCGGTCAAGATTTTCCGTATTGTGAAGCAGGAAGATCCGAATGCCTTTGTTTCTCAGGGTTCAGTCATCGGTGTTTATGGGAAAGGTTTTGACATCATGAAATCAAAATAAGAATGAAACGTAGCTTTCTTTTATGGGCATTGCTTTCTGCCACCGCTCTGAGTTTCGGTCAAAAAGGATTCGGACTGGACGGAAGCCTGGGTTTAGGTCTAAACGGCAGTTCCGAGCCGATCAATCCGGTCTTGTTGGAAGGACGGGTTCAGTGGAACGACTTTTTTTCTACGAACCTGGGGCTTGGGCTTTGGAGTTCAAGCTACAAATCGGTCTGGAATGAAGAAGTCGGCACCAATGCCACCATCTACAAACTAATTGATAATAAAGCCCTTCCAAGCGTTCAAGCAGGATTAAAATGTCAATATCCCATCGTAAAAATCCTTGGTCGTGAATTTAAGGTTTTTGTCGAACCAAAATTACTCTTTTTACCCTTTTCAACCAGGACATCCTCTCTGAATGAATTGTATTACACCATCAGTTACGACGGCACGAATAAGGTTTTCACCCCAGGACCTTCCGAAAACAATGTGAAAACATCGTTGGAAACTGATTCCCATGCTCGTTTCTACTACGCCATTCAAGGAGGCTTGAGTGTCAACCTACTCGATCATTTCGACCTGAGTTTGGGCTACGGATACTCGAATATGGACCTGTTTAAAGAGTTGCGAGGCCGAAGCATGAAAGGCTTTGAGCTGAACAATTATGTGCCTGCATCCGGAATGCAACTCATCACCATCTCGCTTCAGTATCAATACAATCTGAACTGATCCTCAGCCTTTGATGGATCTAATTGACAACCTTCAAAAAACTTTTTAGGTTGGGAGCACCCTGTTCTTGAAACGATCCTTCACGGAAGTTCCTTCTTGAAATTGTTGAAATATTACCGCCCATAAAGTTGCATAATAAAGAAAAGTAGTATCTTTGCATCGAATTTGTGGAAGGATTTGGACGCTTGCAACCACTAGAAAAAATGCTAAAGATTCATCTTAGTCCGCACCTTAGGGTGCCTATCCTCCTCCAAATTTTATAATATCGGAAGGTTTGCCTGTAGCAGATCGTCCAAGTTCTTTTACTTAAACCATATTATAAAATGGCTTATCTATTTACGTCTGAATCCGTGTCCGAAGGGCATCCGGATAAAGTAGCCGACCAGATTTCGGATGCGCTGCTTGATGAATTTTTGGCCTTCGACCCTGAGTCGAAAGTGGCCTGTGAAACGTTGGTGACTACCGGTCAGGTAGTTTTGGCCGGCGAAGTAAAAACCAGTGCTTATGTGGATTTGCAGGATGTTGCCCGCAAAGTCATCAACCGCATCGGTTATACCAAAGGCGAATACATGTTCGAAGGAAATTCCTGCGGCGTGTTTTCGGCCATCCACGAACAATCTGCCGACATCAACCGCGGTGTAGACGGTGCTGCCAAAGTGGACCCGATGAACCAAGGGGCAGGTGACCAAGGCATGATGTTTGGTTATGCCACCAACGAAACCGACAATTACATGCCCTTGGCGTTGGATTTGGCACATCTTTTATTATTGGAGCTGGCCGACATCCGTCGCGAAGAAACCATTCCCTATCTGCGTCCGGATGCCAAATCACAAGTGACCATCGAATACGACGACGACAACAAACCCGTCCGCATCGACACCATTGTGATTTCGACCCAACACGACGATTTCATCAAACCCGAAAACGACAGTCAAGAAGCCATCGACAAGGCCGATTCGACCATGCTTCAAAAAATTCACGACGATATCGTGAGCATTCTCATTCCGCGCGTTGTGGCCAAACAAAAAAAGGAAGTGGCCGAACTCTTCAAAGGCGACATTAAATACCATGTGAATCCTACCGGCAAGTTTGTGATTGGTGGCCCACATGGCGATACCGGCCTAACCGGTCGTAAGATCATCGTGGACACCTACGGTGGCAAAGGCGCACACGGTGGTGGTGCTTTCTCCGGAAAAGACCCTTCCAAAGTGGACCGTTCTGCCGCTTATGCTGCCCGCCACATCGCCAAAAACATGGTGGCTGCTGGAGTAGCAGACGAAGTGCTTGTTCAGGTTTCTTACGCCATTGGTGTTGCCAAACCGATGAACTTGTACATCAACACCTACGGTACCTCCAAATTGAACATCCACGACGGCGATCTAGCCGACAAGATGTACGCTTTGTTCGATATGCGCCCCAAAGCCATTGAGCAACGCTTGAAACTGCGCTATCCCATTTACTCTGAAACTGCCTCTTATGGCCACATGGGCCGCGAGCCAAAAACAGTGGTAAAAACCTTTACTTCCCGTTACGAAGCTCCCAAAACCATCGAGGTTGAACTCTTCACTTGGGAAAAACTCGATTTTGTAGAAGCCATCAAAAAGGCTGTGGGATTATAACACAGACAATCAAATCAAGTAGAAGGGCGCCTTAACGGGCGCCTTTTTTATGCTCAAATCACTTTTGAGCTAGGACAAAGTCTTAATGTAATCTTAATTATTTAAAGTAATATAATATTTTAATTGCAATATCTATGTTTTATAACAGGTAAATAAGCATGTAATTATAAGAAACTATTAAGGAATATAGTCGTTAGTAATTAGAATTATTACGCTAATTAATTTAGCTCGTAAATTAGTTCCGTAAGACAATGAGTTATCACTAAAATCAAATTAGAATGAAATCAAGTATCCTTGTTACATTATTGGTATTTCAGTTTGTATGCGTACAGTATGTCCTACCTCAAAAAAATTCCGAATCGGTTAAGAAAAGAGCGAAGGAAATGGTCGATAAAATCAACGTCGATCTTACCTTGGATAACAAGCAACTAAAATCTTTAACAAAAGAGGCCGAAGATTTTTTTAGAGGACGTGACTCCGCAGTTATTCAAGGTGATGCACTTAAAGCGATGGCGATTAAGATTGAACTAGGTCAAAAATTCAACAGCTCCCTGGACACGCTCTTAACACCAACTCAAAAGGAGAAAAGGGATAAAAAATTCAATAATGACTAATCACACCTTGATTCTGTTAATCCAAATTATAAATCGAAAAATCATTCTGTTATGAAAGAAATAATGAAACCATGTACATTGATGATGATGCTCATTGGATTTTACTTCAGCTTTTCGGCACAAGCGGTCACATACAATTGGAATCAACCTTCTGGTACCATCTCAGTTTTAGGCAATTCGTATGTTGATATGATGAATAATACCTGGAATTTAAATGTGCAAGAAGCAAGGCCGGTACGAATTAATTATACTATTGATGTTGAAAATACTTATGACAAAGTAAAAATATTTGCGGTTAATGCTGATAGTACAACAACAACACTAGTTGCGACACTAACAGGTAGTACTAGTGGCACTATTTCTACAGCAATACCTACTGGAAAAGCGAAAGTCGAATTTACTTCTGATGGAACAGTAAGCTCTGCATCCGGCTATATTGGCATCAATCTTTATTTTTCTTCTGATAACAGTACATCTACCTATACTTCAGGAAACAGTATCATTAATGGAAATCTTGGCATCGGCACGTTGAATCCAACTTCCAAGCTTCATATATCTAATAAATCTTCACTTTCGGGATTAGGAGGCGCATATATCAGTGTCATACAAAAACAGCCGAACACAACCGCAACGGGAGATGGTGGTCTATCCGTGGAATATAGTTTAACTGCGGCTTCTGCCTCAAACGAACTCGTTAATGACGCAGCCAATATAAGATCGAATAACTATCTGACTGGAGGTGGTGTGGTTCAATATCAGCGAGTGCTTAAATTATCGTCTGGAAGTTCTATTGGGTCAACAACTACAAACCTAGATATGATTCGAATTGAACCTGGTGGTTCATCAGGGATTGCTACTAATGCTTATGGTTTGAATATTATTTCGTTACCGGGAACAAACAGATGGGGAATTTACGATCAATCAGGTAGTAAATGGTACACAAATGGCAAATTGGGAATCGGTGATGTCACACCGAATGCGAAATTGTCGGTAGTTGGAAATGCAGCAATAGGTTTCGCTAGTAATCAGGAAGCACCGACAAATGGAATGATAGTAAACGGGAATGTGGGTATCGGGACACCTTTTCCTAGTGGTAAATTGGATGTAAGAGACGGTAGCATTTTTTTAACCGATGTGGATGTTGTTCATGGCATGTCGGGTTCTTACCTAGAAAATAATTATGGAATTCTAGAGCCGATTAGTGAAATAGCAGGAGGTCTTAATATTTATGGTATATCTGATATTGATGCAGTCGGTTTGCGATTAAACGGGACAATTGGTTCAGCTACTCCTGCTGTAACTACTCCAGCTATAATGGTTAATACAAATAAGAAAAATGGGACAACCGTGCAACCATTGGGTGCAGCAGACATAGCCTTTCAATTAGATAACAATTGCACTCCTCTAATGACTGTGTTGGGAAATGGTAATGTCGGAATTGGCACTATAATACCAGATAAACTCTTTACAGTAAAAGGGATTATCCACGCTCAAGAAGTGCAAGTTGACGTGACTGGATTTGCCGATTATGTATTTAAAAAAGAGTATAAACTAAAACCACTTAGCGAAATTCATTCCTTTATTAGTGAAAATGGTCATCTACCTGAAATACCCTCAGAGGATGAGGTAATGAAAAATGGAATGAATGTGGCAGAGATGCAAGTGATGCTTCTTAAGAAAATCGAAGAATTGACCCTGTATGCCATTGAACAGCAAAAAAGGATTGAATCTTTAGAAAAAACATTGAAAGAAATGTAATCTATTCGCTTCAAGTAAACGCATATAGAGTTGTTAAAAACTTTTACACATGCTTATTGGGGTCTTTAGCCAAATTTGGAGATTCAATCAACATGATTCTGACAGCAATCGGATTCTACCTGTAGCACAGGCTAAACAAGGTTGATCTTGTCATTTATTTGATTTACGGAATATTAATTGCTGAGGTTCTTTATAATATTACAGAATACCAGAATAGGTTGGCGTTACTGCCTTTTGGGGTAATCTTCGAGAAAAGAGGTTTTTGGCAGGGTTAACTAATTTAGAATCAATAACATGAAAAAAACGATAACCATTTTACTCTTTGCACTATTGTATTCTGTCATGAATTCTTATGCACAGACTGTTCTTTATACTCACGATCAAGATGGCAATATGATTTATCGTAACGTTTTGACTTTGAGATCTGCCAATGCTAGTGACGAAGAAATAATTCCAATTTCCGATGAAATAGGTGAGCAGAAAGTTACGATCTACCCCAATCCAACTAAAGGACACTTTCAAGTTGAATTGACATTATTAGACGAGAAGTTGAAAAATTATTTCATCATATATTCCCTGTCGGGGACAATAATAAAACAGAATAAAATCTCAAATGTGATGACTGAAATAAACATCTCAAGCTATCCTTCTGGGACCTATCTTTTAGACATATTTTTAGGTGATAAGGTTTCACGTTGGAAAGTAATCAAACTATAAAGAATCACAATTATGAGAATAAAATACTTTATTTTCTGCCTGTTTTTAAGCTTGGGTATTGTGAACGCCCAGTATCAAAACTATATGTTAAAGGTTCCTGATGTTGAAACCAAAACCTATATTGGGAGAGATTATGTTCGCTTGTTACCGGGTTATTCTTTTAAAGCCAGCGCATCGAGCACAATGAATGCCAAGATAAGCGAGGGGTTAACTTCAACTAATGTTAGTTCATTCTTATCGGCTGTCGGTCCAAATGGAACTAAGAATATAAACTTGAATGTATCTACATCTATTAATACCAATTTGGCTGTTGGGCAAATCCCCATATCATCTTCAGTTAACCCCAGTGGTGCAAAATGCTATAATGTACCTATTGAAATTGTATCAGGTCGACAAGGTTTTCAACCCAACATTTCGCTTTCCTATAATAGCCAAGTGGGTAATGGTCTTTTGGGGATGGGTTGGAGCATTGGCGGGTTATCGTCAATTCAATCTATTGGTCAAAATATGTATTTTGATGGTGTGAATAGTGCTACTGGTGCATACGCCTTGGATGGTAAAAGGCTAATTCTCACAAACGAAATGGTTGGTAATAAAGGACAGTGGCAAAAGGATTTTGAAACAGTTCAAGGTAATACAAAAGTAACAGCTTTTACATATAATTATATTATTCAATATTTTACAGTACTTTACCCAAATGGTAATGTTGGCAAATTTGAAAACAAAAGTGGAACTTCTACACCATTATGTTATCCAATCACAAGTTTGACAGACATAAATGGAAATGTGATTGAATACTTATATATTTCTGATTACTTGGGTTTTAATTCAGGAATTAGTAATGAGACTTACTATATTGACGAAATAAAATATGGCAAATGTGGCGTCAAAGATCATTTTGCAAAAATTAAATTTGAATACGAAAGTCGCACTGACACAATATTCGAACTTCATTCGACAAAATCTTGTATTTATAAAAATCGATTAAAGACAATAAAGACTCAGGTAAATTCGGAACTATTGAGAACATATGAACTAACGTACACTAACTATGATTTTATAGTAGATAATCCTTCTTATCCGATAGATGTCTCACGATTAACAAAAATTGGTTGTTCTGCTGGAGGATTGAATTTAAATCCCATTAAGTTATATAATGGGGAAAAATTAACAACGAATATTGATAGAAAAGAGGTAACACTCTTAGGCGAGAATTTTGATTTGACAAAGATTAATGTAATGAGTGGCAAATTTGATTCAAATAGCCAAAACGCAGCTTTGTTAACTTACCAAAAAAGCGAAATTTATAAAAATGTAGATGGAGTCTACGAATTTGAATATCCGGCAGAGTTTAAGATAAAAATATTTAACAATTTAACAGGGACAACAGCAAGCGCACTAACTCCAATTGATGCTGAGGATGGTTTTGAGGGTGTATATTCTGCAAATATTGATGGGGATTCTAACGATGAGGTCGTGAAAATTAACTCTTACTTCACAACTTGTGATAATCCTTTTGATGATCCTTTTGATACGAATGAGATTTTCTTATTCAAAGTTTACAAGGTAATTGACAATATTATTGTGCTTTCCAACACAAAGCAGTGTTCATTTGGAAGACCTTCCTATGAATATACTGGAGAAATCCCAACGGGTTACTTACAGTTTACTACTCCAAGGCAACACTATTTTGGAAATTTCTCTGGAAATGGGAAAACCGAAGTTTTATCGATTCCTTTTGCAAAAACCTCCTCAAGAAGTAATATCGATATTTTTTACAACAATAATGTATACCTTGTCGACATAACAGAGAATACTATTCAACCGCAAAATTGTGGTACTCCATTTATTGTAAAAGGAGAGTCTGATCTTGTTTATACATTAGATGTTGATGGGGACGGACAAACCGAAGTCCTTTTGGTTGGAAGTGACCATACTCATTTGTACAAATATAAAATTGGAGAGGGATTTCAAGATACTGGCAACTGGGATTTAAAATCACCTGAGTTTAGTGATCGACAAATAATGTTTGCAGACCTTAATGAAGATGGCAATATTGATATCATTCGATCACCTCAGGCTCCTGCAATAAATGGTTATAATTTAGCGCCAACTTGGGCTAGTACTGGATTAAGGGTCCAAGACAACTACATGAGATGTCCTAAATGCAACTATGTACATGTACCAATTAGTAGAAATTATTCCTCCCAAAATGGTACAATAACAAACCCTCCTAAAGTTATTGGCTTATATCAAGGAAAATATGTTGACTACAAGATTAACCAACCGCCAGCTGGTGTGATTTGCCAATGGCCAAAAAAAATTAGCGACACGATGGCAGAAACGTTTTGTCCAGGATGTCAAGAACATATAGTTTATTCCATTGTAGATTGGGATGGACATCATTGTTGGGAATGTGATAAAACACTATTTAGTGATCAATGCTTCACACATGGCTCATCTATAAATTGGAGTACATGGAAATACCCTTACGGTTGGGGTACGACAAATTTTGACTGGATTTATCAATATACTGATGGTAAATCCATAGTTTTGAGTAAAACGTTAAATTCACAAGTACGAGAAGGTGAAACTAAGTTCTCCATCCATGAAGCATTTGGAGATGCTATACCTGATCTAATCATTCAGAAAGGTGATGGTACTACAGAGATACATCCTTATATCCCTCAGTATCGCATGTTCATGGGTTATAGGCTTTCTAACACCTTCAATTTACCACCAAATTACGAGTTTATCGATGTTGATTGTGGTTCTGGAAGCTCAAAAATGTTAGCCTTGGGCTCAAACAAAATAATAAGCTTTACAATGCCATTTAATCACACACGTAATAACTTGATTTCATTAATGGAGAATAGTTTAGGAATCGTTGAAAAAACAGATTATTCCCAGTTGTTTGAGGGATCAAATTATACGCTTGGAACTTCTGCTCAATTCCCATTCACCGACTATGTGAGTCCAATGTGGATAGTTAGCCAAAATCGTACATTGTGTGATTCTAAAATAATTGGAAATACAAATTATAATTACCAAGGAGCAATATTGCACAATCAGGGTCTGGGATTTCTCGGATTTAGTTCAATTGTATCTGCAGACTTGATGACTAATAATGTTACCAAAACAGAATATGATCCTTATAAATTAGGCGCGGTTACAAAACAAACCCGTTACGTAGGTGGATCCACTAGTTATGTAAGTGAAGCCACTTTTGAATATCACTTTACTGTGGCCGATAATAAAAAGATGAGGTTGCTACCAATAAGTAAGACCATCATAGATAATCTAAATGGGAATGCACTTAATGTGACGTATCCATTAGAAGTTTATGATGATTACGGTAATGCGGGTACAGTAATTACTGATTTTGGAAACGGAATAAAAACAACTGAAGTAATTACTTATGTGAATCGACTAGGGGGTGTAGATCAAGCCGGTACGATTACAAAAAGACTAATTGGATTACCTGAAACTAGGGAAATAACCACTGAAAGAAATGGAAAAACGTCTATTAAAACTGAAGGAAATGGGTATTATCAAGATGGAAAGCTTGCCTCAAAATCTGAAATTTTTGAGTCTGGAATTGGCTACCATACAAATTATACTTACGATCCTACGTATAGAGGTAACCTTTTGAGTGAGACTCATTATAATGATTTGGCGCTAGACTACCTAACCACATCTTATACTTATTGGGATGATGATCAATGTTCATTAAAGACTAAAACTGACCCATTCAATAGGGTCACAACCTATACTTATGACTTTAGTAAAAGATTGTTGGCCGATGTTAAAGACTTTAGGAATAAAATTGTTACTTACGGATACGATAATTGGCGTAGACTAAACAAGATTACTAGACCGGATGGAACAATAACAGATATAAATCCCAGTTGGAATTCAGGTAGTGACCCTCGGTATCTTATCAAGGAAACCAATACCTCTACAGGGCAACCAACAGTAACTAAATATACGGATGCTTTTGGGCGAGAAACAAGAACTTCGATTGGTGGATTAGATGGTTTTGAAGTATATACAGACAAAAACTATGACAATTTTGGAAGGCTATCGACAAGATCAGCACCTTACAAAGCGAGTGAGAACGCGTTGCTCACAAACTACAGTTACGATAGTTATGAACGACTAGAAAATGTAGTGGCCTCAAATGGAAGTTTTACAAATTATTCCTACTCTGGTAATTCGGTAACTGTAAACAAAGATGGGGCGTTAACTACAACGGTTACTGACCCAACAGGTAAAATTATCAGCTCAACAGACGATGGAGGTACGGTTAATTATATATATCGAGCAGATGGGCAGATAGAGAGTATAAATACAGCAGGAGTAGTAACGAGTTTTGAATATAACGATAATTTTAATCGACAGACAAAACTCGTTGATCCTAGTGCAGGAACTATCATTACAACCTACGATGATGCTAATCATGCAGTAACTCAGACTTGGAACAGTGGTAAACAAGTGACCATCGTTACAAATGAATATGGACAACCCATAAGCAAAACAACGCCCGATTTTGTAACTAACTACGGTTACGAAAATGGGCTGCCAAAGTCGGTGACAACGAATAATGGAAGTTCAAAAGTCATTGATTACGATGAGTTCGGCCGTTTGTGGAAATTGCACGAGGTGGCTAACGGTAAAACTTATAGCGAGGAGTACGCATACGAGTTGGGACAACTTAAAAGTGTCACTTATGCCCCATTAGATTTTACCGTCAATTACAAATATAGAAATGGGTACCTCTACAAATTGGAAGATGCTTTAGGCAATAGACTCCGTGAAGTGAATAGCGTCAATTCGCTAAGTATGGAAACAAATGTATTGTTTGGTAATGGTCTGACAACAACGACAAGCTATACCCCCGAAGGACTTTGGACCAATGCGCAAACAACGAATCTGGCCGGTTCAAGCAGTCCAATCCAAAACATGAGTTTTGATTTCAACAGGAAAAATGGAACGCTAAACGCTCGTTCAGATATGACACGTGGTTTGACCGAGAATTTTACGTATGGAGATTTATTAAGATTGAAGACTTATGGAATACCTACCAGCCCTCAAGCAATAGCCTATAAAGCCAACGGTAATATTGACACAAAAACAGATGTAGGGACATACAACTATTCCAATGCCTACACATTGTCGTCTGTTAACACCAACTCTGATTTAACGAACGTATTGAATGTAGACTACACCATTCTGTCACGCCCAACAACCATTTCAAAGACAAATGGTTTAACGGCAACATTTAGTTACAACGATGACTATGATCGCAGCTGCATGCAAGTGAAACAAAATGGTGTTGTGACTAAAAGCAACTATTTTTTAGGTGGAGGCCGTTACGAAATTGAAACCGAAGGTGGAGTTGAAAAACAGCGTTTATATTTGGATGGCTCCCCTTATGATGCATCAATAGTGGCTGAAAAAACGAGTGCGGGGACTCAACTTTACTACCTCCATCGCGATTATTTGGGAAGCCTCACCCAAATCTCAGATAATGTTGGTAATTTAACCGCCGAATACAGCTACGATGCTTGGGGACGCATGCGCAATGTCACCAACTGGAACGTGTATTCAGCAGGTTCTCTGCCAAACATAAAGTTTGGACGTGGATACACCGGTCATGAACATCTGAATCAATTTGGAGTGATTAACATGAACGCTCGTTTGTACGACCCTTTACTCGGACGCTTCTTGGCACCTGATGCACAGGTTGCTGCACCGGAAATGTCGAATGCGTACAATCGATATATTTATGCCTACAACAACCCATTAATGTTTGTTGATCTGAACGGTGAAACTGGCGATTATCCAGGTGGCTTAACGACCCCAAATTCTAATCCATTTGGGCCATGGGATCCCAGTTACAATCCATACTCCACAAGTTATAATTACGGTGGAAGTTATAATTCTGGTAATAACTATCAGAGTGGTACTTACTCGGGTATGGGAGGCAATTATGGTGGAAATTCTGCTGGTGGCAATTGGGGAGGATTCATATTTTCCGGACTTCAATATCTATTTAGCTCCCCTTCCAACAAATACCAAGGAAGAAGCTCAGGTACGATTACTGTAACCCCAACCCCCATTTCGATTTCCAATCTCACATTAAGGAAAGTTGCTAGTGCTGGTGCTTCAACGGTTTATTCGGGAGGGAAAAATAGATTGTGGGCGAATAATTCATCAGGACAAGTAAGTGGAAGCCTCTTTTGGAATGCCAAAGTTGGTGGATGTTACACCGAACAGGTTGAATATAAATTTTATGATGCAGATGTCCGATTTATATATGACTGCATTCCCTATAATTCATATTTTGGTGGTGCAATTAATACTCAAGTGTCAACCTATTACGCATTTAAACAATATGGGTTAAATTCAGAAGCTGGGAAACATTTAATGCATGAATTTGGTCACTCTCTTCAGAATAAATATGGTGGAAGTTTATGGTATAATTTACAGGTTGTTCCAAGCAGTGTATTAAATATAAACCTTCCCGTCAATAAGGCGAATAATTATTATTTGTACAATAGGACATGGTCTGAAGTTCAGGCAAATACAATGTCCTATTATTACTTTAATTTTCCGTCTTTCTGGGATTTTAATGAATATCCTGTGAAATCCAACTATATTAGTGAAGAACTTAAAAGAAAATTATATTATCACAAATAAATTGTAAAATGAAAAAATATTTGTTAATATTCTTTCTATTCACATTTTTAAGTGGATGTATGGATAGAGCCATTGATAAACGTAATTTAAGGATTTGTAATAAATCTATTGGCATGATATATTTCTTTATATCTAAGAACGATGTGTATACGAATCCCTACCAAGATTATAGTGAAGAAGTGCTTAATGCAAACAATTGTATTAGACAAGACACTTCAGCATTTTATATTGATAAACCCATTAATTGGGATGAGTTTATTAAAAACTGCAAGGATGGAAAGATGCGAGTGTTTATCGTATCAAAGGACTCAATAGACAAATATGGTTTAAAAATAGTAATCTTTAAGAGCATCTTTACAAAAAAGTATCTTGTAGACATTAATAATCTCAATAAAACAGATTGGTCCATAATATATAAAGATAAATAACTAGTATTATGTTCATTTAGGATTGACTATAATGTACCTCACTATCCAGACTGTTTCAAACCTACTATAGAGGGTATTCTTCAAATTCCAAATACTTCAATTTCGCTTTTATAACTGCCCTTGTTCTATTTTTATGACGATGCGCTCTAAGGTGTAGTCTTTCGTCGATGGATCGTAACCACTTTTCAAATCGGCGTGGAAGAGGGAGCCTACGCCCTGCCAAAAAGAAGCCGAAAACGAACCCCGATAGGCCTTGATCAGATCGTATGGAGATGAATTGCATTCTCTATTGATAAGCTTTAGAAGAATTTTGCCCTGCGTGAAAGTCATTTTCCGAAGTACCGGTTCATATTCCTTGACCAAATCTTTTTCCATCCTCCGCAAATGCCGTTCGCGATCTTTCGGATCGGGTAGGGTTTCGATGTAATTCATGGTTTCCAGCAGGGTGAAATAGACGATTCTGGACAATGGATAGACAATCTTCACGTCCCTAACCAGTTTCCAATAGTAGCGTTCTTCAGAGGCTGTTTGGAAATTTTCTTTGGGAAAAGAAAAGACGGAACCAAGAACGGCTACCGGAACCGTGTCACCATTGATGACTTCAGCAAAGGTTGTTTTTTTTGGTTTTTTTTCGGGTTCAATGCCACGAACTTCCTTATAGGGTTGTTTTTGAGCAACAAGGGGATTCTGCTGCGCCTTAGCAACAGGTATAAAAAGGATAGGGGAAACTAGTAAAAGAAGCCCTTTCCGTACGAATGAGATGCCACGTCGCATGTTCATGGATGCAAAAGTACATTTTTTCTTAGGGATAATACGGAAGGCATCGTTAAAATATATTTCTACCTAGTATTATATTTATGTTATTTTATTATATCTTTGTGATTATTTTATAAAGATTTTATACCGGTGAAAAAAACTAGCCTGCTCGTCCTAATCTGTTTTATTCAAGGCCTTTTTGCCGATGAATACGTCTTGAATGAATCGGCGCTCCATGTGGATGCACGAGATTTTGCATTGGGCGGGTTGGTTTGTAGGTTTGAACCAATAGCCGATAAAAAAATGGAGATCACCTGCCTGATGCCTTTTCAGTTGAAAGAACTTTCCGTTAGAAAACTTGAATTCCATAAAAAGGCGCTGAGTCTGGATTGGAGCCTTGGATGGTATCAAAGCGGAAATGAGGACTGGATGGAAAATAGGGTGGGCTTGCAGGTGGGCAAGCAACTAAGCAAACAACTTTATCTGGGTGTGGCATTAAACGTTCTCGCACTTGACAATAGCTTGGAGGGGCCTCTTCCGGTATGTTTCGCCGAATTGGAGTGCGAGTATGTGCTATCTGAAAAAGTGACCCTTGGTTTAACGTTGATGAATCCAAGTGGCGTACGTGTCAAATCCGGAAATGACTTTGTTCCTTTAAGTAGTGCCGCATTTTTAGGCGCTCGTTATTCCCCAGCACGAAAATGTTTGCTTTTCTGCGAATTGGATGTCCGTTTAAACAATCCGATTCGGGAACGGGCAGGACTGGAATACGTACTGAACAATTTATTGATTCTTCGAACAGGTTTTAGCACCGGCCCGTTGATGCCTAGCTGGGGCATTGGCGGGACGTTGAATCGATGGAGTTATTCCTGGGGAGGTAATTTGCATCCCATATTGGGTGTCAGCAATGGGTTTACGTTGAATTACAGTTGGTAATGGGGAAGCAACTACACATTCCTTTAAGTGGAATGCTCGCTTTCATCGTACATTTTTCAGTACAAGGAGCAACCTTTTCGTCAGATAGTATCCATCCTACAGATACCGTGAAGTTTCTTACACCCCATTTCATCGATCATTCTGTTGTTTCAATCGAAGAAACCGAAGACTGGCACATTTTGCTCGAAGAAATGGCCGAAAATGAGATGGATACCGAGCAATGGGAGGAGGTGCTCACCGAACTTGCAAACAATCCCATTCCACTCAACAACGCGAGCAGGGAAATGTTGGAAAGCATTCCGATATTGAATGCCGACCAAGTGGAAAACCTTTCGTATTACCTATACCGATATGGCCCAATGCAAAGCCTTTCCGAGTTAATGCTGGTGGAAGGGATGGACGCACGAACGATGAGATGGTTGAAACCTTTTGTATGTCTGGGTACCATCGATGCAACGCCCATTGACTACCCACAAATGAAGAAAGCACTTAAGTATGGCAAACAGGAATTACGGTGGACAATGGGGACGACTTTTCAACAAAAACAAGGTTACAACGAATCCTCCGACAGTACTAGTCGCTATTTGGGAGATCCGCTACACGCATGCTTTCGATATGGCTTCGATTACAAAGACCAACTTCAATGGGGTATCGTGCTTGAAAAAGACCCGGGCGAAAGATGGTGGAACAAGGCTCAAAGTGGAGTTGATTATGCATCCTTTCATGTATTGTTAAAGGATTCTAAACGCAAGAACACCTTGATTCTTGGTGATTACAACGTTCGTTTCGGGCAAGGATTGGTTTGCGGAAGTGCTTTTTCATTGGGCAAGAACACCTCCGGTGGAGTGCCGGAGCTAACTGAACCATTCATTAGTAGGCACTTTTCGGCTTCTGAAATCAATTACTTCAGAGGTGCGGCCTTCAGATGGACACTTAAGCCTTTTGAAATAGAAAAGAAACGTCGATTCGGCATTGATCTGAGTACCTTTGTTTCAGCTCGCCGATTGGATTCTTCCGTTGAAAACGGTGTTTTCGGCAGTATTTCAGAAACGGGTTTGCATCGAACACCATCAGAAATAGAAATGCAAAAGAAATTGAGGCAATCCGTCATTGGAAGTCACCTCGAACTTAGATGGACAACTCTGACTGCTGGAATTACGGCAATGACGTGGCTTTTTGATGCATCTACTCATCATTGGAAGATCTTCGATTCAAAAGGATACAAAGAAGGCAATGTTTCTGTAGACTTCCGGACGATATGGCAGGGCTTGCTCGTTTTCGGTGAGTTTTCCTTGGATCAAAAAGGGCACAAAGCCTTATTGGCAGGGACTTCCTTCAAGCCACATCCAAGGATGAATGTTACCATGTTGGCTAGAAAATACGAATCAGACTATCAGGCCCTTTTCAGCAATGCATTTTCGGAGGGGACTTCCACCAGAAACGAAGAAGGATTGTATGTGTCCACCGATTTTCAACTGGCACAACGGATTCGATTTTCAGGGTACTTGGATCTATTCCGATTTCCAGGATTGGGCTATGCGGTTAGCTCCCCATCTTGGGGACAAGATCTTGCGGCTGAATTGAACGCCACCGTTGGGAGAAACGGCTTGGTCAAATTGCTTTTAAAAAGCAAAACAAAAGAGAAAAACGCATCCAATTCCAGCCTACCGATGTACCCCATCCAGCCTTTCTTAAAAACACAGTTGCGTTTGCAAATTTCTCAAAAACAGGGATTTTGGTCGATTAAAACGATACTTTATGCCAACAAGTACCAATTCGGAAAGAATCTAAGCAAGGGGTATGCCATCGCACAGGATGTGGGACTAGAGCCCTTCGGAAATCGATTCTCAGTGATGGTGCATGCTGTTCTTTTTAATACTGCGTCCTGGGAAAACCGCATCTATCTTTGGGAAAAAGATTTGCCTGGCGCATTTTCCATGCCGATGCTCTATGGACAAGGCTGTCGCATGTCCTTGTTTGCCAAATATAATTATAAAAACATGAGCCTTCAATTAAAAATTGCGGACAGTGTTCAGCCGGGAATGGACGTGTTGGGCGACGGGCCCGAGCAACTTTTCTCAGACCGAAGGACGGAGGCAAGGTTTCAGCTCAGCTGGAAATTTTAAAAACGGTTTGGATAAAAATTCTACCTTTGTAAAAAAAAACATGCCTACCATACTTTTTGACGAAATTGTTTTTGGGCCCATCAAAAGCCGCAGATTGGGGGTTTCGCTCGGCATCAATCTGTTGCCGGTCAATGGAAAAGTCTGTTCCTTTGACTGCCTCTATTGTGAATGTGGGCTGAATGAGGCGTTCAAAGGCGGTCGGCTTCCTAAGACAGCCGAAGTGCTTGAAGCGCTTGAAACTAAACTAATTTCATTGCAAAAGGAGAACATAAAACCCGATGTAATCACCTTTGCCGGCAATGGAGAGCCGACGATGCACCCGGATTTCGCCCTGATCATCGATAAGACCATTGAATTGCGCGACCGTTTCTTTCCAAACGCCAAGGTCAGTGTCCTCTCCAATGCCACTGGACTTCATAAACCAACCATTTTCCAAGCGTTGCTCAAAGTGGACAACGCCATTTTGAAGTTGGATTCAGCCTTTGACGAAACAGTTCGGATTTTGGATCGGCCTGCATCGGATGCTTATACGGTTCGCCAACAAGTCGACCAAATGAAAGCGTTTAAGGGAAAACTGATCATTCAAACCTTGTTCACACGTGGTCAGTACCAAGGGAAATCGTTCGACAACACTACCGAAGAGGAAGTTTCGGCTTGGATTGAACTGATCCAGGAAATTCAGCCGGAATCGGTCATGATCTATGCCATCGACCGGGAAACCGCGGTTCAAGGCGTGTTTAAAGTACCCCTGAAGGAGCTCCGCGACATCGCCAAGCGAGTGACAACAGAAACTGGCATTCACGTTTCAGTTGCTGGATAAAGGCCTGCCTCACTATGAATCCAAACAGTTTTTCCTTTCAAGTGTCCGGAGACGGATCGGGAACATTGTATTCCAAGGAAATGCAGGAATCGTATCATTCCTTGAACGGAGCGCTGCAGGAATCAAAACATGTTTTCATTGAAGCCGGTTTAAAACAATGCCAGAAAAAATCCATTCAGCTATTTGAAATCGGATTCGGTACCGGATTAAATGCCTTGCTAACTTGGGCTGAGGCCAAGCGAAACCATCTGGACATTACCTACACGGCGATAGAAGCCTTTCCGCTGCCTCCTGAAACAACCGCTGCGCTCGGGTACGATTCTTTGGAACCGACGTTACAGAAAGAGGCCTTCCACCAATTGCATTCAGCCGTTTGGAATAAAACGGTCGTACTTGAAAAAAACTGTTTCTCACTCCATAAAATGGAAGGGGACTTTACGGCCAATACTCTTCTGAGCAAATTCGACCTCCTCTATTTCGACGCTTTTGCCCCTGACAAACAACCCGAAATGTGGGAAGAGCATTTATTCGCTCGTTTGTACGAACGCTTAAATGTGGGTGGAATCCTGGTAACCTATTGTGCGAAAGGCGAAATCAGGCGTCGTTTGCAACGATGCGGTTTTAAAGTCGAACGAATTCCAGGACCTCCGGGAAAACGGGAAATGCTTCGTGCAGTAAAAGCGTCGATTTAAAAGGAAAGGTAAACGGTAACCGAAAGTCCAAGAAGCGCAAAAAACATGATTCGTGAGAAAAGCGAGTCTACCAGTGAGAAAAAATGCGCAATGACCAGTGTTGACAAAGCGAGCAACGGGAGCATGTAGCTTTCATCATTTCCTGAAAAGAACCAGAGAAGGAGCAACGCAAACCAAATCATCAATACACTGTTTAAATAGTTTCTGGTGCGCAGTTTATCCAAATGTTGTTTCGGCCAAAAGGAAATGATGGCTGAAATCATTAAAACTGCCAGAAAAGCGATGTATGAAATCTCCGAAGAAGAGATATCCGAAAGGCTGAACAAATGGAAGCCGATCAGATCGTTGGCATAAGCCAAAAGAAAACCATAATCCCCGATTAGGAAACTGATTCCTCCAATAATCCAAAAAACACTTAACATCCCAAGGATGGATGCCAGAAAACTGCGAAGGCTCAGCACTTGCAAAACGCCCATTACCAGCCAAATGGTAGGCATCAGCCAAAGCAAACGGCTTTGAAAAATGGAGGCCAAGGACAGCAAGACTGCAGCATCAAAAACAGCCCTGCTTTCGAAACCATGATCCAATGAATGAAACAACCGGTAGCAAGAAAGCGTAAGCAGCAGACAAGATATGGCAGATCCATCCACTTGAAGTATCGGCAAAATGGTCCCGCTTAGCAAACAAAACAGAAAAAAGGGGAAGAAGCTCCGGACCCTTATCAGTCGGAATTCAGAAGACATGTATTGAAGAGCCATACCGGTGCCCAACAATAAAAGCAATTGCATCAAATGATTTAGAAGGGAATTCTCAAGGATATCAAACAGCGAAAAACCTAAAAAGGTATATCCACCAAGCGAGATGAATAGTTCGGACTCACTCCCAACGACCAATCCTCCATACACTAAGGGATTCACCAAAGCGGCAGTAACCAGCAGCAGCAATCCAGCACCCCAAAGGGCATTGGAATAAGCAATATCACTTAGAAAACCACGTCTCATCGCATCATAAATCAAACCCGATATCGGTACGAAAATATTTTCCTTCAAATTGAATCAAACCAGCATTGAAAAAAGACTTCGCCAGGGCCTCCGCTTTGGTAGCACCGTAGGAGCTCACTGCCAGTACACGCCCGCCGTTGGTTTGAACTTCTTGCCCAGCCTGTTTGGTTCCTGCATGGAAGACAATGCTACCTTCCACCTTTGCAAGACCAGTTATCACCTTACCCTTTTCATAATCACCAGGGTATCCGCCAGAAACGAGCATGACCGTGACAGCAGATCTGGAATCGGTCATCAGTACCCGTTTATCCAAATCTCCTTGCGCAATGCCTTCCAACAAATCGACAAAATCGGACTGGATGCGAAGCATGACCACCTCCGTCTCAGGATCCCCCATTCGCGCATTGTATTCTATAACCACAGGTTCGTCGTTGACTTTAATCAATCCTAGAAAAATAAAGCCCTTGTAGGTAATGCCTTCCGATGCTAATCCATGGATGGTCGGCTTAATGATGCGCTCTTCCACCTTGTCCATAAAAACCTTATTGGCGAATGGCACAGGTGAAACAGCTCCCATTCCACCAGTATTTAAACCGGTATCACTAACTCCGATCCGTTTGTAATCCTTCGCCTCCGGCAGAATGCAATAATGCTGTCCATCCGTCATTACAAAAACAGAACATTCGATGCCATCCAAGAATTCCTCGATGACAACGGTGGTGCTGGCTGCACCAAACTTACCATCCAACATGGATTTGAGTTCCGTGACCGCTTCCTCCAAATCGTTGAGTATTAAAACGCCTTTACCGGCTGCCAATCCATCTGCTTTCAGAACGTATGGTGCCTTCATGGATTGGAGAAATGCAATGCCTTGGTCAAGAGTTGCTGCCGTAACGCTTTGATAACCGGCTGTGGGTATGTTGTGCCGTTGCATGAAGCCCTTTGAAAAATCTTTACTGCCTTCCAGCTGCGCACCTTTTTTGGAAGGGCCGATAACCGGAATTGCTTTCAAAGTTTCATCATTGGCATAATAGTCGTAAACGCCATTTACCAACGGATCTTCCGGTCCGACCACCACCATGTCTATCTGATTGTTCAGGACAAATTCTTTTTGAGCGGCAAAATCATTGATGCCAAGTGCAACATTGGTTCCGACCAGCGAGGTGCCAGCATTTCCAGGAGCAATAAAAAGTTTTTCGACGTTTGGACTTTGTGCAATTTTCCAGGCCATTGCATGTTCACGACCACCAGATCCAAGCAGTAATATCTTCATAAACAGTTTTTTGGTTTGAGTAAACAAAGATAACGCATATTGTCGGGTTGTTTATGGTTTTTACCGTATTTTTGTCCCATGACCACCCTGGAACTTTCAACTTTCATACGCGATCAAGCGCGCTTGCTTGGGTTCGATGCCTGTGGTTTCGCCCGTGCGGAACCCCTATCCGAACAAGTCCAATTGCTAATGCAGACCTGGCTAAAAGAAGGCCTGCAAGGAGAAATGTCTTACATGGAACGAAATCTGGATAAAAGGTTGGACCCGCGACTGCTCGTGGAAGGTTGTAAGTCGTTGGTTGTCGTTGCGCTCAATTATTTTCCTTCAAAAACTCAATTTTCCACCGCTCCAAAAGTAGCCAGGTTTGCCTATGGGCTTGACTATCATCCGATAATCCGTACTAAATTAAGTCGGTTGATGAATAAAATGCGGGAGCAAGGTCTTCAGGTGAACGGCAGGGCCTTTTCCGACTCCGCACCGATTATGGAACGTTATTGGGCTATGAAAGCAGGCCTTGGCTGGTTGGGCAAAAACCAGAATCTGATCCTACCCGGTAGTGGCTCGTATTTTTTGTTGGGCGAACTGCTCATCGACTTGGAATTGGATTACAGTGCTCCCATGAAAAGCTGTTGCGGTTCATGCACCAAGTGCCTTGAGGCCTGTCCGACGAAAGCCATTGACGGGCATTGCTTGGATGCCCGCCGTTGCCTTTCCTATTTGACCATCGAGAAAAAGGGGTCCTTTTCGGAGCAAGAAACCAAAATGGTCGGTGAAAACGATTGGATCTTCGGTTGCGACATCTGCCAGGAAGTCTGTCCATGGAACCGTTTTTCCAAGTCCAACTCCTTGGTAGAACTCCAACCAACCGAACATTTCCTACAGCTCGACGAAACAAAATTTCGTAAGCTGAACGCGACATCGTTTCATACGTATTTTTCAGGCACCTGCCTCGAACGCACTGGCCTTGACGGACTTCATCGCAACCTTGCCACAAAACAAAAATCCCGGCAGCCTTTTTGAGGAACCGGGACTTTTGCGATTGTTGTCTCACCAGGATTCGAACCTAGACAGACAGTACCAAAAACTGTAGTGCTACCTTTACACCATGAGACAATCCTCTTTGCTTTCCTTTGAAAGCGGGGCAAAAGTACACAAATTCTTTTAGGCTGCCAATAGTTCGAAAAAGTTTTTTTACTTGGCTATAAGCAGGAAATAGTTCTTTTTTCCTTTCTGAGCCAGCAAATAGCGTCCGTTCAATAGGAATGAAGCATCGATGATGCCATCGCTTTCGGTGAATTTTTCCTTATTGATGGAGAAACCTCCAGCTTGAATCATCTTTCGCATTTCTCCTTTGGAGGGAAAAACGGCTGCTTTATCAGTGAGCAAATCCAACGCCTTGATGCCTTGGCCCATTTCTTCAAGTGAAACTTCAAACGAAGGAACGCCTTCAAATACTGCCAACAACGTTTCTTCGTCCAGACTTTTCAATGCTTCGGCAGTGGCGTTACCGAACAGGATGGATGCGGCTTCTACTGCAGCATCGTAATCTTCTTTGGAATGCACCATATAGGTTATTTCTTGCGCCAGACGTTTTTGTAAAACGCGCAAATGGGGAGCTTGTTGGTGTTCAGCTATAAGTGCATCAATTTCTTCGCGGGAAATGAACGTGAATATTTTAATGTATTTTTCGGCATCGGCATCGCTAACGTTCAGCCAAAACTGCACAAACTTGTAAGGTGATGTATAACGGCGATCCAACCAAACGTTTCCAGATTCTGTTTTTCCAAATTTACCACCGTCGGCTTTGGTAATTAAGGGGCAAACCAGCGCAAAGGCTTCACCGCCAGCTACTCGGCGGACAAGTTCTGTGCCCGTAGTGATGTTTCCCCACTGGTCGGAACCGCCCATCTGTAGCTTGCAGTTCTTTTCACGGTATAAGTGAAGGAAATCGTATCCCTGTAGCAATTGGTAGGAGAATTCGGTAAAGGACATGCCATCGCTGGATTCACTGCTCAGCCGTTTTTTTACAGAGTCTTTGGCCATCATGTAGTTCACGGTGATGTGCTTTCCGATGTCTCGGATGAAGTCCAAAAAAGAGTAGTCTTTCATCCAGTCGTAATTGTTGACAAGTTCAGCAGCGTTTGGCGCATTGCTTTCAAAATCGAGGAATTTGGACAATTGCTTCTTAATGAATTCCTGGTTGTGACGAAGGGTCGGCTCATCCAACAGATTGCGTTCCTGAGATTTCAAGGAAGGGTCACCGATCATACCGGTAGCTCCTCCTATCAAGGCGATCGGTTTGTGTCCACAACGTTGGAAATGCCGAAGCATCATGATGCTGACCAAATGACCGATGTGTAAAGAATCTGCCGTGGGATCTATTCCTACGTATGCTGTCGACATTTCTTTTTTTAGCTGATCTTCGGTGCCTGGCATGACATCATGCATCATACCTCTCCACTGTAATTCTTGAATAAAATTCATTTAAAATTCCGTTATTGGGTTTTGTAAAGGTTAAATAATGTTATACTACTAAAATACTAGCATTATAGCTAACCCCTTGAACCGCAAAAGTACTTCTTATTTGATAATTAATAATAAAAGGATTGAAAAATTTGCTTAAACGAGTTTCATGAGTTATTTTTGTGTGTTATTATTCTTTTGGTATTAGCCATTTATGGCATATTATGCTTTTCGTTTTTATTTATTTATTTAAAAAATCAAACATTTATGAAACCACTCCAAAGTAATGTGTTGATTTTTTCTGTGAAAGGTTCGGTTCTCGGCACTAAGATTCAGGAATCATTGGCAAACACAAGAGCTGTAGTAGAATACACCTATAGTGTTCAAAAAGCATCTGAATTCATCGCTGAAGAAAACCCCTGTTTAATCGTTATTGACACTCCGTCAGACGACGCTAAGGCTATTGAACTTTGCAAAAAAATCAAGAAAACAAAGGAAGAACAGAAAATGAACGTGTACTTCCTTACTGACAACAACCAAAATCTGACCGAACAGCTCGAATGGTTTGACCTGGGCGTTGACGAATTTGGAACACGCGACACCAACTCTGCATTAATTACCCGTCGTGTGATGAACATTTTAGGCAAATATCTGAATAACTCCAAGGACGTCGTACCTCAAAAGGGTATTGTTATTGACCGCGAACGTTATTTGGTTTTCAAAGATGGAAAAGACATCTTCTTGCCTCGTAAAGAATTTGAACTATTGGTTTTGCTCGCTTCCAAACCGCTTAAAGTCTTCACCCGTGAAGAAATCTTTAAACTGGTATGGGGTAATAAATCCATTGTAGGCGATCGTACCATCGATGTTCACGTTCGCAAGATTCGTGAAAAAATCGGTGAAAATTATATCTCCACCATTAAGGGTGTAGGTTATAAGTTCGTAGGTTAAATCCAAACAAAAATACCTTCAAAAAGGCTGCGGAAACGCGGCCTTTTTCATTTTATACCCAAATTGTCAAAGTTTTTGGAAATCGATGTTTCCAATTTTTCTTCAGAAACGCCTAGATCCTCAGCAACTTTTTGGTATAGCGTTCGCAAATCAACATCCGAATCGTCCGTTTCGATAAAAAGACGGTCTATCGGACATGCGCGCAATGCCTCCACATGATAGTTCGAACCAAAGGACAAATAAAAATCTTTTCGAAGATACTGTTCAGCCAATTGGGCCTTACCCCGAAAACCATGAAGGATCCATATCGGAATACGTTGGTATCTTTTTTTTATTGCCAATAGCTCAGCCTGATGCCCGACATTATGAATGAGTACGGATTTGCAGGAAGAATTGGCTATCATCAATTGATATTCAAAAACAAACAGTTGTTTTTCAAGTGGAACGCCACAAGAATTATCCAGGCCGATTTCCCCAATAAATGCAATTTGCGAAGACTGCAGCAGGACGTTCAACAAAGGCATATTCTCAGAACTCCATTCGGATGCATGCCAGGGGTGAACGCCTGCACTTACAAATACTTCTGAAGTCATTGAATGAAGCTCCCCAGCGACCTCTGTATTGGGGTGAAGCTGAAGAGATAGAACCTTATTATAAGTAGGTTTTAGAAGGTAATTATGACTGTGGATATCTGTCAACATACTATGACGCGTTTAAGGCACTGGGTCGTATCCGTGACCACCCCAGGGATGGCAACTTAGAATGCGCCTTAAGGCCAGCCAGCCTCCTTTAAATGGCCCGTGTTTGCGTAAGGCTTCAATGGCATATTGCGAGCAGGTCGGCGTGTACCTGCAGGAAGATGGCGTATGTGGCGAGAGGGCCATCTGATAAAAACGGACCAATCCTATGAACAGCGTTGAAAACAGCTTCTTAATTACAGTTTGTATCATTGATGGTATCTTTTTCTTCAACAAATTCCGAGGTCAGCAATGTTTGCATTTTGGAAAGGGCGCTTATAACCTTTTTTTCTACTTTGTCATAATCCAACACTTCACTGGGAATCCAAACAAATGCCATCTGCACATGCAAGCTTTGCTCGGAAACATAGGTCGTCAGATCATTCTTATGAAGACGATAAGCCTCTCGGAGCAACCGCTTCACCCTGTTTCGGTCGACGGCGTGCTTGAGCTTCTTTTTTGGGACACTCATCAGCACCTTAAGCGAAGGAACCTCTTCCGTTTTGGAAGCTGTCCAGACAATACGAACCGGATAGGCGATGAAAGAAGCGCCCTTGAGAAAAAGCGCAGTCACCACCGTTTCACCGGTTAGTTTCTCTTGTTTTAAAAAGGTGAATTGTTGTCCCATCCTATAAAAAAGCAACACACTGTTTTCACAAAGGTAGGTGATTCTACCGGAAAACAGCGTGTTGAAAAGTTGATTCTTAAATTAGGCCTTTTTGGCTGCCTTATGGTTTTCCTTGATGTAAAGGTCAAGTGCACCGGTCATGGAAGGAGCTTCCGCAATTGGAGCTTCGCAGTCAAGACGCAGGCCGGCATCGCGAACTGCTTTTGCGGTGGTGGCACCAAAACAACCGATGGAAATTTCGCCTTGTACGAAATCGGGGAAATTTTTCAGAAGCGAAGCGATGCCTGCAGGACTAAAAAAAACAAGCATGTCGTAGTCGAACGTTTCTCCGGGTTGAAAGTCATTGCTAACCGTGCAATACATAATGGCTTTGGTATAGGAAACCTTCTTTTCATCCAACCTCACCATTAAATCGTCTTTGCTTACATCGGAAACTGGTATGAGGAACTTCTCAGTGCTGTGTTTCAGAATGAGTTGAACCAATTCATCGTTCTTGCCTGTCGAGGTGTGAAAAATCTTCCGCTTGCGGTAAACAATGTATTTCTGTAGATACAAAGCAACCTGTTCATTGATACAGAAGTACTTCATTTCTTCCGGAATTGTTATACGCATTTCCTCACACAGACGGAAAAAATGATCAATGCCGTGACGGGCATTGAAAACGACTGCGGTGTGATCGAGAATGGAAACCTTCTGCTGTCTGAAATCTTTTGCGGCAAGCCCTTCCACTTTTATGAAAGGGCGGAAATCAATTTTCAGACCATATTTATCAGCCAAATCAAAGTAGGGCGACTTTTCTGTCGCAGGCTTTGGCTGTGATACTAACAAATTCTTGATTTTCAAAATAGTATGATTAAAATTGAACGATTGATTTTACAACAGAAATAAGCCTCTATAAAACAATAAAATAGGTAATATTTCCAGCGCACAAAGGTACAAAATCAAATAGAAAAAATAGCCTTTGCCTATAGAAAATATTTGAATGGTTTTACTGAACATCCAAATTCTTGCCAAAAACAAGAATCCGAGTGTCCAATACATAATAAAGGAGTCGTTGGTGATGGCGCCGATTTCAGCGCCAATCAAAACTGGGGATAAGACCATCGCATAAAAAAACATAATGGTTTTATTATTACCTACCCAACGACTTGTTTGAATGGGAGAAAAGAATATCTTACCCAACACTTGATACAATAGACCTTGAATCATGAAGAATGCAACCGTAAATAGGAACAAACGGAAAAGGATGTTCGAGTCCAAGCCAAAACCTTGACTTCCAAGTTTCGCATTCAGTAGGACATGTCCCATTAAAGAAAAAACGACCAATGTCAGCATCCACAGGAAAAGGCTGAATCCTCCGCTTTGAGCAGAATCATTGGCAGATGCGACACGATCTGCAGGTGAAAAGTTGATTTTAGTATGCTGGGTAATCAGTCTCAATCCCCGTTTAAGCAAAAAGGCAACTAAGAATACTTCAAAAAGAAGTAGCGTCAACAACAAACTTTCTGAAACCATTTTATCGGGACGTAAAATGGCCTGATGACGCACAAAACCGAAATTATCCCTTTGTTTGAAATATTGTAGAACTTCTTGAAACCAAAAGCCGGAACCATGATAGAGTGCAGAATCGTGGCTGTAATTCCACTGTTTGACAAGGACAATCGTAGAATCGTTGGAAACAAGACCTCCCGAATGGGCTGTTGTGTCAATGACTGTGAGTGAATCTCCTTCCATCCTCTGACTAGTTGGGCACTGACTGGTGATTTTATTCGCAAAAGTACGCATTCTTTTTGTAATTTTGTACTTCAAACCCTAGTAATGAGTGCAACCGGAAACAATTTGACACTACTTACCGGCTCGACTGGCTTACTTGGCGGACACCTGTTGGTCCACCTATATCTAGCAGGTAAAAAAGTCCGTTGCTTGGTTCGATCATCTTCCTCGTTGGAGCAAATACGTCTTATTTGTTCGTTTTACAACTTATCCTTTGATGAACTGAAAAACTCGGTGGAATGGGTGGAAGGCAACACGTTGGACTTTGTAAAGCTTTGCGATTTGATGGAAAATGTGGTGGAAGTGTATCACTGTGCAGCAATGGTTTCCTTTCACACAAAAGACCGTACCGAACTCCTTCAAACCAATGTAAAAGGCACGTCCAACATGGTTGATGCGGCATTGAAAGCAAAAGTGAAAAAATTCTGCTTCATCAGCTCCATCGCTGCACTTGGCAGTACTCCCGATCATGCTCCCATTCATGAAGAGACTCCTCGAAAAAATGACGACGTCAACTCTGCTTACTCCGATAGTAAATTTAGATCCGAACTCGAAGTCTGGCGAGCTATCAGTGAGGGTTTGAACGCTGTCATTGTCAATCCGGGGGTCATTCTTGGTCCTGGCGATCCGAGCAAAGGAAGTTTGCTTCTCTTTAAAACAGGGAAAAAGGGCATGCCTTTTTATACGAAAGCCACTACAGGCTACGTCGATGTGCGAGATGTTTGTAACGTTTCCATTCAGCTGATGGAAAAAGAGCACTACAAGAAACGATTCATCCTCGTTTCCGAAAATGCACACAACGGTACCATTTTTGGCCTCATCGCCAAGGAGTTCGGGAAAAAGCCTCCCAGCTTTCTCGCTGGAAAAGCCCTTCTTAAAATGGGTGTCCTTTTGTCAACTGTAACAGGCTGGATGACGAACAAAACACCTCAACTGACCAATGCGACCATTCGGTCCGCTCAAAATCCACAGTCCTATTCCAACGAACGTGTCCGCAAATTATTGGACTATACGTTCATTCCCCTACAAAAAACCATCACTGACACCGCTGATTTCCTCAAGAGGCACAAACTGTAAAAAAAATAGCCGCATCTTTTTCTGGAGGCAGCCATTCATTTGCAGCAGATGTTTCAATAGGGAGTCAAGTACAAGGCACTGCTTGTGCAATCGTACCGGAGCGTACTTAAGGTACGTGAGGATCGATAAGCAAGCAGTAACGCAGTAATTGGCTTCCTATTGAGACATCTGGTTAGTCCTTAAATTTCGCTGACAAAAACTCACGATTCAACCGTGCAATGTTGGTGATGGAGATGTTCTTTGGGCATTCCGCTTCACATGCACCGGTGTTGGTGCAGTTTCCGAAGCCCAACTGGTCCATTCTGGCAACCATGGCTTTGGCACGACGGGCGCCTTCAGCCTTGCCCTGAGGCAGCATGGCCAATTGACTGACCTTGGCAGAAACAAACAGCATGGCTGAACCGTTTTTACAGGCAGCTACGCAGGCTCCACAACCAATACAGGAAGCAGAATCCATTGCTTCATCAGCAATCACTTTGGGAATGGGTATCGAATTCGCATCTGGTACGCCACCCGTATTTACAGAAACGTAGCCACCAGCCTGCATAATCTTGTCAAAGGCAGTTCGGTCCACCATCAGGTCCCGAATCACCGGGAAACCATGGGAACGCCACGGTTCGATAGTCACGACTTCACCGTCTTTGAATTTTCGCATGTGCAACTGGCATGTGGTCACATCTTCATCTGGTCCGTGGGGATGACCGTTGATGTAAAGCGAGCACATTCCACAGATACCTTCCCGGCAATCGTGGTCAAAGACGATGGGTTCCTTGCGTTCCTTCAACAGTTGCTCGTTCAACATATCGAGCATTTCGAGGAAAGAACTGTCGGTTGAAACGCCGTCCAGTTTGTAGGATTCAAATGCGCCTTTGGTCTTAGGACCACGCTGGCGCCATACTTTGAGGGTTATATTGATCGATTTTTCCATGACCGTAGATTATTTGTAATTCCGTTGTTGCACCTTGATGAATTCATAGTTCAGATCTTCTTTGAGTAGTTCTGGATCCTTTTCTTCACCGTTGTATTTCCAGCAGGAAACAAAGGAGAATTTCGCATCGTTACGAAGAGCTTCTCCTTCGGGAGTCTGATATTCTTCACGGAAGTGACCACCGCAGGACTCTTCACGAAGCAAAGCATCGCGAGCCATCAGTTCCCCTACTACTAGGAAATCAGCAACACGTAGGGCTTTTTCAAGCTCCGTGTTCTGATCGGTTCCGGAACCAGGAATAAATACATTGGACCAGAATTCTTTTTTGACACGCAAAATTTCCAAGAGTGCTTTTTCCAAACTGGCTTTGGTACGCCCCATGCCTACATTGTCCCACATGATTAGACCAAGTTCCTTATGCAAAGAATCAACGGAGCGTTGCCCCTGGATTTTCATCAGCTTTTCAATACGGTCTGAAACTGCTTTTTCTGCATCTTTGAACTCGGGTAGATCGGTGGAGAATCGTGGAGTACGTATCTCGTCGGCCAAATAGTTCTGGATGGTATAAGGCAATACAAAATAACCGTCAGCCAAACCTTGCATGAGCGCGGAAGCACCCAAACGGTTGGCACCGTGGTCGGAGAAGTTGGCTTCACCGATGCAGAAGCAACCGGCGATGGAAGTCTGTAGTTCATAATCCACCCAAACGCCACCCATGGTGTAGTGAATAGCCGGATAAATCATCATCGGAGTTTCATACGGGTTTTCGTCAACGATCTTTTCATACATCTGGAACAGGTTGCCATAACGGGCTTCAACAGTGTCGCGGCCAAGACGGTTGATGGCATCGGAGAAGTCTAGGTAAACAGCCAAGCCGGTTGCACCGACACCGAAGCCGGCATCGCAACGTTCCTTGGCAGCGCGAGAAGCGACGTCACGGGGAACCAAATTGCCGAATGCGGGGTATCGGCGCTCCAGGTAATAGTCGCGATCTTCTTCTGCAAGTTGGGCGGGTTTCAGTTTTCCAGCGCGAATGGCTTCGGAATCCTCTTTTTTCTTTGGGGTCCAGATGCGACCGTCGTTACGCAGCGACTCAGACATCAGGGTCAGCTTGGACTGGTTTTCACCGTGAACAGGGATGCAAGTCGGGTGAATCTGAGCGTATGCGGGATTGGCGAAATAAGCGCCTTTTTTGAACAGTTGAATGGCGGCAGAGGCATTGGAGCCCATGGCGTTGGTGGAAAGGAAGAACGTGTTTCCGTATCCACCAGTAGCAACAACTACAGCGTGCGCAGCGAATCGTTCGATCTTACCGGTAACCAAGTTGCGTGCAATGATACCGCGAGCTTTACCTTCAATAACGACGAGGTCAAGCATTTCATAGCGGGTATACAATTTCACGCTTCCTTCGTGAACCTGACGGCTTAGCGCAGAGTAAGCACCGAGTAGCAATTGCTGGCCGGTTTGACCCTTCGCATAGAAGGTGCGAGAAACTTGCGCGCCACCGAACGAGCGGTTGTCGAGCAGACCGCCGTATTCACGAGCGAATGGTACACCCTGAGCCACACATTGGTCAATGATGCTGTTGGAGACTTCGGCTAAACGATAAACGTTGGCTTCACGCGCACGGTAATCGCCACCCTTAATGGTATCGTAAAAGAGACGATAAACGGAGTCCCCGTCGTTTTGGTAATTTTTTGCAGCATTTATTCCGCCCTGTGCAGCAATAGAGTGCGCACGACGGGGCGAATCTTGAATACAGAAATTCAATACATTGAAGCCAAGTTCACCGAGTGAAGCGGCAGCAGAGGCTCCAGCCAAACCAGTACCCACGACGATGATATCGAGGCGACGTTTGTTCGAAGGATTCACCAGTTTCTGATGGGCCTTGAATTCGGACCATTTTTCAGCCAACGGCCCTTCAGGTATCCGGGCGTCAATCTTTTTAGTATCTTTTATTGCAGTCATAATAAATTGATTTTATCCCAGAAGGTTGGTGATCAGGTAATAAACAGGGATGGCCATGAACATCAGGATGATCAGTGTAGCAATGATGTTTGAGATCATTTTGATGCGGGGCAACCAGGTGTGGTTGCTTCCACCCAGAGACTGAATAGCACTCCAAACTCCGTGGGTCAGATGGAACCAAAGTGCTCCCAACCAAATCATGTAAAAAATGCAATATGCCGGCATCTGAAATAGGCCGGACACGATTTCAGAACCAACAGCAGGCTCGCCACCCATCAATTCGGGCAATTGCATCTTAAACCAGAAATTGAACAAATGCAGTCCCAGAAAACCGAGGATGATGAAACCTAGCACCAGCATGTTTTGGGAAGCCCAATCTACACCGGGAGCACGTTTTGAAACGGCATAGCGGTCTTTACCTCTGGCAATGAAATTCTGCAGTGACAGCCAGAATGCATAAACCATGTGAATGACAACTAGGGCGGCAAGGCCCAATGTACCTACAACAGCGTACCAGTTTGCACCTAGAAATTCACAGATCTTGTCATAAATTCCCGGAGAAATAATCACGAAGATGTTCATGATGCTGTGGAAGGTGAGAAACAGTACGAGCGCTATGCCAGTCACACTCATGACCAGTTTACGCCCGATGGAAGAATTAAAAATAAATACACCCATACCTTTGAATAATTAGTGAATATAGAATTTTTGGAGGATTTCCGGGAGCCCTTTTTTAAGGAGTTGCAAAATTACTTCAAATAGACTTCCCCCGCAAGTGATTAAAGACTTTTTTCCCAAGCTCGCTTTTGTTTTCTGCGTTTTAATCCCTACTTTTGATTGTACAAATCATCCCTTCAACCAAAAAGCCTTTAATCTCATGGAAAAAAATCCCGATTGCCTGTATTGTAGCAGAAATCAACTTCAACACGACCTGATGATCGAAATCTGCGACTTGAGCGTTTCCACCTTGTTTTTATTCAAGGAGCAGACCTATCATGGACGTTGCGTTGTCGCTTATAAGGATCATGCAAACCAGTTATTTGAACTTTCAGATGCGGACCGAAATGCGTTCATGGCAGATGTGACACGCGTGGCCAAAGTCATTTCAACAGCATTCAGCCCGGTAAAAGTTAACCTGGGCGCCTATTCCGACAAACTCCAGCATCTGCACTTCCATCTGGCACCAAAATACGTTGACGGGCCAGACTATGGCGGAACTTTTCAAATGAATCCCCAGAAGGTTTATCTTTCTGAAATTGAATACGAAGAAGTGATTGCAAAAATCAAGGCGGTGCTCTAAAATCTTATGCTTACTTTTGCACAAGCAACACAAGTAAGAATATGAACCACATCCATTCGGAAAAAATAGCCAAGGCCATTCAGAATCTTTCTGAATACGACTTGCTTAAAGGCCTTTGTCACGAGGAAATTGAGTCGAATCCGATGCCTTCAGCCTCGGTGCTTATGGATGTAGTGATCCTTTGCCGTGCCATCCTTTTCCCTGGTTATTTTGGCAATGCATCTGTCACAAGGCAAAACTTGTCTTTTCATATCGGGCTCAATGTGGAAAAACTGCATCAAATACTAAGCGCCCAGGTTTTGGCCGGCCTTTATTTTCAAAAGCAAGTCGAAGCCCACCTTAAAGGGGATTGCGATGATTTGCCGAAAAACCGCCAGGAGCAACAGGTCCTAAGGGACGTGGCCGAAGTCATCTCAGCTGCATTCATCGAATCGATGCCTTCCCTGAGAGACCTGTTGGCAACCGACGTGCTTGCCTGCTACAATGGAGATCCAGCTGCAGAAAGCATGGAAGAAATCATTTATTGCTATCCAGCCATCAAAGCCATTAGCAATTATCGCATCGCACATAAGCTGATGGAACTTGGTGTTCCATTGATTCCAAGGATGATCACCGAAATGGCTCATTCTGAAACCGGCATCGACATTCATCCAGGTGCAACCATCGGCACTCACTTCGCCATTGACCATGGGACAGGTGTAGTCATCGGCGCCACGGCTGTGATCGGGAATAATGTTAAGCTGTATCAGGGTGTGACGTTGGGTGCCAAAAGCTTCCCGCTGGATGAAAACGGACATCCGATCAAAGGTGTTCCCCGTCATCCCATCCTCAAGAACAATGTCGTCGTATATTCCAACGCGACCATATTAGGTCGCATCACGATTGGAGAAAACGCCACGGTGGGTGGAAACATCTGGGTGACCGAAGATGTTGCACCCAATGCACGCGTAGTCCAGTCAAAAGCAAGAAAATAATGTCTTTCGAACTCGTAGCCAAAACCATGCAAGGACTCGAAGAAGTTCTTGCCAAAGAAATCACTGAATTAGGTGGAGATGAAGTACAAATCGGTCGCCGAATGGTCTCCTTTTCTGGAGACCAGCGCCTGTTGTACAAATCCAACTTGTACCTACGCACTGCCGTCCGCATCCTAAAACCGATTGCTACTTTTAGAGCCAAGAATCCGGACGAAGTGTATGAACAGGTTCGAAAGATCCAATGGGAAAAGTATTTTTCTCCGAATCAAACGTTCACCATCGATACAGTAGTCTATTCGGAACTTTTCCGCCATTCCAAATTTCTGGCCTATCGCGTCAAAGACGGCATGGCAGACTATTTTATGGAGAAGTTTGAGAAACGCCCGTCGGTACGCCTTACCAACCCTGATATATACATCAATGTCCATGTTTCGCACGAAACGTGTACCATTTCATTAGACAGCTCCGGCGAATCGCTTCACAAAAGGGGTTACCGCGTGGACCAGACTGAGGCTCCGCTGAACGAAGTGCTGGCTGCAGGCATGCTGCTTTTGGCTGGTTGGGAAGGGCAATGCAATTTCATCGATCCCATGTGCGGGTCCGGGACTTTGCTCATTGAAGCGGCGCTGATCGCACTGAAAATTCCGCCTGGAATTTACCGAAAAGGGTTCGCCTTTGAAAAATGGCTGGATTTCGATGCCGAACTGTTTGAAGATCTTTGCTCGGAAGAGCCTGACGAAAATCCCTTCAAATTCAAGATTTACGGTTCAGACATGTCGGCCCAAGCAATCTCCATTGCTCAGAAAAACGTGAAAAGTGCCAGCTTGGGCAAACACATAGAGTTGGAGACCCGTTCCATTCAGAAAATTACGGAAGCACCTGAGAATGGGATGTTGGTGATGAATCCGCCGTATGGGGAACGCATCTCTTCGAACGATTTGCTAGCCCTTTATGAAACCATAGGAGAGCGGCTCAAACATGCATTCATGGGTTATACAGCTTGGATACTCAGCTATCGTGAAGAATGCTTTGACAAGATTGGCTTGCGCCCTTCCGCACGCATTCCTCTGATGAATGGTGCATTGGATTGCGAATTCCGAAAATACGACATTTTCCGTGGTAAGCGCAAGGAATTGTACGAGGATAAACCCATCACGCATGGCGAATAACGGGAAATTCTATGTGGTTTGGGTAGGGCATACACCCGGAGTCTATACGGACTGGGCCAAATGCAAAGCTCAAATTGACGGAGCTGAAGGTGCAAAATACAAAGCCTTCCAGACCAAGGACGAGGCGGAGAAAGCCTTGGGGAAGGGTTGGCATGCCTTTTACAAACAAGCTGCCCATGCCCGACCAACTAAAAATTCTCCCCGCCCCACGGGCGACTTCATTGCTGTTGATGCTGCTTGCAGCGGTAATCCGGGTTTAATGGAATATAGAGGGGTATTCAGGGAAAACATTAGGGAAATTTTTCACCAGGGACCTTTCCAAGAAGGTACCAACAACATCGGTGAATTTCTAGCCATCGTACACGCTCTTGCTTTGCAAATCGCTAAGAACACGCATTATCCGATCTATTCGGACAGCATGAATGCCCTGGCTTGGATAAAGAAAAAAAAGTGCAATACCAAATTGGTACAAACCCCAGCCAACGAGCCCATCTTCGACTTGATTGACAGAGCCGAGAACTGGCTTTTAAGCCACACCTGGAATATACCATTATATAAATGGGAAACGTCCTCTTGGGGGGAAATCCCAGCCGATTTCGGAAGAAAATAAGAACCTCGACACCACATGATAACTGTAAAAAAAGGTCCTGAGTCAGTAGGTGTGATTATCTCCACCTACAACAATCCGGCTTGGCTGGAGAAAGTTTTGTGGGGATTTTCCCTTCAAACCGTTTCTGATGTGGAGTTCATTATTGCCGACGACGGCTCCGGTCAATCAACCACGGATCTGATCAACCGTTTTAAAACGGAATTCAGCATGAACATCAAGCATGTATGGCAAAAAGACGAGGGTTTCCAAAAAAGCCGTATACTCAACAAAGCCCTTGAAAAAGCGGAATCCGAATACCTGATTTTTACGGATCAAGATTGCATTCCTCGCAAAGACTTCATTGAAACGCACCTAAGATTGGCTCGTAAAGGGTTTTTTCTTTCTGGCGGTTATTTCAAGTTGCCCATGTCCATCAGCATGGCGCTTACCCTCGAAGACCTGAAAAACGAATCTGCCTTCAACCTGAAATGGTTGTTTGCTCATGGTCTGAAAAAAAGTTTCAAGTGCTCCAAACTTTGGAAATGGAGATTCTGGTCTCGATTCATGAACCTGATCACCCCTACAACTGCTTCTTGGAACGGGTGCAACGCCTCCGGTTGGAAATCGGACATGATAGCCATAAACGGTTTTAATGAAGACATGCAATACGGTGGACAAGACAGGGAATTTGGGGAACGTCTTTGGATTCTTGGACTAAAGTCCAGGCAGATCCGATATTCAGCCATTTGCCTTCACTTGGATCACAAGCGGCCATATAAAACGGAGGAAACAATGCGTAAGAATAAGGCCATCCGGAATGAAACCAGGAAGACAAACCGATTGGAAACTCCCAACGGCATTCGCAAACTAATCTGAACGGACACCGATGGAAGCATCCTTGATTATTTCAGTATACACCGACACGATTTCGCTGAAAGCGGTGTTGGATTCACTAAAAAATCAATCCTGGAATAACTTTGAAATTGTAATTTCCGAAGATGGTGAAAGCACCGTTATGAAAGAATTCATAGCCACCTATCCCTTCAAGCATTCGTGGCAACACCTGACGCAGGAAGACCTGGGTTGGCGAAAAAACCGCGCTTTAAATCGGGCGATCCTTGCCTCAAATGCTGACTATCTCGTTTTTATCGATGGTGACTGTGTCTTACACCCTAGATTCATGGAAATGCATCATCGGTTTTCGAAAGAAAATCGGATTCTGGCAGGGAAACGAATAAAGTTGAACGAGGCGCTCACGGAAGATCTTTTACTTGAAAAACGAAGTTCTACCGACATCCAGCACTATTTATTCAAACATTTTCTCGAACTTCGAAAAATGGGCTTTCGCTTTCAGGAAGAAGGTCTGTTCTTCGATCCCGACAAACTCGTTGGCTTCATCCCTCGTCTTCGTAAAATGAAGCACCTGAAGGGCTGTAACATGTCTTTTTCAAGAACAGCCATTTTGTCAATCAATGGATTTGACGAAGACTATGTCCTTCCGGCCATCGGTGAGGATATTGATTTGGCCTGGAGATTTGAAAAAGCGGGATTCTTCCTTTTCTCGCTACGGAACTTGGCCGTACAATTTCACCTGCACCACAAGGAAAACTGGATGGATCAATCGGTCAATATCAAACTAATGGAAGATAGAAAAAAGTCCAATCAGTACTTTTGCCTGAACGGAATCAAGAAAATCGCTAATCCGATCTGATACTTTACGAAGCCTTAAATTTGCGATGTTTTTGCTTACGCTCGGCTCTGGCCCGAAAAGTCTGCACACTTCTATATTTGTATTTCAACATGGTTGCCAGACATTCTGACGTGTCAAAGCCACGTTCTTTAGCATAAGAATGGGCCAATACCTTAAAAAAATCGTCGTTTCCACGAAGACGTTCAAAGTTTCGACAACCTTTTTCTTGTCCAATTTTACAGAAACGCATCCGATTCAAATCGACCAACCAGAATCGAATGTCTTGTCCCTTTTCTTGAAACATGATGTTCCCCACAGACAAATCCAAGTGCAGTATGCCGGCCTCGTGCATACGGGCAACTAGAACACCCAATGCTTCGATAATGTATTCTCGTCCTGTCACATCGGAGCCGTCAGAGAATTCTCGCATCAATCTGTATGTTGCAATATGCTCGGAAACAAAATAAGAATAACCCAGCAAGCCAAAGGTTTTTGATTCCAGATAAGCAATCGGTTCTGGAGTGCCGAAGCCCATTTTTTTAAGCTTCAGCGCATAGAAAAAGGCTCGGCTGGCCTTAGAACTTCTAAAAAACGAATAGGCTATTCGGTTTATGAAAATGGGTATCCGATAGCGTTTGACATTGAGTGTCAAGCCCGGAACAGCGATCGATCTAAGCTCGTTTCGAGATTTGTAGATGATTTCCCCCTGTTGTTCAAAAAGTCCGGGAAGATTTTTCAGTATTGGCTCCAACTCCTTAAAAGCTGGATTTAGGACAAGCTTCATAGCCCAACCTCTTTTAAGACACGTTCAATGATGGTTTCTGGTAAAATTTGGTTCATACAGGCATAATCTCCTCTGTAGCAAGGCTCTTTTCCAAAAACAGAACAAGGTCTGCAAGAAAGGTCTGCTTGAATCATGTTTTTCTCTGACTGAAACAAGCCGTAGAAACCTGCAAAAGAATGGGTCGCTCCCCAAATGGAAAGAACTGGAGTATGCGCTAAGGAACTTAAGTGCATATTGGCAGAATCCATGGCAACCATCAAATCTAGAACGCTCATGAGCTTGACCTCTTCTTTTAGTGTTTTACCAGTGGTCACAACAACAGAAGGATAGTGTTCTTTCCATTTGATCATTTGTGCTATTTCCTCTTTTCCTCCTCCAAACAAAAAAACAGTAAAGCGGGCATCAGAAACAAAATGAGCCAATACGCGCTCTGCTTTTTCTAAGGGGTATACTTTTCCTTCGTGGCGGGCGAATGGTGCAAATCCGAGCCAAATCGTTTTTTTAGGGCCATATTCGAGTTCGAGTTCGGGCACGTTTTCAACTGTTTGACCCATTTTCGGCCAAAAGTCAAAATAATTCAGGGAGAGACCGGCACAGGCAAAGACATCCCGATACCGTTGAAAGGACGTCTTGAGTTGTTGCATCACTTTTTTGTTACGACGCGTCAAAAGGTGTCTCTCCTTCCGTTGCTTGTCAATTCTGAAAACAGGGATGCGATGCAATTTGAAGTAAAAACAAAAAACACGTGTTCGGATCACGTCGTGCATGTCACAAATGACATCCACATTTTTGAAACCGATTTCCTTATATAGTCTATAAAGTCCAAGGACACCCTTGTGTTTGCTGTGGATGCCGGCAGGGTGAAAAGTCACGTTCGAAGGGCACTGTTCGAACAAACCCGCCATCATTGGCTGGGAAACCATGAGAAACTCATGTTCAGGATATTGCTCTGCCAAAGCCTTCACCAAAGGGACGGAGATGGCGACATCTCCTAGCGCAGAAAGTCGTATGACCAGAATCCGTGCCATAGTTATTTTTTTGCGTACAATACCGGATTCAAAGACGGATCATTATACATTTTCATTTGCTTGTACACTTTCATAGAACGCTTTCCAGAGTCAAAATCTGAAAGCAATTGGTCAATTGCCAGAGAAAGGTCGCTCAGCTGCTCGTTCAAGACCATCAATTTCTGTTGGCATTGTCCACGATGTTCCACCTCCGCATCAGGACGATCGACTTCTGCTTGCATGTGCCAGATTTTCAAAATTAGAATGGACAAACGGTCAATGGCCCATGCTGGGCTTTCTGTATTGCAAACGGCGTCAGGCAAGGCTTCGACTTGCTGGTATTTGGCCCAAAAATAACTGTCTATTCGTTCAACCAAATCGGTACGGTCTTGATTGGATTTGTCAATGCGCCTTTTCAATGCCAACGCTTCCACGGGATCGATACCTGGATTCCTGATAATGTCTTCCAAATGCCATTGAACTGCGTCAATCCAGTTTTTAAGATACAAATCACACTCAATGGTATTGGAAGCGTAGGGATTAACGAAGATAGCATCGACATGGTCGGTTACATGGTAATTCCTGGTAGCTTCTTTAAATATGGAAGTAGAGATGGTGCTGAAGGTCATGTTTTTTCATTATTATTGGAACACAAAGATACATATTTCTTGTCTTTCCAATAGCAAGGGTGTGGAATAACCCCGTATTATTGATAACTTTGGCACATTGAAAACACAGATAAACGCTCCCATTCCAAAATGATCTCGATCATCATCTGCCTAAGGACACCGACTATTTCGCCTGCGTTGGATAAAAATATCTTTGAAAAGATTGGGGTGCCCTATGAAATTATTGGTATTGATAATTCCAATAACCGCTATTCGATTTTTACAGCTTACAACGAGGGTGTCGCCAGAAGTTCATACGACATTCTCTGCTTCATGCATGAAGATATTCTTTTTCATACCACCGACTGGGGGCCAAAAATCTTGAAACATCTTAGCGAACCTGATGCTGGAATCATTGGTGTTTGTGGAGGGTCAACCCTTTCGAATGTTCCTGCTTCCTGGAGTTTGTTCGATCAAAGAATGTTCATATTGCAGTCCTCTGCCAGTGGGCGGAAATCCGTTTTGCATAAAACTGGTCACGACAATCATTCTACTTCTAAGAAAGCCCTGCTTTTAGATGGCGTTTTCCTTTGCGCCCGAAAATCAGTCTTCCAAAAAATCCGATTTGACGATGTGACTTTTTCAGGCTTTCATTCCTATGATTTGGACATTTGTACACAGGCCTATCTGGCCGGGTATAAGAATTACGCCATCAACGACGTTTTGATTGAGCATTTTTCAAACGGACATCACAACAAACAATGGATTGTCAACACCATGATGCTTACTGACAAATGGGCCAAACTTTTGCCAATTTCCTTGTATCCAGCTACATTGAAACATATTGAAAAAGTAGAGTTCCAATATATGACTGGACATTTCGCCAAATGTTTGATCCGCGCCGGGTATAAAAATGAAGAATGCTTGCAAATCATTACCCGTTATTTAACCCATCATGCAAAATACCATAAAAAAACTTTTCTCCATATCCTATTACTGAAGATCCTTTTTGTAAGACTCACAAAAAGACCACATACCCTTATTGTTGCTTCGGGCAAACACTAAGAGGACCTATGACACTGCTCATTTTCGCCTATCAAAAAGTTTGAGTACATTTGTACCCCGTTATTTTTTTGTGTTCAATTGCCCTTATGAAAATTGTAGCCGATAATAAGATTCCTTATTTGAAAGGCCTTCTGGAGCCTTATGCCGAAGTGGTTTATCTTTCCGGAAAAGAAATTTGTAAACAAGATCTTTTGGATGCGGATGCTTTGTTGATCCGGACCCGGACCATCTGCAACAGAGAATTGCTGGAAGGTACCAATGTTCGGTTTATTGGCACCGCTACGATCGGCTTCGACCATATTGATACCGATTATTGCGCAGTCAAAAACATTCGTTGGGTGAATGCTCCGGGATGTAACGCTAGGGCTGTTGCTCAATATGTAACCTCGAGCATTCTCAGCTTCTCCCGCAAATACAATTTCAACCCGTCTGAAAAGACCATTGGCATCATTGGTGTTGGTCAATGTGGGCAAAAAGTAGAGCGTTACACCCGCCTTTTGGGCATGGAGGTGCTTCTCAATGACCCTCCACGCGCAAGAAATGAAGGGGAAAAGAATTTCATCAACTTGGATCGTATTCAGACAGATTGCGACATCATCACTTTTCACCCCATTTTGGAAAAGGAAGGACCAGACAAGACCTTTCACATGGCCGATGCGAACTTTTTTGCCAAGTTGAAGAAGCCCGTGTTCTTGATCAATACGGCTAGGGGCAGTATCGTCGAAACCAACGCACTAAAAAAAGCCATCCGTGACGGAAAAGTGATTGATTGCGCCATCGACTGTTGGGAAAATGAACCGGATATCGATTTGGAACTGCTTGAAAGGGTTCTGATCGCCACACCACATATATCTGGGTATTCTTCGGACGGTAAGGCCAATGCTACTCGAACGATCGTGGAGCAATTGAATATGTTCCTTGAGCTGAATATGCCTCCCAAAATTAGCCTTGAACTGCCCGTTCCCGATGAACCTCTTCTTAAGATTCACAAAAATAGCCCCCATAAAATTGCCTCCGCATTGTTGTATGCATATGATCCCATCAAGGATACGGAAGTATTGAAAAAATCGCCGTCCGCTTTTGAAGAAATCCGTGGGAAATATGTATTTCGAAGAGAATATAAAGCCTTCCGGATTGTGAATCTGGCAGAGTCAGAAGCAGAACTGCTTCGTGCGTTTGGGTTTCAAACACCGCCACGTTCCGAAATGAACAATACAGACGAGTACCGGGAGTAGCCTTAGCAATTAAATTCCGTCTGAATCAATTGCCTGATAATGTTGGGGTAATGAATGTATTCGAGTTCATGGACCCTGGCAGCTACATCGTCAGCAGAATCCTCAGCAAAGACAGGGCATTTGGCTTGAAAAAGGATGGCCCCCTCGTCGTAATGCTCATTAACCAGATGAATCGTTATTCCTGACTCCGTTTCTTTTGCATCAACAACGGCTTGATGGACATGATTCCCATACATGCCTTTACCTCCGTATTTGGGTAAAAGAGCTGGATGAATGTTCACGATACGGTTTGGAAAAGCAAGAATCAACGCCGAAGGTATTTTCAAAAGGTATCCAGCCAGTATGATAAAATCGATTCGTTCGTTTTTGAGGATTTTGGACAATTCATGACCATCTGAAAGCAACTCTTTGGAATAGGTGATAGAAGGAACACCAAGTCGCTTTGCTCGTTGATGGACCTGAGCTTCAGCCCTGTTGGAAATGATCAATCCAATTTCCACTCGATGATTATCTGAAAAAAAATGGATTATATTCTCTGCATTGGAGCCGGAGCCTGAGACCAAAATTGCTAAACGGATAGGAATCATTTTGTCTTTGAATTTATTTTTTCTTTGCACATAGTTCGTCATTTTGTGCAAAATGTTGCACTTTTCGGGAAAATTAGTAGGAGTATTCCATTTTTTATTCGTTCCTTTGTGCCGCTAAAATACGAATTAGATTTTATTATTAACCTAAAAAATGACCGTTATGTCTGATGTTGCTGCAAAAGTAAAAGCCATTATCGTTGACAAATTAGGCGTTGAAGAAACTGAAGTTACTCCGGAAGCCTCCTTCACCAACGACTTGGGCGCAGACTCACTTGACACTGTGGAATTGATTATGGAATTCGAAAAAGAATTCGGAATCTCTATCCCAGATGATCAAGCAGAAAAAATCACCACTGTTGGTGAAGCGATTGCTCATATCGAAGCTGTTGCCAAATAATAAGGCAATTAACGTATGGAATTAAAAAGAGTTGTCGTAACAGGCTTAGGAGCCATTACACCCGTGGGCAACAATGTGGCCGAAACATGGTCATCGTTGATCAAGGGTGTAAGCGGAGCCGGGCCTATTACGCACTTTGACTCGTCAAAGTTTAAAACAAAATTTGCCTGCGAAGTTAAAAATTTCGATCAAGGCGCTCATTTTGACAGAAAAGAGGCTCGCAAATACGATCAGTTTGCGCAATATGCCGTTATTTGTGCCAAAGAAGCGATTGAAGATTCAGGCCTGGACATTGAAAAGGAAGACCTCGATCGCATCGGAGTCATCTGGGGTGCAGGCATTGGGGGAATTGAAACGTTCGAACAGGAAGTCATAGAATTTGCCAAAGGTGATGGAACCCCGCGTTTCAGCCCGTTTTTCATTCCGAAAATGATTTCTGACTTATCCGCCGGACACATTTCCATGATGTACGGTTTTAGAGGTCCAAATTTCTGTACTGTTTCTGCATGTGCTTCTTCTTCTAACGCCATTGCCGATGCGTTCAACCTGATCCGTCTGGGCAAAGCCAACGTTTTCGCTTGTGGCGGATCTGAAGCAGCCATAACCTCTGCCGGTGTTGGTGGGTTCAACGCATTGCATGCGCTTTCTACCCGCAACGATGAGCCTATGACCGCTTCTCGCCCTTTTAGCAAGAGCCGTGATGGTTTCGTCATAGCAGAAGGCGGTGTTTGTCTGATTCTGGAAGAACTCGAACATGCACTGGCCCGTGGAGCCAAAATTTATGCTGAAGTTGCTGGTGTAGGCATGTCTGCCGATGCATACCACATGACCGCACCACATCCGGATGGATTGGGAGCTTTGAATGTGATGAAAAATGCACTCGAGGATGCCGAAATGTTGCCTTCAGATATCGACTATATCAACGTTCACGGCACATCGACGCCGCTTGGTGATATCGCAGAGACGAAAGCCATCAAAGCCGTTTTCGGTCCCTCAGCGTTTGATTTGAACATCAGCTCTACAAAATCACAGACGGGTCACCTTCTTGGTGCTGCCGGTGCGATTGAAGCGATGGCTTGCGTACTAGCCGTGCAGAATGACATCATTCCTCCCACCATCAACTTTACCGAAGGTGATGAAGATCCCGAAATTGACTACAATCTGAATTTCACGTTTAACAAAGCCTGCAAACGCGAAGTACGGGCAGCCCTGTCCAATACCTTCGGTTTCGGTGGCCACAATGCCAGTGTCATCGTAAAGAAATGGAAGCCAAACGCTTAATTTCAGACCTACTCATTCAAATAAGGCTCCTGACTGTTCAACAGAAGGAGCCTTATTTGTTATTCCACCGTATCTTGGGGTTTTACCCCTACAAATTGGAGTTGTATCAACAGGCCCTTCGACATAAATCGCAGTCTGTCCGGACGGACGATGGTCTACTCATCAACAACGAACGCCTTGAATATCTGGGAGACGCTGTTCTGAATGTCATCGTTGCGGATATTCTGTTCAAGCAGTTTCCAGCTGCGAATGAAGAGTTCCTAACCAAGACTAGAGCCAAGATCGTACAGCGCCAAAGTCTGAACAAAATTGCCATGGAGCTGGGCCTGAACACACTAATCCTTTCCTCAGCCTTATCGAGTCCGGATACCCACCTCTCCATTTACGGCAATGCCCTTGAAGCTTTGATCGGAGCCATTTATCTTGATCAGGGCTATCGCCGCTGCAAACGTTTCCTTGAGAAGAAAATCATAGACCGTTACATCGACCTTGAAGGCGTGGTAAGCACCGAAGAAAATTTCAAGTCCGCGCTCCTAGAGTGGAGTCAGCAGGAAAAACTCTCAGCAGAATTCCTGATGACTGAATTAAGCAAAAGTTCCACCAAGGGACCCCGATTCAGAGCAGCGGCAATCATCAATGGTATTCGTTTCGGACAGGGTGAAGGCCTTTCCAAAAAAGAAGCGCAGCAGAAAGCAGCAAAAGAAGCACTATTGTATATCCAGGACCCCTCAGTTAAACTTTCAGAATTATTGAAGGAAAGTCAACCAGTTGAATTTGAAAAAAAGGCTGACGCTATACAGATCTAACATTTTTAAACGCCGTATTTTTAAAGTTTTCACCTACTTTCAAGTCAAAAACTGCGAAAAAATCACTATTTTTGACGACGTTGACTGAAACCTGAAACCCATGGATTTATTGTCAGGATTATACAGCATGTACCTCAAAGATCGCTTTGGGGAAATACTGGACTTCGCTCAGGATGCCAATGATATCCAAAACGAACAACTGTCCAACCTCCTTTTGGAGGCTGCTGATACAGAATGGGGTAAAAAATACGACTTCAAGTCCATCTTCAGTTATCAGGAATTTCGGGAACGCCTTCCCATTCAAAGAATCTCAGACCTAAAGCCCTATCTCGAAAGAATGAGCAACGGTGAGGCAGACCTTCTTTGGCCAGGGAGCCCCAAAGATGTGATTTGTTCCATGAACGACACCTATGTCCCTATTACGGCACAGGCTATTGAAGAAACTTTTCAGCAAGGCTTCAGCGACAGCCTAACCATCCACATCAGCAAGAATCCGGACAGTAAATTACTCGAAGGCTTTTCAGCCAATGCCGGAAACGGTGCCGATTTGCCCTACATGAATGAATTGCACGCCCTATTACGCGAGAACGAACCTTTTTTAAACTCCCTATTGAACCTGCCAAAACGGGTTGGAGCTGATAAAGACGGAAATCCATCAACCGAATTGGTTTTAAAAGAAGCACTTGGACAGAAAGTGACCAGCTTTAAGGGAACCTCCCACCGATTGCAGGAACTTTTAAAAAAGGCCTACCGGAAAACAGGGAAGAAATCGCTAAAAGAAGTATGGCCGGATGCAGAAGTGCTGTTTGTTCGCAGTCCATTAAATTCCGCATCCCTTCATGAGTCGAAAAAAGTGTTGCCCGAAGGCCTCCTCCAGCAAGCGACTTACTGCACGCCGGAAGGCTTATTTGGTATTCAAGATAACCCGGAAGACCCCTCCTTTCTACTCATGCTCGATTTGAGCACCTTTTTTGAATTTATTCCTGTTGGGGGTACGGATCAAGAGATTGTTCCACTGGAAGATACCGGAGCGGGTATCGATTATCAAATGGTTCTAACCAATTGTTCAGGCTTGTGGCGATGTTGTTCGGAAGGCCCACTACTCCGATTTGTTTCCATCCGACCATACCGCTTCCTCTTACTTTAGTTTTTTAATGAGCACACTTATGCAAAACGATTTAGTCCTTTACAATACCCTACATCGTAAAAAAGAAGTTTTCAAACCCTTACATGAAGGCCGTGTCGGCTTATATGTCTGTGGCCCTACCGTTTATGGTGATGCACACTTGGGGCATGCACGCCCTGCAATCACCTTCGATTTGTTGTTCCGTTATTTGACTGTGCTCGGTTATAAGGTTCGATATGTTCGAAACATTACGGATGTAGGACATCTGGAGAATGATGCCGACGAAGGCGAGGACAAGATTGCGAAGAAAGCACGGCTGGAGCAACTCGAACCGATGGAAGTGGTTCAGTTTTACGTAAATCGTTACCATCACGCCATGGATGCTCTAAACGTATTGCCACCAAGCATTGAGCCCCATGCATCGGGTCACATCATCGAACAGATTGAATTCGTTAAAAAAATTGTTGCAAACGGTTGGGGGTATGAAAGTGCCGGCTCCGTCTATTTTGATGTGGAAAAATACAACAAAACGCATCATTACGGTAAGCTTTCGGGTCGAAACATCGACGAGTTGATCTCGACTGGTCGCGAACTGGATGGTCAATCGGAAAAACGCAATAACGTTGATTTTGCCCTTTGGAAAAAAGCTGCACCGGAGCATATCATGCGTTGGCCCTCACCCTGGAGCGTCGGATTTCCAGGTTGGCACCTCGAATGCTCTGCCATGGGCACTCGCTACCTTGGTGAAGAATTCGACATTCACGGTGGAGGCATGGACCTGATGTTTCCACACCACGAATGTGAAATTGCTCAATCCGTAGGTGCTTTAGGACACGAAACGGTACGTTGTTGGATGCACAACAACATGATTACCATTAATGGGCAGAAGATGGGTAAATCCTTAGGGAATTTCATCACGTTGGAAGAATTCTTCGAAGGCAAGCATCCAGCACTGACTCAGGTATACAGCCCCATGACCATTCGATTCTTCATTCTGCAGGCCCACTACCGCAGTACCGTAGATTTCAGCAATGAAGCTTTGCAAGCATCAGAGAAAGGGCTCGAACGCTTGATGGACGCTTATGTTCGATTAAATAGAATAACCGCCACGGAAACTTCCACTGTTGACGTCATAGGGCTTCGTAAAAAGTGTTTTGAAGCAATGAACGACGACTTGAACAGCCCCATCGTGATTTCTCACTTGTTTGATGCCAGTAAGAGCATTAATTTAATCAGTGATGGCAAAGAAACCATCAACGCAGAGGATTTGAACGAATTGAAGGAAGTTTTCGAACTTTTCATTGTCGACATCCTTGGCCTAGGCCTGGAAGAAAGCGCCAACCAATCATCCAGTGAAGGCTATAAAGGCGCCATTGATCTCCTGTTGAACATGAGAATGGAAGCCAAGACCAACAAAGATTGGGCAACCTCCGACAAAATTCGGAACGAACTGACGGCCCTTGGATTTGAAATCAAAGACACCAAAGAGGGTTTCGAGTGGAAGCTGGTGAAGTAGGTTCTATTTTCCAGAAGACCTTGCAATTGGATATTTTGTTTTTTCACCGCTTCTAAAGAGGGCTTTGACGAATCCAACCCGTATGGGAGATTCTATTAAGAGCGGAATACGGTTCTTATCATCCGAAATCCACATTTTTAGCACATCACCACGCTTAAAAATATTGCCTTCAACCATACTGAGTGTAAAAGCGTACGCATTGTAAAAACCGTCACCATACAGTTTGATGCGCTCCTTCCCAATGTAGGTTAGGTGAACCACATATTCACCATCATCCAACCGAACAGGAATATCCAGCCGTTTGCCGAGGATATACATATCCGGACTTGAAAAAAACCGAAGACGGTAAATACTGGTTACGATATCAAATCCACAACGGGTCGTTTCGGATTCCACTGCCGGACGCCACCCGCGTTTGCGCTTCAACCGTGTTGTTATGCGCCAGGTTTCATCCGTCTTTTGGAATGTAAAGTCATCAATTCCGTGCCAGTTATCTTCGTGCGTATATTTAAAAGCCCTGATTGGTGCTAGCGTTTGGGTATCGATATAGGAAACCAGAGTATCTCGAACTCTATAAAAAACATCAAATGATTTGTGGGATCTCCCCTGAGCTACAAGCTGATAGGCAGGCTTCTTATTGTACACCGCATTTCGTACTCGAAACTCGCAAATCCCGGCAGGAATCCAAACAAAACCAACATTGTAATAAAGCTGGTAATTGAGATGTTCACCAGGCACCAACAAGTCATTGCTGACGGAACACAGGTATTGTGAATGGCCGGTTAGGGGCAAACAAAACAGTAAAAGGCCAAAAAGAATGCGTCGTTTCATCAATTCTTCTCCTTTTCCTTTTGAATCAAGTCTTTGGGTTTTTGATCCAACAAAGGCAACTCACGCACATTCCATGGCTCTTCCACATCCCAGTTTGCACGCAGCACCAATGCTTTTGGGTTATAGAATACGTTTTCTGGTTGCCTTCTTTCAGCATAATTTCCTGTATCCCAGCGAAAATTTCCGTTCAAATCCTCGATGACACGCAGGTAGTACGTCCCAGGGGCCAGGTATTTAAAGTCGGCCACATTCTTTTCGATCTGAATTCGACGAACCACTTTATCGGACTTGTCCAGAAGTTCGGCAAAACCCTGAGCTTTTAGTCCACTGATTTTGGCAATCAGACGGGAGTATTCCTCCTCAGCACGTATCTTGAAAGTTTGGCTGAAGAGATTGTTCACCTTCCCGTAAACGCCTTTGATGGCTGCCGAATCGATTACAAATCGGTACTCCGTATCAAATTTCCATTTAGCATCCAACAAGAAATCTCTGATTTTAAGGGTATCCGTGTAGAAGGAAAAGGGCGTCTTAACCCAAGCAGTATCTTTTTTCATAAATAATTGCGAAGTAACCCCTTGGGCATCACGAATTGGTTCATCGACTTCAAACCGAGGGATGCAGTAAATATCCATGACACTTTGCAAGTTCGACTTCAGCCCTAGAGGAGGTCTTGCAGGGATGGGTGAAGGCACCGTTTCCTCTTTTTTCTCAGCCTTGGGGGTGTTTTTTTTAACCGTGCCAACTTTGGGCTTAAAAGACCTTGAAATCAACGTGACGGTATCTGTCCAAGGGATCAAGGCATTCATGGAGTCCGTTTTCAGATAGTCCAACTTGAGTTTGAGTGTATCCATTTGGGTTACCAGCGTATCGGTTATCCAATAAGCAAGCGTATCGTTTGTCAAATTCTTTTCAAGAACATACCAGTCTTTAACCTCCTTGTTAAGTAGTGTCAAAGTCGGTAAAGCCTCCGCTTTGTATCCAAATGTCAACTTAATTTTATTTCTTGGAGTCCGCTCTTTTTTCGCCAAATAGTGTCTGCCAAAATCCTCCGTAAAATATCGAAGAATGATGTTGTCAGGTTTAAAGCAGGTGATGGGACGCACTAGGATTGTATCAACCGTAGCGGTGTCTTTCCAAATGGTATCGTTTCGGGTACAAGGTTCTGTCCAGGGAATCAGTGCGGAATCCATGAAGGCAATGGCTTCACCTGGCTGATCAAAAGCATAATCCCTGTTTTTATCATCCAGTGCATATACAAATGCAGATCCTTTTGGCAACCCTTTCAATACAAAGCGACCGCCCTTGGTCGATTTCGTAATGCGTTCAAAAGCCTTATCTCGAAAGGATGAATCAGCAGCATTGGAATGGGTTCCTACAATGATGCCTGTCACTGGATTCAGGTTCGAGGCATCAACCACGTTCCCTGAAAACCGCATGGAATCAATGTGGTCTCCCGTTGAAAAGGAAAAGGCATAGTCTCCATATTTGTTTCCTTCATTGAAGTCGACAATGGCATCGGTAAAATCAATCGTATAGGTGGTGGCAGGAACAAGACTGTCCGAAAGCAGAACCACCACCTTATTGCCAACCCCTTTAGCAACTGGAGCCTGTTTTTGAGGAGGAGAAACAATCACCTTTTCGGAGGGTGACTTTAAAGAAATTAGCTCGTCAAAAGAAATCTCGATGCGTTTTTTTGAGTAATTCACGGTATTCTCAAGAGGCAGAGAGCCGATGAGTTTAGGAGGTTTTTCATCTTTGGGGCCACCCGTTGGATTGCCCACGCTGGCACATGCCGAAAGCAGTGTAAGGGCAAACAATGCCATACCAAATGATCCGTTCGTTTTTCTCATAACAACTTCGACGGAGCGGTCCGTCTTACCCGGTTAATTTGTACAGGAATTCGCATAGACTTCTGAACCTGTGACGCAAATGTACGAGTATTTTGACTACGTTTTGGTAAGGGCTTGGGCTTTTTTAACAGTTAGTGAGCTTTCTTAAAGGTGCCTGCCTATTTTTTTCTGTATCTTTGACCTTTGATTTTGCAAATTAACAACATTTTATGAAGATTGCTCTGATCGGATATGGCAAGATGGGTCATGAAATTGAACGAATCGCCCTTGAACGCGGGCACGAAATCGTATGCACCATTGACATTGACAACCTGAATGATTTCGACTCTGACACGTTTCGTTCGGCTCAGGTTGCCATTGAGTTCACTCGTCCGGAAACCGCATTGGAGAATTACCGCAATTGTTTTAAGGCCAATGTCCCTGTCGTTTCTGGCACTACGGGCTGGTTGGAACACATCGCCGAAGTGAAGGCGGCTTGTGAAAAGGGTCAGACCTTTTTTTATGCTTCGAATTTCAGCCTAGGCGTAAACCTGTTCTTTAAACTCAACAAAATGCTGGCTGAAATGATGAATGCTTTTCCAGCGTATGACGTTCGAATGAAAGAAGTGCATCATACACAAAAATTAGATGCTCCTTCTGGCACAGCCATTACGTTGGCAGAAGGCATACTGGAAAATCTGGACCGCAAAACATCCTGGGTGAAGGATGTTTCCAACAATCCTGAAGAATTGGTGATCACTTCTGAAAGGACTGGACAGGTTCCAGGTTATCATGAGCTAATCTGGGAATCGGATGTCGATACCATTACCATCGCCCACGATGTCAAAAAGCGAGCAGGTTTAGCATTGGGAGCTGTTCTGGCTGCAGAATTTACTGCCGGCAAAAAAGGCTTCCTTGGAATGAACGACATGTTGGGTTTCTAATCTACCAATCATTTACAAAAAACAGTCGCCCCATGAGCAGCCCTTTTAAAAGCCGGTTTTCCGCCACTCGTGCCAAATGGATTCGTTTGTCCGTCTGGTCTCTCATCACCATTCTTTTCTCTATATGGACCAGCAGCGGTTGGTGGCTTTTGGCCTTGCCCTTTTTCTTAGACCTCTACATCACCCGGATGCTCCCTTGGGGATTTTGGAAAAATTCAAAAAACAAGACGTTCAAAAGCGTCATGGACTGGGTGGACGCCATCGTGTTCGCTTTGGTGGCAGTGTACATCATCAACATCTACTTTTTTCAGAATTACCAAATACCGTCCTCATCGCTAGAGAAATCACTTCTTGTAGGTGACTTCTTGTTCGTCAGCAAAGTGGATTTCGGCCCCAGAGTCCCCAATACCCCATTGGCATTTCCACTCGCTCATCATACCTTGCCACTTCTCAACATCAAGTCGTATTCCGATAAGCCGCTTTGGGATTATAAACGTGTCCCTGGTTTTACACATATTAAGCGCAACGACATCGTGGTATTCAATTTTCCTGCTGGAGATTCTGTGCCTGTCAAATACACCAATCCGGATTACTACTCCTTGTGCACCTACATGGCTCAAGAAAACAACGTCACGACCGAAATTGCCGGCCAATACATCAAGAGCCATCCTGAAACATTCGGAAAAATGATTTTCAGACCGGTTGACCGTCGCGAAAACTATGTGAAACGCTGCATCGGCTTGCCTGGTGAAACCCTACAAGTAAAAGACAATGTGGTTATGATTGACGGGAAGCCGATTGAAGATCAGCCCGGTGTTCAATTTAACTACTACGTACAGACCAAAGGGTCCTACATCTCCGATGAACTTTTCCGTAAATGGGACATCAGCAAAGACGATCGCTCCATGATTGCCCAAACCGATTACAAAGCCACCATACTCCCTTTCCATAAGGATGCCAACGGGAAAATGAACCCGGTTTATCAATTCCCCGCTACCAAATCTGTGATTGAAAAGATTCGCAAAAGCGCCATCATCGATACCGTCATTATTGAACCGGATGTACTTGGCGAACTTGAAATTGGAGGCTTGACCTATCCCTTGAGCCCCGAAATCAAATGGAAAAGGGATCATTTCGGACCACTTTGGATTCCAAAAAAAGGAGCCACCATTGCTTTAACACATCAGAACCTGCTGCTTTATTCCAGAGTGATCCATAACTACGAAGGGCATCTGCTGGAAGTCCTTGACGGCAAAGCCTTTTTGGACGGGATGCCAGCCACAACCTATACGTTCCAGATGGATTACTATTGGATGATGGGTGACAACCGCCACAATTCCGCCGACTCAAGGGCTTGGGGTTTTGTGCCTGAAGATCACATCGTTGGAAAACCTATTTGTGTTTGGCTGTCTCTTGACAAAGACAGAGGAATATTTGATGGTAAAATTCGTTGGAAACGGTTCCTCAAAAAAGCATATTAAAATTCTTACCCCTTGGCTCCATGAAAACCAGACAATGGATTCTGATCTTGATTGGCGCAGCCCTGCTGGCATTGACTATCCGTGTCTTCCTAATTGATACCATTCGGGTGGCCAGTCAGGCCATGTCGGACAGTCAAGAAGTGGGAGACAGGCTCTTTATCGAAAAATGGACTTTAGGCGCACGCATGCCAATGTCATTAGGCATTCCACTTGCTCCAGACAGTCTTTTCGGGAAAAAATCCTATTTATTGTTGGGAAAAAATCCAAAGCGTAGTCATGCCTTTGGTACGATTCAAAGGAATGATTTGCTGGCTTTCAACGATCCCACCTCTCCTCTTCTTCCAGACAGGTCGCCCATACTTTTGAGCCGATGCGTTGGCCTGCCTGGTGAACTCTTTTTCTTAAGTAAAGGGAAAACAGTCATCAATGGAAAGAAACAACCTAGGTCTCAGGACGTTTCATTTTGCTACAGCTATCCGATTGGGCTTCTCAGAACACTGCAACAAGTCATGTCTGCCTGCAAAATTAAGCGACCGGTTTATCAGGACAATGATTCTGGCTTTGTCTATTTAACGCGTCATGAATGGCTTTGCTTGTTTCGAGTAAAGGAACAGGTGAACTTGGGTTTGAAACTTCGTCTCTCCAACTTTGATGAAAAGAAAATCCTGATCCCTGCCAAGGGCAGTAAAATTGTATTAAATGACAGCACGTTTAAAATGTATGGACAACTGATCAATCGTTTCGAAGGTGTACAGTTGAAATTAGACACAGCCGGCAACATTCTTAAAAACGGACATAAGGTTCGTTTCCACACGTTTAAAGAAAATTACTATTTTCTCATCAACGACCATCAAGGGTTTCTCAACGACAGCCGCAGTTTTGGATTGTTGCCCGAAAGACTCATCATTGGCAAAGCTTGGATGGTTCTTTTTTCTCCTTCCAACAAGCGATTCCTAGAAATAATTTAGTACAAGGCTTCGATTTCATCGGGAGAAATCGGGAGCCTTTTTCCTAGCATCCGACATCCTGCTTCAGTCACCAAGGCATCGTCTTCCAAACGAATACCACCTGTTCCGATAAATTGTTTGGCACGGTCGTAATTGACAAATTGAGGGAGGATTTTTTCGGATTCCCATTTTTGGATGAGTTCAGGCATAAAATATAAACCCGGTTCGACAGTCAAGACGAATCCTGGTTGAAGGCGACGCGCTAGGCGCAGGCTTCGTAAACCGAACTGAGTACTTCTTGAAATCTCCTCGTCATATCCCACGTAGCTCTCTCCCAAATCTTCCATATCGTGAACGTCCAGCCCCATCATGTGACCAAGACCATGGGGCATGAAAAGTGCATGAGCGCCGGCAGCAACGGCTTCATCCACATTCCCTTTAAGAATGCCTACAGACTGAAGGCCTTTTGCCAGGACTTTTGCGGAAGCTAAATGTACCTCTTTATAAAGAACTCCCGGACGAATCAGTTCAAAGGCTTTATTATTGGCATCAACGACCATCTGATAGATTTCCTTCTGCTGTAAAGTATACGTACCACCGACAATCGCTGTTCGGGTAAAGTCGCAGGAATAATGCTCCAGAGATTCTGCGCCGGCATCACATATCATAAATCGGCCTTTTACCAGTATACCCTCGTGGCTATGCCCATGCAACACTTCTCCATGCTGTGAAAGAATCGTCGGAAAAGAGAGCCCAAAGCCTCTTGAAAGGGCAATACCCTCGATCAAACCGGCAATATTGCGTTCGCTTTCACCGGGAAGTGCCATTTTTAGGGCTGTGAGATGCATCTCATAGCCGATGGAAGCTGCTTGCTCAATTTCGGCGATTTCTTCGGCACTTTTGACTGAACGAAGGGCTACGACGGCACGTATAAGGGGTTCAGAGGCCTTTGCCTTAAGTTGCAAGGCAGGAATTCCCAGCAGCTCTTCCAACTGCAACATCGTCCATGCTCTGTGCTGAGGCAGAAAATGAATGTTTCTGTTCAACCCTTGGGCTTTTTTGATGTAGTCCCCTAATGCTGAAGTCGGCCTAGTTTCTAAGATTCCTGATTTCAGTGCCAGCTCCCCCAGACTGGGCAACGGGCCCGTCCAAATGATATCGTCCATGCTCAATTCATTGCCAAACAGGATGGTTTTTCGTTCATCCACATCAATGACTAGAAACAATTCCGGATGGTCAATCCCAACGAAATAGACAAAATGGCTGTTTTGGCGAAAATGATAGGTATTTTCCGGATAATTCATTGACGAATCCTTGCTGCCGGGTAAAAGGATTAAACCTGAACCTATTTCTTGACACAGAAGGTCACGGCGTTGCTGATAAGTGTTAGATGAGAACATAAGGAATTATTTTTTGTTTGACGAATATACATCATTTGCCTTTGAAAATCTCTGCTATTGACTTTCATTTTCCAAAAAAACACGGTTATTAAAAAAAATATCCTGATTTTGAACAAACTGATGATTTTTTAAATATTTTTACAAAACGTCTTGTTACTGATTTGTTTCCTTTCTTCAAATACCACACGGATGAGAATACGGACAAAACACAAACGGCTTTCCCTCATTTACTTTTTATTATTTCTTTTATCATTCTCTGTTTCAGCTCAGAATACCAAAATCGCCTTTTCGCCCCAGTGGTTTCCTCAAGCTCAATTTGCAGGCTACTACGTGGCTCTGGAAAAGGGCTTTTACAAGGAACTTGGCTTAGACGTTCAAATCATTCACCCTTCGGGTACGGTATCCGCTTTCGATAATTTGAACAATGGGAATGTCGATGTCATTTCTTCCTTCCTGATGGATGGACTCAAGGCAAGAGCCAATGGAAGGCCCTTGGTTCATATCGGGCAGTTATCACAGCATTCTGCATTGATGATGGTTACCAAAAAAACCAGTGGGATCGATCAAGCAAAAAAGCTGAACGGAAAAAAACTTGGGTTGTGGAGTTCCGGTTTTCAGGACATACCTCGGGCCTTCATACGAAAATATGGGTATGATCTTCAAATCGTCCCTATTTTGAATACCGTAAATCTGTTCCTTCTCGACGGCGTGGATGCCCTAACGGTGATGTACTACAATGAATATGATCAATTGATCAACTGCGGCTTAAACGAGGAAGAGCTCCAGTCGTTCTTCTTTTCGGACTATGGATTTGATATTCCAGAAGATGGCTTGTATTGTCTTGAAAATACGTACGAACAAAAAAAGGATGCATTGAAAAAATTTGTGCAAGCCACCTTAAAAGGTTGGGGTTTTGCTGCTCAAAATAAAGAATACACGATTGGGCTCATTGTCCGTGAAATGGATAAAGCACATCTTCCAAACAACAAAGCGCATCAGCAATGGATGCTCAATAAGGTTCTGGAGCTTATTGAGCCTGGAAAAAAAACCGTTCAAAAAGGGCAATTGGGCAGAATGGATTTCGAGAGTGCTTTGCAACTATTAAAAGGGGACCAAACCACCACCTATTCCAACCCGAACATCCGGATGGAAGATTTCAGCAAATAATGGGAACGGAAACATGAAACGAAACAGTCTGTCTTTTAAAATTATTCTTCGAGTCTTGATTTCATGCATTGCCTTGGGATTCATGATCTTCGCCATACAATACTCCTACACGCGGTATATGGTTGAAAACACCACTCGTGAAAATGCACAGCTTTTAGCAGAAAATGCGGTGAATGAAATTGAGAAAGTAATTCGCCCGGTGGAAATGATCCCTGAAAATCTTGCTTGGATGATGGAGTCAAACGTTTTGTCAGAAGATTCCATCTATTCTTTCCTAGAGAAATTGGTTCGAAACAATCCAGCCATTTATGCCAGTGCCATTGCTTTTGAACCTGGTATTTCCAGACAAGGGATTCACTATTTTGCACCCTACGCGCATAGGGAAGGGAAAAATATTCATACCACCCAACTCGGTTCTTCCACGTACGATTATTTCATCATGGATTGGTATCAGATACCAGCCACCCTTCGAATTCCCTATTGGTCTGAACCCTATTTCGATACGGGTGGGGCGGAAGCATTGCTTTCCACCTATTCAGTCCCCTTTTATCTGAGCAAAAATGGCAAAAAGGTTTTTGGAGGAATCATCACTATTGACATTTCATTGGAATGGCTTACCAAAATCGTCAATTCTGTCAAAATATTCAAGACGGGTTATGCCTTTCTGATTTCTAGTACCGGCGTTTTCGTGACCCATCCGAATAGCGAATACATTATGAACCAAAGCATTTTCGCTTTGGCAAAGGAGGTTTCAATTCCTAAACTGAGGGAAATTGGGCGAACGATGATTCATGGTAAAAACGGCTATACCTCTGTCAAATCTCCCGAAGGTGAAAAAACATGGATCTATTATACCTTCCTGCCTTCTACCAAATGGTCGTTGGGCGTCGTATTCCCGCACAACGAAATGTATAGCGACATTCGACAACTTACCGTATTGATTCTCCTTTTATCGGCCATCGGCCTTGGGTTGCTCGTGTTTTTTACGGTACGAATCATCAACAAACAACTAAATCCTTTGGCCAAGTTTGCACATTCTGCACGTGTCATTGCCGAAGGAAATTTTGATGTGGAATTGCCAAAAATAGAAAGCGGCATTGAAATGAAGGAACTGCATGATTCCTTTGAATTCATGCAAAAAGAATTGGCTGATTACGTCATCAACCTGAAAGAGACAACCTCCGCCAAAGAAAAGATTGAAAGTGAACTTCGTATTGCCAAGGAAATTCAGATGGGAATGATTCCACACATCTTTCCACCTTTCCCAAACCTGCCTGAGGTAGAATTGTTTGCTTCGCTTGAATCTGCCCGAGAAGTCGGAGGCGATTTATATGATTTTTTCTTGTTGGACGAAAATTTATTATGCTTTGCCATTGGTGATGTTTCCGGGAAAGGCATTCCTGCATCCTTGTTTATGGCGGTAACCCGCACCTTGCTTCGGTCGGTCGCCAACAAAGACACCAATACGGCTGAAATAACGGCATCCATAAACAAGACGTTAAACATCAGTAACGAGTCAAGCATGTTTGTCACCCTTTTTGTTGGAATACTGAATACGAAAACTGGAGCGTTGCGATTTTGCAATGCCGGCCATAATCCGCCAATACTAATTAGAGACGGTAAAACGGCCGATTTTATCGGATTGACTAAATCCATACCCGTGGGCCTTTTCGATGATTATGTTTTCACGGAAGAAAAACTCCAGCTGGGGGCGAACGACCAAATTTTCCTGTATACGGATGGTTTGACAGAGGCCGAAGATGTAGATAACAATCAGTATGGCAATGAACGTTTGATCAAACAAATCCTGACCCATGCAGAATGCTTGCCCAAAAAGCTGGTCGAAGAGGTAAACGACGACGTTAAATTCCATGTAAACGGGCATATTCAATCGGATGACTTAACCATGATGAGCATCATTTGCCACCGAAATGTATAAACAAGAACAGCTGACCCTTAAAAATGATGTCCGAGAACTAAGCAGACTGGCTGATTTTCTGGAACAACTTGGTTTACGTTGGTCCTTAGAGCCCAAAGTCTTAATGGCCGTCAATTTATCGTTGGAAGAAGCCGTGTCGAACATCATCTTTTATGCGTACGAAGATACTGAAGAACACTTTATTGATATTCAATTTCAATTAGTTGAAACCAAGTTGACCCTACTAGTATCGGATGATGGCAAGCCCTTTGATCCTCTAAAACGGGAAGAGCCCAACACGAATTTACCACTGGAAGAACGACCCATAGGCGGATTGGGTATTCACTTGATAAAAAAATTGATGGATACCCTTTCGTACGAACGTAGTAAGCAAATGAATCATCTGACCTTAATAAAAAATTTACCATGATCATTAAGCAAAAGATACGGAAATTACTAAATGGGCTAATGGCTTTGCTAATTACAGCAGGTATATTGTTACTTGCAGACCTGGAAAACCGCATCCGTCCCACTAAAGTAGACGGAAGTTCTTCAACAGTAAACAGCAAAGACCTTTATGCAGTGAAAGGCAATATCTATCGACTTGGTATGACCTATTTTGGTCCGGACAAAACGTTTGATGCAGCCTTGGAAGGTTTGTGGAAAGGCTTAAGAGACTTGGGCTTTGTAAAAGACAGCAACCTGATTGTCCTCTCCATGCATGCCAATGGTGAGATGGCCAACCTCCAACCCATCCACCTGAGTATGGACAATCAAAAAGTGGATGTGATTCTGGTCACTTCAACCCCTGGAATTACAGCGGCCATCTCTACCGTGAAAAAGCACCCCATGGTCTTTTCGATGGCCTATACTCCCTTGGAAGCAGGTGCAGGAAAAAGCTACACCGACCACTTACCAAACATAACTGGTGTCGGATCGTTTCCTCCGGTTGAAAAAACATTTGATTTCATCGAAGAAATCTTACCAAAAGCGAAACGGATCGGGACACTTTACAATTCCTCGGAGGCTAACTCCGTCAAGGTGATACAGGTTGGGCGGGATTATGCTAAAAAGAAAGGTTTGGAGTTGGTCGAAACCAGCGTTGTGAATAGCTCAGAGGTTTTTCAAGCAGCCTCAGCCTTGTGCATGCGAGACATCGACGCCCTTTGGGTCACGGGAGACAATACTGCCCTACAAGCAATCAGTAGCATCATTAAAGTTTGTCGCGACCAAAAAATGCCGTTGATTCTGAACGATGTCGATTATGTAAAGGAAGGCGCACTTGCTGCAGTCGGAATCGGTTGGTACAGTACAGGCTATTATACCGCATCCTTCGTGGCGAGGGTCTTGAACGGTGAAAGTCCGGCAAATATCCCAATTGAAAATTATGTGGAGGAGTCCATTACCATCAATCAAGAAGTCGCAGCGTCTCTCAGAGTCGTTTTCCCTGAAAAATATCGGACTGGAACAATCGCAAAGCCAAAAAAGAAATTCTATAAGTTTTGTCTGACCCATTATATCGACAGCCCCAATTCAGAAAACATAGAACAAGGCATTCGAGATGAGCTACTCCGCCAAGGGATGGCTGAAGGCAAGGACTTTTCGATGAAAGTCTATAATGCTCAAGGAGATATCTCCACGCTGAACAGCATTGCCGAAGCCATCAGTGGCGAAAAATGGGATCTGGTTTTTGCATCTTCCACGCCGACCACACAAGCCTTTGCTCGTAAAATATCCAACTCGCCCATTGTTTTTTCAAATGTTGGTGATCCAGTTCGGGCAGGTTTGGGAACCTCCTTTACCATGCACAACCCCAATATTTCAGGGATTTCCACCATGAGTGATTTTGACGGTTTAATTCGGATGTTGACAGAAACCATGCCCGGAATAACAAAAATTGGAACCGTTTTTACTCCAGGAGAAATTAACTCCGTAGCCTACACGGAAGAACTTCGTAAAGCTGCAAAGAAAAAAGGGCTAGAACTTATAGCGGTACCAGCAAACACTGCTACTGAAGTTTCAGATGCAGCGGGTTCACTGGTTTCCAGAGGGATAGAGGCCTTCACGCAAATCTCCGACAACCTCACCTGCAGTGCGTATGCATCGATTTTAAAAGCAGCGTACGACAACAAAATTCCCTATTTCGCATTCGTCTCCGATCAAGTCAAGGATGGCGCTGTTGCCGCGATTGCTAGAGACTATGTGGTTGCAGGATCGGACGCAGCCAAATTGGGCATCAAAATACTGAATGGCATTTCACCAAAGGATATTCCTTTTCAACTTGTTTCCAGAACCACTTTTTCCATCAATCCGGAAGCAGAGTCTTTTTTCAACATTAAAATTCCTGCCCGTTACCAACACTAATTGCTGCTAAAATGGAAAACAAACTCATTATCTCGGAAGCATTCAACGACGATCAGATCGTGTTGACTATCAGTGGTAGACTTGATGCCAATAACGCTGGCTATCTGGACGACCATTTATCAAAACTTATTCAAAAAGGGAAATATACCGTCGGTTTAGACATGCAGGGCATTCCATTCCTTAGTTCAGCGGGTATTCGAATTCTGGTCAAACAATGTAAAGCGTTCCGGATCTATTCCGGCGAGCTCTCCATTACCGCCTTTTCTGAAAACGTTTTGTCCGTATTGGACATGGTTGGCATGACCGACTTGTTTCAATCAAAAAAGGAGCGTAATGAAGTGCTTCCCGAACCCAAGCTAGAAATGGATTTGGAACATTCTGGTTTTACTTTCCAAAGAAAGCCCCGGCCAAATCAACCCTTGGCAAAGCTTCAACGACAAGGGACTCCCTCGAAAATGGACTCCTGCTCCTTTAGTCCCGAAGACATGCAATCGCTGCGATTGAATGAGTCTTGGTTCGGACTGGGAATCGGTGCCTTCGGTCAGGGTTTTGAGGATTGCAAAAACAGTTTCGGTGAATTTGTAGCTCTTGGCGATAGCATCATTACGTTGCCTTCCGATCAAACCGTTTCCCCAGACTACATGATTCGTACAGGACAAATGGTACCCGAAATTCAAAGTTTGTATAGTTTGGGGATCGCAGGCGCTTTTCAGAATGAGATCTATTTTACGTCCAATCAAGATGCTTCCATTTCGTTGAGTTCATTGGCTGAAAGGATCGTTGAAATGGGGAACCATCGTCACTTTGCATTGCTCTTCATCGCAGAAAGCAATGGCTTGGTCGGTGCCAGCATCAAATCTTCACCGACAGCCGGAAAAAATCCATTCAGCTTTCCAGCGGTAAGGGATTCTTTCAAATTCACCACCGAACCCTCCTACATCAAAGAAATGGCGGTGTCGTTCGGTATCTTTTCACGAGAACCCTCCGACCAATTAAAACCCTTTTTACGGGCTTTGGGAAGTGAAAGTACATTATACGGACATGTTCATACTGCCGTATTTACTTACCTACCGTTACGAAAAGAGAAGCCGGACTATCCGGAAGCAATTGGTGCCCTATTGGAAAATGCAGCCTTACTGGATGTGTTGCATCTTTTAAACGACAATCGAGACATCAACGGTATCGGCGAAAGCTCCTTTAAAACTGGAGTTTGCTGGTCGACTGAACTGGATCCTAATTCCATCATCTAAAACGCATCATCTATGTCATTACTCATTGGCTCACTAACCATCGGACTGATTCTAGCTTTGCTTGCATTGGGCATTTTTGTCAGCTTCCGTATTTTCGATTTTCCGGATATTACAGCTGAAGGCTCCTTTACTTTTGGGGCATCAACGGCTGCAGCACTCATCGTGTTGGGCGCCAACCCAATGGTTGCTTGCCTGGCTGCATTTATTGCCGGCATGCTGGCGGGAGCGTTAACTGGGCTCATCCATACCAAGTTTCGTATAAATCCCTTGTTGGCAGGTATTCTGGTGATGACAGCCCTCTACTCCATTAACTTGCATATCATGGGCAGAAGCAACATCCCGCTGCTGAACAAAACAACCATTTTCACCTGGATTGAGACTTTCTCAAACGGACTTTCAGGAGAAATGGCAAAAACCCTTGTTTTGGATTGGGAGGTTCAAGTAAAGGATTTGTGGACCTTGCTTTTCTGCGGTATTGGCATCACCTTGTTTTGTTTGGTTATATGGTGGTTTTTTAGGACAAATATTGGTACTGCCATGCGCGCCACTGGCGATAACGACCAAATGATCAGGGCGTTGGGGGTAAACACCAAACGAATGATCGTCATAGGCATAGCGATTTCAAATGGTTTGATTGCATTGGCTGGAGCCACCTTGGCACAATATCAGGGTTTTGCCGATGTCCAAATGGGGGTCGGAATGATGGTCTGGGGTTTGGCAAGTGTCATTATCGGCGAATCCATCATCAACGATACGAGTGTTGGATTTGTCATCATCGGCGCCGTGTTGGGATCCATCGTTTTTCGCTTGCTGGTGGCCATTGCGCTGCGATGGGGATTAAATCCAAACGACCTGAAAATCATCACTGCGCTGTTTGTCTTTATCGCGCTCATCCTTCCTAGTATCATGAAGAACAAAAAGAAACTGACTTTTAAAAAGAAAGCAAATGCTTAAGATTCAAAACATCAAGAAGACGTTCAATGCCGGGACGATCAATGAAGTCAAAGCCTTGCAGGATGTAAGCATCATCATCGAGGAGGGAAGCTTCGTCTGTGTACTAGGCACCAATGGATCTGGAAAGTCAACGCTGCTGAATGCGGTAGCCGGAACCTTTCAAATAGACGAAGGGTCCATTTTGCTCTATGGATTCGAAATAAGCAAATGGGGAGAGTACAAACGCGCTTCCCTCATCGGAAGGGTTTTTCAAAATCCCTTTTCAGGAACAGCCCCCAACATGTCCATTCAAGAAAATCTAGCCATGGCGATGAAGCGGGGGAAAAAACGAGGCTTAGGTTGGGGCCTCCCAAAATCGTTGACAAAGGAATTCCAAAAGCTGGTGAAGCCATTGAATATGGGTCTGGAAGACCGCTTAGAAAGTCCTATCGGAAAATTGTCGGGTGGACAACGCCAAGCATTGACGTTGCTCATGTCTACGGCTCTGAAACCCAAATTGTTGCTTTTAGACGAGCATACCGCTGCACTCGATCCAAAAACGGCATCAAAAGTTCTGGATCTGACGCAACAAGTCGTTTCCAAAGACAATCTGACTACCCTGATGGTGACCCATTCCATGCAACAAGCGGTCAATTTGGGAGACCGCATCATCATGATGCATCAAGGTCAAATTGCGTACGATTTCCAAGGAGATGATAAAAAGCGATTACGCGTGAACGACCTCTTAACACTCTTTGACGAGTTAAGACGCAAAGAAAATATTGACTCGACGGTCTCTGCTTTGTTGTTGGAACACTATGTTTAAATTCTGGAAAATCCTACGCGCCCTGCTGGCACTTTTAATTTGCTGTGGCGTTCTTTTGCTTTTTGACTTGAGCAATCGCCAAACCCAAGTCAAAGAAAAAAAGTTGCACATCGCAGTCTTCAAGATCAGTTCACGTGTGGTCTTGGATGAAATTGAACGTGGCATTCTGATTTCCCTAAAAGACAGAGGCTATGTACCTGAAAAAAACTGCATCATCCAACGATTTAATGCAGAAGGTGACATGGGCGTGGCAAACATGATTGCCAACAACATCGTGAATGGAGGTTTTGATTATGTGATTACAGCCAGCACGCCAGCTTTACAAGTTATGGCCAACGCCAATAAAAAGGGTAAAGTGATGCACGTTTTCTGTGGCGTAACCGATCCATACGTCTCTGGTGTAGGTATTTCAGGTGCAGCACCCAACCAGCATCCGCCCCATTTGGTAGGCATCGGATCGTTTCAGCCGGTGGAAAGAGCTTTTGACATCGCCAAACAAATGAATCCTTCTTTGAAGAAGGTCGGAACAGTATGGTGCACCAGTGAAACCTGCTCCGAAGCCTGCGTCAGATTGGCACGCAAAAAATGCAAGTCGCTCGGTATTGAACTCATGGAGATGAGTGTCGAAAACGCCACACAAATTTTAGAGTCGGCCATGTCTCTTACGGCCAGGGGAGCCGAGGCTCTTTGGCTGGGTGGAGACAACGTTGTTGAAACGGGAGTTGATCAACTCATCAAGGCAGCTGCAAAAGCCAATATTCCGCTTTTTACAAACAGTGCATACAACGTCTATGGCAACACCTTATTCGGCATCGGCGCTGAATACTACGAAGTAGGCCGTTTGGCTGGAAACCTGACTGCAGATATCATTGAAGGCAAATCGACTCGTAATGTCCGTGTGGACAATATTGTACCGGAAAATCTTCGCGTGAATCAAAAAGCACTGGAAAACACAAAGGGAAATTGGAATGTTGCGGGTTTTGAATCGAATTTCATACCGTAAAAACTACCTTTACCGAAGATTTTTTCAAGATGAGCCAAACCCTTTTTTCAACCGCCTATTTCGGACCAGTCCACTACTATTGGCATTGGCATCGAAGCGAGCAACCTGTTGTCGAGACATGCGAGCATTATCTCAAGCAAACTTGGCGAAACCGTTGCGTGATCGGTACGGCCAACGGGCCGATGACGTTGTCCCTTCCAGTAGAAGCGAACACAGAAAAAACCATCATCACGGATGTTCGACTATCTGACCATGGGAATTGGCAACACTTGCATTGGAACAGCATTGAGTCCGCTTATAATTCGAGCCCATTCTTTGAATATTACACAGATGACCTGAAACCCTTCTTTGATAAGAAGTTCCGTTATTTATTCGATTTCAACGAAGAAATCCGTGAGAAAATGTGTGAATTACTGGAGATAAAGTCTACCTCTCAGAAAACGACAACTTTTTTATTGGAAAGCGAAATCCCCGATGGATTGGTCGATTTAAGAAACATCATTCATCCCAAGAAAAAAATGGAAATCGTTGATCCGTTGTTTACACCGAAACCCTACTACCAGGTTTTTGATCGGAAATTTGGATTTCAACCCAACTTCAGCATTCTGGACTTACTCTTCAACATGGGACCTGAAGCCATTCTTTATTTGTAGATCAGCATCGACATCGCTGCGGGGTCGAGTATTTCATTGGCAATATCACGCAACAATTCCGGAGTAAATCTCCTAACTTTTGCCGCGACTTCATCCATTGAATCGAAACGGTTGAAATGCAACATGCTCTTACCCATGGTTAATGTTCCATTCTCTTTCTGTTCGGAGGAAATCATCATTTGACCGAACAACTGTTTTTGAGCCGCATGAAGTTGAAGGGTGGTCAGTGTTTGTTCCCTAAGTTTCTTCAGTTCCTTTTCCACCAATGATAAGCAACGCTCCGTTTGATCGGGTTCTGTACCAAAATAAACGGTGAAAAGGCCTGCATCGGTATAGGAAGTCACATTGGACTCGACGGAATAAACCAATCCCGCACGTTCCCGTAAGGACACATTCAGCCTGCTGTTCATCCCCGGCCCACCCAGAATGTTGTTGAGCAAATACATCCCGATCCGATTCGGATGACGAAACTCGTAGTTACGGTTACCTAAAATCACATGGGACTGATGCGTCTCTTTGCCGATGGTTTCTCTAAAGCCAGCCTTGCTTTCTGGTTTTTGGGTTACAAATGGTGTCGTCGCTACACAAGGACTTACTTGACCAAGCTGTTTCTCGACCAGTTTTCGCCACTTTTTGACCGGCATGGGAGATTGTGAAAAGAAAACAATGCGATCTGCGGTATAATTCCGGTTGTAAAAATCAACGAAGGACTCGTGCCCAAAGGATTTCAAGCATTCTGGAGTACCCAATATTTTGCGCCCGATCGGATGGTGAGCAAACAATAAATCTTCGTAATCGTCAAAAATCAGTTCCGAGGGTGAATCTTCATACGAATTGATTTCATCCAGTATGACATCCCTTTCCTTCTCAATTTCTTCCGATGGAAAGGTCGAATGGAAAAACATATCGGTCAGAAGTTCGATGGCTCGCTCGTAATCGTTTTCCAAAAAAATGGCGTATAGGAACGTTTCCTCTTTCGTTGTATAGGCATTAAGCTCACCCCCAACGGCCTCCATCCGGTTCAGTATGTGGTGAGACCTGCGATGTTCGGTACCTTTGAACAACAAATGTTCGGTGAAATGGGCAAGGCCTGCCTCGTGAGGAAGTTCATGTCGGGTTCCAGCATTGACGGTAAAGCCACAACAGGAAACCGACCCGTGGCACGAACGATGGATTACACGGATACCGTTTGGCAGGGTGAAAGTGATGGGAGCTATTTCGTCAAAATGCATGGATAAGCTTTACTAAGTGGGTGCATGCAAACGTACAAAAAAAACAAACGTTTTGAGTAGCGAGCGCAGAGATAATGTTTCCATTGGCTATGCCGAGTCACCAGAAACGACTGTTTAGAAAAAACAAACTATATTTGCTTGAAAATAGTAGACATGCAAACAATTGGAATTTATTGCTCAGCAAGCACCCACATTCAGCCACTTTTTCGTGAAGAAGCCATCAAACTGGGGCTTTGGATGGGCAAAAACAAAAAGACCTTGGTAAACGGCGGTTCAAACCAAGGATTGATGGAAATATTCTCCAAAACAGTCCGTGAAAACGGGGGCGAATGCGTTGGGGTTATTCCAGAAGACTTTTCAAACCGTGGCTGGTATAGCAATCATACCGACCGGAAGATTCTGGTCAAAGATTTGAGTGAACGCAAAGACATCATCAAAAAACTCAGCGACATCTTGATCGCCTTCCCAGGCGGAGTCGGCACGATGGATGAGCTGTTCGATGCTTGGTCTTCCTACAACCTAGGCTTTCACAACAAGCGAATCATCCTGTTGAACATCAACAAATTTTTCGATCCCTTGTTGCAACAACTGGCGCTTTTTCGCGAAGAAAAGTTCCTGCACGATTTCCTGCCAAACCCCCTTTTCATTGTGGATTCGGTCAATGAATGCATTGAATTGCTGGAGAAGCTAGAAAAACGGGCCGATGAAAACGAGCCGCTGGGCTACGAATTTCAGATGCGGTAAGCCGCAGCGAATTCCTTGGTAATGTAATTGTCGTACGACTGGCAGACCTCGGCTGCAAAATCCAGTCCGCACTGAATGATCCCGTCCCAATCCTTTTCCGTGAGATTGGGCAAATCTGCTCGACGAATTCCAGAGCGGAAAAGGCCGAATACGACACCGGCATTGAAGTTGTCACCTGCCCCGACCGTACTAACCGGATGGATGGCCTTGGTGTCATAATGCTTGCTGAAATTGGTAGCACGAACATCCACACCTTTTTCTGCTGCCGTACAAATAAAGTTCGGGGAATAATACCGAATCCGATCTTTATAGATTTTATCCACATCCGTTGAATTGTACAAATACCTGAAATCGTCTGCCGACCCACGGATGATATCAGCAAATTCGAAATTCTCTATAAATGTTGAAGTCAAGCGGATGGCTTCGTTGGCGTGCGTCTGACGGAAATTCACATCGTAGTAGATGATGGCCTTTCGATCGGAAGCAAACTGAAGTAATTCCAATACACGAGGTCTCAATGCCGGATTCAACGCATAAAAAGAACCGAAAATAACAATATCGTCCGCATCGATGATCGGATACGCCGTATCGAGCCGATTTGAAGGATAATCTTTGTAAAACAGATATTCGGCATCATTTTTCTCATTTAGAAAGGCTAGTGCCACCGGAGACTTTCCATCTGGAAAAGTATCAATATACTCGGTGGATAGGCCACTATCCAACATAAAATCCTTAATGATCTTACCCACTTTATCGTTTCCGGTCTCACTGATGAACAATGCCGAAACACCTAGGCGCCCCAACGTGATCATGCCATTGAAAACAGACCCGCCTGGAACGGCTTTGGTCGGTTGTTCGTTTTTGAAAAGGATGTCCAGAATGGTTTCTCCAATACCGATGATTTTCCGCATAATTAACGTTACTTATGAAAACAGTTTCAAACATAACGCATTCATACAGAATAGACAAGCAAAACGAAATTTTATTTGAAAAATATACCTACCTTTGCGCCCGCTGTTGCTGATAACAGCATTTAAACCAATTTAATGAAGACATTTGAAGAATTGGGAATCGCGCCCGCTATCCTGAAAGCGATTTCCGAAATGGGCTACGAACAGCCCATGCCCGTACAGGAAGAAGTGATTCCTTTCCTTTTGGGCGAAGAAAACGACGTTATTGCACTTGCACAGACCGGAACCGGCAAGACAGCCGCCTTTGGTTTACCCATTATCCAGAAAATCAATCTTTCCGTACACCAACCACAGGCATTGGTTCTATGCCCTACCCGTGAGCTTTGCCTGCAAATTGCAGACGACCTCAACGATTATTCGAAATACATTGACGAGCTGAAAGTATTGCCCGTTTACGGTGGTTCCAGTATTGAAAGCCAGATCAAGACCCTCAAGAAGGGCGTTCACATTGTCGTAGCTACTCCCGGTCGTTTATTGGACCTGATGAACCGCCGCTGTGTGGATTTGTCCGGCATCATCAACGTTATCATGGACGAAGCGGACGAAATGCTGAACATGGGCTTCTCAGAAAGCATCGATGCCATCTTGGCCGAGGTGCCTGTAACACGCAACACCTTGCTTTTCTCAGCAACCATGCCAGCCGAAATTGCCCGCATCACCAAAAAATACATGCGCAACCCGAAAGAAATCACCATCGGGAACAAAAACGAAAGCACGGCCAATGTAAAGCACGTCTATTACATGGTTCATGCCAAGGATAAATATTTGGCACTCAAGCGCATTGCCGACTTCTACCCCAATATTTACGGCATCGTTTTCTGCAGAACCCGTAAGGATACGCAGGAAATCGCCGACAAGCTCATTCAGGACGGCTACAGCGCCGACTCCTTGCATGGAGATCTCTCGCAGCAACAACGCGACTATGTGATGAACAAATTCCGCTCCCGCAACATCCAGTTGTTGGTTGCCACCGACGTTGCTGCCCGCGGACTAGACGTGAACGACTTGACACACATCATCAATTACAGTTTGCCCGACGAAATCGAATCCTATACCCACCGCAGCGGTCGTACCGGTCGTGCAGGCAAAACGGGAACCTCCATTTCCATCGTCCACATCAAGGAAAAAGGTAAGATTCGCGACATTGAGCGCAAAATCAGCAAGACTTTTGTTGCCGCCAAAATGCCAACTGGCAAGGAAATCTGTGAAAAGCAGGTGTTTGCCTACATGGACAAGGTAGAAAAAGTTCAGGTGAACGATACGGAGATTGAAGCGTTGCTTCCCGCCGTTTATCGCAAACTGGAATGGTTGGAAAAAGAAGACCTCATCAAACGGGTCGTTTCGTTGGAACTGAACCGTTTGATCAATTACTACCAAGACGCCAACGACATTCAGACCGTGGACGGCGAAACGAAAAAAGATCGCAGAGAAGTTTCCACCGAAAAAGGCATGGGCCCTGAATCTGGTTACACCAAATTGTTCATCGGTTTGGGAAAAATGGATGGCATCACTCCTAAAAACCTGATGGACCTGATCAACGACTATGTGGAAGGCCGTGTACAGATTGGTCGGATAGACTTTTTTACCCGTTACTCCTTGTTCGATGTGGAAGAGCAGTCCTCCAAAAAGGTTGTTGCAGCTTTGCGCGAACTGGATTTTCTCGGACGTAACGTCAAAGTGGAATTTGCCACCGAAGAACAGATTGAACGAGGCACCAAAGACCGCGCCGAAAGCGATGGCCAACGCAGAGGTGGGTTCAAGGGTCGCCGCGATGACGGTGGCAGCAACTACCGCAGTAGCAACCGCAGCGAAGGTGGCTACAAGGGTGGAAGCTACAAAGGACGCAGTTCCGAAGGTGGTGGTTATAAGGGTGGCAGTTCCGAAGGTGGTTACAAACCGCGTGCAGAAGGCGGCTACAAGGGAGGCAGTTCCGAAGGTGGATATAAACCACGTGCCGAAGGTGGTTACAAGCCCCGTACCGAAGGAAGTTCTTTTGGTGGCCCCAAACGCGAAGGCGGTTTTGGCAGCGAAAAGAAAAGCTTCGAAGGAAAGCCCTACAGCAAAGACGGAGCCAAGCCGAGCTATCCAGGCAAGGACAAAGGCTATACCGGAAATAAGAACAAAGACGGATTCAAGAAAAAACGTTATTAAAGGCTTTCCCAAAAAGGAGCAACCTAGAAGCCTCTTTTAAAAATAGCCCGTTTATTTCAATCATCCGTTCATAAAGATTCAAAAATAAAAAGCACTTTGGTATTTCCCGAGTGCTTTTTTAATAATACGATTTGCATTTATGATTTCAGTAGAAGGACTCGGCGTAGAATTTAATGGAACAACCCTTTTCAAGGATGTTTCGTTCGTCATCAATGAAAAAGACCGCATCGCTTTGATGGGTAAAAACGGTGCTGGCAAATCGACCTTGCTGAAGCTTTTATCCGGTTTGCGAGAGCCCACAAAAGGCAAAGTTTCCATTCCAAAAGATACTGTCGTGGCATACTTACCCCAACATCTGATGACCGAAGACCATCGGACCGTGTTCGAAGAAGCGTCTCAAGCTTTTTCGAACATTCACTCCCAGGAGGCTGAAATCAATGCCATCAACCATCAGCTCGAAACCCGTACCGATTACGAATCGGATGAGTACATGGCTTTGATAGAACGCGTGTCAACCCTGAGCGAACAATTCTACAGCATCGAAGAAATCAATTACGACGGTGAAATCGAAAAAATGCTTCTGGGGCTTGGCTTCGATCGTTCCGATTTCAACCGACCGACCAAAGTCTTCAGCGGAGGCTGGCGGATGCGGATCGAACTTGCCAAGTTGCTACTCCAGAACCCAGACGTTTTGTTGCTCGATGAACCCACCAACCACCTGGACATCGATTCCATCCAATGGTTCGAGGATTTTCTAATAAACAGCGGAAAAGCCGTTATCGTCATTTCTCACGACCGTGCCTTTGTGGACAACATCACCACCCGCACCATCGAAGTGACCATGGGCCGCATCTATGATTATAAGGCCAAATATTCCCATTACCTGGAACTTCGTCGAGAAAGACGCGAACAGCAACAAAAGCAGTTCGACGAGCAGCAGAAATTCATTGCTGAAACGACCGAATTCATTGAACGATTCAAAGGCACCTATTCCAAAACCTTGCAGGTTCAGTCTCGAGTGAAGATGCTCGAGAAGCTTGATCGAATAGAGGTGGATGAGGAAGATACATCCTCCCTTCGCTTACGATTCCATCCTTCTCCTCGCTCCGGTGCTTACCCTGTCATTGCAGATGGAGTTTCTAAAACATGGGGAGAAAAAACCATCTTTCGGAATGCTACTTTTACGCTCGAACGCGGTGAGAAAATCGCTTTTGTAGGTCGAAATGGTGAGGGAAAATCAACGTTGGTCAAATGCATCATGAACGAAATCCCCTACGACGGAACCCTAACGCTTGGCCACAACGTAAAAATTGGTTACTTTGCACAAAATCAAGCATCGCTGCTTGACGAAGACCGAACCGTATTTGAAACCATCGACGTAGTGGCTGTCGGTGACATCCGAACGAAAATAAAGGACATCCTAGGCGCCTTCATGTTTGGCGGCGAGGCCTCCTCCAAGAAAGTGAAAGTCCTTTCTGGTGGAGAACGCACCAGATTGGCCATGATCAAACTTCTGCTGGAGCCGGTTAACTTGCTGATCTTGGATGAACCGACCAACCACTTGGACATGAAGACCAAGGACATCCTCAAACAGGCGCTGCTGGAATTTGACGGTACCTTGATTGTCGTTTCACACGACCGAGATTTCCTAGATGGATTGGTGGGCAAGGTCTATGAGTTCGGCCAACAAAAAGTGACGGAGCATTTGGAAAATATTTATGGATTTCTGGCTAAAAAGAAACTCGAAAACCTCCGCGAAATCGAGCGTTCACAAAAGTGAGCTCCTCGTGGAAGATCTGGTGATCCAACTTCACCGGAAGGCTATGCGCAGCTTGAGACTGACGGTCACGCCCGAAGGTGAGGTAAGGCTATCCTTGCCCCTTCATGTGAGCGATCAAGAAGCCCGTAACTTCCTTTCGGACAAAACGGACTGGATACGGAAACACCTCGTACGAATCGACAAAATCAAAGAGCTGGAACCTTCCGATTTCAGTTCCATTCCTTTTTTGGGAACCAACCATCTGGCTGAAATCCTTCACCATCCGATTGCTCCCAGGGTATTAATGGATCCCGAAGGCAACATAACTGTTTTTTTGAAACCTGGAGCCACCAAGGCTGACGTTCCCGGCGTTTTGGATACGTGGTATCGGATCGAGCTAAAAAAGCGTGTGGAGGCCCTGATTCGTGAATGGGAGCCCGTGATGGGCGTCCAAGTCAAATCCATCCAGCTAAAGCGTATGAAAACCCGCTGGGGCACCTGCAATGTCGTTGACCATCGCATCTGGTTCAATGTGGAACTCGCCAAAAGGTCCTTCCCATGCATCGAATACATCGTTGTTCATGAAATGTGTCATTTGCACGAGCGCGGCCATGGGCCTAAGTTCAAGGCCTGCATGGACAAATACTTGCCTCACTGGCGTCAGCTTCGACAAGAGTTGAACGGAAAAGGAGCCAAATATTGAGGTTGAGACAACACTAGGATCAAATAAGGACAACGATTCGCGATTCCATTTTCGCCGTTCCCTGCAAATCCTTTTCTCTACCATCAGATGGGCCATTGGTCCACTAAGAGTGTTTAAAACAACCTCGGGTCATCCTTTTTTTAGCAGCCTGTTCAGCATTGGAAAAGATTTGAGGGGCAAATCCTTACGAACGACGTATGCTCCGAAAAGCAACAAAAGGATGGTGCGGTAAACCAATCGGAGAATTATTGAATCAATTGGCATGTACATTCCTGCTAAGAAAAAGAGAATCCCCAGCAACGTGTATCGACCGGCCGATTTTAAATCGTAGGAAATGGGGTAGTACTTTTGCCCCAACACCCAAGAGATCACCATCATGATGAAAAAACAGACAAAGGCAACCCAAGCAGAGCCCACGTAACCGTAAGTCGGTACGAAAATCACATTTCCGGCGATGGTGAAAGCAAAGCCGATGAGTGCGATAATGGCTCCCCAATTGGTCTTATCACTCAGTTTGTACCAAAAAGACAAATTGAAATAAATGCCTTGAAAGATGTAACAAACCAAAACAATGGGCACCACCACCAACCCAATCCGATAATCACTACGAATCAGATACTGGAGTATATCCAAGTAATACATGACACCCAGGAAAATAAACACGGAAAAAATGATGAAATACTTCATGGCATCCGAATATGCTTTCCGATTGTCTTCCTTTTTTTGTTTGGCAAAAACAAAAGGTTCGTAGGCATACCGGAACGCTTGTGTGAACATCATCATCACGACACCGATTCTGAAACAGGCACCGTAAATTCCCAATTGTTTCAATGCCTCCTGCTGATCGTCAAACAGATACTTGAATACGATTTTATCGAAGGATTGGTTCATAATACCTGCCAAACCCAGAATCAAAAGTGGCAAGGAGTATTTGAGCATCCGCATCCACAGGACTCGGTTAAAGATCCATTTCACCCACATATAAGGCAATAATACCAGCAAACCAATGATCGACGAAAGGAAGTTAGCCACAAAAACATACCCCACCCCATAGTTCGGAACGAAAAACCAATTGACCAATGCTGGTTGCCAGTCCTGAATTTTGGGGCAAACCCAGAGAAAAAAGACATTCAGGATGATGTTGGCGAAGATCATCACCATTTTAAGCGATGCAAAGGCTATCGGGCGTTTCTTATATCGGAGAAATGCGAACGGGATGGCGCTGAATGCATCGATGGCCACAATGACACACATCATCCAAATGAATTCAGGATGTGCACCGTAACCCATGGCAATGGATATGGGTGAATTGAAAAGCAAACAAACAACGATAAAAAAGAGCGAAGTGGCAGCCACACTGGTTAATGTCGTGGAATAAACCTTATGGGCATCCTCCTCCGATTTGTTGACAAAGCGGAAGAACCCAGTTTCCATGCCGTAGGTCAGTAAAATGTACATGACGGCCGTCCAATTGTACAGGTCGGTCACCATCCCATAATCTCCAGTGGAAGGCAATACATAACTGTAGAAAGGCAACAAGCACCAGTTCAGGAACTTACCAAGAATACTGCTTACGCCGTAAATGGCAGTATCTTTTGCAAGATTCTTCATATCAGCCATAAAAACCTGATTTTAAATAAAGGCTTTATCCGAAAACGTTAACTACTATCCCATCAATGATTCGGAACTTTCTAAAAAAGTTCCTGTGAAGCTCCCTGCCTGAATCTTCCCAAATGCTTCCAAGCCAACTCCGTCACTTCTCTACCACGTGGAGTCCGTTTGAGGAATCCTTCTTGAATGAGGAACGGTTCATACACTTCCTCGATGGTTCCCGGGTCTTCGCCCAAAGCCGTAGCAATGGTCGTTAATCCGACAGGACCACCCTGAAACTTATCGATCAAGATGCTTAAAATCTTGTTGTCAACTTGATCCAGACCGTATTTGTCAATATTCAATGCTTCCAATGCAAAACGGGCAATGGCAGGATCAATTTCACCGTTGCCTTTTACCTGTGCGAAATCCCGCACTCTGCGAAGCAACGCATTGGCAATACGTGGCGTTCCCCTGCTGCGTCCTGCAATTTCGTCTGCCGCATCCTTGCTGCAAGCCACGTTTAGCAACCGAGCTGAGCGCAAAATAATGTTGCTCAAAACCTCCGATTTATAATATTCAAGGTGGCAGTTGATTCCGAATCGGGCGCGTAACGGTGCGGTAAGCAAACCACTTCTTGTCGTTGCTCCTACCATTGTGAATGGATTGATCTCCAATTGAATAGATCTTGCAGAAGGGCCTTTGTCGATCATGATGTCAATGCGGAAATCTTCCATGGCCGAATACAGATATTCTTCCACAACAGGACTCAAACGGTGGATTTCATCGATGAAAAGCACATCATTGGGTTCCAATGCTGTCAGGACTCCGGCCAGATCGCCTGGTTTATCGAGCACAGGTCCCGATGTCACTTTGAAGCCGACGCCGAGTTCATTGGAAATGATGTTTGAAAGGGTGGTTTTTCCCAATCCGGGAGGGCCGTGCAATAAGACATGGTCCATCGCCTCTCCTCTCATTCGGGCTGCAGAAACAAAGATTTTGAGGTTTTCGACCACTTTTTCCTGACCTTTGAAATCAGAAAAGCGAAGAGGGCGCAATGCTTTATCTGCCTCTTTGTCCCAATCGCTTTGTTGTTCCTCGCGAATATCGAATTCCTCCCGCATGTTTCCTTGTTTGAGTGGCAAAGTTACAGAAAGTTTTACAATTAACGACCGACGTATCTTTTTTGTACTTTTGCAAACAAATCCCCTTAAGCTATGGCATTAAATTATATTTGGGTCGCGTTTTTCTTGATTGCATTCGTAATCGCACTGGTTCAACTCATCTTCTTCCAGGACTACACCATCTTCGAACGCATTATGTCGGCAAGTTTCGATTCGGCCAAAAACGCCGTCATGGTCATTGCGCTGCCTTTGGCCGGAATCATGACCCTATGGCTTGGCATTCTAAACATCGGGGAAAAGGCCGGCGCCATTCGGTTTCTTTCCCGCATCGTTGGCCCATTTTTTAGTAAGTTGTTTCCAGAGATCCCAAAAAACCACCCGGCAAATGGTCAGTTGCTCATGAACTTCTCCGCCACCATGCTGGGCCTCGACAACGCCGCCACACCCATGGGCCTGAAGGCTATGCAAAGTTTGCAGGAAATCAATCCGGACAAAGAAACGGCCTCCAACGCTCAAATCATGTTCTTAGCCTTGAACACGGCTGGCATGACCATCATTCCAATCAACATCATTGCCCAACGAGCCATCATGGGCTCCACCAGCCCCACCGATGTCTTCATTCCCATTTTGATTGCAACGTTTGTTGCGACGCTTTCTGCCATCCTGTTTGTTGGGATACGTCAGAAACTAAACCTGTTGAATCGTACGGTTTTGGGTTGGATTGGTGGAATCGTCCTGATACTGGCGGCGTTAGTTGGTTGGTTTTCGACCATGTCCAAAGAAGAAATGGCCACTGCATCGAGTGTTTTGAGCAACGTCACCATTTTCGGAATTATCGTTACGTTTATTTGTGGAGCCCTCTATAAAAAAGTCAATGTTTGGGAAGCCTTTATCGACGGGGCAAAGGGCGGGTTTGAAACTTCCATCAAGATTATTCCGTATTTAGTCGGCATGCTGGTGGGCGTCGCTGTTTTCCGAGCGTGCGGAGCCATGGAGCTCTTAACGGACGGTATCAAATTCTTGATTTCATCGGTTGGATTGAACACTGATTTCGTTGATGCTTTGCCTACCGCATTCATGAAGCCGTTGAGCGGAAGTGGCGCACGCGGGATGATGCTTGACTCCATGAAAACGTATGGCCCTGACTCCTTTGTGGGTCACCTCTCCTGTCTTTTCCAGGGAGCTGCGGACACCACTTTTTATATTGTCGCACTCTATTTTGGCTCCGTAGGAATCAAGAAAACTCGTTACGCCATCTGGGCAGGCTTGCTGGCAGATCTTGCAGGAGCTCTGGCGGCCATATTCTTGGCTTATGCATTTTTTAAATAACCCGTCCTATGATCCGATTTGAGACCGATGATTGCTTCATGCCTTCCCTTAACCAGGCAAAAGTTGCCGGATGGATTGCAGGAGTTGCCGCATCTCACGGGAAAAAAGCCGGTGAAATCAACTATGTTTTTTGTTCAGACTCCAAAATGTTGGAACACAACAAGAAATTTCTTGAACACGATTTCTACACCGATATCATCACGTTTGACTATTCCAAAGACAACTGTATTTCCGGTGACATCTTTATTGGCACCGAAACCGTTGCCAGCAATGCCGCTCTTTTAGGATTGAGTGCGGAACAGGAACTATTTCGAGTGATCATTCACGGTGTATTACATCTTTGTGGTTTTAAAGACAAAAGCCCAAAAGACGAATTCATCATGCATGAACAGGAGGATATTGCATTGTCCTATTTATAATTTACTGTTAATATATATAAAATGAACTTCTCATACGATGTAATCGTGATCGGTGCAGGTCATGCAGGATGTGAAGCTGCAGCCGCAGCCGCCAATCTGGGATCCAAAACCCTCCTGATCACGATGGACATGAACAAAATAGGGCAGATGAGCTGCAACCCTGCCATCGGTGGTATTGCCAAAGGACAGATTGTCCGAGAAATTGATGCCTTAGGCGGACAAACTGGGATAATCACAGATAAAACAGCCATTCAATTTCGAATGTTGAATCGTTCAAAAGGTCCGGCAATGTGGAGCCCTCGCTCTCAAAGCGACCGACAAAAATTCATTATCGCCTGGAAGGATGTTCTTGAAAATACCCCAAACCTAAACATTTGGCAAGATACAGTCGTTGGTCTTGAAATTAAAGACCACAAAGTTTGCGGGGTGAAAACGGCAATTGGAGCATCTTTTTCTGCCAAATGCATCGTTATGACAAACGGAACATTCCTAAATGGATTGATCCATATTGGACGAACCCAATATGCAGGCGGGCGGATGTCTGAACCCGCTTCTTTCGGATTGACCGAGCAGCTACGCTCGCTGGGGTTCAAAACTGACAGGATGAAAACAGGTACACCGGTTCGAATCGACGCACGCAGTGTACACTTCGATCAAATGGAAGAACAGCTGGGTGAAAACGACTTTCACAAGTTTTCCTTCTTGGATTTCAAGCCTCGGACCTTGCAACAACGAAATTGCTGGATTTGCTACACCAACCCCAATGTTCATGATGTTTTGCATGGTGGATTGGAAGATTCTCCCCTTTACAACGGACAAATCAAGAGCATCGGGCCTCGTTATTGCCCGAGTATTGAAACGAAGATCTTTACGTTTGCCGATAAGGAACAACACCAACTCTTCTTGGAGCCGGAAGGAGAAACAACACAGGAAATGTATCTAAATGGATTTTCCTCCTCCTTGCCCTTGGATGTGCAATTGAATGCGTTAAAAGAAATACCCTGTTTTAAAGATGTTCATATTTACCGTCCGGGGTATGCCATCGAGTATGACTTTTTCGACCCCACACAACTGAAGCACAATCTCGAAACAAAGCTGCTAAAATACCTATTTTTTGCCGGTCAAATCAATGGAACTACCGGGTATGAAGAGGCCGCCGGACAGGGTCTTATTGCCGGGATAAATGCTCATTTAACTTGTCACGGTGGTGAACCGTTCATTTTACAACGGGATGATGCCTATATTGGCGTATTGATCGACGATTTAGTAACAAAAGGTGTCGATGAGCCCTATCGCATGTTTACGTCCAGAGCCGAGCATCGCATTTTATTAAGGCAAGACAATGCTGATTCTCGTTTAACCCCAATGGGCTACCAATTAGGTTTGGTTTCTTCTGAAAGGCACGAGCTTTTCCTGAAGAAAAAACAAGAAGTTGACGATCTCATCGGTTTTTGTGAAGGGTTCTCCATCAAAGCAAAATACATCAACGAAGCCTTGCTTGGGCTAGATACGGCACCTCTTAAACAAGGTCTGCGCCTTATTGACCTGCTTGGACGCCCACAATTGAACTTTGAAAACCTCATTCCGCACATTTCAGCATTAAAAGAAAAGTTAGAGACGATTCGAAACAGGCATGATGAAATCGTTGAATCTGCGGAAATTCACATCAAATACAAAGGATACATTGAAAGGGAGCGTGGAATTGCTGAAAAAATTCACCGCTTAGATGCTATTCGTATTTTTGAACGATTTGATTACGACAGCTTACAGTCATTATCCATCGAAGCAAGGCAAAAACTTAATCGAATTCAACCGGAAACAATTGGGCAGGCCAGCAGAATACCTGGAATTTCACCAAACGACATCAACGTTCTGCTGGTATTGCTCGGGAGATAGGTCGTTGTTCCACGTGGAACAGCCCATTTTTAAGAACAATGTGCGAGTGTAGCCCGTAAAGAACGAGAAGATGCCGCTAATACAAAGGATGTTGCAGCTAAAATTGTTATAAACAGAATGAAAAGCTTACACCCAATACAGGTAAACGTTCAGGAAATCCTTAAAAGACTTCCCGAGAATCCTGGCGTCTATCAATATTATGATGAAACCGGAACCATAATTTACGTGGGAAAGGCAAAAAATCTTAAGAAAAGAGTTCTTTCCTATTTTTCTAAAGATCACGCGGACTCTCCAAAGACACGAATTTTAGTACGGAAAATTCACGATCTCAAAATTATCGTTGTTGACACGGAAGAAGATGCGCTTCTTTTGGAAAACAATCTGATCAAACAGTACCGCCCCAGATACAACGTGATGCTGAAGGATGATAAGACGTATCCAAGTATTTGCATAAAAAAAGAGCCCTTTCCAAGGGTCTTTTTAACACGAAATATCATTCGAGACGGTTCGGAATATTACGGCCCCTACAGCTCCGTTCCAATGGTTCGAGCGTTATTGCAAGTTATAAAAAAAGTGTATCCAATCAGGAGCTGCAAGCTTCCAATGCTAGATCAGCATATTCGAAGTGGAAAGTACAAGGTGTGCCTGGAATATCAGATTAAAAAATGCAAAGGCCCTTGCGAAGGGTTTCAAACATTGGAAGACTACATGGAAAATATTCAGGAAATACGAGAAATACTGAAGGGAAACATCCATCAAATCAGCAAACATTTACTCCAGGAAATGAAAAACCTGTCTGATAAACTGAAGTTTGAAGAGGCACACTTAATTAAAGAAAAATACGATTTAATCGAACAGTATCGAAGCAAATCTTCGATTGTTAACTCGGGCCTGCACAATATTGAAGTCTATTCATTTGATGAAACGGAGCATTCTGCCATCATTAACTACCTGTATCTGGTAAACGGCTGTATTGTCCGAGGAATGACGATTGAATACAAAAAACGTCTGGAAGAGAAAAAAGAAGAATTGCTAAGCACGGCAATTTTTGAGATTAGGCAGCGATATACAAGTCCCGCTAAGGAAATTATAGTGCCTTTTCATCCTGAATTGGAGCTTGAAGGCATCACCTTTACAATTCCTCAGCGAGGAGATCGGAAAAAAATATTGGACCTTTCCACGCAAAACGTTAAACAGTACAAAGTAGACCTTCTCAAACAGCAGGAAAAACTCAATCCAGAACAACGGATGACAAGAATACTAAGCACCGTTAAAAAAGATCTTAATTTGCACGAATTACCCCTTCACATCGAATGTTTTGACAACTCGAACACTCAAGGAAGTTTTCCGGTATCTTCGTGCGTCGTCTTTAAAAACGCGAAGCCATCGAAGAAAGACTATAGGCATTTCAACATAAAAACAGTGGTAGGGCCGGATGATTTTGCTTCGATGGAAGAAGTCCTTAAACGCCGATACCAGCGATTACAGGCGGAGGGACAACCTTTGCCGCAATTAATCATTGTTGACGGAGGTAAAGGCCAACTCTCTTCGGCGGTCACGGCCCTAAAAGAAGTGGGCGTATTTGATAAGTTGCAGGTTATCGGTATTGCAAAAAATCTGGAAGAATTGTTTTTCCCCAACGATTCTGTCCCAATATACTTGGATAAAAACTCCGAAACACTTCGATTAATTCAGCAACTTCGGGACGAAGCCCATCGATTTGGAATAACCCATCATCGAAAGCTCCGGAGTAAAAACCAAACCGAATCGGAGCTGGATGCGATCACTGGCATTGGCAGTGAAACCAAAACCCTACTCCTAAAAGAATTCAAAAGTGTAAAACGGATTCGGAACGCCGATTTTGAAAGCATTCAAAAAGTGGTAGGGACATCCAAGGCTCAGAAAATATCGCTATTTTTACATTCAAAAAAGGAAGAATGAGAGCGGTAATTCAACGTGTTTCGAATGCAGAAGTCGAGATTGAAGGTGTCGTCAGGGGTTCTGTCCAACAGGGTCTTTTACTTTTAATCGGCATTGAAGAACTTGATAATCTGGAAGATATCGATTGGATAAGCAGCAAAATCGTACATTTGCGTATTTTCGCGGATGAAGCAGGGCTAATGAATAAATCCATTCTTGATGTTAATGGTAATATATTGTTAATCAGCCAATTCACCTTGTATGGGCAGACTAAAAAAGGGAATCGCCCCTCTTTCATAAAAGCGGCAAGGCCAGAAGTCGCTATCCCACTGTATGAAAAGCTTCAAGAAATGTTAACGAACAAACTCGGCAAAAAGATTGAAACTGGAATATTTGGAGCGGACATGAAAGTCTGTTTAACCAATGATGGACCAGTGACCATTTATATGGATACCAAAAATAAAGAATAAAACCATGACAATCTCGGAAGCACAACGAACAGTCGATGAATGGATCAACACGTATGGTGTCCGTTATTTCAGCGAATTAACCAACATGGCGATTTTAACGGAAGAAACTGGCGAAGTAGCCAGAATCATTGCCCGCAAATACGGGGATCAATCACTTAAAACCAACGAATCCACCGACCATTTGGGAGATGAACTGGCTGACGTATTGTGGGTGCTCATATGCCTAGCCAATCAAACAGGAGTGGACTTGACAGAGGCTTTTGAAAACAATCTTCGAAAAAAGACCGAAAGAGATACAAACAGACATTTAAATAATCCAAAATTACATTGAAATGGAAAAGATCACCAGCATACTAAAACAATATGCAACTTACAATGAAACAGATGTGCTAAAAAGCATCGAAGAAATTCTTCAAAAAAGGAAATCTGCTAGCCGTGGTAAGAAAGCGTATGAAACCATCCTGAGTTGTATTGACCTGACAAGTCTGAACACCGCAGATACCGAAGAAAGTATCGGTAAAATGGTTCAAAAGGTGAATGCTTTTGGAGAGAAATACCCAGAACTCCCAAACGTTGCAGCCATTTGTGTCTACCCGTCCATGGTTAAAACGGTACGGGAATGTCTAACGGAAGGTGTGGAAATCGCTTCCGTCGCTGCTGGATTCCCGCATTCACAGACTTTTGTCGAAGTAAAAGTTGCAGAAACATCGCTGGCGGTGCTGGATGGGGCAAGTGAAATTGATATCGTCCTTTCCATCGGAAAATTACTGGAGAAGAAATACGAGGAAATCGTCGAAGAACTGCAGGAAATTAAAGCAGCTTGCAGGGAGGCTCATTTAAAAGTCATTCTGGAATCAGGTTCATTAAACGTGGACGAAATACGTATCGCATCAATATTGGCAATGGAATCCGGTGCCAATTTTATCAAAACATCTACCGGGAAGCAACAGCCGGCTGCAACAACCACTGCGGCATACGTAATGTGCAAACTCATCAAGGAATATTCTGAAAAAACAGGCAGAAAAGTGGGTTTTAAGGCCGCTGGAGGCATTGCAACCACCGAAGAGGCGCTGGATTACTATTGCATCGTAGAAGACGTCTTAGGGGAAGAATGGCTGCAAAAAGACTTATTTCGATTCGGTGCCAGTAGATTGGCCAACAACATCCTGACTGAAATCATGGGAAAACCAACCACCGCCTTCTAAAAAACCTAAAAAATCTTTCCGTAAAGGGTTGCTCAAGCGAGCGGCCCTTTATTTTGTTCGTTTCATTGCGTATTCCAAACATCCAATCAACGACTCATGAAATGGAGACGATGGATACTCCTCAATATTCTTTTTTGCCTTTTCGCCAAATTCTGCCATCCTTTTCTCAGCATATTGAATTCCACCGGCTTGGCGAACAAAAAGACTCATTTTAAGTAGATTCTCAGGCGTAAAATCTCGGTTCCGAATCATGTTCAAATAAGGACGCTTAGCTTCTTTGGAAGCATTTTCCAAAGCAAAAATCAAGGGAAGCGTCATTTTACCTTCCTTCAGATCATTTCCTGTGGGCTTGCCTATAGTGCTTGACTGAAAATAATCAAAAATATCATCCTTAATTTGAAAGACCATGCCCAAGTTTTCACCAAACAATCGAAGATTTTCTTCCTGTTGGGAAGTCGATTCCACCGTTATCGCACCCGATTGTGTGCAAAAAGCAAAAGTTTTTGCCGTCTTTTTACGAATGACTTCCAGGTAAGAGGCTTCATCGATTAGGAGTTTGCGTTCGTTATAAACTTGGAGCAACTCCCCGTCAGACAGGTCGCAACCCAACTGAGAAAGCATGGTCGTTATGCGACTGGATTTCATTTTAGCGGTAATAAAGGCCGATTTAGACAGGTAATAGTCCCCAACCAATATGGCTATACGATTATTCCACAAAGCGTTGACTGAATACTTTGAACGCCTTTCATAGGTTTGATCCACCACATCATCGTGCATCAAGCTTGCCGTATGAAGCAACTCAAGAGAAACGGCTGCAGTAATGGTATCTTCATTGATTGTGCCGAACATTCCGGCAGCCAAAAGCGTTAAAACGGGTCGTAATTCTTTACCCTTCGTGGTTCTGACGTACGCCAATATGGTTTTCAATAAAGCATTTTCTGTATCAATGGCTTCTTTAAATGCCTTTTCGTATCGTTGAAAATCTTTGTCAACCGGTTTTCGGATCTGTTCTATCATTATGGATGGTATGGGATTACAAAATTAATAAAAAAACGACGCGTGCTCATTTTTTAGTACTTTTACAAAAACAAACAGCACATTCAAATGGATTCTTCCAAAAGGCTCTTCCTACTCGATGCTTATGCATTGATTTACAGGGCATATTATGCTTTTATAAACAACCCTAGGATGAACTCCAAAGGTCAAAACACGTCGGCCATTTTTGGGTTCCTAAACACCTTGGAAGATTTGCTCCGTCGTGAAAACCCAAGCCATATCGCCGTTGGATTCGATCCTCCAGGGCCAACTTTCCGTCATGAAGCCTTTGAGAAATACAAGGCTCAACGGCCAAAAACACCGGAAGTGATTACTTGGTCGGTGCCTTGGATAAAACGAATCATCGAGGCGTTTCACATCCCAATCATTGAAGTTCCAGGTTTTGAAGCGGACGATGTAATAGGAACCATGTCCGTCATGGCAGAAAAAGAAGGCTTTACAGTCTTTATGATGACACCGGATAAAGATTACGGACAATTGGTGACCGATCATGTGTTCATGTACAAGCCAAAATATGGCTCCAACGAATTCGAGATCATGGGGCCGGAGCAAGTGATCACGAAATATGGATTGACAACGCCGTCTCAGATGATCGATTATTTGGGCTTGGTCGGTGATACTTCCGACAATATTCCAGGCTGTCCAGGCGTGGGTGATGTTTCTGCCCGAAAATTGCTCGATCAGTTCGGCAGTATTGAACATTTACTTAACAATACCGACCAGTTAAAAGGAGCACTGAAAGAAAAGATTGAGAACAATAAAGAGCAAATTGAATTCAGTCGATTTTTGGCTACCATCAAAATTGATGTCCCTGTTGAATTTAACGAAGCAGAGTTGCATCGAGATCCGGTGGATGAAACGGCGCTGCGGCAAATTTATGAAGAATTGGAATTTAGGACGCACCTCAACAAAATTCAAAATAGTCGACCTACTGTTCCTGTAAAAAAAATGGAGCAGGCAGAAGCGGCAAAACCGTCCTCCAAAAAACAAACGTCTCCGGTTGCTCAATTTTCGCTTTGGGATGAACCCGCACCTTCCGAAGAAAAAAGGCTGACAGAAAATGGGGTTGAAAACGCTCTTGAGAATTCTGTAAATGTGGAGGAAGTATGGAGCGCTTCGGAATTTTCAAATCTGAAAGGCTTGAAAGAGGTGCCTCACTCCTACTATCTACTTGATTCAGAGGAGAAATTTAGCCATTTTTTAAGTCAAATTCGCGATCAAGATTTCTTCTCATTTGACACCGAAACCACTGGTCTTGATGCCATCGAGGCAGAATTGGTCGGAATGTCGTTTTCTTGGAAGAAAAATGAAGCGTACTACCTACCGGTTCCTCCGGGCGTAATCGGATTTCAAAAAGTGCAACCCTTGAAAGCAATTTTAGAAAAAGCGTCTGTTTTGAAAATCGGCCAAAATCTAAAATACGACATGGTTGTTTTGAAAAAATATGGAATCGATGTTCAAGGTCCGTTTTTCGACACCATGATTGCACATTATTTGCTTCAGCCGGAACAAAGACATAACATGGATTTGCTTGCCGAGATTTTCCTAAAGTACCGGACCATTCACATCGAGGAGTTGATCGGGCCAAAAGGAAAAAATCAGAAAAACATGAGGGACCTCGCACCTGCCGAGGTATATGAATATGCTTCCGAGGATGCCGACATTACCCTTCAATTGAAAGAGGTTTTGGAAAAAGAAATTCATGAAAAAGGATTGGATTTTCTGTGTTATGAAGTCGAAATGCCGTTGGTTAAGGTTTTAACCGATATGGAAACCCACGGAATAGCCATTGATAGGGCTGCGTTAAAGGAATCATCGGTGATCATGACGGCAGCCTTGGAAAAGATGGAGGCAGAAATTCAGGAACTGGCAGGGCTGCCTTTTAATGTGAATTCACCCAAGCAAATTGGAGAAGTGCTTTTTGAAAAACTTGAAATCGGCGGGAAAGCAAAAAAAACCAAAACTGGGCAGTATTCTACATCCGAAGACGTGCTGGAAAGTTTGAAAGGAAAGCACCCAATCATTGAAAAAATTCTGGATCAACGAGGTATGAAAAAGCTGCTTAGCACTTACATCGATGCCCTTCCTGAATTGATCAACCCACGAACGGGAAAAATTCATACCTCTTTTAATCAGGCTGTTACAGCAACTGGAAGGTTGAGTTCGAGCAATCCGAACCTTCAGAACATTCCGGTAAGAGACGCACAAGGACGTGAAATACGAAAGGCCTTTTCGGCAGAACCAGGAACGTTGTTTCTCTCAGCGGACTATTCACAAATCGAGTTGAGACTGATGGCGCATCTGAGTCAAGACCCTTCTATGATTCAGGCTTTCCGGGAAGACTTGGATATTCACGCGGCCACAGCTGCGAAGATATACAAAATCCCTTTGGAAGAGGTCTCTTCGGATATGCGCCGAAAAGCGAAAACCGCTAACTTCGGAATCATTTACGGCATCTCCGTTTTTGGGTTGGCCGAACGAATGGGTGTTTCCAGGACAGAAGCAAAAGAACTGATTGACGGGTACTTCAACACCTATCCGCAGGTCAAGGCCTATATGGATGAGTCCATTGCGAAGGCTAGGGAAAACGGCTGGGTGGAAACGCTGTTTCACCGTAAAAGATACTTGCAGGATATTCACTCACAGAATGCTAATGTGAGAGGATACGCTGAACGGAATGCCATCAATGCCCCCATCCAGGGAACAGCGGCGGACATCATCAAGGTGGCCATGGTCAAGATTGCCTATGCGCTTAAAAAACAGGGACTTAAAACCACAATGATTCTACAGGTCCACGATGAATTAAATTTTATCGTTCCCGAAAATGAACTTTCGATTGTAAAAGCAATGGTGGCCTACGAAATGGAAAACGCGGTCCATTTGGACGTGCCATTGAAGGCAGATGTAGGTGTGGGTCGGAATTGGCTCGAGGCTCATTCGTAGAATTGCCCGATTTTTTGTACTTTTGCGGCCCGAAAGCATTCCGCCCGAGAAAATTGAATCTCTTTGCCACAAACAGCGAGGAATATTCGATTCTCTAAAGCAATGATGTGGTTGCGCTAATCCCGACATCAGCAGCGGGACTAAGCGCTGAATTGAGGTTTCACAATAAGGTTTCATCCAAAAAAAATTCATATGGCATTACAATGCGGCATCGTCGGCCTGCCAAACGTCGGCAAATCCACCCTATTCAACTGCCTTTCGAACGCAAAGGCACAGGCAGCAAACTTCCCTTTTTGCACGATTGAACCGAATGTCGGGGTAATCACCGTTCCCGATGAGCGTCTGAACAAGTTGGCTGAACTGGTCCATCCACACCGCATCGTGCCCACAACCGTTGAAATCGTGGACATTGCTGGCTTGGTAAAAGGGGCCAGCAAAGGGGAAGGTTTGGGAAATAAATTTCTGGCAAATATTCGTGAAACAGATGCCATTCTGCACGTGCTTCGCTGTTTTGACGACGAAAACGTGACCCATGTGGACGGTAGCATCAACCCGGTTCGAGACAAAGAAATCATCGATTACGAACTGCAAATCAAAGATTTTGAAACCATTGACAGCCGCATTCAGAAAGTTCAGAAACAAGCTCAAACCGGTGGTGACAAACAAGCCAAGCAAGTGTTGGAGGTGTTGCTGAAATTCAAAAATGCGCTCGAACAAGGCAAATCAACCCGCTCGGTACAGTTTGATACCAAAGACGATGAAAAAATTGCCCGTGACTTGTTTTTACTGACCAACAAGCCCGTGATGTACATCTGCAACGTGGATGAAGCCTCGGCTGTGAGCGGAAACAAATACGTGGAAATGGTTCGCGAAGCGGTCAAGGATGAAAACGCAGAAATATTGGTGGTGGCGGCCAAAATCGAATCGGAAATCGCAGAATTCGAAACTTTTGAGGAGCGCGAAATGTTCCTTAACGAAATCGGTTTGCATGAATCCGGCGTTTCCCGCTTGATTAAATCCGCCTATAAACTGCTGAATTTAAGCACTTATCTAACAGCAGGGGTACAGGAAGTTCGTGCCTGGACGTTTCATACAGGAAGCAAGGCACCTGTTTGTGCCGGGGTGATCCATACCGATTTTGAAAAAGGATTCATCCGTGCCGAAGTGATCAAATTTGAGGATTTCGTCAAATATGGTTCGGAAGCAGCTGTGAAAGAAGCAGGGAAGATGAATGTGGAAGGGAAGGAATACATTGTCCACGACGGTGATATCATGCACTTCCGGTTTAACGTATAAGATTTATTTCCCTTTTAGAATCCGCTTGATGTCACTGAGTTTGTTCAATGCTTCCAATGGTGTGAGATTGTTCACATCCACCTTGAGGATTTCATCGCGAATTTGGGACAAAATAGGATCGTCCAACTGGAAAAAACTCAGTTGCATCCCTCCTCTTTCACTGGCAATTTCCTGAGTTGGTTTATGGATGGAACCCTTTCGGTTTTCCGTTTCCATCCGACTTAATATCTGGTTGGCTCGTTTGAGAATACTTTGCGGCATGCCGGCCATTTTGGCTACATGAATTCCAAAACTGTGCTCGGTTCCACCCCGCTCCATCTTGCGCAAGAAAATGACTTTTCCATCCGCCTCCTTTACCGTGACGTGGTAATTTCGAATACGGGAAAAAGATTTCTCCATCTCATTTAATTCGTGGTAATGAGTTGCAAAGAGGGTTTTAGCCTTATATTTGGGGTGTTCGTGAATGTATTCCACAATGGCCCAAGCAATGGAAATTCCGTCATAGGTTGAGGTACCCCTACCCAATTCATCGAACAAAATCAAGCTTTTCTGAGAAAGATTGTTCAGAATATCGGAAGCTTCGTTCATTTCGATCATAAAGGTGGATTCTCCGGAAGAAATGTTGTCGGAAGCCCCCACCCTGGTGAAAATTTTATCCACTAACCCTATGTGAGCTGCATCTGCAGGAACAAAGGAGCCAGTTTGAGCCATCAGGACTATCAATGCCGTCTGCCGAAGGAAAGCGGATTTACCAGCCATATTTGGTCCGGTGATGATGTGAATCTGTTCCGAAGTACTGTCCATGCGAACATTGTTGGGAATATAGGGTTCATCCGATGGTAATTGTTTTTCGATGACAGGATGTCGTCCGTTGATGATTTCAAGTCGATCGCCGACCTCCATTACCGGACGTTGGTAGTTGTTTTGTACAGCCACCAATGCATAGGAAATTAAGCAATCCAACTGGGCAATTTGAATTGCATTTCGCTGTATATCAGCCATATATTTGGAAAGCTCCGTTGTCAACTCGGTGAAAATCATCAGTTCCAGCGCTTGAATTTTTTCCTCTGCACCGAGTATTTTTTCTTCATAAACTTTGAGCTCTTGGGTAATGTAGCGCTCCGCATTGACCAATGTTTGTTTGCGAATCCATTCTACAGGAACTTTGTCTTTCTGGGAATTACGCACTTCGATGTAATAACCGAAAACACTATTGAAACTAATGCGCAAGCTTGCAATACCGGTTAAATTTGATTCGCGTTCCTGTATGGCTAACAGAAATTCCTTACCGGATGTTGATAAGGCACGCAGTTCATCCAAATCTGGGTTTACACCATCACGAACCACCTCACCTCGGTTTAGGGCGATGGGTGGAGTGTCTACAATTTCCTTTTGAATACGATCACGAATAACCTCGCACGGGTTAATTTTTTCAACCATTCGCAAAAGCGCTTGATGACCTAAATCCTCTAGATTCGATGCGTCTTCCTGAACTGCTCTGCGAATGTCATCGACAGCCTGCAGGGAGGTTTTAAGGTAAACCAATTCGCGTGGGGAAACTCGCCCAACTGAAATTTTTGAAACGATGCGCTCCAAATCACCGATTAAACGTAGCTTTTCAGAAATATATTCCCGAAGTTCAGGGTTTTTGAAAAAATAGTCGATGATGTCTTGGCGTTCCACAATGGGAGCCAATTCTTTAAGCGGAAAAAGCAACCAACGGCGAAGTAACCGACCACCCATCGAACTTTTTGTCTTGTCTATTACACTGAGTAAACTACGCCCTCCTTCGTTGATGGTGTCGCATAATTCAAGACTGCGAATGGTATATCGGTCCAATCGGACGAATCGGTCTTCTTCTACCTTTGAAATGGATTGAACGTGACCTAGTTGCTTATGCTCGGTCAGATCCATATAATAAAGGATGGCGCCAGAGGCAATAATGCCAGCTTGCATACTTTGGATGCCGAAACCTTTCAAACTTTTGGTCTGAAAATGTTTCAAAAGTCGATTCATGGCTGAATCTTCGTTGTAAATCCAATCGTCCAATTCAAATCTGGAGCATGTATGGTTGAAATGTTGTTTGTAAAGTTCTTTTTTACCGCGCTCATATAACACCTCCTTGGGAAGGAAGGTGTTCAATAATTTATCCACATAATCAAAGGATCCTTCGGCTGTTAAAAATTCACCGGTTGAAAGGTCCAAAAAGGCGACTCCTGCATGTGATTTTTCGATATGCAGACTGGCTAGAAAATTGTTTTCTTTTTGATCCAGAATGTGTTCATTGGTGGAAACTCCTGGAGTAACCAATTCGGTGATGCCGCGTTTTACTAATTTTTTGGTTTGCTTCGGGTCTTCCAGCTGATCGCAAATAGCTACCCGTCTACCTGCACGAACCAACTTAGGTAGAAAATTATCCAATGCATGATGAGGAAAACCGCACATTTCAATAGGTCCTGAGGCGCCATTTGATTTACGAGTCTTCGCAATACCAAGTATATCAACGACTTCCACCGCATCTTTTCCGTATGCTTCGTAAAAATCACCAACTCTGAACATCAATACAGCATCGGGATGTTTGGCTTTCATCTCGAAATACTGCTTGATCAATGGAGTATTTTCTGCACTATTATTCAATGTGTGTTCCTTCTTTGGGATGACAAATATAGGAAAAAGGATGTTGATAAGTTGTCAACTGCTGTGGATATGTATGGAAAAAAAGTGTGATTTTACGAACAACTTTTTAGATTATTAATCTTTGTCAAAAACCATGAACGATACAAACAACGCTATCAACAAAAGTAAAGTCATAAAAGTATGAACACCCACTTTTTTGTATAATTATTAAAAGGAATGAATAAAGTTTGATATCAGATTATTAGGAGTTTTTGAATGGTTGATAACCTGTTTACAAAGTGGTATTGCTATTCACAAGTTGTTACATCAAAAAAAAATCTAAAAAAGAATCAACAGTATAAACAGTCTATTATACTATCTTTTCTTTTTAAACTTTAAAACTAAATAATAATAAGAGACAGTTGTTTGATTCATTCATCAAGGCATGTCCAACTTTTAAAAAAAGACCAAAGAACGATACCGGAAGCTACTGATACATTTAAGGAATGTTTGGTTCCATACTGTGGAATTTCAAGACAAGCATCACATATATCCACCACACACTGTTGGACACCTTTAACTTCATTACCTAAAACGATCGCATATTTCGTCTTTGGGTCTAATTTCAAATCATTTATGGATAAACTTCCGTGTGCTTGTTCAATTGCAAAAACAAAATAGTTTTGTTTTTTTAGATCCATAACAGTGTCCAACGTACGTTCCATATAGACCCAATCAACCGTATCTTCTGCTCCCAATGCCGTTTTATGAAGTTCAGGATGAGGAGGTGGACAAGATACACCGCAAAGGATTATTTTATCAATCAAAAAGGCATCGGCCGTACGAAAAACCGAACCAATATTGTGAAGACTACGAATGTTATCTAGCACCACTATTAATGGAATTTTAGTGGTTTTTTTGAATTCGTCAATAGATAAACGATTCATTTCCAATATACTGAGTTTTTTCATACGATTGGTGTTCAGACAACAAAATTAGAAATAAAATGCCTAATTTTGCACCCTTAAGGATATTGATATGGAAAAGATAGCACTCATTTCTGAAATTAACCGTCTTAAAAAGGAAAAGAATGCAATCATTATGGCGCATTACTATCAAAATGACGATATTCAGAATATTGCTGATTTTATTGGAGATAGTTTGGCTTTGGCTCAAAAAGCTGCCCAAACAGATGCGGAAATATTGGTTGTTTGCGGCGTTCATTTCATGGGCGAAACCGCAAAAATATTATCACCTGGTAAAAAAGTGCTGATACCCGATATTGAAGCAGGGTGTTCGCTTGCCGAAAGTTGTCCGGCTGATGAGTTTGCTGCTTTTGTTAAGAAACATCCTGATCATAAGGTTGTAACGTACGTTAATACATCAGCCGCCGTCAAGGCTTTGACGGATGTTGTTGTAACCTCCACCAATGCGGTAACGATTGTGCAAAGTTTTCCGAAAGACGAAAAAATAATTTTCGGACCAGACCGGAATCTGGGGAATTATATCAACAGCCTGACAGGTCGCAACATGCTGCTTTGGGACGGCGCTTGTCATGTTCATGAACAGTTTTCTGTAGAGAAATTGGTGCAGTTGAAAAAGAACCACCCTAAGGCGTTAACATTGGCTCATCCCGAATGTAAACACGTTTTGTTGATGTTGGCGGATTACATTGGATCGACAGCAGCTCTTTTGGATTTTGTTCAAAAGTCTGAAAATGAAGAATTTATTGTGGCAACAGAATCAGGTATCTTGCATGAGATGGTTCGGACTTGTCCTGAAAAGATATTTATTCCGGCACCTCCGAATGACAGTACTTGCGCTTGCAATGAGTGTTCTTTTATGAAATTGAACACTCTCGAAAAATTGTATTTGTGTTTGTTGAACGAGACACCAACCATTGAAATTCCAGAGGAGGTTAGGAAGAAAGCCGAGTTGCCCATTCGAAAAATGTTGGAGCTTTCAAATAAATCAACGCTTTAGTCGTTTACTAATGATGCATCAGATCGTTTTCGCCACCAACAACGCTCACAAGATGGGCGAAGTCTCTGCCATACTTGACTCCCATTTCAAGCTGCTAAGTTTGAAAGAAATAGGATGCTTCGATGATATTCCTGAAACACAAGATACCATCCATGGAAATGCCGTGCAAAAAGCCAGGTATGTTTGGAAAAAATACGGTATGGATTGCATCGCGGATGATACCGGATTGGAAGTGGAGGCTTTAAATGGTGCTCCAGGGGTATATTCCGCTCGTTATGCAGGTTCCGCATGTGTAGCAGAAAACAACATCGAAAAATTATTGAAGGAGCTGGACGGTGTTGAGAACCGAAAAGCCCGCTTTAAAACGGTTGCCGCTTTGATTTTGGACGGGAAGGAATATACGTTTGAAGGAATCATCAATGGTCGAATACTGGTTGAAAAAAAGGGAAGCGACGGTTTCGGTTACGATCCTGTTTTCGCACCAGATCATTATGATGAAAGTTTTGCAGAAATGCCTCCACATTTAAAAAATACGATTAGTCACAGGGCTTTGGCCTTTAAGGCTTTTGCTGAATTCATGAATCAATGAGGCGCATTCTGAAAGTTTGGTTGGCGGTTTTTTTAATTTCCGTATCGGTGCATGCCGGTCCGGCCATTGGAGAGTGGCGCACTCATTTTTCCTATAAAACGACAGATCAGGTTGTATTTGCGGATGATAAAGTCTACGTGGAAGCCAGTGGAAAATTGTTTTCCTATCGGATTTCGGACGGCCAAACGCAAACCTTCACCACATTGGACGGGTTGAATGGTCATACTGTTTCTTTTCTTGGTTGGAGTTCCGACCAAAAAACGTTGGTGATTGTTTATTCAGACGGAAATATTGATTTTCTAACTTCCAAGGGATTGGTCAATCTTCCTGATTTTAAAAACAAATCTTTGACGGGAGATAAAACGATCTATGGGCTTCGTGTTTTGGGAAGCGAGGCCTTTTTATCCACAGGGGTTGGGCTCATTGTGTTGGATGTTGCCAAAAAGGAATATGCAGAAAACTATTATCTAGGCTTTTCCTCTACCTATACGAAAAGTGTCGATGCAACCGTATGGGCGGATTCCATCATGGTTGCAACCGCCAACGGGCTCTATTCGGGCCGTAGATCGGATAACTTGCAGGATGTTTCTTATTGGAAGCCGGTCCCTTTTGTCCTGGGAACGAATGCGAAAAAGCTCGTCAGGTTTGGCAATCAATTTTTTGCTTTGGCTCAAAACGGCGTATTGTATAAAGGTTTGCCTGGTTATTGGCAGGCTTTTGTAAGTGATGCCGGCATCACTGAAATCTCTGTTCAAGACAGTGCTTTGTTTGCTTGTTCAGGCTTGACGACGTATATGTTTGACAAAAACCTGAGCCGCATTACGGTGGAATCGGTTAAGGATTATTCGGTCGCTTGGGATTCGGGTGAACGAAAGTTGTATGTGGCTTCGGGCGCTTCTGGACTTACCGTTTTAAAGTGTGATAATGAAGCGTATGTGCTTGATAAGGATTCAATCATACCAGACGGGCCGACTCAAAATACGGCTTGGAATGCTTTTTTCAAAGATGGAGTCTATTATGCCACCGCCGGTGCACGTTGGGGAAACCGTTATTTCTATGAAGGTGAGTTACTTATTTTTGAGGACGATCAATGGCGCGGGGTGAATGACAAAAAAGCGATGATTGAATCCATTGGTTACCAGCCTTTGGATTTCATGAACATGGCTATTGACCCCACTGACAAAACCCATTATTTCATAACGACCTGGGGGGACGGTATGCTGGAATTTAGAAACAACCAATTTTACAAGCAGCATGGCCCCAACAATAGCCCACTGAGGAATATCATACCTGGAAGGTATTGCCGTGTGGATGGAGCCACATTTGACAAAGACGGGAATCTGTGGGTACTTGACTCTAAATTCTATCAAGACAGAACCGCACCAGATTCAGCCTTGTGTATTTTGAAGCCTGACGGAACTTGGATTCAACCTTTTTATCCGGAAATGAAAACGGCCCCCACTTGGAATTCCATCATGTTCACTTCAAAAGATCAGGTGTGGATGAACTCCGTGCGAGTACGTTACGGTATTTTTATACTAGATAATAATGGAACATTGTCCGATGTGAGTGATGATCAAAGCAGGGCTTTCGATAATTTTACCGACCAGGACGGTAATTTGTTAACACCTTGGGCCATCTGCTCCATGGCGGAGGACAAAAACGGAACGATTTGGTTGGGAACAAACATAGGGCCCATTCTAGCAACGGGTGTGAACCGAATTTTTGATCGTGATTACACTTTCACCCGAGTTAAGATACCTCGAAACGATGGTACGGACAATGCTGATTTTTTGCTGAATGATATTCGCATCAATTGCATCGTTATTGACGGGGCTAACCGTAAATGGTTGGGCACCGAGGGAAATGGCATTTATCTTTTGTCTTCAGACGGCTTGGAGACGGTCCATCATTTTACGACTCAAAACAGTCCGCTTCCTTCGGATTACATTTGGTCCATTGCCATCAACCCGGAGACGGGTGAAGTCTTTATAGGAACCGATGCCGGGCTGGTTTCCTACCGAAGCGATGCGACAGAAAGTTCAGCCAGTTTTGGGGATATTCATGTTTTCCCTAATCCAGTTCAACTAGGATTCAACGGACAAATTACAGTTACCGGGTTGATGGAAAAGACGCAAGTCCGAATCACAGATTTGAATGGAAATGCTGTTGTGAGTGGTATGTCCCTTGGTGGCCAATTTTCTTGGAACGGCTATTTGAAAAGTGGGAAAAAGGCCTCCAGTGGTGTGTATCTGGTGTTTTGTGCTTCCGAAGATGGAGCCGAATACCAGGCGTGCAAGTTTATGATTGTCCGTTAAGTTCCGATAAAAGAAGCTGAATTGTTTTTCCAAAAACTGGATGAATCAGATCCGGTGCGATTTCAGTCAATGGTTCAAGGACAAAGCGACGAAGATGCAAAAGCGGGTGTGGAATGGTTAGTAGGGCAACCTTTAAGACCAAATCGTCGTAAAAAAGGATATCCAGATCGATGACCCTGTCTTTGTGTTCTCCAGAAACCCTTTCAGGACGCCCTAGGGCTTTTTCTATGCGTTTCAGGCATCGAAGGCAGTCTATTGGATTGAGCGCCGTGTTGGCCGCCAAGCAGGCATTTAGAAAACGATTGCTTGAATCAAATCCCCAGGGTTCTGAAACAAAAAAAACAGACTGGGCCAACACGGGTCCAATCTGTTTTTCAATTTCGTTAATAGCCTGCCGAAGGTAAGCTTCCCTGTCTCCCAGGTTGGAGCCTAGTCCAAGGTAAAGCAGCGCCATATCAAATGATCAGCATGGCATCTCCGTAGACACCGAAGCGGTATTTTTCCTGAATGGCCAATTCATATGCTTCCATGATCAAATCATAACCGCCAAAAGAGGCCACCATCATCAACAGGGTGGAAAGCGGGGTGTGGAAGTTGGAAACCATGGAGTTGGCAACACTGAATTCGTAGGGCGGGAAGATGAACTTGTTGGTCCAGCCGTCAAAACTTTTCAAGTGCCCCATTGCTCCGACCGAACTTTCGCAGGCTCGCATGACGGTTGTTCCGATGGCGCAAATCCTTCTTCCTTCGTCTCTGGCAGTGTTGACTGTGCGAACGGCTTCTTCGGAAATGAACATTTGTTCGGAGTCCATCTTGTGTTTGGTCAAATCTTCCACGTCAATTTCACGGAAGTTGCCCAAACCGGCATGGAGGGTCACATAAGCGAAGTTTATTCCTTTAATCTCTAGGCGTTTAAGCAATTCACGGCTGAAATGAAGCCCTGCACTCGGTGCGACCACGGCGCCTTCGTTACGGGCGAAAATGGTTTGGAATCGGGATTCATCTTCGGCTTCGACAGGACGTTTGATGCTGCGGGGCAGTGGGGTTTCGCCCAACGCGAAGAGGGCCTTCTTAAATTCCTCATGGGTACCGTCGTACAGAAAGCGAAGGGTACGTCCACGGGAAGTGGTATTGTCAATGACTTCAGCCACCAGAGAATCGTCTTCGCCAAAATACAACTTGTTGCCAATTCGAATTTTACGTGCCGGATCGACCAGAACGTCCCAAAGACGCAAATCCTGATTCAGTTCGCGAAGTAGGAAAACTTCGATCTGGGCACCCGTTTTTTCCTTGTTGCCATACAATCGTGCAGGAAATACACGGGTGTCGTTAAAAATAAACACGTCGTGGTTGTCGAAATATCCGGGCAACTCCTTGAACTGTTTGTGTTCAATGGTTTTGGTAGCGCGGTCAACGACCATTAGGCGCGATTCATCCCGATTGTAAGACGGATACTGAGCAATCAGTTCTTCCGGGAGTTTGAATTTGAATTTGGAAAGCTTCATTTTTTATAGAATCTAGTAAATTTAGTTTTCTTCCAGCATTTCTTTCGTAAACTCGTCGGCATTCAGGCAGTTTTCAAGCCTAATTTCGCCGATGCGTGTACGACAAAGTGCAGTCAGGTGTGCACCGCAGTTCAGCGCTTCTCCCAAATCGCGGGCCAATGCCCGGATGTAGGTGCCTTTGCTGCAGACCACCCGAATTTTTACCATCGGAAGCCGACATTCCAGCAACTCGATCTCATCGATGACCAGCACTTTTGGTTTCAGGATCACTTCCTGCCCTTTTCTGGCCATTTCATACGCTCGTTTCCCATCCACCTTGCAGGCAGAGAAGGAAGGAGGTACCTGCTCGATACGTCCAACGAACGTTTTCACTGTTTCTTCAACCATTTTTTCGGTAACATGGCTAAAATCGAACCGATTGTCTATTTCCTTTTCCAGATCGAAGGAGGGCGTTGTGGCGCCCAACTCCAGTGTGGCGACGTATTCCTTGGTCTGGTACTGAAACTCTTCAATGCGTTTGGTGGCTCTGCCCGTACAGAGAATCATCACACCTGTTGCCAGAGGATCCAGAGTCCCAGCGTGTCCTACCTTCAGCTTCTTGATTTCAAGGTGGCGGCAAATGGTGTTGCGCACTTTTGCGACCAGCTTGAAGGAAGTCCAGGTCAGGGGTTTGTTAAAATACAGAATTTCTCCTTCAATAAAATCCATTCTGTTCGTTTACGCGTCTTTGCTCTTTTTAACGATGCCGAAGATGACAAAAATGAAACCAAACAAAGCAACACCTGGAGCCAAGACGATTCTTCTGAAACTGAAAATATCAGGATTGAATTCAGTCTGACCGGAAGGTGCACCCATCATCAACAGAAAACCGATGACCACAAAGGCTACTCCAATGCCGATCAGGATTAGGTTTTGTTTTCCAAGCGCAAAATTCTTGTTCATTTTATTTCAAAATAAGTGGTTTCTAAACGTAATAAAGGTCGCTGACATTCATTTTCAGATAGCGGGTCACTGCCAGCCAAGTGGCGCTGATGATGATGAGCAGTCCGAAAAGCAGCAACGAAAAGAAAACGACGACCATGGTGCCGAAATCGAGCAATTGCAAGCTTCCATTCAGGCGTTGTTCCACGTAAAACATCAGACCTGTCAAAATGAGTGTAGCCACGACGGCTGAAATAATGCCGCTCCATAGGTTTTCAATCAAAAAGGGCTTACGTATGAAATTATTGCTGGCACCGACCAGTTGCATGGTACGGATGAGAAATCGTTTGGAATAAATCATGAGCCGGACGGTATTTCGGATCAGCGAAAAGGAGATGATGGTTAGGAAAAACGCCAAAACCAGCAAGATGACGCTGATACGACGGACGTTTTCATTAACCAGATGTATCAAGTCTTTTCGGTAAAGGACATCATCCACCCCTTTGTTTAGCCTCAAAGCCTTTTCAATGACGTTAATGCTGTCGGTATTGGCATAATCCGCCTTCAGAAAAATTTCGAAAGAGGCAAGTAATGGGTTGGAACCCAACAAATCTTCTGGATTCTCTCCGAGGTTTTCCTTCAAATCTTTCAGGGCTCTTTCTTTGTCGATGTATTCGACCGTTTTTACCCAAGGAGCAGCCTGGAGCCGTTGTTGAAACATTTTGGCGTCAGGCAGATGCATTTCGTCGTCCACAATGACGGACAACGTGATGTTTTCTTTGACGTGTTTCGAAAGCCGGTTTGCGATAAGTCCTAAAAACAGCATGATTCCGGTCAAGAGGAGCACCAGACTGATGCTGACAATTGAATTGAACCTTGCATTGAAAACCCTAGTAGCGTTAATTGTCTTTTGTTTGTTCATGAGCGCAGTATCCCCAAAATTGGCGCAAAAGTGCGAAAATTATCACAAATATACGATGAAACCACGCGTTTTTTACATTTTATTTCAAATCAATTCGCCTAAAAGTGTCGCAGAGGTGGAGCTGGTCACTTTTATAAGGCGGAATTGGCCGATATGGGCATCTTCTTTGGGGAATACGACAACTTTGTTTTGTTGGGTTCTACCGAAAAGTTTTTCCCGGGATCGTTTTGAAAAACCCTCCACCAGAACTTCAAAAGTCTTGCCGAGATCTTTGTGGTTGCTCTCTGCAGAAAGCTTATTCTGCAAAGCAATCAATTCGTTGATTCGTTGGATTTTCAGTTCTTCTAAAACCGTATCGGGAAGTTTTTCGGCAGCGTAGGTGCCAGGGCGCTCGGAATATTTGAACAAGAAGGCGGAATCGTAACCGACTTCCCGCATGAGCGAAAGCGTCAGCTCGTGGTCTTCTGGCGTCTCGGAATGGAATCCGCAGAAGACGTCGGTGGAAATGCCGCATTCTGGAATAATGCGACGGATGGCGGCGATGCGCTCCAGATACCATTCGCGGTCGTATTTTCGGTTCATCAGTTTCAAAATCCTGGAGCTGCCTGATTGAACAGGCAAGTGGATGCTGTTGCAGATGTTTTTATAGGCGGCTATGGTTTCCAAGATGTCGTCCGTCATATCTTTGGGGTGAGAAGTGGCAAAGCGGATGCGCATTTGGGGCTGAGCTTGGGCGACTTGTGCCAGAAGGCCTGCAAAATTCAATTTTTTGCCATCAGCGTTTTCGTAGGAATAGGAATTGACGTTTTGTCCGAGTAAGGTCACCTCTTTGTAGCCTTTTTCCCAAAGGTCGTTGAGTTCTTTCAGGATGGTTTCGGCTTCTCGGCTGCGTTCCCGGCCTCGGGTATAGGGGACGATGCAGTAGGTGCAGAAGTTGTTGCACCCACGCATGATGGAGATGAATCCGCTGATGCGCCCCATGCCCAAGCGGGTCGGGATGACGTCTTTATAGGTTTCCGTCGTAGAAAGTTCGATGTTGATGGCTTTTTCGCCCTGTTGAACGGCTCCGATGAGGTTGGGAAGATCCATGTAGGCATCTGGGCCTACCACCAGATCCACGTGGTGGTCGAGGATGAGTTCATCCTTGACGCGTTCGGCCATGCAGCCGAGAACTCCTACTACGGGTTTTTTGCCTTTCTTTTTCAAAGATTGAAAATACTGGAGGCGGGAAATGATCTTTTGCTCGGCGTTGTCGCGGATGGAACAGGTGTTCATCAGGACGAGGTCAGCCTCGGCAAGGGTTTCGGTCACTTCGAAGCCGTCCATGCCCAGAATGGAGGCGACGACTTCGCTGTCGGCCACATTCATTTGACAGCCGTAAGTTTCTATAAAAACTTTTTGATTCATGTTGGAACGTTTAAACGGAATAGAGGGCGAATTTTGCCATCACCCGCTCCGTATAGGTTTTGGAGACGGGGATGTCTGGAATGTTTTCTTCGTCCATTGCCAAATAGATGCCATCCTTTTCTTTCCGCAAAACCTTGACCTTGTCGAAATTGACCACGTAGGATCGGTGGCAACGGATCATGGGAGTGTTTGTAAGGCTGTCGTCCAGATTTTTAAGAGAGTTTCGGAGCATGAAGTGGGTGATCTTCCCTTTGCTCAGGAAGTGTATCTTGACGTAATTGTCGGCGGATTCCAAATAAAGTAACTGATCGGATTGAACAGAGAGTTTGAGTTCCCCTTTTTCGTCGTGGAAACTGAGCATCCCTTTTTTGGCTTGGAGCGGAGCGTTGTCTTCCTGATCAATTTGCTCCAGTTTTTTCTTTTTGTCGGCCCAGGCGAAATAGAGCCAAAGAATGGTGTAGGGGAGTAGGAGCACTAGGCTGGTGTTCAGGGCTGAGACTTTCATCAGTTCATCAAAAGGCCGTAAGTCGTGCAAGGCTAATTTTTCAAACAGGGCAAAGAAGGAAGACATCGCCAAGATTTCGGCCAAGACCCAAATGCCATAGTAGAGGAGTGAAAGCGCCTTTTTCTTGCAATAATAGTACATGATGATGCGACTCAGGACCACGACCAAAACCCCTGTGAGTGTAATCAGGCTGGAGTAAATGAAAAAGACGGAGGGCGTGACTTCAAACGATTCGAAAAAACCAAACGGGTGATAGAGGTTGATGAAGCCAAGCGCAAAAACAGCCGTGAAGAGTATCAAACGGACAATGTTGTTCTTTTCAGTCAGATAATCAGGAGTTTTCTGAGGCATGGGGTCATGGATGACGCTAGTGAAATGAAGTATGCAAAAGTAGCTGATTTATTCAGTTAAAGCAAAATGGTCTATGATTTTTAGCATTTGTTCACCCCGCACAAAGCAATTTCACCCCGGATAGGAACAAACGCCCCCAAGGAAGTGCGCAAAGGACCTTTGATTTGGAAGAGTCCCTCCGGCGCATCAACTTTGCATTTCAAAATAAAGGTAAACATGGCAAAATCTATAAAAACAAACGTTCTCGATTTCGTTCAACGCCAAAAAGAAATGCTTCGGCTTTTTGGAATGGGTAAAAATGTCGCCCTGAAAAAGTCGGGAGTTGACATTCGATTTTTCCCCTTCGAATCTTCCTATAATTTTCAACTGGCGACCCAAGTTTCCAATCATGCATTGGAGGATGGTGCCATCGTCGAAAACAATCGGTTCAACTATCCCGTTTTTTTCCCAAAAGGCTGGAAAAAAGCGACCAACGTCATCGTGCTCCTCCATGGCTTGAACGAACGAAATTGGGACAAATACCTGTGTTGGGCCGAATATTTGGCGGAACATACCCATAAGGCGGTCATTCTATTTCCCATCGCCTATCACATCAACCGATCGCCGGGGTTGTGGAGCGATCCGCGCAGCATGTCGATGCTCGTTCGCAAGCGGAAGGCATTGGTTGGTCCGGACAGGTCTTTGTGTTTTGCCAATGTGGCTATGAGTGAACGGCTTTCGGAAGACCCAATTCGATTCTATACTTCCGGCCGACAAACAGTGGAAGATTTGCGCCTACTGGCAACAACACTGAAAAATGGGAAGCATCCGAAGTTTAAAAAAGGAACGACGGTCGATTTCTTTGCCTATTCCATTGGCGCTTTTCTGGCAGAAATCACCCTGATGGCTAATCCGGATCATCTGTTCGACCAATCCAAACTCTTTATTTTTTGCGGTGGTTCCATTTTTCAGTCCATGTTCGGTGAATCGCGCTGCATCATGGATAAACCCGCTTATGATAGGCTGTTGAGTTTCTACATGAAAGAATGGATGGATAAGGAACAAACCCCGGTCGCCATTCATCGAGCGTTGGTAGATGAAGCCCGGAGTGCTTTTGACACGATGATAGCTCCGGAAATAGATCGAGAAAAAAGAGAAGGTTTTTTCCAAAATCTGGGTAATCGGATCAGTGGAATATCGCTTCGAAAAGACAAGGTCATGCCTTACGAAGGTGTGGAGGCTTGCATGGGGAATGAAAATGCTTTTCAGAAATTTCTATTACTCGACTTCCCGTTCGAATACTCCCATGAGTCCCCTTTTCCAATGAATTCGAGTGTAGAGCCAGCCTTGTTGAATGCGTCTTTCAATCAAGTTTTTTCCAGAGCGGCTCAGTTTCTGGCCTCCTGATGTTTTCGATTTGTGTTTGACCGGAGATTGTGTTATTTTTGATAAAAAATCCTGGGTTATGGAAAACAACGATTATTTTTTCTACCTTGTTGTCGCCGTATCGGTGATCGGATACATCGTCAAGGCGTTCAAAAAGAAACCGGATGATAACCAGACCGAGCCAAAGACTTCAGTCGGGGGCGATATTTTAAAGAAAATTTTGGCGGAGATGCAGGAAAAAGACGACTATATCCCTAGTAATCCTGCCCCGGCCCCTGTTGCGAAGCCTGTATCAAAACAACCCATCCCTAGTGCTTCTCAAAAAACAGCTTCCGATACGTTTATACGGGCTGGGGGAGAAAAAAAGGAATTCAACCTTGCCGAGACAAAACAACATACCGTTCCCGCTGCTAAAAGTCAGATATTTGAGCCAGTTGAGGAATCTGTGGATCCATTTATGGCTTCCTTAGACCTTTCTTCCACGGACGAAATGAAAAAAGCCATCATTTACAGTGAGATTTTAAGGCCAAAATTTTAAAGAAATTTCATACCTTTGTGGTGTTTTTAAAAACCCCCTGACGTATGTCTTTAAAATTCATTTCTGCCGAAGAGGCAGCATCTTTTGTCCATCACAACGACCGTGTTGGATTTAGTGGTTTTACCCCTGCCGGTGCCCCTAAAATCATCCCCAAAGCAATCGCCGAAAAGGCCATCAAAGAACATGAAGCAGGCCGTCAATTTAAGATCGGCATGTTTACCGGTGCTTCCACCGGCGACTCTCTTGATGGAGAACTTTCCAGAGCCAATGCCATTTTGTTCCGCACCCCGTATCAATCCAATTCGGATATGCGGAAGAGCATGAACAGTGGGGGTGTTCCCTATTTTGACATGCATCTGTCGGTGCTTGCTCAGGAAATGCGTTACGGCTTCTTCGGGAAGTTGGACGTTGCCGTCATTGAAGTTTGTGACGTGACCGAAAACGGTGAACTGGTGTTGACTTCGGGCGTTGGAATTTCTCCGACGATTGCCCATTTGGCAGACCGTATTATTTTGGAGCTGAACACCAAACACCCCAAATTCATCAAGGGTCTTCACGATATTTATGAACCCTTGGATCCTCCCATGCGTCGGGTAATCCCGGTCTTTGAACCAATGGATCGCATCGGTAGCCCAGTGCTCAAAGTGGATCCTGCTAAGATTATGGGGATTGTACAAACTTACGAAAGCGACCAAGTTGGAGGATTTACTCCAGCCGATGCCGTAACGGATGCCGTAGGTGCCAACGTGGCGAACTTTTTGGTAAGGGAATTGAAAGCCGGTCGAATTCCTGCTTCCTTCCTTCCCATTCAATCGGGTGTAGGCAACATTGCCAATGCGGTACTTGGCGCGTTGGGTTCCAATCCTGGAATTCCACCTTTCAGGATGTATACCGAAGTGGTACAGGATTCGGTGATTGATCTGATGCGTTCGGGCGATGTCATGTCGGTAAGCGGTTGCTCATTGACCATTTCAACGGAGCAGCTGGAAGGAATTTACAGGGATTGGGAATTCTTCAAATACAAAATAGTCCTGCGTCCTCAGGAAATTTCAAACAGCCCCGAAGTTGCCCGACGTCTAGGCCTGATCACCATCAATACGGCGCTAGAAGCGGATATTTTCGGCAACGTCAACTCTACGCATGTGATGGGCACCAAAATGATGAACGGAATTGGTGGTTCAGGAGACTTCACACGAAACGCCTACCTGTCCATTTTTACCTGTCCTTCGGTGGCCAAAGGCGGCAAGATCAGTGCGATTGTTCCGATGGCTTCACACATTGACCAAAACGAGCATTCTGTTAAAATATTGATCACCGAGCAGGGTGTGGCCGACTTGCGCGGCAAATCACCGGTTCAGCGCGCCAAGACCATCATCGAGAATTGCGTGCATCCGGATTACAAGCAACTGCTTTGGGATTATTTGAAGAAAAACAAGGATTCGCACACACCGCATACGTTGAGCATCGCACATGCCATGCACTTGGAATTTTTGAAGAGTGGGGATATGCGCAACACCAAATGGGGTTGAGATGGATCTAATCATGATTTTGAAGGCGATACTCATCAGTATCGTGGAGGGGATAACGGAGTTTTTGCCGATATCGAGTACGGGGCACATGATTTTGGTGGATGAGTTTTTGAAACTCTCCACCAATAAAACCTTTACCACCGCTTTTGAAGTCATTATCCAGTTGGGCGCCATCATTTCAGTAATCGTCTATTTCTGGAAAGAGCTCTGGCCTTTTGCCGGAACACCCGAACGGCAGAAAGCGACTTGGACGCTTTGGACCAAAGTGATCGTCGCAGTGCTCCCTGCCGTGGTGCTTGGCCTGCTGTTTGACGATGCCATTTCGGAACATCTGTTCAATGCCAAAGTGGTTGCCATCACCCTGATTTTTTACGGAATCGTGCTGATTGTTTTAGAACGTTTCAATGCTAAAAAGACGTCATTCAAAATTGATAAGGTTTCGGCCATCCCGTTTGGTTTGGCCATAGCGATTGGATGTTTTCAGTGCTTGGCTATGATTCCGGGCACTTCGCGTTCCGCCGCAACCATTATTGGGGCGATGTTATTGGGCCTTTCCAGAGGTGCCGCCGCTGAATTTTCCTTTTTTCTGGCTATACCGACCATGGCTGGTGCCACCCTTCTAACCATCTTAAAAAATGGTATGGCTTTTTCCTCGTTCGAATGGCTGGTTATTGCCATCGGTTTTATTGTCGCCTTTTTAGTGGCATACGCCGTGATTAAATTCTTCATGGACTTTATCCGTAAACATGATTTCAGTGTTTTCGGATACTACCGCATTGCCTTGGGGATAATCGTGTTACTTGTACTTTGGAATCAGTAAAACGTAGATATGTCCATTAACAATAAGAAAAAAGCGGTGAACCTTTTGTGTTGGCTGCTTTTTTTTGTATCATTGTCCCCCCAATTTAACTACTTACCATTGAATTGAAACTATGAACAGCTTTTTTTTAATCGGATATATGGGCTCAGGCAAGACCACGTATGGCAAGCTGATGGCTAAAGAACTAAAATTATCGTTTGTCGATTTGGATGCCTTCATGGAGCAGAAGTTCATGAAAACCATCAGTGAGTTGTTCGACGGACTGGGCGAAGAGGGCTTTCGTAGACTTGAAAGGGAAGCGTTGCACGAAGTGGCTCAATTCGAAAACACACTCATTTCTACTGGTGGAGGAACGCCCTGTTTTTTCGACAATATGGAATACATGAATGCGCACGGCGAAACCATTTATCTGCGCACTTCGGTTCGTGAATTGCGTGACCGCTTGAAGATGTCCCGCACCAAACGTCCCCTGATTGTAGGGAAAGACGATAAGGAACTGGAATTCTACATTGCCAAGTCCCTTGAAGAGCGCGAAGGGTTCTATCTAAAAAGCAAATACATCATGGACACAGATGACTTGAATCCAAACAACATCAAGTCCAGTTTCATGGAATTGTTGGAAGCCTAAACTTCTGAGTCGGAGCAATTCTTATTTCCCCCAATTTCCACGATCCAGCGTTCGGTACTGTATGGCTTCTGCCACGTGCCATGATTTAACATGTTCACAACCGTCCAAATCGGCGATGGTACGAGAGACTTTTAGGATACGGTCGTAGGCCCTGGCTGATAGGTTCAACTTTTCCATGGCTGCTTTCAACAATTTCCGTCCGGATTCGTCCGGTTGAGCAAATCGATGAATTTCTTTCGTTTTCATTCTCGCGTTGCAGGTTGTATCGGAGTGGATGCCAAAGCGTTTTTCCTGCACTTCTCTGGCATGCACTACCCGTTCCCGGATGCATTGGCTTGCTTCAGAGGGCTTCAGATCACTTAACTTTTCATACGTCACCGGCGAAATTTCGATGTGCAAGTCGATGCGGTCGAGCAGTGGGCCTGAAATACGGGTCATGTACCGTTGAATTTGACCGGGAGAACAAACGCAGGCTTTCTCTGGATGGTTGTAGTAGCCGCAGGGGCATGGATTCATCGAAGCAACCAACATGAAACCAGCAGGATAATCGATGGAATAACTTATTCTGGAGATACGGATGCTTCGCTCTTCCAAAGGTTGCCTCAATACTTCCAAAACGTTCCGTTGAAATTCTGGGAGTTCATCCAGAAAGAGAATTCCATTGTGTGCGAGTGAGATTTCTCCAGGCTGAGGCTTGCTACCTCCTCCAACCAAAGCAACAGGGCTGATGCTGTGATGCGGAGAGCGGAAAGGCCGTTGATGCAGAAGACCGAAGCCGATGGCTGTTTTTCCGGCAACCGAATGGATTTTGGTGGTTTCAAGCGCTTCCTGCCGGCTCATGGGTGGAAGAATGCCTGGGATGCAATGGGCGATCATCGTTTTTCCGGCACCTGGCGGGCCTACAAAAAGTAAGTTGTGTCCACCAGCGCAGGCTACTTCGACAGCTCGTTTAACTGGGTCCTGACCTTTCACGTCCGAAAAGTCTTCGGCATGCAATGCGGTTTCAAAAGGTTGAGGCAGAAGATTGGATTTGGTAGGGATAAAGGCCGATTCGTCCTTGAGCAGTTGAACCAAATCGAGTATGGTCTCCACTCCGAAAACATCAAGGCCCTCTACAGCTGACGCTTCTTGTGCATTGGCTGCGGGAAGGATGAGGCGCCGGATGCCAGAATCTTTGGTCAGCATGGCGATGGACAAAATCCCTCGAATGGGTTGAAGCCTGCCATCCAGAGAGAGTTCTCCAATGAATAAACTATTCTCCACCGATGAAACTGGGATGTAGTCGCCCGCAGCCATGATCCCGACCAGCAATGGAAGATCGTAGGAAGTGCCTTCCTTTCGCAAATCGGCTGGTGCCATGTTGATGACAATCTGTTTCCGTGGAAGGTCCATGCCATTTACCTGCAGGGCGGAAACGATGCGCTCATGACTTTCCCGCACGGCATTGTCGGGTAGCCCGACCAAAGAAAAGCGGATGCCTCGGGAAAGATGAACTTCAATTTGAACGGGTTTGGCATGGATGCCCTGTATGGCGGCACTAGCAACTTTGACAAGCATACGAATCGGTATTAGTATGCCGCAAAGTTAATAAAATATTAATAAAAAACAAATTAATGTCCTTTTCGAATGCCGTTTCGGATTTTTTCTGCCAGAGGACTATTGCTGGCAGGTACTCTCAAGAGGGCAAGAAGGTCGCTGGTAGATGGGTCGTATTCCTGATAAAAGAAATCTTGGATCAATACGACACTGGCGATGGAGGTGGGGTTCTCCATGATGAACTCCTTGGCTGCACGTTTAAGAAGGAGATTGATTTCAGCCAGCCGGACTTCGGTGGAATTTTCTCTAGAGTAGGAGCCTTTCAAAAGATCGAGACGCTCCTGGTAAAGATCCCTGATTTGCAACTTAAAACGGTTAAGGTCGTTGTTAACGAGCCCGCCCCGAATGGTCAGTAAATCGACATTCTCAATGTTGCCGCGGATGGTGATGCGATCTCCTGGTTCTGCAAAGAGGGTGGTCCAGCATTTTTTTTCGGCAAAATAGATGTTGATGGGTGTAAGGTTTTTACAGGTGCGAAGTTTCAGATTGAATTTCCCAGCCATGGTTGAATGGACGGTGTCGATGGTATGTTTGAAATGTGCGTCCATGTAGGTGACATAAAGAGCGGAGCCACCCAAACGGGAGACGGCGCCCTGAACGGTTACCCGCCGGTCTTTCTGTTGTACACAGCCGTAAGCAGCTAAAACACAGATTGCAATGAATAGAACGAGCCTCTTGCCACGCATCGGTGAAATGTTAATAACTGTAAAAGTACAAAAATATAGGTTTGTTACGACCTTTTACTAAAAAGATCTGCAGTCGAAGTGGATTCTGGGTGCGCATCCCCTTCAGTATGGCGCATGGAGCTTCAAAATTATTTTAAAAAAAAGTTCTAAAAAAGTTGAAAATCGGAAAGATACAGCACTATATTTGTGATATCAAAATAATATCATTTTAAATATGCTCGTATGAAAACAACTGAAGTCGTCTTTGGCGGAACCAAGCTCAAAGGCATTCCTGTGCTAATTCTCAACATCCTGCTTTTGATCGGGATATGTGTCTTGTTTGGCTGGTGTGTTTCCACGTATGAAGAACAAAACGGTTTAAAAATCGCCTTGTTGGTTGCGGATACCATTCTGCTACTGCTGAATTCGCTCATTTGGGGCGGTCTCATGCAAATCGAGCCCAATGAAGCAAGGGTCATGGTCTTTTTTGGTGAATACGAAGGGACTGTGAAGGAAAATGGTTTCTTTTGGGTGAATCCGTTTTATACCAAGAAAAAACTGACCCTGCGTGCTCGTAACCTGGATGCCGAGCCCATTAAAGTGAACGACAAGACCGGTAATCCCATCCTGATCGGACTGGTGCTGGTTTGGCGGGTGAGCGATACCTACAAAGCAGCGTTCAACATTGACAGTTCTTCGGAAATTTCGATGGTGAAGTCGCAAAATGGTGTTGTGATTGACAGCCTTGGTGAACGGATGAAATCGTATGAAAAATTTGTCAAGGTGCAAAGTGATGCGGCCTTGCGGAGTGTGGCTGGAATGTTTGCCTACGACCAGACGGGCACCGCGGACGCAAAGGATCTAACTTTGCGTTCAGCAGGGGATGAGGTGACGGACATTCTCGAAATTCAGCTGAATGAACGCCTTTCCATCGCCGGAATCGAAGTGATTGAAGCTCGAATCAATTACTTGGCTTATGCTCCTGAAATCGCAGCGGTCATGTTGCGTCGCCAGCAGGCGGATGCCATCATTTCAGCCCGTTCGAAAATTGTGGACGGAGCCGTCGGGATGGTCAAAATGGCTTTGGACAAACTGGCCGATGAAAATATTTTGGAATTGGACGAAGACAAGAAAGCAGCTATGGTGAGCAATCTTTTGGTGGTGCTTTGCAGCGAAGAAGCCACGCAACCAGTCATCAATGCAGGAACGTTGAACCATTGATATCGTGGCCAAAGAAACAAAAAACTTTGTTTTGAGACTTGATGCCGATAGGATGGAGGCGATTGAGAAATGGGCTTCGGACGAATTTCGCAGCACGAACGGACAGCTTCAATATCTGTTGGATCAGGCTTTAAAAAAGGCTGGACGGTCACCAAAGAAAAAATCGGATTGATGAAATTCGTTAACTTTAGAGGTCAGGGCATGATGCGCTGACCTCTTTTATCAAAAAAATCGAACTTTTGGTAAAGAATTCAAAGGAATCTTTTTACCTTTGGTACACCTTGAACTGACCGAAAAACGAAGAACCCTATGAGATTTCCCTCCCGATCGGCGAATCTGATCGTCCATGGTTTTGCACTGGCTCATGTTGCAATTGCGGCCCTCATTATCAATCAGGGATCGGATCCAGGTATTTATCTAACGATCTTGACCATAGCGATGATTGTCATTCTTGCTAGAATGAATGAATACCCGCTTGATGTAACAGCTGCACTGACGTTGGTTTGTATTTTGGGAGGTTTCTTTATGGGAACCAAAGGAGCCGAGTTGTTTTCCGATTACGTTGGTGCTACTGAAACGAATGCTCAGTTGTTTACAACGGTCTTAGTTACGGAGATCCTTGGCTGGATCACCTATTTCATTGTTAGACGTACTCAGAAGAAAGACTAGGATGAAGTTCCTGAGTAAAACCAGCAAGTGGCGTGAAATTATACTATTGGCTGTAGCCGTCCTGATTTTCCGCATTATTTATGTGGATTTGCTTACTTATTTGCAAACGGATTATCAGTACGATGTCTTCGAGCTAATTTTTCAGATTTTCAGAAACATTCCAGTAGTACTTTTTTTGTTCATAGCCGGTTTCTTATCGGTACATTACATCAACAAGTTTATTTCGTGGGGGGAGAATCCAACCAAGCGGGTACTCTTTTTTATGCTCTCTTTCTTCGTCATTTCCCTCCTAGTGACCCTGATGCTCTGTCTACCAAAACTAAGGGTCTACAGTTGGGGAGAATTATTTGCCAGCAGACAAATAGAAGCCGTTTTCCTAGTGGCATCAATGCTCAACATTCTGGTAATGGGCGTTACGGATGTCATTTTATATTATAGGAAGTCCCACAGAAAAGCGCTTGATGCCGAAATAATCAAGAAGAATAAGGTCAAGTATCAATACGAACAGCTCAAACGCCAGCTCAACCCGCATTTTCTTTTTAATAGCTTGAATGTGTTGGATTATCTGGTCCATACCGATCCGGATCGTGCCAGTGATTTCATTGGTAAATTGGCAGGGGTATATCGGTACTTGTTGAGCAAGGAAAGCGAACCGGTGGTGACCTTGGAGGAGGAACGTGCTTTTGTGAACATGTATGTGGATCTGCTTAAGGAACGCTTTCCGGAGGGCTTTGAAGTAGTGATGGACCTAGACGCTCGTTATTTGAAAACGTATGTGATTCCATGTTGCATTCAGTTATTGGTTGAAAACGCCACCAAGCACAATGTGATCAGCAAGGAGCATCCGCTTCGAATTCGAATCGATGTACAGGGGGCTTTCATTCGAGTGGAAAATAATCTTTTCCCACGAACGCAGGAAGGGGAACCCAGCAATTTAGGTCTAAAGAATATTGAAGGCCAGTATCAGGCATTGTTCGGTAAATCCATAAGTATCCGGAAAACTGACGAACTCTTTTCTGTAAGTTTACCAATTATCGATAAAAGCGTTGTGTGAGCCTATGAAAGTGTTGATCGTAGAAGATGAGGTTCCTGCTCAAATGCAGTTGGAGCGGTTGTTAAAGACCCATTTCCCAGATACGGAAATTGTGGCTGTGTTGACATCCATTGAAAAAGCCGCCGACTGGTTGGCGGTCAATGCTCCTGACTTGATCTTTATGGATGTGGAGCTGTCCGATGGCCAGTGTTTTGAGATTTTCAAGCGGGTGGAAGTGAAAGCCCCCGTCATCATCACCACGGCGTATGATCAGTTTGCCATCAAAGCCTTTAAAGTCAACAGTGTGGATTATTTGCTCAAGCCCATCGAAAGTACCGAATTTGTAAAGGCGGTGGAAAAATCGTCCCGTTTAAGCAAATCGGTTGTGAACGATCTGAAAGCCTTGGAGGAATTGCTTAAGAAATCGACCCCAAGGGAATACAAGAAGCGATTTATCACCAAACAAAACGACCAGATCATCGTTCTTCAAGTGGAGGAAATCGCCTTTTTCTATGCGGAAGACAAAGCAACATTCATTGTCAGTCGTTCTGGAAAACGGTATTTCTCGGAGTATTCGCTGGACAATCTCGAAGATCAACTCGACCCCAAGAGTTATTTTCGGCTTTCAAGAGGTTGTATTGCCAATATTCAATCCGTCAAGTCCGTTTCGAAACATTTCAACAGTCGTTTGAAAATAAAACTGGAACCAGCCTTGATTGAAAGCATTTTGGTGAGCCGCATCCGGGTGCCTGATTTCTTGAATTGGTTGGAGGGGAATTAGTGTTAAATTGACACTTTGCTACTTTTTTGACCCCAATTAACCATTCCAACGATTATTTGGAGGTTAAATTCTTCATTTCATCCTTAGAATTCTTCATTTCGTCATTTTTATACTTCTTTTTTGGCATTCCTGATGGATATTTGTCGTTCTGATTACCTTGAACTGAATACTGAATGCCGAATTTAAAAGTTGCTTTGACATTTGTTTTGCTTTTGTCATTTTTGAGTTTCACCACTCAATCGAATGCAATAACTCCGAAAGAAAACCTTTCGTACCAAGAACTTACGTATTCCCCTTCTTTTTCTATTTTTACGTTGTGGGCACCGACGGCTACACAAGTTCGTGTGAATCTTTATGGCGATGGTCTCCAAAGTACTGCCTATCAGGCGTTGGATCTTACTCAAGACGGTGCGTTTTGGTCCGTCAAGGTAAAAGGGAATCTTTCCGGAAAATTCTACACGTTTCAAATCAATCATCTGGGAGCATGGCTTGAGGAAACCCCTGGAATTCAATGCAGGGCAACCGGCGTTAATGGCAAACGTGCCGCGATACTTGATTTGAAAACAACCGATCCACAAGGTTGGAGCAGCGACGTACGACCGGTATTGAAAAACTTTACAGACATCATCATTTACGAAATGCATTTGCGTGACTTTTCAGTTGGACCGCTTTCTGGAATGCAAAACAAGGGTAAATATGTGGCATTGACCGAAGAGAAGACGAATGTCGAAGGACGCTCCACCGGAATGGACCATCTGAAGGAATTGGGTGTGACGCATGTGCACATCTTGCCCTCCTACGATTTCGGCAGCATCGATGAAACAAAGCTTTCAGACAAAAAATACAACTGGGGATACGACCCTCAGAATTACAATGTGCCTGAAGGTTCCTATTCCACCGATCCCTACAAACCTGAAACGCGTATCCGTGAATACAAGAAGATGGTCATGGCATTGCATCAAAAAGGCATCCGCGTAATTATGGACGTTGTTTACAACCATACCTACCGTTTGGCCGGATCGAATTTTGAATTGACCGCTCCCGGCTATTTTTTCCGTTACAACCCAGATGGAACACCCTCCAACGCTTCAGGCTGTGGCAATGAAACCGCTTCTGAAAAGGTGATGATGCGGCAGTACATGATTGAATCGGTGCTGTATTGGGTGAAGGAATACCACATTGATGGTTTCCGCTTCGACTTGATGGGCATTCACGACATTCAAACCATGAACGCTATCCGAAAAGCTTTGGATGCGATCGATCCGACCATTTTCATCTATGGCGAAGGCTGGACCGCAGGTGGTTCTCCACTACCGGAAGCACAGCGGGCCATCAAGCAAAATGGGCTTCAGATGCCACGCATTGCTGTTTTCAGTGACGATTTCCGCGATGCCGTAAAGGGAAGCTGGAACAACCATAAAGCGCCGGGTTTTGCAACTGGTCTGACCGGTCTGGAAGAAAGCGTGAAATTCGGTATTGTCGGAGCCATTGCGCATCCGCAAGTGGACAATACCAAGGTGAATTATTCGAAGGCGCCTTACGCCAACAACCCAGGGGAAGTCATCAATTATGTTTCATGCCACGATGATATGTGTTTGTTCGACAAATTGAAGGAATCCGCACCCGAAGGCTCTTCGACGGCTGATTTGATCCGAATGGACAAGTTGGCTCAGACCATGGTTTTTACCGCTCAGGGAGTGCCTTTCATGTTGTCGGGCGAAGAATTGCTGCGGACCAAATTTGGCGTTGCCAACACGTTTGAATCGCCGGATTCCATCAATCAGCTGCATTGGGAAAATAAGTTATTGCAGGCAGATGTGTTCGGCTATTACAAAGAACTGATCCGTTTGCGTAAGGAGCATCCGGCTTTTCGGATGAGTCTGGCTTCGGAAGTAAGGGAAAATCTAGCTTTTTTGGAGCATGCGCAACCCGGCGTTGTGGGTTTCCTGTTGAAGAATCATGCCAACGGCGACAGCTGGAAAACAATCTTGGTGATTCACAACGGAAATGCATCTGCTAGAGCCATGGAGATACCTGCCGGAACATGGACCACGGTGGTTTCGGACGGAAAAATTGAGTTGAAAGGCATAACGACTTTTTCAGGAAACAGCGTGACAGTGCCGCCTGTATCGTCACTGGTTGCATTTATAAATTGAAACGGATGACACAAAAACCAAAACTTTCTTTTTGGCAAATCTGGAACATGTGTTTCGGATTCCTTGGTATTCAGGCCGGTTTCGCCCTGCAAAACGCCAACGCCAGCCGAATTCTCCAAACATTTGGAGCCGATGTAGGCACGCTTTCTTGGTTCTGGATTGTGGCTCCGCTCACCGGTTTGATTATTCAACCCATTATCGGACATTATTCCGACCATACCTGGAATGGGATGGGACGGAGAAAACCGTATTTTCTGGCTGGTGCGCTGTTGGCCTCATTGGCATTGGTGTTTATGCCACATTCAGCCGGATTGTCCGCCATCATGTCTCCGCTTTTGGTCGGAGCAGGCATACTCACGATCTTGAATGCTTCATTCAATGTGGCCATGGAGCCTTTTCGTGCGTTGGTGGCCGACCAGTTGCCCAGTGAACAACGGACGCTCGGATTCTCCATACAGACTTTCCTGATTGGTATTGGAGCCGTGCTGGGAAGTTGGTTGCCTTATGCGCTTTCTGAATGGACGGGTATTGGCGACCAGGTTTTAGCCGGTGGAATGCCGCTGAATGTGCTGGTATCCTTTTATGTTGGCGCTGCTCTGATGATGGGAACAATCATTTGGACCATTCTTCGCACCAAGGAGTATCCTCCTGAAATGCATGAAAGCTTCTTTCCGGACGAAACCGAAGGAGCTTCGAAGACCAAGGAAAGTAAGAGTTTGATGGTGATTTTCAAGGATATTGCCAAAATGCCTAAAACCATGAAAGAATTGGGCATCACCCAGTTTTTCTCTTGGTTTGCATTGTTCACCATGTGGGTGTACACCACTCCAGCAGTTGCAACTGCAGTCTATGGGACCACTGATGCTTCGTCACATGCCTATCAGAAGGCGGGCGACTGGGTAGGTGTTTTATTCGGAGTGTACAATCTGGTGGCCATGTTTTACGCGTTGGCCTTGCCATGGATTGCAAAGAAAACCAGCCGCAAGTTTACCCATGCTTTTTCGCTGGTGGTGGGTGGTGCTGGACTGATTTCCATGTTTTTCATCCATGATTCCTATTGGTTGATTGCTTCGATGGTGGGGGTTGGTATCGCTTGGGCCAGCATTTTGGCGATGCCTTATGCTATCCTGGTGGGTTCTATCCCTTCGGCAAAAATGGGTGTCTATATGGGCATCTTCAACTTTTTCATCACCATCCCACAGATTGTCAGCAGTCTGGTAGGTGGACCCATCATAGAACATTGGATGGGATCCAATGCCATGGGCGGAATTCTGATGGCAGGTGTTTGCCTGTTGCTGGCTGCTGTTTCTGTGGTCTTTGTGCACGATAGAGATTGATTTCCAAATTCTTTAAACCACTATATATTTTCTTTTTACTAATCTAATACGCTACCAAAAGATGAAAAAAATCAGATTTATGCTTTCGGTGTTTTTTCTTTGTCTAGGGCTTTCAGCCTTTGCTCAGAACAAAACGACCATTCGCGGGACGGTGCTCGATAAGGACAACGTCGCGATCGTCGGTGCCAACGTCGCCGTCAAAGGGACCAGCAATGGGACCATCACGGATGCTAATGGGGGATTCTCCATTAATGTCACTTCCACATCTTCAGTTTTAAATGTATCCTGCATGGGTTATATTGCTGTTGACGTGCCCGTTTCAACAATTAAAGGAGCGCTCAAAGTAGTGCTTCAGGAATCATCCGTTTCATTGGGTGAAGTCGTAGCCATCGGTTACGGTTCGGTTCGCAAAAAAGATGCGACCGGCGCTTTGACTGCCATCAAGGCAGATGAAATCAATCGTGGACTGGCAGTTTCGCCTTCCGATTTGCTCAAGGGCAAAGTGGCCGGTGTGGCTGTTACGGTTGACGGTGGTGCTCCAGGTGCTGCTGCTACCATCCGCATCCGTGGAGGTTCCTCCATGGACGGTTCAACCAGCAATGATCCTCTGATCGTTATTGACGGTGTTCCTGTATCCAATGGTTCCATTTGGGGTGCTTCCAATCCGCTCTCCACAATCAACCCGAACGATATTGAAACCTTCACGATTCTTCGCGATGCTTCTTCAACGGCCATTTACGGCTCGCGTGCATCGAATGGCGTCATCTTGGTGACAACCAAAAAAGGCGCTAACGGAATTGGAACCAGCGCTCCGAAATTGACCTACAATGGAAACTTCTCCATTGGGACCATTGCGAAAAAGATACAGACCATGACTGCCGATGAATTCACTACGTTGGTGAATGATAAATATGGCGTAGGTTCTGATGAAGCTAGTTGGCTTGGAACCGCAAAAACCGATTGGCAGAATGAAATTTTTCGCACAGCCTTGAGCACCGATCACAATCTGAGTGTTACCGGTACAGTAAACAGCATCCCCTATCGTGCATCCGCCAATTTCATTTCTGAAAATGGTATTTTGCTGAAATCAAACATGAGCAGAGGAACTTTTGCCGTGGGCATTTCTCCTACTTTTATGGACAAGCGTTTGAAAGTGAATGCCAACTTGAAGGGCATGGTGGTGAAAAACCGCTTTTCCGATCAAGGAGCCATCGGCGCTGCCCTCGAAATGAATCCCACAGTACCTGTCATGCAAGCTGGAACGTATGGTAACGGCTATTTCATTTCTCTGAAAACAGATGGAATGCCCAATACCATTGCCATAGCCAACCCTGTTTCCATCTTGAATGAAAAAGAAGACCTTTCCACGGTTTACAGAAGCATTGGTAATGCGCAGTTCGACTATACGTTCAAATTCCTTCCTGAATTGAGAGCGAATTTGAATTTGGGTTATGATATGACTAAGAGCGACGGACAAGTTAAAATTGCCGACAACTCCGTCCAATCGTTTGTTTGGGGTGACCTGAAAAACGGAAAAGGCGAACGGAATCCTTATGGACAAAATACCCGTAACCTTGTTTTGGACTATTACATGAACTATGTCAAAGACCTCTCCGGCATCAACAGCAAAATTGATGTGATGGGCGGTTATTCGTATCAACACTTTTTTAATGACAGTTTCAACGAATATTTCTTGTTGGATGGTACAGCCCGCAAGATTAAAACGGTAGGTGCATCTGAATCCGTTTTGATTTCCCTGTTCGGCCGTGTCAATTATACGTTCAATGAACGATATTTGCTGACCATGACCTTGCGCGATGATGCGTCTTCAAAATTTGCCCCAGGCAACAAACACGGTATCTTCCCATCTCTTGCTCTTGCCTGGAGAATCAACGAAGAAGCGTTCATGTCTGATTTTTCGAACCTGAGCGACCTGAAACTTCGTGTCGGTTATGGTGTGACTGGCCAGCAGGATGTGCTTGGTAATGACTATCCATATCTTGCCCGTTACGAATACGGAACCTCTGGAGCATATATGATGTTCGGAAACCAATCCATCAGGCTTATTCGCCCCATGGGTTATGATTCCAAAATCAAATGGGAATCGACTAGCACCTACAACGTGGGTCTTGATTACGGATTCTTCAATGGTCGTCTTGCCGGATCTTTTGATTTGTACAAACGCATGACCTTCGACTTGATCAACACCATTCCGGTACCTGCAGGAACCAATTTCAGGAATGAAATTGCCACCAATGTTGGCGATTTGGTCAATCAGGGTGTGGAATTCAGCATCAATACAAAACCGATTGTAGGAAAGGATCTCAATTGGGATCTTGGATTCAATCTTGCTTATAACAAGAACGAAATTACCAGACTGACTCGATATGCGGATGCCAGCTACGTTGGTGTACCCAAAGGAGGCGTCGCTGGAGGTACGGGCAACAATATTCAAATGAATAGTGTTGGCTTCCCAGTGAATTCTTTCTACGTGTATCAACAAGTCTATGATGCCAATGGAAACCCGTTGGAAGGTCAATATGTAGACAGAAGCAGGGACGGAAAGATTACCGAAGCAGACCTTTACCATTCTGGTCAAGCCGCTCCAGTAATGATTATGGGCTTGAGCTCCAAGCTGATGTATAAGGAATGGGACTTTAGCCTGACTGCACGTTGCAACGTTGGCAATTCAGTCTACAACAACGTCCGGTCTACCAGGGAAAATCTGAGTGATTCGTATTACTCCGGTTTCCTCAAAAACCGTTTGCAAAGTGCTTTGAAAACGAATTTCAACAACGCACAGTACTTGTCCGATTACTACATCGAAGACGGATCTTTCTTCCGCCTGGACAATGTCACAATTGGTTATACGTTGGATAAACCTTTCGGAACCAATGCAAATGCACGTGTATTTGGAACGGTTCAGAATGCGTTATTGCTGACCAAGTATTCAGGTCTCGATCCTGAAATGTACAGTGGGATTGACAATAATGTCTACCCAAGACCGAGAACAGTCATTGTCGGTGTTTCCATTAACTTTTAATACAACCAGATATGAAAACTAAAAAATATTTCTTCCTTTTCATTTCGCTGGTGACGCTCCCGTTCATGCTGGTTTCTTGTTACAATGACCTGAATACGGTGCCGCTCGATCCGGACGAAGTAACCGCAGACGTCGTTTTCAGTAACGATAGCTCTTATGAAAGTTTCATTGCCAAAATTTATGCTGGGTTATCCGTTACTGGTAACCAAGGTCCTGCTGGACAAGCTGACATCATTGGTATAGACGAAGGAAGCCAGGCTTCTTACCTACGTATGCTTTGGAATCTTCAGGAATTGCCTACCGAAGAAGCGGTTTGTGCCTGGAATGACCAGACTATTAAGAATTTCCATGGTCTTTCATGGACTGCATCCGATGTGTTTATCAAAGGTTTCTACTACCGTTTATATTACCAGATCACGCTGTCAAGTGAATTCCTACGTGAAACTACGGATGCGAAACTTGCCTCACGTAATACTTCGGATGCTTTGAAGGCAACCATCAAGCAATACCGTGCAGAAGCGCGCTTTATGAGGGCATTGTCTTATTACCACGTATTGGATCATTTCCGCCAGGGACCGTTTGTAACGGAAGCGTCTACCATAGGTTCTGTGCCTCCGGGGATGGCTACTGCCCCTCAAATATTCGATTACGTGGAGACGGAACTAAAAGCCATCGATGCTGATTTGATGACTCCTTGGGTTGGTTTTGATGCAGCTAAATACGGCCGTGCCAACAAGGCTGCAGCCAAGACGTTGCTTGCAAAACTGTACTTGAATGCAGAAATCTATATTGGAACAGCCAAGAATACGGAATGTATTGCTGCTTGCGCCGATGTTATTGCTGCCGGCTATACGTTGGAACCAATCTATGCCAACTTGTTCAAGGCTGACAACCAGAATTCTCCTGAAATGATTTTTCCGATGGTGTTTGACAAAGACAATTTGCAATCTTGGGGAGGTATGATGTTCCTGATGTCGTCAGCAGTCAATGCGGACTTGCAGTCTGGAATTGCCGCTCCAGGTGCTTGGCAGGGCAATCACGCGACCAAGAGTGTCTATACTCGTTTCGCAGGAAACGAAGCGGTGGACGAACGTTGCGCCTTGTTGAACATAAGCTACAACAAACTGGACATGAAGGACATTGGTGAATTCAAAGAAGGGGTGCAAGTTGTTAAGTACAGCAACATGACCAGTGCAGGTGTGAATTCGGGCGGTTCGTTCCCGAACACCGACTTCCCATTGTTCCGTCTTGCTGATGTGTATCTGATGTATGCCGAAGCCGTTCGTCGGGGTGGAACCGGTGGAAGTGAAGCCACTGCTCTGTCTTACATTCAGGCCATTCATGACCGTGCTTACCTTGTTGATGGCATTAACAGACCCGCTGCATGGGCAGATGTCACTTTAGATTTTTTACTTGAAGAACGTGGCCGCGAACTTCTCTGGGAAGCACAGCGTCGTACGGACTTGGTGCGCTTTGATAAATTGACTTCCAACTTGTACTTGTGGGATTTCAAGGGTGGTGTTCAAGCTGGAGCTGGAGTGGATGCGAAATTCAACATTTTCCCGATTCCCTCTGCAGACATCAATGCCAACCCCAACCTTAAACAACTGGAAAATTATTAAAAGTATAAACCATCCTAAAACAAACAATTATGAAAAAATCATATTTATTGCTCTCTCTGATGTTGGGTGCTGCCCTGGTAGGCTGCGACCAAAAAGAGCTTGCAACGGTGGGAAGTACGTTTACTCCACCGGTGCTGGAAGCTCCCTCTGATAGCGTTCTTACATTAACTTTAGCCACTGCTGACAGCCTCGTGACATTCAATTGGCAAGCTGCTGAATATGGATACGATGCTCCTGTCATGTACACGGTGACGATGGACCTGGCAGGTGCAGCTTTTGCAAATGCTGTTGATCTTGGTACTACTGGCACTACTTCAGCCGATATTACCTACGAGAAGATCAACAATGCTCTATTGACTCTTGGAGGATCCGAAGGTGTTGCAAAAAAAGTGGAAATCAAAGTCGTTGCTAAAGTAGTAGGCTTGACTCCAGAAAAAATCTCTTCTGATTCCATCACCATGACGCTAACTCCGTATGAAGTAGTGTTGGTGTATCCGCATTTGAACCTCCCCGGCAACTATACTCCCTATGGAGCTGGTTCCTGGAATGGCAAAGGCACGGATTACTCCCGCATCTATTCACTCAAGTCCGATGACTCCTATGAAGGTTATGTTTACATGATCAATGGAACGGATTTGGCTACGGCTGTGGAATTCAAATTCACCAAAGTAGACTGGGGTGATGGCGAATACAGTTACACCAGTGCTGGTAAGCTTGTTTCGGGTGGTGGAGGAAACATTCCTTTGACAACCGGAGGCTATTATAAAGTAAGTGCAGACTTGACAGCGTTAACCTATTCCGTGTTGAAGATTACCCGTTGGGGCATCATCGGAAGCGCAACCGCCGACGGATGGAATTCTGACCAAGCAATGACCTACGATCAGGCAACCAACAAGTGGTCGGCTACGATTCCTTTAACCGCAGGTGAGATCAAGTTCCGTGCCAACGCAGGCTGGGACCTCAACTACGGTGACGACGGCGCAGACCTGAAGCTCAATGCTGGGGGTGCAAACATCGCCGTTGCTGCAGCCGGAACGTATACCATCACGTTGGATCTGGTTGGCCCGGTGTACAAATACAAACTGGTTAAAAATTAGTTCTTCTTTTGGTTAACATCAAGAGCTCGGCAGGCATTCTGCCTGCTGGGCTCTTTTTTTCAGTCTTTTTGAATGATTTAAAATCTTTTCCATGAAACGACCTGGCATACTTCTGTTTTTCCTATTGCTGACTATTTATTGTACTCAGGGACAGGTCGTAGTGTCTAATCCTTCGTTTGTGACAGAGGCAGATAGCTGCGTTCTTACATTTGACGCAACCCAAGGCGACAAAGGATTGTCTGGTTTCACAGGTGAACTTTGGGCGCATATTGGTGTCATCACCAATCTGAGTACCAGCAATTCAGACTGGAAATATGTCAAGTCAGGCTGGGCTGTCAATATCAATGCAACAAAACTCACCTATATAAGTGCCAATAAATGGCAACTAAAACTAACTCCCAACCTGAGGAGCTATTTCGGGATTACCAATTCGGCGGAGGTTATTCAGAATATTTCGATGGTCATTCGCAATACCGATGGATCCAAAACTGGCCGCGACGTCAGTGCTGCCGATATTTTTATACCTGTTTACAGCCCGGGCTTGAATCTGACGTTGAACACGCCTTCCACGGCCATTTCCTTAGTAACCCTTTCCACTGCCCTTACACTGAAGGCTACCGCTTCTCAACCTTGCACCCTGAAGATGTACCTGAATAGTACACAAATAGGGACTACTCAAACCAACGCGACCAGCATCTCGGTTGCTCAGACATTTTCCACTTCGGGATCCTTTTACATCATTGCCGAAGCCAGTAATGGGACGTCTACTGTCCGTGACTCTTCCTATATCTGCGTGCGTCCATCTACCGTGCCTTCTGCACCGCGCCCCGTTGGCATCAGCGATGGCATCAACTACATCAACGATACGAAGGTGACCCTGTCGCTCTTCGCCAAAGGGCATTCGTATGTGTACTTATTGGGTGATTTCAACAATTGGAAGCCCGACAACACGTATCAACTCAGCAAGGACGGTGATTACTTCTGGATCAACTTGAATGGGTTGACGCCCGGCAAGGAATATGGTTTTCAGTACTATGTGGATGGAGCGATCCTTTGTGGTGAACCCTATTCGGAAAAGATTCTGGACCCATGGAACGACAAGTGGATCAACGAGAAGTCAATGGTTTATCCGAATTTGAAACCCTATCCGGCTGGCTTGACCGAAAGTGTCATTTCGGTACTTCAAACAGCCAAACCCGCCTACAATTGGCAAGTGAGCAACTTTACTCCGCCAGCTTACGGAAATCTGAGCATCTATGAGCTTCATTTGCGAGACTTCACGACAGAGGGCACTGTGAATGCGGCTACCGCAAAACTCGATTATCTGCAGCATTTGGGCATTAATACCATCCAACTGATGCCCATCAACGAATTTGATGGAAACGACAGTTGGGGATACAATCCCAATTTCTGGATGGCCACAGATAAAGCTTACGGTACGTCAGACGATTACAAGCGTTTTATTGATGAATGCCACCAGAGAGGCATTGCGGTGATCCTGGATGTGGTGTTCAACCATTCCTGGGGCTTGAGTCCCATGGCCAAAATGTGGTGGGATGCGGCCAACAATCGCCCTTTGGGAACGAATCCCTATTTATTCCCAATCGCCATGCATCCGTACAACGTGGGTTCGGATTTCAACCATTCCAGCATCTATACTCGGGCGTATTTCAAGACCGTTATTAACTATTGGCTGAAGGAATTCAAGGTGGACGGTTACCGTTTTGACCTTTCGAAAGGGTTCACTCCAAGCACGTTCTATACAACCGATGTGGCCGTCTGGGGAAATTTCAACCAAGGGCGCATCGATATTCTTTGTGATTACAACCGTGCGGTCAAAGCTGCCAATCCGAAAGCCTACCTTATTTTGGAGCATTTTGGGGCAACGGCCGAAGAAAAGGTATTGGTGGATTCTGGCATGATGGTTTGGGGAAACATGAACTATGCCTTCTGTCAAGCGGCGATGGCAACGCAGACGGGTAGTGACTTCACCAACCTCACCGCTGCGAGTAGAGGATGGACTAAACCAAGACTGGTCGGTTATATGGAAAGCCACGACGAAGAACGCATGGCATACAAGGCCTTGATGTTTGGAACCAATGGTATAGCAACGGATAGTCTGCTTCGTATGAAACAATTGGCAGCCAATGCGGCGATGTTTTTGATGACCCCCGGGCCCAAGATGATTTGGCAATTCGGGGAACTGGGCTACGACATCAACATCGATTTCAATGGTCGTACAGGTCGGAAACCTGTTCGTTGGAACTATCTCGAAAGCCCCGCTCGTCTGGAGCTCTATGAAACCTATTCCAAACTGCTTAGCCTGCGCAATCAACATCCGTTGATGTTTTCACAACCGACCAGTTGGGATTTCAAGGCTGGTTTTACCTATTGGGCCGGCGGACGTCGCGAATTTCTCACCGATGGTACGTTGTCTGCCATCGTGGTTGCAAACTATACGGGAACCACCATTTCCTGTTATCCACTTTTCACCAAGACGGGAAACTGGTACAACCTGATTACCGGTGAAACATTGAACGTCACAGACATGGCGATGGCATTGAGCCTTGCCCCTGGAGAATTCAGGGTCTTCACCGATCAATTCGTCAATGGGCTGGAAGAAAAAGCGATTGAAAAAAGTAGTATATTTCCCAATCCTGCAGTTGGCTTGATACATTTCAGAGGCCCTGAAGTGGTTTCTGCAGAAATCTTTGCGTTAAACGGAACGTTGATGCTGAATTTGAATGTTTTCAACCAACAGGCTGATGTTTCTTCATTACCTTTAGGGCTTTATCTCTGTCGCCTTCAACGGGCTGATGGAAAAATGTCAACAATCAAACTGAACAAACATTAATCGTTATGGAACTAAAAAAACTAGCAACCCTGATTCTAGCAGGAGTTTTGATTTTCAACGTACAGGCGAAAGATTCCCGTGACGGTCTTATCGCGCCGGAGATTGCGGTATTTTACCCTTCTGATTTCAATGCAAAAGCACATTTGCCTTCCTTTGCTTTGGTACAGGAGCCTAAAGTTCTTCAATCTGTTCCCGAAAACTGGAAATTGACACCAACCTTTTACAACAAAGACGGAAAAGCAGTGGTTTCCATCGGGGTGCCTAAAAATGCCAGCTTATACGGGACTGGCGAAGTGACAGGCCCGCTTTTGAGAAACGGCCAGGACATCATTCTTTGGAACACCGATAACTATACCTATAAAGATTACAATGGCAAGCGGTTGTATCAATCGCATCCTTGGGTCTTGGGTGTCAATGCCGACGGAACGGCCTTTGGGGTCCTTTCTGACAATACTTGGCGGCAAGATCTGGTTCTCGGTGACAGCATTACGTTCACGGCTCAATCACCTGCCGCACGCGTCATTGTGATCCAAAAGCAATCCATCGAGGCTGTCATGACGGCGCTCACCGCTTTGGTGGGAAAGATGGAACTGCCTCCGCTTTGGAGTCTCGGATACCAGCAGAGCCGTTTTTCCTACGAACCCGATAGTCGGGTACTCGAAGTCGCAAACGAATTCAGGACCCGCAAGATTCCCTGCGACGTCATCTGGATGGATATTGACTACATGGATGGATACCGCATTTTTACCTTCGACAAGACCAAATTTCCGAATCCCAAAGCGGTCAATGACGGTTTGCATAAAATCAATTTCAAGGGTGTTTGGATGATCGACCCAGGCGTTAAATTGGATACCACCTATGGGGTCTATCAGCAGGCTCAGGAACGCGATCTTTGGGTGAAGGATTCCACGGGAAAGGATTTTGTTGGAAACGTATGGCCTGGTCCATGCAAATTCCCGGATTTCACCATGCCTGAAACCCGCGCATGGTGGGCAGACCTCTACAAGGATTACATGAACCTAAACATTGATGGGGTCTGGAACGATATGAATGAACCAGCGGTGTTTGACGTGCCCGACCATTCGATGCCGCCCAATAACTTCCACCGAGGTGGAGGTGGCTTTGAGCCAGACTCACACCTACGTTATCACAATGTATACGGAATGCTCATGATTCGTGCTTCCAGAGAAGGAATCAAAGCGGTGAACCCTGAAAAGCGTCCGTTCATACTCTCACGTTCCGGCTATTTGGGAAGCCACCGCTATGGTGCGACTTGGTCCGGAGACAACATGGGTACTTGGAAATACCTTAAATTATCAATCCCAATGGCCATCAACATGGGGCTTTCAGGCCAAGGCTTTTCAGGCCCGGATATCGGCGGTTTTGACGGGAATACAGAGGCCGATTTGTTTGCGCATTGGATTGCCATCGGTGCATTCTATCCGTTCGCCAGGGGCCATGCTTCCAAAGGAACCAATGAAAAGGAGCCTTGGGCATTCGGGCCGGAAGTGGAAAAAGTGGCGCAGGTTTCGATGAATCGCCGCTACCGTTTGTTGCCCTACAGTTACACCTTGTTTCATGACGCATCCATTACCGGAATGCCAGTGATGAGGCCTTTGTTTTTTGCCGATGTCAAAGACACCACGCTGCGTAGGGAAGAGCAAGCGTTTTTGCTTGGTGCAGACTTGATGGTGGTGCCCAAATGGGCGGTTGCTCCTGTTCGGCCGAAAGGAAACTGGCGCATCGTTTCCATTGCTGGTGAAATTAGCCAGAAGGACAAATACCAACCCGATGTAAGCATTCGGGAAGGCGCCATCGTACCCTTGTGCAATCTGGTTCAGAGCACGGTAGATTATCGCGCTGACTCCCTAACCCTTTTGGTTTCACTCAATAAAAAGGGCGAAGCTGCCGGTAAACTTTACGAAGACGAGGGCGATGGATACGGTTATCAGAAGGGTCGCTTTGCTGAATATTCGTTCAAGGCTACCACCAAAAAAGGAACAGTGACGTTCGAATGCCGTTTGATGAAGGGCATGTCTTTTACGACCGAAAAACGGTATAAAATTGTACAGATCGGCAATAAAGGGCGCACGGAAAGTGGTTGGTTGAAAGGGCCGGTGCTTTCGGTTCCAAAAGCAAAAAAATAGCATTACAATCCACGACTCATGAAAACAACAGCAATCCTGATTGCTTGTTTATTGGTGATATTTACGGCTTGTGAAACTCATGGCCCATTAAAAGGGGTATGGAAAGAAGCCAATGAGTCGTTGCTGAACGGTGTCGTGTTTCAGCAGGAAGTGGATACGTTGAATCTTTCGAGAAGCTTGCCTGAAAATGCCTGCCCAGACTCAATCATGGCGCAAGGTTTTTCTGTCTTTCCAATCAAAGAGGGTGCCTCTATTTATCAGTTGATTCAGAAAAAGACCAAAAGGGACTTGCACCCAATCAGGATTTGGAAAAACGGGAAAAGCATTACGCTGATGGCCATTGATCAGGCTTCTTTGGATTCTCTGACACCTAAAACATTGAAAGCCAAAGGCATGTTGAACAACCGGTTGTTGTTGGATTGCTCGGGACGTCCGTCGGAATTGTATGTGCTCTGGCAAAATGTTCAGCTTCCAAAATCTTTTTTCGTTTTTACCAAAGAAGGTTTCGCCACACTGATTCCGAAAGAGGCCAAGTCGATGGAACATTCCCTCTTACGCGTTTTTTCCGTCAATGACAGTCTGATTATTTTCGATTCAAGGGTCATCCTGATTTATGGGATTCCCCAACTTTAATCCATTCAAAATGAAACGCATCCTACTTCCCTTGGCCCTTCTGGCCTTTGCACTTAACCTGACGGCAGCCATCCAAATTCGTAAAATGGAACCCGCTTTTTGGTGGGCTGGAATGAAAAATGCGGAGCTTCAGATCATGATCTATGGTGACCAGATTGGTTCCACCAATGTGCAAGTGCTGACCCCGGAAATTAAAATCAATCGATTGGTCAAAGCCGACAGCCCGAATTACCTGTTCCTATACTTGGATTTGAGTCAGGCAAAACCTGGGATGATCGACCTGCTTTTCACCCAAGGGAAACAGAAAAAGAAAGTCACTTATGAGCTGAAAGCACGAGAGATAGATTCAGCCAGCCGAATGGGTTTCGACCGCTCCGACGTCCTGTACCTGATGATGCCCGATCGTTTTGCCAACGGCAATCCGGCCAACGACAACCTGCCCATGACGTATTGCACCGTGCAAACCAACCGCAACGAAACGAATGGACGTCACGGCGGCGATTTGGCAGGTATTTCGCAGCATCTGGACTACCTTTCCGACCTTGGAGTGACCGCCATCTGGCTGAATCCGGTGCTCGAGAACGACATGCCGGGCGGCTCTTACCACGGCTATGCAACCACCGATTATTACAAGGTGGATGCGCGTTTCGGAAGCAATCAGGACTACGTGGACCTCATCCGTCAGGCCCATCAAAAAGGGCTGAAGGTGGTCATGGACATGATTTTCAACCATTGCGGAAGCGAGCATGTCTGGGTCAAAGACCTGCCTTTTACCGACTGGATCAACAACGGAGGGAAATTCGTCCAGACCAACCACGATAAATTTGTGAGCTTCGACCCCTACGCCTCCGAAAAAGACACCAAAGGTATGACCGACGGTTGGTTTGTGGAAGCCATGCCCGACTTGAACCAACGCAATCCGCATTTGGCCAGATACTTGATACAAAATAGCATCTGGTGGGTAGAGTATTCTGGTATCGACGGAATCCGTCAAGATACGCATCCCTACGCCGATGAAAAAATGATGTCTCAATGGTGCAATGACGTGATGGAGGAATACCCCAATTACAACATCGTGGGCGAAGCTTGGATCAATTACATGCCGGGTGTGGTTTACTGGCAAGCCAACAGCCAATTGAACAAAAAAGGGAATTCACACCTCAAATCGGTCATGGATTTCTCGTTTATGCTGGAGAGCCACAATGCATTCCATAAGAACACCGATTGGGATAACGGATTGACACGCATCTACGAATTGCTGAGTTTCGACTTTATGTATCCGGATATCAACAACGTGCTGGTATTCCTTGAAAACCACGATACAGACCGTTTCCTGCTGGAAATGCCTTCCGACCTGAATGTTTTCAAGCAAGCATACACGTTTCTATTGACTTGCCGGGGCATTCCACAAATTTATTATGGGGCAGAAATCCTGATGAATGGGAATAAAAAAATTGCCGACGGGGACATTCGCAAAGATTTCCCCGGAGGCTGGTATGGAGATTCCATAAACGCTTTTACGCCTCAAGGACGAACAACCCTACAGAACGAAGCGCACGGCTTCCTTCGTGCATTGTTGAAATGGCGCAAGGGGAATGACATTATCTCAAAGGGCAGTTTGAAACATTTTGTACCCAGAAACGGCGCATACGTCTATGTGCGTGACTATCAGGGCAAGAAGATTCTGGCGATACTCAATGGGTTGGAAAAGGAAAATACCATCAACCTGGATCAATACCAGGAAGTGTTGGGAGGCCCCGTCACAGGACGTGATGTGCTCACCGGTAAAACGGTTCAGCTGGACAAGGTCTTGACCTTAGGCGCTCGCGAAACCCTGCTCCTTGAACTTTAATAAAAAAATAGACACTTGATTGTGCCCGTTTGGATTTATACGCTAAATTTGCAGGGTTCAAATTAAACACAAAAGAAATCCCATGAAAAAAGTAGCAATCGGAGTTGATATCGGTGGAACCAATTCTGCCATTGGTGTCGTTGACGCAGAAGGTAATGTAATGGTTAAGGGCAACATTCCCACCCCATCCCACGGAGATATTAACAAATACATCGCCGATTTGGCTGAAGCCATCCGGGAGTTGATTCATTCCGTTCAATTGATGAATCCGAAGTCTGAAATCCTTGGCATAGGAGTCGGAGCACCCAATGGCAATTACTACAATGGAACCATCGAATACGCGCCCAATCTTTCTTTCAGAGGGGTGATTCCTTTTGTAAAATTGCTCAGCGAAAAATTTCCGGAGTACAAAGCCATTGCATTGACCAACGATGCCAATGCAGCTGCGTTGGGCGAAATGATCTATGGTGGCGCCAGAGGGATGAAACATTTTGTGATGTACACCCTCGGAACAGGTGTCGGCAGTGGCATCGTCGTGAATGGTGAGGTGCTTTACGGGCACGATGGTTTTGCAGGGGAATGTGGTCACACCACCCTGATTCCTGGCGGACGTCTTTGCGGTTGCGGCAGTAAAGGCCATCTGGAAGCCTACTGCTCTGCACCGGGCATGAAGCGGACGGCTTTTGAAATCATGGTGCGTGACAATGCGGTCAACAGCCTTTTGGCGGACAAAACCTTTAACGATCTGGATTCCAAAATGATTTTTGATGCCGCAGAAAGCGGGGATACTGTTGCATTGGAAGTCTTTGAAAAAACAGGGAAATGGTTGGGTCAAGCGCTGGCCGATACGGTGCACCACACCAGCCCGGAAGCCATCTTCCTTTTTGGTGGCCCAACGGCAGCCGGGGAATACATTTTCCGTCCTACCCGCGAAAGCATGGAAGAGCATTTGTTACCCATTTTTAAAAACAAAGTCAAAGTGCTTCCTTCGCAATTAAAAGCAGGCGACGCCGCTATTGTAGGCGCCAGTGCGCTGGTTTATAAGGAATTGGAGAAATAGCATAATTGCTGAGAAATGTTGAAAGAGGTTTTAAAAGAGCGCCAAGGTCATGGTGTTCTTTTAAAACATCTTCTTTTTTTATCCCCTTTTTTGGATTTCTTTCAGCTTCTCAAGGTCAAGAAGCGTGATGTCCTTTTCCTGCAATTCGACCAAACCTTCCTTTTCAAAGCTTTTAAGCAACTTTACGGTACTTTCGGTGGAGATGCCAGCAAAATCCGCCAGGTCCTTACGTGTCATCAGTTGGAAAATGTTTGGTAGGGTGCTTTTCAACGCGTTCAAATACAAGAGTGACGACGCCAACCTTCCGTGCATCTGTTTGAATTGCTGATTTTGCAGGACTTCATGCAAGTCTGCATTCTGATTAAAATGGCGTTGAATGAGCTGGTAGCTAAAAGTCCCGTTGCCTTGAATAATATTGGAAAGGCTCTCTTTTCCGATGAGCATGACCTGGCAGTCGGTCAATGCGGTGGTGGAGTAGGAATAGGTATTTTTTGCAAAAACGGAGGAAAGGCCAATAAAATCACCAGCTTGAACAATCCGCAAGTTGAAGCTGCGATTGTCGCTGCCTTCGATGTATTGCTTGACAACACCGCTAATAAGGAATAGAATGTAGGAAGCGAACGCTCCTTGTTTGGTCAACGTATCGCCCTTACGGAAAAGCACTTGTGTTTTGCTGTTTCGTACCAGATCGGCTTCTTGGCTGGACAACATTTGAAAGCAGGGTGCCTGAATGTCGCAAATAAAAGCTTGATCGTTTTCGGTAATGGTTTCCATAGGGTGGTGTTAGGCGGAGTAGTTTCTTTAATTTAACCAATTCAAAGCCTCTTGAGTAATAGCATTATACCAATCGATTTCACTATCCATAGACTTTGCAAGTTCGGAGGAGCGCTCAAATAAACGTTTTACATGTTTTGGTTCTGGTAAAAAATCCGCATTATATGAATCTTCAACCATTTTTGTAAACACATTAAGCGGTAAGGGAATAATTATTGATGTACCACCGTAGTAACTAATATTGGTTTTGTGAAGAGTGTAGAAATGGGCAATACAAGCCTCATTTATTTTTGGTGCGACAAACAGGCAAAACGCTTGTTTGTTAAATTCTTTCTTGATTTTTGCTAAATGCCTTGCCACTGGCTCCCCTTCTGTTTCGTATTGACGTTGTCCACTTTGCATTGTAACTTCTACACTTAATGCAAAATCACCGTAATCACAAACAATATCTGCCATATTGCCTTGAGCAGTTGACATTGGTTCCCCAAAATCATCAAATTTCAGATTTGCTTTTATATTTCCCCCATCTAACATGGTCATTGCTCTCCATGTATTCCACTCCAACATTAATGGAGTATCATATAATGAATTATTTATGATTTGGTCAAATTTTAAGCTAATATCTTCAAATACACGGTAATCTTTAATTGCATTAACTTGATCATCCAAGATATGTTGCTTCCTATTTTCCAACTCGCTTGATAAGATATCTTTAAGCTCTTGGGTAGTAACAGATGGATCCAAATCTATATATGGAAATTCCTTTAGTATCTTTTGAACCAATAAAGTATGATTATCCGTTAGAAGTAGGGGTAATTGAGCATTGCCTAGATAATCAATATATTCTGCTTCGCTGTCTATAAAACAGGGGTTTGGATCTGTGTTTTGCAGAAAGTAATCTACATCGTTTATTTTTTCAGGAATTATTGAAATTGTTTTACCTAATTGTGAGATATTAACTAAACCTGTAGCTCTTAAATAACGAAAACATGCATCGGTATAATCTCTCAAATTGGATGCCTGAGTTTGTAAAAACTTCGTAATAGAAATCTCATTTGTCTCTCTTATTTTTAGCTTACCAGATTTTATTCGATCAGAATATATTTTCTTTAATTCAGCGTTCAAATAGTCCTGATAGAATTTCTTATACGTACCTTTATTCTTGGCTTTTTCGATTCTAAATTTCCCAATCTTAGCAACAATGGTAGGAAATGTGTGGTAATCTGTTAGTTGCAGTCCAAACAATCTAAGTTCATCAAACTTCAAAGAACCAAAATGACGAATCAATCTAAAAAGTTCAAGATATGGCTTAATACAAAATACAGCCGCGTTTTGTGTTGGCTTATGATAAGGAGACGGAATCTGAAATTTCAATAATTGTCTTAAAAATATTTCATCTTTTCGTTTTGCCGATACCAATTCTACTCCTGCGGGTGTTAATTCAATTGTAGGTGAAAGAACTACAAAGCCTAAAGCTTTTGGAGCTCTATTTATTCTATCTCTTGCACTAAATGCAGGATCATTGGCTCCTTCACCATTGAAAAAATTCTCTTCTTTTAAGAGCTCCATGAATTGGATTTGCGTCTCACTATTCCAAGCCTGTCCTGTGAAATGTTTACTTAACAATTCTATTTCAGGTATCATTTTTGCAGGTGTTCTCGGGGAAGTCGTTACGAAAATCACCTTACTATCAATGCTGGCCATAGTGTCTTAAATTGTTTGGTATTGTTTAAAGTCAAAAACAGGATTTACTTTTTTATCAAAATTACCATAGTTTGAAATCAAGATATGAGATGCTGTAGATTTGAATCTGTTTCTAATATTTACAGAATATGATTTCCCATACTCATCTACAATTAAATCGCTATAAAGTTTCTCTGTTAATGGCGTTCTTCCGATTACCATCAAGGCTTTGCACTTTAAACTCAAATAGGACTTAGAAAGTTCAATGTGATTCCTCTCATTAAAACCATCTTTATATTCAGCATTCCCATAATCAGAAAAAACACAGTCATAGGGAGGATCTAAAAACATAAAATCATTTTCGTTTACCAAATCAAAAACTTGTTTATAGTCAAAATTGAGAATCTCCGTCCTTGCTAAAAGATTACTATGAGCTTTTGTAACAAGCGATGTATTTAAATTGGCATATCTTCCATAGGGGACATTAAATTCTCCCTTTGCATTATATCGAATCATTCCTGAATATGCTGTTTTATTTATAAAGAAATAGATAAGTGCATCAGAATATTTTTTCTCTGATAAATCGTTAAACATATCTCTAATTTCATAATACAATGATTCATTGTTGTCATGAACTCTAAGATCGGGCGTTTTACTTTTTAATTCTTCAAACTGCCTACGATTTAACACGTAAATTTTCTCAATTTCATCAAGTTCTTTACGTAATAAATAATAATCTAGTTTTACCCCTTTATAAAATGCCATTAATTTAGAATTTAGATCATTTATAATCGCTTCTTTAGGTTCAAGATAAAAATACAATGCCCCTCCTCCAAAGAATGGTTCAATATATCTACCACTGAATTTTGGAACATGGCTTATAATATTTGGAATTTCCTTTGATTTTCCGCCTCTATACTTTACTAGTGGTCTCATATAACACTTTTATATTCAATAATATTCTCATGAACAATATCTAGAACCTTCTCTGCATTATCCTCATCTTTTATTACAGAATAAATTTGCTCAGCAAGCCAAAGATTTAATAGACCATCCTTTTCAATACCAAATAATCCCTCTAAAAAAATTACTTGTTCTTTTCTTGCTCTCCTTTCACCTCGTTCAATTTTACAATAAGTAGCTGTATCAATCTCTAATACAGCTGCAATTTGCCTTTGAGGCATTTGCTTTTGTTCCCTTAAAAATTTGATTTTATTTGCAAACATCATATTTCTATTATTTGTCTTGACGTAATTTGTCAAATATAATAATATTCAGATAAAATACAAAGGTTTTTAAACCATAATTTTTTTTCACGAAAATTGCAATCCCGAAGGAGTGGTTCTTTTTACTTTGCCACATAGCGGATTTCCAGATCATGACGAACCCATGCTTCGCAATGGGCTCGCCGCGGTCTGGAAATGTATTTATTACCGTCAATAATAGCGATAAATCCAGAAAAACGCCAATGGAGTCTTTCTGGATTCAAAAAAGAAAAGAGTGTATGGTTATTCCTTTTTCTTGCTCGTGCTGATACCAAACGGCCAATAAAGCGGACAGAAACTGAGGAGGCTTGTTAGCACAAAAATGCCAGCGACAACGAGTAATACGATACCAAGTACGCCGGAAACGACGTGCGTAAAGAAAAGCACAACTGCGACAAGTGCCAGCACGATCCGTACGGTCTTGTCAATGGTTCCCATGTTCTTTTTCATTTGATTCCTTTTTTTAATTGTTTGTAACAACGGCCCTCATTGGGCATTGTCTCACACATTTACCGCATTCAATGCAAAGTTCGTTATCAATGACGGGCAATCCATTCCCGTTTTGTGAAATTGCGCCGACCGGACACGTAAAGATGATCGGACAGCGGTGGTTTTGTGGACAAGCGCGAGGGCTAATAGTCAGTGCCATAAATGTAGTTTTTTTATTTACAAATGTACGATGATACGATCGAAACTGTTTTAAAAAGTGGCTTTTGCTGCACAACCATACGCTTGAAACGAAACAAGAAATAAGTTGATGTAAAACAATTCACACGAAGCAGTCGGTTCCTAAAGATGGTGTATCTTTGTATTCAAACAATTCCACCATGACAGATTTCAATAATGCAGCCCGCAGCTGGGACAGTAATAACATTCATGCGCAGCGCTCCGAAGCCATTGCAAAGAATTTGTTGGCACGAATCGAGATTAAGCCGGAAATGAAGGCGCTGGAGTTTGGTGCCGGAACGGGTATTCTAAGCTTTATGTTAGCCGACCGTTTCAGCAGTATCACTATGATGGACGCTGCGTCCGAAATGGTGGCCGTGATGCAGGAGAAAGTGGAAGCATCTCCGAGTAAGAACCTACATACCGTGCTGTTTGATCTGACAAAACAGCGCTATGACGTAGCAGATTTTGATTGCGTTTTCACCCAGATGGCGTTGCATCATGTGGCGGATACCCAGGATATCTTGAATCGATTTTTTAAACTTTTGGGCAAAGGCGGCTATCTGGTCGTTGCCGATTTGTTTGCGGAGGATGGCTCCTTTCATGGTGCGGGTTTTGACGGACACAACGGATTTGATGCGGTAGAGCTGGAGGAAATGATGAAAAAAGCAGGCTTCCAGAATGTTCAAACGGAAACCTGCTTTACAATGCAAAAAATGACACCGGAGGGAATGAAAGACTTTCCGATTTTTCTGATGATCGCTCGCAACTAAGTTGGGCTTTTTAAACCGGAGGCAGTCCCTTTATCCAGGAGCCAAGTGAGCTTTCCTGAAACGGGGGAAACCTTTGCTGCAGGATAATGCGCCAATTCAGGGGTCCCGACAATTTCAGAAACAATTCCGGCTTTAGGGGTTCCGGTAACCAGGAAAACGACTTCAGCAGCTTGATTAATGGTGGAACCGGTCAGCGTAATTCGTTGCTGCCCACTTTTTGTATGCTTGGCAACGGCACAAAACTGGGTCGTCGCAAATAGGCTGTTATTGCCCGGGAAAAGGGATGCGGTGTGCCCATCTTCGCCCAATCCAAGCAAAATCAGATCAAATTGAGGGAATCCGTTCACGATGGGCAAATGCTCTGCCAAAAGCTTGCTGTAGCGTTCAGCCTCCTTCTCTGGTTCTGCTTCTCCTTGCATTCGAAAGATATGTTCCTCTGGAATATCCAAAGGAATCAGGATGCTCTTTTGGGCACTTCGGAAATTACTGTCGGTATGCTCCGGCGGAACACAGCGTTCATCCCCCCAAAAGACCAGGAGTTTGTTCCAGTCAACGGTGCCTTGATCGAGTTTGACGATTTTTTCAAACAGCGCTTGAGGCGTATTTCCGCCGGATAAGGCAACGGATACCGTCTCTTGGTTGGCTGTTTTTTCAGTCAGCCACTGGAGGGCTTTGAGCGCCATTTCGTCCAGAGATTCAAAAATAATGATTCGCATATTTTTTTTATAATTCACAATATTGACCATCGTCCGCTAAATTCTTGCACGGATACCGCCAGCCTTCGGGAGCGCCCTTCATCAGTTCGTCGGCATGTTCAGGTCCCCAGGTTCCGGCCGGATACCCATGGATTTTTTGGTCTGGATCCGAAGCCCATGCTTTTTGGATGGGCGCCACGAACCTCCAGGCGGCTTCTACCGCGTCTGCTCTGGCATAAAGCGTGGAGTCGCCGATCATCGCATCGTACAAAAGCCGTTCATACGCCGAAGGCAAATGCTTGTCGGACAAATCCGTATAGTGGAAGTCCATGTTCACCGGTTTCACGTTAAAGCCTGCACCGGGTTGCTTCATGCCGATTTTAAGCAAAATGCCCTCATCCGGCTGAATGCGGATAATCAATTGATTGCTGCCCTGACTGATTTCGGCGTTGTTGAACAGCAGATGCGGTGTGGGCTTGAAATGCACCACGACTTCGGTGACACGCGTGGGCAGGCGCTTGCCTGTCCGAATGAAAAACGGTACACCGCCCCAACGCCAGTTCTCTAGGAAAAATTTCACAGCCACGTAAGTCTCCGTCCGTGAATTCGGATCGACACCGGGTTCCTCGCGATAGCCTGTCAGTGATTCGCCACGCACTTTCGATTGAACATACTGACCCCGAATGACCTGCGAGGCGACATCTTCTTCCTTCAACGGTTTGAGCGATTGCAACACCTTCAAGGTTTCATTTCTGATGGCGTCCGCGTCCATTGAAGACGGTGGCTCCATGGCCACAAACCCGACCACTTGGAGCAAGTGGTTCTGCAGCATGTCCCGAAGGGCACCAGAGCCGTCGTAATAGCTGCCACGGCCTTCCATGCCAAGGCTTTCTGCCGAAGTGATTTCAACCCGGTCGATGAAGTTCCGGTTCCAGAGAGGCTCGAAAACGCCGTTCGAGAAACGCATCACCAACAGATTTTGCACCGTTTCCTTACCCAAGTAATGGTCGATACGGTAAATCTGCTTTTCTTCAAACGCTTCGTGCAGGTCCCGATTCAATTTTAGCCCCGATTCCAGATCGTAACCAAAGGGCTTTTCAACGATTAAACGCCTAAAAGTATCTGCTGAACGCTGTAATCCAGCCTCTGCAAGGTTCTTGGCTACGGGGCCGAAGGCACTGGGTAAAAGCGCCATGTAAAAAAGATAGTTGGATTCAGCCTGTTCTCGGACGCACCAAGCCTCCATATAGGTTTTCAGCCGTTGGTATTCTTTTGGGTCATACACATCCATCTGAAAGTAGCTGAGGTGATTATTGAATGCAAGAACCTCCTCGTCGTGGATATGGTTGCTTTCCGAAAAGGCACGAATGCCTTCACCCATTTTTTCCCGAAAGGCTGCTTCTTCGAATGCTGATCGACCTATACCAATGACTTCAAATTTCTCGGGCATCATGTTTTGATCGAACAAAGCATACAGAGCCGGAATAAGTTTACGGTAAGTGAGGTCTCCCGATGCGCCGAAGATGACTAGCACCAGGTCTTTTGGCTTTTTCATACAGACACTATTTTTCTAAATACGAATGTACACTATTTTTGACGAATTTTCCTATAGGAATGCCGGTATAGATTTTCTTTATATAATTCCCGTTTTGATATAAAAAACAATCCCCACTGTCCACAGACAGCAGGGATTGCAGAATATAACCGTTGAACGGATTATATCTGTGGACCGGAGGGGATCAAGGCAATGGCTGCATCGTTGTCGCAGTACTGCTTGAAGTTCTCGATGTACATGCCGGCCAGCTTGGTGGCTTTGGTTTCCCATTCCTTCACGTCGGTGTAGGTGGTACGTGGGTCTAGGATGTTGGAAACGCCTTCCAATTTGATGGGAGCCGTCAGGTTCATGATGGGAATCACCTGGCTTTCAACTTTATCGATGCTGCCATCGATGATGGCATCGATGATGGCGCGGGTATCTTTCAAAGAGATGCGTTTGCCTGTTCCGTTCCAACCGGTGTTCACCAAATAAGCCTTGGCACCGTTTTCGTTCATTTTCTTAACCAGCGTGCTGGCATAAGCCGTCGGGTGCAAGGTCAAGAATGCTTCGCCGAAAGCAGGAGAGAATGAAGGAACCGGTTCCGTGATTCCGCGTTCGGTACCAGCCAGTTTGGAAGTGAATCCGCAAAGGAAGTGGTATTGAGCCTGGTTGTTGTCCAAGATGGAAACCGGAGGCAATACACCGAATGCATCAGCAGAAAGGTAAATGATCTTCTTGGCATGACCTGCACGGGAAGGAGAAACAATTTTGTTGATGTGGTAGATCGGGTAGGAAACACGGGTGTTTTCGGTCGCCGATTGGTCGGTATAGTCGATTTCGCCTTTGTCGTTCACGGTAACGTTTTCGAGCAGCGCATCACGACGGATGGCGCGCCAAATGTCCGGTTCGTTTTCCTGACTCAGGTTGATCACCTTGGCGTAGCAACCACCCTCGTAGTTGAATACACCATGATCGTCCCAACCGTGTTCGTCGTCACCGATGAGGTAACGTTTCGGGTCGGCGGAAAGGGTGGTTTTTCCAGTGCCTGAAAGGCCGAAGAATACAGCAACGTCGCCGTCTTTGCCTACGTTTGCAGAGCAATGCATGGAAGCGATGCCGCGTTGGGGCAGGTAAAAGTTCATCAGGGAAAAAATACCTTTCTTCATTTCACCGCCGTACCAAGTTCCACCGATGATTTGCATTTTTTTGGTCAAATCGAACAAAACGAAGTTTTCAGAATTCAAGCCCTGTTCCTTCCAGTTGGGATTGGTCGTTTTTGAACCGTTTAGACATACGAAATCGGGTTCACCGTAGTTGGCCAACTCAAAGTGAGAAGGACGGATAAACATGTTGGTCACGAAGTGAGCCTGCCATGCAACTTCCATGACGAAGCGCACTTTCATGCGGGTATCTTCGTTGGTACCGCAGTAGGTATCAACCACGTAAAGTTTGGGGGAAGAAGAAAGCTGCTTCGTTACCAATCCTTTGCAACTTTCAAAGACTTCACCTGAAGTCGGACGGTTGATGGTTCCATCCCACCACATCGCGCTATCCGTAACGGCATCCTTTACAAAGAACTTGTCTTTGGGTGAACGGCCGGTGAATTTACCGGTGTATACAGCCGTTGCGCCGGTTTCGGTCAACTTGGCTTTTTCAAAACCTTCGTTTGCCGGGTTCATTTCATCCTGATACAACACTTCGTAGGAAGGATTGTGTACGATTTCGAAATTACCCGAAATGCCGTACTTGCTCAAATCTAAATTTGCCATTTTAAAATAATGAATTGATTTATACTGATTTAACTATTCTATCGAAAACCTTTTTTTGGAAGAACAAAGATAGGGACAAAATTCCAAAAAAAAATGCTAATTAAAGAAAAATTTCTTTATTGCACGAAATATTCATTTTTGTGCATTTTTATTAAATTTGAAGGAAATCGAAGCAGGCAGAAACCTTTTTTATACATTTGCAAAAACATTGAAATTTATGCAAATCGTCAATCTTTCCCAGAACAACTCCCTGCTCAATCAGTTTCTTCTAGAAATACGAAGTGTTGATATTCAAAATGACCGGCTTCGTTTTCGACGCAATGTGGAACGCATCGGTGAAATCATGGCGTATGAAATCAGCAAGGTTTTGTCTTACAGCGAAAAAAATGTAGAGACTCCGTTGGGTTTTGCCCCTGTGAATACGGTGGACGACCAAATCGTATGCTCCACCATCCTGAGAGCTGGCTTACCCTTTCATCATGGTTTTCTCAGCTATTTCGACCAAGCTGAAAACGCTTTCGTTTCCGCCTACCGCAAATACAAAGATGCCCTCAAATTTGAAATCAACATTGAATACATTGCTTCGCCTTCCATCGAGGGGAAAACGCTCATCATTACCGATCCGATGCTGGCAACAGGCAGTTCCTTGGAGCTTTCTTACGGCGCCCTGCTTTCTAAAGGCAAGCCGGCCAAACTGCATTTGGCCACCATCATTGCCAGTCAGGCAGGTGTAGATTATGTCAAAGCTTGTTTCCCCGAAAACACGACGCTTTGGTGCGCGGCCATCGATCCGGAACTGAACAGTCATTCGTACATCGTTCCCGGTTTGGGCGATGCCGGGGATTTGGCGTACGGAGAGAAGGAATAGAATCAGACAAAAATTAAAAAGGGCAGTCCAATCGGGCTGCCCTTTTGCATGATTAAAAAGCGGGATTTCGATTAGCATCGGTTTTGGCAAACAGCCCGATCGTTTTCAAATTACCACAAAAAAAGGAGGTTGCACCCTTGTCTGGGTGCAACCTCAAAAGAGCATGGTAGCAATGGATTACTGTAAGAAAATGTAATTCAGCACAAACAAAATGGCTAGAATATACATGGCCACTGAAACCTTCTTGAACTTCCCACTGATCATGTTCAGCAGTACATAGCTGATCAGTCCGAGCGAAATCCCCTCCGCAATGCTGTACGTGAGTGGCATGGCAATGATGCAGATGAATGCCGGAACGGATTCCGCATAATTGTCCAAATTGATGTCTTTGATCGGGGAAAGCATCATTAAACCAACCAAGATCAGGATGGGTGCTGTCGCCGCTCCAGGAATGGAAAGGAACAAGGGTGCAAAGAGCAAAGCCAGCGCAAAACAACCCGCCGTGATCAGTGCCGTCAAACCAGTACGCCCACCTTCTGAAACGCCGGCAGCACTTTCCACGTAGGTGGTTACTGCGCTCGATCCAAAAATTGCCCCGGAAGTGGTACCGATGGCATCCGCGTAAAATGCTTTTTTCACATTGGGAATTTGTCCCTTTTCATCGAGCATTCCAGCCTTGGCACAAACGCCGATCAGCGTACCCACCGTGTCGAAAACATCCACGAAAAGGAATGTAAAGACTACGATCAGCATATCAATTGTCAAAATCTGAGAGAAGTCAAACTTGAAGAACAACGGAGCCGGGGAAGGAGGCAAACTCATGATGCCGCTAAATTGGGTGATTCCCATGGGAATGCCAATCACGGCTGTGGCAAGGATGCCGATGAGCAATGCGCCTTTAACCTTGCGAATAAGCAGTATGGAAGTCAGGATCAAACCAATTAATGCCAGCAATCCAGTGCCGGAAGTGATGGTGCCAATTTGAACCAGCGTTGCGTTGCTATTGACGACGATGCCCGAGTTTTGCAAGCCGATAAATGCGATGAAAAGTCCGATACCCGCGCTAATGGCATTTTTTAGCGTGGCCGGAATGGCATTCACGAGTGCCTCCCGGATATTCAGCACGTTCATGATAAAGAAAATGATGCCTTCAATCAAGATGGCCGTCAGTGCGAATTCCCACGTATAGCCCATTCCAAGAACCACCGTAAAGGTAAAGAAGGCGGCCATACCCATGCCGGGAGCTTGAGCAAAAGGCAATTTGGCTAGCAGTGCCATGGCCAGCGTACCAGCGATGGAAGCAACGGCCGTCGCTGTGAAAAGCGCATTTTTATCCATGCCTGTTGCCGACAGGACGTTGGGGTTCACAGCCAAAATGTAGGCCATGGTCAAGAACGTGGTGATCCCGGCCAGCACTTCCGTTTTTACGGTCGTACCGTTTGCTTTGAGTTGATAGAATTTTTCAAACATGGTCATGGGGTTTTAGAAGTTCCACTTGACACCAAGGGTTGGATTGACCTGTACGCCCTTGGTCCCAGCAAAATTGGAAGCAATTTCAACTTCGCCACCTGCAGATAGGTTCTGGGTAAAGTTGTACCAAAGCTGAGGTTCGGCAATAAAGACCGTTTTGGTGGTTACTGCGCCAAAAGTGTTGTCTTCCAACCAGATATCGGCGAAACCCGTAAAACTGATCTTGCGATCCATAAAATGCAGGCCCCAGACAGCCGTAAACTGTGCCGATTCTTGCTTGCCCACAATGTGTTTGTACAGTGCTTTCAGATTCAGCGTTTTGGAGTAATCGGCATTGTGTATTCCATAATCAAGACCAGCTAACCAAGCGTTATTGATGGGGTAGGAGCCACCAGGATAACCTCCAAGTCCACCATTGTATTCCACATGTGCACTAAAGGGCCCTCCCCAGGTGTTGATGCAACGTGCAATTTCCATATAAGCCAACCCTGGATTCTTGTCCGCATCGTAATTGAAATCGAAATCGACGAAAAAGAACGTGTTCCCCCATTTGTCGGGTTTGAACATTTCTAGAGTGGAGGTCACATACTTACGGTTCTTTCCAAAATCGTAATTGACCTGAAGGTTGGTCTGGGCCTGCGAAGCGATGGCGGCAAAGAGAAAGATGCCAGTCAAGAGTTTTTTCATAGAACAGTCGTGGTTGTTAAGGTTAGAATTAAGGATTTTTTTTAAGGCTACATGAATGCAAATGAAGTAAAAAAAAGTTAATAAAAAAAGCCAAGAAACTTGTACAGATATCTTGGCCCGTAATAATAATTATAGAAAATCAACAACGACAAGCCCAAGACGGTGACTCTGTTTATTATAATTGGAAAGCAATGAAAAAATCAAATTGCACTGTAATAGTTCGGGTATAAAGAACGGTGAGTTTCTATCCATTCCTTCATTTCCATTATCATATATTCATATGAGGGGACTTTAAAAGAGAAATCAGACCTATTGCATTTTAATGTTTTATCAATTTTAAGATGATTGGATTCATTTATACAAAGATCATTATTTTTAAAATACTTGTTCAACAATCTCATTAATTGATATTTTGAAATACTTTCATTATTTACTAAATTATAGATGCCGCATAAATTTTCGCTTATAGCATGTTCCATCGCTTTTGCAAGCGTTAAAGTCGTTACGCCTGTCCAAATTGCACCTGAATAACCATCGATTAATCCTTTTTGTTTCATAAACCAATTGAATAATCCTATTCCACTTTCATTCATATCAGGACCAATAATTGAATTACGAAAGGTTAAATTTTTATTGTCAATAACTTCTCCAAGTGCTTTTGATCGATCATAAAATGTAAGTCCATCACAAAAACTATCTTCATAATAGGGCCCTGTGTTCCCTCTAAATACACAATCAGTACTCATTTGAATGAATTTTGCTTTTCTTTCTTTAAGAGTCTCAACCGCAAAATGGGGTAAAAAACTGTTTAGGTATACCGCTTTACTCCGATTGTCATCAGCATCTTGATTTAATATTCCAATACAATTGATTACCGAATCATAATCATCAGAAAGCAATGTTTCTCTTAAGTGTTCAGTATTTAATGCATTCCCAATTATGTTTTTGCAGAAGGGAAATGGTTGCATTGAATAAGCTGTAACGTCATGCCCTTGTTCTTTAAAATATAAAGAAATAATATGACCAGCCATTCCAATCGAACCTAGTACTAATATTTTCATGATTCAAGGTATTATAATTGGGTTAATTGAATATTTAAAAGAAGTCCCAAATCTCTTTTGGTTGGCACGAATGGTATTAATTTTTTTCTTTTTTTCATCACATTATTTTTATTAAAGCGTCCGAGAAAGCACTAAAAGAACGGAATGCATTCATTACAAATTGGATGGTTGCTATCAGTTTAATGAGTAAGAGGTTCTTTTGGCTTGGATTTGATTCAGATAGTAAAATTTATTGTCTTGTCCGATCTTTCATTAAATCTGATTGTGTCCAGCAACCTCTCACTGCCCCTTGTGTAATTATTTGAACATGGAATTAAATATATTCTTGAAATTGTCTAACCTTTTAATGTAATCAAAATTCTCTGAAACATGATTTACACCAGATTTGACTAAACCCTTCCATCGCTCTTTGTCGGAAAGAATAGCCAGAACTTCTGCTGCAGGGATTTCAAATTGATCAGTAGTTGTGAGAATTCCATGGTCATTTATTCCGTCTTTCAAACCTCCTTTTCCTGTATGAACCACCAGGTTACCTGCAGCAAGCGCCTCAATAGCAGCGATACCGAAACCTTCATAGATCGAAAACTGTGTGTAAACCATGCTCTTCTTCAAAAGTTCTATTTTAAAATCTTCGTGTATTGCCCCTGTCAAAGTTACAAATTCTTCCAACTTTTCAGCCAGAATAATATCTCTGACTAATTTGCTACCTTGACCCTGAGGTCCAACTATAATCATACGAAATTCAGGGTCCAGTTGATGTAATTGTTTGAAGAAGTACAGAGACTTGTCAACACCTTTTCGTATAACATTATCTTCACCCAGCATCCATGCAATGGTGAGCACGATTTTCTCTCGACCTGAAATGGAGTCTTTTCTGAATTTGACAAATTCAATGACATGGAAACAAAGTGGGTATTTTGTTAAAGGTAAATGCTTTTTAAATGTGTGAATGTTTTTTTTGTCTGCATTTGAAACAAGTATCACTCTATTTGCAAAGAATGCACACCAGTTAAAAAAGAGTTTCTGCCTAAGGTACAAGGATTTGGTTTCGTATTCCTTATCAAGGGAATCGATTCCACCTGTAAAAATCACTTTCTTAAAATTTAGTCTTGAAATGATTGCTGGAAGTAAACCATATTTATAGAAATAAATGAATGCGATGTCATAATTCCAGAATTTTAAGAAATCTAGGAACGTATTACTTAACCTTACACAATAACCCAAGTCCCTTAGAATTTGAATGTCAGTCCTGAAGAACTGCTGTAAGGAAAACATCTTTTTTGTTTTGACGCTGGCGTAAAACAAAACTGTTCTGTTCGCTTTCTGATGGGTCGTATTGTTTACCATAAAAGGGATTGATAGGGTATTAAACCTCCTTGTGGTATGGCTAGGAGGCGATTTGCCCCAAATAAAGCCAAAAGGACAAAAACACAAAGCAAAAGTATACTGTATTTCTTTTCTTTCTGAGCGCTAACCACTAAGGGTATAATTATCATTTCGAGAGACTTATAATAAAAACTGAGCCTGGCAGAGAATTCTGCATTGAAAGAGAATATCAGATAAATAGTCGTCGCAATAAGGTAACCGTTGAAAAGTAAATATTTGAAGTCTTTATCAATCTCGATTTTCTTTAGGAAAAACAAGAAAAGGAAGAGGATGAATAGTCGTTGGAATACGGCAATGCTTATGATAGGAAGACTCCGTCCCGCTTCATCATTGTCAAGGTAGGCATTGTAATGTGTAAACATGTCCAATTGCATCAGGTTTTGAATAAGTGCAGCATTCTCCAGGGAGTATCTTATTGGAACAGAGATAGCAATGATTCCAAGGGCTATCCACCAAACTGATTTGTCTGAATACTTGATTCGAGAAAGCCAATAAAAAGGAATGAAGATGATGGAAGAAGTATGGAAAAAGGTTGCGATGGTCAGGATAATGGCAAAAGGTAAAAATTTTCGATCAAGTATCTGCTTAATAGATATTAGAATTAGTCCCATCGCCATCCCTTGTCGAATGGCATTTACATCATAGATCATGAAAATGGTAAAACAGTAAATGATGAGTGAAAGGAAAATATCCGAAGAATATGTCCTTAAAAACCGGTATTTCAAATAAAAACTAATGGCAAAAAAAATAAAGGAAAAAAAGTAGAAATTGTTCCAGATGCTTCTGACAACAAACATGAGCATCATGTATAGTGGCTCCTGTGTGCCTTCAGATACATCTTGGGAGGATTCTGTCCTTTCAAATAATCGTTGGTATTGATCCCAGTCCATACCGACACCATCTCGCAATCCACCGATGACTAGAAAGGCCACCAGACAAAACCAGGTGAGCATCTTGTAATCGGCTTTTTTCTCATCAATCTGATACATGAGAGAAAAAAGAAAAAGGACCACGATGATGAGGTAATAAATCATGTGTGCTTTTTCTTGAATTGGTTGATCTTATTAAAAAGGCTAAAGGGCAGCAAAGCAAGGGGGAAAAGGAATAATCCAGTCAAGGGAAATTCCCTGAAAATCCTTTTGTCCTTCAGTTTATTAAGTGCTATGCGATGATTACCTGTCAAAATGGCTCTTTTGATAAGACTAATTTGCTGGAATGCAACTAATTTCCTGACGGAATTCTGCTGCTCTGGTTTAACGTCATTCGTATCTAGGCAATTCTGCAAAGTTACTGAGACCTGATAATCACTACTTGGAATTTTGGAAACGGTGTTGTTTGGCATTTCCAGATAATAAGTTATCAATGGACTCGGAGAGTATACAATGTCATGTTTTAATGCAATCCTGCACCACAAATCGCTGTCCTCTGTCAATGCAACTCCCTTTTTAAACCCGCCAGATTCTTCAAATATTTTCCGTGGGATACAATGTCCAGAAGTAAAGAAAGGCGATCTCCCATTTTTAGCAAAAAGGCCAAAATAGTCGTTGATGACACCTGAGTTCGCTCCATTAAACAAGTAATCCATATTCTCGAACCACCTTTTTCCGTTTGGGGACTCAATGTAGTTGTTGGTTCCGTAGATCCCTGCATCAGGGTATTGACAGATCATTCTGTTGATCTCTTCTAGAAAGGTCTTTTCCCATACATCGTCGCTGTCCAGAAAAGCAAAAAAATCATAGCGAGCATGAGCGGCTCCGTTATTACGTGCGACGGAGACACCCTGATTGGCCTGATTCACAAGATGGATACGTTCATCTTTGAAAAGTTCAACTTTTTTCTCACCACCATCACTGGAACCGTCGTTGACAACGATGATTTCAAAAAATGGATGAGTCTGATTCAGAACGGATAGAATCGCTCGTTCAATAAAACCAGTCTTGTTGTACAAGGGTATGATTACAGAAAAGTTGTACATGTTCATTTCAACTTCCATCATTTAATTTAATGCTTCCATGATCTGATTCACATTAATGTCTTTTAGCAGCTGGTTCGTTTTCGTTGTTGCTTCTTTAATATCGTAAATTGGTGTCATCCGAATAGCATGCCTGAAAATCATCCTACGTAACCGACGTAGTACTTTAAGCGAATAAATTTGAATAAAGGTTACAACAATCCAGAAGAATAAATTTATTTTGAAAAGAAGTGGATTTTTTTCAGTCATTTTCAGAGATTCCTCCAAAAACAAGGTGTAATGTGCCGGTGCATCAAGAATCGACCTAGTCAGGATTTTCATCAGATTAATTTTCTCTAGATGAACAGGGATGTTATTTTCACGGATAGCCTTCAAGGCCGATTCCGCCCAAATAGTAGAAACGGAATAAAAACTTGGTATCAAGGGATCCCAAAGATAAGGACCACGGTCACGAAAATGAGGGGCGTCTTCTAGTTTTCCCGAGTGACCACCAGTGAATCCTGCTACTGTGGCGCTTACATGACATGCACCTGAAATAGTCAATGGAAAATCAATGACCACATGATTTCGGACCATGTTGGACATGGAAACGGCCGCATAGATATCAGGGCTCAAACCACCGATATAGTAGCCATTTTTGCTCTTGATTTCCTCAAAATAGGACCTCTTGATAAAACCGTGATACAACTTTGGCAGATTAAACTGCATATAATTTATGATTCCATCTTCAATAAGAGGTTGCAAGTTAACCTTTGGATCATTTCTCCAGACTTTCTTTGAAAACCAAGGCATGTATAAATAGCCTTTTCCATCTTGATGAAAAGCTCCTGGCCAATAAAAATCAATAAATGTTTGTGGACAAACAGAATCAACTTCATGTTTGTCTGCCCATCGTACCATGTCAAAAAGGGTGGAACAGATTCCGTCATCATCTCCAATCATACAAACATACTTTCCGTTGGCAAGTTCTAAGGCTGCATTAAAATTGTCGATGTAGGAAAAGGGTGGAGGGGTGTATTGATAAATAAATCGTGGATCTTTGATAGTTGATTCTACATAATCTTTCAAATCCATATTATCGGTATTATCCTGAACAATCAGTTCGAAATCAGTATGAGGATATTCCAAGATGGTTTCTATACAGTTAATGCAGAAATTTAACCGATTTTTAGTCGCAATGACAATACTTAGTAATGGGCTATTTTTATTCATATCAAAAAAGAAAAGTGCAAGGTCCTATGACGCTTTGATTTTTACTAGTTTCTTGAGATCACGAACAGGAATCAAAATGATGGCTGTTATCAATAAAGTAATCATTGTCGAAAGTCCAATCCAACAAAAAGAAATGATTCGACCACGATCTGTCATATCCGGAAGAATTGAAAATAGATAGGCAACTATCAGGGACAACGCCAAAGGTATGAAGATCTGTTTGAAATATATGGTAGTCAAGAGGTTGAATTTCATGAATTTCCTATTAATGAAGTATAGAAAAATGAAAGTGGATATAGTCTGAACAAAGCAAAATACGATGGCAGCACCAAATGCACCGTAATATTTGGTTGCAAACCAATAACCAGGAAGCGTAATGAGTAGGCTGAAAATACCCATCAGATTGTTCAGTTTCGTATAGCCATTGGCAATAGCCACATTATAGGGCAACAATTGCAGAGAATACATGGTATAAGAGAAAGCCACAACAGGGATCAGATAGGAGACTTGTTCAGCAAGTGCTGTTTGACCTGTCCAAATCCAAATCAATTCTTTGGAAAAACAAACCATATTTGCCATTACGGAAAAAACAACGACAGAAACAACTTGACTGATTCTTTTGTACAAATTGGACGCCTCGGTCGCCTTATCAGAAGAGTAAAGCGAGGTTAGTCGAGGCAATATGGCTGTTGCAAATGGGCTTGCCAAGATAAAAAGGCCTTGTGCCAAAGACACCGCCAGGGTGTAAAAGCCAAGGCTTTCGATGGAAAGGAGTTTGCTGATGGAGAGTTTGTCCAATTGTGTATTCAAACTGGAGATGAAAGCAATCAACAACATCCCACCAGCAAATTTCCAAACTCCTTTAAAAACTACCTTTTCGATGATTGGTTTAAAAATCAAGGAAAAGTGACCTGTCAAAGATTTTTCAATTGCTAGTTTCAGGATCACAGTAAAGAGAAGGGTTGATATGGTTTGCCAGATAAAGAAGAGTTCCAGATTTGGCACAAACAATAACAGAATGACCACGCACCCGTTTCTTAGCACGCCCCAGCCGATTTGATACAGATTTGCATCCACTTGCTTTTCAAGGCCAAGCAAACCGCCCAGGTAAAACCGGAAAAGCAATTGGAACCCAATGTCAAAACTGATGATTTTCAAGTATAAAGAGACTTTCCCTGGAGTTAGGGAACTTAGATTCAACCAATGTTCAGCAATGAGGTTTGAGGCGAAGAAGACAATCAAAATGACCACACCGACAATAACGAAATACGTAGATTCCAGCGTTTTGAAAATTCGGATTTTGTGATCCATGCCATGATCGGTTCTGGCAAATTCCCGGGAAAGTGTTGCAGTCAATCCGGCATCTAAAACAATCATCAAACCAGCGATGACCAAGGTGAAGCTTATGATTGAATAGCTTTCAAACCCCAAAAAATGAATGTAAAGGGGAATAAATAAGAAATTGGAGAGTAGGCTCCAGAACTTTCCAATAAAATTGGCGATGATATTTTTAATCATTTATGGAAATTCTCAGGAAATTTTGCCACCATATTCTACTAGATCTAAAGGTTTTACACTTCCATAAAACAAAGAATAGATGCTTTCAGGTTCATTGCATAGAAACAAGCCAAATTTGTAATTATCATTTAGGAAGCCCTTTATTTTCAGCATTATTGTAAAATTGTTATTATAACCACCAACCACAAGGTAAAGCTAAAAATCTTGAATAAAATTCGGAAACTCCGGCGAATGATTTTTTAGGACCAAAAATGGAGTAAAAATTGTTAGGTAAATGGACGCTAGACGCATAATAACCGTCATTCCTGAAAGCAGTCATAACCTCCTGCTTCCTATCGACTAATACTCCATAAACACAAAAATTCGGATTGGTCTCGACCCTTTGACTGAAAATTTCGAATGATGGGTAATGCTCCTGAATCTTATCGTTCCAACCTCTCGCATTACTTCGTTGGATCTCAAGAAGTTTGTCAATGTCGTGCATTTGTTGAATCCCGATATAACTGTTTATTTCGCTCATAGTTGCGCTAAATTCAGGAATTTCGATATCATATTTCCTATTAATTTCTCCCATTTCATCTCTGAAAAACCTACGATCAATACCCGAGTCTCTCACCATGATACTTTTCTCAAAAAGACCCTTGTCTTTAAAGACGATCGCTCCACCGTCTATGGTGGTTGGCATCCGAACTGCTTGAAAAGAGAACACTGTCACGTCTGTGCCAGTGTTTCCAAGTTTTTTACCTTTATATTCAGAGCCGTACCCTTCAATAGCATCATCCACTACAGGAATGCCAAATCCAATCCCTAGACTGTTGATTTCGTCTATATGACCTGGAAAACCGCAAAAATGGTTGTGAAAGATAGCCTTTGTTTTCGAAGTGATTTTTCCCTTAACACTTTCAGGATCCAGAGTCCCTGTTTTCGGATCGATATCTGCCCAAATGACTTTGGCTCCAATCGTTACAAAAGGCTGATTGGATGCCAAGCAAGCTACAGGTGAGGCGATAATTTCATCTCCAGATTGAATGCCTAATGTGAGAAGGGTAACCAGAATTGCCGAGTTAAAAGAGTTTATGGATACAAGCTGATCGACACCTAAATGAGTAGACATGGCTTTTTCAAATGCCTTTCCATATTCACCATAAGCCAAAGCGCCAGAGTACAAGATTTTATTCAACTCTGACAAGTCTTCAGGCATGCGTGGTTTATAGAGTGGTATCATAGTCATTTCAAAAGTTTACCATCCACTTTTAATGATTGTCGCCATTTTCTCGCGATCTTCTTTGGTGACCCACCAACCGCAAGGGATATGGACCATTTTTGAGTAAAATTCATCCAAAATAGGTAATTCAGCATGGAAGTCGTTCAGGTATTCGTGCCAATCGTTGCGTTTATGTAGTTCAGAGGCTTGGAAATTGTTTTCGGCCAATTTCTTTATAAAACCATCCCTGTTGTTAACCTTTAAGGTATACAGCCAGTAGGATGGCTTGCTGCCTGGATAATAATTGAGGAGTTCAACGCCAGGTATGTTTTGCAAAGCTTGGTCTAAATATTGGCCATTTTCAATGTATGTGTTGACGATGGAATCGATATCCTCCATTTGCAATAGGCCAATGGTTGCATTGACGTTGTTCATGTGGTATTTGTAACCCTGAAATGAAATGTTGTTATCCAGTCTGGTGCGCTTTTTATCGATGCCAAACCAACGGACGAGTTTGCCCTTTTCATAGTCATCCTGTGAAGAAAGGTGAAGCATTCCACCATCGATGGTGGTCAAATGCTTGATGGCCTGAAATGAGAATGCAGTATATGGGAAATGATTACCTATTTTTATTCCGTTGAACTCTGCCCCCAAAGCTTGTGCCGTGTCTTGAATGACAGGAATGTTGTATTTGGTTGAAATCTTTTTTATTTCTGGAACATTGACTGGAACACCTGCATAATCGACCAGCATGATGGCTTTGGTGGCCTCATTGATATTCGCTTCGATGGAAGTAGGGTCTAAAACACCCGTATTTGGGTCGATGTCAGCATATCTAATTTTTGCCCCTGTCATTTTGATGGCCATATTCGTAGGTTCAGCGGTCAAAGCGGTGGAAATGACTTCATCCCCATGCTTGACTCCTGCTAGAATTAACCCGACATGCAAGGCCGCTGTGCCAGAATTGACGGACAATGCATGGCCGCCGCCGATGTAACTTTCAAATGCTCTTTCGAAAAGCTCTACTTGTTCACCCTGTGCTACATACCCGCTATAAAGAACCTTTTCAAGTTCTGGCATGAGTCTTTCACGAGAAGGGATGAGTGTTTTTACAAGTGGAATCATTTTTGAGAACTCTTTAATTCATCTTGAACATAATCCAGAGTAAGAAGTAACTTTTTCAATTCGGTAACATCCAGTTGAATCGTATTGTTGGAATTGTATTCTTCATCAATCAATCGTGGAGCGTCAGTCTGAACATATTTCGTATAATTCAAATCACGCAAATCTGCAGGAATTCGATAAAAATGCCCCATGTCTGTAGCTTTTGACATTTCTTCTTTACCACAAAGAGCTTCCGACATTTTTTCGCCATGCCTAGGCCCAATGATCTGAATTTCGTTGTTTGCATTGAAAAGTTCTTTCAAAGCGGTTGCCAAAGTCAGGATGGTTGCTGCAGGGGCCTTTTGCACGAAGATGTCACCAGGTTCACCATGTTCAAATGCGAACAGTACCAATTTAACAGATTCCTCCAAAGTCATCATGAAACGAGTCATGTTCGGCTCTGTAACTGTCAGAGGGCTCCCTTCTTTTATTTGTTTGATGAATAATGGGATGATGGATCCGCGTGAACACATTACATTCCCATATCTGGTTGCACAAATGACACCATTGTTTGTAAGAACTCTAGGATCTCTCGCCTTGGAAATCGCCAACTTTTCCATGATAGCCTTCGATAATCCCATTGTGTTAATGGGATAAACAGCCTTATCGGTACTAAGAACAACCACTTTCTTGACATTATTTCTTGCAGCGGCTTCCAGAACATTTTCTGACCCCAAAATGTTTGTACGGACAGCCTCCATAGGGTAAAATTCACAGGAGGGGACTTGCTTGAGTGCTGCAGCCTGAAACACATAATCGACACCAAGCATGGCAGAATTGATGCTGTCGAAGTTGCGGATGTCACCAATGATAAAGTTGAGTTTGTCGTTCTTATACTCAATCCTCATATCTTCTTGCTTTTTCTCATCCCTACTAAAGATGCGAATTTCTTTCAAGTCCGAATTGATGAAATGCCTTAAAACGGCATTCCCAAAAGAACCGGTTCCTCCGGTAATCATTAAAACTTTATCTTTAAACATTATAGTTGATTTTTTAATTACAAAAAGATAGAAAATAGCATCAAGTCAAGACACAGTCACTTTTTAACCTTCATTTTCTTTCATCATATCTTTTATGAATAACAAACCCAATAACCAAAATACGATCAATAGACCGCCTCCGATTCCTCCAATCATCATCCCTTTCATTTTTCGTAATCGGATTACCACTAATGGAAGTCTGGGTTTGTCAATGATTTGTACAATTGGTTTTTCCCTTGCTAAATCCAACTTCAACGTTTCCAGATTTTTCAGGACCTCTGCATAAACAGCACCATAAAGTTGTACATTGGCCTCTTGCTTGATTTTGGGCACTGCAGCCATCTGTAGAGCGGGGTTGATGTTAAACTGTGAGGAAGAAGCGCTTTTGTAAAGAGCAGATTCATACAACCCTTTGATGGAATCAGCAGTTACCTGCATCATTTCAATGTTCGCCCTGCTCTGTGAGGTTCGGGTCTCAATGTAAAACGAATACGTCTCGTCCATAAGCATCTCTACAAAGAATTTGGAAAAAAGCTCATTTCCACTGGTGTAATCGACACTTACCATATCGGTTTTCTTATCTTTTTTGATAACAGATAAAGCACCAGACTCCACAATTTCTTTATAAATGGATTCCATGACGCTATCTTGTGTACGAGTGAACTTTTCACGAACTTGCCCAACAGGAAAGGATAGTGTGCGTAGTTCTATGTTCTTCATTTGTTTTTGCCAGAGATCCCTTCTCTCCGTAAATTGAATGTAAATCTCTACCAGGTTTTGAAATTTTCCCTGATACGATACGGGAGTAAGCAGGGTTTTTTCTATAGAATGACGGGATTTTATAATCTCAAGCAAATTTCCTCCTGAAAAAGCCCCTTCATTGCTTCCGAAATCTCCGAATCCAAAAGTCGAGGCGAGACTGGCTAGCCCCATCCCTCCACTGGAATTATCGATTAATGCAAAAGAGAGATGTGCCTTGTATTCTGGCTTAAGGAGAAGAGAAGCAATTAACCCTACAGCTGCCCCGCCGAATCCAAAAATGCAAATGATGACCCATTTACGGAACAGGTAGTTCAAAAGATCTTTGATTTTTAGCAGCGTTTCCTTTATAGAGGTGCTTTCAATCTTCTTGACTGTATAAACCTTGTTGTTGTTTTCACTCATCTTTTTTACATTTTAAAAACTGAAATCACTAGCACGGCTACAGTAGCTATGGAACTCATGATGGAAACCAGTTCAGCAGTCGAAATCTTTTCTTTCAGCTCCGTTGGTTTTTCAGGAACAACGATGTGTGAGCCGGGTTTAATTGGCGGATAGCTCCTGAATCCGAGGAAGCTGGACGTACTTTTCGCAGAACCGTTGGCATACAAAACAAAGGTTTTGTTTCTTTGTGCACGGTCTGAAAAGCCCCCTGCATTGCTGATGTAGTAACCCAGTGAAAGACCTTTGCTGTAACTGACATATGTTGGAAAAAGGACTTCGCCAAGTACTCGGACAGTTTGTAGTTCGCATGGTACATAGAGGATATCGCCTTCTTCTAGAAAAAGATCTTGCCTAGATCCAGGTTGTTCCATAATTTCCTCCAGGTTGATACCAACGATGCCTTCTGTTTTTAACAGTTGTTCTACAGACTTTGTGCCTGAAAGTTCTTTTTTCATTTCGTTCAAGTTTTCAACGCCTCCTGTTTCCTTGAGTAATTTTGCATCTATGTTGGTCGATGATTTTGTCTGCAATTGACGTTTGGCATTGTCCACCATTTTCTGTCGCAGGATACCTTCAACCCCGCTGGTCTTTTCGGTTCGTATCAAATAAGCCCCTACAGGATAGGCATATTGTGTAACTCCACCTGCGCGTTTTAGTACGTCCGATATGCGTTCTGTTTTATTCAGAATGTTGTAGGTGCCTGGCTGAAGGACTTCACCTTCAACCTTAACCATTCGGATTTCTTCAAAACCAGGGATGGTCCGAACAATGACTTGGTCACCATTTTGAAGCAAAAACTCTCCATCGCTATTCAAAAAGTTCAGGTTTTTGTCCAAATGGAATTTCATGACGGTGGTTTTTTCATTTGTTTCCAACAATTTTCTGGGATCTTTTATAATCCTGATCAGTTCCACGGAGTCAGTGGAGGCCATTTCGGTAAATCCTCTGGCTTTAAAGACAAGCTCTTTGATGGAGATGTTTTCCATCAACTTGTAGGTTCCCGGTGCTTTAACAGCTCCCAAGATAGAGACGTATTCTTCTTCACGGTAATTCAACAAACTGCCGATTCTGACAGAGTCATCTTTTTGCAACAGGAAATCTGGCGCTTTGTCATTTAGTATTGCGCCTAAATTAAAACCGATGACTTCAGGAATGGAGTGTTCCATTTTACGATAAATGACAGCCATATTTAGGTAGGCATCCTCTTTAAGCCCGTCCGCTTTGGCTACGAGTTGTTTGATTGACATGCCAGGTTCCAATGCGTAGGCACCGGGACGCATAATGGATCCGGTTATGTCCACTCGATTGTCAAACTTATTGTACGTGGTGGTTACCTTAAATTCGTCTCCGGACTTCAGTTCAAATGAAGAAAATTGATTTTCAGTGACATCCACTACTGTTTTTTCGCGCTCCGTTAGCCTGAATGCCGTGATGATAAATTTCGACGCATTTTCAGTGAAACCACCAGAAAAACGAATCAAATCCTGCAGGGTCTCACCAGGCAATGCTTCAAAAATGGCGATGTGCTTAATGGCACCAGTGATGGTAACCCGTTTTTGATAAGGCTCGATTTTGACGACATCTTCATCTTGCAAAGCAATGTTGTCCGATGCTATGCCATCTACCAAAAACCGGTACATATCAATATTTGCAAGGACCTTACCACGTCTAATAACTTTAATGTCACGCATGGAACCCATTTCGCCGGGCCCGCCACATGCGTAAAGGGCATTGAAAGCAGTAGCTAGAGATGGTAGGGTATAGGAGCCAGGGTGAGTAGCTTCACCTACCACAGTAACCCGTATGCTTCGGATGTTCCCCAATGAAATATTGACATGGGTTTCTCCAGAACCTACCCCAGTATAAATTTTGGACATGCGGCTCTTTATGTAGCTTGAAGCTGCTTCCATTGATTGACCGCTCACTTTGACCAATCCGATGGCGGGTATACGGATAGACCCATCTGGTGTTACTTTAAGTCGATAATTCGCTTCATAAAGTCCTGAAATATCAATAATGAGTTCATCGTAGGTTCCTAAAATGTAATTTGTCGGTGTCGGTATATTTAGTTTTGGCTCAAATGTCAGCTTTTGATCCTTAAAAAGGTTTGTTCCAAAAACTTCTGGTATTACAGGCGAATTTTTAGCAAGTATTTTGGCTCTAGCAGCTTTAAGTTCCTCAAGCGTTTTTAAGTCCAAGGAATCAGGCTCCGAAGTTTTAAGATCATTTCTCACTTCTTTTAGTTCAACCTTTTCTTCACTAGTCTTTCGTTCAGAGTCTTCTGTTTCTTGAGTTGCAGTTTTATCATCACTCGTACTTGTCGATTGCCCAGATTTGTATTTCTTGTACATTTCAAGCTGTTCAGGAGTTAGATTACTTAGGCTTTGAGCATTCAGAAAGCCAACAATAACCAAGGATATAAAAGCAATAAGTAATCTATTCATAGGGGTTTAAATTTTCTTATGATCTTTTTTTTTGAAGTCTTTTTTTTGTTTTTGGTGTCGAAAAATTCATACAATTTTTCAAAACCTCTGAAAAGCAAAATGGCTGTATTGGTATAAATGCCATTGGACTTGCATGCACGTACAATCTCCGAATCAAACATCAGTTTTCGTTTTATGGAAGCTGTACTTCTGCCTCCTTGTCGCATCTTCAACAAGTCCATAGGCAGGTATTTGTATTTTAATTTATGGACATAGAGAAAGCGGATTAACAGTTCATAATCGGCCGCCATGACGTAATCAGTTTGGTAATATCCAAACTTCTCAAAATACTTCTTATAAGTGAAAAAGGTAGGATGAGCAGGCATGAATCCAAAGCGGAATCGTTTGGGTGTGAATTTGGCAGAAGAATAATAGCGAACCGTTTTTTCCAGATTGTCCGGTGCCACAAAGCGGATATCCGCGAAGACCGCTTTTAGCCTTTTATCTGTAAACGCTTCAGCAATGATCTCGATGCTTTCAGGCCGGTGGTAGAAGTCATCCGAATTAAGTATACCCACCAAATCCCCCGTTGCCATTCGAATGCCTTTGTTCATTGCATCATAAAGACCGTTATCCGGTTCGCTAATCCAATGCATTTTCCCAGCGAAACGGCTTTCATATTCCTGAATAATTTCAAGTGTATTATCGGTTGAAGCGCCGTCAACAATAACATATTCCAAGTTTGGATAGGTTTGTGAAAGGACCGATTCGATGGTATCCCTTATAGTTTTGGCGCTGTTGTAGGAAATCGTGACAATTGATATTTTTAATTCTGTGTTCAACGACTCCAGATTGCCGGTTTGGCATTTTACTGCTGATAGAGGTATGTCCGACCTGATATCCGTGGATGCTTTTGAAAGAAAGGTATTCATGGTATCGATACTTTTTAAAATCAGATGACAGTCTCCATATCTAGCTGGAATCTCTTCATTGATTATTAGAGAATCCTTATAAGGAAAAATAACGTGAAATTGATTAGAAAATTGTTTAATGTCTAGGTTTTTTTCAAAGAATGGTTGATTTAAAACCATTTTAAAAAGACAAGGGGTTTAATGAATCTCATCTCTCCCCTTGTCTTGCTTTAAGTTCTAGCCAAACCTAGCTTATTTCCCAAGTCTCCAACGTCTTGAGAAAATCCCCCAATTTGCGATTGGGATACTTGGCTTTTGCATCCGTGACTTGTTGTTCGAGGGCTTGATCGTAAACGGAGGCTTCCACTGCGCGGATTACGCCCATTGCCTTGGGAAGATCCAACCCGGTCATGTTGCCCAGTTTGAAATGCAAAGTGCGGTCTTCGCAGTGGGCATCGTGCACAAGAATGTCTTTTTCGGTAATTCCGTTTTCACCGATGGTGACTGCTTTTAGGTCGAAGCCGTCGATGATGAGGCCTTTGTCCTGATTTTTTCCGTAAATCATGGGTTGCCCGTGACGAAGGACGATGGTGCGATCGGCACGGAAATCTTTATCGGAAAGGCTTTTATGAGTGCCGTCGTTGAAAATGACACAATTGGTCAAGGCTTCGACCACCGAGCAGCCAGGATGTCTGGCAGCAGCCAACATGACTTCCTGGGAGGTCTTCAAGTCGATGTCCAGCGTACGTGCAAAGAAGTCTCCGCGGGCGCCGAATGTGAGTTGCGCTGGGCGAAAGGGCTCTTCGACCGTGCCGAAGGGAGAGGTCTTGGAAACAAAACCCATTTTGGAGGTCGGTGAATACTGACCCTTGGTCAAACCGTAAATTTCATTGTTCACCAGAATGATGTTGATGTTCACATTGCGACGGACGGCATGGATGAAATGGTTTCCACCAATGGCCAGGCAATCGCCGTCGCCGGTCACCATCCAAACCATCAGCTCGGGATTGGCGGTTTTCACTCCAGTGGCAATGGCTGCGGCGCGACCGTGAATGGTATGCATGCCGTAGGAATTGATGTAATAGGGCAGGCGGCTGGAACATCCGATGCCCGAAATGACGGCCGTTTGGTGGGGAGCCACACCCAGTTCGGCCATGGTTTTCTGGATGCTGTTCAGAATGGCGTAATCACCACAACCTGGGCACCAACGTACGTCCTGGTCGCTTTTGAATTCAGCGGGGGTATATGTTTTATTTTCCATCATTTAAGCATTGATCATTGATTTGACATAATCCTTGATTTCTTCAACCATAAAGGGCTGACCTTCCACTTTGTTGAACTGAAGCGGAGCGATTCCGGCGATTTTGGAGCGAAGATAGCCGGCAAATTGACCCATGTTGAGTTCGCAAACCAACACCTTGGGGAATCTTTTCAAAACCTCCTCCGTGTTTCTAGGCAGGGGGCTGATGTAGTTGAAATGAGCCAATGCGATTTTGTAGCCTTCTGCATTGAGTTCTTCCACGGCGGAATACAAATGGCCGAAGGTTCCACCCCAACCAACGAGCAGTAAATCGGCATCCGGAGTGCCTTGAACCTCAAGGGTAGGAATGACGTCGGCAATGCGGTTGATTTTAGCTTGACGCAAGTCTGTCATGCGTTGGTGGTTTTTAGCATCGGTAGAAATGGCTGAGGTGCAGTGGTCTTTTTCAAGACCTCCGATGCGGTGCTCAAAGCCTTCCATGCCTGGGATGGCCCAGTAACGGGACCCATTTTCAGGGTTTCTAAAATAAGGTTTCCAAGTGGCCTGCATGTCGGCGTGCACAAACGGAGGTACAATGGCTGGAAAGTTGTCAAGGTCGGGTAGACGCCAAGCGGAGGAACCGTTGGCCAGGAAACCGTCGGTCAGTAAAATAACGGGTGTCATGTGCTCCACAGCCAGTTTGGAAGCCATGTAGGCGTAATCGAAGCAGTTGGCAGGAGTACTGGCAGCCATGACCACACACGGACTTTCGCCGTTTCGGCCATAGAGTGCCTGATAGAGGTCGGATTGTTCTGTTTTGGTGGGAAGCCCGGTCGAAGGTCCGCCACGTTGGACATCGACCACGACCAGCGGTAGCTCTGCCATGACGGCAAGACCAATGGCTTCACTTTTCAAAGCAAGACCAGGGCCCGAGGTGGAAGTCGCGGCGAGATGGCCCGTGAAGCTGGCACCAATGGCGGTACAGACACCGGCGATTTCGTCTTCGGCCTGTATAGTCTTCACACCCATATCCTTGCGGGCAGCCAGTTCTTGCAAGATTTCAGTGGCCGGAGTGATGGGGTAGCTACCCAGGAAAAGAGGCAGACCCGACTTTTCCGAAGCGGCGATGAGACCGTAAGCGGTTGCCTGATTGCCTTTTACATCGGTGTAGGTGCCCTTGGGCATGTCGGTAGCATCGATGTGGTAGGTGGAAACGCTGGCGTGGGTGTTGTTTCCAAAATTATAACCGTCCACGAGAACCTTGAGATTGGCGTTCAAAATGGCTGGTTTCTTTTTGAATTTGTTATCCAGCAGATGCATGGCCGTATCGACGGGAATGTTGAACAACCAGCAAAGGAGCCCCAACGCAAACATGTTTTTGCTGCGAAGAATGCTTTTGCCATCCATTTCGCTTTCCGAGAGGCTGGCTTTCACCATGGTGGAAATGGGAGCGGAAATAAGCTGAATGCCAGTCATCCCCAATTCCAAAAATGGATTCTCCGTTTTAAAATGGGCTTTGCCAAGCCCTGTTTTATCAAAGGTATCCTCATCGATAATAACAATGGCGTTGGGTTTGATATGTTTCTTATTTACTTTTAGCGCTGCAGGATTCATGGCAATAAGCACATCGGCCAAATCGCCCGGAGTATAAATCTTGGTGGAGCCTACATGTACCTGATAACCGGAGACGCCACTCAGCGAACCTTGTGGAGCACGGATTTCGGAAGGAAAGTCCGGGAACGTAGCGATTTCATTACCATAAATGGCGGAAAGGTTGGAAAAAAGGCTGCCGGTAAGCTGCATGCCATCTCCAGAATCGCCTGAAAAGCGGATGACTACTTTTTCAAGCGAAGTCATTTTAGCTGTATCTGACATAATTTTCTATTGTGGATAAAATTAGAAGTCTGATTGGATGGAGCAAAGGAACAAAAAAACCTTTGTTTTCGCAAGGAAATTACTCACAACCCGCCTTCTTGTGCATCTGAAAAGCCTTCCCAGTCGCTGGGATTATACTAACTTTTAGGTGATTTTTTAGAGACTGAACGTTTCGTGCGGTTCTGGGATGACCACGTCCCGAAAGCCTTTTCGGATGATCCGTTCGCGGAACTCATCTTGAACGTCCGGTTCCCCATGCACTACGAAAACACGTTTCACGTTGGCGGGTTCCAGAATAGACAAATAGCTGCAAAGATCGTTGTAATCGGCGTGCGCAGACATGGATTCGATCTGACGGATGTCTGCCCGCACCCGGAACATGCTGCCGAAAATGTTTACTTCCGACGGATGTTCCTTCAGCCTGGCACCCAAGGTGTTTTTGGCACAGTAACCCACCATCAGGATGGTATTTTTGGGATTGCCGATGCTGTTGGCAATGTGGTGCTTTACGCGGCCGGCTTCTGCCATGCCAGAGGCGGAAAGGATGACGCAGGGCTCTTGGATGTCGTTGAGCGCCTGTGAATCGCGTTTGTCTTCGATAAACTCAAGGCCACGAAAAGTGAATGGGTCATTGTCGAACTTCATGATTTTTTGAACGGCACTGTTGAAGCATTCGGGGTGGTTTTTCACCACATTGGTGGCCGCCACGGAAAGGGGGCTATCCACATAATACTTCACGTTCGGAAGCCGGTTGTTCAGCTCCAGATCGTTCAACGCATAGAGCAATTCCTGAGTTCTGCCAACGCTGAAAGCAGGAATGATGAGTTTGCCGCGCTTGTTGATGCAAGTCTCCACAATGAGTTCCCGCAAATGCTCGGGCGTTTCTTCAATCTTGTCGTGCAAACGATTGCCATACGTGGATTCGATGAGCATGTAGTCCACCTGAGGGAAAACCTGCGGTGATTTCAGGATGGGGTCATTGTACCGGCCTACGTCACCACTAAAACCGATTCGGGTGAGTTTCCCTTCCTCCAATATTTTTAAAAAAACCGTGGCACTTCCGATAATGTGCCCAGCATCAAACAATTCCAATTCAATGTCCTCATCAATTTTAAAGGGCGTTTCGTAAGGCACCGGTTCAAACTGCAGGATAGCATCATCCACGTCGTCCGATGTATAAAGGGGTTCCACCAAATCGCGTCCATCGGCGAAGCGCTTCTTGTTCACGAACTTGCTGTCCGCTTCTTGTATGTGTGCCGAATCCTTGAGCAGAATGGCCGTGAGGTCGAGCGTGGCATCGGTTCCGAAAATTTTTCCGGTAAAACCATATTTCACCAACATCGGGATGAGCCCTGAATGGTCGATGTGCGCATGCGATAGAATCATGTAATCCACTTCCCGCGCATCGAAGCCGAATTCCCGGTTCAGCGGGTAGGTTTCTTTGCCCATGCCTTGAAACATGCCGCAATCCAGCAGGATTTTCTTGCCGTTGTTCAACGTGATGAGGTGCTTGGAGCCGGTAACGGTACGGGCTGCGCCGTGAAAGGTGATTTTCATAAGGGAAGTTTTTAATGCAGTTTCCCAAATGTACTCGTTTTTTGGAAACTTTGGCTCAAGGCAACGTTAAAAAAATAAAACCGGCAGAAGCTTTTAAGCCTTTCTGCCGGTTCATATATGTATGGTGTCGTTCGCTTACATTCGGTCCGGAACCCGAACACCGAGCAGCTCCATGCCGGTGCGGATCACCTTGCCCGTGGTTTCAGCCAACAGCAGGCGGAAACTACGAAGGGCCTCGTCGGTCTCCTTCAATATGGAGTATTCGTGGTAGAATTGGTTGAATTCCTTGGCCAGTTCGTAGATGTAATTAGCGATGATGGCTGGGCTAAAGCCTTCGGCGGCTTCTTTCACCGTTCGGGGGAAACTGTCGATGAGCTGAATCAGGTACAATTCCTTGTCCGAAAGGCTTTTGGCAACTTCGATGGTTGCTTCTGCTTTCAATTCTTGTTCTTCTGCCTTGCGCAGCACCGACTTGATGCGCGCATGGGTATATTGGATGAATGGGCCGGTATTCCCGTTGAAGTCGATGGATTCCTTGGGGTTGAACGTCATGTTCTTGCGCGGATCCACTTTCAGGATGAAGTATTTCAAAGCGCCCATGCCAACCATTTCGGCTATGTCTTCGGCTTCGGCTTCCGTCAGGCCATCGAGTTTGCCCAGTTCCAGCGAGGTTTCGCGGGCAGTTCCCACCATTTCTTCCACCAGATCGTCGGCGTCCACCACGGTGCCTTCGCGCGATTTCATCTTGCCTTCGGGCAGTTCCACCATGCCATACGAGAAATGAACCAGATCCTTGCCCCAGGAGAAACCCACTTTGTCGAGCAGGATGGAAAGCACCTGGAAGTGATAATTCTGCTCGTTGCCAACCACGTAAACCATCTTGTCGATGGGGTATTCGCTGTAGCGCAGGCTGGCCGTTCCGATGTCCTGGGTCATATAAACCGACGTCCCGTCACCGCGAAGCAGCACCTTCTGGTCCAAGCCTTCCGCCGTAAGGTCGGCCCAGACCGAACCGTCTTCCTGTCGGTAAAAAATGTTTTTTTCAAGACCATCCAAAACCACATCCTTCCCAAGAAGATACGTTTCGGATTCGTAATAAATTTTGTCGAAGCTTACCCCCAGCTTTTTGTACGTTTCCTCAAAACCCGCATACACCCAACCGTTCATGGTTTCCCAAAGCTGACGTACTTCGGGGTCGCCAGCCTCCCAAGCCAACAGCATCTCACGCGTTTCCGCCATCAAGGTGGAAGCCGCCTCCGATTGCTCCTTGGTCATTCCACCAGCCTGAAGTTGAACCAACTCTTCCAAATAATGCTGGTTGAAAGCCACGTAATAGTCACCCACCAAATGGTCGCCTTTTTTACCGGAAGAAGCCGGAGTTTCGCCGTTTCCGTATTTTTTCCATGCCAGCATCGATTTGCAGATGTGCACGCCTCGGTCGTTCACGATGTTGGTTTTCACCACCTTGTTTCCGTTGGCTTCTAAGATGCGGCACAGGCTGAAACCCAGCAGGTTGTTGCGTACGTGCCCTAAGTGCAGAGGCTTGTTCGTATTCGGCGAAGAATATTCCACCATCACCAACGGCGAATCTACATTGGCTTTCGTGAGGCCGAAATCGGGTGTGGCAGCGGCCAAGACCAGTTCGTTCACCCAGTAAGAAGGAGAAACGGTTAGATTGAGGAAGCCTTTGATCACATTGTACTTGCTCAGCTCTGGCGTATTTTCGACCAACCAGTTGCCCAATTCCTCACCCGTTTCTTCCGGTTTCTTTTTAGATACGCGCAGCAAGGGAAAGGTCACCAAGGTGAGGTCGCCCTCGAATTCTTTTTTGGTGGGCTGCAATTGGATTTGGGAAGCCTCCACGGTCTGTCCGTAGAGGGTTTCAATGGCCTGTAGGGCTTTAATTTCAAGAAGTTGGCTGATGGTCATGTAGTGAATGGTTTGCGAGCCGCAAAGTTACGCCAAAAAGGGCACAAAAAAAAGCTACCCGAAAGGGCAGCTTTTTTTATAGTGTCGTCAAAAGATCTTAAATCTGACCGGCCAATTCAGCACCAGCTTTGAATTTAACAACTTTCTTGGCAGCAATTTTGATGGGTTGTTTGGTAGCGGGGTTGATACCGGTACGAGCGGCTTTGCTAACAACGGAGAATGTTCCGAATCCAACCAGCGCGATTTTATCGCCAGCTTTCAACGTTTCGGCTACACTACCCAAGAATGCGTCCAGGGCTTTTTTGGAATCCACTTTGCTCAAGCCGGATTTGTCGGCAATTGCACTGATAAGTTCTGCTTTGTTCATAGTACGTTTAGAATATAAAGTTTAACAAAAGGGGTTGATGCAAAGGTTGATAGGGTGTTAATTTTGTGAACACCGAAGCAAAAGTATGCTTAAATTTCATTATTGCAAGAAAAAATGAAGAAAAAAACACGTTAAGGCGCATTTTTTATTAAAAAGCATCAAAATATAGTCGGTATACACCGTTTTTTATACCTTTGTCTCCATCAGAAGGCTGTTGCCATCGGCCTTTCCTTACGAATTAAATCCTTTCTATGAGTGGTTTTCAATCTTCATCCGGATTCATGTCGTCCGTTCCGACGGTCACTAAAAATCTAATCATCATCAATGCCCTGATGTGGGCGGCGACTTTTGTGCTGCGTCGTTTCGGGATACAACTAGAAGACGTGCTTGGCTTGCATTACATCGGATCGGAGCAATTTAACCTCAGTCAGGTCATCACGTATATGTTCATGCACGACCCGTTGAATCCGGCACACGTGTTTTTCAACATGTTCGGGGTCTTCATGTTTGGACGGGTTTTGGAGCAAGTTTGGGGGCCCAAGCGTTTCCTGATTTTCTACATGGTCACCGGTATTGGTGCTGCTTTGATGCAGGAATTGACCTGGTACATCGAACTAAGACCCATGCTGGAAGCGGCTGCTCATTTCGCAACAAATCCAGATATGACACCCTTCCTCAAGTATTTTCCGAATGCTCAGGGTGCCGTATTCAGCCCTGAACAAGTTGTTCAAGCCAAAGATATGGTTTTGAACAGCTTGGTCACCATCGGTGCTTCCGGAAGTTTGTTCGGTATCCTGCTCGGATTCGGCATGTTGTTTCCCAATGCTCCTTTGTTCCTGATGTTCATTCCCATTCCCATTAAGGCCAAGTACATGGTCATAGGTTATGGTTTGCTGGAACTCTTCTCCGGTATATCCCGCTTCTCGGGTGATAATGTGGCCCATTTCGCCCACCTCGGCGGCATGCTCTTCGGGTATTTTTTAATTGTTTACTGGAAAAAGAAAGGGATAGGCAATGGCTTCTTTATGGGATAACCTCCGTTCCAAATTTAAGCAGGGGACCATCGTCACCAGGCTTATTTTTATCAATACCGGCATTTTTCTGGTGTTGAAGCTCACACTGGTTCTGCTGAGTTTGTTCAAAGTCCAGGGAGATGGGTTCATGCATTTTCTGGAAATGCCCTCTTCTTTCAGGCAGTTTCTGGTTGCTCCTTGGACTGCATTCACCTATATGTTTGTCCATCTGGACTTGATGCACATCTTATTCAACATGCTGTGGCTGTTTTTTTTCGGCGGCATGTTCCTGCGTTGGTTCAACCCTAGGCAACTGGGCGGACTGTACATTATTGGCGGCCTTTTCGGCGCCTTCTTCTTTGCTGTTTTCTACAACCTTTTGCCTGCTTTTCAAGGCGTGGATGCCAGCCTGATGGGTGCATCCGCCTCCATACTCGCCTTAGGCATCGCCGTCGCGTTTTACCGTCCCGACGAACCGGTTCCCCTGTTTCTTTTGGGTACCATAAAGTTGAAATGGTTGGCCATCGTCATGATTGTCATGGACCTTTTAAGCCTGAACGGTAGCAATGCAGGCGGAAGCATGGCCCACTTGGGGGGAGCTGTCGCTGGTTTGGTGTTCGGATGGACGTTGAGACGAAACATCGACATCACCCGATGGATCAATCCGTTTATCGATACGATCATGACCCTTTTACGGCCTCGCCCAAAAATGAAGGTGACCTATCAACGGTCCAAATCTGAAAAAACAAACAAGGTCCCCGATGTCGATCAGGAATACAGGGACAAGAAAAAGGCGGAGATGGATCGTTTGGACACCATTTTGGATAAAATCAAGAAATCAGGTTACGACAGCCTCACTGCTTACGAAAAGCAGCAGCTCTTCGAGACCAGTAAAAACGGACACAAACCTTCATAAGAACGTTCATGAAAGGCTTCTGGAAAATACTGCATTCCTTCATCGTAACCATCAATTTCGGGGTGGTCTTGCTCTTGATTGTGTGTGGTTATGCCTATTTGATCAAACCAGAGCACTCCGTCGTTTCTTCCTTTCTTGGCTATGCTTTTCCATTGCTGGCGCTGGCCAATCTCTTCTTTATTTTCTATTGGGCCCTTCGGCTGAAACTTTGGATCCTGGTCCCCTTGTTCGGATTTTTCATAACCCTAGATTCCGTGAAATCTTGGTTCCCCATCCATTTCAAACAGGAAGAAGTGACCGGAGTAACATTGAAGGTGCTTTCCTACAATGTTGAATTTCTAACGCATGCGGGCAAAGACTCCGTCGATGGGCTGAATCCAATCATCGCTTACATCCGCGATTTAAACCCGGACATCGTTTGTATGCAGGAAGTCGGCATCGAATTTATTCAGAAAGGACGGTTCGATGAAAAGACCAAAAAGGCCCTGAAAGACTATCGCTATTTCGCATCCGGTGAAAAGGAAGAGCGTTTCTCAGTGGTTTGTATGTCCAAGTATCCCATTTTGAAGTTTTATCGGATCGACTATGAAAGTCTTTCGAATTCTTCCTGGGTTTACGACATCAAGGTTGGAAAAGACACCCTTCGAGTGATTAACAACCATTTGGAATCCAACAAGTTGAACCGAGAAGAAAAAGATCAATACACCGAGATCATTCAAAAAAGGGAGTCGGCTAAAATCACCAAAGTGGCTGGCCTGCTGGGTAATAAAGTTGGTAAATCGACCCGGATCCGTGGAAACCAGGCGGATGCCGTTTCAAAAGTCGTTCACGAATCTCCTTACGAAGTGCTGGTTTGCGGCGATTTCAACGATGTTCCTGGGTCTTACACCTATCGAAAAATCCGCTCCGACATACTCGACAGTTGGGTTGAAAAAGGCAACGGCTGGGGGCATACCTTTCACGAAAACTTTTTTTTGTTCCGCATCGATTATGTGTTGCACACTCCCGGTATCCGATGTGTGAAAGCAAACGTGGACCACGTGCACTATTCCGATCACTTTCCCGTCTGGGCCAACCTTGAGCTACCATGACAACGCCGGAGGTTTTTGCTGACGTCCTGCTTCCGCTGCCTCTGAACCAAACCTTCACATACGCGGTGCCAACAGAGATGGCCTCGCTTATCCAAGTGGGTTGCAGGGTTATTGTGCCGCTAGGAACCCGCAAGCTTTACACCGCCATTATTTTAAGGATTCACAGTGAAAAACCGGAGAAGTATCAGACCAAACCCCTTTTGAGTTTACTGGACCAACAGCCTGTGCTCCGAGAAACCCAGATCAAGTTTTGGCAATGGCTGGCCAGCTATTACCTCTGCGCTCCGGGTGAGGTCATGAAAGCGGCGTTGCCTTCCGGCCTGAAACTGGAAAGCGAAACAGTGGTTTCCCTCATCGAAGACTTTGAGTCGGAAGCCCCTTTGAAAGAGCGGGAAACGCTTTTGCTTCAGGCCTTGATCCCGGGAAAAGAAAGGAACATTCTGGAGTTGAGTCGCATTACGGGCATTGCCAATCCATTGCCTGTGGTGCAGGAACTGGTCGAAAAAGGGGCATTGGTGGTTTCTGAAGGGCTTCGTGAAACGTATAAGATTCGTACAAAATCCTATATTCGGCTTACAGCCAGCTACCTGCAAGACGCAGAACAGCTTCGAAGTTTCATGGATGAATCCACACGGGCCAAAAAGCAACTCGATGTCTTGATGATTTACCTCCAACTTTCCGATTTTTTTCAAAAAACGACTCCCGAACTGGTTGGCAAGAAGGAATTGCTGGAAAAGGCCGGTGCCACTTCCGCCGTTTTGCAGGGCTTGATCGCCAAAGGTGTGCTGGAAGTTTTTGACCTCGCCATCGACCGGCTGGTGGATTCGACCGAAGCGATTTCCCCGATTTCCACCCTCAGCGACAAACAACAAGAAGCGCTGGACTCGATCCGCGCCTCCTTCCTCCAAAAGCCGGTTTGCCTGCTGCACGGCCAAACATCCTCGGGTAAAACGGAGGTGTACATTCACCTGATTCAGGAATGCCTCGCTCAGGGAAAACAGGTGCTGTACCTGGTCCCTGAAATTGCCTTGACTACGCAACTTTCCAATCGGCTAAAGCGTGTCTTCGGCAGCAAATTGGGTGTCTATCATTCCAAGTTTCCCGATGCGCAGCGAGTGGAACTTTGGAAGAAGATGCTGCAGCAAAACGATTATCAAGTCATTTTGGGCGTACGTTCCTCCATTTTCCTGCCTTTCCGTGACCTTGGCCTCCTCATCGTGGACGAAGAGCATGAAACCAGCTACAAGCAACAGGATCCCGCTCCACGCTATCATGCCCGCAATGCGGCTTTGGTACTGGCTTCCCTGCACGGAGCCAAAACTTTACTCGGCACTGCCACACCCAGTCTGGAAACCTATTCAAACTGCCTAAGCGGGAAGTTTGGACTGGTGGAACTCCACGTTCGGCATTTTGAGATGCAGATGCCTGAAATCATCGCCGTAAATACCAAGGAATTGAAGCGGAAGAAAATCATGAAGACGCTGTTCTCTCCGTTGTTGACCACCAAAATCGAGGACGCCATTTCCAACCAAGGGCAAGCCATTTTGTTTCAAAACCGACGTGGCTATGCACCTCTGCTCGAATGCAAAGCCTGCGCCTGGGTGCCCAAATGCGAGCGTTGCGATGTTTCGCTGACCTACCACAAGTACCATCAAAAACTGACTTGCCATTACTGTGGTTTTGAGCGTGAAATTCCACGTAAATGTCCTTCCTGCGAATCGGATAACCTGGCTTTGCTCGGCTATGGAACCGAGAAAATCGAGGAGGAAGTACGAAACTTGTTTCCTGAAGCCTTGGTGAGCCGGATGGATACGGATACGACACGCAGCCGAAAATCGTACGAGCAAATCATCAGCGATTTTGAAACCCGCACCACCAACATCCTGATTGGCACCCAAATGGTTTCCAAGGGCTTGGATTTTGAACATGTTCGCGTGGTTGGTATTTTGAATGCCGACCAGATGCTAAATTTCCCTGATTTCAGGGCGCACGAACGCTCCTTTCATCTGATGGTTCAGGTAAGTGGTCGCGCCGGTCGACAGGGCCAACGCGGATTGGTGGTGTTGCAGACGACAGATCCGGACCAACCCATCATTCAGGATGTCATCCACAACAATTACCAAGGTTTTTTCCGACGGGAGATTGCCTTGCGCCAACAGTTCTCCTATCCGCCCTTCACACGCCTTATTCAGATTCGCTTTAAACACAAGGATGTGGCGGTGGTGCGTAGGGCAGCTCATTATTTCGCCGATGCGGTACGCCCCATACTTGGAAGTCGGCTTTTGGGCCCCGACCAGCCCTCCATTGCTAGGATCAACAATTTCCATTACCAGCAATTGTTGCTCAAGGCGGAGGTAACGGCCTCGGCCTCCAAAGTCCGCGAGGTCTTACTTTGGGCCCAGGATGCCCTTCGGCAGGAATCGAATTATAAAAGTGTTCAGGTTCTTTTCGATGTGGATCCATTTTAGCAGATCCCCTCTTAATGTGAAAAATATGTATAATTAGCGTATGGATGGGGTATTGCAAGGCGATTTTTCATACATTTGTAGGCCTTGGCACCCATTCGTGCCCTCCGTTAAAAAGCAACTAGACATGAAGTTCCCGAAGAAATCCTTATTTTTCACCCTCGCAGCCTGTATGGGCTTGGTTATCACTTCCTGCAAAGAAGACATCACCGTATCGGTGAAAACGTACAGTGTGTATCAAGTAACCAATTCAACCGCCTCTGTAAACGGTTCTGTTTCAATGGTGGGAGACGACATCGAGGAATCTGGTTTCCTTTTGTCGACCTCACCGACCCTTACATTGACGTACCTAAACAGCAATCGTTACGAATCGACTGGCTCCCTAAGTGATGTCAAGGTGACCTTCACCGGTTTAGCAGCCGATTCCAGCTACCGGTACCGCTTGTACGCTAAGACGGACGATTCCATTTACTACGGCGCCACCTATTATTTTATGCCAGGAAGTGTCGTTCTTACTACTGAATTGGTTGACGGAGGCTCCTACCAAATGGGAGGCAGCTCAGAACAAGCCACCTATGCGAAAGATAACGAATTTCCCCTTCATACTGTTGCCCTCAAAGGCTTTCGAATCGGTACGACAGAAGTGACCAATGCTCAGTTTATGAAATTCCTGATGAGCCGTAAAATCACGTTTGGTGGAACTGGTCTTACGGCGAGTGGTGTCACTAAAACGTTTTTGTTTTCCAATCTTCATGGCCTTCATTACGATTTGGACAGTGCCGCTTGGAATATCGAACCCGGATTTGAAAACCATCCGGTGGTTCGTGTCACTTGGTACGGTGCCAGCGAATTCTGCCGCTGGGCAGGCGGTCGTCTGCCAACAGAAGCCGAGTGGGAGTGGGCTGCCCGTGGTGGCATGGTTGGAAGGTTAAGTAGCAGCATTTTCGTGTTAAGCGGGGGTAATCTAGCCGATTCCACCACTGTAGCCTGGTATAAATTCAACACGAAGACCTTGCCGGAAGGGCACAGGGATACGCAACCTGTTGCCACAAAAACCAAGAATAGCCTGAATCTGTACGACATGAGCGGTAATGCTTGGGAATGGGTGGCCGATTGGTACAATCTTTATTTGCCACTTTCGCAATCGAACCCCAAAGGTATGAGCGATGCGGATGCGTTAGAGTCTGGCGTAACCGATAAAGTACGTCGTGGTGGTGGCTGGGCTGATGAGGATGTAAACGCCCTTCGCGTATCCCGACGGGATCACAACCTACCCGAACTGAACCTTGGTTCCTGCGGTTTCCGCTTTGCCAAAGATCTTTAAAATTGTGCTCTGATTTCAGCAGCTATTTTCTCCATTTCTTCCTGAGAAAGTTTCAGTTTGGGGTTTGAAAACAGCATGTCTTTTTCCTTCTGAATTGGAATCAGATGGATGTGCGCATGTGGCACTTCCAATCCAATGACGGCTGAACCGATGCGTTTACAGGGTACCGCCTTTCGAATGGCTTCAGCCACCTTTTTAGCAAAAACAGCGATTTCAGCGATTTCCACATCGTCCAAATCGTACAGGTAGTCCACTTCCCGTTTCGGGATGACCAAGGTATGACCGGGTGTCAGCGGACTGATGTCCAGAAAGGCGAAATAGCGTTCGTTCTCCGCGATTTTGTAGCAGGGTATTTCGCCGGCAACGATTCGACTGAAAATGCTGGCCATCGTTTAAATTATTTGGCTAATTCGATTTTACGGATTTCGAGGGTGATGGCTCCAGCCGGAACAATGATTTCTGCGATATCGCCCACTTTCTTACCCAGCAAACCTTTTGCAATGGGTGTGCTTACGGAAATTTTCTTCTCCTTGGAGTTGGCTTCCGATTCCGAAACGATGGTGTATTGGAATTCTAATTTGGTCAGCGTATTGTAAAGGGTGACACACGTCAGGATCTGGACAGAATCGGTGTTGATTTTGCTTTCGTCCAGAATTCGAGCATTTAAGAATAGCTCTTTGAGTTGAGAAATTTTCATTTCCATCATACCCTGCGCTTCCTTGGCGGCATCGTATTCGGCGTTTTCAGACAAATCGCCTTTATCGCGGGCATCCGCTATCTGTTGTGATAATCTGGGACGTTCGACCGACTCTAAAAAGTCAATTTCTTTTTCCAATTTTTTGTAACCGTCAACGGTCATGTAGCTCACTGACATATAAAGGATATTAGGATCGATTAGACATATAAAACAAAAAGAATTCCGGCCGGAACCGGAACTCTCATCTAGTAAATGCAAATGTATAAAACAATTGGGCGAAAATCAAGCGTTCACCAGTTGTTTTATAACATGTTTTTATAAAAGCTTAAGAATCTCCTTGTTAAGGTCATTTACTTGGGCATCTCGGAAGGCAATGTCGCCGTTTCGGTCAATCAGGAAAAAAGTGGGGATGGATTGCACATTATAGGTGCGAAGGTATTGGGACTGCGTGCTGCTCTTATCGCGAACACAAATCCAAGGTAGGTTATTGGCACCGGTTTTCCAGAATTGTTCATCCGTATCCAGCGACACTTGATAGATTTCAAAACCCTGCTCGGCATAATTGTGATACAACTCCCTGAAAAACATGTTTCTGGAGGGTGAAAAGTCCGCTTGGAAGACGGTAAAATCCAACAAAACCACTTTGCCCTGCAGCGCACTCAACGGAATGGTCTTCCCATATAGATTGGGCAATTTGATTTCAAAAAGAGACATCTTGGACCCCTCCTGAATATCGATTTTGCGGGCGTCACGGGTTTTCCTGATTTCCTTCATCCCCTGAAGCGTGAGCAGTTTCAGATGTTTGCTTCGCAACGAATTTGGAAAATACGTGTCCCAGGAGGTGGCGACGGCTGCGTAGCTCTTATTGTCGGTGGCATCGTACGGATCAAAAATCAGGTAGTTGTGCAGGCGCTGAAACAAGGCAAAATAAGCGGCTGGCGAACGTGGATTCTCATAAATGATCGTTCTGGCTTTATCCCTGTGATGATCGAACACGAGCATCAGCTTATCCTGGTATTCGGTAGCGGAAAGTACGCCGGAATTGGACAAGTTGCTTAGTGAGTCAACACTCATCAATGTTTGACCTTGTAGCGTGGAAAGGTAGCGGATGTTTTCGCAACATCTGGATCCGCTTACCCGATAGCTGTTTCCGAAATCAACTCCGTCTGCCTGCAAATTGATCTTGGCGGCCGAATCGGCAGCGAGATGAATGAACCGGTTGTCAATGCGAAGCCGATAGAATTCGGGCGCTTCAGCCAATTTGGTTTTGAATTTGAACCGGCCATTATTGTCCAATTGGACGGAATCAAGTATTTGAGCCTTGTCAATGCCGAAAAGTTCGAAATACAATACTTTTCCGAGGGCATTGGTTATTTTCCCTTCCACTTCAAGTTTCGGGCTGCGGCTGCAACCGGTAAAAAGCACCAAAAGGCAGATACTTAAAATTAGGGTCCGGTTTTTCATAGATTTCTGGTTATGAACAACAAACCTACGGATTTCTGCTGGAATCGCCAAACAGAGCGTCGTTGGATGACAAATTTTTACTAACTTTGCACGATTTTTTATATAAGATACAAAAACGACAATTTTAAAAGACGCTTTTTTATGATTAACCCGATTGTCAAAACAATTGAAATGGCTGATGGCAGAACCATCACCATCGAAACTGGGAAATTGGCCAAACAAGCAGACGGATCCGTTATGGTCCGTATGGGCGACACGATGTTGCTCGCCACCGTTTGTTCCGCACAGGACGCCACCCCCGGTACTGATTTTATGCCTTTGCAGGTAGAATACAAAGAAAAATTCGCTGCTATCGGCCGTTTCCCAGGAGGATTCACCAAACGCGAAGGTCGTGCCGGTGATTCCGAAATTCTGATTTGCCGTTTGGTGGACCGCGTACTGCGCCCTCTTTTCCCAGACGATTACCACGCTGACACCATTGTGAATGTCATGCTTTTCTCTGCTGACGGCATCGATATGCCGGACGCTCTGGCCGGTTTGGCTGCGTCTGCTGCCATCGCCGTTTCCGACATCCCTTTCAACGGCCCTATTTCTGAGTGCCGCGTAGCCCGTCTCAACGGAAAATGGATCATCAATCCGACGTTCCAACAGCTCGAACAAGCCGACATGGACATCATGGTTGGTGCCACGATGGAAAACATCATGATGGTAGAAGGCGAAATGGACGAAGTGCAGGAAGCCGATTTGTTGGAAGCTTTGAAAGTAGCCCATGAGTTCATCAAAATTCAATGCCAAGCGCAGATTGAACTAACCGAACTGGTTGGCAAGACTGTTAAACGCACTTATTGCCATGAAGTAAACGACGAAGACCTCAAAAAGGACATCTGGGCCAAGACTTTTGACAAAGCTTACGCCATCGCCGTTTCCGGAAACACCGACAAGCACGCCCGCATCGATGGTTTCCACAACATCGTGAAAGAATATATTGAGAGCATCGATCCCGAAGTGGCTTCTGCCAAGAAAGAAATGATTGGTCGCTACTACCACGCTGTGGAAAAAGAAGCCATGCGTCGTTCCATATTGGACGAAGGCAAGCGTCTCGACGGCCGCAAGACCAACGAAATACGTCCCATCTGGAGCGAGGTCGATTACCTGCCCGGTTGCCACGGTTCCGCCATTTTCACCCGCGGTGAAACACAGTCGTTGACTTCCGTCACGCTGGGCACCAAGATGGACGAAAAACTCATCGACGATGTACTGGATCACGGCAAAACCCGTTTCCTGTTGCATTACAATTTCCCTCCGTTCTCCACCGGTGAAGCCCGCGCATCCCGCGGAGTGGGCCGTCGTGAAATCGGTCACGGAAACTTGGCGCACCGTGCCATCAAAGGCATGCTGCCCAAAGATTATCCTTATGTAGTGCGTATCGTTTCCGATATCCTCGAATCCAATGGTTCGTCCTCCATGGCAACTGTTTGCGCCGGCACACTGGCGTTGATGGATGCAGGGGTGGCTATCAAAAAGCCGGTTTCTGGTATCGCAATGGGTCTGATTTCTGAAAAGAACGGAACCAACTTTGCCGTACTTTCCGATATCCTTGGTGACGAAGATCACTTGGGTGATATGGACTTCAAGGTGACTGGAACCAAAGACGGTATCACCGCCACTCAAATGGACATCAAGGTTGACGGACTCAGCTACGAAATCTTGGAAACCGCTTTGTTGCAGGCTCGCGAAGGCCGCTTGCACATTTTGGGCAAAATCCAGGAAACGTTGGAAGCTCCCCGCGATGACTTCAAACCCAATGCTCCTCGTATCGAAGTGCTCTGGATTCCGAAAGAATTCATCGGTGCTGTCATTGGCCCGGGTGGAAAAATCATCCAAGGCATTCAGGAAGAAACAGGTGCTTCGGTCACCATCGAAGAACTCGAAGGCAAAGGCCGTGTCGAAGTGGCTGCCAACAACAAAGCCGTCATTGACGCTGCCATGTTGAAGATCCGTTCCATCGTTGCCATTGCTGAACCGGGTGAAACCTATCGTGGTAAAATCCGCACCATCATGCCTTACGGTGCTTTCGTTGAATTCATGCCTGGCAAAGACGGTTTGCTGCACATTTCCGAATTCGATTGGAAACGTTTGGAAACCGTTGAAGAAGCTGGCTTTAAGGAAGGTGACGAAATCGACGTGAAGTTGCTCGACATCGACCCGAAAACCGGCAAATACAAACTTTCACGCAAAGTCTTGTTGCCCAAACCCGAAGGTTATGTGGAACGTCCGGAACGCGAACGTGGTGACCGCCCCGAACGCAGCGACAGAGGCGATCGTCCACACGGCGACCGTGATCGCGGCCCTCGTCCCGAACGTCCGAAACGCAGAGAAGACTAATCTGTAACGATTATAAATTGGAAGGATCCCCGCAGGCATCGAGTTTGCGGGGATTTTTTGTTGTGCCGTTGCTGCTATTCGGCTAAAAACCACTATCTTTGCACGCCCTTTGGGAAAAAGGGGGTTTCATTCATTGGGCTTTGCGAAAGGCTTTTATAATTAAGGTAATAATGATCACAGTCAGCAATCTTCAGGTTCAGTTCGGTAAACGAGTCTTATTTCAGGACGTCAATCTCAAATTCACTCCAGGTAACTGCTATGGCATCATCGGCGCCAACGGTTCTGGCAAATCCACCCTACTTCGTGTTTTATCCGGCGACGTGGATCCCGTTCGCGGCACCGTCATTTTTGGACCTGGCGAGCGCCTTTCCGTGTTGAAACAGGATCACTTTGAATTCGATGCCTATACCGTCATGGATACCGTTCTGATGGGTCACGACAAACTTTGGGCAGTCAAGACCGAAAAGGACACCATCTATATGAAAGAGGATTTTACAGACGCTGACGGGCACAGGGCTTCGGAACTCGAAGAAGCCTTTGCCGAAATGGACGGCTGGAATGCCGAAAACAATGCCGCATCTTTGCTGAGCGGCTTAGGCATCAAAGAAGACTTGCATTATTTACTGATGGCCGATCTGGGTAATAAAGAAAAGGTAAGAGTCTTGCTGGCACGCGCTCTTTTTGGCAAACCCGACAACCTTTTGCTGGATGAACCCACCAATGACCTGGACGTAGAAACCGTGATGTGGCTCGAAAATTACCTGGCCAATTACGACAATACCGTCTTGGTTGTTTCCCACGACCGTCACTTTTTGGACTCCGTTTCCACCCACACCATCGATATCGATTTTAACAAAATACAACAGTTTGCAGGCAACTACAGCTTCTGGTATGAATCCAGTCAGTTGGCACTCCGTCAGCAACAGAACCAAAACAAGAAGGCAGAGGAAAAAAAGAAGGAACTGGAGGAATTCATCCGCCGTTTTTCTGCCAATGTCGCCAAATCGCGTCAGGCGACCAGTCGTCGCAAAATGCTGGACAAGCTGAATTTGGACGACATCCAGCCTTCCACCCGCCGTTATCCGGGAATTATTTTCACGCCAGAACGCGAACCTGGAAATTCTGTACTCGAAATCAGCGGATTGGCTGCCAGCATGGACGGAGACATCCTATTCAAGGATGTGAACTTCAATGTTGAAAAAGGCGACAAGATTTGTTTTGTTTCCAGAGATTCCCGCGCAATGACCGCATTTTTCGAAATCATCAGCGGCGGAAAACACCCACTCGAAGGGCATTACACCTGGGGCATCACCATTACGTCGGCTTACCTGCCGGTAGACAACAACACGTTCTTCAATTCAGACCTGAATTTGGTTGAATGGCTTGGGCAGTTTTCCGACGATACCAGCGAAAGTTACATACGTGGTTATCTGGGGAAAATGCTTTTCTCTGGGGAAGAAATCTTCAAAAAAGTGTCTGTTTTGTCCGGAGGTGAAAAGATGCGTTGCATGATTTCACGCATGATGCTCAAAAGCGCCAACGTCTTGGTGCTCGATTCTCCGGCCAATCACCTCGATCTGGAATCCATTCAGGCATTCAACAATACGCTTACCGTATTTAAAGGCAATGTGCTGATGGCATCGCACGACCGTGAATTTATTCAGACCGTCTGCAACCGCATCATCGAACTGACGCCCAACGGCATCATCGATAAGATGACCGATTACGAAAGCTACATCTTGGATCCATTGGTCAAGGAGCAGCGTGAAAAAATGTACCGAGTTTAATTCACGTTTAATCGCTGACTTCGTCCAGATCACTCTGATCCCAAAGTTCTTCGTCATCTTCGGCAGAATTGAGCAAGCCCATCAGTTCATCGGCCTTCTCTTTGTCTTTTTCAAAAATATGAAGGCGGACACCAATCAAATCGGTGAGTATGCCGCCCACGTAAGGGCTGTTTTCGTTACTCAGGAAACAGGGTATGTTGTTGGAATCGAGGGCTCCTTTAACGATGGACGCTTCACCCGAGGAAGTGAACTCCATGAAGACGATCGTTTTATCTTGTTCCATAGTGCGTATTTTTCCCAAATATAGTTCAAAAAACGCCTTTTTGGTCCATACAAACCGATAAAATTTTTAACCGGTCACTTAATCCTAGCCGTAGGCTGCGGACAAAGCGCATCGACGGATATTCAATGCGGAATTAAAGATTCATAGGGGTTAGTGGCGAGGAGCTTCCCTTTAGCGGTTGTTTCTTTTTCCCTTAAAGCCACCGCCTTTGCCTTTTCGGCCAAAACTACTTCCGCGATGTTTGGAAGGTTCCCACTCAGGACCTTCGCCGACTTCAACCGGTAAAGGAAGCCTGTAAATAGGCTTACCCAGAAACTTTTCAATTTTTTCGAACGATTCCTGCTCGTCTTCGGAAACAAACGTTACAGCCAACCCGTCGGCACTGGCGCGAGCCGTGCGGCCAATGCGGTGGACATAATCTTCGGCATCGTTGGGCACGTCGTAGTTGATGATGACGCTGATGTCCTCAATATCAATACCGCGGGAAACGATGTCGGTGGCTACCAGGATATTGACTTGGCCGCTCTTGAAGGCATACATGGTCCGGTCGCGTTCGTTCTGGTCCAGGTCGGAATGCATTTCGGCCACCGAAAGGTTCATACCGCGCAGGGTGCGGGTCACCTCTTTGACCTTGATTTTGGAACCGGCAAAAATGATGACCTTGTCTGGTTGCGATTCTACAAAGAGTTGCTTGACCAGCCATGCTTTTTGTCGTTCGAAGCAGATGTAAGCGGATTGCACAATCTTATCGTTGGGCTTGGAAACCGCCAGGCGAATTTCTTCCGGTTCGATCAGGATGGTCTTGGCCAGTTCACGGATCTTACCAGGCATGGTGGCAGAGAACAACATCGTCTGCCTTCTTCTGGGCAGCTCATTGACAATAAGCATGATATCGTCGAAAAAGCCCATGTCCAACATGCGGTCGGCTTCGTCTAGAATAAAATATTGAACTTGGGTAAGGTCGATGAGGCCCAGTTTCAGGTACGACAAAAGCCTGCCTGGCGTGGCAATCACAATGTCCACTCCTGCTTGTAGGCCCTTTTTTTGTTGTTCCCAAAGAATACCGTCGCTTCCGCCGTAAACAGCAACCGAGGAAACAGGCAGGTAGTAGGCAAAGCCGGCGACCTGTTGGTCGATTTGTTGGGCGAGTTCGCGCGTCGGCACCATGATGATGGCGTTGATGGCGTCTTCGGGGTGGTCGGATTTGACCAGGTGGTTGAGAATGGGAAGCAGATAAGCTGCTGTTTTGCCGGTGCCCGTCTGTGCGCAGGCGATGAGGTCTTTCCCTTCTAGTAAAATCGGTATTGCAAGTTCCTGAACTGGTGTACATTCCGTGAAGTTCATGGCCCACAAGCCATCCAAAACCTCTTCTTCTAAATCTAAATCGTCAAATATCATACGCTTTTTTCTCATTGACCCAGCACGAAAAGCCGAAATCGGATGCAAAGGAACGAAAAAAAGCCGGATTAACAGCCTGTTTTTAAAGAATATGCGTATGAAACGCTCGAAAGGGCATGCAATTGGAGTGCTATTTGTAAAGGCTCTTAAAGTGTAGCCTCGCCGGGAATCGAACCCGAATCTAAAGTTTAGGAAACTTCCGTTCTATCCATTGAACTACAAGGCCATCCATTTTTGGGAGGGAAATGCTTTCTTGGGAAAGCGGGGGCAAAAATAGCGTTTTTTTGCGTTACTTTGCATCCTTATTGCCTTAAAATATGAAACATTTCGGTCTAGATGAAGCGGATTTGAAGAAAGTCCTGGCTGCGGCACTCGAGAAGGGTGGCGATTATGCCGACCTGTATTTCGAGCATGCTTTCAACAACTCGCTTGGTTTGCGGGATGGGGAAGTCAATTCCACTTTTTCCGGCATCGATTACGGCATGGGCGTTCGGGTGCTTTCGGGCGACCAAACCGGATATGCCTACGTGGAAAGTACCGAGATGGCGGAGATGTTGAAAGCGGCAAGGACAGCTGCCCGCATTGCCAATGCAGCCGTTTCAGACAACAAATTAAACCTTGGGCTTAAAGTAGAGCCTAAAAATCATTACCGCATCAAACAATCGTGGGAAGACATCAGCTTGAAGCAACGCATTCCCTTTGTGCAGAAACTCAACGACCGCATCTTTGAAATCGACAATCGCGTGGACAAAGTGATGGTGAGCCTTTCGGACAGTTCCACCCATGTGCTTTTTGCCAATTCAGAAGGAGTTTGGTACGAAGATTTCCGCCCGATGGTTTCGTTGGCTTCCGTTTGTGTGATGAAGGAAAATGGCGTTTACGAAAACGGACGGGCAGCTCGTTCGTTTCGAATGGGTTTCGAATTCCTCACCGACGCCTTGATCGAGGAAATTGCTCAGGAAACCGTTGCAGAAACGGTCGTCTTGTTCGATGCCATCAAACCCAAAGGTGGTGAAATGGCTGTCGTACTGGGTGCAGGTGGTTCGGGCATCTTCCTGCACGAAGCCATCGGCCATGCGTTCGAGGCCGATTTCAACCGAAAAGGGACGTCGATTTTTTCCGACATGCTGCATCAAAAGATTTGTGGCGACTTCATCAATGTGGTGGACGACGGCACGATACCTTACAATCGTGGTTCCCTGAACATCGACGACGAAGGCGTGCTGGGGCAGAAAACCTACATCGTGCGCAACGGTGTGCTGGATTCGTACCTGCACGACCGCATCAGTTCCAAACATTACGGCATCCAGCCAACGGGCAACGGCAGGCGCGAATCGTTCCGCCATGCGCCTCTTCCTCGAATGCGCGCCACCTACATGGAAAACGGGAATGCCACCGAGGAAGAAATGATTGCTTCCGTTAAAAAAGGCGTTTTTGTGGACTCGTTTACCAACGGACAAGTGCAGATCGGTGCAGGCGACTTCACCTTCTTTGTCAAGTCCGGTCGGCTCATCGAAAACGGGAAACTCACCGCACCCATCAAGGACATCAACATCATTGGCAACGGGCCCAAGGCGCTGGCAGACATGACCATGGTAGCCAGCAACTACAAAATGGACGATGGCACTTGGACCTGCGGAAAAGACGGGCAAAGCTGCCCGGTCACTTGCGGCATGCCTTCCGCGCTGGTTCGTAAACTCACCGTCGGAGGCGACAATTAATCTACAACGACATGATATCCAACGAATACAAGGAATTGGCCCGCTGGGCGATGGACGAATGCCTCCAGCAAGGTTGCCAAGCCGTCCGGTTGTTTATTTACTCCGGCACGAACACCGATTTCGAAGTCCGCGACAAACAACTCGACAAACTTCAGCAATCGTCGGAAAATCAACTGGTTTTCAATTTATACCTGGATGGACGGTTCGGCTCGTTTTCAACCAATCGGATGGAAAAGGCGGAAATTCAAAAATTTATAGAGAATGCGGTGGAGTCGGTACGTTACCTTGCTGCCGATCCGTGTCGCCAATTGCCCGATGCTTCCAGGTATTATCAAGGAGGAAAGCCCGATTTGGATCTTTGCGATGAAACCCTGAGCACGATTTCACCCGATGAAAAACTGCGACTGGCGTATGATGCTGCCGAAGAAATCCTGGGTGCGGACGAACGCATTCTTTCGGTGCAATCCTCGTACAGCGATGGCGATTCGTACAGCTATACGCTTGCCAGCAACGGCTTTGAAGGCGAAAGCGCGCACAGTTATTTTTCCCTTTCCGTGAGCGTCTCGGTGAAAGGCGAGGGGGAAGTCCGGCCTGAATCGTTCTGGTACGACCAAGCGCTTTCGTGGAATGATTTGCAAAAGAAAGGCATCGGGAAAATAGCCTTGGAACGTACGCTTCAGAAATTGGGACAACAAAAAGTCGCTTCAGGCACCTACCCCATGTTGGTGGACAACCTGAATGCAGGGCGCTTGCTCGGCCCCGTTCTTTCCGCCTTGAACGGCAATGCGTTGCAGCAAAAAAATTCGTTTCTGATGGACAAGCTGGGCGAGCAGGTCTTATCGGAGAAAGTGACCATCATCGACAATCCGCACCAGCCGCACAGCTTCGGCGCCCGTTACTTCGACAACGAAGGGGTCGCCACCCAAAAGCGGTTTATTTTTAACAAAGGCGTGCTCGAAACCTATTTCATCGACACCTACAATGCCTTGAAAATGGAGGTCGAACCGACCATCAGCAGTATTTCGCAGCTTGTTTTGGAAAAAGGAGCGCGATCTTTGGAGGAAATCTTGTCAACGATGGAGCGGGGTATTCTGGTGACCGGGTTCAACGGTGGAAACACCAACAGCACTTCCGGCGATTTCTCGTTCGGTATCGAAGGCTATTTGATTGAAAACGGAAAGCGGGTTCAGCCGATATCGGAAATGAATGTGACGGGCAACATGCTCACACTCTGGCAAAAGTTGGAGGAGATCGGGAATGATCCATGGATGAACAATGCCTTTCAAATCCCTTCCTTGCTGTTCAATGATTTGGAGTTCAGCGGTTTATAAATAGTAAGCGATGGCATCGCATTCAGACATACGAACCTATACGTTTGCCGAAGCATCCAACCATCCGGGCGGATTTCTGCTCAAGACGCTGGAGGACGTGTACAACGGCCCGACGCTTGAATCGGAACGCCCGCACCGACACGATTACTACGCCATCCTGTTCATCGAGCAGGGCAACGGCATTCATTACGTGGATTTTCACGAATACCCGGTGAGCGACGGTCAGGTGTTTTTCTTGATGCCCGGGCAAATGCACCAACTGCTTTTTTTCGCGCAACCAAAAGGCCAACTCATCGCCTTTACCGAAGACTTTCTGGTTGCCAACGCCATTTCCCAGAAAATGGTGGACGACCTGTATCTGTTCAATGAATACGGCATTTCGCCGCCGTTGTCGCTGAATGAATCGCAGCTGCCTGCCTACCGAAACATTTTTGACCAGATGCAATACTTTTCTTCGAGTGCCGAACGCTATGGTACGGAGGCCGTTGCATCCCTGGTTCAGCTATTTTTGGTACTGAGCAACAACCATTGCTCCATTCGCAAAGCGGACAATACGCAACGGATGGAAACTGGGAATACCCTGTTGCGCTCGTTCAGAAACCTGTTGAACCAGCGCTTTGCACACGAGCATCAAGTTTCCGGCTATGCCGATGAAATGGCCATCACCGCCGACTATCTGAACAAGGTTGTGAAGCACTTGACCGGGGTTTCAGCCAAAGAACACATACAGCACAAACTGATGCTGGAAGCCAAAAGGACGTTGATTTTCACGGATATCAGCAACAAGGAGCTGGCTTATTCGCTCGGTTTCGAAGAGGCGGCCCATTTCAACAATTTCTTCAAGAAAATAACGGGCATGTCGCCGGGAGAATTCCGCTCAGGAACACGATCCAACGACCTATAACGGATTTTTGCATTTATTCCCCCGATTTCTTTACTTCTGGGACGATAATACCCCGTACTTTTGCAATATAATTTAAACGTATTGCACAATGAAAACGATTTTACATACTGCAAACTCCAGAGGACACGCCAATCACGGCTGGCTGGATACCCATTACACCTTTAGCTTTTCCAATTACTACAATCCGGATCGCATCCATTTTGGCTTGCTTCGCGTACTGAATGACGATTTGGTGGCTGCAGGTGGAGGGTTTGGCATGCACCCCCACGACAATATGGAAATCATTTCCATCCCACTTCAAGGAGTTATCGAGCATAAGGACAGCATGGGCAATTCCGAGCAAATCCGCGCCGGAGAGATTCAAGTGATGAGTGCCGGAACCGGTGTCTTTCATAGTGAATTCAATCCGGAAGCCGAAGGGCTTTTAAATTTGCTTCAAATCTGGGTGTTCCCTGCTGTACGCAACACCAAACCACGCTACAGTCAAATTTCGATTGAAGGGCTGGCTAAACCGGACGTCCTGTATCAAATTGTTTCCCCGAATGCCGATGACGACGGTGCCTGGATCGGACAGCAAGCCTGGTTTCATTTGGGCGACTTGTCCAAAGGATGGGAAGGTGAATATAGTTTGAAAGGAGCCAACCATGGCGTGTATGCTTTCGTGATCGAAGGCAGCGTCACCATAAACGGCCAAGCCCTCGGTCGCCGCGACGGAATGGGCATTTACGAAACGAATAAACTTACAATCCGTTCGGAAGAACCCTCCCGCATTTTATTGATGGAGGTTCCGATGGATGCAAATTCCAACAAATAAACAATTAATTTGATAAATTCGGTTTAGACTCCTTTGTCTCCAAGAAGCTCAAGTAAAGACTTCCTGCAACACGGCCAGCGATTTGATGGTGGGGAATTCACTCAGGTGCATGCGGTAATAGTTCATCATCTGATTCAGAATCTCCACCCGTTCGCGGTGGTCGAAGCGGAAAGCCGCCAGGTTATCGAAATTCATCCGCATCAATTGGGCGAAATCCGCAGCCTGCTCCGGGGTGAGCCAGGCGTTGTGAAAGGGCCGCGTCGGAACGAAACATCCTCCCTGCAGGTCGAAATACCAGTTCGGAAGCTGCCCTTCCACGTTGGGGTAAAAACCCAAGTAGCGGGTCAGCTTGATGAGGAAAACGAGGTGAAAGTTGGCCAGCCCTTTGTCGCACAAATCCAGTAGCTGGACAGAACGAAGCAGGTAATCGAACATCGCCGGGTTTTTTTCCGCTTCCCTGAGGGAGCGGTACAGCACCTCGGCCAAAAACAAAGCGATGGTGTTTTTGACCGCGTCCGAGGGAATGCCGGTGAACGGGAAAATGGAACGAACCTCCTTGATGCGCTGCAGCGAACGGCTCCCGTGGTGGTCGGCTTCGATTTCAACCAACGACAAGGGCTGAAAAAAGGCAGCCCGCAACGACGATTTCTTGCTGTGCGATTTGGTGACCAAATAACTGATGCGTCCGAAATCTTCGGTATATAAATGCACGATGTTGGTCGAATCGTTGTAGGACTGACTGTGCAGAACGATGGCTCTGGCTTTGATCAGCATGGGTTTAGAAGGAAACGGAACCGCCCACCAATGCGGTGAAACCATGAACCGGATAGCCGTTGTACACTTGGTAGCGCTGGTCCAGCACATTGTTGACGTGCATGAAAATACCAACTTCCTTGCTCATTTTGAAATTGGCGCCGAAACTCAGGTCGTTGATGGGGTCCATCATCGCGCTGAAAGCGGTGGCCGTCGGTGCGTATCGAAGTGCTTCCAGACGGTAATCGGCAAAGAGCGTCAGCTTGTCCACTGGGCGCACATCGGCCCGCAAGCGTGCTTCCACGCCGGGTTTGTACCAAGCTTTCCGGCCGTTGGCAGCCAATTGTGCCTCGATCACGGCATTGTCACTAGAGTTCGAATACACATTGTATCGAATGCTTCCCAAGATGGTCAGCAGGTTTTCGACGGAATACGTTCCGTTTATTTCCGCATGTACTTGGGTGGAATTCATGTATTCCACCGTAAAGAGGTGTCCACAGGCGTTATTCACACCCGCCAATGGGAATTGCAGTGATGGCAGAACATTGCTGAAGAACGGTGCATCCTTGGTGGTGCTCGCTCCAATTTCCGTACTCAGGCGTAGGTTCGAGAGCGGTCTGAAGTCCAATCCTGCCGTCAAATCGTACAGTTTCCAGGCAGAACGCAGGCGGATAGCCGGGTCCAGCCAGGGATTCATCGCAATGCCTTCCCGGTACGAAAGTGGTTCGACGCCACCATCCAGCACGAACCGCAACACCACTTTCTTGCCCAAGGGTGTAATGGCCGAAGCGATTAGATTGGGCCTCATCGATTCACTGATAAGTGATGGAATGGATAATTTCAAGCCACCTTTGAACATCCAGTTCTTATAAAACAAGGTCGCGTTGGGAGCCAGTTCCAGATAGTCCCTGTTCTCAAATTCCGACGCCAGACTCGGAATGATGTTCGGATTGATGGCGTCAATTTTGTAAGAGGTCGGAAGTCGGTAGGTAAAATTCCTGATTTTTGCATCCACGCCCAGACGAACCCGATCATTCAGGTCGTAATTCATGGAGCCGGTCAGTTTGATTTCATTTTCGGCACCCCCTTTGTCACCAGTTGGTTTGTCGGTGGAGGAACTCACCCCGTTGCCCAATCGGAACAGATGTCCTTCGGATTTTACAGCCCAAGAAACCGGATTTTCCAGGTCTTTCGACTTCAGCCCAAACGTGAAATAACCGTCCGTAGACCATTGGTTGCCAGGGAAATTCAGCGTGTCCACCCCGACGGCAGGAACTTTTCCATACATGTTCCAAAAGTTGAACCGCTCACCCAAACTCACTTCCAGTACGGTTTTGGACATCGATGCCCGGTAGTTCATAACGGCATGGTTCTCATTGCGATAGGCCATAATATCGTTCTCGCCCGTAGGAAAAAGCACCTCGCCAAAAATGGAACGGTGCACGTAGTTGATGTCGAACGATTGCGTCGGCGCCCGCAGCAAGTTGAGTTGTACATCCCCTAAGAAAGAGCGGTGGTTGCCCACGCCAAGTCGGACGTAGCCCACTTGTTTGGCAGAAGGAAATTCCTGTTGAATGCCGGCTGCAGGCAAGGGGTTGTACTCACCCTTGAGCGAAGCCGGGCTTTCGGCGATCGAAAAAATCATGGGTTGCTTCGTTTCAACCTGTTGCTCCAAACTGGGCAACACCAAAATTCGGTCCACCGGCTCCAAAACCGGTTGGAATTTCCGGTCCACCGATCCGTCCGAGTAGGGAATGCTGTCCTTCTTCTCCGTCGTTGCGGCTTTTGTCTTGGTGCTCTTGGCTGCAGTTGCAGTCAAGGTGGCAAGAAGCAAGCTGCCTGTGAGTGCGAGTATCGTGTAGGTTCTCATAATCAATTGCTTCGTTGGGCCAAGCTGTTCAAACGGCTGACGATCATATCCTGAACGTCGTTCTTCACCGTATAATTCTGTTTCAAGCTGTTTAAGTACTGCCTTGCCTGCACATCGTTGCCACGTTTGATGCAAATATCGGCCATCAAAATGGAGGAACGCGCCAGCCAGTAAGATTGCGAGGAGCCTTCCGTGAGGAATTCCTGAATGGCTTTCTCGGAGTCCTTGTCGTTACCTTCGGTAAACAAACATTCGGCCAGACGGAATCTGGCTTCCGCTCCAAAAGCTGTTTGAGATTCTACGCCCAACGTTTGGAGATCGGCTTTGGCTTGGTCGTTCAGGCCGTCGTTCAGCAGAGCCATGCCGCGATAATAAAGGGCTTCCCGCTGCATGTCCGTGCCGGGATTCTCATCGTTGAGCATCCTGGTGGCACCGTCCACAGCGCCTTTGTACAATTCCAAAAAGTACGAACATCGAATAATACCCATGCTGGCTGTAAGGCGGGTTAGACGGTCAGAAGCCAGTGTTTCCATTTGCTGATAAGCATTCAGCGACAGCGCATAATCCTTGACCGCATAACAACCTTCAGCCATGAGCCGTGCAGCTGGAACCTGATACCGGTTGCCTGTTTTGGAAATGACGGAATCCAGTTCGGCCATGCCTTCTGCCTTCTTACCGGTAATAAACAACAAGCGCCCCATCTGATAGTGACTTTCCGTCCGGAACGCGCCCGATGGGAAACGCTGTAGGTAAAACGCATACCCTTCGATGGCTTCCGCAGGCTTATTGGCTTCCCGTGCCGATTCTGCCGTCTGGAAAGCCAGTGAATCTTCTTCGCCGGTTTCAATCTTTATAATGCCCCGGAGGCCTGCCGTATAGTTCAAGTAATTGCTCACGGTGTTGTTGGTGATGAAGATGGATTTCAGCCCTTTCAGCGCCGTTTGTGCTTCTTCACTGCCGGGATACAGCTCGATCACCCTTTTATACGCAGCAATCGCTTCCTCAGTTTTGCCTTGCTCTTGTAAAATCGATGCCATTTCCAAGCTTGCTGTCCGAGACAGGGGAGACTCTTTGCAAAGCTTAAGCAGTTTGCCCAACGTGCTGGCAGCCTGTTCGGTCTGTTTGAGGAGCATGTAGGTATGCCCCAATTCAAAAAGAGCTTTGTCTAAAAAGACAGACTGGGGGTATTTTTTTTCGAAACCGCTCAGTAATTCGGTCTTCTTTTGGTAGAGTTTGCGAGCCCCTTGACAGATGGCCAGCTGGTACGTGGCATAGTCGTTGCCTGCCGTTTGGCTCCATTGTGCCGACTGATAGGCCTTCTCAGCCTTGGCAAAATCTTTGGCCTGAAAATAACAGTCTCCAATACGATTCAAGGCGTCGGTGTACGTTTTTTCTTTCCTCACCCCGGCCTGAGCCGTGTATTTTTCGAACCAAGTACGCGCTTCCGCAAAAAGTTCTTGTTTAAAGTAAGCATAGCCCAATTGGTAGGAAACGATGGTGAACGCCTTCATTTTAACGCTGGTGGGATCTTGTGCGAACGTCTTGAAATCTTCGGCGGCTTCTTTCAGGAAACCAAGCCGGTAGTTGCATTCGCCGTTCCAGTAGGTCGTTTCGTTCATCGGCCTGTTCAATTCGAGCGCCAGCACCGCCGATTTGGTGAACAGCTGCTGCGCCTCGGTGAAGTTTTGGGCATTGTATTTTTCCATACCAGCCAGAAACAAAATTCGGCATTTGGTCTGAAGCATTTTCGGCCCCGGTTCGCGTAAGGCATCGATGGAAGCCAGCGAGCCGGCGTAGTCTTTGGACGATAGGTAAACCTCCGTCAAAAAGTTATTGACCGAAGCCGAGAATTCGGAATTCGGAAATTCCGTCAATATCCGCTGAAACGCTTTGGCTTGTTCGTTGAAGGGTGAATAGGAATTCTGATAACAAAGCAATGCATAATTATACAAGGCTTTTTCCTGAGTGGGTTTGTCGTACGTCACGTTCGCCGCCTGCTCAAAACTCATGCGTGCCTGGTCTTTTCGATCTTGTTTCAGATAGCAAAGGCCGATGTGATACGTCGCACTCTGAGCAATGGCATCTTCCACGCCAGAAGATTGTGTCAGGTAATTGATAGCCGACGGAAAGTTCCGCTGGGAATAGTAGTTGATGCCGATCCGATACAAATCCGAACGATGGATCTGCGTGGTCATGGCCATGTATTCCTGATAATATTGCAAGGAAAGGCTGTACCGTTTCTTGTCGAACCAAGCTGCACCCAGCAAACGAACCAATTCCGTTTTCTGTTCGGGCGTGGGCTTCATCCGAAGCATGGAATCCGCCTGAACCGTCATTGCATCAAACTTTCCGTCGATGTACAGCAGTTGAAGCTTGAAATAATCGGTCACATTCTGGTATTGAGCCTGATCGCTCACTTTCTCAAACCCATCCTGCGCTTCCTGAATCTTGCCGTCCGCATAGTTCATGTAAGCCAGAAAATAGGTGGCTGAAGGCACATAGCGATTGTTTCCTTGAGTGATTTGAGCAAAGATGCTTCTGGCGGTTGCATAATCTTTCAATTGTAAGGATGCGTATGCAAATCGGAACCGATACTCGTCGATTTCGGCCAAGGGCAAAATGGTTTCCGGGCAGCGTTTGAAAAAAGCCAAGGCGTCTTCGTACTGTTCCGCATTCAGGGCGGTGCACCCAAGCAGGTAATAGGCTCTGGGCAATTTCACCGACAAGGGGAAATCTTTGATGAAGCGGATCAGCAACAGGCTGGCGTCTCGTTTGTTGAGTTCAAAAGAAACCGTGGCCAGCAGGAAACTGGCTTCCTCCAACAACAATGGATCTCCGGATTGGGTGAACCAGTTGGATATCGTTCGGTAACAGGCCGGGTACTCATTTTCCCGGTACTGTTCGTTTGCCAGAAAAAAAAGCTCGTCCGGATCGTCCTTTGCACGGATTTTCTGCGAGTAGAGGGGCTCCGCTGCCAACATAATAAACAGCACTGCCCAAAAAATACGATTCATCTAGTTGCCTTTTAAAAATGCAATGATACCCTTTTTTATTGAAACCAGCCCAAAGTCATCGGGTGAAATAGTGTTAAGTTTCATGAAAAAGGCTTCCTTAACATCGTCGTCGGCCCGCAAAGGAGTCAAATCCTCCACCTTGGCCGTAAAGAGCAAATCCAATGTATGAATAATCATTCCCGAATATTCGTACAGGTTGGGGATGGATTTAAAAAAGCGGATGTCGGTGAGCTCAAGGTTCAGCTCCTCCTTGATCTCGCGCACAAGCGCTTCTTCGGCCGATTCATCCAAATCGACGAAACCTCCCGGCAAGTCGAGTGTGTCTTTGGCCGGCTCATGCGCCCTTCGGCAAACCAGCAGCTCCCCCTCCTTATTCACTATAAAGCAAGCCACCGCCGCACTCACGTTTCCATAATACGTGAAACCACAGTCCGTACAATGTTTGGATTTGAAATTGTTGATTTCCCAATGTGCCGAACCACAGACGGGACAGAACTTGAATTTTTCGAGCGGGTGTGTTTCCATTAGAAAACGGTTAAAGACAAGAAAAGCCAGCTTTGCTGACTTCTGCTCTCCAGGTAGGACTTGAACCTACGACCCCCTGATTAACAGTCAGGTGCTCTAACCAACTGAGCTACTGAAGAATATATTGAGAATGAAGAAGCTCTCCAGGTAGGACTTGAACCTACGACCCCCTGATTAACAGTCAGGTGCTCTAACCAACTGAGCTACTGAAGAGTGTAATGCACTTCTCTTAAAATGCGGGGCAAAAGTACACGTATTTCTCGAATAATGCAATATCTTTGTCAAAAATAAACCCAAAAATAAACCCAAAGAATAAACTCTATGATACGTCTTTTAGGAATGGGAAATGCACTGACGGATGTGCACATGTCCATCGGTTCGGAAGAGCTGCTTGCCGAATTGGGTTTGCCCAAAGGAAGCATGCAGTTGATTGATTCGGTGGGATTTGTAAAAATCATCAACCGCACTTCGGAGATTCCAAAAAGTATTTCCTGCGGGGGCTCTGCTGCCAATACCATCACTGGTGCTGCCAGACTGGGTGTTCCTTCCGCATTCATCGGCAAAATTCATGCCGACGACGAAACGGGATTGCTCTATCAAAAAGACATGGAGTCGTATCAGGTCAAAGCCCTGATGCTTCGTGACCAGGAAGCTTCCGGTCAGGCCATCGCTTTTGTCACGCCCGACGGCGAACGTACGTTTGCGACCTATTTGGGTGCAGCCGCAAACTTGAGGACCGAAGAGCTTCAGCACGAATTTTTCAAAGATTTCGACCTGTTTTATATAGAAGGTTATCTAGTATATAACCAAGATTTGATCCTTTCTGCCGTTAAAATGGCCAAGGAAAATGGATTGAAGGTGGCGCTGGATTTGGCCAGTTACAACGTGGTGGAAGACAACCTGGCCTTCCTTACCGGATTGCTCGAAAAGTATGTGGACATTGTTTTTGCCAACGAAGAAGAAGCTAAGGCGTTGACTGGTTTGGAGCCGGAGGAAGCGCTCGAGCAACTGGCTTCAATGGTTGAAATCGCCGTTGTGAAGATTGGTTCCAAAGGCGCTTTAGCCAAACGCGGAGAAGAAAAAGTCCACGTGCCTGCCATCGAAGCCAATTGTCTGGATACGACTGGAGCTGGCGACTTGTTTGCCGCGGGATTCATTTTCGGTTTGCACACTGGCAAAAGTTTGGAAGAATGCACCCGTTATGGCACTATCACCGCAGGAAGGGTCATCGAGGTCATGGGCCCGAAGATGAGCTCTGAAACCTGGAGCGAAATCCTTTCCATTCTTTGAATTCATTGATACAACAACATCCGTACATGCGCAACCGCCTTTCCTCCATCCTGCTCTGGATTGTCCTGGCAGCACTTCCTTTAACGCTTTCAGCCAATACGCCTGACGGGAAGAAAGATTTTGAGATTTCCAAAAATTACGACATCCTGCATGCCCTGTTTAGGGAGTTGGATCAGTTTTACGTGGACAGCGTCAAACCTGAGAAGGCATTGAAAAACGCCATCAATGGGCTGATGTCTTCGTACGACCCTTACACCAATTACATGGCTGAAACCGAAACGGATGAGCTCAAGTTTCTGACCACCGGCGAGTATGGCGGCGTCGGGGCAATGATTGGCCAGCGGAACGGAAAAGTCATGGTGTTGGAACCTTACGAGGGCCTACCTGCCCAAAAAGCAGGGCTGATGTATGGTGATATTCTGGTGGAAATTGGCGGTGTCAAAATGAGTGGTGACAATATGATCCGAGCCAGCGAGCTGTTGAAAGGGCAGCCAGGGACTTCAGTCAAAGTACTTTATACCAGGGAAGGGGTAAAAAAGCCGGTCGAAAAAACGATTCTTAGGGAGCTGGTGCTTATTAATCAAGTAACCTGGCACGGTTTGGTCGATGACAAGACGGGCTACATCAACCTGAGCGGTTTCACCGGAAAATCCAGTCAAGAAGTACGCGCTGCCTTGCTGGATCTTAAAAAGATGGGTGCAGAGAAGTTGATTATTGACCTTCGAGGAAACGGCGGCGGCCTGCTCGACGAAGCCGTGGCAATTTGCAACCTGTTTGTTCCGAAAGGCCAGGAAATTGTGAGCACGCGTGGCAAAATGCGTCAATGGGACAAGACTTACAAGACTGCCCGCGAACCGGTCGATACCGTCATGCCCTTGGTGGTGATGGTGAACAGCGGTTCGGCTTCCTCGTCCGAAATCGTGGTCGGCGCTTTACAGGATCTGGATCGGGCCGTCATCATTGGCACCCGTTCCTACGGAAAAGGACTTGTTCAGACTACGCGCAGCATCCCGTACAATGGTTTGCTCAAAATTACCACCGCCAAATATTACATCCCCAGTGGGCGTTGCATCCAGGCCATCAATTATTCCAACCGGAACGAGGATGGTAGTGTGGGTAGAATTCCAGACAGCCTCACCCATGTGTTCAGCACCCGTGCCGGACGGAAAGTGCGCGACGGTGGTGGTATCATTCCGGACATCGAGTGCAAGGATGAACGCGGTGCCGAGATTACCTACGACCTGATGGACAGCCTCTACTTTTTCGAATATGCCAACCAGTATTACCGAAAGCATGAGAAAATAGCACTGGTGACCGATTTCAAACTATCCGATGGCGATTATGCCGACTTCCTTGCGTTCGTCAAAAATAAAGGGTTCAGCTATATCAGTCCGAGCAAGAAAGTGCTGGAAAAACTGAAGGAGGCAATGCAAAAAGATAATTTCACCACCAGCGCGAAAACGGAGTTGGAAGCCTTGGCGGTGAAACTGGACAGAACCCTGGATGAACACTTCGTGACCTTCCGAGAAGAGATTGAATTGATGCTCAGCACGGAGATTGTGAGCCGGTATTACTTCCAGAAAGGGGAGTTGCAGCAATCGCTGAAGTTCGATCCTTGCCTGAAGCGTTCCGTCGAGGTGCTGAAAGACATGGACTTGTACCGTAAAACGTTGCGTTCTGAAGGGGCAATCAACTGATTATAAGGTAGTATGTAGGTCTTTGGTGGAAAAAACCCCTTAACTCGGTTTTTTTTTACTCAAATCGTTTGCCAAAATAAAAAAGCATCCTATCTTTGCACCCGCTTTAATAACCAAGGCCAACGGGTCATTTGCAGTGTTGAAGTTTAACAGGCTGGCCCATTCGTCTATCGGTTAGGACGTAAGATTTTCATTCTTGAAAGAGGGGTTCGACTCCCCTATGGGCTACAACAAATAAAGAAACCAACGTTTTGAGTAGTGAGTGCAGAGGCAAAGCTTGCTTTGAGTATGCCGAGTCACGAAGAACGACTGTTTAAAACAAACAAAAACTAAGATTAGTCGAGATGGCAAATCACAAATCCTCCCTGAAAAGAATCCGTCAGACCCTGAAAAAGCGTTTGATGAATCGTTATTATGCAAAAACTACTCGTAACGCTGTCCGTGACCTGCGTGCAACTACCGAGAAAGAAGCTGCTGTAGCTATGCTCCCCAAAGTTTCTTCCATGCTGGACAGATTGGCTAAGAAGAACGTCATCCACAAGAACAAAGCTGCAAACTTGAAATCAAAGCTCGCCCACGGCGTCAACAAGCTTTAGTTCAAAACCCTACATACTTAAAGAGGGCTGGATCTTTTGATTCGGCCTTTTTTTGTTGTTTATATGTCAAAAAAAGCTTGCAAATCCTATTGCTTAAATGGGGGATTTTTCCTATATTTGTTCGATTTTCACGGAAAAGCCCTTATAGGGTTCAGCCCCGAATGACACTGAGTTTTAACCATTACGAAATAAAGAAATCCATTTATGAGCGACGAAGAAAAACTGGACGCCTCACAAAGCTATTCAGCGGACAGTATTCAGGTGCTCGAAGGCTTAGAAGCCGTTCGCAAGCGCCCCTCCATGTACATCGGCGACACCGGTATCAAAGGTTTGCACCACTTGGTTTACGAAGTGGTGGACAACTCCATTGACGAAGCGTTGGCCGGGTATTGCAGCCAGATCGACGTGATCATCAACGAAGACAATTCGGTCACGGTGGTTGATGACGGCCGCGGTATCCCCGTGGGCATCATGGAAAAAGAACAACGCTCTGCGCTGGAAGTTGTTCTGACCGTACTGCACGCCGGTGGTAAGTTCGATAAAGGTTCCTATAAAGTCTCCGGAGGTCTTCACGGGGTGGGCGTTTCTTGCGTGAATGCACTTTCTGAGAAATTGCATGTTGAAGTCTGCACCGACGGAAAACGGTATGTTCAGGATTATGAACGAGGCAAACCCCTCTACTCGGTCAAGGAGGTCGGTGCTTCCGACAAAACAGGTACCTCCGTGACCTTCAAACCAGACAATGAAATTTTCTCCGTACTCGAGTTCAAGGCTGAAATCTTGACCGGTCGTTTGCGCGAATTGGCGTATTTGAACACCGGCATATCCCTGAATCTGACCGACCGACGTACGGTACTCGAAAACGGTGAATTTAAAACCGAGATTTTTCATTCCACCGATGGACTCCGCGAATTCGTGCGTTTCCTCGATGCTTCACGCGAACCGCTCATCGAAGACGTCATTTATATTTCCACCGATAAGTTTGGCACACCCGTTGAAGTGGCCATGATGTACAATCAGTCGTACAACGAAAACATTTTCTCGTACGTCAACAACATCAACACCATCGAAGGTGGAACCCACTTGGCTGGTTTTCGTCGTGGGCTCACCCGCACGCTCAAAAAATACGCCGAAGATTCCAAAATGCTGGATAAGGTCAAAATTGAGATTACTGGTGACGACTTCCGTGAAGGACTGACCGCCGTTATTTCCCTCAAAGTGGCTGAACCCCAGTTCGAAGGACAAACCAAAACCAAGCTCGGCAACAACGAAGTGATGGGTTCCGTGGATATGGCCATCAGTGAAGTGCTGAGAAACTACTTGGAAGAGCATCCCAAGGAAGCCAAGATCATCGTGGACAAGGTTATTCTGGCTGCTACAGCTCGTTATGCGGCTCGTCACGCCCGCGAATTGGTGCAACGCAAGAATCCGCTGTCCGGCGGTGGCTTACCCGGTAAGCTGGCCGACTGCTCCGATAAAGACCCTTCCCGCTGTGAGTTTTTCCTAGTGGAAGGAGACTCTGCAGGCGGTACGGCCAAACAAGGCCGTTCCCGTCAGTTCCAGGCCATCATGCCCCTTCGAGGTAAGATCCTGAACGTGGAGAAAGCCATGACCCACAAGATTCTCGAAAACGAGGAAATCCGCAACATCTATACCGCCCTAGGTGTTTCCATCGGTACTGACGAGGACAGCAAGGAGCTCAATATCAGCAAGCTGCGTTACCACAAGATCATCATCATGACCGATGCCGACGTCGATGGCTCGCACATCGACACGCTACTGATGACCTTCTTTTTCCGCCAGATGAAGGTGCTGATCGAAAACGGATACTTATACATTGCCACCCCGCCCCTTTACCTCTGCAAAAGAGGCAAGGTGGAAGAATACTGCTGGAACGAAGTGCAACGTCAGCAATTCATCGAAAAATACGGTGGTGGAAACGAAAATGCGGTGCACACGCAACGTTATAAAGGTCTTGGCGAAATGAATGCCGAGCAACTTTGGCACACCACCATGGACCCCGATCAGCGAACTTTGCGCCAGGTGACCATCGAAAACGCCGCCGATTGCGACCACGTTTTCTCGATGCTCATGGGTGATGACGTTGCGCCGCGGCGGGAGTTTATCGAGGCTAATGCAACCTATGCCAACATCGACGCTTAATTGAAGTCTAAATAGGAAGCGAATTACTGCGTTACTGCTTGTTTATCGATCCTCACGTACCCAAAAGTACGTTCGCTCTAAGGCGCAGTCGTTTATCGCGACTCGGCAAAACGAAGTTAACTTCGATTTGCTCTCGCTGCTCAAAACGTTCCGGTACGATTGCGCAAGCAGTGCCTTGTACTTCACTCCCTATTTAAACTTCAACCTTGCAATTTATAGGATAAAAAGGAGCGGCTGTGAGGTCGCTTTTTTTGTTATTTGTTGAATTAATTTGTATTTTAGGCATTGAAAACCTTAAACCATACAGAATGAATTCAATTGTAATCGTATTGATTGCGGCGTTGGTACTTACCATCGGCTATGCTATTTACGGCAGATTCATCGCCCGAAAAGTCATGATGCTGAATGAACGAAACACCGTTCCTTCCATTGTTCTGAATGACGGTCAAGACTACGTCCCGACCAACCGAACCGTATTGATGGGGCACCATTTTGCCGCCATCGCAGGTGCCGGACCGCTCATTGGCCCGGTGTTGGCCGCTCAATTCGGATTCCTTCCAGGTGTCTTGTGGATCCTCATCGGAGCGGTGGTTGCCGGAGCTGTCCAAGACATGGTCATCCTGACGGCTTCCGTTCGATACAATGGGAAATCCATTGCTGAAATTGCCAAAGACTTGGTGGGAAAGCGGTTGGGGTTCATCACTTCCATCGCGGTCATCCTCATTCTGATTATTTCGTTGGCAGGCTTGGGCATACCAGTGGTCAATGCTTTGAAACATTCGCCTTGGGGAACTTTTACGGTGGGTTTCACCATACCGGTGGCCATTTTTATTGGGATTTACCTCAAATACATTCGTCCTGAAAAGATACTGGAAGCAACCATCATTGGCGTTGCGTTGATTCTTTTTGGGGTTTTCTTCGGGCCTGTGATTCAGGATACCGCTTTCGGCCAATTTTTAAATCTCAACGACAAGCAATTGTCCGTCATTCTGGCAGTGTATGGATTTTTTGCCGCAGCGTTGCCGGTTTGGTTGTTGCTTCTGCCCAGGGATTATTTGAGTACGTACATGAAATTGGGGGTCATCGGAATTTTGGCCATTGGCATCATCATAATTCAGCCGCACATCCAAATGCCCGCCTTCACACCGTTCATCCATGGTGGAGGGCCCATCATTCCTGGAAAAGTGTTCCCGTTTCTGTTTATAACGATTGCCTGCGGAGCGCTTTCGGGTTTTCACTCCCTCATTAGTTCAGGAACCACCCCCAAACTGATCAAGAACGAAAAAGACATTCTGCCCATTGGTTACGGCGCCATGTTGCTGGAAGGCTTCGTTGGCATCATTGCCTTGTTGGCGGCTACGGTTCTGCCTACCTCCGACTATTTCGCCATCAATACCTTGCCTGAAACCTTTGCCAAACTGCATCTGATTCCACAGGATTTGCCCGGGCTTTCAACCATGGTGGGTGAAGATCTGGCTGGTCGTCCCGGGGGTTCTGTTTCACTGGCCGTGGGCATGACCTACGTGTTCAAGGATATTCCTTGGCTCACCCATTTGATGGGCTATTGGTACCATTTCTGCATCATGTTCGAAGCCTTGTTCATTCTGACTACCATTGATGCTGGAACGCGCATTGGACGGTATTTGCTCGAAGACCTGTTCCGCCCGATTACCAAAAAGACCACACATACCTGGTTCAATGCGGTACTTTTTTCGGCACTCATTACGCTGGCTTGGGGTTATATGTTGTATACCGGAAGCGTTTCCACCATTTGGCCACTGTTTGGTACGGCCAATCAGATGCTAGCTGTCATCGCTTTTGCGGTAGGAACCACCTACATTCTTCGTTCCGGGAAAACCAAATACATTTGGGTCACAGTCGTTCCGATGGTCTTTGTAGCCATCACCACGCTCACAGCCGCATTCATGAACATCTCTCAGAATTATTTACCCAAGGGCTTGTATTTGCTTTCCGGGGTTTCAGCACTCCTTATTGTGTTGGTCTGCTTGGTGTTGGTCGAAAGCGTTGTTTGCTGGAGAAAGATTTCCAAAATGAGCGAGCAGGAACGTCTCAACGTCAAAATCCGACTCATCGGACAGGAAGGCTGATTTTAATTGCACTGAAAGAAGTTTCAAAAGAGCTCCAAGGTCAAGGCGCTGATTATGAGACATACCGGAGCGTTTTGAGCAGCGAGAGCAAATAGAAGTTTACTTCGTTTTGCCGAGTCGCGATAAACGACTGCGCCGTAGGCGCGAACGTACTTTAGGTACGTGAGGATTGGCGAATAAGCAGGAACGCAGAGATTGGAGCTCTTTTGAGACATCTTACCGTCCGTAATCGCAATTGATGATATCGTGGATGGTAATAAGCCCAATGATGCTTGCCGAGTCTTTGGGATCATGCACGGCAATGGAGGTAATTTTATTGCTCGTCATGAGTTCTAAGGCGTCGTTGATTTGAGCAAATGCTGAAATCTTTTTGAAGCCCTGCGTCATCACATCGATGGCGCGGTGGGAGAGGATGTCGTCGTACTTCTGAATGGCGCGGCGGATGTCGCCATCCGTAATGATGCCGGTAATGATGCCTTCTGCATTGACCACCATGGTCATGCCTTTGCGGCGGTCGCTCACCACGAAAATCACATCTTTGAAACCATCGGATTCCTTTACCGTCGGAATGTCGCGGCTCATCAGGTCTTCCACCTGCGTTAGCAAGCGTCTGCCCAACGCACCACCCGGATGGTAAACGGCATAGTCTTCAATTTTGAAACCTCGGCGCTTCATCAGGCAGATGGTGAGGGCGTCTCCCATGACGAGCGTGGCAGTGGTCGAAGTGGTTGGCGCCACACCCAGCGGGCAGGCTTCGGCAGCGACAGCCACATCGAGGATGAGGTCGGCTTCGCGGCCAAGTGGGGAGTCGGCATTGCCAGTCATGGCAATGATGGAGGCTCCAATACGGCGAATTGGCGAAAGGATGTTCGTGATTTCCAGGGTGCTGCCGCTGTTGGAGATGGCAATAACCACGTCGTCGGGTTGAACCATGCCCAAGTCGCCGTGAATGGCATCCGTGGCATTCATAAATAGAGCCGGCGTTCCGGTAGAAGCAAGGGATGCAGCGATTTTTTTACCGATGAGGCCGGTTTTCCCGATACCGGTCACGACAATCTTGCCCGAACAGTTGTAAATGAGTTCCACCACTTCGCTCATTTCCATGCCGATACGGGCGCTAACTTTTTCAAGTTCGGTGATTTCTTGGTTAAAAACGGAACGGCTTATTTCGATGTAATTCATTGGGGGAAGTTTTGGTGGCCTAGTTCGGCTAAAAGTGTTTTACTAAGGCGTCAATGGCCTGAGCCTGGCGCAAGATTTCGCAGATACCTGCCAAGTGGAGTTGGTTGGGTCCGTCGGAAAAGGCGCGGTCGGGATCGGGATGGACTTCGGCAAAAATCGCATCCACGCCAGTGGCCAAGGCTGCCCGCATCAACGGCGGCACCATTTCACGGTTTCCACCGGTGGAGGAACCCTGTCCCCCTGGTTTCTGTACCGAATGAGTGGCATCGAAAACGATGGGGTAACCGTAGGAGCGCATTTCCACCAAACCGGTCATGTCCACGATCAGGTTGTTGTAGCCGAAGGTGCTGCCGCGTTCGCAAAGCAAGATCTGATTGTTGCCGGCTTCTTCGAGCTTGGTGATGACGTTTTTCATATCCCAAGGTGCCATGAACTGGCCTTTTTTTACATTGACAATCTTGCCGGTTTGTGCCGCTGCCACCAACAAATCGGTTTGGCGGGAAAGGAAGGCAGGAATTTGGATCATGTCCACGACCTGGCCGACGGATTTGCATTGGTAGGATTCGTGCACGTCTGTAACGATGGGAAGGTCCAGCTCGTTACGAACTTTCTGCAGAATGCGAAGCCCTTCGTCCATGCCCACGCCACGGGGTGCATGGATGGAGGAACGGTTGGCCTTATCGAAGGACGATTTGAAAATCAGGTGAATGCCCAATTCGAGGCAGGTCTTTTTCAAGGACTCGGCTACGGTTAGGATCATTGCTTCGCTTTCGATGGCGCAAGGGCCAGCAATCAGAATGAAAGGAAGGGTTCCGCCGAGTTTGAATTTCCCCGAAACGGAGATTTCTTTGGTGGGTATCATCGCTGTTGGGCTAAGGTTTCAACGTTCATTCAAGGGGATAAAATGGGCATAAGCAGGTGTTTGTTTCGGTGAAACGTCCTGTTGGACTGCACCTACCCTATGCTGATATCCGACCGCAAAGGTATCCTTTCCTCTGAAAAAATTGGCTATCTTTGCAACATATTTTCAAGGAGTAAAAGAATGAACACCAACATACAAGATATTTTAAAACATCGAATCCTCGTTCTGGACGGAGCAACGGGTACGATGATTCAGACATTCGGCCTGACCGAAAAAGATTTCAGGGGCCACCGGTTTACGGATTTCCCTAAAAACTTGAAAGGGCACAACGATTTGCTTTGTCTCACCAAACCCGAGGTCATCAGCGAAATTCACACGGCTTACCTGCAAGCAGGAGCCGACATCATTGAGACCAATTCGTTCAATGCCAATGCCATTTCGCTGGCCGATTACGAAATGGGTCACTTGGTGTACGAAATAAACCGCACCGCGGCTGAGCTGGCTAAAGCTGCTGCCGAGCTGCAAACTAAGCAAACACCAGATAAGCCCCGCTTCGTAGCAGGTTCCATGGGCCCAACCAACAAGACGGCTTCCATGTCGGCTGAAGTCACCAATCCGGCCGCCCGCGGCGTAACGTTTGACGAACTGGTCGCAGCCTATCGCGAACAGATTCGCGGTCTTCGTGACGGTGGTGTGGATATATTGCTTGTGGAAACTATTTTCGACACCCTGAATGCCAAAGCGGCCCTTTTTGCCATCGCCGAAGAAGCCGAAACATCCAGTATCAGCCTGCCCGTGATGATTTCTGTGACCGTAGCCGACCTCAGCGGCCGAACCCTTTCCGGACAAACATTGCAAGCATTTTTGACTTCCGTTTCCCATGTGGACGTGCTGAGTGTTGGTATGAACTGCGGATTCGGTGCCACGCAGATGCGTCCGTATCTGGAAGAGCTGGCCTCCAGCACTTCGTTTCGCGTGAGCTTGCACCCCAATGCCGGCCTGCCCAATTCGTTCGGTGAATACGACGAAACGGGCGAAACCATGGCCCATACGCTGGAAGAATACCTGCAGAAAGGTTGGATCAACATCATCGGCGGTTGCTGTGGCACCACGGCCGAACACATCGCCGCCATCTCAAAGATTGCTTCCCGTTTCAGCCCCCGCGTGCTTCCTGTACGCAAGCACGAGACCAAAGTGAGTGGCTTGGAAATGTTGGTGATTCGCCCGGAAAGCAATTTCGTGAACATCGGCGAACGTACCAATGTGTCCGGTTCCCGCAAGTTCGCCCGCCTCATGAAGGAGGAAAAGTTTGAGGAAGCCCTTTCCGTAGCCCGCCAGCAGGTGGAAAACGGCGCCCAGATCATCGATATTTGCATGGACGATGCCATGCTCGACGCGCAGGTCTCTATGGTTCAATTCCTCCATTTGGTGGCCTCCGAACCCGATATTTCCAAAGTGCCCCTCATGATCGATTCCTCCAAATGGGACGTGATCGAAGCGGGGCTGAAATGCACCCAAGGCAAGTCCATCGTGAATTCCGTCAGCCTCAAAGAAGGGGATGAAGCGTTTCTGCAGAAAGCCAAACTGGTGCATCGGTACGGTGCCGCCATGGTGGTGATGCTGTTTGACGAAGCCGGCCAAGCCGATTCGTTCGAGCGAAAAATCTCCGTTGCCAAGCGCAGTTACGATTTGCTGGTAGCCAACGGTTTTCCTCCTGAGGACATTATTTTCGACCCCAACGTGCTGGCCATCGCCACTGGGATTTCGGAACACGATAATTATGGTGTGGATTTCATCAACGCCTGCACCTGGATCAAGGCCAATTTGCCTCACGCCAAGATCAGCGGCGGCATCAGCAATTTGTCTTTTTCCTTCCGGGGCAACGATATCGTTCGCGAAGCCATCCATTCGGTGTTCCTCTATTACGCCATCAAGGCTGGGCTCGACATGGGTATTGTCAATGCCGGGCAATTGCAACCCTACGATGAAATTGACCCCAAACTGCTAAAACTCACCGAAGACGTGGTTCTGAATCGTCGGGCCGATGCTACCGAAGAGATGCTGGCCTACGCAGAAGAACTCAAAGCTTCAGCCGGTGAAAACGGTGTTGCCGCTGAGGATGAAAAACTCGCTTGGCGCCAGCAAACCGTGGAAGAACGTCTCAAACACGCTTTGGTGCGCGGTATGGCCGATTTCCTCGAAGAAGACATTGCCGAATGCCTCCAAAAATACCCGGCCGCCATCGATATTATCGAGCAACCGCTTATGAACGGCATGAATGTGGTAGGCGACCTGTTCGGCAGTGGCAAAATGTTTTTACCACAGGTCGTTAAGAGCGCCCGCGTGATGAAAGCGGCGGTGGCCATGCTCGAACCGACCATTTTGGCTCAGAAAAAAGAAACAACCACCAAGCCAATCAAAATCTTGTTAGCCACGGTGAAAGGCGACGTCCATGACATCGGCAAGAACATCGTGAGTGTGGTGCTTTCGTGCAACGGCTTTGACATCATTGATTTAGGCGTGATGGTGCCAGGCGAAAAAATCATCGCTGAAGCCAAGGCGCACAACGTAGATGCCATCGGCCTGAGCGGTTTGATCACGCCTTCGCTCGATGAAATGAAAAAGGTGTGCATCAGCTTGAGGGAACAAGGCTTCGACATCCCTGTTTTGATTGGCGGTGCCACCACCAGTGAACTCCATACCTCCATTCGCATCGAGCCCGAATTCGAAGGCCACGTGTATCATGTAAAAGATGCCTCGCGTGCCGCACCCGCTTTAAAAAACGTGACCGATCCGCTCTTGCGTGATGCTTTCCGAGCAGAAACCAAGGTGCGTTACGACATCGTGCGCAAACTGCACGAGCAGACCAAACGCAAATCCGATTACCTGCCTTTGGCCGTAGCCCGCAAGAATGCTTTTGTGATCGACTGGAAGGAAGAAAGCATCGATATTCCGGCACAGTTGGGCATCCATACGCTGCGCGATTTCCCCATCGACGAAATCATACCATATATTGACTGGACGTATTTTTTCTACACCTGGGACATGCGTGGCACCTTCCCGGCCGTGCTGGATCATCCTGAAAAAGGCGTGGAAGCCCGCAAGCTTTACAACGAAGCCCGCGAATTGTTGACCGAACTTTCCATCGGTAAAAAGCTGAAAGCTAATGCTGTGATCGGCCTGTTCGAAGCCAATTCCGTGGACGACGACATCATCGTCACCTACCAAGGCAAGGACTGGCCCTTTTACCAGCTTCGCGACCAACGCAAGCGCACCGAAAGCGAGAGCAACCTATGTCTTTCCGATTTCATCGCACCCAAGGCTTCTGGCGTTCAGGATTACCTAGGCACGTTCGCCGCTTCCATTTCGCAGGAACCCACCGATTTGTCCAAACAGGCCCGCGAGGCAGGCGACGACTATACGGCGCTCCTCATTGAAACCCTATGTGACCGCTTGGTGGAAGCCTTTGCCGAGCTCCTGCACTTGAAAGTTCGCCAAACCTATTGGGGTTATTCTCCCAACGAAGAGGGCATCCCTGCAGACCTCGCCGCTGAAAAGTTCCGAGGCATCCGCCCAGCCATCGGTTATCCGTCTTGCCCCGACCACAGCGAAAAAGAACGTCTGTTTAAGTTGATGGAAGTGGAGCAGCGCATCGGCACCAGCCTCACCGAAAGCTTCATGATGATGCCGGCTTCGTCCGTGAGCGGTTTCTACATGGCCAATCCCCGTGCCAAATTCTACAACATCATTCACCTCACCAAAGACCAAGCCGACGACTACTTCAAACGCAAAGGCCGGGTGTTTGAACCGATGAGGCAGTTGATACTGTAAAAAAATCCATGATCGAACCAGTTTTTGCCAAGGAATTAAGTCAGGTACATTTTATTTAACCTCTTCCCGACCTCATCACCATATCCTTCACTTTTGCATTGAAAACTTTAGCCTTTAATAGCTGCTCCAACGTCAGGTGCATGCGGTACCGCCAATAATGCTGGGGGTTGGAAGGGATGTTGATCCGTTCCGAAAGTGGGTCTGGGTTGCGCAGCTTTTTGTCGGTTGCCATCCAGTCCTGCCAAGGCAAGATGACCCAAATGGCAGGAGCGGCCAAGTGATTTTCCACCACGGTGGTAGCCAGTTCGGGGTTGCATTCCCAGGGTGCTTCGCCACCTTTCCATAGAATTTGGTTGTAGTATTGCTGAATGGTTGGACGATCTTCCAGCCACCAGGCACGAAGCGGACTCATGTCGTGGGTGGAGGTGGTGCAAACCGATTGGTACGGAATGTTGTTCAGGTTTTCGAACAGTGCGCCGGTTGTTTTGGGCATGCGCTGGATTTCGAGGCTCATAATTTTGAGTTGCCGCATCACATCGGGTACACAGGAAGGAATCATGCCAAGGTCTTCTCCGCAAGAAAACATTCGAGTGGATTGAACCAAAGCAGGCAGTTTTTCCAATGCTTTCTGTCTCCAAAATTCCACATTGCGCACGTAATAGAAATCGTTGTACAAACGGCCGAAGGCGTGCTTCTGCTCGTCGGTGAGCCAGCGAAAACGTTCGGTTCCAAAGGCGGAAATGCGGGGATGGAAGAAGCCGACCTGATGAGGGTCGGGCACGAAAAGCACTTCGCTGCAGAGGGAATACAGTTTGTTGCGCAAGGCAATGCGATCGTGTTCCAGTGGGTCCTCACCGAAGGCTGCTTTGATTTGCTGTTGCGTTTCAAAGGCAGGTTTCAGCTCGTAGTGACCGTCTTTCTTCTTTTTCAGGTAGGTTTTAATCACCAACGGAGCCTCCGTTCCAAACACGTTTTCGATGAGATTTTCAGGCAAGAACGGCGTGGTCATGCTTTGTGGATCGAAATGGAAACCGTAGACCATCATGTCGTGCGCATGAAGCGGCAAGGCAGGGTTGAAGTGACCCAACAGGCCTTCCACCGCATGGACCGGAATTTCCCAGATGCGAAAGAATCCCAAAATATGGTCGATGCGGTAGGCGTCGAAGTAGTCGGCCATTTTATTGAATCGGCGTTTCCACCAGCGGTAATCCTCGGCCTTCATGCAGTCCCAGTTGTAGGAGGGAAAGCCCCAGTTCTGGCCGGTCACGGAGAAGTCATCCGGAGGCGCCCCCACCTGGGCGTCCATGTTGAAAAGCGCACTTTCCGACCAAGCTTCCACACTGTTGCGGCTGATGCCGATGGGAATATCCCCTTTCAAGACGACCGAATGCTGGTGCGCATAGTCTCGGGCTTCCGTCAATTGAACGTGAAGCAAGTACTGGATGTAATAATGAATGGCGATTTCCAAATAGTGGGTCTGTGCAGGATCCGATAATGCCTGAATTTTGGCGGTATCGTATTGAGCCCATTCGCCCCAATTTCTATAATCCGTCTGGCCGGTTTTCCAACGCAAATAGCAGAATGCGGCGTAGGGGCTCAACCAATCTTGATTGCTTTCAAAGAACGCTTTAAAATCGGTGGAAGCCAATACCAACAGCCCTTCTTGGTTGAACAGTTCCTTGAAGTATTTCCATTTGAGTTGCAAAACCTGTTCGTAATCCAGTTCTGGCAGTTCGTTGAGTTTAATGCGGGCAGCTTGAAGTCCCGCCATCAATTTTTTATCCTTCAAATCGGGCAAATCGTGCATGGAGCAATACATGGGTTGCAAGGCGTAGTTCGAAATGGCCGAATACGGATAGGAGTCCCGCCAGGTTTCGGTGAGGGTCGTATCGTTTACCGGCAGGGTTTGAATAAGCTGTAAGCCCGTTGCAGCAGCCCAATCCGTGAGTTGATGCAAGTCGCCGAAATCGCCGCAACCCCAGCTGTTTTCCGATCGGAGCGAGAAAATGGGAATGGCCACTCCGGCACCTTTCCAGGGTGCTTCCTGAAAACGAAAAGTCATTCCGGTGTATTGAATCAATTGCTTTTCGGTATCCTGAGGCAGCGTCAATGTTCTGGGTTCCCCCCATTCATAATGCAGTATTTTGCCACTGACTTTGTCCAACAATACGAATTTGTAGTTGCTGCTTAAAGGCAAATTATTGGCATCCAGCGAGATAACCCATTCTGGAAAACGTTCCGAATGCATTCTCACGGCCTTATCCGATTTCCAGCCACCAAACAAACCGCAGTCGCCCGATATTCCAAGGCATTGGTTCTTGCGAACAAAAGGCGCATGGACTTTCAAAACGATCCTGTTGGCGGTATAAAGAACGGCCGAAACTTCATGCTCTACTTTGAGCAGGCTGTCGGTATAGGCCGAAGTGTATAAAAAACTCATGTCGGGTTCTGCCTGCCAGTAATCGTGAACAATGCATTGCTCCATGTCTTCAGAAAGGACGACCCGGTGGTTTTCACCCCATTCCTGACGTTCTGTCTGTGCGTTGTTGCGTATCAAATAGCGGTATTCCAGCGTGCCTGGCTCTCGGACCATAAGTTCCAGTTTCCAGAATCCATCCCCGGAAGGGGTCAACGGAATTGCTTTATCTTCGTTGAACAGGCCGGTTTCAGGCGTGCTACCGATGAGCGTCAGTACTTGAGTGCCGAACGTGATGTAGTGAATGTTGAGTTGTAACTTCATAGTGGTACGTATGGAAGGTTACTAGTATTTAGAAGCCAAAACTGTCATTTTTAACTTCTTCTTTGTTGGCTTCGACCAATTGCTGGGCTTTCCGATGGACCGGATTACCGTTTACATAAATGGCTTTGGCAGGTTTGGCCGGGCAAACATATTCGCAGCCGCCGCAGCCCACACAAAGGGCCGTATTCAGTTGTGGGATGCTTAAATCGTTTTTGTATGGGGCCATGGTGATGGCTTCCGTCGGGCAATGTTCGGAGCAGACTCCGCAAAGCTTTTCGTCGGTATACACTACACAATTGGTCTCGATGAACTGAACAATACCCAATTGAGTAGTATGTTTCTCGTCCATCGTCAGTTTTTTCAAAGCACCATTGGGGCAAACCTCTGAGCAAAGCGTGCAGTCGTAGGTGCAGTATCCATGACTGAAGTCCATAACCGGCTGCATCATGCCTTCGATGCCGTATTCCAGAAAAGAGGGTTTCAATATTTTGGAGGGACATTGAGCCACGCAAAGGTGACAAGCTGTACAATGAATGTTCAAGTGTTCTGCCGAAAGCGATCCCGGAGGGCTGAGCGGACTTTTTCGGGCCCAAGGCTTGTTGGTGTTCAGGTGCATGCCTTTTGCCAAGGCATGACTGCCGGCTGCCACAAAGGTGATGCCCAGTGTTGTGAGAAAACGACGGCGCGAGGCCACGGAATCTGTTTCTGAACCGCTTTTTGCAAGACTGCTTTTTTTCCAGCTGAATTCATACTGGATGGATTTTTTCGAGCAGACGGTCGTGCAGTTGAAACAAGTGACGCAACGGCTATGCTCCACCGTTTCCTGCTTGCTGTCGATGCAAGATGCTTTGCAAGATCGGGCGCAAAGACCGCAATGGTTGCATGTTTCATCGTTCACCTTGAAGCGAAACATGGAAAAACGCGAGACAAAACCCAAAACGGTTCCGACCGGGCAGAGGGTGTTGCAAAACGTTCTGCCATACCGCCAAGCCAGGTAGCCGATGATCAGGAACGTCAGCAGTGCAACTACAAAGGAAGCTGTGCCCAGCAGGAATACTTCCGTATGTATAAACGTGTAATTGCCGAAATAGTGGAACACGCTAGCCAACAGATTGTTGCCTGTCATGTAAATGGGACGAAGCAGGTGCGTGACCATCCTGCCGAAGGCGCTGTATGGTTCGAGCACACTGAGTACCACCGACCAACCCGCGAAATAGGTACCGAGCACGACCACCAGTGTGCCGTATCTCCACCAGCGTTTTTCAGGGCTGAACGTGTATTTACGTTTTTTCTTAAATATCTTGGCGACCCGTCCCGTCAAATCCTGAAAAAGCCCCATGGGGCAGAGGATGGAACAGTAAATGCGACCGAAAAGCAACGTTATAAGTAGCAGTGCCCCCACAATGCCGAACGAATGAGCCAGCAAGGCTGGCACCAACTGAATGTCGGCCAACGGAACCTTTTCCGCTGGAAGCAATCTGGCAAAATCGATGAACAGAAAGGTTAGTACCAAAAGGGAAAAAATCCCAAGAACAAGGCGTAATCGTTTAAGAATCATAGTTGGCAAGAATCCATGGAAATCGGAAACAAGTTTCGTCGTACAGACTGTAATCGGCCATTCCGTTTACGGCAAAGGTTTTAATGGTTTTAGCGCCTGCCTCCAGCAGTAAATTTTTTGCGAAGTTCAAGGTGTTGCCTGTTTTGACGCGGTCTTCCACCAGCAAGATGGTTTTCCCTTTCACCTCAAACGTGATTTGTTCCAGTAGCAACGGCTCGTTATAGAGTTGCTTTTGGTTGTTATCGCGCAGTTGGAGTTTAAGAAGTTGAAGGTCCAAGCCTAGCCGTTGGTTCAGCAGCGCTGCGGGAACAATTCCGCCGTTGGCCACTGCCACAATCAGGTCGAAGGGTTCTTCGAACGTAATTTCTTCAAACCTTTTTTTGACCGCCTCAAAAGACTTACCGTTCATAGTTGGCCAACGCTTTCAAAACCATCCAGCCGCCCAGAATTTGAACCATCAGCCCAGGGAAGCCGATTTTGAAATCCTGTACGCCAGCCAGCAGGTTCTGAGCAATCAGGCCTTCAACAAGGCCTCCAATCAGTTGATAACTAAGCACAACCAAGGCCAGAAGCAGGATGGAAACCGATTTGCTGCGACGGGCAACAGCGGCGGCGAAAACGGCCAACAAAACCGATTTCGTCAGTATGACGGGAAGCATTGCCACCATAGGCATGCCAAAAAGCAGGCTGTTTACCAAGGGCGAAAGCACAGCCGTGAGCAGACCAACTTTTAAACCAAACTTATAAGCGGCAATCAACGTAAAGAAGTAGATGGGAAGAAGCATCAGCCCGCCGTTTGGGATGAAATGGCATAGCTGAGGCAACAAGAGGTTTCCAACAAGGAACAGCGTGGTGAACATCCAGGTTCTCCATTCGTTGACCGAAAGGTTCAGCTGAGTGAAAGGGGTTGTAAGTGTCATGATCCGTAAAGTTAAAGTGTTTCCCCAAATGTAGGAACAAATCCGATTACGAAGGCACTTTGGATCGCTTTTTATTCAGCTAAAAGCGTATTTTCAGCTCAATATGGTGAGCGAAGCTTTACACCACCTAAATAGCCGATTGTTTTTTATAGTTCTTGCAAGTCGATCCTTCGATTCGATAACGCGGCCAACGCAGCTTCGTTTCTGACCATCCAGCCCGTGAACTTGAACAATCTGGGCGTGTCGCAATCTAAAACTTATAAACCCTTTCTGTCTTATCTTTGGATACCACCCGGATGGTCCGACCGGTTTTGGGCGTTTTACTGTCTGTTTTTTTTGTAGAAGGCGTTGTCTGACTGCCAGTTGCATATTTGACATAGCCTTTCTCGTACCAACCACTCTTTATGATTTCACTCTCAGGCACTAACTTTAAACCTCTTTCCACCATTTTATGGTTTCCGACGACATCCTGGTTTGCATTCCAATACAAGGTGGTAGCAATTTCCCGATAGGTTTGCTCAACATTCATCCGAAGGAACTCATTCCCAATCGGCCTGGGGCAGGTCGCCTCAAATTCTTGTAAAATTTTATCGCCTTCTTTGTTTTTTTTGCTTTTATAGGCCGTTTGGGCCATTTCCAAGAGCAGAGACATTCGTTGAGTTTTCAAAAGCTCCTTTGCCAGAGGACTTTTCAACTGATTTGACAAGCTACGAATGCTATCCATTCTCGAATGCTCATCCCGTATTTTATATAAGTTCATCAGTATCACACCTTCCAAAAAATCGTTGATGTCCTTTCGATTTGGCAGAATGCAGACGGCTTTGTCAATGCGAAAAATATCGGAATACGTCGGATTTTTTTGATTGACTCGCAATAAATTGTAGGCGAAACAGACGTTGTCTTTCAATTCCTGATCGCTCACCTTTTGGATGAAACGCTCATAAAGCGAATCGCATAGTCCAGCTCGGTCTGTATATTCCAACTGATTGGCCAGTATGTTCTTAAAGATGTCGGTGGTTGTATTGACATCCAGATTGCCTACCCGGTACAGCTGAACCAGATAGTCGATGTCCGATGCCTTTTCCACCGTAAACTGCTCCATTTTTTTAGCCAGACAACGTAAATAGTGCATTTGGACATACGGAGTCTGATACAGATAGAACCCTTTTTGGATCAGAGCAAGGCTACCATGGACATCATCCAATTGCAGTTTTCTGGCGGATTGGAAATAATAAAGCATTCCCAACAGCTCGTTAAGCGAAAGCTGCTTCTGCTCCCTCGATTTCTCATCAAAAAGTTCCATAAAGGTATGCGTTCGTATTTCAGCCTCGCTGATTTTTCCGCTTCTCCGCATGAAATCCACATATTGTTTTTTAAAATCCGGCGTGTGTTCAATAAAAACATGAATGGGATTGCCCACTTCCAGTTTTTGTTCGTTCGGCCCTGGGTTGGCAATCATGTAGAATTCTTCCGATGAATCCAGTATCTGATAGGGAATATGCAACCGGTCAAAAATCAAAGCGAGCAGTATCGAAGCCGTCGCTTCGTTGAATCGGCCGTACAACAGGGTAGAAGACAGAATTTCTTCCTCAATATAGGCTTTTAAACAGTTGCTCTTGATGGTCGAATAGGCCATCTTGATCTGTGCATTGACTTTTTTTGTTTCAATCTTCTTGGCTTTCAGTTCTTTGTAAAGGGCCTCAAATTTGTTTTTCAAATAAACCGCATCTTCCGAAGTCAGCATTTCGTCGATTGCCAGAAAAGCATTCAAGGTATCGGACTGATTTTGGTCAAAATTGGTAAAGGCTTTCTTTTCAATGACGGAATGGAATTTGAGGTCTGAAAACGTGAGAATGGAGTCTGTTTGGGCTATGGAAAAAACAGTATGTGCCAGCCCTAACAGTACGAAGAGCATCATTTTATTCATAAAAAGGCATTTGAAGGGTGTCTTAACGTTTACTTTTAGCATGATTTTTTAATTCGTTTTGGCGAAGTTTTAGTATTTGATTCCGTACTCAAACCGTCTTGATTTCCGGATGGTTTTTGATGTAATCCATTCCGTCTTTATAGCCTTGCCGGTAAATGCGTTGGTAGGCTTCGAACTTGAATTCGTGAAACTTCTTCACGGCTTGGCAATCAATGACGTGGTCACATAAGGAACGCCCTTCTGCTGAATTCACTTTCTGGATGCCGCGTAGGGTGTAGGCCATCACTTCGATGGGGCGCTTCAAATCCGAAGGCGCCGAATAGGGCAGGACATCCACCCCGATGACGGCTCGACAAATCGGCTTGAGCGGTTGAGCGGGCAGGTTATTGAGCACCCCGCCGTCAACGTAATAGACGCCATCCACCACCTGCGTTTCAAAAATGCCAGGAATGCTGGCCGAAGCCGATACCCAGGTCGCCAGGTTCTTGCCGCTGCTTTTGACTTCCCATTCCATGGTGTTCAGGTTGGTCACACAAATAAACAGCTTCCGTTTCAGGCTTTTGAAATCGTCGCGAGGAATGGTTTCATGAATGAGTTTCTGAACCGTACCGTGAGTGGAAAACCCTGATTTCCAGAAGGTAGGCTTGATGGTCATCAGTTTGGAAACCAGATAAAGCCTGTCTTCCTGAATCATCGTCATCATTTCAGATGGATAATAACCTGCCGCATAGAGTGTTCCAACAATGGCGCCCATGCTGGAGCCCGAGACGACCTCTGGCTCAATCCCGTTGTCCAGTAATGCCTGCAACACACCGATGTGGGCGATTCCAATGGCGCCGCCACCGGAGAGGCAAATGCCAAGGGGTTTGCGAATTGTTGTTTCCATAAGGGTAGTCTTTCTCTGATGCAATGATACGGTTTTTTTCAGAAATATGTAACCGTTTATTTCGCTGAGACAGCAAAAAATAGAAGGTTTTTTCAATAGATTAAATCGATCAATATATATTTTTGATAAACAATGAAAGTTTCCGTGTATTTTTGTGAAAAAGAGAAGAATATGAAAAAGTTCAAACTACTGACCGGCCTTTTGTTGTTGGTGCTATTTGCCTCCAACACAGTCTTGTCACAAGAAAATAAACCCACTAAAAAAGTAAAGAAAATGAGCGTCTATTCATTCAAAGTCGAAGACAGCAAGGGCAGCCTTGTCGATCTGAGCAGTTACAAAGGGAAAACCCTGCTGATTGTGAATGTGGCCAGCAAATGTGGCTTCACCAAACAGTACACCCCGCTGGAAGCGTTGTACCAAAAAAACAAGGATAAGGGTTTGGTCATTCTTGGCTTCCCCTGCAACCAATTTTTGTCCCAGGAACCAGGAACCAATGAGGAGATACAATCCTTTTGCCAATTGAAATACGGCGTCACGTTTCCTGTTTTCGGGAAAATCAAAGTGAACGGCAGTGGGGCACATCCACTGTATAAATATTTGAAAGATCAAACAGGCGGCGGCTCCATCAAATGGAATTTCAACAAGTTCTTGCTCGACAAGAATGGTTCCATCATCAAGCGTTACGCTTCCGGCGACTCACTGGAAGGTTTGGAAGCCGATATTCAAGCGATTCTTTAAAGTAGCCCCCCCCCCATTATTTTGAGAAAAGATTGGACACCGCCGAACGTAAATTCGCAAATCGGAAGGTGTTTTCGTAGAGTCTGGTCGATCGAATAAGACTGCCCTTGAGCAGCAATTCGCTTCGTTCCCCAAGCAACAATTGGACAGGCAGGGCAGGGATGGAGATCGGCCAAAAAGGTTTATGGAATAATCCAGCAAGCACTTTGGTGAATGCACGATTGGTCATTGGTTCAGGTGCAACAGCATTGTAAGCACCAGACCAACGTTCATTCTGTATGGCTTGCAGGTAAATGGTGCACAAATCATCGATGTGAATCCATGGGATGTACTGCTTGCCACTTCCAAAAGCGAGGCCAAAACCCAAACGAACCGGCAAAGCCATCTGAGGTAAAATTCCGCCGTCGGCAGCCAGCACAATCCCCGTTCGAATTTTAACGGTACGGACGCCCGCTTTCTCAAAACGATTGGCAGCCAGTTCCCATTGCTCGCAAACCGACGCCAGAAATCCCTTGCCCGCCGGAGCCTCTTCCAAAAGCGCAGGTTCGTCGCCATAATAACCAACGGCAGAAGCCGATACAAACGTTTTCAACGGAGCGCCTGCTTCCATACACTTTCGGTACAAAAGCTCACAACTCAACACCCTACTGTTCAAGATTTCCTTTTTTCGGTCTTCCGTCCAACGACGATCGCCTATCCCTGCACCTGCCAAATGGACGATGTGGTCTGTTTGCCTAAGCGCTTCCAGATCGAGATATCCGTTCAGGGGGTCCCATCGATACGCTCCCTCCACTTTCGGTTTACGGCTCAAGGTGAGAACCCGATAGCCTTTATCCTTGAGCAAAATGGATAAATGCCTACCAATAAGTCCGCTCGCACCAGTAATTAATACGGTTTCAGTCATCATCGTCTTTTAAAAATAAAGGCCGAACTCCTTGGAAGCCGGCCTTCGAAAAAAAGTGAAACAGTAGTTACTTTTTGGCTACTTCTTTTTTGCCTGTAGAAGGAGTCTTGGCAACAGGAGCCTTATCCGACTTAGCAGCACAACATTCTGTTTTAGCGGCACCGCATTCTTTTTTGGCAGTACCACACTCTGCTTTTGCAGAACCACATTCAGCTTTTGCAGAACCACATTCAGCTTTTGAAGCACAGCATTCTTTTTTGGCAGAGCCCTCCGCTTTTTTAGGAGTTTCCTGAGCAAAACCAATGGTTGTAAAGGCGAAAAAGGCCAAACCGGCCAACAAAATCTTTGTTTTCATATCGATCAAGTGTTTAATTTTCAATTAATAAATGTAGGGCTCAAAGATAGGAACCACTTTTCAAAATCACAACCAAAAAATGTTAATAATGTTTAGTAGCAACTACTTTATCCAAAATTCTCCAAACGGCTATTCAAAGCCAGATGCATGGAGGACTGCGGATTCATTTAAATGCTTAAACTATAACCGTTTTATAATGCTCCTTAAACATGACTGTAATGTGAAAGTCGTTGCTTTGCAGTGCATTTAAAACCGCCTATGACCCGAAAAAGTATTTTTTTAATTGTGATCATCATGGTTTTACTCCGTTCTACACCCAACGCCAATCAAACAATTCATCCTGTTCCCCGTTGGAAAGAGTCCTCTGAACTGAGAATCTTGAGCTGGAACATTTATTTATTGCCCTATATCAGTCTGTTCAACAACAACGATCAACGTGCAAAAGCCATCGCAGAGCAGTTAAATGGATCCGATTATCACATCATTGTGTTTCAGGAAGCCTTCAGCAGCAAATGCCGCAACATCATGTCTAGGATTCTGCTGGCAAGCTTTCCTTTTCAGTACGGTCCAGCCAACGACTCTAGGTTCTCCTTGCGAACAAACAGTGGATTGTGGATTGTCAGTAAAATTCCGCTGACACAATTGGATCAACTTCAATTCAGTGTTTCCAAAGGATTTGACGTCGTGGCCAGAAAAGGAGCGGTACTTTTAGAGGGTAGTTTCAAGGGCTCAAAATTCCAGTTACTGGCAACACACCTTCAAGCAAAAGACTCTCAGACATTGCGCGAAAAGCAATGTGCTGAAATCAAGGAACACTTGCTCAACCCCTTCTTTCGGAAAGATACACCACAGTTCCTATGCGGTGACTTCAACATCGACATGCAAGATACCACCGATTACCATCAGATGCTTCAGATCTTGGATGCGACGAATGGCCAGATCAGTGGGAACATGTTGGTCACGTATGATGAAGTCAATAACAACCTGGCTTACAAGCCGAATGGAAAGAGGCGAATCTTAGACTATGCGTTGGTACGAAATGAAGGCTTAGTCGAAAAAATGGAACGTAGGGTTCAAACCTTCTTATCCGGTATTGGTGAGGGCGAATCCCACTTGTCGGACCATTATGCCATGGATTTAAGCATTAATTTTCCTGAAACGAGTAACCATTAACTAAAAAAACGAACACCTATGAACAAATTTATGGAAACCCTGATCGATTTAATCGGAGAAGATGAAATGGAATTTGCGATGGATTATGAAAACAGTTGGATGTTGGAATTCTATAGTGATGAGGCCAATTATGATTAATCCATGCTTTTTTCAAAAGTAAAATAAACAAGTTGGTACGATTATAGAATTTATAATTATTTTTGAGGTCATGAGTTAACCTATTAATCATGACACCATGAAAACAAGAGCATCATGTCCTTTTAAATGGCTAAAGTGTAGCTGTTTATTGTTTTTGTTCTTTTTTAGTTTCTGCTCCGTTCAGTCCGCAATATCCGTCAAATTTTCTGTCGACTTAAGCAAGTTGGTGAGTCAAGGCAAATTCAATCCGGCCACCGATCAAGTTTATCTTCGAGGGTCTTTCAATGGCTGGGGAAACACAAATCCAATGGCTTTGGTGAGCAATAATGTTTTCTCAGTTACGGCTTCCTTGACCGAAAACAGCTACAACGAGTATAAATTCTTTATCAATACAGCTGGCGCAGCCAATGGGGGTAACGAACAAAATTTTCCGGTTGCACAAAATGGAAACCGTCGATTGATGCCTACGGTGAACAACCTTATTTTGCCGACCGTTTACTACAATGATGCGGATATGGTGCTGGCTAAAATCACCGCACATTTTAATTTTTACTACACCACGCAGGAAGATCCAGTCATCGATGATTTTGCGCAACGCCTCGAAAGCCATGTGCAACGCATTCTTTCAGCGGTGGAATGCAACATTCCTCAGAAAGTGGACATATACATTTACAAAGACCTTCAAACCCTGCACAGTGCAACGGGTTACTACGAATCGTCCGATTGGTCCACCGGTTCAGCCTGGGGGAAAAATCTCATCACCATCCTTTCTCCGGTAAAATTCGATTATAACGCCTCCGTGGAAGTCCTTGTACATGAGTTTGTACACATTGCCAATGCCTGGAAAGCAACCGTGCCCCTTCCGAGCTGGATCAACGAAGGCGTTGCAACGTACTATACCAGACAACGTGCCGTTAAACAGGATATCAAGGATCTGATTTCAGCGCAAGGTTCCAAGCGTACCCTGAAGCAAATTGAAGATGACTTTTCTGTTGGCGGGTATGGGTATTCCTATACGATCGCTTACTTCATCGCCAAAAAGTTCGGAGAACACGCGATGGCCGATTTTGTGGGAAACATGGATTATACCGCACTGGGCTATGCCGATAAAATAGCCTTTCAGACGGCATGGCATCAATTCCTGGATGTTTACACCGATGAGCAAACCAAGGTAAATGTAAAATTCTCGGTGGATATGACTGGGATGAAGAATGCTGGCAAATTCAATTCCAACACAGACCACGTGTATCTTCGGGGGTCCTTCAACAATTGGGGACTCGCCAATCAGCTTAGTCCAGAAGCTGGTAATGTCTATTCCCTGACCCTGCCGCTCAACCAGTACTTCCTGTATGAGTATAAGTTTTATACGGATGCAGCCAATGCCCTTACTTTGGCGTGGGAAATGACTTTGGATGAAACCGTTGGCGGAAACCGTTTGCTTGACCTGGAAAATTTAGCGATGGTTTTACCAACCAAATTGTTCAAAATGTCTTCCTTGAAAATGGTCGGTTCATTGGCAAATCAGAGTTATGCCTGGGGTACAACCATACCCATAACTTGGAGCAGCACAACCGTTTCAACCCTCAAAATGGAATACTCAGAAGATCAGGGTGCCACCTGGAAAACGATTGCTGAATCGGTTCCAGTTACTCCGAGCAGTTACAACTGGACCGCACCAAACATCACCTCTTCGAATTGCCTGATTAAACTCACCGACAATGCCGATCCTACCACCGTTACCACCAGCAGTCCTTTCTCCATCGGGAATCCGGAGCCCGTTGGCGGACCTTACACCGTCGATGAAAATACGGTGGCCTTGTTGCATTTCAACAACAACCTGAACAACGAATCGAGCCTCACATCAACCGCTCTAGCATTCAACACCATTACTTTTGAACCAAATTCCGACACATCGTTGGGCTCTTGTGTCAAAATCAGCAATATCGGAACTTCCGCATACAGTTGCATGAAGTTGCCACATACGGCGGCGCTCAATCTGGACAACAACTGGACCATCGAGTTCTGGTTCAAAGTCACTTCTTGGGGAAGCGGAACGGTGGCCTATCCAACCTTGATTTCCAAGCCCGGATTGAATTATTATGTTTGGATCGATGCAACCAGTAAATATCTTGGTTTGGGCTACGATTACGAGGGTGGAACCGAAAGGGTCATGACACCAAATAATTCCTTAGCCTTGAACAACTGGTACCACATCACTTTCGTCAAAAACGCTTCCAACACCAGCCTGAAGGCCCTGTTGCACGATTCGAACCGTCAGCTGCTTTCGACAAGCGCCATCACGTACAACGCCGCTCATTTACCCAAATTCACGGCAGACGCACTCTTGATTGGCGGTTATAGTTACGGTTCCAATGCTCAATTCGACGGCTATCTGGACGAACTCCGCATCAGCAATGTGGCTAGAAATGCGCTCCCAACCAATGCCACAAAAGTTTCTGTTTCTCACGCATTCACCGTTTCTCCCAACCCATCCTCCGGTCTGGTGCGAATTAATAAAACCGGTTCCGAAAACACGACTTTAAACATTCAAGTGCTGAACCTGAACGGCCAAGTGCTTTACAAAGGCATGGTGATTGGTGGTGCCAGTGAGCGAAGCATTGATTTGAGCCACCTTTCGAAGGGTGTATATTTGTTAAAAATCAGTGATCAACTGAAAACCCATACGGAGAAACTCATTTTGAACTAGATTTCCTTGAATAAATATGCTACTTTTGACACCGATTTGAGAACCAATTTTTGTCTAAGAAGCGCATTCGAATGAAAAAGAATTTTTTACTGGTCACCCTTGTCTATTTGTCCATCAACGTTCAGGCACAGAATTTTAGAATTCAAGCACCTCCGGGTTACAATTACATTTATCCTGAAAATAGTTTCCTCAAAGGCACGGAAGGCTCCCCGTATTTGAATGACTGGGAATATGCCGACATCCTCTTCACCAGTGGCGGGGTGGTTAAAGACCTTTTGGTACGGTACAATGTTTACTCCAACCAATTGCTTTACAAGGAAAAACAACAAACCTACCTGATGGGAGCGCCCGATAGCATCTCCGAATTAAAATTCCCAGATAAGACCTTCATTTACAGGGAATACCTTCCGGGGAAGAAAACCTTTTTCGAGGTGGTGCTGAAAGGTAAAGTTTCGCTGCTCACCAAATATGAAACCGAAGTGACACCTGCCAATTACAACGAAGCCTTATTTTCTGGAAACAAGAACGATGTGATCTTCATCAAGCAAAAGCTGTATTTGCAGCAAGGGACGTCCATTGTGCCCATCACTAAAAAAACCATCTTGCTCGAAGTGCTGGGCGACAAAAAAGCGGAAGTTTCCAACTTGATGACCAAAGAACGGCTTTCATTCCGAAAGAAACAGGATATGACCAAACTGATTGAATATTACAATCAACTGATTTAACCTCGATTATTTTTTCGAGATATTTTTCCGGACCTTCCGCTTCCTGGTGGTTTTTTTTTGAAATTTGTTGCTGAGCACACTGATGCTGCCGTCCACCTCCATGATGGCCAGGTTCACTTCCTCAATGCTTGCAACGCCATGCTCCCGCACCGCTTCCATGATCTCCTCTTGGGTTATTCTAGCCTTCTTCAGGTGTGCATCGATGTATTTCCCCTCATAAACCAACATGATGGCATCGCCTTCCACGATTTTTCCAAATCGGGGAAACCGATACTGAAGGTACTTGAGCAAGTAATTGACCAGAAACAACGTCGTTGCTGCGACCAATCCTCCCGAAAGCGAGGAATCGGGCCCAACCATGGCATTTTGGACCGAGTTGCTGATGAGCAGTATAAAAACCAAATCGACAATGGAAAGCTGCGCCAACTCCTTTTTCCCAAAAAGACGAATGGCCACCACGATAAACAGATACACCGCCAGCGTGCTGCCAATGATGCGTACGTAATTGTTGTCCAGAAGTTCCAGCATAGAATTGGATGTTGAAGGGTCCTTTCAACTAGTTAAAGACCGCCTCCAACTTTTTGTAAGAAACGTGAAGCTTATCAACAGCGGCAGCATTTTTCTTCAAATCACCAGCTTTCAGAGTCTCTTTTAAAGCGACCGTGTTGGTGTAAAGTTCTTTGGTGGCGGTGTAATAATTGGGCGTCTTATCCTTCAAGCGTCTCGTTAACTTTTCTTCCGGATATTTCGTCAGCGTGTCGGCTTGGGCAACGAACTTGTCCATCAATGCTGAAATGCCTGCATAATCATTTGCAGGATACAACTTGTGAATAATCACGTACAGCGTCTGGTGGTAGGCATCCATGTCTGGTGTAAACGGCTTGATAACCCTGTTCATGGCTTCATATCCCTTATGAAAACGTTCCACCGAAGTCAACATGGCATCCACATTACTTCCGGAACATGCTTGGTAGTAATCCGCTGCATCAGCATTGAATTTTTCCAAGCTGCTTTTCCACAAGGCCACTCTTTCCCGTAAAATTCCAGGTAGCGTAACCGCATTCATTTTCTCCATGTTGGCTTTGATTTGCGGAACAAAAGCTTTGAATGCCGCCGTGTCCTTGGCAGGATATGCCTTGTGCCACATTGGATAAATGATGGTGTGGAAAGCCCTCAGCTCGGGAACACTCGAAGATATCTCTGCATCCTGTTCTTTTGTCTGAGCCAATACGGTGAAGTTGACACTGATGGTCAATACTAACATACATGATATCAATAGGTTTCTTTTCATTTTGTTGTTATTTTTAGATATGAATGAAACAAATGTAGATTATTATTTTGCGACAAACAAAAAAATCGTAAACAATACTGCAACCTCTGCGTCTTTATTAAAAGGCAATAGCTTGTATATAACCAGCTGAAATGCATGATACTGAACGATTCATAATTGGCTTTATAGCAAATCAATTTTTTTTGTACGAATTGAGTATATTTAGCAGAGATACTTCCATTCGAAATCGTGCAAGTAGCATGCCTCTAAATCGTTGAACCTTATAAGAATAAATCAAATGAAAAAAATACAAACTGCTCGCAAGCTCAAACCGTTTGCCTTTTTTCTTCTTGCCCCTCTGTTGCTCTCCTGGGGCCCAGTCGGACACGAACCGATCAATCGTGCCGCAGTGTTGGCACTCCCAGCTCCAGTTCAATCCTTCTTTTACAACCACATCGACTTCATCACCCAAGAATCCACCGTTCCCGACCTTCGGAAATATCTTTTGAACGACCCTTGGGAAAAGCCTCGGCATTTTATAGATCTGGAGAACTTTCCCGCCTACGACAGCTTGCCTGCCACTTTAGCAGAAGCCAAAAAGAAGTATTCCACCGAATTCTTACAGCAAAATGGAATATTACCATGGTTCTTGCAGGATAGGATGGAAAAGCTCACCAAGGCGTTCAAGGCTAGAAATAAAATGGAAATCCTTTTTCTGGCCGCCGACCTGGGACATTACGTGGGTGACGCCCACATGCCCTTGCACACTTCTGCCAATTACGACGGCCAACTCACCAATCAAACAGGCATTCATGCTTTTTTTGAATCCCAATTGCCCGAAATGTTCATCGAAAAGTACAACTTCCAAATCAGTGAAGCCGTTTATATCCAAGACCTACCATCCGAAATCAGACGCATCATCCTTGCAACCCATTTGTTGGTTGATACCCTCCTATTGGCCGAAAGGGAGCTGAATCAGCACTATCCTGCTGAACAGGTTTATTTGATGGACGCATCCGGTTCGATCCTGAAAAACAAATTCAATTCCCCCGTTCATTCCGCCGCCTACGCCCAGCAATACCATCAGAAATTAAAAGGCATGGTGGAGAAACAATTGCGCCTAGCCATGTCCGCAACCTCCAATTTCTGGTACACCGCCTGGGTAAATGCCGGAAAACCTGACCTTTCCACGTTGGATCCGGTCGAACAAACTTCAAGAAACAAGCCTCATCTTAAAAAGGAATTGAAGATGTTTAAGAAAGGCAAACTGCTCGACATTCAATGTGAAAAAGAATTCTAAATTATTGGCCATTTGATTTCTATATGCAAGCCTAGCGCATTGGCAATGCTGTAGAATGTACTTACGTTTGGGCTTGTCAATCCATTTTCAATCCGTGAAATATACCTTTAGCTATTTAATACTTGGCCCATTTTGTTTGCCCTCAATCGTATGCAAATTGCTTTGAATATGTTTCACGTGTTTTTCATCAACCTTTGCTTGTTTCGCAAAATCCTCCCAATGGCAAACAGTTTGATTTATTTCTTCAAGTATTTCTTCTCCTTTTTTGATATTGTTTGCTTTCGCTATAATCATAAAGTCTTCTTTTAAAATAGAACTTCGCTTACCATTTATACTCAGTGATTGTTGACTAACCCAGCTGTTTGTTGGGTCGTAAGCAAAACAAAGATCATAAGCGGGAGCCAACTGCCAACGTTCTCCTTTTTTCAAACGAAACGAGAAATTCTTGGTATGGTCATCACAATTGGTTGCCAATACATTAAAAACCATGCGTCTAAACAATTGTTCTGCTTCGTGGTAGGTAAGTCGAAGTAAACGCATCGTCTGAAAAACCTGTTCGTAACTGTAAGCAAACATTTCGTTGAAATTGTAATGTTGAATGGCGCATAAGGTTTGTATATGGTGCTTTGCATTCCCCTCACGGTCGAATCGACGTGTCATAAAATGCGCCCGTCCGTTTTCTTCCAACATTCTACACTCGGTCATTTCTATTCCACAGGTTTTTGCCATTAAGTAATAGGCATATTCCACGCTCCCCCAACCCGTACTTTCGCCAAACTGGGCATTGCTCACCCCATCCAATTTTATCAGCCAATGCTCGAACCCATCAGGAACATTGCCTTGCCCAGATTTTACAACTCCATTCTGAGGATTGTAGGCTATCAAAGCTTTGGGACGTGCGCCACCTGCCGAAGTTCCAATTTTCAGAATTTCGGCTACCGCTTTTTCTTCGTTATTAGGTAGGTTCGTTTGAAACAATTCCCGTTGGTTCAACATCCGTCGTGCGGTGTCCACCAAACTGCTCATCTCAAGCGTTGAGTTTTTTTTTCCATCTTTAAACAGGGCCGTTTCAAACTCCAAAGCTCCCATCCCTCTGGTGCCAATGAAACATAATTGCTCGACTGGGTTCATGCTGTTTTCTGGTCTGCCTTGTTGTGCCAGCCAGATGTTAATAAGTTGATTACCATATTTGTCGGGCAACGAATCGGAGAGTAGGGCGGGTAGCCCTTTGAAGGTATCGGTAGGGTCGTTCTTCCCTTTTCGCAGTTCAGGGAAGCTATAGATTCGTGCGCCATTGCTTATGGGCATTTTCAATGGCGACAAATCCCAGCCTTTTGAGATGAAAGCACGCTCATATTCAAAGAAAGCCAGTTGCTGAGACGCATCCCATCGGACTGCCCCGACCGTTTCGCCCCATAGTTTTACGATTGCATAATCTACCATCCTATATTGTCTTTTAAAGTGTCAGGCTTATTTTTGTTTCTTGCTCGTTGCCTCTTGTTTTTTTGCATTTTGGCGTATTGTATCGGGCTGATTTCTTCTATCATCCTGAAATTGTCCAGCACATAAAGCACATCCAATGCACGTAGCAATTGTATTAAGGTGGAAAGCGTAACACTTCCCCCATTCTCTATCTGACTAATCGTAAAGGGATTTAAGCCTGCTTCTTTAGCTAGTTGACTTTGCGTTTTATTCGCCTGCAAGCGTTTTTGCTTGATGAATCGACCGATTGCTTGAACAATTGTTGCGTCGGTCATCGAAATCCAATCTGTATTGGTTATATCCATAATAAACTAATAAAAAAGTGCATAACATTGGTTTATGCCAACAAATATAATGTATTTCTTGAATAAAACAAAATGTATTGGCAAAAACCAATAATAAATGCATGAAATAAGTTTAATATAGGCATATACCAATGAAAAGAACCATTTCAAAAGTATATTTTTCAGCCAAGTTTAATCTTTATCCGTTCCCACTCTAGTCTGCGAACGTGGACTAAATCTGTGGATTATTGGCTCAGAACTGGCACAAATTTGGCGTAATCAAAAAGCACCTACGAAATTCATCGTAAGTGCTTGATAATCTGGGGTGGGCCCAACAGGGCTTGAACCTGTGACCCCCTGATTATGAGTCAGGTGCTACTAACCAACTGAGCTATAGGCCCGTTTCGACAGGGATGCCGAAAGCGGGTGCAATATTACGGAAATTTTGGGAAATGGGCAAGGGGTTAGAGGTTTTCGGTGCGATGTTTTTGGAAAAGAATATCAAAAAAAGGTAGCAGCAGAAGCATCGTTGTCAGTGAACTGTTTATAGATTGTATTCAGCCTTAATCGCTGCTTTTACATCCTTTAGAAGTTGGGGAACTAAAACGTAAGGATTGTAAGGTATGTCCGGAACAGGCCGGGGCTCTCCTTTGACTTGTAGGGTTTCGATGGGTAAATAGCCTCTGTAGCCGCTTTTCCTGATTATTTTCATCAACCTTGGAAGGTCTGTCTTAATAGTGCTGCGAGGGCCGAACGGACTTTCTTTCAACTGAAAATTCACCGCATAAGGCAGTGCTTTTTCAATGTCTAAATAGGGATCTTCTGTTAGGAATTTTCCGGTATCAACGATCAGACCGAACCAATCCGATTGAACACGGTTGACCATATCTAGGCATTGTTCGGCTGTTTGCAGGAAATCTCCGTGATTTTGGACGCCCACTATAACGCCACGAAGCTTCCCATAATCCGCGCATTCTTTAAGGCTGGCGGCCATGTAAGTGGCTACCTCGGCTCGTTTGTTTTCATAGCCCTTAGGGAGTTCACCCGCAAAAACCCGAATAACCGGAGCACCCAATTTAACTGCGACGTCTATCCATGCTTTGACCAACACCACATCGGCAGCTCTTTTTGCTGAATCGGGATTGGCAAAGTCGTTCCTCACACCGGTTCCACTGATGTCCAGCCCCAATTGAAAGGCTCTCTTCTTCACGGCATAAATATAGTCGTCGCTCGGCACCTTTGGATATCCGGGAAAGAAGTATCCTGTTAAATCCACGGCTTCAAAACCTTGGATGGCCGAAAAGTCAAGAAGTTGAAAGAGGGTCATGCCGTCGCTTTTACCCTGCGCTCCTGCTATGAGCAAGTCATAGAAGGAATAGGCGTTTAAACTCGTTTTCACAAAAGAAGCACCCTTTCTTTCAATAGCCTTTTGAGCGTCCAAGTTGGTGCTGATTAGGCAGAAAAGTACGGCCATGATCCAACTGGGAAAGATATTCGTAGGGTTGTTTGCTGAAGTTGATGTCATTGATTTTTTTTTTTTAGGTTGGAAACGTATGTAAATTCAGTTCACCTTATACGCCATTAACGCCTTGCCATGGCGAATGTACAGGATTCCATTCGCCATTGCCGGATGTGCAAAATGATCTTTGCTTCCTTTCTCGATTTTCAGTTTGCCCGTAACCGTTAGCTTATTCTGGTCGTAGTCGATTAAAGTCACCTCCCCATTATTTCCGTAACAGAAAAATTTATTGTCCGAAAAAACTAGGGTTCCGTTCCTTACTTTTACGGAATCGACGATGGTTCCTTGACTCAGTTCCACCGCTTTAAGAAGATTCTTTTCGACGGTGGTAAACAGCGTGTTGTTGGTGATTACAAATCCACCCAACGAATTCTTAACCTGATTATTGATCCAGATTTCCTTTAAACTCCGACCATCGGGAGACAATTCAAACTTAATGATACCTCCTCCTCCATTTGCTTCAGCAGAAACAGAATAGAGATAACCTCCCGTATAAATGGGTGTATTGCAATTTTTCGAATACTCCCTAGCACCTTTTAACGGATAGGACCAGAGCAATTCGCCATTCTTGCAATCTACTGCAAACAGAAAATAGCGGGAATAATTCAGTAGGATTTTACGTTCCGGTAGTTTGATGAGCATCGGTGAACAATACGACAGGGTGTCTCCTTGCGCTTTTGAAGTCCAAACAGGCTTGCCGGTGAACCGGTTCAAAGCAGCCACATTGGTTGTCGATCCACCGGGGAAACAATACACGTTTTCGGCATCAACAACCAAGGATTCTGAATATCCGTGCTCAAATTCGCGACCACCCAACTCTTTAATCATGTCAATGGACCATTTTTCCGTACCATCAGAAGTCTCATAACAAGCAATTCTTCCATTGCCCGAACAGGAATAGGCCAGATTCCCCAAAATGGTGGGCGCTGAACGAGACCCTGGAAAACGACTTGCATAACCGGTGCCTGTAAACTCTTTGCCATTGGGTGCTTTCCAAAGCAATTTGCCTTTTAAGTCAAAGGCAAACAGATAACTCACACTGTCCGTTTCGCCGTTGATATAGATTCGATCGTTTACGATGGTTGGTGCACCATATCCGTTTCCGATTTCTTCGGTGAACCAAAGCAATTCGGGGCCATTCTCAGGCCAGGCTTTCAAAAGATTGGTTCCGCTGTACTGGCCATCCCGGTTGTTTCCACGCCATTGAGCAGCAATCTGGGAACAAGCAGGAGTAATTTCAAATGCCAACAAAGTGACCACCGTAATACGAAGCAACTTGTTCCAGGATAATTTCTTAAGATGGGTCATAGTATGTTCTATCCTTTTTTTACTTCTTCGCCGCTACCGCAACGCTCCATTTGCGGATCGTTTCTATTTGGTCTTTTGAAAGAGCAGTGCTTGGATTTGCATTAACGAAAGATTTTGGAGGCATGCTTCCGTTGTCAACAACTTGCTGGATGAATTTGGCCTTAGCCGCCTGTACCTTAGCTGTATATTGATCCCACTTCGAGAAATCGACCTTGGATAATGCAAACGAACCACCTCCAGCTCCATGACATTTCATGCAAGAATTGGTGAAGATGGTGTTCAGTTCAGCAGGCAGAGTAGAGGTTGGTTTGGCGTTCTCTGGTGCTTGGCCATAACTTGTTGAAAAGCAGACCAACATGAATCCTGCCAACAGGATTTTCGGGAACAAGAAGTTACGTTTCATAGCGTTACATTTAAATTGAATATCTTGGTTTTATGCTGCAAGTTACTAATTATTTGGCTGAATGATTGTATAAATAGTTAAGATATTTGGGCGCTTTGGCCTAACGTGTATTCTTTGTATCTTTGCAGAGAAGAGCTAAAAACCTCCTATGGTTCGTTTAAAAGGGATAAAAAACATCATTTTCGATTTTGGCGGTGTGCTGGTGGACCTCAAACCGCAGGCCTGCCTGGATGCTTTTGCAGCACTCGGCTTGCCTCAGGTAGCCGATTATCTAACCCCGTACGGCCATCAGGGACCGTTTGGCAAGGTGGAGAACGGTGATATAGATTTGCATCAGTTCCGAAATGAGATCCGAGAAACGTTCAAGGTTGACTTGACCGACCTGCAAATTGAAGAAGCTTGGGGTGCTTTTCTGTTGCATACGCCGCTGAATAAAATCCAGATGGTGCATCAACTGGCTAAAACATACCGCGTCTTTTTGCTGAGCAACACCAATCCGATCCATATACGCAAGCTGAAGGAATTTGATGAGGCCGGTTATCCGGTGAGCGAATGTTTCGAGAAGCTGTATCTTTCGTACGAAATCGGCTTGTCAAAACCTGGCCAGGCCATTTTCGAATACTTGTTGAACGATGCTGGCATCTTACCCGAAGAAACCCTGTTGGTGGACGATGCCCCTGCCAATTGCCGTACAGCCGCCGAATTGGGTATGCATACGTACCAACCCGAGCCGTTTGAGGATTTTACCGGTGAGTTGCTTCAACCCGAGGCCTGCGTAGCCACGATGGGTTTTTTTGACGGTGTGCATTTGGGGCACCGCTTCCTGATTGACGAAACCAACCGCATCGCCATCGAGCACGGGCTTCCTTCCATGGTCATCAGCTTTTGGCCACATCCCAGAACCGTTCTGCAAACCACTTATTGTCCGCAATTGCTTACCGACCGTTTTGAAAAGGAATACAAGCTTTCCAAAACCGGCGCGGACTACATTCGAACTTTGACGTTCGATAAAGACTTGTCAGAAATGTCCGCCCGGCAATTCATGGAAGAAATCCTACAGCAGGAGCTGCACGTGAAAACCCTGGTCATTGGCTTCGACCATCGGTTCGGAAACAATCGGTCGGACGATTTTGAATCGTATGCCAACTATGGGAAGGAAATCGATATGGAAGTGATTCAGGCCACACCGTTCGTATTGCCACTTGTTTTTCCGCTCGCTGGTGAAACGGTACAACCAACCATCAGCTCTTCCTATATCCGTCGCCATATCATTGCCGGCAAAATGGCTGAAGCCAACGCTGCACTCGGTTACATTTATCAGTTGAGAGGCACTGTGGTGGGGGGCCATCAGATTGGCAGGCAGATGGGCTTTCCAACCGCTAACATCGAGCCGTTGGATTCCTTCAAACTCTTACCTGCTTTCGGCGTTTATGCCGTTTGGACCGAAGTGAATGGTAAACGCTACAAGGGCATGCTGGATATTGGACGCCGCCCGACGTTGCACAAAGATTCGGATGTGACCATCGAAGTACACATCCTTGATTTTAAGGGCGATTTGTACCAACAGGTCATCACCGTCGGATTCGTGGAACGGTTTCGTGCCGATGTGGCTTTCCCGGACGTGGAAGCGTTGGTCGCTCAGCTTGTGAACGACCGGAATTACGTGGATAACCTTTTAAAATTCTAAAGCTCTATCGGAATATGACGCTTGATGGACTGCTCCAGTGATATCAAGGTTTCAGTGGCGGTCACACCGGGGATTTCCTGAATCTTACGGTTCAGCAGATCCATGAGGTGTTCGTTGTCCCGGCAATGCAGTTTCACCAAAACCGTATATGGGCCAGTGCAGAAATGGCATTCGATGATTTCGGGAATTTTTTCGAGCGAAGGGATGACTTCCTTGTACATGGAACCGCGTTCGAGTTTCACCCCAATGTAGGTGCAAGTCTGATAACCAAGCGTTTTGGGATTGATGGTATAGCCCGATCCAGTGATCACACCCATGTCGATGAGCCGCTGAACGCGTTGATGAATGGCAGCACGGGAGACCCCGCATTCGGCAGCGACATCTTTGAATGGGACACGTGCGTTTTGGGTGATGATTTCTAGAATCTGACGATCAAGTGCATCTATTTTTTCAGCTACATAAGGAGTATTCATAGTTCAAGCATTTAATGCTGCAAAGTAATTGTTTTTTATCAATAAAGCCAATTTTGATGAACAAAAGTACTGTTTGGAGTGGAATATTTCAAATTATGACACAAAAAAGGCGCTCAGCCATCAAAAATGAGAGCTGAGCGCCTTAGAGTATGTTGCTACAGTTATTTTGTAGGAGCAGCGGGAGCTACAGTAGGAGTTGCAGGTTCCGGAGTGATGCCCTTGATGCCAAGGAGTTCTACTTCGAAAATCAACAAAGAACCTGGTTTGATCTGCGCACCAGCGCCATTGTCACCGTAACCCAAGTCGGCAGGAATCCAGAATTTGTATTTGGAACCTACGCTCATCAGCTGAATGCCTTCCGTCCAACCTTTGATGACACGGTTCAAGGGGAATTCGGCAGGCGTTCCGCGATCGACAGAGCTGTCAAATACGGTTCCGTCCAACAAGGTACCATGGTAATGAACACTTACAGTAGCGGTATCAACTGGTTTCGGGCCGTTGCCTTCTTTGATGACCGTGTATTGAAGACCGGAAGGAGTGGTTTTAACACCGTCAGCCTTTGCGTTCTTTTCGAGGAATTTTTTAGCATCTTCTTTGACTGCAACAGCAGCTTCTTTTTGGGCAGTAGCCAAACAGCGTTGGAATACTTCGTAAGCCTGTTGCGGAGAAATAGCCAGTTTGGTGGTGTCACCTTTCAATGCTTTTTCAAAAACGGCGAGGAAAAGCTCTACGTTGATCTTGGCAGGGAACTGTTGCAAGTTCTGGGCCAGGTTGGTACCCATACCGACACCATAAGCATAACTTAAGCTGTCAACGGCGGTTTTCATTTTGCTTCCGGAGGTCTTGCTGCAGGAAGCGAAGCTCATGCCCATAACAAGCATGGCAGCGGTAAAAAGAATACTCAGTTTTTTCATTTTTGTTTGTTTATTTTTAGGATATCGAAAATTTCAAAAGTGTCGCAAAAGTAATAGAAATATCAGAGATAAACAGCTAATAAAAATTAAAAAAATGATCAAGTAACGTTACTCGTGCAAAAAAAGCGATTTTTAAGCATTTAAAGCGCCCTGGAAAGGTTTAAATTCGTATTTTTAAGTCTTGAATTCCACCGAGCCAACACTTTATACCTAATACGGAATGAAAGTTTCCTAGCTGTTTGCGGTAAGGAACTTTTATCACAACGTTTGAATTATGGGAAAAACAATCCGGGTTCTTTGTCTGAACACCAATCAATACGAGCTTTTCCCGATGGGAAGCACGGTCAAGGAGGTCTATGAGAAAATGGCGGCCGAAGTCTTGCCGAATGCCATCGCCGCCCGAGTAAACAACAAGACCGTCAGTCTCCATTTCGAACTCTACAAACCCAAGCAAATTGAGTTCATCAATACCTACAGCAGTTCTGGGATGCGTGCTTATGTACGAACACTCACCTTCGTGCTTTCTGCAGCCGTATCCGAGTTGTATCCCGGATGTCAGATCAAACTGGAGCATCCGGTTTCAAAGGGCTATTTCTGCGTGCTCAATTTGGGGCGACCCACCGAACCGGCAGATTTGCTGGCCATCAAAAAACGCGCCCAGGAGCTGATTCTCGCCGATCTTCCCATCGTTTTTGTGGAGGAAGAAACTACGGTCGTGGTTGAAATGTTTCGAGAAAGAGGACGGTTGGACATTGTAGATCTGCTCACCACGCAGGGCTCTCTTTACAGCGGGTATTTCACCATGGGCAAGCACATTGATTATTATTACGGTGCGTTGGCCGTTTCGAGCGGTTACCTGAATTTGTTTGACATCACACCTTATTTCGACGGCTTCCTGCTCCAGATACCCAACCGGAGCAACCCGACCATCTTGCAAGATATTGAGTACCAACCCAAGTTGCTGGGAGTGTTCAAGGAATACGTGAATTGGAACAAAATCATGTCGCTGACCAATGTGGGCGATCTCAACAAATCCTGTTTGAATGGGGAATCCACCAACCTGATCAATATTTCCGAGTCGCTTCAGGAAAAGAAAATTGCACACATCGCCGATGCCATCAATCAGCGTACCGAAGTGCGCATGGTGCTCATTTCAGGGCCGTCGTCTTCCGGTAAGACCACGTTTGCCAAAAGGTTGGCCATTCAATTGATGGTGTTGGGAATGAAGCCTGTCGCCATTTCGCTGGACAATTATTTTGTGGATAGGGAGCAGACTCCGCGTGACGAAAAGGGTCAATACGATTTCGAATCGCTGTATGCCCTCGACTTGGAATTGTTCAATCAGCAGCTGAAATTGCTGTTGCAGGGAGAAGAAGTGGATACACCCGTGTTCAATTTTGCCTTAGGAAAGAAGGAATACAAAGGCGATACCCTCAAATTGACGGAACAGACAGTTTTGATTTTGGAAGGCATTCATGCACTGAATCCCAATTTATTACCGGATATCCCCCCCGAAGTACAGTACAAGGTCTATGTTTCGGCACTGACTTCGATGGCTTTAGACGACCACAACTGGATTCCGACCACGGACAACCGCTTGTTGCGCAGGATTATCCGCGATTTCCGTTATCGGGGCTATACGGCCAAGGATACCATTTCCAGATGGCAAAGTGTTCGCGAAGGCGAGGATAAGTGGATTTTCCCGTTTCAGGAAAATGCCGACTCCATGTTTAATTCGGCCCTGATTTTCGAATTTTCTGTTTTGCGGAGTTATGCGGAACCTATTTTGAGACTCGTGCCCCAGAATTGCCCGGAATATGCTGAAGCCCACCGACTGTTGCGCTTCGTGGAGTATTTTCTGCCCATTTCCGACCCTGAAATTCCGCCCACGTCCTTATTGCGTGAATTCCTGGGTGGAAGCAGTTTCCGCTATTAACGCTAGGCCGTCCTTGTATTTTTTGTATTTTTGTACTCTATTAAAAACGCATGCTACGACAAACCCTCACTCAAAAATTGCAGCAAAAGCTTTCGCCGCTGCAAATTCAGCAGGTGAAGCTCCTGGAGGTCACCGCCCTGGAGATGGCTGAGCGTATCATGCGGGAAGTCGATGAGAATCCTGCCCTTGAAATCGGTGAAGATCCGGACTTGAAGCAGGAAGACGACCTCAGCTTTGACAACCCGGAAGGAGACAACGAAGATTTTACGTTGGGCGACTATGCCAGTGACGATGACATTCCCGATTACCGCACCAGGCTGGAGAAGGCGAGCCCTGAAGAGCGGCGCGAGTTCGTACCGGTATCGGTCAATACCTCGCTTCATGATTTTTTGCAGGAACAATTGGAATTGCAGGAACTGGACGAATCGTTGAAAGTGGCGGCCGATTATGTAGTGGGCAGCATCGACGATGACGGCTATCTGCGCCGCAATGCCGATGCTCTTTCGGACGATCTGGCCATTCAGCTTGGACTCGAAATACCAGTGCCCACCATCCGCGAAATCATCCAGATGGTGCAGGGTTTCGACCCCCCTGGAGTGGCGGCCTGCGATTTGCAAGAGTGCCTCTTGCTGCAGTTGAGGCGCAAACCCCATTCCGAGTTGGTCGAAAAAACCATTCGTTTGCTGGAAACCAGCTTCGAGGATTTCTCGCGCAAACATTACGACGTGATCCTCAAGCGCATGGACTGGTCCAATGACGAGCTGCGTGAAATCATTCAGGAAATAGTACGGCTGAACCCCAAACCGGGCAGCATGTACGGTTCCTCCCTTCAGGAATCGATGGAGGAAATCACGCCCGATTTCATGCTCGAAAACGAAGACGGTGTGCTGAACCTGACGCTCAACAACAGTTCCATTCCAGAACTCCATGTGAGCCCCGATTACAACATCATGCTGAAGGATTATCAGGGCAATGTGAAGAATCAAACCCGCGAGGCACGCGAGGCCATTCAGTTCGCACGCCAGAAAGTGGAAGCTGCCCGTTGGTTCATCGACGCGGTCCGCACCCGCCAAGAAACGCTGATGCGTACCATGCAGTCCATCGTAGATTACCAATATGAATTTTTTCTGGATGGGGATGAAAAAAGCCTTCGGCCGATGATTCTCAAAGACATCGCCTTGAGAACCGGATACGACATTTCCACCATTTCAAGGGTGAGCAACAGCAAATACATCCAAACCGAATCCGGCATTTATCCGGTAAAGTTCTTTTTCTCCGAAGGCATGCAAACGGACTCTGGTGAGGAGGTTTCGGCCATGGAAATCAAGAACATACTTCGATCCAACATCGAGGAGGAAGACAAACAAAAACCGCTCACCGACGAGCAACTCTGTGAAATCCTCGAAGCGCGGGGCTATCAGATTGCCCGAAGGACGGTGGCCAAATACAGAGACCAACTGGAAATACCGGTGGCCCGATTACGACGTGAACTATAAGAACGCTATGCATAAGACACAACAGATTATCTCAGGCATCCTGCATCCGCTGACCTTGCCTTTTCTTGGAACGATTCTGCTCCTGAACATTGGGGTTTTCGGAGAGTTGCCATTGAGCTACCGCCTTTATGTGGAGGGCATTGTAGGGTTGAATATGGGGTTATTCCCAGCCTTAGGAATTTTCCTGCTGATGAAAAGTGGCCATATCTCCGATTTGGATGTGTCGAAGCGGACGGAGCGGATATTTCCCTATTTGATTGTGCTGATTGCCTCCATTTCAGGCATTTACCTGCTTTATCGGGTTCAAATGCCTTGGTGGATCATCAAATTGTTCATGGGGTCCACCTTGTCCACCATTCTGGCGTTCTTCATCACGCTCAAATGGAAGATCAGTGCGCACACCATGGCATTCGGCTGCATCATCGGTTCAGCCATCTTGATATGCATTCAGGAAGCCATCAATCCGGTGATCATTATGTCCATCCTGTTCTTGCTTGCTGGCATACAGGCTTCGAGCCGCTTGTACCTCAAGGCCCACACCATGGGTCAGGTTTGCTGCGGTTTTCTGCTGGGTGCCGTTTCGGTGGCAACGACGTATTATTTAATTCCTTGAAATAAATTCATAAAAAAAATCAAACAATGAACGTACCTGCTAACTTATTGTTCACCAAAGACCACGAATGGATCAAAATTGAAGGTGGCGAAGCCTTGATCGGTATTACGGACTATGCCCAAACGGAATTGGGTGAAATTGTGTATGTGGAACTTCCTGCAGTTGGTGATTCCATTGCTATTGAAAGCACGTTTGGCACCGTTGAAGCCGTGAAAGCGGTTTCCGATCTGTTCATGCCTGTCTCTGGTGAAGTCCTGAGCATCAATCCATTGCTGGAAGATAAGCCCGAATTGATCAATGAAGATCCCTACGGCGAAGGTTGGATGATCCGCATTACCCTCAACAATCCTGCCGAAGCTGATAAACTGCTTTCTGCCGAAGCCTATACTCAACTTATTCAGTAAAAGGAACATGAAGCCAGTAGTAAGCATCATCATGGGCAGCACTTCCGACTACAAAGTCATGGAAAAGGCAGCTGAGTTGCTCAACGAGTTTCAGATACCGTTCGAAATCAATGCCTTGTCCGCCCACCGCACACCCGAAGCAGTGGAATCCTTTGCAACGAATGCGTCAGGTCGAGGCATCAAAGTCATCATCGCTGCTGCTGGCATGGCTGCTCATTTGTGCGGCGTCATTGCAGCCAACACCACCCTTCCCGTGATTGGAGTGCCCATTAGTGCCAGCCTCGCAGGAATGGATGCCCTGTTGGCCATTGTGCAAATGCCTCCGGGCATACCCGTAGCCACCGTTGGTATCAATGGCGCTTTGAATGCAGGCATCCTAGCGGTTCAGTTCTTGGCGGTCGGTGACACTGCTTTGCAGGAAAAACTGGCTGAATACAAGGAGAGTCTCAAAAAGAAAATTGTCAAGGCCAACGAAGAGCTTTCTGCAATCAAGTTCGATTACAAGACCAATTAACGCATGTACTGCTCCGATCTGTTTCGGTACAACCGTCGCATGACGACGCCCGTTCGCATCGGAAAAACACCGCTTGGCGGAAGCAATCCGATTCGCATCCAATCCATGACGAATACCTCGACCATGGATACGCAGGGCAGTGTGGCGCAATGCAAACACATCATCGATGCTGGTGCAGATTATGTCCGACTGACTGCGCAAGGTGTTCGGGAGGCCGAAAACCTTGCGAATATCCGCACAGCGTTAAGGGCTGACGGTTACGATGCACCGCTGGTGGCCGACATTCATTTCAACCCCAAAGCCGCCGATGCTGCCGCATTGTACGTTGAAAAAGTAAGAATCAACCCAGGCAATTACGTCGATCCAGTCAAAACGTTCGCGCACTTTGAATATACGGATGCCGAATACGCGCAGGAAGTGGAAAAGATCCGCGAGCGCTTCGTGCCGTTCTTGAACATCTGCAAGGAGCACCACACGGCCATTCGCATCGGTGTGAACCACGGCTCCTTGTCCGACCGCATCTTGAGCCGTTACGGTGATACGCCAGCCGGTATGGTGGAATCCTGCTTGGAGTTCCTCCGAATCTGCATCTCCGAGCAATTCACCGATGTGGTTATTTCCATCAAAGCCTCCAATGTATTGGTCATGGTGCAGACGGTTCGTCTTTTGGTGGATCGTATGAATTCGGAAGACATGCATTTCCCCTTGCATTTGGGCGTGACCGAAGCCGGAGACGGCGAAGACGGTCGCATCAAATCGGCCGTTGGCATCGGCTCCTTGCTGTTGGACGGTATTGGCGATACCATCCGCGTTTCGCTCAGTGAAGATCCTGAACTGGAGATTCCCGTTGCCAGGCAGTTGGTTCAATTGCTGGAAGCCCGCGCTACAGCGCCAAAAATGGAGGTGAAACCCTTCCCAGGTTTTAACCCCTATTCTTTCCATCGCCGCGAAACGACAGCTGCGGGTCCTTTCGGTAACGGGCAAGTGCCCATTGTCATTGCTGATTGCAGCCAATCGGATTTCGATTTCTCCAAGGCTGCCCTCAAACCCGATTTCGTCTTTGTGGGTGTGAACGTGAGTGCCCGCTTGGATGGAATTCCACAGCTTTGTGATGCGAAGGCCTATCAAGGACAACCTCAAGCATTTCCCGTTTTTTATACTGCCGAATGCAACCTGCTTGAATCCGTATCCGCACCCCTTAAATTCCTACGCATCACCCTAAATGAACTATCCGCTCCATTGTTGCAACACCTGCAAACCATACCCAATCTTGTATTGATGCTGCAAAGCGAGCAGGCCAATCCGGTTGCGGAGCTACGTGCGGCCTTTCATTTGCTGCTCCAAGAAGGTTGCCGTATGCCGGTTGTCTTGTGCCTTCGTTCAACAGCCCGGAACAGGGAAGAAGAGCAATTGACTGTTGGAATGGACTTAGGCGCCTTGCTGGTGGATGGATTTGGCGATGGTGTATTCTGGAGCACAGACCCTTGCAACCCGTTTCATAGCAAACTGACCGATCAGGTTTCCGTCCAGTTTGGCGTACTCCAGTCAAGCCGTCTTCGCATGAGCAGAACCGAATACATTTCCTGCCCCAGTTGCGGACGCACGCTGTTTGACATGCAGAAAGTCATTGCTCAAATCAAAGAACGCACATCCCACCTCAAAGGTTTGAAAATCGGCATCATGGGTTGCATTGTCAATGGCCCAGGCGAAATGGCCGATGCTGATTACGGTTATGTGGGTGCCGGCAGGGGGCAAGTTTCCTTGTACAAAGGCCAGTATTGTGTGGAAAAAGCCATTCCGGCTGAGAAGGCTCTTGATAAATTGATTGATCTTATTAAAGCCAACGGAGACTGGAAAGAACCGGAAGCCTAAAGCTTTTTAATACAAAAAAATGGGGACCCGAAAGAGCCCCCATTTTTTTAGGTATTGATTGGGCCTATTGAAGCAAAGTCGCTACGGTAGGATCGGTTACAAATTTGGAGAATTCCAAGTCGTTTTGCGCTTTCTTGGCATAGCTCTTGTCGGCCTTGATGGCACCGGTCAAACCGCTAACCACAAGGTCCTTGTTGTTGGTGCGGGCACCAACGATGGCCTTCAGATAGCTGGTTTCAGCCGTCGGGCTGGCCACTGCATCCAAGGTGGATTTAGCTTTGCTGTAGTCTTTGGTCAGGATTTGAGCCAAAGCAGCGTTGTTGGATTTGGCATCGCCGAAAGCCTGAACAGCTTTGGTATATTGACCTTTTTTGAGGTATTGAACACCCATGGTTTCGTTGGAACCTTCTGCACCACCAGCAGTACCGAGATACGAATCGATGGTAGCGGCAGGAGCACCGGTAGCGATGGAGTAGATGGCCAAGTTATTGTTCACATCCGCCGTTTTGCTCAATGCATACGCTTTATCTAGGTTGCTCTTGGCGGCACTCAGGTTGCCGGCTTTCAAAGCCAAGGCGCCCAAGTTGTTGAATGCACGGTAGTCGTTGGGGTTCTGGTTGGCAGCAGCGGTATAAACTTTTACTTGGTTTGCACCTTTCACCAGATTGGCTGCGTACAGCAGTTCTTCCAAGTTTAAAGCGCTTGGAGTGTTCAGCGCCATCGTTTTAAGTTGGTCGTCGGTTTTGCCGATGATGTCCACGTTGAGCGTCATTTTTGAACGACGCAGCTGAGGAAGAATTTCTTCTGCCAATACTTTGAATACCGAAGACATGTTCTTGATTTGTTCTTCACGTTGTTCCGGATCGTTGTACATGGACAGAACGCGTAGGATCAAATCTTTGTCCTGAATGTCCGATTTGGCGACGAGCTCTTTAAAACCATCCCAGTCTTCAGCCGTGAATTTGGCATCGATGGCACCGTTTGCCTTTACTTTCTTCAGGGTGCTTTCTAGGAAAGCTACCGTAGCTTTTTCACGATCGCCGGCCAGTTTTTCATTCAGTTCCAGCGAACCGTCGGGAGAAGCATACGAAGAGACTTCGATACCGGAAATTTTACGGGTGGAATCGGTGGAGGTCGCAGCGATTTTGGCGCTAAGGTCGGATAATGATTGACCTTTCAGTTCGGTTTCACGAATTTTGGCTTGTTCAATCAGGAACAAAATGCTGGCATCCTGCGCTTCCTTGATGTTGCGTTGGAATTTGTCCGTTGCCATGGAGCCCTTGCCTGTCAATGCGTTAGCCAAGGTTTCGGTGGAAATCACACCGTCGGCAACTTTAATTTCAGGGGTTGCAACTGTCTTTTTGCCAATTTTCGTGGTGAAACGAACGAACAATTCCGATTTGGCCATGGCTGGAATGTAATTGAATACGGAACTGACACTGAACGTACCACCTGTTTTGTTGGCGATCACCTTGTTGTTTCCTTTTACTTTTGACCCTTGAAGGGTAATGGGAGTGCCTTCTGCTTCACCACCGTTGTATTTTAAAACCGGGGTGATGGTAACGATAGCGGTCGTGGGGAATGCCTTCGCAGGGAAATTTCCGTCAACGGTTGCGTTGACTTTGCCACCTTCAGAAACAAGCACTTGCGGTGTTACTGTGAAATTATCGCTGGTCGGAATGAATTTACCGGCACAAGATGTCAGCAACAACATGCTTGTCAGAAGTACCGATAGGGAGATCTTTTTGTTCATGTGTTCTTTTTATTTTTTGGGTTGTTTTGAATTTGCGACACAAAAGTATAAATATTTTGCAAAATAAAAGGGGTAAGTGCTCATAAAATCAGGGCGAATCGAATAATTTATAATACGTTAAGTATTTTTACCCACCTTATTCAAAACCGATCAGCGCCTTTTGGGTGGCTACCGTTTTGCCATTGTTGAGTCGTATCAAAAGTAGCTTGGGTGATTTATCGCTGAAGTAAATGAAACCGAATGGCGGGGTAAGAACGGTTTTTAAAATCGTTTTTCCGGAAAGGTCGATGACTTCTACCATCGTCGTTTCAGTCCATTGATTGGGAAATGCGATGATTAACCTGGATTCGGATGAAGACCAGGCTACAATTGGTCGGAGAGCGGAAACGATGGTCGTCGTGTCTTTTTTTGTACTTGTCGTATCTCCAGCTATAACAGGCTCAATCCAAAGGGCAGTGTTTTGAGGATTGGTCGGATGCAGGGTATAGGGGAACCAATATCTGGTTTGTTTGAAGAAAGCAGTGTTCAAAGTCTTGTTTCGTACTGCTCCATACAAGTAAAAAGTATCTTCAACGGCAGTGATGGGATAATTGATTTCGTAGCCTACATAAAAATCTTTTCCAGCCGAAACGGGTTTGCTGAAGCGTACGAAGTTCTCCCTGTTGGTGAAATAGGCTTTTGTTTTGGTAACAAACCCACCACTCGTATAGTCTGTGTAATTGGGGTTCAGCAAGGTTTTGCCCAACTCTTCGCCAGGTGTATCTCCTCCGGCATAAACGACCACATTAATGGGATTTCCGGAGTTGTTGGTGCCTTTACCTGCAACCAGATAGGCTCCAAGAATCATACTGGAATCATGCACCACGAAATGTTCGGCAAAATTGGTTGTCTCCAAACTGTTGTGTCCAAAAGGAGATCCCCATCCGCTTGTGAGGGAAACTTTTTCGAGCGTGTCGGTTTTTTGAATGTTGCTGATCCGTTTTGCAGGATTTGCCGAATAAGGATCTAAACCGTCCAAAGTGAGTTTGGTGGAGGGCGTATTGTCTGGCGTTAGAGGGTCCAACCAGTGTTTCAGTTGTTTTGAAAAATCCGAAAACTGATCCCAAGCGCGATCCAATCTAAAATAATAATCACCTTCCGTATAGGTGCTGCATCCCGTTGCTCCACCCGACCCACCGCCGGTCAAGCCGCCTCTAAACCGCCTATTCCGGTCGAAAAGACCACTGCCCGAGGATCCACCCCAAGTATGACCAATTTCCCATTGTTGAACATACCAGTGATTCCCAGGTGCAATACTATCGGCCGAGGTAGGCCAATCGATCGTAGTAAGGGCATCCTCTTCGGTGCAATACTTTCGGGTGTCTCCGTTTGGGTGATGGATGCCTGTAAATGGCTTGTTGCTTGTCGTTTCGGTACTGATGGACCAACCGGCCAGGTAGGGCCGATAATCACTGGGAGGTGTTTCCAACAATTCGACCAAAGCAAAATCAACCTTGTTGCTGAGTGCCCGGCAGACGCTTCCTGAAAGGGAAAATTCCTCCGATCCGCGAATGCGATTGTCGCAATGTGGTGATTGATAATTCATAAAGGCCACGATGCGGCTTCCGTAACTCGCATTATTGCTCAAGCAATGGGAAGCAGTAATCAGATAGGGCTTTCCGTCCTTAGCCGTATTGTTGAGCAGGGTGCCGGTGCAATAGGTGTTTCCGCTGATAATGAGCAGGCAGACACTTCTGGCAATGGAGTCCAGTTCCGTCTTGCAGGAAACATCCGGTAGGCAAGGCATGTTGAGCGAATTGAACCTTGGTGAGGCTCGAAACAAACCTCGATAATCGTGATTAACTTCCGTGATTCGGATGTTGCCTGAAAAATCAGCGGCTGCAGGCTCCTGATACTCCACGATAAGCTCGTCCCCTTCCACCGGTGCCACTGGGAACTCTCCGCCATTGGGTCTGTTTTCGCGGGTAAAGGGCCCTAAAACTACCGATCGGTCGGGATTGTACAAAAAAACGGTCGCTCCTTCGGGCAAATCATAATCACTGAACAGCACGTTGAGGGAAAACGCTCCATTGGAACGAATGCCTACTTTCCAAATACGGCTTCCGTCTTCGGCATTAAAAACGATACCGGAATTCTCGGGTGAAAGGTTGGTGAAAAAAGTGTGTGCAAACCGAAGGCCACCCACTCGGTTCCCTGGTAAATCATCGATGAATCGGGCAGAATCGGTGTCCAACGAAGGCATTTCCACGAAATAATCCACGGCTGAACGCAACTTGGAAGATTTTTCCGCTCCGATGAGTAGCGGCCTAGAAGTGCCGTGTGGAATTTGGCTGTAGAGTTGCAGGGTTGTAAGCAGAAACAAGTAAAGCAACCAACGCTGCTTCCGTACCAAACTCGGGCATGCATTCCCCAAATTCCGAAATGGAATCGAAAAATTCCTGCTGCTTGGGGCGAGTAATTTCAAGCTCTTCTGCTGTTTTGAGTGGATCGTTGCCATTTTACGCCCTTGCTATTACTCATTGTCAGCAATGACTCGTTCCGATTTGCGGACGTAAGCCTGCACCGGCCACCATGTGGAAGGAATGCTGATGATGATCACGGTTCCCAATACCAACAAAACATCCTTAACCAAAAGTCGGACAGGGTAGGCGTCCACGATAAAATTTCCACCGCCTCCAAGTTTTAGAATGCCATACTCTTGTTGAACCAGACACAAAGCCGATCCCAAAAGGATGCCCAGAAAGGCTCCGCTCATGGCAATCAGCCAACCTTCTAGCAGGAAAATGCGTCGCACCGTTTGCTGGTTGGCGCCAAGTTGGCTCAAGGTCGTAGCGTCTTTCTTTTTCTCGAGGATCAGCATCGACAACGACCCGATTACATTGAATAAGGCAATCAGTAAGATGAAGGACAGAATGAGGTAGGTCATCCATTTCTCAATGCGATTGATGCGGTAGAAGTCGGCTTTTTGTTCGGCAATGCCCTGAACGGTGAAGTTTTTTCCTAGCATCTTGGAAAAGCGGCGAATCACCTTTTCTGGGGCGATGCCCTCCTTTAAACGGATTTCCACCGCCGTCACTTCATCCGTGTAGTCGAAAAGTTCCCTGGCAAAAGAAAGTGGAACCAACATCAAACTGTTGTCGTAATCGGGCTGATTGATGCCGAAGGTGCCGCTGATCAAAATGTCTGTAGTGGTGAAGGACGCTGCCGGATTGGCCAAATTGATGGTTCCGATGCGTTTGGGGGCATTGATGGTGATGGGGTCGATGAAAGAGCTCCCAGTTCCCAGAATTCCAGCCAAACCGACACCGATAACGGCATAGTTGAAGTTGGCATCTTTCAGGGTGAAATTCCCGGCGGACATGAGTTTTTCAATCTGAGTCAGCTTGCCGAAATTGTTTGAAACACCTTTGATGGTGGCGCTGGTCTGCGCATTTTTGTACTGAACCAGCGCATTTTCTTCCAATGTTTCACAAAAAACCGCCACGGAAGGGTCTTTCCGGATGGCGGTGAAGTCGGCCGTATTGGGTACGAAGGTCTTGCCTTCCACCACCTTGATCTTAATTTGAGGGTCGAAACTGCTGTACATGTCGCCCAACAACTTCTGAAATCCGTTGTACACCGACAGCACGCAAACCAATGCCGCCACCGCGATAGCGACCCCCAACACCGAAACCAGCGAAACAATGTTGATGGCATTGTGCGTTTTCCGAGAAAACAGGTAGCGTCTGGCAATATGAAGCGGAAGATTAAATCTTATCACTCTTTTCTTTCTTATATTTACGCTATAAAAGTACAGAAAATTGTGAAAATTCTACTCACCGGGGTAACCGGATATATTGCGCAAAGATTATTGCCTGTTTTATTGGAAAATGGTCATGAGGTTGTTTGTTGCGTAAGAGATAAAGATAGATTTGACAAGTCACACTATTTAACTTCTAAACTATCGGTCATTGAGCTGGACTTTTTGAACAAAGAAAGTTTAAATCAGATTCCGACAGATATTGAAGTGGCATACTACCTCATTCATTCCATGTCGACACACAACGGCGACTTTGAAGAGATGGAAGCGATCTGTGCTTCTAATTTCAAAAACAGAATGGAACAAACTACGGCTAAACAAGTTATCTACCTAAGCGGAATTAGCAATGTCGATGAGCTTTCAAAACATTTGTCCTCCCGAAAAAATGTGGAAACTGTTTTATCGGATTCTAGCTTTGCACTTACGACATTAAGGGCAGGTATCATCGTTGGATCGGGAAGTGCTTCATTTGAAATCATCCGGGATCTGGTTGAAAAATTACCCTTTATGATTACACCGTATTGGCTGAAAACAAAATGTCAACCAATAGGCATTCGTAACGTGGTTGAAATTTTAATTGCTGTAATCGGTAAAACAGAAACGTACAATAATAGCTACGATATTGGTGGTCCTGAAGTTCTAAGTTATAAAGAAATGCTTTTGCGATTTGCAAAAATGCGTGGTTTAAAAAGGCGTATCGTCATTGTACCGGTAATGACTCCAAAAATATCTTCTTATTGGCTGTACTTTGTAACTTCAACATCCTATGCCTTGGCAAAGAACTTAGTGAACAGTATGAAAGTGGAAGTGATTTGCAAACCAAACAACCTCGTAAAGATGCTTGGTATTCAATTGATTGATTACGAAACATCCTTACAACTTGCTTTTGATAAGATCGAACAAAATCAAGTGCTTTCGAGTTGGAAGGATGCACAAACAAGCGCGATTATCAGTGGAGGGATCTCTAAATTTATTGAAGTTCCAGTGAACGGATGCTTCAAAGATGTGCGTAGTCTGAAGGTCAAGAATAGTGATGCTTCACTTAATAAAATTTGGGCTATTGGCGGTAAAACCGGTTGGTATTATGGCAACTGGCTTTGGGAAATAAGAGGTTTTTTAGATCAAATGGTTGGAGGCGTAGGAATGCGAAGAGGACGAAAAAGCGACACCGAGCTATTCTCTGGTGATTCGCTCGACTTCTGGCGAGTCCTTTTAGCCAATAAAGAAGAAAAAAGAATACTATTGTATGCTGAAATGAAATTGCCCGGCGAAGCTTGGCTTGAATTTAGAATTGACCAAAATAATGTTCTTACTCAAACTGCAACTTTCAGACCGTTAGGTTTTTTAGGTAGAGCGTATTGGTATGCAGCTCTTCCGTTTCACGGACTAATTTTCAAAGGAATGATCAATCGGATAGCGGACTAAATTAAAGTGTGACATTCATGTAGTACTTATAAAATGAAGAAAAGAATATTTTTAATCGTTTCCTTTTTAGTAGTGTTGGTACTAATTTTCATTAAAATCAATTCAGTTATGGCTGCAAGAAATACTGAAACCCAGACTTATCGGATACTGAAAACCGAAAAGAATTATGAAATTCGTTTTTACCCTCCGGCTATTTTGGCCACCGTTATCTCCTCTGCCAAATCGTACAAAGAACTAGCAACCCCGGGATTTCGAAAATTGGCAAATTACATTTTCGGAGGCAATAAGTCCAACAAATCAATATCAATGACAACGCCGGTACACATGGATATTAATGATACCATGTCGAGCATGAGTTTTGTAATGCCGTCATCCTACACAAAAGCCAACTTACCTGAGCCCAATGACCCAAATGTTGTAATTAGTACAACGACAGAGGCTTATGTTGCAGCAATAAGCTTTGGCGGATACGCTTCTGATCGTGAAATCAAAAAATACACGGCTAAACTCAAGAACGCATTGATCTCTAACGGGATTGAGTTTTATGGGGACTTCCGTTTCCTAGGTTATAATGCACCCTTTCAATTTTGGAATAGAAGGAATGAAATCATCGTAAGCATTCACTGGACTACAAATAATTGAAAACAATTAAGTTAGCTACTCTAGAGTTGTAAGTTGCTTACCATCAAAATTGTAAAAAGCAGATAACATATAGATTGCCCATGTGCAGCGGCAGGTTCACAGCTGTCTATTTTAGCGCAGTCTATTTCTAGCGCAGTCTATTTCTTTAGGAGCGCATCGATGTTTTCAGCGTAATCGAGCGAGTCGTCGAGGTAAAAATACAGTTCTGGAATCTTTCGCAGTTGAAAGCGGACTTTGGCGGCAAGGTCGTAGCGGATTTCACGGGTGTTGTCCTGAATGTTTTTGATGATTTCAGGGCCTTTTTCGGTGGGGAAAATGCTCAGATACGCTTTGGCGACACCTAGGTCTGGGCTTACCCGAACTTGGCTGACTGAAATGATAACGCCGTGCAAGCCTTTGGCCTGTTTGAGGAAGGCATCGCTCAATTCTTTCTGCAATAAGCGGTTTACTTTATTTTGTCTGGTGGTATCCATCGTCGTTATTTTTTATGGATGAGTGTGAGCCCGTCCCGTAGCGGAAGGAGCACTTTTTCTACCCGCGAATCGGATGCAAGGTAGTCGTTAAATTCAATAATTGCAAGCGTTTGGGCGTCATTCGGGTCAATTTCAGCGAGGATTTTCCCACCCCAGAGCGTATTGTCGGCAAGGATGAAACCGCCTGCCCTGACTTTTGGTAGCACCGTTTCGAAGCAGGCTTTGTAGTCCCTTTTGTCGGAATCGATGAACGCCAAGTCGAAGGTTTCCTCCATCGACGGAACGATTTGAAGGGCATCCCCGAGGTGCAGCCGAATTTTGTGACCGAACTCGGAACGGCTGAACCAGTAGCGTGCCAGCTCTTCCAACTCGTCGTTGATTTCGATGGTGTGGATTTGAGCGTCTTCCGAGGTGCCTTCGGCGAAACACAAGGCCGAATAACCTGTAAAAGTGCCCAACTCGAGTACCATTTTGGGTTGTATCATCCGGCAAAGCATCACCAGCAATCGGCCTTGCAGGTGACCGCAAACCATCCGACCATTCAGAATCCTTGCTTGCGTGTCACGACCCAGTTCCTGCAACAAGGCAGGTTCAAGATCCGTATGGTCCAGCACGTACTGCTCCAGATCGGCGTTCATTCCAGTCTAGATCAGCCTTCAGCCGGGAAATTCGGTAGCAGGAAGTGATCGGCGTTGTTGATGATCGTATCCACGTGGTTGATTTCCAAGAAGGTCGTTCCACCGGCAACACCAAAGCTGCTGCTCAGGTAGATGACCATTTCATTTCCCTTCAAATAGGATTTCTGAATCAACATTTTCAAGGCGGCTACCAAATAGACGCGGGTGCTTTTACGGATTTCCTGATATATCGGAAAAACGCCGTACGAAAGCGAGAGCTGACGAACGGTACGTTCCCTGTAGCAAATGGCATAGACCGGGTTTTTTCCGCGGAATGCTGCAAGAATTCTGGCCGTCGTGCCGGTGTAGGAATCGGTGATGATGGCGTCGCAGTTCAGTTTGGTGGCACCGCGCACGGCTTGTTTGGCCAGAAACGACGTGGCATCCAAGTTGCCTTCTGGCATGGGTACCAAAATATCGTTGGAGCTAACTTTTGTTTTTTCTGCCTCCTCAGCAATTTTGGACATGGTCTTGACAGATTCCACCGGGTATTTGCCGTAGGCCGTTTCGCCACTGAGCATCAGCGCGTCGGTGCGGTAATAAATGGCGTTGGCAACGTCCGTGACTTCAGCTCTTGTGGGGCGCGGATTCTGGATCATGGTGTGCAACATTTGGGTGGCCACGATCACCGGTTTCTTCGCTTCCACGCATTTGCGAATGAGCATGCGCTGGATGCCTGGGATTTTTTCCTGAGCCACTTCAATGCCCAAATCGCCGCGTGCAATCATCACGCCATAAGCTACTTCGAGGATTTCGTCAATGTTGTCCACGCCTTCCTGATTTTCAATCTTGGCGATGATTTTAATGGGGCTGATGTTCTCGTCCAAAATTTCCTGGATGGCTAAAATATCTTTCTTGTTGCGCACAAACGAGTGGGCGATAAAGTCTACATCGTATTTGATGGCCAGCTGAATGTTTGCCTTGTCTTTCTGAGTGAGGGAAGGCAAATTGATGCGAACGCCTGGAATGTTGACGCTCTTGCGGCTACCCAACTTGCCGTCGTTTTGTGCCTCGCACACCACATAATCATCGGTTTTCTCAACAACAAGCAAGTCGATCTCACCATCGTCAATAAGCAAGTCGGTGCCGATAGAAAGGTCGTTGACCAAATTCGGGTAGGAACAATAAATCTGTTCGGAAGTGGTGATGCCGTTGGGGTTGCCCGCGATGCGGATGCGGTCACCGGTGTGTATGGAAATGTTCTCGTTATCCTTGTTGGCTGTGGTGCGAATTTCAGGACCCTTCGTGTCCATCAAAATGCCGATTTCGGATGAAACCGCCCTTATATTTTTGATAATCATTTCAAAACCTTCTTCTCCCAGATGGGCCGAATTCATTCGGACCACGTTCATTCCAGATTCAAACAATTCCCGGATAAAATCTACATCACAGCGTTTGTCAGAAATTGTCGCTACAATTTTGGTGCGTTTAGCCATACAATATTTTTAATTAAATAGTTTTTAGGATTGCTTCCACCCCCATGCGGTAGGAATCCATGCCGAATCCGGCGAACGTTTCCTTGCAGGCCGCTTCTATCATCGAAACATGACGGAACGCCTCACGCTTCCGAATATCCGAAAGATGCACCTCAATGACAGGTGTCGAGACAGCCTTGATGCAATCGTGCAATGCAATGGAGGTATGGGTATAACCGCCCGCATTCAGGACAATGCCATCGTACTCAAAACCCAGTTCCTGGATTTTGTCAATGAGTGAACCTTCATGGTTGGACTGGTAATATAAAAAATCCACTTGAGGAAAGCGCATTTTAAGTTCTTCAAAATACGCTTCGAAAGACTGGTTCCCATAAATGCCAGGCTCTCTTTTTCCCAGTAAATTCAGGTTGGGACCGTTGATGATGGCAATCTTAAGCATGGTTACACCGGATTTTTGTATATTCGTGTGCAGAAAAAACAACCCACGATACAAAGGTACTATTTTTTTTTAATTTGAAGCCTTTCCAATGGAAGCAGTGCACCCGATGGTCCGAAAATACGTTACTTTCCTGAAGCTGGAGAAGTCGCTTTCCAAGCATTCGGTCGAGGCGTATCTTTCTGATTTGCAAAAACTGATTGACTATTCCGGAAAGGTTGAAAAACTGCTTTTGCTAAAATCTGCCGATTTGGAAGAATTTTTATGCCAACTTCGCGATTGTGGCATTCACGCCCGTTCCCAAGCCAGAATTCTTTCGGGTATCAAATCCTTTTACCGCTTCCTACTGATAGAAGATTACCTTCAGAACGACCCGACCGAACTCGTGGATGCACCAAAGCTGGGCCGTCACCTGCCCGAAGTGCTATCAGTGGAAGAAATTGACCTAATAATAAGGTGTATCGATTTATCCTCCAAAGAAGGCCAACGCAACAAAGCCATGATCGAAACCCTCTACAGCTGCGGCCTTCGGGTATCCGAACTCGTCACATTGAAGATTTCCAACTGTTATTTCGAAGAAGAATACCTGTTGGTGGAAGGCAAGGGCAATAAGCAGCGGTTGGTGCCCATTTCCCAACGAGCCATCCGTGAAATACGGTTTTGGATGCCCGACCGTTCCGCACTGGACATCAAAAAAGGTCACGAGGATTTTGTATTCCTCAATCGCCGCGGCTCGGGTTTAAGCCGTTCCATGGTGTTTCGCATCATTCAGGATCTGGCTGGGCTGGCCGGCATCACCAAGACCATCAGCCCACATACGTTCAGGCATTCCTTCGCCACGCATTTGCTGGAAGGCGGGGCCAACTTGCGCGTCATTCAGCAGATGCTCGGGCACGAAAGCATTCAGACCACAGAGATTTATACCCACATGGACAAAACCTACCTGAGGGATCAGATTTTGCGGTTTCATCCGAGGAATAATTGATTGGTTTAAGAGGGGTCTGCTGTTAAACTCAAAAAAACCGTGCATCCAAAAACCGTATTGTTATATGATGGACTTGCAATCTTCCGGTTTTGAGTTATAAAATTGAATTCTAACTTTGTAAGGGAATAAATAATACAATTTAAAATGAAAAAATTAATCAAATTCGGAGAAGATGTTGAAGGATATGCGATCCCAGTTTTAAACGAGCGAGAAATCCGGGCGGCTGCAGGAATGCTTTTTCTGGCTACCTTTCTTTCATTAATGTTCATACTTTTCAAAGAGAACTTTGTTCCAATTAAATATGTGGTGAGCTTCTTCCTGACGGATTTTGTTGTACGGGTATTCATTAGTCCCCGATTTTCGCCAAGCCTTATTTTGGCTCGGTTCATTGTCCGGAATCAAACACCCGAATATGTTGGTGCTGCTCAAAAAAAGTTTGCATGGATTATTGGCGTGGTGTTGTCTGGAACAATGTTCTACTTCTTTGTCTTTGCAAATGCCTATAGTCCGATTACCGGCCTTATCTGCCTTATTTGCCTGATATTCTTGTTCTTCGAATCCGCTTTTGGCATTTGTTTGGGCTGCTTGCTTTATCCGCTTTTTTTTAAAGATAAAGTTCAATACTGCCCGGGCGAAGTCTGCGATGTAAAACAAAAACAGGACATTCAGAAAATTTCTGCCAATCAATTCCTAATTTTACTGGCCTCCATCGTATTTCTGTTTGTTACAGGCTATTTTATGAACGAACGTTTTAGTGTAAAGCCCCACAATTTATTTGAAAACAACACTACTGAACAAACTGTACTGGACTGAAAAAGTGGACGCTAAAAAGATTTTTTAGTGTGTAATCTTCGGTTCGTTTATTCTAAACAGTCGTTTCTCGTGACTCGGCATAGTCGAAGCAAGCTTCGTCTCTGCACTCGCTACTTAAAACGTTCGTTTTGAGTTTTACAAAATACCGGACGGTACCTGCTACCAGCACTAACGAAATGAGACTTAGCCACCACGTCTGGTCGAGGCCCCAGCGGTCGGGATTATCGGTTAGTACGCCCTTGTTCTGCCCAAAGACGGTCAAGGTGGAAAGGGCATTGTTGAGGAAGTGGGCCAGAACCGGTACCCAGATGGAGCCTGTCCACCACAACAAGTAGCCGAACCAGGCGCCGATGAGCATTCGGGGGAAAAACCCGAAAAACTGCATGTGAATGGCGCTGAACAGGATGGCGATGGTCCAGATGGAAACGTGCATGACCCAAGGCTTCAGGGCGGAACTGGGTTTCGTTTTCAGCACATCGGTGATGATGCGCAGGAGCAAACCTCTAAAAAACAATTCTTCTCCAACACCTGCCAGCACTGCAACGATGATCAAGTTTAGGATCAAGTCCACGGCGGAAGTTCCTGCCAGTAGCTTGTCGGTGACAATCTTAGCAGATTCTTCGGAAGCCCGCATCCAGCTTTCAATACCTTGCAAAGCATCGGGCAGATGCAGGCCTGTATTCCAGGCGACCACGGCATTCAGTAGGGGCATCATCGCCACAATGCTCAGCATGCCTATCAGCGCTGGTTTCCAGTTGGGCAGCTTCAGGGAAAGAAATCGGTTGGTTGGTGCTCCGTAGAGTTCACAAAGAATAAAGGGTGGTAGGATGAAAATGCAAAAGGATTGCAGGGTCTGGATGATTCGGATTTGCGTCGGATTGGACGTCATGCTGTTCATCGAGGAACTGATGGCGTCCAGGTTGAATCCATTCTGGAGGAGCAGCACTAGGAAATAGAGTAGGAACGTGGCGAAAAGACCGCAAAGCAGTACAAAAAACAAGGTGAGTATGCGAAGAAAAAATGTTTTTAGAGCCGAAGGTGTGTTTTCCATCCTTTTTTTGCACAAATATAACACTTCTACAAATGTTTTGTCGTTTCAAAGAATAAGAGTAATTTTGCGGCTCAAAAATCACCTATAAGATGAATGTAGAGAAACAAGTTATTGATTCGGTCAATGCCGTTGTAAAAATTCAGCTGCTGAAAGCTGATTATCAGGAAAAAGTAGAGAATACCCTCAAGAATTATCGTAAGAAGGCCAACGTTCCAGGCTTCCGTCCCGGCATGGTGCCCGCAGGACTTATTCAGAAAATGTACGGAAAATCAGTGCTGGCCGAAGCGGTTCAGGACGCTGTATCCGAAGCTTTGTACAACTACATCCGCGACAACCAACTCAATATTTTGGGCGAACCCCTTCCGAGCGAAGATCAGCCCACGATCGATTTCGACACGCAAGTTGATTTTGATTTCGCTTTCGACATCGCTTTGTCGCCCGAACTCGATTTCACCCTCACTAAAAAAGACAGCATACCCTATTATACCATCACGGTAACCGACGAAATGGTTGCTGAACAAGCCAAGGCCCTTGCCGCTCGCAACGGTTCCTACGTCAAGGCTGAAGCCACTGAAGAAAGTGATGTCATCAAGGGGCTGCTCATTGAAGTTCAACCGAACGGAACCATTGGTTTGGAAGGCATTTCCGTGGAAGACGCCGTTTTGACACCCAAGTATTTCAAAAACGACGAAGAAAAGGCCAAACTGATTGGACTTGGGGTAGGCGATACGGTCGTATTCAACCCTGCCAAGGCGTATGACCATACGGAATCCGAACTGGCTTCCCTGTTGAAAGTTCCCAAGGAAGTAGCCAAGACCGTTTCTACCGATTTCACCTTTGAAATAAGAGAAATTACCCGTTATCAAGAAGGCGAGCTCAACCAAGTCTTGTTCGATCAGCTGTATGGTGAAGGCGTGGTAACCTCCGAAGAAGCCTTTAAAACCAAAATCCGTGAACAATTGGAAAATCAGTTCGCACCCGAAAGCGATTACCGCTTTATGGTCGATGCCGAAAAGGCGTTGCTCAAGAAAGCAGGTGATGTTCCATTTCCCGTTGACTTCTTGAAACGTTGGATGCTCGAAACCCAAAAGCGTACTGATGATAAGATTGATGAGGAAATGCCCAAGATGATCGAAGACTTGAAGTGGCATCTGATGAAGGAAAAGATTGTAAAAGATAACAATCTGACTGTTTCTGAAGAAGAATTGCTAGAAACAGCCAAAAAAATTACCCGTGCGCAATTTGCCCAATATGGCATGACAAACGTACCGGAAGATCTGCTCAACGGATATGCTGCCGACATGCTCAAGAAAGAGGATTCGAAACGCAACATCATCGACCAATCCATGAGTGCCGTCGTTGCTGGATTCCTAAAGGGTGCCGTAAAAATAACCGAAAAGAAAATCAGCGTCGAGGACTTTAACAAGCTTTTTGAATAAGCCAATGGCAAAACGCACAAAACCGTGCGATTTCCCCCCTTTTAGTTATTAATAAATAATAAGACCGTGAAATGCAATTCACGGTCCTATTTTTTTGTTGTGTAACTAAATTTATTTATACATTTGTTCTAGGACAAAAAGGAACCTTTAATACGTTAACCTAAATGATTATGAACGATTTCCGCAAATTTGCCACCGATCATCTCCGCATGAACGGTGGTGCGCTGGATGATTATATGAAAATTACCAGCAGTTATATTTCACCGACCATCATTGAAGAACGTCAGCTGAACGTGGCACAAATGGATGTTTTCTCCCGTTTGATGATGGACCGCATTATTTTTCTCGGAACCCAAGTGGATGACTATACGGCCAATGTGGTGCAGGCTCAGCTGTTGTACCTGGATTCTTCCGATCCCGGCAAAGACATTTCGCTTTACCTGAACTCGCCCGGTGGCGGCGTGTATGCCGGTCTTGGCATCTACGACACCATGCAGTTCATCACCAGCGATGTTTCCACCATCTGCACCGGCATGGCTGCCTCGATGGCTGCCGTATTGCTCACAGCTGGCGCCAAGGGCAAACGTTTCGCCCTGAAACATTCTCGCGTCATGATTCACCAGCCATTGGGTGGAACTCAGGGTCAAGCCTCCGATATTGAGATTCAAGCCCGAGAAATTGTAAAATTGAAAAAGGAACTTTACCAGATTATTGCAGATCACTCCGGAAAGTCTATTGAAATTATTGAAAAGGATTCCGACCGTGATTACTGGATGACGTCCTTGGAAGCTAAAGAATACGGCATGATTGATGAAGTCATGATCAGAAACAAATAAGCATGGCCAAAACAACCGATAAATGTAGTTTTTGTGGCCGAAACCGGGATCAGGTAGAACTGCTCATTTCTGGCACCACAGGTAATATCTGCAGTGATTGTGCAGGTCGTGCTTGGGAAATGGTGTCCGAAATTGACAAGAAGGATGCCAAAAAGAATAAAACCGGATTTGACCTCAAAAAAGAAGACTTGCCCAAACCCAAGGAAATCAAAGCCTTCCTTGATGAATACGTTATTGGGCAGGACGATGCTAAAAAATTCCTTTCCGTTTCGGTGTACAACCATTACAAACGCCTTTTGCAAAAAGACAGCGGTGACGATGTGGAAATTGAAAAATCCAACATCATCATGGTGGGTCCTACCGGTACTGGCAAAACACTTTTGGCCAGAACCATTGCCAGAAGGCTGCATGTGCCTTTCGCCATCGTCGATGCCACGGTCTTGACCGAAGCCGGCTATGTGGGCGAAGACATCGAAAGCATTCTGACCCGCTTGCTGCAAGTGGCCGATTACGATGTGACTACGGCCGAACGCGGCATCGTCTTCATCGATGAGATTGACAAAATTGCCCGAAAAGGCGACAATCCCTCCATTACCCGTGATGTGAGTGGAGAAGGCGTTCAGCAGGGTTTGCTCAAATTACTGGAAGGAGCGATCGTGAATGTTCCGCCGCAGGGTGGACGAAAACATCCGGATCAGAAAATGATTGCCGTCAATACCAAGAACATCCTCTTTATCTGCGGTGGAGCGTTCGATGGCATTGAAAAGAAAATTGCCGCCCGTCTAAACACGAAAGTGGTGGGATACAGTGCAACGCAGGAAGCCCTCCATATTGACAGAGCCAATTTCTTGCAGTATATTGCACCACAGGATTTGAAAGCCTTCGGTTTGATACCCGAAATCATTGGCCGTCTGCCCGTGCTGACTTACCTGAATCCACTCGACCGCAATGCTTTGAGAGCCATTTTGACGGAACCCAAGAATTCAATCATTCGCCAGTATGTCAAATTGTTCGAAATGGATAGCGTGGAGCTGAGTTTTGAACCTGCCGTGTTCGATTACATCGTGGACAAAGCCGTTGAATTCAAATTGGGAGCCCGCGGACTGCGTGCCATTTCGGAAACCATCATTATGGATTCCATGTACGAAATACCTTCGGGAGTGCAGGAGACATTGTGCATCACCCTTGAATACGCCAAATCGAAAGTAGAAACCTTGACTCATACCCGGCTGATCAGCGCATGATCGGCTCATAAAACCACTTAATGGGGAAGTCTGATGAATTAACCAGTTGCCTGAAGACGTACTTTGGATTCGATCAATTCAAAGGTAGTCAGGAAGCCATCATCCGAAATGTGATGGAGGGGAACGACACGTTCGTGCTGATGCCGACAGGCGGAGGCAAGTCCTTGTGTTACCAACTCCCTTCTTTGCTGATGAAGGGCACAGCGGTTGTCGTTTCTCCACTAATTGCACTGATGAAGAACCAGGTGGATGCCATGCGCAACTTCAGCGATGAGGACGGTGTGGCTCATTTCATCAATTCTTCACTTAACAAGGCTGCCATCGATCAAGTCAAGACGGACATTCTTTCCGGCAAGACCAAACTGCTCTATGTGGCACCCGAGTCGTTGACCAAAGAGGAAAATGTGGAATTTCTCAGACAGATACCCATTTCTCTGTTTGCCGTCGATGAGGCCCATTGCATTTCCGAGTGGGGGCACGACTTCCGTCCGGAATACCGTCGTATTCGTCCACTAATTAATGAAATCGGTCGTGCGCCCATCATTGCATTGACCGCCACGGCTACGCCCAAGGTTCAGCACGACATTCAGAAGAATCTGGGGATGATTGGTGCAACAATGTTCAAGTCATCGTTCAACCGTCCGAATTTGTATTACGAAGTTCGGCCCAAAACGGCTAATATCGACCGGGAGATCATTCGTTACATCAAATCCAATCACGGAAAGTCTGGAATCATTTATTGCCTGAGTCGGAAGAAAGTGGAAGAGTTGGCTGCCACGCTGGTGGTCAATGGCATCAATGCCAGAGCTTATCATGCAGGGATGGAATCCGCCCAACGAACGGACAATCAGGATGCCTTTTTGATGGAAAAGATTGACGTGATCGTTGCGACGATCGCCTTCGGAATGGGCATTGACAAGCCCGATGTCCGTTTTGTGATTCATTACGACATCCCCAAAAGCCTAGAAGGTTATTACCAGGAAACTGGCCGAGCTGGCCGAGACGACGGGGAAGGTCATTGCATCACTTTCTATACCAACAAGGATCTTCAGAAACTTGAAAAATTCATGCAGGGTAAACCTGTTGCCGAACAGGAAATCGGAAAAGAGCTTTTACTGGAAACCGCAGCGTATGCTGAATCATCGGTTTGCCGGCGAAAATTGCTCCTGCATTATTTCGGAGAAATTTATACGCACGAAAATTGCGGTTGCTGTGATAATTGTTCAAACCCAAAAAAACAGGTGGAAGCAAAAGAATTATTGTGCACGGTTTTGGAAACGATCCTTGCACTGAAAGAAAAGTTTAAGACAGATCATGTCATTGATGTGATGTTGGGTAAGGAAACGTCGGAAGTTATTTCCTATCAGCACGATGACCTCGAAGTATTCGGAGGCGGAACCGACGAGGATGAGAAGACATGGAACGCAGTGATCAGGCAAGCCTTGATCAGCCGTTACATTGACAAGGAAATTGAAAACTACGGGGTACTCAAGGTGACCCCCAATGGTCGGGATTACCTCAAAAATCCGGTGAGCTTCAAAGTGACGGAGGACAATGATTTTGAAGAACCGGACGAAGAAGTTCCAGTGCGCGGTGGCGCAGCCTGTGCTGTCGATCCAGGATTGTATTCCATGCTCAAGGATTTACGCAAGCGGGTATCCAAGAAACTGAACCTGCCACCGTACGTCATTTTCCAGGATCCTTCCCTGGAAGCCATGGCCACCACCTATCCGGTCAATATGGATGAGTTGCAGAATGTGCCCGGTGTTGGTGCAGGCAAGGCTAAACGCTACGGTGAGGAATTCCTTTCGCTCATTCGCAAGCATGTGGAAGAAAACGAAATTGAACGCCCGGAAGACCTTCGGGTCCGCACGGTTGCCAATAAGTCCAAGTTGAAGGTTTCCATCATTCAAGCCATTGACCGTAAAATTGCCCTCGATGACGTAGCCTTGACCAAAGGACTCGATTTCACGGAACTGCTGGATGAAATCGAAGCCATCGTCTATTCTGGAACCAAAATCAACATCGACTACTTCCTGAACGAAATCATGGATTCGGATCACATTGAGGAAATCATGGACTACTTCAGGGATTCTTCCACCGACAGCATTTTGGATGCTTTGAGAGAGCTCGGCGGGGAGTTTACCGAAGAGGAAGCGCGCTTGGTTCGAATCAAGTTTATTTCAGAAATGGGGAATTAATCCACACGGAATGCTTATATTTGCACGCAATAAATTTAAAACATAATCCGTATGTCTTTTATTGCAGATCGGGTCGCTTTTGACGGACTGACTTTCGACGACGTCCTGTTAGTCCCTGATTATTCAGAGGTGCTTCCAAGGACCGTGAACTTGTCCACCCACTTTTCTCGCAACATTGAATTGAAAATTCCGTTCGTGTCCGCTGCCATGGATACGGTCACCGAGTCCAAACTTGCCATCGCCATTGCACGCGAAGGCGGTATCGGTGTGATTCACAAGAACATGTCCATTGCTGAACAAGCCAAGCAGGTTCAAATCGTGAAACGTGCCGAAAACGGAATGATCTACGATCCCATCAGCATCAAAATTGGCTCTACTGTTCGCCAGTGCCTCAAATTGATGGCTGAATACCACATCGGCGGAATTCCCGTTGTAGACGACAAAAATTTCTTGCTCGGCATCGTAACCAACCGTGATCTCCGTTTTGAACGTGAAATGGACAAGTTGGTGGATGTTGTGATGACCAAAGAAGGTTTGGTTACTGCCAAACAAACCACAGACTTGGAAAAGGCTGCCGACATTCTTCAAAAATACAAAATTGAAAAGCTTCCTGTTGTAGATAATGACGGTAAGCTCATAGGGCTAGTCACCTACAAAGATATTACCAAAGCCAAGGATAAACCCGACGCCTGCAAGGATTCCAAAGGCAGACTTCGTGTCGCCGCTGGTGTTGGTGTGACCGGTGACTCCAATCTGCGCATCAAGGCGTTGGTGGACGCAGGGGTGGATGCCATTGTCATCGATACTGCCCACGGACACTCCAAAGGCGTGGTGGACATGCTTCGAAAAGTCAAGGAAAAATACCCTCAACTGGATGTCGTTGTCGGCAACATCGCTACTGGCGATGCAGCCAGAATGCTGGTTAAAGCCGGCGCTGACGGTGTCAAGGTTGGTATCGGTCCCGGTTCCATTTGCACCACCCGCGTCATTGCCGGGGTAGGAGTTCCACAGCTTTCTGCCATATACGATGTAGCCGTAGCTTTAAAAGGTACAGGCGTGCCCCTCATTGCCGACGGAGGTTTGCGGTACTCAGGCGATATTGTCAAAGCATTGGCCGCCGGTGCGCATTCCGTCATGATGGGTGGTCTGCTGGCTGGAGTGGAAGAATCTCCGGGTGAAACCATCATTTTCAACGGTCGCAAATTCAAATCCTACCGTGGAATGGGTTCGCTCGAAGCCATGGAAAAAGGATCCAAAGACCGCTACTTCCAAGATGGTGAAACCGATGCCAAAAAACTGGTGCCGGAAGGCATCGCCGCCCGTGTGCCGTTCAAAGGCAGTCTTTTTGAAGTGGTTTATCAAATGGTTGGAGGTCTGCGTGCCGGTATGGGCTATTGCGGTGCCGCCACCATTGAATTGCTGCATCAAGCGAAGTTCACCCGCATCACCAACGCTGGTGTTGCCGAAAGCCATCCGCACGATGTGGCCATCACGAGTGAAGCTCCAAATTACAGTCGTGGAGACTAGTTTTGTGGCGATACAATTTTATTGCGTTTTTTACGTTATAGGACTTGCGGATTCTTCTCGCGGGTCCTAATACCTTAACCATACTTGTAAATTTATTGATTATGAAGAAAGTAGCTACATTGATGTTTTTTTCCGCCTTCCTTACAGTTTGTCTTGCCCAAAACAACGATCCGGTGTTGATGAACATCGCCGGCAAGGATGTGACCAAATCAGAATTTGAGTACATCTGGAACAAGAACAATTCGAATGCCACGCCCGATATGAAGACGTTGGACGAATATGTTGACCTGTTCATCAACTTCAAGCTCAAAGTGGCTGAAGCCGAAACGCAGGGCATCGACACCACACAGGCTTTCATATCCGAACTAGGCGGTTATCGCAAACAACTTATTACCCCGTACCTCACGGATAAGGATGCCGAAGAAGCAATGATCAAACTTTGCTACAACCGCCTCCGTCAATATACCGAAGTCAGCCACATTTTGCTGGCTGTTCAACCAGGAGCTACTCCGGAAGATACCCTAAAACAGTATCAAAATGCCTTGGCGCTATACAAAAGAGCGCTGAAGGGCGAAGATTTTGCCAAGCTTGCCAAAGAAAATTCCGACGATGGCAGCAAGGTCGACGGAGGCTATCTCGGATATGCGACTGGCTTGCGTTATGTGTTGCCTTTTGAGGACGCCGCCTACAATACGCCGATTGGAAAAATCAGCGCGCCCATTCGTTCCCAGTTCGGTTACCACATCATCAAAGTGCTCAACCGCATGGATGCTGGTGGAAAATACCGCTCCGCCCACATCATGAAGGCTGTTGCTGCTACTGCCACACCGGAAGAAAAAGCGGCTGTCAAGGATTCCATCTTCAAGATATACAAGGCGTTGCAAGCTGGCGAAGATTTTAAGAAGTTTGCTACTACCCAGTCTGACGACCGTGGTGCTGCCGAACGTGGCGGTGAATATGGATTGATGTTTTGCGGGTCTTTGCCCATCGAATACGAAACCAATGTCTACAAACTCAAGGTAGGTGAATTCTCAGAACCTTTTCAGTCAAAATATGGCTGGCATCTAGTCAAAGCCCTTGAGTTCCAACCTTATCCTGCCTTGGAAGATATGCGCAACGACGTCAACGGCTTCATCGCTCAGGATCCTGCACGCACACAGATTGCCAAAAAGTCCTTCTTGGATCGGATTAAAAAAGAAGAGGGCTTCACCCTGAACAAGGAAAGTTTCGACCAATTTGTTAAGGCATACGAAGCCATGCGCATCAAAGGGGATTCGACCATGGTCAAAGCCTTGGCTGAAAGCGTAAAACCTTTGTTTGTACTAAATGGCAAGGACTACAACCAAAAAGGATTTGCGTTGGCACTGGCCAAAAAACAAGGTTCAGCAAACAATTTGAACGAAGCTTTAGACACGTATGTAGGCGAAATTGCTATGACGTACGAAGACAAGAACCTTGAAAAGAAATACCCCGAATTTGGCCACCTGATGCAGGAATACCGCGACGGAATCCTTTTATTCGAAGTGAGCAACCGCGAAGTTTGGGACAAAGCTTCACAGGATACCAAAGGTTTGGAAAAATACTTCAAGGACTCGGTCACCAAATACAACTGGGATAAACCGCGTTACAAAGGCTTCCTTATTTCTTGCGCCAATTCGGAAGTAGCGGCTAAAGCTAAGAAAATGATCAAGAAACTGGCCACAGACTCTATCTCCATTGTTCTGAAACGCACCTTCAACACGGATTCGACTTCGCTGGTGAAAGTGGAACAAGGACTTTATGCCGTCGGTGAAAACGCCCAAGTGGATTTTCTCACCTTTAAGAAAACCAAACCCGAATTGGACAAAAAGTACCCAGTGGCGTTCCTGAGTGGAAAAGTTCTTGCAAAAGGACCTGAATCGTATACGGACGTCCGTGGACTGGTCATTTCCGATTACCAAAATTTCCTTGAAGAACAGTGGATCAAGGCGTTGAGGAGCAAATACAAGGTCATTGTCAACAAAGAGGTGCTAAATACGGTTAATAAAAATTAAGCCTGCCCCCTTTAACGGCTTTTTGAAGTATCTTTAGTCTCTGAAAAAAAGAGACTTCTAGGAATGAAAACATTCATGTATCTGATGCTGATTCCGCTCCTGCTCAAAATGTGTGGGAGTGGCGATGCGTCTGACGACCGCGTCCGACTTGCAAAAGTGGGCGCGAATGTGATCTATCTGGATGAAGCCGTTCAAGGAATGCCTCAAGGACTTTCGGTAAAAGACAGTGCAGCATACGTTCAGCAATATCTGAAAAACCGCGTCAAGGAGCTGCTTATTTACGATAAGGCAGTCAAGAATATACCTCAAAGTCAGGATATTGACGAATTGGTGGAGAATTACCGACGTTCGCTCACCATTTATGCATATCAACAGCAAGTGTTGAACGAAAAGTTGCAGAACGACATTACGGATACGGAGATACAGGTTTTTTACGAAAACAACCGAGATCGCTTCAGTGCCGGCCATGACTTGATCAAGGGTATTTTCATTAAGATTCCAAAAGAAGCTCCCGATTTGGCGAAATTAAAAAAACTGTATAAGAATTCATCCAGCGAGGCCTTCAGCCAGATTGAAAATTACTGTGTTCAGAATGGGGGTCAGTTTGAGTATTTCTACGATCGCTGGGTCATTTTCGATGACGTTTTGGATCAAATTTCATACGACACCGGCAAGAACGCCGATTTTCTAAAAACTCGTTCAACACTGGATGTCGTATCCGGAGCGTTTGAATACCTGCTTTACGTGGACGATTACGTATTGGCTGGTTCCACCGCACCGTTGGAATATGTCAAAGAGGAAGTCCGAAACATTGTGGTCAATACCCGTAAAACCGAGTTTATCCATCGGTTTGAACAGGATCTGCTCCGTGAGGCAGAGAAAAAAGGTCGGATTACCTATTTTAATGTAAAACCTCAACCCTCCAAAAAATGAGCATACGAAATTCCTTGATGTTTCTAATGTTGATCAGCCTTTCCGTTGTTTCAGCGCAAGATAATGTAATTGACGAAATTGTTTGGGTGGTCGGTGACGAACCTATTCTGCGTTCCGAAGTGGAATCGCAGCGCTTGCAGGCACAAGCTCAGGGGGTTAAGTTTTCGGGTGACCCCTATTGTGTCATTCCCGAGCAGCTGGCTATTCAGAAACTCTTCCTCCATCAGGCCGACCTGGACAGTATTGTTGTTTCCGACAATGACGTCATGTCCGATGTGGATCGACGGATCAACAGCGACATCAATCAGATCGGATCCAAAGAAAAACTCGAAGAATATTACGGAAAGCCTCTTTCCAGAATTCGGGAAATGTACCGTGACCAAGCGCGCAACAGCCAGCTGGTTTCGACCGTTCAACGTGGTCTGATTGGAAGCATTACCGTCACACCTGGGGAAATCCGTCAGTTTTACAACACCATGAAAGTGGACAGCATTCCCATGGTGCCTGCTGAAGTCGAAGTGGATATCATAACGGCCGAACCGCAATACGATCCAACTGAAATTGCTGAAATCAAGGATAGACTTCGTGAGTTTACCGAGCGTGTCAACACCGGCTCCAACTTCTCCACTCTGGCCGTCATGTATTCCGATGACCGCAACAGCGCCAAAGTGGGTGGAGAACTCGGTTTTATGGGCAAGGGCGAGTTGATGCCAGAATTTGCCAACGTCGCCTTTTCGCTCAGCGATCCGAAGAAAGTATCCAAGATTGTGCAAACCGATTATGGTTTCCACATCATCCAGTTGATCGAAAAACGAGGTGACCGCATCAATTGCCGCCACATTTTGCTGAAACCACACATTTCTGCTTCCGAGCGGAACCAGGCCTTGCTCCGTTTGGACAGTATTGCCGACCTGATCCGCAGCCAGAAAATGACGTTCCAAGGCGCAGCCCAATTTTATTCCTACGACAAGGATACGCGAAACAATGGTGGCCTGATGGTCAACCCAAAATCTGGTACATCGCGTTTTCAACTCGAAGACCTGCCTTCTGAAGTCGGAAAGTTGGTTTACACCATGAATGTCGGTGAAGTTTCCAAACCTTTTACCATGATCAACATGAAGGACAAAGAGGTTTGTGCGATTATCCGTGTAAAATCCAAGACAAAAGCGCACAAGGCCAATCTGACCGACGACTTCCAGCTGCTCAAACAAATGGTTCAGAGCTCAAAAAGTGAGAAAATAATAGCCGATTGGATTGTCCAAAAACAGAAGAAAACATACGTCCATATTGACGACAAATGGAGCAACTGTGAGTTTCAGCATTCCGGTTGGGTGAGAAAGTAAGGATGAGGCTATACGCAAAAACCAACTATGATTGGCATAAGGGGCTTTTACTAAGCCTCTTTTGTCTTTTTTCGCTTTTTGCGGCGGGGCAGGCACATTTTAAGGAAGCACCTGTTCAGCCATCGAAGGAGGTGTATAATGAACCGGCCAAAGTGAAGATGCACATTCCCGACATGACCAGGAATGCAGCCAAAAAACAGGCGGCAGCAGCACCGAAAGCCAACAAGCCTGCCGTCCAAATGCCGATGACGCAAAAGTACATACAGTCTGGCCTGATGAAAGTGCCTGTACTGAACGTCCCGGTAAAAAAGAAACGCCCCGGAAAAAAGTTATATTTGGAATATGCCGACGCCATGTCTTTTGACGGCTTTATGCATCCGGATTACCAGTTATTGTCGGGCAACGTTCGCTTCCGCCACGAGGGGGCTAAATTGTTTTGTGATTCCGCCCATTATTTTCAAAAAACCAATTCGCTGTATGCTTTTGGCAATGTGCACATGGAGCAAGGCGATACGCTCTTCCTTTATGGCGCCTGGCTCTATTACGACGGAACCAACAAGTTGGCGCAGGTACGCGAAAAAGTCCGTTTGGAAAATCGGAACGTAACTTTGTTCACCGATAGTTTGAACTTTGACCGGAACTCCAACATCAGCTATTTTTTTGACGGCGGTTTGTTGGTGGACGAGAAGAATCAGCTTTCTTCCGAATACGGTCAATACAGTTCGGATACTAAAATTGCGAACTTTAGGAACGATGTCAAGCTGGTTCATCCGAAATTTGTGATGACCAACAAGGAATTGACCTACAACACAGACACCAAGGTGGCCGACATCAATGTGCCCACCGATATTGTTTCAGACAGCGGATACGTCTATACCACCAAAGGAACCTACAATACCAATACCGATAAAAGCGTTCTTTACAAGCGTTCCTACGTGATCAGCGATCACCGTCGGCTCACCGGAGACACGGTTTATTACGATCAAAAGAACGCCATCGGAGAAGCGTTCGGCAATGTGGTGCTAATCGATACGGTTCAGCAGATCACCATGATTGGGGGGTATGGGTACAGCGAAGAAAAAAGTGGATATGGCTTGATGGCCAGGCAACCCTTGCTCATCGAGCATTCCCAAAAAGATACCCTGTGGTTGCATGGTGACACACTGATGACGCAACAGGATTCCATTTATAAGGCGGTCAAAGCCTATCACGGTGTTCGTTTCTATCGAAATGATTTTCAAGGTTTGTGCGATTCCATGTATTATTCGACCCGCGATTCCATCCTTTCATTCTATCTAGAACCGATCCTTTGGTCGGATAAGCAGCAGATTACCGGAGAGTTCATCCAAATGCATACCAAAAACAACAAACCGGAAATGCTTCACATTCAGCGAGCGGCCATGCTGATTTCGCAGGAGGGCGATTCCTTGTACGACCAATCATCTGGTAAAGATTTGAAGGCGTATTTCGATTCGAGTCAGGTCGTTAAAGTAGAAATCCGGGGCAATGCTGAAACCATTTACCTGCCTAGGGACAAAGACCAGGAATTGATGGGCCTGAACCGATTGGAAGGCAGTTCCCTCGATTTGTACCGACACGATGAAATCGTCAAAAAGGTGCTTGTATGGCCAGAACCCAAAGGTAAATTTTACCCGCTGAGCCTGTTGGATCCGGAAGCACGGTTTCTGAAGAACTTTGCTTGGTACGCCGATGCAAGGCCCACTTCCCCCGAAGACATTTTCAGAGTATTCAAAAAGAAAGTTGCGGAGAAAAATATTCAGGTTTCCGACGACGAACCGCCTGTTATAAAGAATCCGGAACCTGTTAAACCATCGAAACAACCCGTAGCAAAAACTGCTCCCAAGCAAAGGGCTCCCAGATCTGCTCGTAAATAGAGTAGGAATGATTATTTTTGCCTGACCGAAATCTTCTCCAATGGAAAATATCATCCGCATTTTACCCGATTCCGTCGCCAACCAGATTGCTGCTGGCGAAGTGATCCAACGCCCAGCGTCGGTGGTCAAGGAATTGATGGAGAACGCCATCGATGCAGGTGCCACGCAAATTGATGTGGTGCTCAAGGAAGCCGGTCGCAACATGATTCGCGTCATGGACAACGGTAAAGGCATGTCGCCCCAGGATGCACGTTTGGCCTTCGAACGCCATGCCACTTCCAAGATTCGACAGGCTACCGATTTGTTTCATTTGCACACCATGGGCTTTAGAGGAGAAGCCTTGGCGTCCATTGCTTCGGTGGCGCAGGTTGAGTTGGTGACCCGTCGTTCCGATGACGAGTTGGCGTGGAAAGTGGAAATCGAAGGCTCCGTCATCTCCAACGAGGAACCAACGTTGGCTGCTCAAGGCTCCCGTTTCACCGTACGGAATCTTTTTTACAACATACCGGCCCGGCGAAAATTTCTGGGAGACAACACCAAAGAACTCAAAGCCATCCGTGAGGAGTTTATCCAACTGGCCTTGGTCAACCCCAAATTGCACTTATCGCTGACGCACAACGAGGATGCCTTGTATCTGCTTCCTCCCTCCAACCTCAGACAGCGTGTGCTCCAGATTTTTGGCAAACGCAATTCGGGCCAACTTCAAAAGCAGTTGTATCCGGTTGAAGTGAGCACCCAGCTCATTCGCATCACTGGCTTTGTTGGAGACCCTTCGGCAGCCTGTCAGCGCGATCAAATGCAGTATTTCTTTGTCAACGACCGCTTCATCAAGCATAAAGGTTTCCGCAGCGCTGTCATGAAGGCGTATGAGTTGTTGATTCTGTCCGGGCAACAGCCGACGTTCTTTTTATACCTGGAAGTGGACCCTGAAACACTCGACGTCAACATCCATCCGACCAAGACCGAAGTGAAGTTCGAACACGAACAAGCCCTCTGGCCCATTATTCATGCGACTGTTCGGGAAGCTCTGGGCAAAGCGAATGCCGTGCCATCCATTGATTTTGACCGAGACGATGCGCCTGAAATCCGCGTATTCACCGGTGACCGGGAAGTTTCCTCGCCCTCGGTCAAGTTTGATCCGGGTTACAACCCATTTAAGGGTCAATCGAGTTCGACCCCCAGAAATCCACAAAACTGGGACCTGCTTTTTCAAGGATTTGAGAAACAAAAGGACGATTTGGCATCGCAGGAACAAACTCGGGCATCGCAGGACCTTTCTACCGAGTCGGTTGATGAAGCGGTATTCGAAGGTGATAAACTCCCCTCCAACCGTTTATTCACGCTGGAAGACCTGAACGACGAAGCTATCAAGTTCCAACTTTTTTCTTCCTACATTGCTTTGCAAACTCCGCATTCCTTGATTTTCATCGATCAGCATCGGGCACATACTCGTGTCCTTTTTGATCGGTATTTGACCATGTTCGAAACGGGCAAGTCCACCTCTCAGGTACTTTTGTTTCCTGAAGTTCTAGACTTGGATGCCGTTCAACGGCTTTCCCTGTTGGAAGTGATGGACGACCTGAATGCGTTCGGATTTGATGTGCAATGTACCGGCAACGACTTCACCATCGTGGCGATACCCTCGGATTTGAAAGGCGCTCATCCGGGATTGCTTTTGGAAGAGTTGCTCCAATCCATGAACGAACCCGGCGATAACCAACTCCAGGATCGTCGCCGTAAACTGGCTCTGCGACTTGCCAAAGCTGCTGCCGTACCTTACGGACAAAAAATGAGCGAGGCTGAAATGAATGATTTGGTTCAGCGTTTACTAGCCTTGAAAGAAAACAAATACACGCCGGACGGCAAACCGATTCTGATGCCTTTCACCCAAGAAGAACTTTCCAAACGATTTTAACCATGAGCAAAGGAATCCTTTCATTGCCTGTTTTGCCCATCCGCTCGGAACCTTCCGAACGCGCTGAAATGACGACACAATTGCTTTTTGGTGAACAGTTTGAATGGTTGGAAATCGAGGATAACTGGTCCTTGATCCGCAATCAGGCTGACGGTTACGAAGGCTGGGCTACAACCAAGATGCTGACGATGCTTTCAGAAGAAATGACCGATAAGTTGAACCATTATCAGACCTTCCTTTTGCAAGAACCCATCACCGTTTTTCGAGGAGTCGATGTAGGAGCGATGTATTTACCTGCCGGCAGCCGCCTATCTGCCCAGGACAATCGCCTTTTTTTTCCTTCGGGTGAATTGATGACAGAACTTTTCCTTGAAACTGAAGCAGTCGGTTCCCAAAATACCAATGCTCTTCCCGAGCGCATTCTCCAAACGGCCAACCAATTCCTGAATGCTCCGTACCTTTGGGGCGGAAAAACCATCCTGGGCATGGATTGCTCTGGGCTCACACAAGTTTCTGCCTCCATCAACGGTTTTCAATTGCCACGCGATGCCTGTGATCAAGCACTGTTGGGTGAAGAGGAATTCTTAAGCCTGTCCTTGCCCGGCGACCTGGCTTTTTTTGCCAATCCCGAAGGTCGAATCGTTCACGTCGGTTTGGTTTGTGGGCAGAACCAAATACTTCATGCATCGGGTAGTGTTCGCATCGATGAGTTGGATGAACGGGGCATTTACAATAGGGATCTGAAAAAATACACCCATCAGTTGCACAGCATTAAACGCATATTTCATTCGTAAAAAGAAACTTAGCGCTTAAAAGGTATGTTTGAATTCCTTTTAAAGCGCTAAGTTTCCTTAAACGCAAATCGCTAAACGTAAGCGATAGCCTGCTTTTCCCTTTCATAGGGTACTTTCGTCCACATAACGAAAACCCGGTGACGATGGCATTAAAAACGATTGATTCGGATCTTAATAAGAAAATTGGAGAAAAGCTACACCGAGTCCGGTTGCGTTCCGGCCAATTGCAATTTCACGTTGCTGTCGACCTAAATTTCTCAACCACCACCTATTCCAAGCACGAAAACGGCAAAGTGGACTTTACCGTGACCAAACTCAAGCAATTGTCCGATCATTTCGGAGTTTACATCGGTGATTTCTTTGACGATAGCGTTGAGATTCCACGTTTTCTAAAGGAGGTCAAAACGGGTAAGGAATACATGGCGAAAGAAGCCGAGAATTTACTCCTTCGAGAAATGCTGAGCGCAAAATTGAAGTAAGATCGATCAGAACGCTTTGAATCCCATGATTTCGCGCACGCCTACCAGTGTTTTCTGAGCACTTGCTCTGGCTTTTTCGGCACCTTCCGTCACTACTTGGTGCAAATACGCTTCATCGTTGTAGATTTCCAGATACCGCTCCCGAATGGGATTCGTCACCTTGATGATGTCTTCAGCCAACTGCTTCTTCAAATCGCCGTAACGGATTTCGCAGGAATTCCATTTTTCATCAAAGTACGCGTACGTGTCTGGTGTAGATACCACGTTTAGAATGGTAAACAAGTTTTGGATGCAATCCGGCTTTACTGAATTCAGGGCTGTTGGACCTGCATCTGTCAAGGCCCGCTTCACCTTCTTTTCTATGATTTTCGGGTCTTCTGTCAGATAAACGCAGTTGCCTTCAGACTTGCCCATTTTGCCGCTGCCGTCCAATCCAGGTATCTTGATCAACGCTTTCCCGAAATTGTAGGCCTGTGGTTCCTTAAAAAATTCAACACCGTAGAAATTATTGAAGCGACGGGCAAACTTCCGCGTCATTTCAAGGTGTTGTTCCTGATCTTTTCCAACAGGCACCTTGTCGGCTTTGTGCAATAGAATATCGGCAGCCATGAGTGTCGGGTAGGTGAGCAACCCGGCGTTTACATTTTCCGGCTGCTTGCGCGCCTTTTCCTTGAAAGAGGTCGTCTTCGCCAGTTCGCCCAGATAGGCATGCATGTTGAGCATCAGGTACAGTTCAATCACTTCCTTCACATCGCTTTGCACATAAATGGTGGCCACATTCGGATCTATACCGGCAGCCAAGTATTCGCACAACACGCTCTTGACATTGCCATGCAATTCCTTCGGATCCGGATGCGTCGTCAGGGAATGGTAATCCGCAATGAAGAAAAAGCAATTGTTCTCCTGCTGCATGCGGATGAAATTGCGCAGCGCCCCGTAGTAATTGCCGAGGTGCAGGTTGCCGGTGGAGCGGATGCCGCTCAGGACTGTATCCATAGTCGTGAATTCGTTTTGCTAAACAGCCAATTAAAAAAATTTAATACGAAGGTACAGCTTTTTGATGAAAAGCCAAAGACAAGCGATTGTATGTCCGATATCCAATTCAAACTCCACGATATCAGGAAAATTTCATTAGATTTGTATCTATTAATGCTGGATTATTTGTTGTTGGATTCTAATTTGGATTATTTTGTAAACCATGAATTTAGATTTTGCGGTCATCATTCCGATGGCAAATGAAGAAAATGATTTTCACCCGTTTGTGGACTCCTTGGCAGAGGTCTTGAATTCGATAGGATCTGGAAAAGTGTTTTTTGTGGTAGATTCGGTATCAAAAGATAAAACCTTGGAAATATGTAATAATCTGTCCAAGGCAGATGCTCGTTTTGTAACAATCTGGGCACCTGACAACAAGAATGTAGTAGATGCCTACATGCGTGGTTACCGAGAAGCCTTGAATGATAATCATGAATTCATCATCGAAATGGATGCAGGCATGTCACACGACCCCAGGGCACTAACAATGTTTCTAAGAGTCTTGAATGAAGGCAATGAGTGCGCTTTTGGAAGTAGGTTTATAAATGGAGGCTCCATTTGTGACACCAATTGGAAGCGGACGTTTTTATCAAAAGCCGGGACCATACTGGCTAACGTATTCTTGGGTACTCGAATGTATGATATGACTTCAGGTTTTCAAGGTTTTCACGCTTCTATAGTCAAGCAATTTTTGGTCTACGATTTATTATCATCGGCACACTTTTATCAAACTGAACTGCGTTATCTTCTTCGGAAAACTCGATATGCAGAAATTCCGATTCATTATCGGGCTCCCTCACCAAGCGTTTCCAAAAAAGCCATAACCAATTCCATGCTTGTCTTGGTCCATTATTTTCTTCTGCGAGTAAAAAGAAAATCACCATACATCAAATGAATCATGCGTTTCTGATTCGTACTTCCAAAGCAGGTTCCGAGAATCCGGAATTAGAAATGATCACTGAGCCAACAAGCTCTTTGAATATTCCATTTATGGTGGTTGGTGCCAACGAAATGTCCCTATTGCAAGAATGGCTTTCCAATGCAAAATGCTTATGGAAAAGGATTTGATGAAATATAAGCTCGTGAAGTATTATTTCTGGTGCTTCATTGCCATTATTCTGCTTTCGTTTATATCGAAGTTGGCCAAGGGCTATAAAATGGATTCTTGGCAAATCACGGAGTTTCTGATTAATTATCAAGGAGGTTTTGTACGAAGAGGGCTGCTGGGTGAATTTTTGCTTGTACTGTACCGAAGCATCAGGCTTGATCCATATCTCACAATACTTATTGGTTGTACAGTTTCATATATACTCCTCATACTTTTCTACGTTCTTTCATTTCATAAAAAGGGTTATTCTCTGTTTCTGCTGCCTTTTACCTTTTTTCTGGGTAATCCGATTATCAATAATTTTTGGGTTCGAAAAGATGTGATCATTGTACTGATTTTTATTTTAACACTTTATTTTGCAATCAAAGAGTCAAAAGTGTCACTTGTTTTGGTAAATCTTCTGCTGATCGTTGGTTTTCTGATTACAGAGAATATGGGATTTTTCACATACCCCATACTATTTTTGGTTCTGATTGAGCAGAAACATCGTGATGGTTCCCGTTTTACGTTACGTTCTATGGTCTCTTCGATGGCTAAGTTAATGCCCTCCGTTTTGGTTTTCTGCAGTGTTTTATATTTCAAAGGTTCACAGCTGGTTGCGGATAAAATATGGAATTCCTGGCAAACGGTTCCTTTTCCCTTTCCATCCAAACTAGGTATCATTGCCCCTGCTGCCATTGATGGCATATCTTGGTCGTTTGCAGATGGTCTTAGTATGATGTTTAGTACGTTGAGTAATTTTAATGACAATATTTATGCGCCGATAGCCTGGATTCTGATTTTAGCAATCCTCTATTTTATTTTATCGAATGCGAACCAGTTGCAATTTAAAGTATTCCGCAGAGCGTCTTTTAACGCATTTGATAAATCGTTATTGTCCAATGTGTTGATATTTCAACTTTTAACAGTACTGCCGTTATTCATTTTGGGCTGGGATTACGGTCGATGGGTCTTTTATTGGGTAACCACCTCGTTTGCCATAATAGTGCTGGTCCCTAAAAAGCTACTGGCAGGAATGTTTCCCACTTTTTTTACCGTTTGGATCCAAAAGTTGAATGGTTTTTTGGACGGTTGTCTTAGTACGTCAAAAAGTTTCTTGTTATTGCTAAGCCTAATATTGGGTATTCCAGCCTATGGCTGGTTCCTGTCATCCTTTATGGAAACATCCTCAATTTATGTAATACTTGGAACGGTATCAAAGTGTTACATGAGATTTTGTGTGTATTGAAAAGATTGATCCTGAAACCGATCCACATCCATTTGGTTTCTCTTTGAAAAGAAGCCTTATAGTCCCTTTAATATCCGTTTGATCACCGTTTGTGCTGATATCTCTCTATTGGCGGCTTGGGGAATCACGATGCTTCGGGGACCTTCAATCACATCGTCGGTCACAATCATGTTGCGGCGCACAGGTAGGCAATGCATGAAGCGGGCATCGTTGGTAACGGCCATCTGGCGGTCGCTGACAGTCCAATGGCGGTCTTTGCTCAAAATTTTCCCATAGTTTGGGTCCTGAAAGGCGGCCCAGTTTTTGGCGTAGACAAAGTCGGCCCCTTCGAAGGCTTTCATCTGGTCGTATTCCACACGGGCGTTCCGTACAAATTGCGGAGCCAACTCGTAGCCTTCCGGATGGGTGATGACAAATTCCACATCGGCTTCGTTCATGAAGTCGGCGAAACTGTTGGGAACTGCCTGTGGGAGAGCCATGGGATGCGGTGCCCAGGTCAGCACCACTTTGGGGCGGGCGGTTTCCTTGTATTCCTCAATGGTGATGAGGTCGGCAAAGCTTTGCAACGGATGGCCTGTGGCGGCTTCCATGCTGAAAACTGGACGGCCTGAATATTGGATGAATTGGTTCAGAATGGTTTCCTCGTAGTCGAACTGCTTGCTTTCGAACTTGGCGAAAGCGCGCACGCCGATGATGTCGCAATAGCTGCCCATCACTGGAATGGCTTCCAAAATGTGTTCGGGTTTGTCCCCGTCCATGATCACGCCGCGTTCGGTTTCCAGTTTCCAGGCACCTTGGTTGATGTCCAGCACCATGGTGTTCATACCCAAGTTCATACCTGCTTTCTGTGTGCTCAGGCGGGTGCGGAGGCTGGAGTTGAAAAACACCATCATCAGCGTCTTGTTTTCGCCCAGAAGCTTGTAGGCATAACGGTTCTTCTTGATTTCCAGCGCTTCTTGCACGGCGGCGTTCAAGTCGCCCAAATCCTTGACATTGGTGAAATTTCTCATTTTTTTGAATCGTTTTCTTTTCGACGTTGATAAAAAAAGCTACTTCTATGCTATTGCTAATCAATACGTTCTACTAGTTCCTTAATCATGGAAAAGGCCGAAAGGGTGGCCATTTCGATGTTGCGTTTCCGAATCTTTCCATATTGGAATTTTCGGGTGATGTTTTTGTCTTGCGTGCAAACGCAGATCCAAACGGTTCCGACGGGTTTCCCCTCGGTGGCTCCGGTAGGACCGGCGATACCACTCACGGCCACACCAATGTCGGTCTTCAGCTTCTTGCGAACACCTTCGGCCATTTCCTCGACGGTTTCCGCACTGACGGCTCCGAAATCAAGCAAAGTTTCCGGTGAAACCCCCAATTCCTGGATTTTCACTTCATTTTGGTAGGCAACGATGGATCCGGCGAAATAGGCGGAACTGCCGGAAACGCTGGTGATCAAATGCGCTATGTTGCCACCGGTGCAGCTTTCGGCCGTGGCCAACCACAATTTTTTTTCCTTAAGCAAGCGGCCGATAATTTCTTCCACAGGCGAATCTTCTTCGGCAAGGATGGACGTTTTTAAAATGGTGCGAAGTTTCACCAATTCTGCTTCGATGATGTTCTCCAACTCCTGACGGTCTGGAAGGAAACCGCTCAAACGCAGCTTCACCATACCCGGAGAGGGCAGATAGGCCAGCTTAAGACATTCGTGAAGTTCATTTTCCCAATCGGTCAGTCGCATGGCAAGCCCGGATTCAGAAATACCCACGACCAATACGGTTTTATGAAGTAATATCGGTGTGTTGAATTTTGACCGCAGACGATGAAGTATCTCATTGCTCATCACCCATTCCATTTCTGACGGAACTCCTGGCATGGATACCAATATTTTCCCCTTGTTGTCGAACCAAGTGACCGGAGCGCTGCCTCTTTTGTTTTGAATAATGGTGGCCGAAGCCGGAACCATGGCTTGTGCCAACGTCAAGTCATTCAATACATTTATACGATGAGCGAAGACTTCCCTAATGTTGTCAACAACGTCTTGATTGTGTATGAGTTTGGTATTGAAGTATTTGCACAATGTTTGCAAGGTTAGGTCGTCTTTCGTTGGCCCTAGGCCGCCAGTTAGCAACAGAATATCAGCCCGGCTGAAAGCACCATCCACAGCATTCAGAATATGCGTTTCATCGTCTGAAACCGTCGTAATCTGGTGCACCCGAAAACCCTCCTTATTAAGCTCACGAGCCATCCAGGCGGAATTGGTATCCACAATTTGTCCGATGAGGATTTCATCACCGATGGTAATAATTTCGACCAAAGGGCTCTTTGTAGTGTTGCTCGTGTTCATAAAGTCATTTTGAGTAAGTTCCCAGGCTTTCAGGTAGGTTTATACCTTTAAATTCAATTTTTCCGAATCTGACCATCGCCACGAATCAACCACTTGTAGGTGGTCAATTCCTCGAGCGCCATCGGCCCACGAGCATGCAATTTCTGTGTGCTGATGCCTATTTCCGCACCAAGGCCGAATTGGGCGCCATCGGTAAAAGCGGTGGAAACGTTGGTGTAAACGCAGGCAGCATCTACGGCCCGTTCAAACATCGCGCAGGTTTCTAAGTTTTCGCTGACAATGCATTCGCTGTGCTGAGAACTGTTGCGGGCAATATGCTCCAACGCTACCTGCAGCCCGGAAACCGTTTTTACGGCCATTTTGTAATCCAGAAACTCGGTGCCGAAGCTTTCTTCAGTGGCTTTTTCGAGCAACGAGGCCGGGTAATGACCACTTAGTACTTTATGAGATTGAGGGTCAGCGTAAAGGATAACTTTGGAGGAAGCCAGCGCCTCACAAAGTGCAGGCAAGTCGTTCAACCGTTTTTCGCTCACCAACAGGCAGTCTAACGCATTGCACACGCTGACCCGCCTGGTCTTGGCATTGTTCACGATGGCTGCTCCTTTGGCCAAGTCTCCGTCCACGTCAAAATAGGTGTGGCAGATGCCGGCGCCCGTTTCAATGACCGGAATGCGAGCATTTTCTCGAACAAAATTGATCAGGTTGGCGCTGCCTCTGGGAATGATCAAATCCACGTAGCCCCTGGCATTCAGGAGTTCAGTCGTGGCTTCGCGTTCGGCAGGCAGAAGCGTACAGACGGCAGCATCGACGCCAAATTTGCGCAGCACCTCGTGAATAATCCCAACGATGGCCACATTGGACCGATGGGCGTCCTTGCTGCCTTTCAGCAGGCAAGCGTTTCCCGATTTCAGGCAAAGCGAAAACACATCGAAGCTCACATTGGGCCTCGATTCGTAAATGATACCGATGACGCCGAAGGCCACGGAAACTTTGCTCAGATGCATCCCGTTGGGGCGCGTCGTTTCAGAAAGGATTCTACCAAGTGGAGAAGGTAAAGCGGCCACCGTTCGAATGTCCGAAGCGATTCCGGCAATGCGTTCCACCGTCAGTTTGAGTCGGTCGTATTTTGGGTCTTTGGGATCCATCAAATCCAGATCCTTCTTATTCTCAGAAAGAATGGCAGCAGCATTTGCTGCAGCAGCGTCGGCTACCTCCAGCAAAATTTCCTGTATGGTCGAGTCACTCACAAAAGCCAAACTTCGGCTCGCTTGGCGCACGGATTCAAACGTTTGTTTCATCTCAGTCTAAAAAGAGGTAATCGTAATGGATCAAAGGCTTCTCGCCCTTTTTTCCGATAATGTCGCGGGCGGTTTCCGACCCATATTGTGCTTTGCCGACGCCGATTTGAACACCAGCGGCATTGAAAATTCCCACGATGTCGCCCCGTTCGAAGTTTCCTTCGATGCGGGTGATGCCCACGGGCAAAACACTGGTGGCTTTTTGGTTCAACGCCACAAAACAACCCTCGTTGATGTGGATTTCCCCTTTGGCGAAACCGTCGGAGTGGGCAATCCATTTCTTAACGGCCGAAGCCTTTTTCGTAGGTTGGAAGCGGGTGCAAACCACATCCTGAGCGGCATCCATCAGGTCGGTCAAAATGTGATCCTTTTTACCGTTGGCAATATAAACTGTAATGCCTTCTTCGGCTACTTTCCGGGCAATGTGGCATTTGGTGAGCATGCCGCCACGGCCGAAAGCAGACTTTTCGTCGGCGATGTATTGTTTGAGGTCGGCTTCGGGAAGCACTTCCCGAATCACCTTTGAATCCGGATTTTTCGGATTCCCGTTGTAGATGCCGTCGATGTCGCTTAAAATAAACAACGCCTCGGCATCCATCATGGTGGCGATGAGGCCGGAAAGTTCATCGTTGTCCGTAAACATGAGTTCGGTCACCGAAATGGTATCGTTTTCGTTCACAACGGGGATAACACCGTTTTCCAGCATCACGGTCATGCAATTCTTTTGGTTGAGGTAGTGGCGGCGGCTGCTGAAACTTTCCTTGGTGGTGAGCACCTGGCCGCAGGTCAATCCCTTCTGGTGAAAAAGGTCGTAATAGCGATTGATCAAAAGAACTTGACCAACGGCCGAAAACAATTGTCGTTGATCCACCGCATCCAATTTTCGGGTCGTCTGCACCAGACTTCTGCCCGATGCGACTGCCCCCGAAGAAATCAGAATGACCTCCACGCCCGCTTTCTGCAGCATGGAAACCTGGTCCACGATGGCAGACATCCGTGTCACATCCAACGTGCCATCCTTTTGGGTCAGCACATTGCTGCCCACTTTGACGGCGATTCTTTTATAACGGTAGGTAATCATTCTTCGAGATGCTTGTAGGCCTTGCGGTTGTATGTTTTCTTGTTCGTATGGACTTTCACTTTGGCTGCCCATCCCGGACGAAACGATTGTTCCATTTCCCGGTCGGCAATCTTGATGGCCTTCACGAAATCTTCGACCGTGATTTGGGGTTGAATGGATTTATTCTTACTCTTTTTCATTTCAAATGGCTGGCCTTTAATCCACGAATCACGGCAGATGTGAATCCAGCGTGTTCCATTTCATTGAGCCCTTTGATGGTGATGCCTCCGGCAGTGGTTACTTTGTCGATTTCAGTTTCGGGATGGTTGCCGTTGGCTTCCAACAACGCAACGGCACCTTTTAGGGTTTGCAGCACCACATCTTTGGCCACATTCGGATAAATGCCCATTTCCACACCGCCTTCGGTAGCTGCCCGCACATATCTAAAAGCGTAGGCGATGCCACAGGAAGCCAGGGACATGAAGGCATTCAGTTGAGATTCAGGCACCAGCATGGCTTTGCCCAGATCGTCAAAAAGGGCCACGATTTGTGCTTCTTGTTCCGAGCTTGCGTTCCAGGAGGAAATGCAGGAAAAGCTTTCCATCACATCGATGGCGGTATTCGGAATCATTCGGAAAAGGGTAGGTATTTGGTCGTCCGAACCCGAAAACAATGCCCTCAGTTTTTCCAAAGGTACACCGGCTGCAATGGAAAGTATGATTTGATTGTTGTAGTCCAGCTGTTCCTTGATTTCGGCAGCGATGGAATCCACGAGCCAGGGTTTCACGGCAAGAATGACCAGGTCTGCACCTTGAATGCATTCCCTGTTGGAAGCGGTGCAACGAATGCCCATGTTCATGTCGCTGATTTGCTGCAGGTTCCCTTGATTGACATCGCTGATGCAGATGTCACTGCCTTTGACGAAACTGCCTTTGCTCAAGCCGCGGGCAATGGCCCCGCCCATGTTTCCTGCTCCGATAATGCTGATTTTCATCCTTTTGTTTTTTTAATGTCTTTTTCTAGGAAAAGCAAAGTTACTTTTTTTTGAACTGAAATGAACGTCTTATTTTTAATTCGAGTTACGCAAAACGACGTTATTAAATTACGGGTGCGTATTCTCCGCTGCTTGCGGCGATGATCTTCCTATACAACCGTTTTATTGCAACTCAGAAAGCGTTTCCTTGAATTTCTCCATAAAATAGGCCGCTTGTTCCATCGTCAGGGTTAACGGGGGCAACAATCGAATCACATTGCTGCCGCTCACTCCGGTAAATATATGTTTCTCGAACAAGAGTTTTCGACGAATGTCCTTGATGGGCGTTTCGAATTCGATGCCGATCATCAGACCGAGTCCGCGCACTTCCTTAATGCCATCGATCCCCTTCAGCTCGTCCATTAGGTAAGCACCCACGCTCGCCGCATTTTTCACCAGTTGTTCCTTTTCCATGATTTCCAGCACCGCCAAACCCGCTGCACAAGCCAAGTGATTGCCTCCGAACGTAGTGCCCAGCATGCCATGAACCGCCGTGAACAGCGGACTAATAAGCAGCGCACCCATGGGGAAACCATTACCGATGCCTTTGGCTACCGTGATCAGATCGGGCAGGATCCCAAAATATTGATGCGCGAAAAACTTGCCGCTACGACCATAACCCGATTGAATTTCGTCCAAAATCAGGATGGTGCCCGTTTCGGTGCAAAGTACCCGCAATTCTTGCATGAATTTTAGATCCGGCACCTGTATGCCACCGATTCCAACTATTCCTTCAATGATAACTGCGCAAACATCGCCTTTTAAGAGCGTTGCTCGAACATTCTCAATGTCGTTCAGCGGCAGAAATGCAACATCGAACCCTTCGTTAATGGGTGCGACAATTTTAGCATTATCCGTCACCCGAACCGCAGCCGCAGTCCGCCCGTGAAAACCCTTCTTAAAAGCCACCACTTTCTTGCGTCCATTGTGAAAAGATGCCAGTTTCAGTGCATTTTCATTGGCTTCAGCCCCCGAATTGATCAGAAAAACGCTGTAATCCTCATAACCGCTGACCTTGCCCAACTTTAGGGCGAATTCTTCCTGAAGCCTGTTCTGAACCGAATTCGAATAGAAGCCCAGTTTGGAAACCTGTTCGGATATCTTCTGAACGTAAGTCGGATGGGAGTGCCCCACCGAGATGACAGCATGCCCGCCGTACAGATCAAGGTATTCAGTGCCCTTGTCATCGTAGGTATAGCAACCTTTGCCTTCTACGATGTTGATGTCAAACAAAGGATAGACGTCAAATAGCTTCATCTTTTCTCTTTAAAATAGGTCTTTAAAATGCGACCGGTTTGAGCCCCAGTCCTGTTTTTTCATCCAACCCAAACATCAGGTTCATGTTGTGAACCGCCTGACCGGATGCGCCTTTCAGCAAATTGTCAATGACGGAAAGCACCAGCAATTTCTTGCCGTGTTTTTCCAAATGCAGCACACATTTGTTGGTGTTGATCGCCTGTTTCAAATCCACATTTTTTTTGCTGATAAAAGTGAATGCGGCATCCTTGTAATAGTCTTTGTAAAGCGTTTCCGCTTCTTCCAACGTTCCCTCAAAATCGGTATAGACACTGGCGAAAATGCCTCTGGCAAAGTCTCCTCGTACCGGAATAAAGTTAATGTCCTGGTTGAAACCTGTTTGCAACTGTTTCAGCGTTTGTCCAATTTCCTCCAGGTGCTGATGGTTGAACGCCTTGTACACTGAAATGTTGTCGTTCCTCCAGCTGAAATGCGAGGTGGCACTTGGCTTCACACCCGCTCCGGTTGAACCCGTGATGGCGTTCACATGGACTTCAGCCTTCAATAAATGATTGGCAGCCAAAGGCAATAAAGCCAACTGAATGCAGGTTGCGAAACAACCGGGATTGGCCACGTGCAAGGCCTTGGAAATCGCCGTTTTGTTTATTTCCGGCAAACCGTACACGAAGTCGTGGTCCGGCCTCGCCTCCCGGAAATCAGTGGAAAGGTCGATGATCTTGACCCAAGTGGGCACCTGGTTTTCATCCAAAAATTTCTTACTGTCCCCATGTGCCGAGCAAAGGAACAACACATCCACCTGGTCCACCGGAAGCGCCTCCGTGAAAACCAGGCTGCATTCACCGATCAACCCGCCGTGTACCTCCGTGACCGCATTTCCTGCATTGCTGCTGCTGTTCACGAACACCACCTCAGCCTGAGGATGGTTCAGCAATACCCTCAGGAGTTCGCCTGCCGTGTAGCCGGCACCTCCAATTATTCCGATCCGAATCATTATTTCCCGTTTTTCTTTTGAACTGCGTGAAAAATCTTGGTGGAATTCCCCAATATCTTGGTGAACCCTTTGGCGTCTTCAGCCGTGAAGGCAGTCTGCGTTTCACCGTATTCCCCGAATTCCGATTTCATCAGGTCGAAGGGGCTGTCGATGCCCACCAATACATAATGGTAGGGACGCAAACTCACATAAACCTTTCCGCTTACATTTTCCTGAGTGCTTTGTAGGAAGGCTTCGCAGTCGCGCATCACAGGTTCCAGGTATTGGGCTTCGTGCAGAAACATGCCGTACCAGGTACCAATTTGGTCTTTCCAATACTGCTGCCATTTGGACAGCGTATGCTTTTCGAGCATTTTGTGGGCATTGATAATGACCAAGGGCCCAGCAGCTTCAAAACCCACACGGCCTTTGATGCCGATGATGGTGTCGCCGATGTGCATGTCTCGACCGATGGCATGCCGGCTGGCGATTTCTTCCACTTTCTGGATGGCTTCCACCTTGTTGGGATAAACCACACCGTTCACGCCGCAAATTTCTCCTTTTTCGAATTCGATGGTCAACATTTCCTCTCCAGCAGCCGTGAGTTGCGAAGGATACGCTTCTTCCGGCAACGTTTTGTCCGATTTCAACGTTTCCTTACCACCGATGGACGTTCCCCACAAACCCTTGTTGATGGAATATTCCATCTTCTTGAAGTCTGCTTCGAAACCGTGCTCCTTCAAATAATTGATTTCATACTCGCGGGTCAAGATCATGTCGCGCGTCGGGGTCAGAATCTTGATGTGCGGAGCCATCACATTAAACGTCAGGTCAAAACGAATCTGATCGTTTCCTGCTCCCGTGGAACCGTGCGCCACATAGTCCGCACCAATTTCCTTGGCATATTCAATAATGGCAATGGCCTGAAAAATGCGTTCTGAACTCACCGAAATGGGATAGGTACCATTTCGGAGCACATTGCCGAACACCATGTATTTGATGCTTTTTTCGTAATATTCGTTGGTTACATCCAGAGCGACATGCTTGACGGCACCCAGTTTGTAAGCGTTTGCTTCAATGCGTTTCAAGTCTTCATCGCTGAAACCACCCGTGTTGGCCACGGCGGTATAGACGTCATAACCCTTGTCTTCGGACAAATATTTGGCACAAAACGAGGTGTCCAAACCTCCGCTAAATGCCAAAACTACTTTTTCTTTCATACTTCTTATTTTTTCTCGTGTTCTTTCGGATCGTACAACATGGCGGTACACATGCAGAACCGTCTTTCCTGGCGTTGCAGAATGTCGTAGTTCACACAACTCTGGCAACCGTGCCAGAAGGAATCATCATCCGTTAATTCGGCATAAGTCACTGGGCGATAACCCAATTCATAGTTTATTTTCATCACGGCTGCTCCCGTGGTCAAACCAAAGAGTTTTGCATTTGGGAATCGGCCTCGGGAGAGCTCAAAGGCTTTGTGCTTGATGCGTTTTGCCAAACCATTCCCACGGAATTTTTCGACTACGATCAAACCAGAATTCGCTACAAATTGCTTATTGCCCCAAGTCTCAATATAACAGAAGCCGGCAAATTCATCCCCGTTCAATGCAATAATGGCTTTACCTTCCATTATTTTTTGGGTGACATATTCCGGTGAACGACGGGCTATACCCGTACCCCTCACCTTCGCTGCCGCGGAAATGGTATCCAGGATGGTGTCAACGTATTTTACGTGTGATTCATTGGCAATCAACACATCAATAACTGCGTCCATTTCAATATACTAATATTCATTTATTAAATGTCAAATCACCCCGGTGTGATCAAAGGGGTGTAAGGCGTTAACGATCTCAGGGTGTTTTCAGACAGGAAGAACTTCGGACAAGGTACGGAGCAACTCGGCTCTGGTGATGTGTTCCCGGGGAATGATCAGAATCGTATCGTCTCCGGCGATGGTTCCCAAAATATCGGATGAAATCTTTTGGTCCAGATCTGCTGCGATACCACCAGAGTAACCCGGTTTCGTTTTGACGACAGCAAAAACCCCGCAGAAATCAACCGAAATAAAACCATTGGCGACGTAGGACGCTTCCTGATTTCTGGCCCAAGAGGATTTGATGGTATTGGGGCCATCCGGCAAAACGTAGACATATCCTCCTTCATAATCGGGCATCTTAGCGACCTTCAATTGTTTCAGATCCCTGGAAAGGGTGGCTTGCGTGAGGTCAAAGTTGCTCTTCTTCAGCATGTTCAGGAGCTCTTCCTGGCTGCCGATCTTATTGTTCTTAATGATTTCCTTAATGAGCAGAAGTCTGTTTGATTTATCTTTCATCGGAAGGCCATTTTAGCTGGTTCTTGAATAAAAATACAAATATCCTGCAAAAATAGTCGAAATATCCGGTTTAACCAAGCGAAACATGCATTAAATTTCAGAAATCCTGCAAATATGCAAAATAATGGGGCAAAAACGAGGAATTATGTGAAAGTGTATGCAAAACTGGCTAAACGGCTTTCCAGCCTTGCGCAATCAGGTCGAATTCAGTTCCATCTCTGGTTAAAAGTCGACTACCCAAGTCTTTCGAGCAAATATGCCCGATGACATGAATTTCTTTCAGTGCAGCGATTTTTTCATGCATCGTCAACGGAACGGTAAAAAGGAGTTCATAGTCTTCCCCACCATTGAGCGCAGCCGTAGTCAGGTTCATGTTGAGTTCTTCCGCCATGGCTGCTGTCTGGTAGTCGATGGGGATTTTTTCTTCGTACACGCGGCATCCGCAGTCGCTGTTTTCACAGATATGCATTAGTTCAGAAGAAAGGCCGTCGGAAATATCAATCATGGAAGTGGGTAGAATCCCTTTTTTGGCGAGCAGTTCGACTATATCTTTCCGGGCTTCGGGACGCAACTGACGTTGCAGGATGTATTCATGGCCTGTAAAATCCGGTTGTGCATTGGGTTCATCCGAGAAAACATTCTTCTCGCGTTCCAACAATTGCAGACCCATCAAGGCGGCACCCAAATCTCCGGAAACACAAATCAAATCGTTTGCTTTTGCGCCACTTCGTAAAACGGATTTGCCCTTTTCAGCTTCCCCGATGCAGGTGATGCTGATCAGAAAACCCGTCAGGGAGGCGGACGTGTCTCCACCAACCAAATCGACGCCGTAAACCTCGCAAGCGGCTTTCAATCCTGCATAGAATTCATCCAGATGCTCTACCGAAAATTTCCGAGATACACCGATGGAAACGATCAACTGTTTGGGCAGCCCGTTCATCGCGCAAATGTCCGAGAAATTCACCACGGCAGCCTTGTAACCCAAGTGCCTGAGGGGCGTGTAGGTCAAATCAAAATGGATGCCTTCCAACAACAAGTCCGTGGTGACCAGCACCTCTTTATCCGTATAATCCAACACCGCCGCATCGTCTCCGACGCCCACTTTGCTGGAGGCATTTTTTAGTTCGATTTTATCCGTGAGGTGTTTGATCAGGCCAAATTCGCCCAATTCACTTATTTCTGTACGTTCAGCCATTGTTACGATCTTTTGATGATTTCACGCATGATGGCTGTCATCTTGGGCTGTGCCGCCAATGCTGCCAATTGTACATCCTCGTGCGAAACTTCCACGATTTTACCCTCCAAACCAATGTCTGTAATGACTGAAATGGCGAAGCATTCGAGTTGCGCGTGTCGTGCTACGATGACTTCCGGCACGGTCGACATTCCTACCGCATCCCCACCGATTATTTTGAAGAACTTATATTCCGCCGGCGTTTCAAACGTCGGGCCGGAGGTGCCCACATAAACACCTTGATGCAGGCGAATGCCCTTTTCGGCCGCGATCTCAAGGGCCATTTTACACAGCCTTGGCGAATACGCATCACTCATATCGGGGAAGCGGGTTCCCAATTCCGGGTGGTTTTTCCCCCGAAGCGGATGCTCCGGAAAGCGGTTGATGTGGTCGGTAATCATCATCAGATCTCCGACTACAAATTCCTCCCTCATGCCCCCCGAGGCATTGGAAAGGAAAAGTGTTTTGATCCCGATGGCTTTCATGACGCGTATCGGAAAGGTGACCTGCTCCATCGAATAGCCTTCGTAATAATGAAAGCGACCCTGCATGGCCATGATGTCCTTGCCGCCCATTTTCCCAAAAATCAGTTTGCCACTGTGTCCTTCCACGGTGGAAACCGGGAAATTGGGTATTTCTTCGTATGGGATGACAAGTTCTATTTCGATGTCCTTGACCAACTCACCCAACCCTGTTCCGAGGATGATGGCGGTTTGAGGACTGGTGGTCATTTTGGTTTTAAGAAAGTTTGCGGTTTCTTTTATTGATCCTAACATAATCGGTTATTTTTTGTTCAAATGTTCTCCCCTGACCTTCCAGAAAGTTGATTTCAAGCGTCGGGTAATAAATATAGGGGGCCAATGGCTGCATAAATGGATTGTTGCGTAAGCGTGTGGCATCTTTTTCCGTCGTTAGGATGATTCCTCCGGCATCCTTGATGGTTTCAAATTCCAGACCGATCTTTCGGGCATCTCTCTTGCTGAATTCATGATGGTCGGCAAAATGCATGGCCTTGACTTCTGCCGCAAAAAGTCGAACATGAGTTTCAAGACTTTGAGGCGTGGCGATACCTGTCAAAAGAAGTATGGGTATCCGTTGTTCTTTGATTTGTTCAAACGATTGCAACTTTCCGACGATGGGCACTTCGGTGGCAATGGCTTCGGTTTCAATAAACGCATCGCTTGTCTCTGCTGAAACGGTGGGCTCAGACCCTTTTTTTTGAGTGACCTCTTCCGAAGTTCTCAATTTTTCAATAGCACCATATTTCATGGTGGTAAAATATAGGGACTGGTAAGGTAGCACACCAATCTTGGTACTCAAAATGCGTACATCCATGGGTGTCAAATCCGTTGGACATTTGCTGACAATCACCATTTGTGCCCGCTTAATCTGTCCGGCGGGTTCCCTTAAGTTGCCAACCGGTAGCAGGTAGTCTTCACGAATCAATCGGTTGTAGTCAATCATTAGGATTGAAATGCTGGGATTCACATAGCGGTGCTGGTAGGCATCGTCCAAAAGAATCACATCAATGAAAGGTTGCATGGTTCGTCCCATCAGTTGCTCGATGCCACGCCGACGATTTTCATCCACCGCCACCACCAGATTCGGGAATTTAAGTTTCATCTGAAGGGGTTCGTCACCCAACTCTTCAAGTCCAGTTGTAGAATCGGCCAACACAAAGCCTTTGCTTTTTCGCTTGTATCCACGGCTCAGAACGGCTACCTGATAGGTGTTGCTCAATGCCCGGATGAGATACTCCGTATGTGGCGTTTTCCCGGTACCGCCAACAGTAATGTTCCCAACAGAAATGACCGGCATATCATAGCTTGTAGAAGGCAAAATCTCTGCGTTGAACAATACGTTCCGAATCCATACGGCAATGCCGTACAGCCAAGAAAGGGGAAGTAGCAGGAAACGAAAAGCGGAAGTTCTCACTTTTTTATCTATTAGATCATTGTATATCAAACACATCCATCCGGGTCATTATACCCGTCTGAATCCTGGATGTTTTAAGTTTCAACAATGGAGCATATTCTTCTCCAAGAAACGCCTTGGCCATTTTTATTTTGGTATCACTTGAAAATTCTTCCATCAGCTCCGTCATGAAATCTTTCTTTTCCGGGTAATAGACCATTCGGTATTTAGTGATTTTGCCCAATTTCGCTGCGATTTGAATGGCTTTGTCCAAACCTCCGATTTCGTCGATCAAGCCCTTTTCCTTCGCTTGCTTACCGGTCCATATTCTTCCTTCAGCGATTTTTCGAATAGCTGAATCATCCATTTTGCGACCATCGGCACAACGTTTCACGAATAAATCGTACCCTCGGTTTACATAAGCCTGAATTTTCATTTTTTCAGGTACGGTCATTGGTCGGATGGTGTTACCCATATCGGCTAGGTCATTTGTTTTGACCACGTCGAAATTCAACCCTATTTTTTTGGACAATTCATCCATGATGAAGAACATTCCGAAAATGCCTATGGAACCCGTGATGGTGTTGGGTGCGGCAACAATCTTGTCCGCACAACACGAAATGTAATAACCACCAGATGCCGCATAGTCACCCATGGACACTACGACTGGCTTTTTTGATTTAAGTTCAGAAATAGCTTTCCATATTTGTTCGGAGGCATAAGCACTTCCACCAGGAGAATTTACTCTGAATACAACAGCTTTGATAAGCGAATCCTTTTGAATCTTCAAAATTTCTTCGATTAGATCTTTTGAAACCACACCGTCTGAACCTGAATCGAAAATTTCACCGTCTGCATACAAAACGGCCACTTTTTCCTTCTCAAAGGTTGTCGATGCATCAGCAGCGGTCATTAAATCTTTGACGCTTACCAGCTTAAGATCGTCTACATTCGTGACGCCAGCCTCGGCAGAAAGGTAATTCATCATGTCAGGCTGGTACAGCAAACTGTCTACCAATTTAGTCTTGACCAATTCCAAACCCGCTTCAAACAACATGTTGCGGTTTGCCAATTTGTTCAATTCTACTATGGAAATCTTCCTGGATACGGAGATTCCTACCAACACATTGCCCCAAATACCATCCAACGTTTCCTGAGTCTGTTGACGATTGGCATCACTCATTTTGGTATTGATAAATGGCTCAACAGCCGATTTGAAAGAACCGACTCGGAAAATTTCTGGTTTTACACCGATTTTCTCCAACGTTCCTTTAAAGAATATGGGGGTTGCTGCCAATCCGTGGAAATTGAGCATCCCTTCCGGATTGAAAATAATTTTGTTCGCCACGGAAACAATGTAATACTCTTTTTGATCCATCATTTCGCCATACGCGTAGATGAATTTTCCGGATTTTTTAAAATCAATCAAGGCATTCCGAATTTCATCAGCGGTAGCCATCCCGGCATTCATCGCACCTGAAATCACGTAGATCCCTTTAATTTTATCATTCGTCTTCGCCTTTCTGATGGCTGCCAACATATCGTCAAGCCCTTGATTTCCAATTTTGGTATCCATGGGCAAACCTGGAATGGTGAAATTGAAAGGATTGTCCATGGATTGCTCCTGAATGGTTCCGTCCAGATCGATTTTCAAAATGCTATTTTCTTCAATCGTAACGGACTTCTCCGAGCTGGAAAGAGCTCCGGCAATACCTATAAGTATCAAAAAAACAAGTGTCAGAGCTATAAAAACCCCCAACATCGATGCCAGCGTAAATTTCAGAAACTGCTTCATAAATTAATTTTTTGATTGAATGAACAAAGATGAGGCTAAATACCGGATAAAAAAAAGAGTTGGCTTCTAAAAGGAAGTTGTCTCAAAAGTGCGCTTTTAAATACGGCAGACTTTTAAGACAACCTCCTTGTAATGGGACCATTGATAATCAATATTGCGGAGGAATTTCGTCCGTCACCGGCACTTCTTCCATTTCCTCTTCCTCTTCTTCCAGATTCTTTACTGGACGTCGGCTGAGTGGGATGCTGATGCCTAATTGAACATTGGTCGTCAACGTGTTTAGAGGAATGAACTGAGGCGAAACCTTCATAGGCACATAGTCACATGCCAGGAAAATGTTGACAAGCCCCGGAACGAATCCAAGTGCGAATCCGAACGTTTCCTTTTGCCCATGCATGATGGAATAGCTGCCTGAAAGGTTAAACCACTTGAAAGGCTTCAAATTAAGGGAGGTCGTTAATTCCGAGTATCGCAGGCCATTGTCCAGCAATCTGGTTGTGTACAGACCGCCTATACTTGCACGGTTGCTCATCAACCCAAGCTCAACGCCAACATTGATGGTTGGATTCAGCTTTTGAATAAAATCCTCGGCTACGGTTTGCTCCTTAAACTTGACCATTTCCATCACGTTATCCTGCAAATTGGTAATCTGATCTTGCACAGCCAATTGGCCGACACTATCCGGATTAAAATTGGATATACCGGAGAAACTGACGGTTCCAGAAGATGCTGCCGTTTTAATGTTGTCTTTATTCCATTTGATGCTGCCAAAGTCAACGACAGCCATCGAAACTTTAAAGTTCTGGATCGGAGCCCATTCCATACCAAAGTCAAACGCCATCCCCATGCCACCAAGCCCGGGATTCGCAAAATCGAAGCTGGTAATATTACCATCGGCATCCTTAACGAAGGAAAGTCCTTTCCCATACACATCCAGTTGGCCCTGAGTGGTCACAGACCAATTATTTGGAGTCATGGCCAGTTCCATTTGTTTGAGACCAGCTTTTACATAAGCACCTCCGGCAAGAAATTTTCCCTTCACGCCAATTCGAATGGCTTCCGTTAAATTCAGGGAGTACCCCAAAGCGCATTCCGCCATCACACTGGTATTCACCATCAAGCTATCGAAGTGGTAGGTATTCCCTGTTGGACTCGACATTCCGTTTTTTGCGAATGCAAAAAGATCTTCAGGGAGATTAAGTGAAAGATTCACTCGGGTGCCAACATCAAACGTCAAGAAACCGGAACTCCCTATCCATCTCCCGTAGGACAGGAGGCTAGTCCTGACGTCTGTCCGAAGGAATTGGTCACCGCTGAGTGACTGCACAAAATCGGCACCGTCAATGGAGGGGTGTAGGAAGGTCCTCAATTGTCCATTTGTATTGGCATTGGCTGGATACATAAAATTGGTGAACTTTATGTTCGATTCTGTCCCAAGGAAAAGCTCCCCGGCTACCGGAATGCTCAGATAACCACGGGTTGGAGCCAGTGCCGGATTCATCAAATGACGGTGAGTGGAATTTTCCACAAAATAACTGGTTCGCGAGACGGTTTGCGCAGCTGAGATCAGGCCTACCATGCTAAGGATTAGTGTCAATCCAAAAAGTCTGTATTTGCGTATCATGGTCTTCGTCGTTTATTTGTTCATCAATTTCTCGATATTGATACCGCCATCCACACGAACCTTCAGATCCGCCTTAACGAAATTTTCAGGCTTTATGGGCGTTCCAGCCACGGTTTCATTGGAACTTGCAGTAAAAATCAGCCTGAACCCTCGAAGATCTTTCAGAACTCCGTCCGGATCACTCAATTTCAAAGTCAGGTTGGATGTAACAGCACTGCCGTCGTGTGCTCCTGCACTGATGATTTGTTTTACCGTATCAATGGCCAATGGGTTGTTATTCGCATCCAATGGAACCACAGCCAGCTCCAGTTCCAACGGAATGGAATTCTGTATGGTGCCTAAAAGCGCTATGCCACCCACGATCTTGGCCATTTCTCCAATTTTAGGATCCGCCACCTTGATGTCCTGCTGGATCTCAATATTCAAGTCTTCGCCGAAAGCCAATGGTATAGTCACTTCATAGCCCAACTTAAATTTGTATGTTGCCGAAAGGTCTATAAAATGCTGCATCGTTTTGTCCGTATTAATTGAAGCCACCAGCTTGACTCCATCCGGAATGTTTTTAAACAACTTCTGAACATCCGTTTTTATAAAGTCAGAACCGGTAGGCATACCTGCACTGTCGGGAGAAATCCAGAACGTTTTTTTGATGAGGTCCTGAGGCGTCGGAGCCTTGGGAAGCTTGATGGTAAATGCCTGTTCATCAGCAATGACGGAGGCGCCTCCACGTATGGGTGTCACTTTTACCGAAGCATCGATGGGGATGCCCAAGTTGCATTCCGTTGTGATTGCGATCACCGGCTTGGTGATATCCAGTACAAAATTCTCGTCTTTAAAAGTGGCAGGAATACTTTCCAAGGAAATGGTTTGATCGATTGGATCAAGTCCGGGATCCAATTTCCCATAAACCGATTTGAAAGCAATGTTGGTAATTTTTGCCTCGACAGCAATGTTAATGACTTTTCCGATCAGATCGTCACTGTTGACGGTTGGTGAGCTAACACTGATCGCCGCTGCATATTTCATAATCTTGTCGATGGTCAGCTTGCCATTCAAATCATTACCATCGAATTTCAAACCACGGATGCCAATGGTTTTGTTGAGTTTCCCATTCACGATGGCTTCCTGAACGACCATCTGGTTTTTCGCATTGACAGAACCAGGACTGAAAAGGAACATGTCTGGAAAATCGATGGTCAGGTCCACATTCAAGGGCGCTCCAAAATCAGGCATGTTCGTTATGTTCACTGCCAGTTGAATGGTGGCATTGTCCTTGAGTAAAACGCTGTCCAGAGAAACCAATTGAGTAGGCACACTGTTGATGTCAAATTTCATGGGTATGGAATCAGCATAATTGAACGCCAAGTCATTCAGCTGAATACTGGTGGACGTAATGCTCAAATCGGAGGTGCTTGCTTTGACCGACATGCTTTTGGCGGACAATGCCTCAATATCCTTACTATTTACGACACCGGACTGCAACTCTACACCTCCAGACATGCTGATGCTTTCGTTCAATTTGAGCGCTCCGTTTACCAAATCACGGTTGATGGCCAATTCCTCGAGCACCAAAACGACGGAGTCTGGTAAAACACCATTTAATATTAAAGTATTGTTGAAGAGGCCTGGGGTATTCGGGGCGAATACAAAAAGGCTTGGGAATGAAACTTGAATGTTGTTCGCGGCAAAGTTCAATGGTAATGCCGGTTTTATGATGTCCAATCGAATTTGAGTGTTGGGTTTCATCTTGATCGAACCCAGTCGCTTTACTTGTGTTGCAATGTTTACGTCAAAGCTGATCGGGATGGTTACAGAGGGTATGTTTACAGCAATTGGATTTGTAACCACTTCTGCCGACTTAAAGGTAATGGAGGAACCGAACGATACGTTCATTTTGGCATCATTGCCAGAAGTCGGTATGTTTTTGCTATTGATGCGCCCTTCAAATGAAACACGCCCGGTATAACTGATGAGCCCGTCCCACTTGAGTACTCCTCCGGTGACAGGGATCGTTGACATGTTCAGCTCCTTGAGTTTTAGCTGAATTGTTCTGCCTAACGTAGGGTTGAACGTTTCGTTTGAAATGGTATAGACATTGTCTGCAAGATTGTCCATGGGCTCAAAAACAAACTGTTCTGGGAAGGTAATGGCCAGATTTTCAATTTTGATCACACTGGACATGACAGGTAGATCCTCCGTGGCCAGATTAATGGTGATGGTTGCGGGATCTTCAAAAATGACTTTGTTTAATTTCTTAATCTGGTCAGGAATCGAATTGTTGATTTTCAGGCTCGTCGTGTTGGATGGAATGTCAACCTTCAGACTGGGAATGTCAAACTCCATCGAGTTGATTTCCACATTCTTGACCGCCACACTGACCAGCATGTCCATTTCGCCAACCTGACCAACCTTATCGGACATCACCTTCGCATTCTTAAGGCTCATGGTGCCGTTGGCAGTGATGTTTTTTGTTATTTGAAGTTTGCCGTCAACAGGGGTTCCACTGATATTTAACATGCTGATTGGTAACGTCTTGGTTACTTTATAACCATTTGCCATCGTCATTTCATCGGCACTCGTAAAGGAAATTTTGCCTCCTGCAGGTGGGTTGGTAAAAACAAACAAATCTTTAGGATCGATGACGAAATCTGGAATTAGGGTACCCGAAGAGAGCGTTGAACTAGCACCACCAAACTCGATGGTCACTTCAAATACGGCTCCGTTTTTGAGCTCTACATTGCCAATGTTCGAAACGCCGTCTGGCACAGGAACAGAGTAGTTGATGTCACTGGCTGTGCTGATGGAAACAGGGTCGGGGTCTGCAATGGGCAATTCTACCGCAACCCCACCCGGGTCTGGAGGAAGGCTAATCCCCGACAGTATGTTCGTTTGATTGGCATTGATGTTCATGTCTGCAATGGTCGGTGTGGTTAGGGCATAGCCCGTCATACCAGCAGGTGTGCTCGTATTCTTTGAAATGGAAGGGATGGAAAAATTCCCAAGAGAATACGTGCTCAATCCCATATTGACTTCTTTTTCAACCTTGACTCCCGGTATCTTGAAAGCATCCAAATTTATATCCCCAAAGTCGATGGGTGTACTGATGGATTTTATCTGGTCATCTATTTTAAGCTTTGATTGGTCAATGACCGGAATCTCTGGTTCCAAAGAATCTTTCATGGTGATGGCGTATCCACCGTCTTCCATGGTTTTAAGCATGGAAATCGTGTTGGCATCCAGATAATCACCCAGCATGATGGAGTCTGTCGAACCAATCGGTATGGCAAGGGAATCCCCTCCCAATGCCATATCCATGGATATGCCATTCCCCAGGTTATACAGTTGATCGATACAGGAGGTCACTGAGAGGACCATTGCAATCAGCAATAATCCAAAACCAGTCGATTTAAATGGTCTGTATTTTTGTGTCATATTCAAGGTAATTTATAGAATGATAATACGAAGTTATACATAATTCAAGTTTCGCAAGTAGTAAAAATTTAAAATCTTAGGCATAAAAAAAGGCAAAGGGTCTTTCAGAAGTATCTGAAAATCAGTATATTTGAAGTGACAAAACAACAAATACTGAACCCAATGCC